>OLVW01000019.1_pt1 | contig 150219 bp, 130 predicted proteins | sample 1673301 | NCBI WGS metagenome assembly OLVW01 (sample SAMEA3178941, study PRJEB25190) | human gut metagenome
CTACGATCTTCGCCGGCCGCATAGCCTGCACGTTCACGAAGTTTGTTGATCCATTCGATTGCATTGCTATAATTAGACTCACCCTTACGGATATAGGCTTCTGCAATCATCAGAACGTCATCGGCCGAACGGGCGATAATGGCGTCGCGTGTACCGAACTGCGAAGCGATCGAGTTACGATATCCATCGCGGAATTTGGATAAAGCTACAGAACGTTTGTGAGGAATGATACCATAATAGTTGCCTGTATAAGAGGATACATTCCAGCTATGAGCTTGGCTTTTGAAATAGCGAACATAAGTATGGGTATTACAAATAACACCGTTTTTCAGTAGATAATTCTACGAAAAACGATATTATTTTTTAAATCTTTTTTTATTTTCCCTTTTCTTCCAGCCCGTGATGTGTTATAACAGGAAGAAAAGAACCCCAATGTATGCAGAATGGAGGAAACTATGAGTACTATGAATCTTACCCTGCTGACCGATTTCTATGAATTAACGATGATGCAGGGCTATTTTAAAAATCATGCATCAAATCGTGTTGTTTTTGATTTGTTTTACCGTCAGAATCCGGATGATGGTGCGTATGCTGTCTGCGCCGGACTCGCGCAGGTAATTGACTACATCAAAAGCCTTCACTTTGATTATGAGGATATTGATTACTTACGCGGTCTTGGCGTGTTTGATGAAGACTTTTTGGATTATCTTGCAAGTTTTCATTTTACAGGGGATATTTATGCGATTCCGGAAGGTACGGTGGTCTTCCCACGCGAACCGCTTTTGAAAGTTGTCGCACCGATTTTAGAAGCGCAGCTAGTGGAAACAGCACTCTTAAATCTGATTAACCACCAAAGCCTGATTGCAACAAAGGCTTCCCGTGTCTGCTATGCAGCAAAGGGCGGTGGCGTTATGGAATTTGGTCTGCGACGCGCACAGGGACCGGATGCCGGTACATTCGGGGCACGTGCGGCTGTCATTGGCGGATGTATTGGTACAAGCAACGTAATTTGCGCAAAAGAATATGACGTTCCCGCACTTGGCACGCACGCACACAGCTGGATTATGAGTTATGGGGATGAATTGACTGCATTCCGCAAATATGCCGAATTGTATCCGAATAACACGACACTTCTTGTTGACACCTATGACACCCTTCGTTCGGGCGTACCGAATGCCATCCGTGTATTTGAGGAATTGAGCGAGCAGAACCGCATGCCGAAAAAATATGGCATTCGTCTCGACAGCGGCGACCTCGCTTACCTTTCCAAGAAAGCAAGAAAAATGTTAGACGATGCGGGATTTCCGGATGCCGAAATCTGTGCTTCAAGTGATTTGGATGAATATCTGATTGACTCTCTGCTCTCACAGGGTGCCTGCATTGATTCCTGGGGCGTTGGCACAAACTTGATTACATCCAAAAACACACCTGCGTTTGGCGGTGTATACAAATTAGCTGCGGTAGAAATTGACGGAGAAATGATTCCAAAAATCAAATTATCCGAAAACCCGGCAAAAATCACAAATCCGGGCAATAAAACCGTTTACCGCATTTATGACAAAGAATCCGGAAAAATCCGTGCCGATTACATAACGCTTGCGGACGAAACCTTTGACGAATCCGAAGATTTGCTTCTTTTTGACCCGAATGCTACTTGGAAAAAAACGCGTCTTGAAGGCGGCACCTACACGATGAAAGAAATTTTAGTTCCTATTTTCAAAAACGGACAGTGTGTTTACGACTCGCCATCCGTTATGGAAATTCAAAAACACTGCAAGGAGCAATTGGAAACGATGTGGGAAGAATCAAGACGTCTGGTTAATCCTCAGGAAGTATTTGTTGATTTGTCTGACAAGTTGTATGAAATGAAAAAAGAATTATTAAATGAAGTAGGACGCTGAGTAAGCGTCCTACAAATTGTTATTTTCGTATACAAAGATACAAAACATTTCCATCCTTCTAACTCATCAAATAATAGCCATAGAAGGGCATAATGTTTCTTTCTCCCCCTTGTACTAATTATTCTTTGTTTTCTTAATAATTGTCTGCAACCACGGAATTCCAAAATAAGCTACACAAAAACCAAGAATTCCCCCAATGGTATTTAACATTACATCATCAATATCAACACAACGATAATTTACTTGTAACATAGCGTTAAATGCTCCCTGCCAAACTTCTACTAAAACTGTTACAAGAATAATGCAGCATAATACCTTGAAAAACTTTTTGCCTTCTTTAAAATAATAGCAAAGTGAAAAACCAAAAGGTATAAATAAAAGAATGTTTCCAAAAAATTGATAACACAAAGTGCCATATGTATGATATGTTATTGCTTCACCAAAAATAGATATTATTGTATGAAACGGAATAAAATTATTCCCCAGTCCTTCTCCATCCGTAATCATCGTCTGCAATAATTCATCTTGATACGGAAATGGAAAAAAACAGACACAAACAATCATCATAACAGACAAAAGACAACCCATTGTCGATAAATACCTTTTATCTCTCAAATCCCGGTTTAATGCTCCCATAACAAACATGCAAATTATAAGAAACGCAAAAAAGAATAAAATAAACTGTGCTGTAATCATATAAACTCCTTTCCCTTCAGCAATATTATAAGTTAAATGTTGTCAAACTATTGCGACAAAAGCAGAAAAAGAAATCCAATTCGTGAGAGACTTTAACGCGAAGCGTTATCCGTCTCGAATCGAATGAATTTCTTTTTCCATCAATTTCTAATTAAATCCATAAATTTTCTGCGACAAACTATAGCCCCACACGACAATCTTTCTGCCGGCTTTGCTGCGGAACTGCATCGGCTTACTCAGTGCCATTTTATTTATCATGCGGTACATGATTTTATTTTTATTTTTCAGGTACTCCCATAATTCCTCACGTTTCTGCAGGCTTTCTTCCGAGCCTTCTTTAATGAGAAATACGGAACTAACCGTCATCATCATTGTCAAATATTTTACCATGTAATCGCGCAGTTTTTTGTTCTTGATTTTTGTCAAATCATACGCATCAATCATCAATTTGTTGACTTTAATCTGCTGGTCGATACGTCCAATCATTACTTTTTCGTTTACCGACTGGTCATCTCTTCCGATAAAATAACGATACAAATCGGCATTCACGTAATACATCTTTTTCACAAACGGAAGCGGATTATAAACAAAAATGTTATCTACATAAAACGTGTGTCTTGGCAGTTCAAGCTGGCAGTCACGAAGCATTTTCGTCCGGTAAATAACCGAATGCATCAAAATGTTCTGACTAATCTTAAAGCGTTTTACATCATTCCACGTAAACACCTGATTTTCCGGGAAAACGCCATCATAGCGAATCACTTTGTGTTTGTGAAGGCTTGGCTTTTCGTAAACATAATTAGCAAGCAGCATATCCACGCCGGAACCATCTTCCACAAAACTACGAAGCACATCCAAAATCTTAAGGAATGCCCCTCTGTCAAACCAGTCATCACTGTCGAGCACCTTGTAATACAAACCGCTTGCATTGGCAAGACCGGTATTTACTGCTGCCCCGTGGCCTCCGTTTTCCTGGTGAATCGCCCGTACAATCGTCGGATGTTCTTTTTGCAGACGGTCGGCAATTTCAGCCGTTTTATCTGAAGAACCATCATTTACCAGAATAATTTCAACATCTTCGCCACCTACTAATGCGGTTTCTACTGCATGCTCCATGTAATCCTGCGAATTATAGCAAGGTATCGCAACCGTCAATAGTTTCATTCTCAAAACCCTTCTTTCTTAAATTTCCTCTGCCACCGTCAGTGCACGGTCCACAATCGCATCAATATTATAATACTTGTATTCAGCCAAACGTCCTAACAGATAGAAGTTTGGAATCTTATTAACAAGTTCTTTGTACTTCAAAAACAGAGCATCATTTTCAGCGTTATTAATTGCATAATAAGGAATTTCCCCGTCTTTTCCCTGATAAGGCATCGGGTATTCTTTCACAATCGTCGTATCCTTTGCATCCAACTGGCCGGACAAATACTTAAACTCTGTTATACGGGTAAAATCTTCCGACACCGTGTAGTTTACTACACCGTGGCTCTGATAAAATTTCTTGTCATAGTGCTCAAAATCAAACCGCAGCGAACGATACGGAAGTCTGCCAAAGCGGCATCCAAACAGCTCATCCAAAGCTCCGGTAAAAATCACATTGCCGGTAAATGGCTGCCCCTCAAAAAGAACCTTATTTTCTGCCTCCGGGTCAATGGTAAGAACCGATGCAGCCTCGCAATTTAAGCGCACTTCAATACCCGGATAATTCAGCATTTTTTCAAAAATCGGTGTAAATCCTTCCTTCGGAAGTCCCTGATATTTATCCTGAAAATAACGGTTATCTCTAGACAAAAGAACCGGAACACGGCCAGACACAGCCGGATCGATTTCCTTCGGCGATTTGCCCCACTGCTTCATCGTATATTTCAAGAAAACATTTTCATATACATACTGAGCAATCTCCTGTAACTCTTCATTTTCATGATTCATAAGCTCCAGAATCGGAACTCTGGCACCTTCACCAAAATTATCAATTAAAAGCTTTTCCAAATGCGGCGCGCGCTCGCCGTACACAAGCTCCAGCGTATTCAAGTTAAACGGAATTGGCAATTCTCTGCCATATACATTTCCAACAACTTCATGGCGGTACTCATACCAGTCGGTAAAACGTGACAAATACTCATACACTCTATCAATATTGGTATGGAAAATATGCGGTCCATACTGATGAATCAAAATGCCATAGTCGTCTTTTTTGTCATAGCAGTTGCCGCCGACATGGTCTCTGGCGTCAATTACTAACACCTGCTGTCCTTTTTTCTCAGCCAGCTCTCTGGCTACCACAGCACCGGCGAAGCCGCTGCCAATCACAATACTATCGAACATATCTGTCCTCCCTCATTTATTCCTTATTATTCCTATTTTACCAAACCTAGCGAATAATATCCACTATTAATTTCGGAATCCTTGGGGCTTCTTTCGAATACCGGATACTGCTCTCAAACATTGCCATTCCACGGTTCAATTTTTCTTTTGTTCCTGCATAGCAGATGGCAATCGGTTCGCCTTTTTTCACGATATCTCCAATTTTCTTTTTCAGGTAAATCCCTGCGCTCATATCAATGACGCTGTCTTTGGTCTCCCTGCCGGCGCCCAAAAGTCCTGCTGCCACACCAATCTTCTCGGTATCCATCCCGGATAAAAATCCATCTTCTGCGGCAAGCACTTCTCCCTCAAATGCGTCTCTCTCAAAAAATTCCGGATGCTCTACATAACGGATATCGCCGCCCTGTGCCTGTACCATTTCTTTGAATTTTTCAAATGCCTGTCCGGACGAAAGAGCTTTTTTCGCCATCCTTTTTCCCTGACTGTGGCTTACATTTTCCAGCCCAAGTGACAGCATCATACCGGCTAACGCCACGCTGACTTCTTTGACATCTTCCGGACCATCTCCTTTTAACACCTCAATCGCTTCTTTTACTTCCATGTTATTGCCGATTGCAAATCCGAGCGGTTCCTCCATGCCGGTTAAAATTGCCACGGTCTCTTTTCCCGCATGATTTCCAATTGCCACCATATGTTTCGCAAGTTTTTTCGCATCTCTTGTATTTTTCATAAATGCTCCGCTTCCCGTCGTGACATCCAAAACAATTTTATCACTTCCTGCCGCCAGCTTCTTACTCATAACCGACGCTGCAATCAACGGAATACTGTCCACTGTAGCTGTTACATCGCGGAGTGCATACAAAAGTTTGTCCGCCGGCGCCAGATTTCCGGTCTGTCCAATCACGCTGATTCCCGTTTTTTTCACCGTTTCAAAAAACTCCTCTGCCGAAAGGTCAATGCGAAAACCGGATATCGACTCCAGTTTATCTAGCGTTCCCCCGGTAAATCCAAGTCCGCGCCCACTCATTTTTGCCACCGGCACGCCACAAGCCGCCACAATCGGTCCAACAATCAGTGTTGTCTTGTCGCCAACACCGCCCGTCGAGTGTTTGTCCACTTTAATTCCTTCAATCGGTGACAAATCGACCAAATCTCCGGAATCCCGCATTGCCAAAGTAAACGCTGCCAGTTCCTCATTTTCCATACCATTAAAGTAAATTGCCATCAGCATGGCAGACATCTGATAATCCGGAATTTTCCCCGCCACATAATCCGTTATCATAAAATCAATTTCTTCTTTTGTCAGTGTCTCTCCACTCTTTTTTTTCTGGATTAAATCAACAAATCTCTCTGTTCCCATGTGGAATACCTCCTATGTAATACGACCGTTCCCATAAACCCAATCGAAACGATTTCCGTTAGTTATAATGTAACATATTCTAGCCATTCCTGCCAGTAATTTACGGTTTTTTGCCCGCAAAATAATGAACCCATTCAAAATCCGAACACTCCGCATTTTTCCATGTCATCATATAAAATTCCAAATCCCGGCCCGGCACCTTTGCCATGTTGGCAATCCCAAGAACCGGCGACGGAAAGTCCTTGCAGTAATAGAGTTCTTTCCCATCAATCTTCTTCTCCCATTCATTGGCATCCAATTTTCCACCATAGATGCCATTCCCCGTCAACAGATATCCGAAATCGTCATCAATCACAAGACCGGAAGTGCTGCTTTCCGATGTCATTCCCTCACATTTTATAACCTTTTTCGGCACGCTCTCATAAAGTGACTTTTTCAAAATCAATTGTTGTCTCGGTGCCACCACATAATAGTTTCCTTCCGTATCAAACCCTGCTGATATATCATCAATTTTTCCATCTTTGGCAAGAAATTTTTCTTCTACACTGTCGTACTCAATTGCCTGTCCGTCCGTGGCATCTTCCTTTAAGGAAAAGATAAACACAAGACGTGATTCGTTAATCACACTAAACGATACAATCTTTTGTCCTTTTACACGTGACGTAATATCAGGGATATGAAGTTCCCAGATTTCCCTATTTTTCTTGATTTTATACAGCTGGCATTTTGTTTTACTATTATCACTATACATCACGTACAAATTCTGCTTTGTATCGGCTGCAATCTGAATTTCACCATTGCCGCAGTTTTTTGCAATAAAATCATTCCATGCCGTTTTTTTCATCACCCATTTCTTATCTTCCTCCCACCGACACTCCATATAAGAATCTTTTCCGGAAGTTCGCATGCGAAAAATGAAATATGGCACCTCTTCACCTGCAATAAGATACATTTGTTTCATATCATTTGAAAATGCAGGCTCCGGCTTTTGTATCTTTTCATATTCGTATGACTTATCTCGTTTTAGAGAAACTTCCTCTCTCGGTTGCACCGCAGCTTCTTTATCGCAGGAAATAACAAACAGACTCAAGCAACAAATCAGGAAACACCGAACCCACTTCATAGTAACCCACGCCCTTTCCTAAACTATCAACACAAAACTATTACTTCGTATTTTACTACAACTGCGATATGATGTCCATCCTGCTTTCAGTTAATCCACTTAAAAAAAGTATGCAATTGCCAAGTGTTCGTTGACACTTTTTCGCTTTCCGCAATTTGGACGAAAAGAACCACATGCAACCTTATCCTTCATATATACCAAAAATAGTTGCATAGATTTTGAGAAAATTCAGCCGAAAGCAACCAAAAAGCAAGAAATTAATACAAAGAGTTGCATGTGTCGTACAATTTTCCCGAATAAAACCGAATAATGAGGTGAAAATGCAACCCTCTAGGCTGGAATCAAGCAAAAAAGTTGTTCCGGAAGTGTTAACCTCAAATTTTAGTCACGAATTAACCTCAAATTTCAGCCACAAAAGATGTAGCAAATATTCGTTATAAGTTTATTTAGATTTCGGAAGCTCAGAAGAAAAATTTTTCCTCTGAGCTTCCGAAATCTAAAAGCAAGTCCTAACCATTACTTGCCTACACCCCCTCAAATATGTTATACTTTTGACGATTATTACACTTTATGAAAGGGGATTTTTTATGTCCACAACTACCATTGCGGTGTTAATTGCCTTCGTGTGTTATTTAGCGATGATGATTGGCATCGGCATCTTTTCGATGAAAAAAACAAACAGTACCGAAGATTATTTTCTTGGCGGAAGAGGCTTAAACAGCTGGGTTGCCGCTCTTTCCGCACAGGCTTCCGATATGAGCGGATGGCTCTTGATGGGACTGCCGGGTTCGATTTACCTTGCCGGAACCGGAAAAGCCTGGATTGCCATCGGATTGTTTATAGGAACGGCGCTTAACTGGATTTGCATTTCCAAACGCCTGCGCCGTTACACAATTGTAGCAAACAACTCTTTAACACTCCCGGAATTTTTCCAGAACCGTTTTCGCGATAAGAAAAAGATTCTTCTTGGAATTTCTTCCGTTGTAATCGTTATTTTCTTCTTAGTGTATACCGCATCAGCACTGGCATCCGGTGGAAAACTCTTCCAGACTGTATTTGGTCTTGATTACCACTACGCACTTTTAATTGGTGCAGCCGTTATTCTGGCATACACATTTATGGGAGGATTCCTCGCCGTATGTACCACCGATTTTGTGCAGGGAACCATGATGCTTATTGCACTTTTAACGGTGCCGATTATCGCTTATGCCGCTATCAGCGGCGACTTCACCGGCGCATTAACCGCTCACGGTGTAGCAGAAAATTCAGACTTCTTAAGTTTGTTCTATATGGACGGAAAACCGTATCCGCTGATTTCCATCGTTTCTGACTTAGCCTGGGGACTTGGTTACTGCGGTATGCCACATATCTTAGTCCGTTTTATGGCTGTTAAGAGCGAAAAAGAATTGAAAAAATCCAGTGTAATCGCAATCGTATGGGTTGCCATTTCGCTGATTGCCGCATGCTTTATCGGAATCTTAGGACGCGGATTCTTAAATGAAACACTCGTAGAAACCGGTTCCGAAAATGTATTTATCAAAATGATTCAGCAGATTTTCGATGGCAACATCGTTTTAATCTTTATTGGCGGTTTGTTCCTTTGCGGAATCCTTGCTGCCATTATGTCAACAGCAGATTCCCAGCTTCTTGTCTGCGCCTCCTCCGCATCTAAAGATATTTTCAAAAATATTCTGAAACCGGAAGCAGAAGACAAAAAAGTATTAAATGTAAGCCGTATTACGGTTCTTGTAATTGCTGTCGTTGCCTGCATTATCGCATGGAACCCGGACAGCAGTATCATGGGGCTTGTTTCTGACGCATGGGCCGGTCTTGGTTCTGCCTTTGGTCCACTCGTTGTGTGCTCCCTGTTCTGGAAACGTACCAACCTTCCGGGTGCCGTTGCCGGCATCGTATCCGGTGGATTGTTCGTTATCATCTGGGATTACCTTCCAATTCTTGGCGGTCAGACACCTTACGCCGTAACCGGAATTTACTCCCTGTTATTAGGATTCTTTGTCAGCCTTTTGTGCATTGTCATTGTCAGCCTTTTGACAAAAGCACCATCCAAAGAAATTGTTGAAGAATTTGAATCTGTCAAAACTTATCAGGAATAAATCGTAGAACCTATGGAGGTTTTTATGGAGTTTAAAAGTTTAAAAAAAATTCATGACGGTCACTTTATCCACCGCTATGATATCACATATGAAACGGTCGATGGAAAAGAAAAAGTTTATGAAATGATTAGCCGAAATCCGGACATTTCCACACTTTCGGAGCTTCAGGCAAAAACACCGGACTCTGTTGTTTTAATCATGCATGATGAGAAGAACGAAAAAATACTGTTAAATAAAGAATTCCGCCTTGCTTTAGGCGACTGGGTATATAATTTCCCGGCAGGCCTGATTGATGAAGGCGAAGAGCCAATCGAAAGCGCAAGGCGCGAATTAAAAGAAGAAACCGGACTTGATTTACTGACGGTAAACGATATTCTTCCTTTAAGTTACAGTGCCATTGGCTTTGCCAATGAAACCAACCTCTGTATCGTCGGTGTTGCAGACGGCACCTTTTCCAAAAGCAGTTCCACTGTTGAGGAAATAAAAGCCGGCTGGTACACAAAAGACGAAGTCAAAAAACTTCTGAAAACGGAACTATTCGCCGCAAGAACGCAATCTTACTGTTACTTGTGGAGTAAATAAAAAAATGCTTAGAAGGCTAAAATCCTGACATCAGATTTCGCTTTCTAAGCATTTTATTTTCTAACATTTCTTACTTGGTTCCAAAGATTCGGTCTCCGGCATCTCCAAGTCCCGGACAAATATACGCATTTTCATTCAGACAGCGGTCTTTGCAGCCCACATAAAGCTGAATATCCGGATGTGCTTTCATCAGACGCTCAATTCCTTCCGGTGCAGCAATAATCGACATAAATTTAATGTTCTTTCCACCATGCGCTTTGATAAAATCTACTGCCGCTACTGCCGAACCACCGGTTGCCAACATCGGATCCACAACCACAATCGTTCTCTGGTCAATCGGTTCCGGAAGCTTACAGTAATACTCATGAGGTTCATGTGTTTCCTCATCACGGTACAAACCGATATGACCGACTTTCGCCGATGGCACCAGTGATAAAATACCGCTTACCATACCAAGTCCGGCACGAAGAATCGGCACAATAGCTAACTTCTTTCCGGCAATCATCGGTGTCCGGCACGTCTCAATTGGTGTCTTAATTTCCACATCTTCAACCGGCAGATCACGGAGTGCCTCATATCCCATAAGCATGGCAATCTCCTCAATCAGACGGCGGAACTCATTCGTTCCTGTTGCCTCATTTCGCAAAATCGAAATCTTATGCTGAATCAGCGGATGTTCCATTATAGTAATCTGTTTCATTTTCTTTCCTCCATTTTCTTTCGCGTTTTCTATTATTGTACCTTTTCTTGTAAAAAAATACAATCTCGCATTTTGAAAAAGAAGGATTCCACCACTACTTAATCTTTACCGGTTTCACTTTACTAAACTTCGATACAATTTTTATACTCTTATTCTTCTGCTTCACCGTCTTGTAAGTCCGGATTTTAACAAAGTATTTTTTGCCGGATTTTAATTTTTTACATACTGTGGATGTCTTTTTTGCTTTTTTAATTACTATCTTTTTGACTCCCTTTTTCATATTTTTACTGGTGCCATACCACACCTCATAACCACTGATTTGTGATTTCTTCTTCCACTTCAGCGTCATTTTCTTCTTTCCTGCCTTAACCTTAGAAAATGCTGTTGCCTGTGGTTTCACCGTGAAATACAACTGTTTTGTGCCCGCATACCGGCCTCCGGTCAATGTAAGAGACACCGCATACTGATTCACATCTTTTCGGTTCTTCGGATAAGACAGCATATACGTACTTCCCAGTGGCAATACCTGCCCCGTCGAATCTTTGACGGTCACTTTTGGCGTTTTTGCCTTTCCATCATAGGTAAATACGGTCTGCAAAAGGGAAACATTGGAAACCTTCGGAATTGATATACGTGATGTAATCACACCACAGTCTCTGCATTTTTTCAGCAAAACGCCATCCGTATCAAAACCGGCTTTTTTCTGCACTTCCTGTGTCGTAAATAAATGATTGCAAGTCTTTTCTTCTGACTGCAGAGTATAAAATGTGCCATCCACAAATAACGTGTAACAACCCTCTATTTTTGTTCGGCTTTCAACCACGTCATAGCCTGCCTGGTTGATTTCCCCAAGATTAGCATATGTCGCCCCTTTATCCTTGATTCCCGCACAAAAGGAGCTAGACGGCTCGTTATCATCATACATCACTTCAAATGGTGTCGACAAATAATACTTCTGATAGACCGTTTTGCCATTTTCCGATGTTGCTGCAAAGATACATGATTTTCCGGTAGCACGTTCCTTATATAAACTTTGCGGTCCCCGCTGCCAGACATCATATACCTCCGCTGTCTCGGCCGTCTCCGTGAGACCTTCTTTTGCAGCGTCAAATGCACCATATACCGATTTTATCTCATATATGAATGGGCTTGTCTCCAGTCCATCACATTCTAATATTTCTGATATAAAATAAGCCTCTTTATCGTTTAACGTACCTGTTGACACAGCATATTTTTTTCAGAGCCTTCTTTTTTATATACTGCGTAGGTGGTTTTAAAATCACTAAATTGGGTGATCACGCTCACCTGCTTTTCTGCCGCATGGTAAGCATCCTCTATATCCACACTAAGAGCCCCCTTTCCAACTACAACTTCATCCGCACGGTTTGTCATTGCTGCAGAAACACGCAACGGTCTGCCTCCATTCGGTGCATAACAATATAATACGGCATTCCCACTCGTTTTTATGCATGCCTTAGAATATTCCGGCATTAATATAACAGCATCCATAAAAAGTTTCTTTTCGTTTACATAAAGACTGCCATCTCCAACAAACTCAACACAGCCACCCCAGCCATCTCCCCAGACCGCCAGCTGCTGCACATGATTTTTTCCAATCAAACGTATTTTGAAATCATCTCCCATCATATTTGTAACAATCCTGAATGTTGTACCGGAATATTCATTCAGCGTTAACGTATTACTTGCCTTGTCATAAGAAGCTCCTGCTACGCTCTCTGCAGTTCCCACATGCGGAGCACAGTAAACATATTTTATTTCATTCTCGTAATCTGCGAATCCGATATAGGCATAACCGCCCTCTCCCTCTGCCGGTCCATTTGCCGCCTTTGCGCCATGAGCCGGAATCAAAAAAATCAATGTCAGCATAGACATAATCAATGTCCATTTGAAATGTTTCATAATAACATCCCCTTTCTTTAATTTTCGTGTTAATACACAAACATTTTAATAAAAAAAGGGGATATCAACAGTTTACATTTATCTCATTCTTCATTTTTTTGCTGATAATAGAACTGAATCAAGCCAATTCTCGATTTTGTACCCGTTTTCTCATTCAAGGAAGAAATATGCCGGTACAAAGCCGCTCTCGAAATAAATAATTGCTTTGCCAAATCTTTCGCACTGTCATCGAAATTTAACAATGCCTCCAAAACTTCCGTTTCTCTTTTTGTGAGGGAATATTTTTTCGCAAATGCTCCTAAGTCAAGTGCCTGTGCATCTTCTGTCTTTTTCTTTCCCTGCTGCCTCTCCGTCGCAAACATCGCAATGCTGATAAGTGCAAACAGCACCAGCACCACAGAAGAAATCAAAATTACATTCCCACCTTCTACTAAGGCTATCGATCCTCCGGTCACGACCGCCGCTCCCGCATTGTTTACCGCTCTTCCCATGCCTGCCCAAAGTGCAGGAATGGAACTCTGTACCGCATAATTCATAAATCTCGTCGTAAAATAGACAACGAAAAATCCGGATGACAAATAAAAAATAACAAGTCCGGCAAGCACCGAGCCTCCTGTCACAATAACAAGCACACAGAGTACAGATAAAAGCGTGACGCAGAACATCACAATCGACATATACCGGTGTTTTTTTAAATCAAACAAAAAGCCTGCCAAAATTCCACTTACCGCCAATAGAAGCCTCGGCCACTGTCCAACATCCAAGCTTCCCTTTGCATGCTGCAGCGTAACCGCATTATCCAATGCCGCAAAAATCATCGTCATACACAAAACACATAAAACCAATATATATCCTGTTATTTTCTTCTGTTTTTCCCCCTTGTCCACAGGCTCTAACTCCACTGCTTCCTTTCGTATGAGCAGATAATAAACCGTGGCGGCAAAAAGAATAAATACAAAAATCAACTGTACCATCTGGCTGCGAACAAGATTGTTACATATAAACTGAAAAAGTAACCCCAGTGCATAAGCCACACCAATCAAAAGTGCCAGGTGCGAATCTCTGCCAACATAAAAAAGTGCATGATAATGCAGAGCACTGCCAAACAATCCAAGCAGCACAAATACAACACAGCCTACAAAAAGACAGATGGCGTAACTATCCGCTTCATATAAAAAGAACAAGCAGACCGCCATAATAAGTGGAAACATGACTGTCACCACTCTTTTTACAAAAGCAGATTTTATCCTGTGAAATAGAGCATATAAAACAAAACCAATGACGCTGACACCCAGCACAATTCCCTGCGCACTCACTGCCTGCCGCGAATTCGAAAGCGTACCCATTATGTTCACAAATAAATATTCTGTCTCTAAAAATAAAAACGTAAAAATGGCTAATAAAACACCCGCCGTAAATCTCTTCTTCATCTTTGTTCACCTTTCTATTTCCTCCCTCATTTTACTATTCTTACGCCACAATTGCAACAATGCTTGTCAGATGAACTTTTTTTCTTTATAATAAAACCAATAACGATTATGAGGAGGTTTCTTATGGAAACAAAAAACAATGCAATCCGCGATGCCAGAACGCTTGGCATCCCCAAAATGCTGCTGTTGGGTCTACAGCATATGTTCGCCATGTTTGGTGCCACAATCTTAGTACCGATTCTGGTAAACAACTATTTTAAAGGAGAGGGGCTCTCCATTCAGGTTACATTATTCTGCGCCGGTGTCGGCACACTTTTCTTCCATTTGTGTACGAAATTAAAAGTTCCCGCTTTTCTTGGTTCTTCGTTCGCCTTTCTCGGCGGATTTGAAACCGTTTCCAAATTGGACACCGGAATTTTCAAAGATATGTCCATGGGCGAAAAACTGCCTTACGCCTGCGGTGGTATCGTAGTAGCCGGTGCTCTGTATCTGGTGCTTGCACTGATTATCAAACTAGTCGGTGTGAAACGTGCGATGCGTTTTCTTCCACCGGTTGTCACCGGTCCGATTATTATCTGCATCGGCTTAAGTTTAGCACCATCCGCAGTTAATAATGTTCAGACAAACTGGCTGTTAGCCATTATCGCATTTGCCATCATTGTGATTTTCAACATCTGGGGAAAAGGTATGTGGAAAATCATCCCAATTCTTCTCGGCATCGCCGGTGCTTACGCTGTTGCCTTGATTCTGCACTTTTGCGGTATCACAAATCCGGATGGTTCCGCCATCTTTAATTTTGCAGAAGTTGCCAAAGCTTCCTGGGTTAATGTTCCACCATTTGAGTTTTGTAAATTTGACTTAACTGCAATCCTTGCTATGGCTCCGATTGCCATTGCGTCCATGATGGAGCATATCGGCGATATTTCCGCCATTTCCGCAACCGTTGGCGAAAATTATGTAGAAGATCCCGGTCTTCACCGCACATTAATCGGTGATGGTCTGGCAACTTCCCTTTCTGCTTTGGTTGGTGGCCCTGCCAACACCACTTACGGTGAAAATACAGGTGTTCTGGAACTGAGCCGTGTACATGATCCGAAAGTAATCCGTCTGGCTGCTATTTACGCTGTTGTTTTAAGTTTCATCCCGAAATTTGCCGGTATCATCAGTACCCTTCCGGCTGCAATTGTCGGCGGTGTCAGCTTTATTCTCTACGGTATGATTGCCGCCATCGGTGTCCGAAACGTCGTAGAAAACAAAGTTGATTTCACCAAATCAAGAAACTTAATTATTGCGGCTACCATTTTAGTATGCGGACTTGGTTTCTCTTCCGGACTTACCTTCCAGATTGCAGGAACAAGCATCACTTTAACCGGTCTTGCCATTGCTGCTATTATGGGCGTTTTGTTAAATGCCATTTTACCCGGACGAGAAGAAGATTAAAATAATACTTGATTTATGACTAGACGTGTGTTATCTTGTATTTACCCTCTTATTGCTCCACAAAAGGAGGGTTTATCATGAAACACACGTCTATTTTTTTGAAAGCGGCTTGCCGGCGGAGCATCGCCCTTTTATGTACAGCGGTACTGTTTACCGCCTCTGTTTTTTCCGCACCTTTGACAGCAGATGCCGCCTCACCGGCTCTTGTAATTCTTTCCCGATATCACGCCACATTAAAAATTGGCGATTCTTTTACTCTTGCGGGAATTGCAAGCAACGGCAAGTGGGTTCGGTTTAAAAGCAGTAAAAGTGCTGTCGCCTCGGTAAATACATATGGCAGAGTCACCGCAAAAAAAGCGGGCACCTGCACGATTACGGGAAAAGTCGCAGGTGGGGAAGCCAGTTGTAAAATTACCGTCACAAAAACTATCATTACGTTATCAACTGCCTCCATTACAATGGAAAACGGAGCGCAGGTTACTCTGAAAGGGCAGACCTCAAATAGGTCACCTATCTCATGGAAATCTCAAAAATCAAGCGTTGCCGAAATTGACGAAAACGGTAAAATTTCAGCAAAGAAACCAGGAGAGACTACAATTACCGCAAAGGCAGACGGTACGAAAAAAACCTGTCATGTCACGGTAAAAAAACCTAAAGTTACACTTAATTATACTTCTGCATCTTTGTCCCGCAATCAGACACTTCTTCTGACAGCAAAAGTGTCCTCCGGGAAAAAAGCAACATGGAAGTCTCAGAAAAAAAGTGTAGCCACCGTCAACAGCCGCGGAAAAGTCACGGCAATAAAACGTGGCACAACAAAAATCCGGGCATCGATTGACGGTGTAACAAAGGAATGTACGATTACGGTTTTATAACGGCAAAGATTTTTTAATTTCATTACATTTAGGAGCAATAAGAGGGTATTTGCAAAATAATGCATTTGGATGTAAAATATCTCTGGTTGATTGGATAAAGAAAACAACGAGGAGAGAGTTTACCTATGAATAAATATCAACATACTTTGGAAAAATTGGAAAACAATACGGCAAAGCGAAGTATTACACTCGTTATAGAAGGTGCTTTAATCGGTGTCTTGGCCGGCTTGACTGCCGTTCTATACCGATACTGCCTAACTTATGCAGAGAGCGGATTATATGCGGTTCTGAATTTCATACGCGGAAATGCAGGTGTTACCGCCCTCTGGTTTGCCGCTCTTATTTTGATGGGATGTATTGTCGCAAAGATTGTGAAATGGGAGCCAATGGCTGCCGGTTCCGGGATCCCGCAGGTTTCAGGGGAGGTCCGCGGTTATTTGGACCAGAGTTTTTGGCGTGTCGTTTTAGCCAAATTCACCGGTGGTACACTTAGTATCTTCGGCGGTCTGTCCCTTGGAAGAGAGGGCCCGTCCATTCAGCTTGGTGCGATGGTGGCAAAAAGTTATTCCCGCCTTAGAAACTATGATAAAACAACAGAAATCGGTCTGTTATCGTGTGGCGCAGGTGCCGGACTTGCCGCCGCCTTTAATGCACCGCTTGCCGGCATTATGTTTGTTCTTGAAGAAATCCACCACACCTTTGACCGCACAATGTTGGTCGCCGGTCTGATTGCCACGGTGTGCGCCGACTTCGTCGCAAAAATATTTTTTGGACAGTCTGCTATTTTTTCGTTTACGACATCGACTCTTGCACTCCGCTATTATTGGCTGTTAGCATTGCTTGGTATTTTGCTTGGTCTTGCGGGTGCCGGATATAATTTTGTCATGTTAAAAATGCAGGCTTTTTTCCACCGTTTGAAAAAAATACCAAAAGAAATCCGGATTGCCTTTGTTTTTGTCATTTCCGGGATTCTTGGTCTCACCCTTCCGCAGGTATTAGCCGGCGGTCACAGCATGATTGCTTTGTTAGAGCATGGGAAACCGGAACTTTCCATGATTTGCATTTTACTTGTCGTTAAATTTTTATTTTCGGCAGTTAGTTTCGGATGCGGCGCACCCGGTGGAATCTTTTTCCCACTTCTGATTTTAGGCGCCTACATCGGGGCAATTTTCGGAAACCTTTCCATCCACACTCTCTCCCTGCCAAACGATTTACTTCCCCAGTTTATCGTTATCAGCATGGCGGGATTATTTGCGGGCATCGTGCGTGCACCGATTACCGGTATTGTATTGATTACCGAAATGACCGGCAATATGCACCGGATGTTAGACATCGCTGTCGTGAGCAGTATTGCTTATATCATCGCAAACCTGCTTGGCAGCAAACCAATTTATACATCCCTTTTGGAAAATATTCTGAACAAACAGACTGAACTGGAAATTAAAGAGTCGGCAGAAAAAGTTTTGGTTACTTATGTCATTCCTTTTGACAGTCCGGTCTGCCATAAAAAAATCTGCCAGATTGACTGGCAGAAAAATACATTGGTTGCATCCATTGAGCGCGACGGGCACACGATTACGCCGAAAGGCGACACCGAAATTCTGCCCGGCGACTTACTCATGGTGCTCATCGGCAGACAATATTATGCTGCCGATTATGCGGCTTATGAAAAGTTAATTAACGGCTGATATATCGATATATTTTTTTGTTGTCTGCAGTTCACCTTTCACCTGCAAATAAATTTTATATTTATCTTTTGGCAGATTGGTTAGCTGCATGGCAACTTTATAAACCATCGTGCGGAACACATCCATTGTCTGGTATGTGTCATCAAAGTCAACCTGATAGCCACCCTTGTCACCAATAAAATAAACTTTTTCCACTTCGTGGTCTACGTTATTCACAAAGAGTAAATCTTCCTGCATCTCATATTCGATAGCAGCACTCTTGATATGATGTTTCTTTTCCGACTTTAACTTGCAGTATTTGCTGCTTGATATCTCTTGCGGCTGTTTAATCTGACCGACCTGATAATCGCCGGTCACCTGCATCGGCTCTGCGAGTTCCTGCACATTCGGCTCAAACGGATACGCGCGGAAAAATCCCGGTTTTACACCAAACTCGGAAAGCACCTCGCCGGTCTCATAATCGTATTCGAAAATACCACCGCCATCACCGTCCACCGGTTCTGCATAAGAACCTGCCATATTATACACACGCCTTTTGTCAGGAACATAGATTCCATTTGCACGGATTCTTGTCTTTGGTCCGGCAAATCGTTTATGCAGCGAAACGGTTTTCTTTTCCTCATCAATATCATAAAAACTCACATAACTGAGCGGATCTTTATCAAAAGACTTCGCCTTACGACGCTTTGCCCAATGATTATCATAAACAATAATCCGTTTTTTCTGCGGATTCGATTCATCCGGGAGTGCAATTTCAAATGCCGCATGCTGCTGGTAACACCATTTGACATCACCTTCCGGCTGCAAAAGATATGGTGTCATCTTTGTTCCCTCCCAGAATTTCGGGTCGGATAAAATCCAGCGGAGTTTTTTCGTATCGTAATCTACACAAATTACCGCATGCACATTTCTGAGGGAAATCAAAATCGTGCGGTCTTTTTCATAATACGCAGCTGAATTTACATGGCACCAGTCCATCATATTCTGATAGGTTTCATCAAAAATCTCTGCCATATTTAACTGCCACACAATTTCACCGGTCTGTCTGTCAATCTCAATAACGCAGTCCTCCGTATGCTCAAGCATCGAATTACTTCCGGTGAGAATGTTGCCGCCTGCCTTTTCTTCCGCCGTGTGGTGAACCCCTTTTTCCGTCAGATAGGTTCGAAACACACGACCGAAATAGTCCATATCATAAGACTCTACTGTCTGGGGATTGGAATAGGATGGCACGGAAATATATTTTTCCATGTAAAAAAAGTGACCATCCGATAATGGAAAAATACCATATCCTCTCGGTTTGCGGCTGAGATAATAACGTATTTTCCCTTCGATATCAAACACGCAGGTATGAATCTTGACACCGCCATTTATCATAATATTGGAATACGCCGGTTTGTCGGTCCATTTTTTCACCGTAATCACGTTGCGCAGTGACTTTGGCAGTCTTTTCGTTCGTATCGTGAAAGTATGGCTTTTTACGCAGTTTCCCTCATCATCGAGAATCTCTATGACGATGTCATTTGCTTTTTCGGCATACATTCCTAAAATCGGCACTCGATGCTCTTTTTTCTTAGGAAGTTCTGTAACAAAATCCGTCTCCTTTAAATTTCCTTTTGTCGTAACACGGACACATGCCGGCTCTTCTAAAATGAACAAAGCAAGTGCAGTCAACGGTGCCTCTCCATATGGATCTTTTATAACGAGCATATGGTCAAACGTGTACTCACCACTGCTCAAAAGCTGCTTATACAAATAGTCTCTAGTCAGTGACTTTATGGAACAGGACTGCTCACGACGTATATTCGTGCGAAATCCTGCGATTTCTTTGCGGAGAAATAAATTCTCATACGACGCCGCTTCTTCACCTGCCCGTCCGGTTTCCCACACAATGACCTCACCGCCATCGGCAAATTTCTTGTGGTGAACCGTCTTTTTTTCCTTTTGCCCAAACTGCCTGCAAATCCAATCCTTCACCCTCTTACACGAAGACACAAAATAATTATCCATTTTTGTTCCTCCATGCACGTTTTGCTAATTGATTCTTTTTAAAATTTCCTGATATACAACTTTTGCACACTCCTGTGGTGTGAAATGTATGGTATCCAAAACAATTTCCGGATTCTCCGGCTTCTCATAACCGGAATCTTTTCCCGTAAAATTTTTAATATTCTTTTTGTACAAACCTTTTGGATCCCTCTTACAACAGGTCTCAAAATCCGTACTCACATATACCTCAAGAAATTGATTTTCCCCGACGCGCCCTCTCGCAAACCGGCGCATCTTACGAAACGGGGAAATAAAAGCAGCCAGTGTAATAACTCCTGCGTCGCAAAACAGGGCAGAAATTTCTCCAATCCGCCGTATGTTTTCATCACGGTCCTTATCCGTAAACTCCAAATCCGAATTGATTCCATGTCGAATGTTATCTCCGTCTAAAAGATAAACTGCTTTTTTTGCATCATTCAACATTTTCTCCAGTTCTACCGCAATTGTTGATTTTCCGGAACCGGAAAGTCCCGTAAACCAAACAACAAGCCCCTTTTGTCCGAGCACACGATAACGGTCTTTTGCCGAGACCTTATTCGGCTGCCAAATAACATTTTCCGTCATTTTCCTTTTCTCCTTTAATGAAATCGCATGTCCACCCATGTTCTGGAAGAAATCCTATCATAGGTTTTTGTCACAAAAAAGGCTTTTTTAGTTTTTATTTCCAATGAGCTTTATCTTTTTTTCCTTCCGGTTTCATCACGTGTTTAATGTATGAAAACGTCTCTTTTTCCCCCCTATCGCGCAGCATAATCAGCAAATCCTCTAATTTCTGCGACGTTACCGGGTGCATCCAGCGTCGTTTTCTCCCTTTGTCAAAATAAAGAAACGGCTTCTCTATATCATAGTCATCCCCATAATAAATTTTACTTGCCGCCACGCGGTCGCAAAACATTTCAATCAAATAACGGGTTGGCATCTCCACCGGTTCTTTCCGGTTTAACTTCGGATTGTAATCAACCCAGTATTCAAAATGGTGTTTATTGCGTCCCTGATGATGAAGCCACGCACGCGAAAAGCCGTACCGTTCCCTCTCTTTTTCGTTCGGACTTTTATCTCCCAGATAATTTCTTGCCCCCGGAATAAATTCCGCCGGACTGTATTTTGACAAGTCATGTCTAAGCCCCTGCCAGAAAATTCCTGCCATAAAGCAATGCACGATTACTTTATGACGGTGCCTTGTAATCGTAGAAAAATGTTTCCAAATATGCATAAATATAACCTGCTTTCCTTTGTTTCTAAACTTCGAGCACATTGCACAGTAAAAAAGCAAGCACAAGCGATACGACAATGCGTCCGATGTTTTTCCATTTCCTATGATATAATATCAGATTTATGAAACAAAAGAAAGCAATCATTGTGGGAACCGCCAAACGCGGAAGCTCAGGATTTGAATTAATCTCCATCTCGGACAACAAAAGCCCCGTCATCACGGTAAGCAAAAGTCCCGAAACAACAACGCGAATTGCCTTTTTGATTACCTTAAAAATGGCACATCCTTCCAGTCTGTCATACAAGTGGTAAACCAGATAAAAAATCAAACAGGAGCAGGCAACACTACAGGCAAATCCCGCCACCGCAAAGGCAAATCCACCGGCTGTCGTTCCAACGACCGCCTCTCCGTACAAATAACCGATTCCTGCCAAAGTCTTGCACAAAATAGACCCCGGCAGCACATTTACAATTACAACCAGATGATTATAAAAGTCACTTTCTGAAATATATTCCGGCACAAAAAGACCGTCGGCAATGGATAAATAGGCATCTCCGCCACCAAATGACAAAAAGGAAGACACAGCGCCCTGCCCTACAAAGCCCGCCGCTTCACGCCACATCATAAAAAGTGCCGGCAGACAAAACAAAAGCAGAAATAAAACCCATAACAAAAGTCTGCCCCCCAGTTTTCCGGCTGCCAGTTTTGGCTTTTTGTCCTTCTTTTTCGTCTTTTTCTGGTACAATAATCCTACAACAACACTTCCTAAAAGTGTAAGCAAAAGTATCTGGATTGTCGAGAATTTAGGAAACCGGATTCCTAACCCAAAAATACGGCAAAGATAATTTCCACCCGTTGCAATAAACACAAATAGAATTACGAACCATGCGGCCACCCGGAATTTAGAGTGGCGGTACGACTTTAATGTCTGCACAATGTATTGCGTCAAAAGGCACAAAATAAACGCTGTAATGCCGATGGAAGCATACTGAATCTGCTGTAAAATATTAGAATCCGCACCGCTAAGCAGCATTAAATACAATACCGTAAACACAACTCCCGGAAGAGCCATCAATACACCGCCCGCGAGCATCCCACCGATGCCGCCGACATGCAGACCAATCCCCGATGCAATTTCAACCGGAAGTGCCCCCGGTGTCAGCGTTGCGGCAATAACCGACTTGTCATACTCATCTTTACTTACCAGTTTTTTTTCGTTTACCACTTCCTGCTCCAATACCGGAATCAGTGCATTCCCACCGCCGAAACCAATCACTCCCACCTTTATCATCGATTCGATGAATGTGAATTGTTTCTTCATAGCTTCCTCCAAATCTCATTTGTCCACGAGATTAGCAAACGGTCTTGTCAAAAGTATGACTTGCCAAAATTTTTCATACAATGAACTAAAGGAAACCAAAGGAGTCTGTGATTGAAACTTTTAATTGATGTAAATCAGCTTTTATGGAATGGTCCTATTCTTGTTATGCTTTTTGGCACACATGTTTACTTCACCCTGCGTTTACGGCTTGTGCAGCGAAAAATCGGATATGGCATCTCCCTTTCTCTTTCCGATGGCAGCAAAAACAAAAAGGGGTTTGGGCGTTTTGGTTCGCTCACAACAACGCTCGCTGCTACGCTTGGAACCGGAAATATTATAGGCATTTCCACCGCCGTTTTCTTAGGCGGACCGGGTGCTGTGTTTTGGTGCTGGCTCACCGGGCTTTTGGGCATGGCAACCACTTACGCCGAAACGTTTTTGTGCCACCATTTCCGCTATCAGGGACACGGTGGACCCATGTATATTCTTCATTTTTTACTGCACAAAAAAACGCTTGCACTTCTTTACAGTGCCGCCCTCACGCTATCTGCATTTTTTATCGGATGCACCACACAAAGCAACGCAATAACCGAAACCTGTCATCAGGTCTTTTCGCTTCCGCCTGCCACTTGTGCGATTATAACCGCTTTTTTTGTGGGATTAATTTTAATGCAGGGACGCAAATGGATTGAAAATGTCTCCATCGCCATTGTGCCGACTATGGCTATTTTTTTCTTTGGCGGATGTCTTCTCTATCTCATTCTGCACGCAGATTATCTTCTGCCCTCTCTGAAATTAATTTTTTCCTCCGCTTTTGCACTGCCTTCCGTCGGTGGCGGTTTTGCCGGATACACGATGGCAAAAGCCATCCGCTATGGCGTGGCAAGGGGTCTTTTTACAAACGAATCCGGGCTTGGCACAACCGGCCTGATTGCCGGCCACTGCTCAGAAGATGATTCCGTCAAACAGGCCGCCATTTCCATGTCCGCTACCTTTTGGGACACCGTCGTTCTCTGCGCCATCACCGGACTTGTACTTGTCTGCTATCAGTTGGAATTTCCGTCCGAATGGCAGACGCTTCCCGCCTCCGCCTTAACGACCGCCGCATTTGGAAAACTTCCATTTTTCGGTGATGAAATTTTATCTATTGCCATTATCAGTTTTGCTCTTGCCACCTTAATTGGCTGGAGTTACCTTGGCAAGCAGGGATTTGACTATTTGTTTCAGGGAAAATATGAGCGTTTTTACCAAACTCTTTACCTCATTATGATTTTTTCCGGAGGCATTATGCCACTTGCTCTTGTCTGGGAAATGACCGATTTTATTAACCTTTTCCTCCTTCTTCCAAACATTTACCTGCTTGTCCGGTGCCGCAAATATGTAAAAAAAGAGTGATTTATACAAAAAAACATACTTTTTACATATTTTTTTTGCTATAATTACACTATATAGGTAAAATGGGTAAAAAGTACAAAGGAGATTTTATCTTATGCCAAACAAAATCACTTCATGGCTGAAAAGCCATGTCACACAATATAAAATTGATTTTATGAGCCTTAACCGTCTGCGCTTAAATCAAACGGTATCCGGCCAGATTCCGGTGACAATTTCTCTGACTGAGAAAACAAGGATGGCAGAAAATCTTTTATGGGCAAGAAGCCACGATGCCTCGACTTCATTTGAGTCGATGGAACTTTTGTTAAATCCCTATGGCATCACACCGCTCACTGCACTTTGCATGTTTCACACCGACACAAGATGCCGTTTATCTTACACGGTTGTGAGCGATTTTTGTGTGCCCTGGCACTACGATTCCATGACGTACACAACCAATCACGTGCTTCCTGTTTTCGGCTTATGCGAGAACACGGATAATATCATTACTTTGACATTATATGACGAGTCAAACCAGCCTATTAAAAACCGTGAAATCACATTGCATACCGGCACATTGAGCGAAACAAACCATTATCCATGCGTGCAGGACAAACAGGGAATGTATCGTTATTTCTTATCGCTTCCGGCAAAAGATGATAATTTAATTCCTCTCTCGGACGGGCACTTTCTGATTGTCCATCCGGACTATCTGGTAAAAACCGAACAGGGGCTTTTACCAACACACATATATGAGGTGGATTTGCTTGGCAGATGTTACCGCACCTACTATGTGGGTGATGGCATTTTTGACGTATATGGCGAAATTTCTGCGGAAAACAAAAACTTGTTAGTGCTTTCTTCAGATGCCAAAAAAGGAGACAAGTTATTATTGGAAATCAATCGGGAAACCGGTGCAATCCAGCATATCTACTCCCCTTATGAAAGAGAAGTAACTTCTCCTGCCACACATCTGAAGCAGGAATTTTTCGAATCCGTCATCAGCGACTCGTTAGAGCAGTTTTCGCATTTTGGAGAATGTCTGGAAAAAATTGAATTTCCGGTCGTCGGCTGGCTCAAAGCACCGGTCTTTTACAAGGCAGCCTCCGTAGAGACATCTTCTGCCACTGATTTAGAATTTATGAAAAATACTTACGGCATTACATTTTCCATAAACGGTGACAGTTTGTTAGTAAACACAACCGGTGACTTGATTCAGGAAATTGTATTTAGTCATCCGGACCGCATTTATCAGCTTGATTTGACGAATCCGCCGCTTGATGAATCTTTGTACGAAAAATACCGCTACACACTTACCGTTCCTCTAACGGAAATGTACAGCGGTACCTATTCTCTTGTTATTCGTTTTCGTGATGGCAAACAGGAAGTCTTACAGGATGCCCTGTCCCTCTCGCGGAGAAGAAATAACGAAAATTAGTTATCCTGTCCATAATAAGCATTGGCTCCGTGTTTGCGGAAATAATGCTTATCCATCAAATACTGTGGCGCGCGTTTTACACGAGGATTTAATGTCAGTGTATGGTGCGCCATTTCTGCTACTTTGTCCAAAACAACCGCATTGTAAACGGCATTTGCCGGGCTTGTTCCCCACGCAAATGGTCCGTGGTTCTTTACAACGATTCCCGGAACTTCCATCGGGTCTTTATCCCCAATTGTCTCGATAATGACAAGTCCCGTATTTCTCTCATAATCCAAGTTAATTTCCTCTGCGGTCAAATCTCTTGTGCACGGAATATCTCCGTAAAAATAATCCGCATGTGTCGTTCCCAGTGCCGGAATCGACATTCCTGCCTGCGCAAATGTTACTGCCCACGTTGAATGCGTGTGGACAACACCTGCTAAAGAAGGATATGCACGGTACAATTCAATATGTGTTGCCGTATCCGAAGACGGACGGTATTTTCCTTCGATTACATTCTGGTCAAAATCAACAACAACCATATCATCCGGCGTCAATTCATCGTATTCAACACCACTTGGCTTAATAACAACATAATTGTTTTCGCGGTCAATTCCGCTTACATTTCCCCAAGTGTAGATGACAAGTCCTTTTTTCTGAAGCTCCATGTTTGCTTCGTATACTTCTTTTTTTAACTGTTCTAACATACTTAATTACCTCCATCAAAATTTTTAAACTATGGATAGTTTTATCGTACCACAAAGACCGCCATTTGTCACGATACTCTTGACAAACATGGTAAAATAGTTTTGTAGGTCTACTCTAGAGATGGCCTAAGAAGGGGAATTATTATGTCAAACTTAATTTACAGTATTAACGCCACACTTCCTATTTTTTTACTTATCATCTTAGGAAAGGTTTTGAAAACAACAAAAATTATCAACGATGAATTTACCAAAACAGCGGACCGCTACGTATTCCGCATCGCACTGCCGGCTCTTTTATTTTCAGATTTGACAGAAAATAATGTAGGTTCTGCCTTTGACGGAAAATATGTGTTATTCTGTTTTTCTGTCACTATTTTTTCCATCGCCGTTTTGTGGGGACTTACCGAGAAATTCATGAAAAATGAAGAGCAAAAAGGTGCCTTTATTCAGGGCTCTTACCGCAGCAGCGCCGCCATTTTAGGACTTGCTTTCATCAACAATATGTATGACAGCGTCGGCATGGCTCCTTTAATGATTATCGGCTGCGTTCCTTTATATAATATTTTCGCCGTCATCATCCTTACGTTAAAAGGTGACAACGGCGGTAAAAAGCCAAATATGAAAGAAACTTTTATCAATGTGATGAAGAATCCGATTTTACTTAGTATTCTGATCGCACTTCCATTCGCTTTATTGAACCTGCACTTTCCATCCTTTGTCAATAAAGCCATTGGAAGTGTGGCAAACACTGCAACCCCTCTCGCATTGATTTCCATCGGTGCCAGCTTTGAAGGAAAAAAAGCATTGAAAAAAATGAAACCAACCCTTCTTGCTTCTTTTATCAAACTGATTCTGCTTGTCGGTCTGTTTTTACCGCTTGCCGTCTTCTTTGGCTACCGCAATCAGGAACTCATGGCACTGCTTGTTATGCTTGGCTCACCGACTACGGTTTCCAGCTACATTATGGCAAAAAACACCGGAAACGATGGCATATTGACATCCAGCATCATTGTCCTGACGACACTTTTGTCCTCACTGACTCTGACGCTTTGGATTTTTGTTTTAAAGAGTTTCGGAGTCCTGTAAACTACTGCCGCTTTGCTTCTCCGTTCTCATCTAAATACAGCACGCGAACCTGTCCGTCAGACATAATAACACGGCACATGTACCGCGAATCATTCAAAGAATAATACACTTTTTTATCCGCAATCGGATAGTCGGTAATAGTCTTGTCCGCAAATGATTTTAAACGGTGTCTTGCTGTCATAGGATACAGCGGATTATGGAATAAAAGCAGATACGGCACAAGCGAAACAACCGCAAAGACTACGCCGATAACAATCTTTACCACTCTTTTTTTATTCTTCTTTCCTAATGTGCGGGCAGCTGCCCCAAGTCCCAATCCGATAAACTGTGCGATCATAAGCACAAGCAGACATTCAAATAAAATAATTGCGATACTTCTTGCACTGGTCTGAAGCTCTGCTACCGCATTTTCACTTCCCGCCAAAATCTGATATGCACTCGCAAGTACAATCGTGCAGACCGGCACAAAAAAACTGTATTTTCCAAGTAAAAGCATGGCAATCACGGACACCACCGGAACGACTAACATCATCTGTGGTAAATCAAATGCCTGTACTAACTGCACATATTCAAGCATTCCAATCGCCGAAAAGGCAATAATCAATAGTCCGGTTCGCAATCTCTTCCATCGTTGTTCTCTCATTCGTTTACTCCTGTCTTCGTAATATTATCTATTGATATTGCCTTATTATAGCCTATCTGCGCCATTTCTGCAACCAAAGCCGCCAGCCGTTTTGAGGGGACATAAACGACTGGCGGCTCTTACTTTATTACTTCGTACTACTCCCGAGTCTCTTTATCCGATTTTACCAGCCTGCAACTGGTATGTCACCTTATCATCATCGTCCTGCTTTTCACTCATAAGATAAATCTCTTTTTCATTCTTCATTGCCAGACTAAAGGTTACTTCACTTTCCTGCATGCCATCAAAGTTACTGATTCCATAAAGCTGTGTAAATTTCTTAGCGGTCAGTTTTGCTTTGAAAAATCCTTCGCCGGAAATCACATAAATGTTCTGTCCGTAAATCTGTACCGCACTGCCGTACATACCATAGGATTCGCGAAGCGGAATACTCATAACGTGGCCGTTTGACAACAGACATTTTTCTACGTCTGTTTTTCCATCCGCTGCTTTCTGCACACCGGAAGAAACCAATTTGCTGACTACTACATCATGAAACTCAAATCCATCCTGTTCAACGCCGGCAATTACATCCCCCTCTGCTGTTTTCGGAATAAAACTGCAAACAGCCTCTTTTGTAATCGTCAATTTATCTAAGTCAACCGTTACAACACCATTATTTCCGGCAGTCAAAATACTGAGTACGGCAGTATTGTTCTGAACTGCCAAAAGTTCCATACTGTATTTTTCCTGAAGACCGGTCATATTTGGAATCAACTGGTCGTTGACTGCAAGTTCAGCCTCGATTTTACCCTGCGCATTCACCTTTACCAGATAATATGCCGTCTTAGCTACCATATCACCATCTTTATCTGCTAAGAAGTAGAAGTTGCCTTTCGCATCTTTCCACTGCGCCGTAATCTGCTGCATGCCCTTTGCCTTTGCTGCAGCATCTGCATCTAAGGCTACCGGCTGACTCGCCATAGCAGCGCCATTTACCATTTTACGAAGACAGTTGGAATGGTCTGCTGCCCACTCATATACACAGAACGTTCCATCGCCATCCATCTGTCCTGCTTTATTCAAATTGCTGAAATTTTCTTTTACTTTTGTAACTGCATATGGTGCATAATAATCTTCACCGTATACAACGGTTGCTTTGTTACGGTTGATTTTTACTTTCTTAACCATATGTCCCTGAATATTTACAATCAGTAATTTTTTACATTTGTTCATCTTGAGGGAAGAAATTTTGTTATACGCCAGATAGACATATTTCAATTTTTTGTTACTATTCAAATCAATCTTGCGCAGATTGCCATCCTGCATCTCAAGATATGTTAAGTTCTTGTTCTTCTTTAAGTTAATGGTTTTTACTGACGTCTCGTTCGCAACAAACTTCTGAAGATTTGTCAGTTTCTCGATTCCCTTAAAGTTCTTAATGTCCTTAATATACTTTTTGGTATACTTTCCATACTTGGACTTCTTAATCTTAATCGAGTTTTTGGTACTGGATGTACCAAACTTCTTTGCTTTCTTAATCTCGCCCTTTGAGAGCTTTTTGTCTTTGTTCTTGTCATAATTGGATTTTACAAGTTCACGAAAGACCTGATCCGGAAAATTCTTCTTGTTAATCGCAATCTTTTTCGGTGCTTTTGCTGCCGACTCATTTGATCCTGCCACTACGCCTGCGGTGAGCATCAATGCTGTCGCTGCAAATAAAATTTGTTTTTTCATAAAAAAACCTCCCTTTTACTAAGTTTATTGTTTTGGGCTTTTTCTTACCCCTTTATACCAATAAGACGATTCAAAGAGAGGAAAAGTTGCAAAAAATTTATTTTTTTTTATTTTTTTCGCTGCGCCTCTTTTTTTCCGGCCTGTTTTTTGTTTTTTTACAGCGCAGCGTCTTATAGGATGGCTGTTCCGATGGCCCGACAGAATCCACGTGCAGAGCCACAATACGCCCCAACATGTCTCCTTCATAGTCTAGCATATAGGAACCATTTTCCAATACACGCATTAAATTTGCTGAGGTTTTCGGATTATACGAAAGCCCATTTACATCGACTCGTATTCCTTGTTTGTAAACCTGATTCATCTCGTCTACAATCCATTGATTCTGCTGCATAGTTTCCCCCTCATAATACTTTTCCGTGATATTATCATATGAAAGTGCCATTTTTCGTTCCATCCCGGCAAGTCATAGATTATTTTCCTGCACCTCCCATCGTATCGCTTTGACTTACCTGCTTCTATTATATAAGAGGTGATTTTGCCAAAACAAGTGTCGTCTATCCGTTTCAGCTCATCCCAAACGACTAAACGACTTTCCCCCTTGTTTTTTTTCACTTAGTGTTGACTTTATAGATAAGATAACTTATACTTTTCTACAATAGAAAATATGAAAGGATGTGTGCTTGTGAAGATTGAACGAACGAGTGAAAATCAAATCCGTTGTACCTTAAACAAACATGATTTGATGGAACGTCAGCTCAAAATCAGTGAATTGGCTTACGGCTCCGATAAAGCTAAAGAACTTTTTCGTGATATAATGGAGCAAGCGAATATAGACTTAGGTTTTGATGCGGATGATATTCCACTTATGATTGAGGCAATCCCGACTTCACGGGATTCCATCATTCTACTTATTAATAAAGTTGATAATCCGGATGAATTGGATGAGCGTTTCTCCATGTTTGGCCCATCGGATGATGCCGATTCCGACGACAATGATTTGTTAGAAGAAGATGCACCGGAGAATTCTGAGGATTTCATAAACTGCTTCGAGCAGCTCCATGAATTATTGGAAGAAGCTGAAGATAATGAAACAAAAGATTCTTCTGAATCATCAGGTGAATTTGTACCATTAAAGGAGGCTTTGCAGGGAAACAGACGTAAAGCTAAGAAAAAAGAGGCAGAACCGCTTGCTGACCGAATCAAAGTATTCTCCTTTGATTCCTTAAATACGCTGATAGCACTTACCGGTCAGATTGACTGCGATTACCGTGGCAAAAACAGTTTGTGGAAAGACCCTGCTACTAAGCGGTATTTCTTGTTACTCCACCGCGGCAAAGGAAAAAATGCTTTCCGTCTGATGTGTTCTTCTTTGGCTGAATACGCAAAAGAGGAAAATGTTACTTATGCCACACAGGCATATTATAACGAGCATTTTTGTCTGATTTTGAAAGACAACGCATTAACTAAACTTGCTGATATTTAAGGCTGCAATGAATTAAGAACATGAAAAAAGGACCACAAAAGCGGTCCTTTTTTAATACAATCTTATGCATTCTTTGTTGCCAGATACTCATTAATTTTCGTAACCAGTTCATCGCTGTCAATGCCGTGAACCATTGCTGCTTCCTCTAAACTTTCTCCCTGAGAAGCCGGGCAGCCAATGCAGTGCATACCGGACGCCATAAGAATCGGTGCAACCGTTGCGTCTGCCTGCAAAATTTCTCCAATCAGCATATCCTTTGTTACTTCCTTCAACATAGTATATATCCTCCTTTTGGCTTTCGTCATCGATAACTATCATATCATGCAATTTCGATTATAGTCACAAGTGTATTCTTTGTCAAGGAATGTTATTCGCATTTTGAGTCTGTAAAGTTTTTCCATTTTTAAGAAAGAATCTCAATTAATGGATGCTGATTAAATCTATCAATAATCCGGTTGACAGATTTCATAAAGTAAACTAGTATAAGCGTGAGTTAGATTTAACTAACTACATAAAGGAGGTTTAACTATGATATCGATTGTTTATTGGTCACAGACAGGAAACACGCAGGCTATGGCAGAAGCGATTAGCGAAGGCGTAACAGAAGCAGGCAAAGAAGCTAAGATTATTGATGTTACGGACGCTTCTCTGGATGCCTTGAAAACAGAAAAAGTATTTGCACTCGGATGTCCGGCAATGGGCGCAGAGGTTTTGGAAGAAAGCGAAATGGAACCTTTTGTATCCGAGTTGGAAGGAAGCGTTGGTGGAAAGACCATTGCACTCTTTGGCTCATATGGCTGGGGTGACGGTCAGTGGATGCGTGACTGGGTAGAGCGTATGGAAGCAGCCGGCGCACGTGTATTAAACGGCGAGGGTCTGATTTGTCAGGAAGTCCCAAATGACGATGCTATTGCTGAATGTAAGGCACTTGGCAAACAGCTTGCCGCTCAGTAATGATATTTTTTATCAGTAACGTAAGTCATGCTCCTTTTCCATTCTTTTCTAAGGGCTTATCGATAAATTTTCCCTTGTATTTTTGAGCAAATTGTATTATCATGTGAGTATGTTCAAAATATTTTTGAGAAAAGGAGGATTTAAAAATGGCTTATAAAATTTCTGATTCTTGCATCAGTTGTGGTTCATGTGCATCTGAGTGTCCAGTAGGCGCTATTTCAGAAGGCGATGCACATTACGAAATCGACGGCGGAGCTTGCTTGGATTGCGGTTCTTGCGCAGCAGCATGTCCTACCGGTGCGATTGAAGCTGAATAATTTTTATTAAAATTAAAAAGGGACTGTCATTTGACGGTCCCTTTTGTTTTGTCTTTTTCCTTACGATAATCTTGCAAGCAATTCTTTACTTAATTCCTCATAACCCGGTTTACCAAGCAGAGCAAACATGTTTTTCTTGTAGCTCTCAACGCCCGGCTGATTAAATGGATTCACGCCAAGCAGATATCCACTGATACCGCAGGCATATTCAAAGAAGTAGAACAACTCACCAAGATAGAACTCGTTCTGCTCCGGAATACGAATCTGCAGATTTGGAACATTACCATCCGTATGAGCAAGCTGTGTTCCTTTCATCGCACTCTTATTTACAAAATCCAATGTTTTTCCGGCCAGATAATTCAAGCCGTCCAAATCATTTTCTTCTTTTTTCACGGTAAGGTCAAGTGCCGGTTTTTCCAGTTCCATTACGGTCTCATACATAATACGGGAACCGTCCTGAATAAACTGCCCCATTGAGTGAAGGTCGGTTGTCAAATCAACGGAAGCCGGGAAGATACCTTTCTGGTCTTTTCCTTCGCTCTCGCCATAAAGCTGTTTCCACCATTCACCTACATAATGGAAAATCGGTTCATAATTTGCGAGCACCTCAACGGATTTGCCTTTGCGGTACAAAAGGTTACGAACTGCTGCATATAAAATGGCATCATTTTTCTCAATCGGTGTCTCTAAGCAAAGCTTACGCATACTCTGTGCACCTTCCATAAGTTTTGTGATATCAGCGCCACTTGCTGCAATCGGAAGAAGACCAACAGCTGTTAATACGGAAAATCTTCCGCCTACATCATCCGGTACTACAAATGTTTCATATCCTTCTTCGGTTGCAAGACTCTTCAACGCACCTTTTGCTTTATCCGTCGTTGCATAAATTCGTTTTGCAGCCTCTTCTTTTCCATATTTATTTTCAAGAATCTCTTTCATCACGCGGAAAGCAATCGCAGGTTCCGTTGTGGTTCCCGATTTACTAATGACATTTACCGAGAAATCACGGTCGCCGATTGTCTCAATCAGCTGTGCCAGATAGGTACCGCTGATATTATTACCCGCATAATAAATTTCCGGTGTCTTGCGTACAGACTTGTCCACACTGTTGTAGAAGCAGTGTCTCAAAAATTCGATTGCTGCACGGGCACCCAGATAAGAACCACCAATACCAATTACGACCAATACATCTGAATCTGACTGAATCTTTTTCGCTGCTGCCTGAATCCGCTCAAACTCAGCCTTGTCATAATCTTCCGGCAAATCAATCCAGCCAAGGAAATCATTTCCTGCCCCGCTTTTTGACTCCAAAGTCTCTCTTGCCGCATGAACCGAAGCCATCATCAATTCCACTTCATCCTCACGGATAAATTTATCCGCTAACGAATAATCAAACGTAACATGTTTTCCCATCAAATTGTTCCTCCTGTTGTGTTATTAGTCTATTAATCCACTTACCATAAATTATACTCTTTCCATTTTCTCTCTGTCAACTACTAACCGAGATATTCTTGAATGACTTCACGTATCACACTCTCTTCCTCCTTCGTAAACGTAAGGTCATCCGCTGTTAATTCTGCTGGTTCCATTCTTTTTCTTGAAAAATCCACAACTTTCTGCTCCGGTGTCTCATCAAAATATTCTCTTTGATATTCACTTAGATGCTCTGCATGAAACAGTTCATTTTCAAGGCGGGGTTTGCAGATATTTTCCAGATAATCCGTAATATCAACCTGCAGCATGTCAAAAAGATTCGATGTATTTGCTATGTATTCGATGAGTAATAAAACTCCGGTTGCAAAAACACCTGCTAACAGCTGTGAAAAAACAATTGCCGCAGACATTCCCTGCATCATGGCAAAAATACCGCTTGCCATACTTCCCGCCATTACAATTACAAGACAGAACCCATTGATATTTTCCCACGTTTTCATATAAAGCCCCATCATGCGGTAGTGCCACAAATATTTCTTCACAAAAAGAGAAACATTGGGAACTCCCATTTTTAACTTATAGCAGGCATCAAATTTCATCACCATTGACTTCACAAGTTTATGTTTGGAATGTCCCATATCCTGTACCTCCCTAAGCATCGCCCGGTATTTGTGGCGAATGAGGCACTTAACTAACATTGATACAAGACACACAGCAGCAATACCTGCCACAACATACTGTTTTTGAATCCACTCTGTCATATTCATCTTCCTTTCCTGTTTGATAAGACAAGTATAACAATGGGATATTCTTCTGCCTAGAAGGATATCCCATCAAATTCAAAAATCGTATGACATTATTTTGGATTATCTGCCAATTTTCGGCATCATCCAACTATTTACAAGCTTTTTCAATAATATCTGCAACTTTCACAACAGCATCCTGCTGATTGCTTTGACTCATTGCCTGTTTATAAGTTTCCTTATTCTCATCAACCGATGTAATGGCTGCCAACAATTTTTCGCTCGTTAATTCTTCTTCTTTAATCACATAGCTAAAGCCCTGTTTTTCAAAAGAAGCCGCATTCAAAATCTGGTCACCGCGACTTGCTTCCAACGACAGCGGAATCAGAATGTTCGGTTTATGAAGGGCCAGCAATTCACAAATTGCATTTGCGCCGGCACGCGAAATCACCAAATCTGCTGCATCCAGCAAATCGCACAATTCTTTCTGAATATACTCAAACTGCACATAGCCTTCTGTCTGTTTCAGTGATTCGTCCACTTTGTCTTTTCCACACAGATGAATGACCTGATATTTTTCTAATAACTTTGGCAAAATCTCCCGGACTGCCTCATTCACACGAACGGAGCCAAGACTTCCGCCAATTACAAGAATAACCGGTTTGTTTGCCGTAAATCCACAAAAATCCAGTCCTTTGAGACGGTTTCCGGAAAACAGCTCGCTTCGGATTGGCGTTCCTGTCAGATATGCTTTATCCTCCGGCAGATTGGCAATCGTTTCCGGAAAGTTTGCACAAATTGCCGTAGCCGATGGAATGCAGAGACGATTGGCAAGTCCCGGTGAAATATCGGATTCATGCAGCACACATGGAACTTTTTGTCTGCTCGCTGCTTTTACAACCGGCACCGTTACAAAACCGCCCTTTGAAAAGATAACATCCGGTTTGATTTTCTTAATCAGTTTCTTTGCCTCTGAATATCCCTTCAAAATACGGAATGGGTCCGTAAAGTTTTTTACGTCAAAATAGCGGCGCAGTTTACCGGAAGAAATTCCATAGTACGGAATATCAAAGTTTCCAATCAATTCTTTTTCAATTCCTGTTTTGGAACCAATGTAATGAATCTCAAATCCTCTTTTTTTAAGCTCCGGAATCAACGCGATATTCGGCGTTACATGTCCGGCGGTGCCGCCGCCCGTCAAAATAATTCGTTTCATAGGAAAGTCCTCTCCTTATAAATTTGCTTTAATTGCTTCTGCGATTTCCTGTAAATCAGCCGGTGTTTCACCCGGTTTCCAGCCAATGTTAATATGATCTGTGTCCCCCTCAAAACGCGGAATCACATGAACATGCAGATGGAATACGGTCTGTCCTGCTGCCTCTCCGTTATTCTGCAAAATATTTACTCCATCGCAGTGATAAGTCTCTTTCAAAGCTTTCGCAATTTTGCGGGCTACAATCAAAATCTTCGATGCCTCTTCATCCGGCAGTTCAAATATGTTTGCCGCATGCTTCTTCGGCAAAATAATAACATGACCTTTCGCAGCCGGATTCACATCTAGTATGGCACGAAACATATCATCCTCATACACAACCGATGATGGAATCTCATCCGCAAGAATCTTACAAAAAATACAATTATCCACAATCATCCTTCATTTCCTCCATGTTATATATTCTGAAACCGGAAAATGGTGTCAAAATTGCGCAGGATTTTGAAATTTCCCTGTGCCGATAACTCGCCGGACATAAATGCACTCTGGAAAGTTTTTGTGCCATCAAGCACCTGCTCGAAAACTGCGGTCTTCACTTTCGCTGTAACATCTGCCTGCTCCACCGTTCCTCGGTAACAATTCAGTTTTGAATCATTAATATCAATAATAAGAGAAGATTTTTCTTCCACTAAATCAATACGAAAAACTGCTTTTAGTCCTTCCATCGGGAAAAAGTGGCTTTTCAGACGCTCTACATAATCGTCTTCATCTTTTTCCTCGCCAAGCATCCCTTTGAACAAACTTGCTAATTCCTCAATATCTTCTTTTTGTTTTTTTACATAGTTATCATTGGAAACATACTCTGATAACTGCTCGCTCTCCTGTGGCGTCAGGGAAAGATTGCTGGTTCTCAATACATTTCTCTTTACGGCAACGCTGCTGTTCGGGAAAGCAACCGCCTTTTTTGAAATCATGCGGTAAAAATTCTCTGTTTTCTTTTCAATCATTAGGCCAAACTGTGCATTCATTTCGAATTCCACATGATTATCTACATATGCACAGATACCTTCGCCCGGCACACCGCCAAGCATTTCCCATGCGCGGATCAGAGAATACTCTGCCTCTCTCTCCCCATACGTTGTCGCCATCACAACCGGCATCATATACATATGGGAAAGTTTTTCTTTGTCGCCATACAGCCAGCATGCATCCAAAAACTGATGCAGAAAACCGCCAAATCCAAACCACTCCAAAGAAGCCGCCAAAATCACACCGTCTGCCTCTTTTAACGTCTTTGGAAGTACGGTAATCGCACGCTTATCTTCATATAGATTATAGCGTTCCACAGTAACCCGCAATTCATCCAGCACTTTTGTAATTTTCTCTAACACATACAACGTCGGGTCGTCAATCAGACCTCGTCCACCATAATAAATATTAACTCTCATAAGAAACCTCCATTCGGATAAACTGCGTCATGCATAAACAAATGACAGCACCTGCTACAAAACCGCCAATATGGGCGGCTTTATCTATCGTCGGATCCTGCATCCCGCTATACAGACTAATGGCAAGATACAAAATATATCGGGGTACTTCCGAAGACAACCTTCCCCGGTTCCCCACAACTAACATCACAAGCAGCGCACCCATCAAACCATATATGGCACCCGATGCACCACAAGATACACTTTCCTGTGCCATTGACAGATTGTACGCTAAGGAAACAATTCCCGCCAATATTCCGGACAAAAAGTATAAAATTAAAAATCTTATTTTCCCTGTTACTTTCTCCAGTGAATAACCAAGTATCAAAAGAGAAATCATATTGTTAAACAGGTGATCAAATCCAAAATGAAGGAAAAAATGCGTAATAAGCCGGTAATATTCATGTCTCTGTACAATATACGGCTCATACACAGCGCCCATTTTTATCATATATTCGGCATCATAACTGGAACCATGAATTTCCACATACAGATACACCACAACATTAATCAAAATCAGCAAAAGCGTCATCACCGGAATGCGGTTTTTAGTCTCCATATTTTTCTCCCTGTTCTTCCTCTTTTTTAAACTTTATGCTATGATGAATTGTAACACAGAATGAAAGGTCGGTCAATCTGCCGAGGAAAGGATTTCTTATGAACATTCACATTCATGCGGATGCGCAGAATACTAAAAATATATTGACTCTGATTGAGGAGCAGGGATTTTCACTTCCCTGTAACTGCCACGGTGCCCATCGCTGTAATGGTGCGCGGTATTCCTTTGACTGCTCCCTGATTCCAAAGAAGCCAATGGATGTATCCCTTCCGGATACTTCTGACAAAATTCAAAGTGTCTCCTTAGAAAAAATGGAAACATCCGACGGCACTGCCGACACCCTTTTAATTGACCTTGGTACAACAACGATTGCCATGGCGTTTATTGATAAAGAGTCCGGTGCTCTGCGCCAGTGTAAAACTTCCGCAAATCCACAAGCTCATTTTGGTTCGGATGTCATTTCCCGAATTCAGGCTGCGACGCATGGAAATCTTTCCGATTTAACGGATTGCATCCGTAAACATATAAAAAAAGAAACCGCCCTCCTCTGCCAGATGACACATAATGACATTTCTGCCATTCGCTTCTGTTATATCGGCGGAAACACCACCATGATACATTTGCTGTTTGGCTATGACTGTACAAGCCTTGGTCACAGCCCTTTTACGATCAAGGTACCTTCCCCGGAACCACTTTCCATTGGAAACTGCACCGTCTACACCGCCCCTTGGATTTCTGCCTTTGTCGGCGGCGATATTACCGCAGGGCTTCTTTCCTGCCATTTACCGTCATCCGGTGAAAATGCTTTGTTTCTTGATTTGGGAACCAACGGTGAGATGGTTCTTAACCACAAAGGAAAACTCTATACCGCTGCAACTGCGGCAGGTCCCGCCTTTGAGGGAAACGGCCTCTCCTGTGGATGTCCCGGCATTTCGGGGGCTATTTCACATGTCGTTTTGAGAACTCTTTTCCCTTCCCTTACGACAATAAACAATGCCCATCCAATCGGAATCTGCGGTTCCGGTGCCATCAGCCTGTGTGCCGAATTACTTCGTAAACACTATGTGACAAGTGACGGTGTCCTAACTGAAAAATTTAAGACAGACGGTATTGTTTTGTCAAAAAGTCCTGATGGAAAATCAATCACCTTCCTTCCCGAAGATTTACGCAGTATCCAGCTCGCCATTGCTGCCATTGCTGCCGGTATCGATATTCTCCTAGCGGAATCCGGTGTATCAAAAAAGGAATCGTTCACACTATATCTTGGCGGCGGTTTTGGATTCCATCTGTCAATTGAAGACTGTCAGTGCATCGGCTTGTTTTCAGACCTTTGCATTTCTGAAATAAAAGTAATGGGAAACACTTGTCTTCAGGGATTGTATCAATGGGCTGTCTATGAACGGACACCGGCGATTCAAAACGACTGCGTCCCTTTGAATTTAGGGGAACACCCGGATTTTCAGAAAACCTATCTGCACCACATGACCTTTCCGGACATCCGCTAATTTTGTGTCGTTATTTTAAGTGATTTCCACCACATACTCGCCAGTCCCAAACCGCAGGATATCTCCGTCCTTTACCTTTGTTTTCTGCCACGGAACTAATCGTGTATCATTATAAAAAGTTCCCTGCCCGGACTCTTCATCCAGCAGATATACCACATCTCCTTCCCGGACAAACTGTGCATGAATAGCACTCACTCCTTTGGCGCACAGCACGCCATCGACCCGTTCTCTCTCACTTCCTATCAAAAACGGAAAATGCGAAAGCGGAACCGGTTCTTCTTTTCCCTGACAGGGAATCAAACAGACCGATAGCAAATCCGTCTCTTCCCAAGAAGCAACAATCTCCTTTTGCGGCCACAATTTCCAAGCCCCATATACAGAAACGCCAAGAAAAAATATAAATGCTCCGGCTGCTTTTACCCAGTCTGTTCCACCGGAAACCGCCAGTCGAAACCATCCGCCTGCATACAAAACAACCGGCACCAGAACTCCTAAAATTAAAACTCCAATCGGAACCGCATGCCGCAAAACTTCTGTGTCCATCTGCCCTTTTTTAAACGGTAAAAATTCTTTATCCGGAGTTGACTTTGCCTGATAAATCAAAGAATCTTTTTTCTCTTCCTCTTTTGCAAAATCTGTTTCCACATGGGAATCCGAATCCATATATTCCCGCAAAGCAACAAGTGTCATCCCTTCTTCAAGAAACCTTTTGTGCAGTCCATACACGAAAAATGCCAGTTCAGTATCCTTTTGATTCATATGGTCAATTATAAACTCGGCAACTGCCGCATAAGCAGTCATTCCATAACAATCATTCCCCGGATAATATATGCCATACACTTCTTCCGAATGTTTATCCACAAAAATACAATCCGGCAGTATCCTCACATCATTTCCATCCAGTAAATATGACTCTAGCCGCTCCGGCAGGGATAACAAACATTCCATAACCTTTTTCACCTTATGTTTTCCTATACCATCCTTTTCCAGATATTGTTTCAAATTCAACTTACCGGTCACATCATACACATATTGTTTTTTCTCATCCACCCATTCAATCTCCATCGGCACAAAACCGGGAATCGTCTGATAAGAAAACATTTTATCCCCGACATTTTCCAAATCATCTCCCTCAATTTTTAAATAGGCTCTCATGCCCTCCTGAACAAATTCCTGCTTCATTTTCCCCCTCCTTTTCCTTTCAGCAAATCATAATCCCACTTCATTTCCATGGGACGAATCAGTTCCTTTGTAAATACAAAATTCTGCCCGGTTTCCTTTGTTATAAAAAGTGCCTTTATTTCAGATAAAGAAATCGGCAGCGAATACCGGACATCCGCACGCACAGATGCTATCTTTTTGGTAAGCGACACCTGATTGATTTTCATTAAAAATAATTTCTCATTGAGCAGACGACAAAGATTATTTTCTTCTTTCTCAGAAACGGACCATTCTCCCCGCTCGCTGCCACTTTCTATCCGGTTCCCGATTTCAGAGCCTAATATCATGCGGTCATGGATATAAAAACTGCTGTACAGAAGCGCCAGTATGACCCATATCGTAATGCAGCCGACAAACACCGCCTCTACCGTATAACTTGCCTCTTTCATAGAACCATCACCACCCCATAAGCGATTGCTGTAAAAGGAACAAACGGAATCCGTTTCTTTTTCCCCACTTTACGGAAAACAAGGAGAAACACCGAAACAATAGCAGAAAAAAACAAACTCAATGTCAAAAGTTCTATGTTGCCAAAAAAGCCAAGCGTTACTCCTGTCATCAGATAAACAAGGGCATCACCTTCTCCGACGGCACCCCTTGTCGCTTTGCTCATCAAATATAAAAAAACACCCACTGCCACTCCCGGCATCCACTTCCAAAAATCGCCATCTACCACTCTCGCCAGCACTATGACAAGAATACCAATCATGCCCGGAAGTACCGGAATCTTTTGAAGTCTGTGGTCAATTACCGCCATCACGGATAAATAAATACCGGTGATTAAAAAAATAAATACATTCATCTTATCACTTCTCCTTTCCGCCACATTTGCTGCACGGCGCACGATTTCCCACCTGCGAAAGCATAATTTCCCGGATTGTACGCTTAAGCCCGCTGCATGTGTGCGATTTATGGTAACGGTCTCCATAAATCGTGATGTAAACTTCCTCTCCATCCTGCGGCGTTATGCCATGGCAGCATCTTTCGCACATTTTATACTTTCCGCCACTGCTGTTTCTAAGATTTGCCAAATCACGATACAAAACCTTTGAAATCGTAAGTTTTAAATAACTGCAATCCAGCGAGCGGTGATAAACTGTTCCGGTCTCCGTTAGATAAACAACACAGTCTTTTTCATTTTCCTTTTCCCGTCGCTCCACACCGGTAAAAGCCCTTGTATGTACGCGCTGGCGAAATTGGTAACTGCCCAGAGAAAAAATAGAAAATGGTGTTTTCACCCGGAAACCGGCAATCAAATCAATTTCATCATTTTCCTTTAAAAGACGAGATTGAAAAAAAGTGATTTTTCCCGCCGAACCTTCTAAATACAAACTCATTTTCGCTAAATAATACGCCTGGCTTTTTATCGTATTACTTTTTGACATGCCATACTCTGCGGCGGCTTCTTTTGCCACCCGCGAAAGCGCAGACTGTACCTCATCCTGACACCGGATCATCTGCCCCAGATAACCAATTAAAATCATAGCAAACAGAAATACAGGTAAACAAATTGATGCTTCTACCGTCATAGAGCCATTTTCTTTTTTCTTCACATTCCATCCTCCCCATACATAAACTCGAGGCGAGAAAGGGTATCCTATTGTTACACGGTTTTCATTATAATAATGTTTTATATTTTTGTTTTAGGTAAAATTTGGTTCATTCCTCAATTAAATTTTTCATAGAATACCCTTTCTCGCCTCGATTCTTTTTTAATACCCCGCACAGATTTCAACATTGATGCGGCAGTTTTTCACATCTCGTCCAAGGACGCTTTCAAGGGGTGCCATACGAAAGAAATGACTGGGGAATAAAAAACCGCCACATACTTTCATTTCGTAAACACAGCTACCCAGTTTAAATCCCTTGTAACCGTTTTTTTGCATTGTATTCTGAATCAAATCCATCACACGGTATCTTCTCGTACTCTGTTTTGTCATTGCCAGAAACAACATCAGATACTGCTGATAACCGAAACTGCTTTTTTTACTCTTCGGAAATCTTTTTGCTCTTTTTTGCAGTGAATCATGATTCATCAAAACAATTTCCGTAAAATTTGTTACAAACCTTTTCGGTGTTTTCCAAAGTGGCACATCTCTTCCATCCAAAAGAGCTGCAACATCCGTTAAACTTTCTGATATACTCCACGTAATAAGAATTAACGTCTGCGTCAATGTAATTAACGGAGCAAGCCCGGTAAACCCAACCGCCGCAATGGCGGCTGCTCGAGCCTCACCTCGTCTTTTGGAGTCACTCTCAAGCGCCACAAAATTTGTTACTGTCCGAATCAGCAAAATACGATTTAGCACAGATTCCAGATTTTCCTCATCCGATGCCTTTCCGGCAGCCAGATATTCAAGTCCGTAATCTAATGCCTGTTTCCACTTGGCGTCCGTTTTTTCTCCGTATGCCAAAAACTTATGTTGTATGTACTCATCGAGGCAAAATTCATCCATCCCATAATCTGCCATGTCACCAAGAATCCCTGTAAGCGACACCGTATCACTCGAGATAAAATCCGATATTCTCTTTTCGTAATCTTCCTTATCTTTTTCCTGTTCTTTGTAATACTCAGCAAAAGAATCCGGCGACTGAATGGACTTTTTCGACAACTTGGACGGCGACTTTACAACAAGAGAAAGAATCCCTTTTGAAAAAGAACCCTCCAAAGAATCTTTTGGATTTTCACCTCCCCCATCTTCTTCCACTCCGGTATAATCAAAAACAATGGAGGAAGTATCATAATCCTGCCACAGCTTTTCCAGCCGTTTTTTACAGTTTTTAACACTATCCTTTTGCAGTATTTCTTCCGTTTTTGTAAGAATATCCAGGTTTGTCTTAAGTACCGGAAGAGCAGCAATCACACGCGAAATGGTATCATCTTTTGACGCTGACCCGTTTTTTAGTTTCTCACCAATTTTCTGTGCCTGTTTAATACGTCCTTTAACCTTCGATACCTTTGCCAAAAACTTTAGCTTATTTTTTATATTCCAATCTTTCGTTGATTGATCCAGATTTTTCTTCATCTGTTTCCACACGGCGCCTTCAGTGACACCAAAATTCTGCCCCTTGCACTCTCCGGTAACGAACATCTTTGCAAATTCCTGCTCGCAGATTATCGTACCGCCCGTCACCGTAATGCCATCCACCAACCGCATCAACTCAAGTAAATCCGTATAACATTCTGCAGCCTTTTTTTGATTTTCCACCGTCGTCTCGATATTTTTTGCGGACTTTTCCACTTTTTTCAAATCGTTTGATGAATGTAACACCTTTTGTAACTGTTCCTTCGTGACAACACGTCCCATGTAAGAGCGAATCTGCTTTTGCAGTGCCTCTGCGTGATTATCCCCCAGATACACTTTGTTTTTCACCTGAATGTCATCAATTCCGCCATCTAAAAAATCCATTTCACCTTTGTCCGCCGCGGAAATTGTATCTCCTGCATAACGCCCAATCACCTGCTCATATGGGGTACCGCCTTTCTCAATAAAAAACAATCCGTAATGCTCATAGAGTGGTCTATTGTACTCGGATAAAAGCCCTTCTGCTCCTGTCCGCAGTGTTCTCGCCGCATGGTTTTTACATACCGTATAGCGTGCCGTTTCCAACAGTGTGCCAAACAAGGCAAAAACCAAGAGAAAAACCAACGAGAGAAACACCGTGATGGAGCCCATCAGCCTACGCAAGAATTTTCCCCGTATCTCTAGTAAAATTCGTAAACGCCTTCGTTACAACACTGGTAATTTTCGTTTTGAATATCAGCACTAAAGCAATCAAAATTACCAGAATCAAAATAATTTCAACAACACCAATCGCATCTTCTTCTAAAAAATAATTTTTTATTACATTTCTCATAGTTGTACCTTCCTTTCCTTCTGCCGGCACTCACATCGTCATAAATGCCGGAACCATAATAATTCCCATAACAATCAATAACATTAACATCATTGGGAAAAGCAGTCTTGTTCCTGCCTTTTCCCCCAACTGCAGTGCGTGTTCTTTGCGCCTTTCTAAAGAATCCATCGCCTCCGTCTCTAAAATTGCGAGCATTCCTTCCGCTCCCTTTTTCATATTCTGCGTAATCAGAGAACAAAATCGCAAATACTGCTGTAACAGACAGCGTCTGCCAAAACACTCCACTGCTTTCGTCTCCGATACGCCATCGTGCATCTGACGCATCGCAACACCAAGTTCCTCATACACATACCTTTTTTTCCCTCCCCTTTGGCACTTCTTCTCATACTCGCTAACCAGTCGTTCAATCACTTTTCTCACGCTTAACCCGGCACCTAAAAGCAGCATAAACTGATTTACCACCGCCGGATGGTCAAGTAAGAGCTGCTCCCTGCGAAGCGTCTGCTCCTTCTTTTGCTGCATTCTCCAAAATACCGGCAGGCAAATTATCAGAGCAAGAACCAGATACACAAGTGCATAACTTTTTTCTTCCGACTTCAAAATATAGCGCACCTTCTTACCGTCAATGGTTTCCGGCAGTTTTACAACTTCTTTTTCTGCCTGCTCTTCCATTTGCTTTGCCACTGCCTGTTCCACATTTTTCTCCCACAAACTCTTTTCACTCCACTTGACAGGCGCAATGTGAATAGAAAATGAATATACCTTCTTCCAGTTTTTCCAAGAAGCCTCTGCCGTCACCTCCGTGTCGACACCAGACTTTGGAATCTGCTCTTTACAAAGACTTCCATCTTCACTTAAATAGGTGTCTTCTACCGTCCAGTGAATCTCCATCTGCGTAGAGGGCATGGAATCCGGCAAATGCAGCGGTTTATCCACATGCTGAAGCGATTGATTTTCTCCCAGAAGTTCAGACTCCAGATACTTCTTTGTCCTGCCATCCAGATTTTCCTTCTCCTTCTCCGTAAAATCGCGGTCTGACACAGTAAGTTCTAACTCCTTCTTCCAGAGTTTCTGTCCATCATTACTCTCAGCCGTAACCGCCAAAGACTGCTCTTGTTCCTGCCGTCTCACCACATAGCCATCCAAAATTTCCTGCGTATCTGACGGCTGAAATAAACAATACAAAAAACTGAGTAATAGAGCGGCCATTAACACCCCTGCTGTTTTTATCCTTTTTGTCCAAATCCGCTTCTCAACTTCTTCGGTCGGTTCTCTCACATAAATACTTCTGGCATACTCCCTCGTAGACGAAAACATGCCAAACCAGTCTTTTTTAATTTTCATGATTTTCTACCTCCTAACATTCAATTTTCATCAAGTGTCTGCTCCATGCTGCGGCACCCAAATACACAAAAAATGCACCGGTCATAAAAAGCCGTCCAAAAAATCCCTCATATAAAGGATCCAAAAAACCGGGAGAACAAATCTGCAAATACAGGATAATAAAAAGGGGAATTGCTGTCATACAATTAGCTTCCATCTTTTTTCCGGCAATCATCGTTTGAATTTCTCTCTGTATCTCCATCTTCTCGCTGATATTCTGTGCCGTCCGCTTCATCACTTTTACCAAATTCCCTCCGCTTTTTCTTGCCGTCGCATAAATTTGTGCGAAAGTGATAATATCTTCCACACCACTTTTTGATGCGAATGCGGACAACACTTCATCCAGTGGCTGATGTAGAGAAATTTTTTGCTGTATGTCCCAAAGTTCTCTCATCATCCTCGTATCCTCCGAATGCAGCAACTTCATATCGCGATACGCTTCTGTGATGGCGTTTTCCATAGAGTATCCTGCTGCCAGTGCAGAAACCATGCTATCCATTGCCTCCTTAAATTCCACCATCAACTGCCACTTCTCCTGCTCCTTTTGAACTTTTATCCGGTATCTTACATAACAAACGCTTCCTAAAACCGCACCCAAAAAACACAATGCTGCCTGCCGGTAAAATAAAAACAGCAGGAAAAAACTTCCGATAAACCCAACTGCCATTGTCTTCAAATACCACTTTCGTTCTCTCATCCATTTCACAAAATCACCCCTGCTCTCTCCGCTTTTTCGGTTGCCGAAAAAACGGCCTTTGTCCTCACTAGATGTCCCTTCACCCTGCCATCCGTTTCTCCCTGTTCCTCAAAAACAAATAACGGATGAAGTTCTATCTTACCGTCCACCACACTTCCTACCTCGCTAATTTCCAGCACACGCCGCGACTTATCTCTAAGCCGCCCAAGATGTATCATAATATCAATCCCGGAGGCAATCTGCTGTCGAATCGCTGCCAATGGAATTTCTAAACCCATCAGAAAGAGCGTCTCCAAACGATTCAGCATATCTTTCGGACTGTTTGCATGACCGGTAGACAAGCTTCCGTCATGTCCGGTATTCATCGCTGTCAACAAATCAATTGCCGCAGAATCCCGAATCTCCCCAACAATAATCCGGTCGGGGCGCATACGCAGTGCACTCTTAACCAAATCGCGGATGGTAACTTCATTCTTTCCCTCCACATTGCGGTTTCTGGCTTCCAGTCGAACCAGATTTGCGATGTTTTGAATCTGCAATTCCGCAGAATCCTCAATCGTAATCACACGCTCTTCTTTCGGAATGAAATTAGACAGCACATTTAAAAATGTAGTTTTTCCGGCACCGGTTCCTCCGGAAATAAAAATATTGTATTTGGCAATCACAAGCTTCTGTAAAAACTCACATGACTCCTTTGTCAACGCACCAAGAGAAAGAAGTTTCTCCATCGTCATAGTCTCTTTTGGAAACTTACGAATGGTAATCACCGGCCCTTCCAGTGCAATCGGCGGCACAACAATATTTACACGGGAACCATCTTCCAAGCGGGCATCTAAAATCGGATTTGATTCATTCACAATACGGTTTCCTCGGGAAGCAATCTGCTGGACAATATTTTCCAGCCTCGTCTGATGCTCAAACGTAAGTCCCGTCTCATACAAACGCCCCGCCTGCTCAACAAAGATATGATGTGGTCCGTTTACCATAATTTCCGTAATCGTCTCATCCTCTAACACATCCTGCAAAACATCCATGCGGCGAATCGAATTAAAGACCATGTGGCGCAGTTTTCGCTTTTCTTCCAGCCGAATATACTCATCCGGAAAAAGCTCCGTTATCGTCCGGTCAATCATCGCCTGCAGGGTTTCATCCTCAAGTTCTGCACCGGGTGGAACCTCCTCCAGTACCCGTTCCCGAATTACCATCCGTCTTTCATTCCATATCTTCCCATACACATCCATCCTCCGGGCCTCCTTCTTTTTCCAGTAAGTGCTCCATACGTGCCATTAACTGATTATTTTGTGACCACTCGGCAAGTGGCAGAGTGCAAAGATTTTCCCGCCAGTTTTGTATCTCTTCCCATTCCGGAATAAACTCAGCAAGTGCTAATAAATCATTCTTTTTCTCCATCTCACAATAATGCAAAAAAACCTTCTTACGCACATCACCGAAACCATCTCTTTTATCTACAACAAACAGCCTGTCGGCACACACCATAAAATCCATCAAAGACTCCGACAAAGCCCCCATCTCGACAACCAGCGAATCATATTCACCTATTGTTAAGAGCCTCTCAAATAACTTTTTCAAGTCTTCGATTCCACAGTCTAACAAATCCTTATAATGGGCAAACGGAGCCAGCATATCCGCACTGCCAAACGGATAAACATACTGTGGTAACTGTGCTGAAAACAACTTCTCCGATGGACACAAAAGAAGCTCACCAATGTCTCTTTTTTGCCAATGCGGATCTTTCGAAAATTCACCGTCAAAATATACCGGGAATCCGCTTAAGCTGACAAACAGACACCGCCCTTTCGTTCCCAGAAACTGCGCCGTCATCACCGCAGTTTCTGTAACAATCATTCCCTCCGGTGAAAAAAACATAATCACACCTTTTTGTAATTTTTCCTGTTCTTCCAAAGGCTTATAACCAAGAATTTTCAATAAATCCTCGTAAATGCCCTCGGCACGCTGATACTGTAAAATCTTCTTCTGCTGCCTGTCATCTGCCTTTCCTAACAGAATCACCTCTTTTTTTGCCTCTGCATAAAGTCCCTCATCATCGGTCAAAACAACAATCCGCTGGTTCTCTGTCTCCGTCCGCCACATCACTCGTTCTCTCTCTGTCATTAACTCCAATCGTATCTGTTTATTCTTTTTCCTTGTCAAAAAGCGGAGCAGCCGCCTTCCATAATCTGTCTGCAAAAAATACAAAAGTATTATCGTTTCTTTCATCCGAATCCTCCTTTTTCCGTTGCTTTCCATTTGCATGAAAAGGCAGTTCCCCTAAAATATCTCCCATAAGGCAGCGATGGATATAGCAATACAAAAAGGAATGACACCATCTTCACCATCTCGTCTCATGTCATAATAGGGATTTTTATTTCGTGTTTTTTTATCACTTTTTATAAATTGAAATAAATAGCGAAACCGGCGAAACATATTCTTCCGCCAAATCATCTTAAACAGCGCCATAATGGCACCAACAAAAATAGAATAAACAAGGATACGGAGCGCAGCCCTAAAACCAAGGAATGCTCCTATAACAGAAATTAATTTACTATCGGATGCCCCGAATACGTGGCAAACGTAAAATATAAAACTGACAGAAAACGGAATGATTATCCCTGCAAGCCAGAAAGAAATCCCGGCTGCCGATATCCTGTCCAGATGGCCGATAAGGCTTATCACAAGAGCGGCAAAACAAAGTGCATTCGGCACACGGTACTGCCATAAATCGAAGAGGGATGCCGGTATGAGAACAAGAAAAATCAACTCGTAAACTAAGGTCATCACTCACCTCCTATCTGTGATGTGCTACAAATTTAACACGCCGCATACCCCCTTGTCAACAACTTTCGAAAGCGTTTTACGACACAAGATAATATGCATAACCTTTCCATTTTTTGACTATACTGTTACTAAGTATTTGTGATTTTTCATCGTAAAGGAGAGTGTGAAATGAAGAATAAAAAAAATCCTGCATGCCAGGCAAAAGCCGAGCTTATGCAGGAAATTGAGTCCTTACAACAGGCGCTTGAAACCGCCCATTCCAATTTTGAAAATGTATGTGACCCGGATTTAATTGACAGCTATATCTATGAAATCAATGCGCTGTCCTTCCGTTATAAATATTTACTGCGCCAAGTGCAAAGCATTCAGACAAACGCCGAATTTACGCCTCAAATCCGCGATTTGCATCAGCCCCGCTATCAATCGTCTCATTGAGCGTTCCACGCCCATATGTGAGGCCGGCATAAATTGTCTGCACGTTTTTCATAACGGCTTCGGAGTCATCCTGTTTTGCAACTTCTTTAAAAGAAGGAAGAAGTGCTTCAAAAATATCCGTTGCATGATTTAGCTGCTCCGGGTCTCTGTTTGCGATGCCCTGACAAAGTTCCCGGTACGCAAACACATATAACTGGCGAAGATAATGGGAAATCTCATACTGCAAATCTAAACTTCCCATCAACTCCGTAATCATACTGCGCGCACGTTCAATTTCATGGCGCGCCGCTTCAATTTCTCCCTGTTTTAAATAATTTTTCCCCTCTTCTATACTGGCAAGTGTTGCCTCATAAATAATCACAACAAGTTCACTTCGGTTTGCCTGTGTCACACGCGCTGCATATTCCTGTAACCGTTCTTTTTCCATGCCATCTTCCTCCTATTCGCGGGATTTTTTTATCCCTGAAGAATCTGTAAAATCGTCTGTGGCTGGTTGTTCGCCTGTGCTAACATCGAAGTACCTGCCTGTACCAACACGCTGTACTGTGTATATTTTGTCATTTCTTCCGACATATCCACATCTTCAATACGAGAGCATGCCTCCGTCAAGTTCTGTGAAGTCTCATCAAGACTTGATATTGCAGAATCCAAGCGATTCTGGTAAGCACCAAGTTTAGCACGAATGGAAGAAACCTGCTGAATCGCATCATCAAAAGCTGAAATTGAGGAAGAAGCTCCTGCCACGGTACATACGTTACAGTTTTCAATATCCAGCGTTTTTGTATTCACACAAGGAATCGAAATGTTAATGCTCTGTCCCTCATTAGCTCCAATTTGGATTGCAACATAACCGGCATCCAACATGGTAACGGTAGCGTCTGAACCGGCTTTCGCATTTGAAATATCAAATAACATGCGGAATCCGTCGCGGTCCGACACTTCCATCTGTCCGCCATTGATAAATACTGTTGCCGTATTTGAAAATCCGGAAGTAGTATCAAGTGTTACTTTTGCATCGGTACCCTCTGTAGTCTGCACACCGTTAATACCAAGTTTCTGTGCCAGATTTGCATTATCCGTTGTAATATTTAACTTCTGGGATGCACCGTAAATAACCGAGGTAAAGGAAAGATTTGTCGCCGCAGCCAGTTCACACTCCACACCGGCGGCATTTACCGGAACCACATCGACATTCATCATTTCACAGTAATCACGAATGTTTGCATAAACATCTTCAAAAGTCTGACCTTCCTTAATATCAATCACTTCACCATTAATCTGAATCTGTCCTGCAGTCGCCTTATCAACTACATCTGTTGGTGCAAATCCAAGTGCACCTGTTTTTGCAGTTGCCTGTGTTGCCTCTGATACAATCTTAAATTTATAACCGGTTAATGCCACATCATCACTGGCATCAATCAATTTCACACCAACATTGTTGGATGAGGACTGACGGCAGCAGGAACCATCTAACACACTCATCGTATTATACTCAGTATCTTTTGACAAACGGTCGATTTCCGCCATCAAAGAATCAATCTCATTTTGCAGTGCCTGTTTATCTTCAATCGTTGTCACACTACCGTTTGCCGCCTGTACCGAAAGTTCACGGCAGCGCTGTAACATATTTTCAATCTCAGAGAGAACACCTTCTGTCGTCTGAATAAAAGAAACACCATCTGAACCGTTTTTGGACGCTCTCTGAAGTCCTCGAATCTGTGCGTGCATTTTCTGGGAAATTGCCATTCCTGCCGCATCATCTGCCGCTTTTGTAATCCGGTAGCCGGAAGATAATTTGTTTGTACTTGCTGTCAACTGTGACTGTACACTGTTCAAGTTAAAATTTGCGCGAAGCGCCGAAATATTTGTATTAATTTTCATTGTCATCGTCCTTTCTGTTCATGGTTACCACAAATAATCTAGCAATCCGGTACAAATCCTGATTTTTTGTACCTTCTTCTTTATTTCCTACGGAAAGAGACGTCCTTTGCCCCGTAATCAGGGTATTACCATCCATTGTAAAACCAATCTCTTCCAATTCCTTTTCAAATGCATCCATGCGCTCTTGGCAGGAGGAAACACTCGTTTCGTCCTCTACGGTAACAAAGCCGTTAACCTTTTTCTCTTTTACCTTAAAACTAGCCTGCAACCTGCCAAATTCCTTAGAATTCATAGCAATCTCAATACTGCCCTTTTCTTTTTCCACGCCTTCCCTAATTGTAATATTACAAGTCGTAATTCCAAATTCCGTCAATATCGGCACTTCATAAACCTGACAGCGGCGCATTGCGCCATGGAATGTAAACAAGCGGGACATCTGATTCTGCCATGTAATTTCATCATATGTTATATCGTCTGATTCCCGTCTTTCCACTAGTTCTTTTTGCATGTTTTCTTCAATTTCTGCAAATACATCATCCAAAGAGTCCGGCTCTTCCATCGCATCAAGAACCGCATCGGTATCCTCTTCTTTCCACAAATCACGCCATTTACCGGCACCCATCTGCCGAAACTCCTGCACCAGTGAAAGATTGGAAAGTGTTGCCGGTAAATCCAGCGCCTCTAAGAAATTTATCACCTCTGACTCACTCTTTGCAGCCGCCTCACGCACAGAGCGCACTTCATTCTCATAAAAGGTATTTTCCTCTGCAATTGCTGCCTCTTCACACCGCTCCAATAATGCCTCTGCTGAAATTTCCTCATTTCCACCCATTGCCTCTTTTAATACCTGTGGTGACAATTTTCCCATTAAATCTGCCGCAATATTTTGTCCATATGCTGCATAAATCTGCTCGGAAATGGAATTTTTCGAAGCAATTACTTCTTTTTCCATGCCAAACGAATCATCCACCGAGACATCCATTCCGGCTTTTTTTCGTGTGCGGACTGCCGACAGAAGGGAAGAAAGCGATAATTCTTTTCCCTCATTTAATACCTGAGCGGCTGCCGCTCCGTCACTTTTTTCAATCTGGTGAAGAAGGCGGTAAACGCCAATCATCGTTTCACGCTCATCTTCCGTAAGACCATCCGTGTGGTCCATCTTCCACAAATACTTCCGGAAAGAAATATCTTCTATATCATTTTGGGCTAAAATCTCATTCACATCATTCTGCAATTCGTCTAATGTCTTTTCTAACGGATTCTCGCCCTTGCGTATGAGCTCACAGACAACTTCCGGTTTCATACTTTTCATCAGCGTCGTAACACGCTCGTCATACTCTTTAACAGAAACCAGATTTTCCTCGGTCAGAGGCATCTGATTATAAGCAAGAGCGCGAACCGCCCGCTCATTTCTCGCTGTTGTCTCGAAACCTGCTTCCTCAAGCAGCGTATCGATATTGGAAAATGCTTTTGTGAGCGAATCCCCTAAATCTCTGCGGACTTCTGTTCCCACCGACTCATAACGATTTTCTACCATATCAAACGAAGCGGTGAACGCCTCTGCCTTAGAAGACAGGGAAGAAAGTGTATCCTCTACTCCCTGAGTAAATGCATATCCCATAAACTCAACCGGTGCAGACAACACTTGTTTTACCGCCTGAGAAGTTTCTTTCAGCGTATTGATATTTTCTTCTGTCACCGGCAAATCCGCATTGAAAAGTTCCGACTGATAAGCCTCTTTTTCCGCTGCTCTAAGTTTCTCAACCACATCTTCCAATTTCGTGACATCAATTGAAATTCCTTTTTCTGACATCGTGCGGATGGCATCCGCCGTCATCGTAAGCTGGGTTTCCGCCAGTCTTCTCTTAAAACGAACAGCCTCTGCCACCGATAATTTCACTAAATTCGCTTTTTCCGGCTGCACACCTTCCGCCATCTGGTCGGCAATTCGTGCCGCCAAAACCGAATCTTTAGTTTCTTTTAATTCTTTTACCTGCGAAGAAAGTGCCACATTTTCTGCCGTTACCGGTAAATCTTCTTCATACAGCCACTTCGCTGCTGCCATGTTTTCGTCATCTGCTTCCATCCCGCTCTCTTCTAAGCGGCTGCGAACCTGATTCTCCACAAGTGAAAAATCATTTTCCTCGGACGATGGATTCTCTTCACCTTCCACGGCCCCATGAACACCGGCATTAACACTTTCCGGTGTAAGAATTGTATTTTCATTGTCAATAAAAAACTTCATCGCAGCGTCCGAAAAAGAGCGGATTTCCGATGCCATATCTACGGCATGCGAAAGCTTCGCCACATTTTCTTCCGTCACCGGCAGGTCACTGTCCAATAACCGGTCAATCACAGCGTCCGGGACGTTACCGTCCACGGCTAACTGAGCGGCATTTTTACTTACCGCCTCATCTTTTTCCCGCTGTTTTGACACTTCACGCTCGACAGCCTCCTGCTTCTCATGACGTTCTTTCTTAATTCTTGTGACCGCCCGCTCAAGCTGAGATGAAGTATATTCTTCTAACGGTGTCCCATCTTCCGAAACCGCTTTTGCATCTTTCCCTGTCATACAGCGGCTGATAAAATCCGCCGGTGACATCTGCGCATCGTCTAAAGGCACCATATTTTGTTTCTGTAATTGTTTTGCTTCTGCTTCCGTATACACAATGTGGTGTTTCCCCGCCTCTTGTACGGAACAATCCATTGTCGCTCCCACCTGAATCTGGGAGATGCCGCCATCCTTGGCGTCTTGTACAGACACGTTTTTTTTCTCCATTCTTTCCGTGTCATCAAAGGTAAGAGAAATCCGATTGGTCGAAATATCCATAGATTTCACGCTCACTTTCTAAATCCTTATACTTATATCTCGGACAATCCGGCGGAAATCTTTAGTATCTCTTCCTAATTTGCCTGATACTCTTCTAACAGACTTTTATCCAGTTTAATTCGGTTATCCATCGTTTTCATGACATCGGCAATTTCAATCGTCTGTTTCACGGATGGATCCGACAAATCGTACAAATTATTATTACGGAAATCAAGGACAGTCGGCTCGAAAATATTATCTTCATTTTCAGTGATAACCAATCCCTTTTCTCCATTTGACAATTCAACACATACACCCGGATACAAAATAGAAATACCATGAATCAAAGCATTTACTATTTTCTTATTATAACGCTCCTCATCCGCAAGAAGTTCACGCACCGCTTTCACTTCCGAAGTCGGCTCCTCAAAAGACTTCATTGCTGTCATACGGTCATACGCATCTGCCACATAGAGGATATTTGCATTCACGCTCTCTTTTAACCCTGCCGGAATTTCTGCATCGCTCTCTCTTGTATAAAGCTCCTGCATCTGGGTAATGAGGCGCAGAACTTCCTCATCCAAATCACCATATCGGTCTAATGTCTCCTGTGTGTTTTTCTTAACGACTTCTTTCGTGCCATCATCTAAATCTTCCGCATCCGGTAACTGCTGTAATTTCAGTGCACCGATATCATGCAGAATAGCAGACTTCACAAGGAGATTAATCCGTCCAACCGGGAAGCCCATCTGACCGGCAATAATGGCGGACAAAATAGCAACATTCAAAACATGTTTATAAATATAATCTTCACTGCTTCGCAGACTCTGCACAAAATTAATCTTATGGTTTAAGTCTCCATAATTCTTTATGATAAGACTGCACAGCCAGTCAAGCCCTTTGTCTTTTTTTCCGGAATCAATCAAATCCAAATCTTCGCGGATACTAAAAACCGCCATCGTCTGAAAACGCTCAAAGTTAATATCATCCTCCGACATCGGCGGAACCGGTTCTGCCGGTTCAAGTATGTACAGACCTAAAAGCCTAAAATTTTTAATTCCGTAAATCGCCTGCATCGTAAGTTTTGTATCACGGTCATACAACAAAACTCCATTTTTATTGTAGATTGGTTTTCCTAAGCGCATTCCGGGCTTGAGTTCATCTACTTTCACAAATAACATGCTGCTACCTCCTCGACTTAATTTTTTCACATTTTTTTCGTATACTTATCATCATAAATCGTTATTTCTATCATAGCAGTTATTGCCATTTGACGCAATGATTATTTGAGAAAGGAGCGTAAAATTATGCGAAAAAGAGGACTGATTTCAGTTTTGATTTTATCTCTTTTGCTTAGCAGCACCATACCGCATAAAATTCAGGCTGTAACTGAACAAGCTAAGACCGCTAAAACTTCTGATAACTATGTCGAGGGCGAAGCCATTGTAACACTTAACGCTTCTTCCGAAACCGGACTTGCCAAAGAGGGAACCGCATCATTTGATTCCGATATTGAAGTGGAAAACAGCTGGGATTTTGGTCCTGCCAAAAAGAAAAAGGGGAAAAATCTCTATCTTTCAGAGGTTCACTCTGATACTTATTCAACGAAAGAACTTATTGAAAAACTGAAAAAACAGGATAATGTAGTTGCTGCCGAGCCAAATTACTACCGCTATAAATTAGCCACGACAAACGATACTTATGCCGATGAACAGTGGTATTTAGACGGCACCGGAGCCTATCAGACTACTTCCTCCGGTATTCAGTACAAAAACCGGATTCAAACAAGTAACGACAGCGATACCATTGTTGCAGTCGTTGATACCGGTATTGACTACACCCACGAAGATTTAACCGCTCACATGTGGAAAAATCCTTACGACCAGTTAGAGCTTCCGGGTACATATGGCTATGATTTCGGAGATTACGACAGTGATCCTATGGACGAAGATGAGGACGGACACGGTACTCACTGCGCCGGTGTCATCAGTGCCGTATCGGACAATAATAAAGGAATCTGCGGCATCAGCAATGCAAAACTAATGGCGTTGAAAGTTTTTAATTCTGCCGGCACATCATACGATTCCGCTATCATCGCGGCTTTTAATTACATCTATAAAGCGCAGACTCTCGGCGCAAATATTGCCGCCATCAACTGTTCCTGGGGTGGCGGTGGAAGTAGTTCAACCTCTATGAAAACGCTGATTAACCAGATTGGGCAAAATGGCAGTCTGTTTCTTTTTGCTGCCGGAAACGATGGCGAAGACCACAATAATGCCATCTCCGACGGATGTCCCTATGACTTGGACAGCCCTTATGTGGTAACCGTTGGCGCCTCCACCCAGACCGATAAAAAAGCATCTTTTTCCGATTACGGAAATAAAACGGTCCACCTTTTTGCACCGGGCCGGAATATTTTTTCCACAATAAATTCCGATGTTTTTTACCCTTCCGTTTACACAGACAGTATGCGAAGTTCACGGTGTTCGTATTTCACCTCTTTTGACTCTAACGATGCCGTTTTATACCACCCATCGGAAATCGGCAAATTAGATGGCAGCATTTTATACAATGAAAAGTCTTACTCAGCAGAAGATTCGCACAATCAGGCAGGCAGCGGCTCTTACTGCATTTCCATTGATGCTGCACGAAGTTCTGCAACTTTGGCACTTTACATGGATATAGACGACATGAGCTTAGCCGATGGCACATATCAGGTATCTTATGATATGGGCATCGAAGAAAATGGTGAAATTTCATGGTCCCACTACAGCAGTAAATTGTATTTTATAAAACGAAACAACACTATTTACGCAGAAATTGTTTCCTTAACAGGCAACTTTACTTCCGTACATAAAATTTACTTTGATAACATCGGCATTTCAAAAGCAAATCCGACAAATGCCCTTTATATCAAGTACAATTCGATGAGCGGCACTTCTATGGCTGCCCCTCAGGTATCAGCTGCCACAGCACTTCTTGCCGCCGCATATCCAAACGATTCCGCAGTGCAAAGGCGCAACCGTCTGCTGAACTGTGTGCGTGAGGTTTCAGGGCTTTCTTCCTACTGCATGACCGGCGGCATTTTGGATTTAAGTAAAATCAGTTCCGCCTCATCCGGTCTCCCTGCCTGTCTACAGACCACAACAAAGACAAACACCACTGCGGCACAAGGTACAAGCAGTACAAAGAAAACAACCAAACTGGTGACAAAAATAACATTAAATAAAAAGAAAGCAAAACTCCGTTATAAAAAGAAACTCAAATTAAAGGCCACCGTAAAACCAAAAAATGCAACAAACAAAAAAGTCAAATGGTATGTCTCCAATAAAAAATATGCCAAAGTAACGCAAAAAGGTGTTGTCCGTGCAAAGAAAAAGGGAATCGGCCATACCGTTAAGGTTTATGCAAAGGCAAAAGATAAATCCAAAAAGAAGGCTTATTGCAAAGTGCGCATTTATAAATAAAGATACCCTTGACTTTTTCTACACAAATCAACTACACTTAAGGACGAAACGGATTGTTTTACTATGAGGAGGCATTATGAAAAAAATTGGATTAATCGGAGCCATGGATGAAGAAGTGGCTATCATAAAAGAAGAAATGACAAATACAAACAAAGTGACAAAAGCAGGCATGACTTTTGTGGAAGGAGATTTTTACGGACTCAAAACCGTTGCCGTTGTAAGTGGAATTGGCAAGGTTAATATGGCAGTCTGCACCCAGATTCTCTGTGATGACTTTCATGTAACCATGGTTATCAACACCGGCGTTGCCGGCTCCTTGAACAACGCCCTTGATATCGGTGACATTGTTTTATCGAGTTGTGCGCAGGAACACGATATGGACGTCTCGCCACTCGGAGACCCGGTCGGCATCATCCCACGCATGGAACAGTCGATTTTTACAGCGGATGAGACACTGGTTTCTTTGGCAAAATCCGCCTGCGAAAAAGCAAATCCGGACATTCACTGCCACATTGGAAAAGTGGTGAGCGGCGACCAGTTTATCGCCAGTGCAGAGAAAAAGAATTATTTAATTGAAACATTCCATGGTGACTGTGCCGAAATGGAAGGTGCCGCCATGGCGCACACTGCTTACTTAAACAACGTCCCATTTTTAATTATCCGCGCCATTTCTGACAAGGCAGATAATTCCGGTCATATGGATTATCCGGTTTTTGCAAAACAGGCAATTATCCACACCGTTTCTCTGCTTAAGGAACTTTATCAACATTTATAAACAATTTTCTTTGAGAATAACACAGTGGAATGTCACAATAGTTTATTGTGGCATTCCTTTTTTGGGGTTAAAATATGGTTACAATGAAAGGAGTGTAGCTATATGAAACAAATCAAAAAGGTAATTGCCCACAGCCTGGTTGCCGTTCTTTGTCTGTCTTCATTTCTGACAAACACGGCGTCCACCGAAGCAAAGGCAAAAAAACCAAAACTTTCCCAAAAATCAATGACTCTGACAAAGGGAAAATCAAAAACTCTTAAGGTAAAAAACACAAAAAAATGCAAGGTCACCTGGAAAACAAGCAAGAAAAAGATCGTTTCAATTTCAAAAAAGAAACGTACCTCCTGCAAATTAAAGGCAAGAGCGAAAGGAACCGCAAAAATCACCTGCACGGTAAAAAGAAAGAAAAAGACATATAAACTTACCTGCAAAGTAAAGGTGAAAGCAAAAAAAACCGTCGTTGCTTCCAGCTTAAAGGATACCTATGCAAAAATTGTACCATACATGGGTACCTGCCTAAACTACGGAAGTGCTTCTAATCCACGAGAACTGCAAAACGCGTCCACAATGAAATTTGTAAAAAAACAGTACAACAGCTTTACTTTGGAAAATGAAATGAAACCGGATGCTATTCTCGGCTCATCCGCCAAGCTCATTTCCGTTGCTGACGCAAAGAAAAAGGGATATTACATTCCTGCAGGATATACCGAATCAACCGTTCCGGAATTAGCATTTACAACCGTTGACAAATCTTTAGAGGCCGCAAAAAACAACGGTTTGAAAATGCGTGCCCATACTTTGGTATGGCACAGCCAGACGCCGTCCTGGTTCTTTACAAAAAATTACGATGGCTCAAAAGTTGTTACTCCTGCTGTTATGGATGCCCGTCTTGATTTTTACATTCATAATGTAATGGGGCATGTAATGGATAAAGAAAAAGCTTTAACCGGTTCTGCCGGAAGCATTGTTTACGCATGGGATGTTGTAAACGAATATCTCCACCGTCCGTCTTTTGCATTTTTCAAAACATGGACGAGTGTATATGGCGATATGGGAAATTCTCCTTCTTATGTAAAGAAAGCATTTGAAATTGCCTACGATATGTTAAAGAGTTATCAGGCAACGGATAAAGTCACGTTGTTTTATAATGATTACAACACCTATTTCGGTGTAAAAGACACATTAAATCTGGTGGAATTTATCAACAAAGGCGAAACTGCTAAAATTTGCGGAGGTATCGGCATGCAGAGCCACGTAGATGTAAAAGTTCCTACGGTTGCCGAATACGGCAGTGCATTGGAGCAGTTTTTAGCAGCAGGTTACGAAATTCAGATAACCGAACTTGACTTTACTATAAACTTTGACACAGAAGGAACTAATGCTTCCTACGCTTACACACCGGAGCATGAAACCGATGCAGATCAGGCAAAATTCGTAAAAAAACTGATGCAGACCATCATTACCAAACAAAAGAATCGTAATCAGAGTGTAAATCCAAAAGGAATTACCGGTATCACTCTCTGGGGCCTATGTGATGCGACGTCATGGCGTTCCCAGTGTGCTCCTCTTTTGTTTGATACCAGTATTTATGAGCCAAAATTGTCATACACAGCCTTTTTAGAGGCGGCAAAAATCTGGTAAGTTGCGGTAATTGTAAAAAAAGAGTGTGTTTGTGTTGACAACTCCACCACAAAATTTTATAATCCCATTGTGAGACAATATTATTTAGGAAAGAGGGATGTAAGGGTGGATAATCGAGAAACACAAAAACCATCTTGGATTCGTACAAAAAAGGGAAAGGCAATGCTTATTGCTACAATTGCAACACTTGTTGTAGTGATAGGCATTGTTTTGGGTATACATATTTATTATATGAACCGCTGGTACTCAAACACATGGATTGGTGACAGAGAAGTATCAGGCATGACCTATGAGGAATCTGCGGAATTGATTAATCGGGTATTTTCCACGTATCAACTGAAAATAACAGGAAGAAATAATGGAACTTTGACCATTGGAAAAGATGACATTGATTATCAAGTCGACATCAAAGATTCTCTTCAGAAAAAATATGATGAGCAACATGATTCTCTTCCTTTCTTTTCCCTGGGAAAAAGAAAGCAGGTGGATATTGACTTAGGGGCTTCTTATGATGAGAAAAAACTGGATGCCCTCGTGGGACAGTCCGATCTCTCAACCGGAAGTGAGTCATATCCGGTTACACAACCGCAAAACGCAAAGGTCGCTTTTTCATCAGAGAAAAAATATTTGGTTATTGAAAAAGAATATTTAGGAAATACGCTTAATCACGATGAATTGATAACGGCGATTGGAAAAGCTCTGAAATCCGGACACGAAAAGGTAAACTTAACGGATGAAAAAAAATACCCGGATGTATACGAAAAGCCAAGTATTTATTCCACAGACCCTTCGCTTCAGCAAAAAGTGGATGCCTGCAATCCGGTAATTCTGCGCTGGATAACCTGGACAATTCAAAAGGACATTAAAGAAACCATCGGTCCAAAACAGATTTATAAATGGTGCAATTATAAAAACGGAAAAGTTACTTTTGATAATCAGGCAATTGAAAAATGGGTTGAAAAAACCTGCTTTAAGTACAAAACTATTGGCGTGACACGCTCATTTAAAAGCCACAACGGCAAAACTGTTTCCGTAACCGGTGGGGACTACGGTTGGCAGCTTGTTTACGATACAATGCTGAAGCAATTGACAAGCGCTCTGAAAAAGACAATGGATGCAAATAAGCAGAAAGCCTATATGGAAAATCCGGATGCCACACAGAAAAAAGCATTGACGATCAAAAAGAAAACAAAATTTGCCAACACGGCATTTACAATGAACATAGATGACAAAACAAAGGATTGGGACACAGAAAACTTTACTGAAATTGATCTTACTGCTCAAAAGATTTATGTATGGCGCAACGGAAAAGTTGCTTTTAAGTGTCGAACAATCAGCGGAAAACCAGTAAAAGACCGTCAAACACGAACCGGTGCTTATTTCATCAAAGAACACCAGACACATCGTATTCTCCGCGGCGATAACTATGCAACACCGGTAAACAACTGGGTTCGTATCATGTGGACCGGAACCGGATTCCACGGTGCCCCTTGGCAGCCATGGAGCCGCTGGAGTAAAACACTTTATAAAAGCCGTGGTTCACACGGATGCTTAAACTTATCTCCATCGGATTCGAAAAAGATTTATGACTTAACAAAGTACCGTGAGATGGTGTTTATACATTATTAATATAGGTTGTTAGAAATAAAAAAGGGAAAGCGGGATATTTGCTTCGCAAATATAGCTTTCCTTTTTTATTTTAACAACCGGCGATAGGGCTGCAAGTTATACTAACTCTCGCCAAAATGCTGGCTGCTGTGTTTCGACTTAAGCCGAAGTGGCTTTCTAACTTTTTTAGTCATATATGAAATTAGAAAACTTACTCCGCTTTATAATCATACCGCAATACTACGACCGACAACGGCGGAACATACAGTTCCAGTTCGTAATATTTCTTTCCCGGCTCGATTTTTTCGCCCGGTCTTGGTACTACCGGTGCCTTACATGGTTTTGCCTGAATCGGCTTTTTATTCACACGGCCTTCACCGTCAAATCGCTCTTCGTCGGAATTTAGTATCTCCGTAAAGGTTCCGGCACAAGGTGCATTGACCTGATAATCTTCCAATGCTATCGGTGTGAAGTTTGCAATAAACATCAACTGGTCTTTTACTGAGCTGCCACGGCGCACAAACGCTACTGTACTTAATTCCGGACGCCAGCAGTCCATCCACTCAAAGCCCATAACATTAAAATCGTGATAATACAAGGCATCATACTTTTGGTACAAGTGATTTAATTCACGTACGTAATCCTGCATTTTCTTATGTCTGTCATCTTCTTCCAGTAAAAACCAGTCCAGACTTCGAAACTCTGCCCATTCTCGTTTCTGAGCAAATTCCTGCCCCATAAACAAAAGCTTTTTGCCCGGATGACCATACATAAATCCAAATGCGGCACGAAGGGAAGCAAACTTATCTCCTTCCAAACCGGACATCTTGTTTAACAGAGAACATTTTCCATGAACCACTTCATCATGCGATAAAACCAAAATGTATTTCTCACTGGTGTAATACTCAATACTAAAACACAACTGACTCTGATGGTCTTTTCTGAAATATGGATCTAATTTCATGTACTCCAAAAAGTCATTCATCCAACCCATATTCCATTTGTAAGAAAAGCCAAGTCCGCCATCTGCTACCGGCGCCGTAACGCCCGGCCATGCCGTCGACTCTTCCGCAATGATATAAGCTCCCGGATGCTCCTTTTCCACCTCGGAATTTAAATGCTGCAGGAAATGAATTGCCTCGTAATGCTCATTTCCGCCATCTTTGTTCGGAAGCCACTCGCCATCGCTTTTTCCATAATCCAGATACAGCATAGATGCAACGGCATCCACGCGAAGTCCGTCAATATGGAACTTCTCTATCCAGAACAGTGCATTGGCAACGAGGAAGTTTTTCACTTCCATTCTTCCGTAATCAAAAATATATGTTCCCCAGTCCGGGTGTTCGCCACGTCTGCTGTCCGGATGTTCATACAACGGTTGTCCGTCAAAACGTCCAAGGCAGTGAGCATCTTTTGGAAAATGCGCCGGTACCCAGTCTAAAATTACCTGAATCCCCCGCTTGTGCATTTCATCCACAAAATACATAAAATCTTTTGGCTCACCATAACGGCTCGTCGGCGCATAATAACAGCCAACCTGATAGCCCCATGAGCCATCAAACGGATACTCTGCAATTCCCATCAATTCAATATGAGTATAACCCATATCAACCACATAGTCGCCAAGCATAGATGCTAACTCACGATATGAAAAATTGCCATTGTCATCGTCTTCAATCCGTTTTTTCCAAGAAGCAAGATGAACCTCATAAATACTCATCGGCTCTTTGTCTCTTACATCTCTTGATTTTTTCTGATGCTTCTTCTGATAAGAACCATCCTGCCATTTGTAGCCATCAAGCGACGTAATTCGGGAAGCATTTCCCGGACGCAGTTCCGCATAATTTCCATAAGGGTCTGTCTTATACAGCTTATCCCCGCTCTTTGCCGTAATCTCATACTTATAGGCAGCGCCTTCCCACGCGCCCGGCACGAACAGTTCAAAAATACCGCTGCTCCCCCTCATAATCATCTTATGAAGTCTTGCATCCCACATATTAAACTCGCCGATTACACTCACGCTGCAGGCGTGTGGCGCCCAGACAGCAAACTGAACGCCTTCCACGCCATCGCGCTTCATCGGATGTGCTCCTAATTTTTCATAAATTTTATAATGGTTTCCCTCCGAGAATAAATACCGGTCAAGTTCACCAAACATCCCCGGAAATGCATAAGGGTCGTCAATTTCAATCACATCGTCCGGTCCATATTCCACCCGGAATCGATATTTTTTCAGTCGCTCCGATTTCTTCTCAATGACATAGCCAAAAAATCCTTCCGGCTCCATTGGTTCCATCTCGTAAGTGGTCTCCCCTTTTGAATCCAGCACCCACATACGTTTTGCACACGGACGATATGCGGTAAAAATCTGCACATCCTCCTCTTTGAAAATGTGGCAGCCAAGCAAATCCTGAGGTGCATTCAAAATTCCCTCTTCCAATTCCTTCAGCATCTCTTTGCTCGTCCACTGTTCCAAATATGGATTGCTCACATGTTCACCCCCTGCATTTATTTTATCCTAACTGATTCAGCAAGTCCTTTACAATTACAGCCAGTTTTTCTGATTTTTCATCGGCATCTGCCAAATCTTTACCAACAACACCAAAGTAAAGTTTAATCTTTGGCTCCGTACCGGATGGACGAACACAAAGCCATGCATCCTCGGTCAATTCAAAATAGAGTACGTTGGACTTTGGAATACCGGTTGGTTTCTTCTCGCCGGTCTTAACATCTACGATTTCATCTTTCAAATAATCTCTTACTGCCGTCACATCGTAATTACCAAATTTCATCGGCGGATTTTTACGGAGATTATCCATAATCGACTGAATCTTCTGCAGTCCCTCAATACCTTTATGAGTAATGGCAATTACATTATCTTTATAGTAGCCGTATTTCTCATACATATCTAACATAGCATCCCAAATTGTTTTGCCACGCAGTTTATAATAAGCAGCTGCCTCACAAAGTGCCATCGATGCCACAATCGCATCCTTATCCCTTGCATGCGTTCCAATCAAGCAGCCATAACTTTCCTCAAAGCCAAACAGATAGTGGCCTTTTCCAGTTGTCTCCATGCGGAGAATTTCTCTTCCAATCCACTTAAATCCGGTCAGACACTCGGTCACTTTGATACCATAATATTTTGCCATCGCATCTACGAGGTTTGAAGTAACAACCGTCTTAATCAACTCGCCATCTTCCGGAAGTTTTCCTTCGAGTGCAAGTTTTTGTCCAATTTCATAATCGGCAAGAAAACTTCCCGACATATTTCCGGTTAAGCAGATATACTCACCGGATTTGGTATCTTTTACATAAACACCAAGGCGGTCCGCATCCGGGTCCGTTGCCAGAACTAAATCGGCATCTTTTTCTTTTGCCAGTTTAAGAGCAAGTTCGAATGCTTCCGGTGCTTCCGGATTCGGATAACTGACGGTAGGGAATTCACCATCCGGCAGTTCCTGCTCCGGTACAACAAATACATTTTTAAAACCAAGTTCTTTCAAAATACGGCGTACCGGCAGATTTCCGGTTCCGTGAAGTGGTGTATAAACAATTTTCAAATCTGCTGACGCTTTCTTAATGCAATCCGGATGAAGAACATTTTTCTTAAGTTCCTCCATATAGCGGTCATCAACAGTTTTTCCGATATTCTCATACAAACCGGCTTTCTTTGCCTCTTCTTTGTCCATTGTCTTAACGGCCGCATAATCGGTTACCGCTTTCACCTCATCCATAATTCCGGTATCATGAGGCGGTGTAATCTGTGCACCGTCTTCCCAGTATACTTTGTAGCCGTTGTATTCCGGCGGGTTATGGCTGGCAGTAATGTTAATACCGGAAATACATCCTAACTCACGAACGGCAAAGGACAATTCCGGTGTCGGTCGAAGTGATTCAAAAACATAAGCTTTAATTCCATTTGCTGCCAAACAACAAGCCGCTTCATCTGCAAATTCCGGTGACATCCGGCGGGAATCAAAAGCAATTGCCACGCCCTTTTTCTGTCCGTTCTGTTTGATGATGTAGTTGGCAAGTCCCTGTGTCGCTTTGCGTACCGTATAAACATTCATACGGTTTGTTCCTGCTCCGATAATACCACGGAGACCGGCTGTACCAAACTCAAGGTCCGCATAAAAACGCTCTTTGATTTCATTTTCATCCCCAGCAATACTCTCAAGCTCTTTCTTTGTGTCGTCATCAAAATATGGATTTGATAACCAAGCTTCGTATGTTTTCTTGTAGTCCATAATTTCCTCCTTGCTGCCACATCCATGTGTGGCCTGCTTTTTTAATTTATTTCACTTTCTAAAAAGTGATATTCACCCTTTCGGGAAATTTACTTAGCTATTTTTTGTCAAATCCGGAAAACTCCAGGAAATATCCTTGCTGTCATCCGATATTTCAACGGCATAGGTTTTTGTCTCATAACCATCTTTTGTAAGAGAAAGTGTTACATTTCCAATCACTTTCGTAAAACTGCAAGGCACCTCTCCCTTATAAGTTCCGTTGACATAAACGGCGGCACCAACCGGCGCACTTACCGTAACCTTATGGTCGTTATCATAAGTGACACTGCTCTCACTCGAAGAGGAGGACGAATCATCGGAAACCGAGCTGGAAGAATCGGAACTGTCGGTCTCGACATCCGCACTTTCTTCTGCCAAATTAATATGAACGGTCAGACTCGCATCCTTCACGGTAATAATACCGCTGTAATCTTCGTAGCCCTCGAGTGAAACTTTCACGGAATGATTACCATATTTTAACGAAACAGGTTTTGACGGGTCAGTGAGCGATCCGTTTACATAAAGTTCTGCACCCTGTGGATTCACATCAAATGTAACCCGCGCCGTATCCGGCACTTGATTCTGGTACTTCGCCATATCGACTTTCGTAACCTGTCCGCGTTTTACTTCTACCGTGACTTCAGCCATCAAATCACCATTTTTCATTGTAACAAGCTGCTGCCCCTCCGGCACAACCAAAAGCATATCCTTTGCGACCGGGAGAATTGCCTCGCCCTGCACCGTAACCGTACCGCCGGTAAAATCCTTAAAATTATTCGGCTTGATATATCCATGTCCCCTTGTGACAACAACAGAAAATGCTTGTCCATTCATCCCGCGGAGAGTCACTTCATCCTCCGGCGTAATCTCCAATGGGTCAATCTGTCTGCCATCTGAAAATACAAGCAGGTCATCGTTATAGGCATAATTCACACCACGCACCGTAAGCCGTTTTTCGTCCTGGTTGATTTCGAGCGAAGCTCCCTCGTGCTCGGTAACCGATGCGTTCTGTATCATCTTCTCAACCTTTTTTCCATCTTCACTTGTATACACATCATAAACTTCACCCGGCTCAATTTCGGATGCCGTCATTTGTTTGTTGTTCTTTGTCAAAATCTGTGTACCACCGGTATAAGGATACGTCTCCATCGTCTGGAATGTTGTATTATAAAATTCCATCGTACCCTGCTCTTCATCAACAGCGCCAACTGCGCCGACAAAATCAGCCCCCTGCTCATAGCTGACACTCGGCTCCGGAGAGTTCGTCACCTCCGCCTTTTTGGCAGTTGACCCGCAGCCGGTCAGACCAGCCAGCAAAACAATAAAAAGACAAATCTGTATTTTCGCTTGTTTCATTTTTTATCTCCTGACACTCTTTTTGCGTGACAAAATGCTTCCGTATATTAAGAATTATATTGTATCACATTTTAGGCTTTCTGACTAGTCCCTAACGTAAATGTTCGCATTTGCTGCAAAAACTTATCTTTGCTCTCTTCCTGCTCACAAACAGCCTTTAATTTTTCCATGTTTTTGTTGGAAATCCACGTCTTTTTACTGTTGATGTACTGATTGAGAAGCTTCCAGTATTTAATTGGATATGACAAAATGGTGATGAGAAATTCCAGTTCTTTTTTACTGCATCCTGCCCCCTCGCAGTAACCATTCCACAAAACTACTCCTTTTTCCACCTGCCACTTATTCTTTTCCATGACTTTTCTCATAAAATACGCCATGTCAAGAAGCTGCATTCCCGGTGCGGCATGCTCAAAATTTGTTGTGGCGAGCCCGCTTTTGGTTAAAAGCAGATTATGGTAATTATACTCCCCGTGGCAGACGTCTTTGGTCTGCCCACTGTGTTCCTTGTAATAGAGATTTTCGGATAGCTGGCTGCGTACCTGCATGGCACGCTCATAGAAATTTGGAAAGCACTGCATGGCATACCGCTCAAATTCCGTTTTTTTCTTCTTTCCACGCATATACCCATACACATGTTTCATTTCCCTGTTATGTTTATCATACCGGGATAAAAGTGGCTGCTGAAGCAAAACCGGTTCCTCATAAAAGTTTTGCAGACTACTGTGGAGCTGTCCTAAGTTTTCTGCCATCAAGCGAATCGTGGTCACATTTTTGCAGTCACATTCCTCTCCAAAAAACCATCGGTACAAAACATATTTTGTTCCATCTTCCGCTTCTGTCAAATACTCTCCATCCACATTTTTCACGGCAAAATCTAAAAGTGTCATACCGTTCTTACGCAAATGCTCCTTCACTTCATTTTCCCATTCAAAATGTCCGGTAAGTTTCATTTTTTCACGAAGCAGCAGAGGACCGTCTTTCGTATCAAATAGGATGGCACCCCTTGCCCGATATTGATTTTTCACCTGAAACCCGTATTTTTTCTCAATTAATTCCCGTCTGTCTTCCAAAAATATCCCCTCCTCAGTCTCCGTTTGTCTGCCTTAAATTTTATGTATCAGAATGAAAAATATGCCATATCATAAATGTTTTTCCGCTTTCATACACTGGGAACAAACGTCTTGGAGGCGCCCTCATGAAAAAAAGATTTTTTGCGCTCTTTCTCCTTTTTTCCCTCTTCATTGCAGGCTGTCAGACCGGACAGGATGCAAACGCTGACTTTAACACCTTTTGCATGGAAACGTTTCGCTCCTATGCCGCAAGTGACTCCTTAACACTCAATTACACGCTGATGTCCCCGAAAAAATACGGAATTACGGATTTGCCTGATGGGTTTTCTTCGTTTTCCCTTCACGATTTGAAGCAGATGCAGACTTCGACGGAAAATACACTTGCAAGACTTCGTAGCTTTGCCTCGAAAAATTTATCCCGCGAGGACAGACTTCTCTATGATACACTTGATGCCTCGCTTACGCTGTCACAGGAGGACATCCGCATGCTTGCTCATTCGTATTCGTTCGACCCTTCGAGTGGGATTCAGGCACAGCTTCCGGTTCTTCTCTGTGAATTTATTCTTACAGACAAACAGGATTATGACCAGTATTTTTCTTTACTAAAGTCCATCCCTGCCTACTTTAACTCCTTGATTTCCTTGGAAAAATTCAAGAAGAAAAAGGGCACACTGCCATCCGCCACAACCATTCGCCACACAATAAGACAGTGTCAGGAATTTATCGACTCATCAGGGACAGATGCCATCGAGAAAAGTTTTGAAAAATCCATAAATTCCGCCTCTTTTTTCTCTGCTTCCGAAAAGAAAGAGCGGTTAGAAAAACATAGGAAACTTCTCTCTCACTCGCTTTTCCCCGCCTATAAAAATCTAATTGCCGAATTAGGTAAACTTTTGCCCTTTGCTCCAAATGATGGTGCCCTCGCCGCATACACAGGCGGCCGTGCTTATTATGAATATCTGGTAAAAGAAAAAACCGGCACAATATCTTCACCGGATTCCTTATTTCAAATGCTGACAAAAAAACTAAGCGAATCCGAACAAAAACTTGCCACCCTTGCCGCCACGTCACCTTCGTCCTTTTTGACCTGCGAAAAGCACACTTCAAAATATGAAGAGCCAAAATCGATTCTTACTCATTTAAAGAAAAAAATCCGCACGGATTTTCCGGCACTGAAAAAACAGACCTGTCACATCCGCGCCGTCGATTCCTCGTTAGAAAACTTTTTAAGTCCCGCCTTTTATCTCACACCGCCCATCGACGAGCCTGCCGCCAATGTGATTTACATCAATCATGCGGCAAAGTACCGCCGCCAGAATTTGCATGCTACCTTGGCACACGAGGGCTATCCGGGGCACTTATTTCAGAACTGTTATTTTCGCGAAAAAAATAAGCATCCCCTGCGTTATGTCCTTAATTTTCCGGCATACACAGAAGGCTACGCCACCTATGCAGAAATCTATTCTTACCAATTTTTAAATGCCACGAAAGAGGAAATCGATATTTTACAGAACAATGCCATTTCCACCCACTGCCTGTATGCGCTCTGCGACATTGGCATTCACGCAAAACACTGGAGTCAGAAAAAACTTTCCGATTTTCTTGCGAATCATGGGATTGTAACAGCAGATAATGCCAGAGCCATTTATGAAACGATTATTGACTCACCCGGCAGTTACCTGCCTTACACGATTGGTTACCTGGAAATCTGCCGGATTCGTGATACGTTTCAAAAAGCAGCCGGAAAATATTACAGTCCGCTTCTCTTCCACACATTTTTATTGGATACCGGACCAACTTCCTTTCCCGTTTTAGAGAGGCAAATTAATGGCTGGCTCAAAGAAAAAACTTGAAACTCCCGATGTTCAATGATATATTGATATTAGATTTATTTTATAGATCTCACCTAACTAATCAATTAAAAATTGGAGGAAATATTTATATGGGAAACTTTTGTACACAATGTGGCCGTCCGCTTCAGGAAGGCGAAGTTTGTAACTGCACTGCACAGGCAGCGCCAAATCCGGCACCTGCTGCTCCAAATCCGGCACCTGCCGCTCCAACACCAACACCGGTTGCTCCGAACCCGGTAACACCGCCGCCGGTAGCACCAACACCAGCTCCGGCTCCGGCACCAACTCCGGTACAGGCTGCACCAAGTCAGAGTTCACGTGAAATCAAGCAGGGCTTTGAAAATTTGGGTACCGCGTTGAAAACTATTTGGAAAAACCCGGCAGAAGCTGTTTCTGCTCTTGCAAAAAAAGAGAGCTGGCTTGCCGCATTGATTTTAATTGCCGCACAGGCACTTTTCAGCGGATTATTTGCTTTGACAAACTACGGTGTAGGACTTGAACATAATTCCGCAATAAGCCTTGTGATTTCCTTTTTCTTTACCTTCTTCTTCTCGATTGCTCTCTCCGCAGCAGCAATGGGAATGTATCTTGGTATCGGAAAAGCAGTGAAAGCTAACGTTACTTTTAAATCCGCACTGGCAACAGCATCCATTCGCTGTTTCGTATGCCTGCCACTGACTTTTATCGGTCTTTTACTTGGCATGGCAAGCGTACAGATTGGTATGTTTTTCTTCTTCCTCGGTGAAATCATTGCTGCTTTCTTAAGCATCCTTACCGTAGAGAAGAATTTTGAAGTGAACGCAAACCGTGCTTTCCTGATTGTCGGCGGCACGTATGTTGTATTATATATTTTGTTTGTCATATTCGCAGCACTTTTCAATGCTGTAATGCCAACAGAAGTATTTACGTTTGTTGAAGGCTCTTCCTACAGTCGATGGAGTGATTGGTTTAATTAAATGCCGGCGTGAAAAAGTTTAAAAAATAAGTGAGGATTTTGATATGTTTAGGCAAGGTATAAAAGGCAGATATCTACATAAACATGCCACTTTTCTGTGGCTTAGCCTTTGCCTTGCCATTTTTTTATCGTCTCTGCCTCAAAAGGCACTTTTTGACAGAAATATTTTCTCATGCAGCCACGAATTAGACCAGTCATTGCAGCCGGTGCAGACACAGATTGGCACAAATGATTCCATCCCATTTTCCGGATGGGTTCTTTCTGCCGGCAAAGAGGGACAACCATTATCCTTTCTTTCCAGAATTCGTGTATCAAACCGGATTCCTTTCCGGCTGCCGATTCCGGAACTTTGGTTTTCTGTTTTAGGTCTTTGTTTCGCCCTTTGGCAGTTCGTTTTTCTGCAAAGACTCAGGCGGCAGAGAAAAGACAATCATCTAAGAAATTTTTTGATACGATACATACATAATCAAAACGGAGAAACCTACCGTCAGGTCCTTTTCTGATTTCATAGAAGTCGGGAAAGGAGGACGTAACCATGATATTTGCAATTAAAACAATTATTTGCATTGCTGTTATCGGTCCAATCACAGCATGGGCTTATCATATTGAACATCGATAATAGCAAACAGGTTTCTCAAACTCAAATTTTATCAAGTGGCTTATGCCAAAAAAAGACTGCCTGTTCTGCGATATAACAATCGTCAGAGCAGACAGCCTTTTTTATTTCATTCGTTCTATTCTGTCACTAAGAAGGAACTCCATCAGCTTTGAATTTTTTTCATTTCCGGATTTTGCACCTTGTGCAGTAAACACCATTTCTGCCCGGTCATTTTCCTGATACGGATTCCATTTTGGAAGAACCTTTCCGTCATCATCTGTTCCATTTGGATCACCGTATTTGATAAAATTCGCCCAATAATTACACATTTGTCTGGCTAAATCATAATGCCTGCCAACAAATGGCCGCCAGCATTTGGCAAGTGTTTCAAAGAAAAACCACAAATCAACGGAATGAAATGTTCCCGGATGATCCTCTCCCGGTATATCCGGCGCAAAACGATAATAATAACAGTTTGCAGGCTTCACACTTTTTTCATTTAGAAGAAATGCGGCCTTTGTCATAAGTTCCATACCGCTAACGGGCGCATAACCATCTTTCGTTTGCTCATGCACTTGTGGTATTGCAAGAAACTCTTCCGCTTTTTTGCAAAACCAAGCACTTGCCCTCTTCTCAAGTTCTTCTTCATTCTGCGCATCAATCACAAATGGAAACTCATCTTCCGTATTTCCGGCAAGAACAGGCACACCGGCATATTCCCCCTGCGCAAACAAACGAATCGGATCGCCGATACAAATATTATTATCCCTTGACGTTACCATAATTTCATTTTCATACATAAATTTATCATAACAATCACGAATATATTTTGCATCCAGCTGCCTGGCCTCTGCTAAAGTCTTGACACCAAGATAATTAAAAAATTTCTCACCGAGTTTCTCTGCCTCATCTAACGATGGCGGAATTCCCATTCCTTCTTCAGCATATGGGCTTCGAATCATGCCACTCATAATCACTGCACGCTGAAACAAACCAAAGTTATCCGGACAGGTCATCTGTGTCAATACGCTCCCTGCCCCCGCCGACTGCCCGGCAATGGTAATTTGTTCCGGGTCGCCGCCAAATGACGCAATATTTCGTACAACCCAGCGAAGCCCTGCCTGCTGGTCAAGATTTCCAAAGTTTGTCGGTGCTTCCGGTGCCTCTTTGGTCAAATCTTTATGAGCAAGAAATCCAAAACAGTTGATACGGTAATTTACTGTCACAACAACGACACCTCTTTTAGCAAGCCGCTCTCCATCAAATTCCATTTCGGATGGATAGCCCCACTGCAGCCCACCTCCAAAATACCATACTAACACCGGCTGTTTTTCATCTACAGACTTCGCACTTGTCCACACATTCAGGTACAAACAGTCTTCGTCCATAGGAATCTCCGGATCTACATGCCACTCTTTGCAATACACGTCTGTTCCAAGTCCCGGTGTGCTCTGCATGGAAATCGGTGCAAATCGAGATGCATCCCTGATTCCCTCCCAGTCAGCTGCCGGCTGCGGTGCACGCCAGCGATTTTCTCCAATTGGTGGTGCTGCAAATGGGATTCCCTTAAATACAGTAATTCTAGGATCCGCTGCTTCAATTCCGCGCACCCATCCGTTTTCAGTCTTTGCCTCTCGTATCATCAAAAAACCTCCTTTTTTCTTTCCCCAAAACAAACTCTTAGAAATTTTATGAATACACGATTGATCTGTGTCGAAAAAGAAGCACTCTCATAATCGAAAGTGCTTCTTTAAACCATACGGTGTTTCTGAATAATCTCCTCGTATCTGCGGTTAGAGGCTTCCATCTCCATCTCAAATTCTAATTCTTCAATCTCAGCGTCCTCCTGATCGAGTTCCTCTAACAGTCCAAGGAGATCATCATCCGTCAAAAACTGTTCCATGATTCCCCTCCTTTTATTGATATATTTATTGTAGCATAAAAGAGGGGGGTTCACAAGGGGGGGATGGTACTTTTTTTGGTTTCCGTAATCTAGGAGAAGGGCTTTGCGCCTCGTGGGTGCTCCCGCTCGTTGAGTGCGTAGCGGTATGGGCACTGAAAGTACCAGTGCCACATACCGACGCACTCAAAACCCACTCGTCACAAAGCCCTTCTCCTAGATTACGGAAACCGAAGAAACTGTCGTCAATCTTTGTCGCCAGTCAACCATTCTAAATCTGTTTATTGGTTCTGCGACAACTCTTTTTATTTTTCTCTACACAGCCGCTAAAAATAAAATTCTTGACAATGTGGTCTATCTAGGATAAACTAATTACAATCTATTCAGAATAGACCAAAAGAAAGGTGGATATACAATGGATATTGAATTAGGTGAAGTTCAGGCAAAGTTTGCTGGCATAATATGGGAGAAAGAACCGATATTATCAGGCGAATTGACCAAAATTTGTGAGAAAGAACTGGGATGGAAGAAATCAACTACCTACACAGTTCTAAAAAAATTATGCGAGAAAGGAATTTTTCAGAATATCAACGGAACAGTAACATCGACAATTTCCAAAGATGCATTCTATTTTGCTAAGAGTGAGAAATTTGTAAATGAAAACTATAAGGGGTCAATACCTTCATTTTTAGCGGCATTTACAAGTAGAAATAAACTATCACCAAAAGATATTGGCGAGATTCAGAAGATGATTGACAAAATCAGGGAGGGTTAGGTATGAGAGAGCTATTTGCTACGATTCTTGATAATGCATGGGTTGTAAGTATTATGATTTTGGTTATTGTTCTCATTCGTACTTTTATGAAGAAAATGCCAAAGTTTATATATCCGCTATTGTGGGGATTGGTTGCGGTAAAATTATTACTTCCCTATGATATTCATAGTTCATTTGGAATGCTTCCAAGCGATAAGACAATAGAATACAGCGGGAAGGAGAACGCACCTGTTATAGTAAAAATGGGATTGCGCATTGTAGACGAGAGAGTAAATAATTTCTTGGAAAATACAGATTCATCATCGGCATCTTCAACGAAATGGAACTATTATGATATATGTATTTATATTTGGCTGGCAGGAATTATGATACTGCTCATATATATGCTTGTTTCATACATTATGATACATAAGGCAACTTCCCAGTCAGTTCTCATCGAAAAGAGAACTAGTATCTGCGATGAAATCGATAGTCCATTTTTATTAGGAATAATAAAACCGCATATATTTCTTCCGTCAGGTATCAAGAAAGAGAACTATAAGTACATATTAGCACATGAGAATATGCACATAAAAAGAGGTGACCATATATGGAAAACACTGGGATTTTTTCTGCTTAGTGTTTATTGGTTTAATCCATTTTGCTGGATTGCATATTATCTATTCTGCAAAGATGTTGAATTTGCATGTGATGAAAAAGTAATCAGCAGACGGGATTCCTTGTGGAGAGCGAATTACTGTCAGACTTTATTAGAATGTAGTTCGGATAGCAGAAAAATTATTTTTATTCCACTTGGATTCGGTGAGATAGAAGTAAAAGAAAGGGTGAAAAAAGTTATGACATATAAAAAAGCAAAAATATGTCTTGTAGTCCTTCTTATAATTATTTGTGGCATCATTGTGGTATGTTTCGGAACAAGAAATGATAACTCGACAGCAGCAGAAAACACAGAGCAGCAGAAGAAAACTTCGGATATTGAAAGTACAAAATCAAATGAAATTGTGGGGCAGAAACCTACGATAAACCTTGCCGATTATCCAGGTGCAGATGGAACAAAACTATATTACGCAGACGAAGGGAAAATTATTTTTGCCGATTATTATGGCCTATTTGTTTACGATACGCAGAATCATAAATTTATACAGAGTGTTGATTTGAAACCAATAGGCTGCAACAAGACGCAGGGGGATGATGCGCGCGAAATAATGGTCAAAAAAGATGGAAGCAAAGTATATCTGCATGTTATGTCGAATAAAGAAAATATGTATGAATACTCTGTTGATGATAATACTTTTGTACAGAAAAAATATGATGTTGACGAGAACGACTTGTATAAGGGCATAACCAATGAAGAATGTTTTTTTACAACAAGTACAGGTAAGAAAAAATCATACTGTATCGTAAATAATTATCGTTCACCATTAGCAGAGCTAGGATATGTATGTTATGATTCGGAAACAAATTATAATTTAGTATTTCCGCTATTTGTCGAAGACAATTTTAAAAATGCATCGTACTTCAATAGTTCGGACATATATGACATTATGCGAGCTGAAATCAATTACGAAGGAAAGCATTATGTATGTGAAGACAAGGAAGTGCTTGCTGATATTCAAAACGGTTATGCAAATGCAAAAAAGGGATATGGAATGTCAGCCTGTCCATTTACATATGTCATGTACCTGACGAGAGCAGATGGAACCGTCGGAATGGTCATTCCGGCGATGGATAGCTGTAAGGCATGTATTATGGGTGACGGATGGTACGAACAAGATTCATTGTCAATGAGTATTTACGATATGATAAACAAGGGAATGTTTCAGGTTCAATAATTTAATTGGCTCCAACCCTGCCTTCCCCATATGATGTGTTATCTTTTTTGTTTTCCGTAATTCAGTAGAAAAGCTTTGTGACAAGTGGGTTTTGAGTACGTCGGTATGAGGCACTGGTAGTTTCAGTGCCCATACCGCTACGCACTCAACGAGCGGGAGCGCCCACGAGACGCAAAGTTTTTCTACTGAATTACGGAAAACAAAAAAAATAACACCCCTTGAAAATCCCCCCCACATAAGCTATGATAGTACCATACGAAACCAATTTCTGCCAAGTCAGAAACGAAAGGAGTTTATCGAATGAACGAAGAAAACATTGTTTTTAATTCAGAGGATGTACAAAATAACAAAGTTATGGGGATTTTAGCTTATTTCGGAATTCTTTTCCTGATTCCGCTACTTGCAGCAAAAGATTCACAATACGCAAGATTCCATACAAATCAGGGAATTGTGCTTTTTATTTTCAGTGTAGCACTTAACATAATCGGCAATGGTATTTCCTTTGTAATCTCTGTTACAAGCTTCGGAATCTTATCCTTTGTGGGAACACTTATAACCGGACTGATTGGATTGGTTTGTTTAGCATTTGCTATTGTCGGCATTGTAAATGCCTGCTCCGGCGAGCCAAAGAAACTTCCGATTATCGGAAGCATCACTCTTTACAAATAATAAACAGTTATTATAGCAGACCAAAGGCGGTTATCTTACAAGATACCGCCTTTTTAAGAAAGGATGACAGATTATGTCAATGAACACAACACCAAAGGGAGAACGAATCCACATTGCTTTATTTGGACGGCGAAATGCCGGAAAATCGAGTCTCATTAACGCCATAACCGGACAGGACTTAGCCATTGTATCCGATGTACTGGGAACCACAACTGACCCGGTTTACAAGGCAATGGAAATTTTACCGCTTGGTCCGGTTATGCTAATCGACACACCGGGACTTGACGATGAAGGCGTGTTGGGCGAAGAGCGCATCAAAAAGGCGCGAAGCGTTTTAAATAAAACGGACCTGGCGTTAATTGTTGCCGATGGAAACGAGGCAGCAAAAGATTTTTCTTTTGAGCACCAGATTCTTGCCCTGACGAAAAAGAAAAATATTCCTTCAATTGTTGTGTTGAACAAACAGGATTTATGGGCTGAAAATGAAGCAGCAATTCAGGCATATGGAGATTTATGTGTTAGTTCCAAAACAGGGTATCACATTCATGAATTGAAAGAACTTATGACGACAAAACTGCCGACAGATGACCAGACCGGAAAAATCGTTGGTGATTTGCTCTCCCCACTAGATTTTGTCGTTCTTGTCGTTCCGATTGACTCTGCGGCACCAAAGGGACGTCTGATTCTGCCGCAGCAGCAGGTAATTCGAGACGTGCTGGAATCCGGAGCGACCGCTATTGTATGCCGGGATACCGAACTTGCAGACACTTTGAAAAAGCTGGGCCAGCCACCAAAACTTGTCATTACGGACTCCCAGGCATTTGCAAGTGTATCAAAAGACACGCCAAAAAACATTCCTCTTACTTCTTTCTCGATTCTTTTTTCCCGCTATAAGGGAGATTTGCAGACACAGATTGATGGAGTAAAAATGCTTGATAAATTAAAAGACGGCGACACAATTCTGATGGCAGAGGGATGTACACACCATAGACAGTGCGATGACATTGGAACGGTAAAACTTCCACGCTGGATTTCCGAGTACACCGGTAAAAAATTAAACTTTGCCACATCAAGCGGCGGTGGATTTCCGGAAAATTTGAGTCCGTACCGGCTGATTGTCCACTGTGGCGGATGCACCTTAAGCAAGCGGGAAATGGCATTTCGCATCGCAGAAGCAAAAGACCAGAATGTCCCAATTGTCAACTATGGCACGATGATTGCACAATTAAAGGGCGTACTCAAAAGAAGTATCGCCCCATTTGCCGACGAGTTATCGTAACGCCTCGCCACGGTTAATTTTATTAATTACTTTATTCCGATACATGATTTCATCACTTTCTTTAATGAAAATTTCCATGGTATCCTGCTGCGAAGGAACGCGGCAGGCATACCCATAACTGGCGTGAATATCATATTCTTTACCGCCACTCTCATTGAACGCATCCAGATAAGCAACCAATTCTTCCAGATAATGAACGCCCTCATCTTCTGCAATATCTTCGGCAATAATTTCAAATTCATCACCACCGGTGCGTGCCTGAATCACCGCATCCGGACATGCATGATGAATCGCTTCACGCACTTTTTTCAACGCATAATCGCCTTCGATGTGGCCATAATTGTCGTTAATCTGTTTCATGCCATCCATATCGATAATCGCAAGGAAAATCTGCTTTCCCTCCTCTTTTGCCTGCTCGAACATCGGATTCCCGCGGTTCTCAAATCCGCGTCGGTTATACATCCCGGTCAGCGCATCGCGGTCATACATTTCTTCCAGTTTTTCAACAAGTTTCTGCATTTTCTGATATGTCATAATGTCCTGAAGAAGATTGCCGATAATAATGTTCCAATACATATACATCCGTCCCGTCGTTTCGGCATCTATAAATTGCAGCGCCTCATAGCCAAAACATAAATCCTGAAAATGAAGCGATGCCAAAAACCACATCTGCGGCTCTTCGCTGCTCATGCATTTAGGAATCAGTTCTCTGCGGTCAAAACGTTCTCTGGTCGGGCTGATATTTTCCCGATTACGAATAGCAATCGGCATTTCCATTTTATCAGTAAAGCCTTTGAACTCTTTTTTTTCCAGCCAGCCCTCACACAAACACATGCAGTAATCTTTAAAGCCTTCAATATTATAAATATAACGTCCAATTTTCTGTCCGACTTCATCAATCGTATGACATTCACTCATATGAATCGACATAAAATGAAACTGCATTTCACGGTTCTGGCTAATATTTTCAGTCTCATACATACGCTGGCGGATGGTCATGACCTCCTGTCCCTCACTTGCTATACAGCCACATGATTCCCTCGGCTGCAAAACAGCGTCAAAAAACACATTCTCCACTTTTTCCGGGCAATCCTGCTTTTTATCAATAATTTGTACTGCCCGCCTGCCCATTTCAAAAAACGGAACTGTCGCCGTCGTAATACATGGGGTAAAGGAAAGTGTACTGCGCATACCGTCGTATCCACTCACCGCAATATCCTGAGGAATCCTATACCCACGCCGAATAAGTTCACTGGCAACGGCTGTCGCCATATAATCATTGGCGCAGATAATTCCCTCCGGCTGCGGCTCACCCTCTGCTAAAAACCAGTCACATGCCTCTTTACCTTTATTTTTCCAAAAATCTCCATAAAAAATCTGATGCTCACCATAGGAAAGTCCATATTCATCCATTTTACGTTTAAAACAAAGAAGCCTCTCCTGTGCATCCCAGTGGTCTTTTGGTCCTGTCATAAAACACAGTTTTTTCATCCCATGTTCTTTGACAAAATGATCAATCAGCCCTTCCATACAGCTGCTATTATCCACAAGCAGATTATTTGCTCCGACCAAAAGCTCGCGGATACTGACAATCGGACAATGGCAGCGCTCTCTTATGTTCTTAATAACATGCTCTCTGCTGACGATTTCCTCCATCGTATCAAGCGCTAAAACAACACCGTCTAACTCTTCGTAAGGCGGCAGTTCCCACAATGTCTGATCTCCGATAAAATAGCGGTGGTTCTGTCCATAATTACCATAATCGGAAAACACGGCAACATTATAACCAATTTCCTTTGCCCCGGTAATAATTCCCTGACATAGGCGATTTTGAAATTCGCTCGCAGAACGCTCCAAAAACACACCAATCGTTTTTCGACTATTATGAAACATCGAATCACTCCCTCTTCGTTTATTTTTTCCACTCTTTCGCTAAAAAAAGCAGTTTCTCTTTCTCATTTTCTTCCGGATGCGCTAACACATGCTCCAATAACTGTTGCAGCATTTCACCAATTGCCGGTCCCGGTGTCATCCCCATCTGTATCAGCTCACGTCCGCCAATTGCCAAATCTTTCACACAGACTGCCTCGCCCGCCTCGCATATTTCCCGATAGCAGCGCTTCGCAGCCTCTAGGCGCATCAATTTTTCCTTCTGTTTATATTCACTCTGTGACAACAAATCCGCCTGCTGTAAAACAAACAAAAGCGGCATTAAATCCGTCCCTGCCTGATTCATCAGCCGCCGCATCGCCTGCTTTGCTTTTCTTGGCTGCGGCTCATCTGACAAAACGCAGTTTTCATGACGTCTGTCGTGATAACGAATTAAGGTCGTTACCGTTGCCACGGTCTCATTATCAAATTTTAACCGGCGGAGAATTCCTCTAGCCTTCTTAGCTCCGTACTCCGGATGTTTATAAAAATGGGCAATTCCTTCGTCATCAACCTGCTTGCAGTCCGGTTTTGCCACATCATGAAGAAGCGCAGCATAAGCTAACATTACCCGCTCTTTTGTGCGAAATCCCGCCTGCTCTCCCAAATCATTAATATGGGAAATGGCCGCTAACGAATGATGTCCGACATCAAAACAGTGATGTGGATTTTCCTGCGTTGTAGCAAGCATTTTTTCAAGTTCCGGCAAAAAATATGCACTTAATCCCGTCTCTACGGCAAGCAGCAATTTATCACTTCCCTTTGAAACAATAAGCTTGGTAAGTTCGGTGCGGATTCTCTCGGCACTCACATTTACCAAAGTCGGTGCTTTTTCCTTTATTGCCAAAAATGTTTTTTCTTCCAGTTCAAACTGAAGCTGCCCGGCAAACCGAATCCCACGCAGCATTCGGAGCGCATCTTCGTCAAACCGCTCATTTGCCTCACCGACACAGCGGATTACTTTTTTTTCTAAATCTTCACGCCCTCCATATAAATCTACGATTCCAACACGCGGATTATACGCCATCGCATTAATTGTAAAATCACGGCGCTTTAAATCTTCATTCAAATTGGGCGTAAATAAAACTTCTTTCGGGTGACGGTGGTCTTCATATTCGCCGTCCATGCGGTAGGTTGTCACTTCATAACCGTCATCACCAATCATAACCGTCACAGTTCCATGCTGGATTCCCGTATCAATGGTACGCCGAAAAAGGGCTTTCACCTGTATCGGATTCGCAGATGTTGTAATATCCCAGTCATCCGGTACGCGCCCCAAAAGTGTGTCGCGGACACAGCCTCCCACGGCATATGCCTCGTAACCATTTTCTTCTAATGTCTCAATAATCGATTTTACCTGTTCAGGAATTTTCACGTTATCACCCAAACATATTATACCGCTTTTTGCTTTGACAAACAAGCATATTTTCGCTACAATGTAGAGTGAAGGAAAGGAGGGAAGGATAATGAATTACACCTATTATACAAAAGGTACTTGTTCCAAACAGATTGATTTGGAAATTAATGGTGACGTTATCACAAATGTAAAGTTTTATGGTGGCTGTGATGGAAATTTGAAAGCCATTCCTGCACTGGTTGATGGATTAACCGTAGATGAAATTTCAAACAAATTATCCGGCATCCAATGTGGATTTAAAGGCACTTCCTGTGGCGACCAACTGGCTCATGCAGTCAGAGAAGCCTATGAGGCTGAGAAAGCAGCCAATGCCCAGTAAGACATTGGTCTGCCTTGACTGAGTGTTCGAAACCATCCACTCATTAAACAAAACTAAGGAGAATAAAAATGAAAAACAAAAAATTAGTATTTATCTGTCAGGCAGCCGTTATCGCTGCCCTCTATGTCGTGTTGACTTATGTATTCAGCGCTTTTGCAAGTGGCGTTATTCAAGTTCGTGTTTCCGAAGCATTAACCATACTGCCAGCCTTTACACCGGCAGCAATTCCGGGACTTGTCATCGGATGTCTATTGAGCAATACCCTGACCGGGTGTGTTCTTCTCGATATTATTTTCGGGAGCGTTGCTACCTTAATCGGTGCACTCGGCTCGTATGCACTTCGCCGCCATACATGGCTAGTGCCAATTCCACCAATCGTTTCCAATATGATTATCGTGCCATTTGTCCTTCGTTACGCCTATGGTGCCACAGATGCATTTCCTTTTATGATAGCAACCGTTGGCGCAGGAGAAATTATTTCCTGTTATTTACTCGGCATGATTTTATACGGAGCACTCAAAAAAGTGAACCATACACTGTTCTAAAAATGCCTTGAGGCATTGATTTTTACGCTTTATAAGGGTATAATTGTAATATTAGGATAAAAATTTCGTGCTTACACGATAATATTCAGTTATTTGAGGATAGAGACACTTATGAAGCGAATACTTTTGATTTTCGCAGTATTCTTTGTCACCGTGGCAGGAATTTATTACTGGAGACAGACGCACATACAAACATCGTCCGATTCCATTTCTACGCCCCGTGTGACAACACCATCTGCGACAAAACCGGAACCGACTGAGCCACCTTTACTTCCCTCAAACCTTGAGAGCATTACAACAAACAATGTTACGGTTCCCTTAGATGTAGTACCCGGCAGTTACACGGCACTTGTAAGCCGCGACTATCTGTTGCCATCGACCTATGTACCAAAAGATTTGGTAGAGATTTCCGTTCGATTCAGTTCGAACTCACACGACGACAAACGAAAAATGCGGCGTGTTGCATCCAAAGCACTGTCAAAAATGTTTCGTGCCGCCGAGAAAAAAGGCATTATTTTATATGGTGTTTCGGGCTACCGTTCGTATGAACGCCAGAAATCCATTTACTCAAGAAACGTTGCACTGCATGGAAAAAAAGCGACGGATTCTTTATCCGCAAAACCCGGCAGCAGTGAACATCAGACAGGTCTTACAATTGATGTTTCCGCCAGTTCGGTAGACTGCTTATTGACCGAGCGTTTTGGCTCTACCAAAGAGGGCAGATGGCTCGCCAAAAATGCTCACAAATACGGCTATATTATCCGCTATCCGAAAGAAAAAACAAAACTTACCGGCTATTCTTACGAACCATGGCACATTCGCTATGTCGGCGTCAGCTATGCCAGTTACTTAAAAAAGAATAAGCTGACACTTGAAGAATTATATGGTGTCAACCAAAAAGCGGATGAAAACACACCGAAAGTCGATGTGGAGAATCCCGATGAATATGAAACCTCACCGTCGTCTTCAGCACCAAATCAATAGAAAAGGGGTACTTGTATGAGAACCATTATTATTTTAATTTTATATGTTATTATTACGATTTTAAGCCTTCCAATGTACCTGATTGAAGCAATTGTGCGGCTTATCAGCCCACGTGCGGCAGCCCACATCGCACAAGTCATTGTTAAGGGAGCGTTTAATCTTGTAATGTTTGTTTCGGGCTGCAAAAAGACCATTATTGGCGTAGAAAATATTCCGAAAGACACACCGGTAATGTATGCCGCCAACCACCGCAGCTTTTATGACATCATTTTAGCTTACGCAACGGTTCCGAATCAGACCGCTTTTATTTCGAAAATGGAAATTAAGAAAATGCCTTGTGTCGCACAGTGGATGTATTTTTTAAATTGTCTGTTTATGAACCGTGGTGATGTAAAACAGAATCTGCAGATTATTTTATCTGCCATCACACTCGTAAAAAACGGCTATTCCATTTACATTGCACCGGAGGGAACCCGAAATGCAACCGATACACTGCTTGAATTTAAAGAAGGCAGTATGAAGATTGCCACCAAGGGAAAATGTCCGATTATCCCAGTCTGCTTATGCAACACCGAAAATATTTTTGAAAATAATCTGCCTTGGATTAAAAAGGGAAAAATCCTGATTGAATACGGAAAACCAATTTATCCGGAAGAGCTGGATAAGGAAACAAAAAAACACCTCGGCGTTTACGTGCGTGGAATTATTGAGGAAATGTATGAGGAAAATCGAAAAAAAATCAGCTAAACCTTTCTTTTTTTCCCATTCCATGATAGAATAGTTCCAGTTTGAAATTTTTATGAAGTGGAGGAATCGCAAACCATGCATGTTTTTTTAACTATTTTAGCAATTGTTGCCATTGTATTAGTTGTTGTCATGGTCGTTCTTTACTTCTTAGGCAAAAAAATGCAGAAGAAGCAGGACGAATCGCAGGCACAGATGCAGGCCGCATCCCAGACAGCAACCATTCTTGTCATTGACAAAAAGCGGATGAAATTAAAAGATTCCGGTCTTCCAAAGATGGTTTTGGAAAACACACCGAAATATCTCCGTGGCTCAAAAGTACCGATTGTCAAAGCTAAAATCGGACCAAAAGTAATGTCTTTGATGTGCGACGAAAAAATCTTCCCGGTTCTCCCGGTAAAGAAAGAATTAAAAGTTGTCATCAGCGGAATTTACATTATGGGCGTCAAAGGACGTAACGTGCTTGACAATCCGGAAGAAAAACTCGGATTCTGGCAAAGAAGTAAATTGAAGGCATTGAAAAAGGCAGGAAGATAAATATCGCAGAAAGATAGAAAAAACAGCAAGCGGGATATTTGCTTCGCAAATATCCCGCTTGCTGTTTTTCTATGTTTCTGCTTGCGGATAAGGGAAAGAGAAGCTTGCAGATTAGGAACGTTACTTTTCGTATCTCCCTTTTCAAGACCCCTCCCTTCCCCCTTCTCGAATAAAAAAAGACCCGGGTTCAAAGCGGGTCTTTTTTTATTACCTCTCAAAATCCAAAATCGAAAGTGGATCACTAAGATTCTCATTTTGTTCTGCCAAATCAATCGTTTCACCATCGGATAACCGGCGCACAACCGGGTAGAGCGTATGGTACTGGCGATTCTCTACCACGACCGCAACGTTGCCATCCGACAATATTACGTTACGTCCCTTTGGATAAACCGGTATGTAAGTAATGAATGCCTTTACATATTCCGGCTGGAACATTTTTCCTGCATTGTTCATCAAAAACTCAATGGCCTCTTTTGGCGACTGCGCTTTTTTATAAGGACGTTCACTTGTAATCGCATCATAAACATCCGCAATGTGAATAATTTTTGCAAACATATAAATCTGGTCGTCGCGCAGTCCCAGTGGATAACCGGAACCGTTTACATTTTCATGGTGCATATAAACACCCATTTTCGTCTTGGAACTGATGTTAATGTTCTCTTTGAGTCTTTCATAGCCAAGCTCTGAGTGCGTTTTCATTGTCTCATACTCTTCCTCAGAAAGCGGACCTGCCTTTTCCAATAAATCAAGCGGCAAATTAAGTTTTCCGATATCATGCAAAAGCCCTGCTGCCGAAAGTTCCTTCAGAATCGACTTTTTCAATCCGATACCGATACCTGTGAGCACCGACAAAACTGCTACATTTACCGAATGTTTGTAAGTATAATCTGAGTTTGTCCGCATACTGATTAAGTTGACATTAATATCACCATTTAAACTTAACTCTTCTGTGATGTCACTTGCCACCTTAAGTGCGGCATCAATATCAAGTTTTGTCAACGCCTTAGTCGCCTTTACCCCCAATTCATCACTAATCAAATCTTCTACTGTAATATCTGATGATAACTCATCTTCAATATACAACCCCGCCAAGCCTATATCACGCATTCTTGAAATTAACCGTTCGGTCAATTTAACCCGGTAATTCACTAAAATGCTGCCCTGTTCATTGTAAATGGATTTCCCAACAATCATTCCGGGCTGTGCACTGTCAATACTGATATATCTCATACGTCAATCTCTCCATCAAAAACCGTCGTTGCCGGTCCTTTCATCTGTACTTCGCCATTAGCTAAATACGTGTCATATAGTTTACCCCCACGAATCTGTACCTCAACTTCTTCTCCCCGTTTGCAAAAGCCATTTAAAACAGCCGCTACAACGGATGCACATGTGCCTGTTCCGCAGGAAATCGTCTCCCCGGAACCGCGTTCCCACACCCGCATCTTTATCGTGTGGTCATCGATTACCTCAACAAACTCTGTGTTAATCCGGTCCGGAAATAGCTCGTGGTTTTCAAAAGATGGTCCAATTTTTTCCAAATCTAAATCATCAATTCCCTCTGTAAAAATCACACAATGCGGATTTCCCATTGAAACACAAGTGGCTTCATACTCTTTTCCGTCAACCACAAGTTTTCTAGCAACAAATGTATCGCCATCTGCTGATACCGGAATCTTTGCAGGTTCCAATACCGCCTGTCCCATATTAACCGTTATGTAAGTAACCAATCCGTTTTCCACAGTAAGTTTCAACGCTTTTATGCCACTCTTCGTTTCAATCGTGATTTCATCCGAATGAACTATTCCATGCTCATACGCATACTTTGCAACACAGCGAATCCCGTTTCCACACATTGCACCTTCCGAGCCGTCTGCATTATACATAATCATACGACAGTCCGCTGTTTTAGACGGTGCAATCAGAATCAAGCCATCGGAGCCAATTCCAAAATGTCTGTCACTCACAAAAACCGCCAGTTTGGATGCATCATCTACCTGTTCTGTAAATAAATTTACATAAACATAGTCATTGCCGGTTCCGTGCATTTTCGTAAAATGTAATTTACTCACACAACTCCTCCTTTATTCTTCAATGAAAATATCTACATTGCAGTTAGACAAAAATGTCTGGTTCAGTTCCAAATCATAATCTAACTTCAAATGAAATCCCCGCTCGGTTAGTATCTTCTGGAGCGATTTCGTGCTAAGCGCAATCTCCAGTTCCCCAACCGGCGTCGAATAATATGAATACGTCGTCTCATTTGGCACAAACACCATGTGGCTTTCTGCCGGGCCATGCTTGATAATCTCTAACTGGCCATCCTTGTATTTCACCAGATTTTTCACAACGGAGACAAGTCCATTTTCTTCCTCTTCCACAACTTCCTCATAGGTAATCCATGCAAATCCATCTCTCTCACACATCTGCCCAACAGAAATGACTTCCACATCATCGCGGTCGCCGTCTTCGCCGTGCATATGCATGCCGCAGATTCTAAGCTTAACCTCTTTTGTCATGTTCTGACTCCTTATCTTTCAAATGCAAGTGCAATAATCTGATCTAACAATTCTTCTTTCTCAAGCCCTGCTGCCTTCCAAAGCATCGGATACATACTGATGTTGGTAAATCCCGGAAGTGTATTAATTTCATTAAAAATCACTTCGTTTGTTCCCTGCTCCACAAAGAAGTCAACACGCGATAATCCAAAACCGCCCACGGCGCGAAATACCGCTACTGCATTTGTCCGGATTTTCTCCTTTACTTCATCCGGCAGATCCGGGTCAATTACCGTCTTCGATTCCGCATTGTTGTACTTGGCATCAAAATCATAAAACTCTGCTGCCGCCAAAATTTCACCAACCGGCGACGCTTTTGGATTTTGTCCGCCTAAAACTGCACACTCCACTTCTCGTCCGATAATCGTTTCCTCAATCAGCACACGATGGTCATGTTTTTTCGCAAGTGCCAGCGCTTTTTCTAACTCTTCTCTGTTATGTGCCTTGCTGACCCCCTGTGAAGAACCGGCATTGGATGGCTTTACAAAAACCGGATATCCCAGTTTCTCTTCTACCTTTGCAATTGTCTCTTCTTTTTCACTCAAATCTCTTGCAGTATCTGCCACATAAGCTGCCTGACGGACGCCAATGCGGTCAGCAAAAATCTTTGTTGAAATCTTATCCATACTTGCAGCCGATGCTAAAACATCACATCCCACATACGGAATTCCCGCCAGTTCAAAAAGACCCTGAATCGTTCCATCTTCTCCAAACTTACCATGCAGAACCGGAAAAGCCACATCAATCGGAATCACTTCCACATCATTTCCCGTTACTTTCCAGATTCCTTTCTTTCCATGATCCGGTGAGATCACGGCTGTCACCGTACCCTCTACCCAGGAACCATCTCGAATTGAATCGGTATCTTCCACAAAAAGCCATTTGCCCTCTTTCGTAATACCAATTCGGTAAATATCATATTTATCTTCCCGCAGTCCGTCAATTACATTTGCTGCGGAAACACAGGACACATCATGCTCCGATGACTGTCCACCAAAAATCACTGCTACCCTCTTTTTCATAGGAACCCCTTTCCGGGTATTTCACCCTGCCGGTAACTTTTTCATATACCTAATAAAAGTATATGACACCTCCTATACTTTATCACGGAACCCCTTTTTTTTCAAGAAAAAAGAGTATTCCTAATCCATTCTATGAACAAAGAAGAAGTTTCGATACCATTTTCCCCATCAAGCAGTGAATTGTACTCCTCTTCCGTCAAACATTTCTTTAATTTTTCCTTGGATTCTCCCGGCACAATCTGGTATGTGGAGTCCACAAAACACAGCGTCGGATACATCACACACCACCAGTTTTTTCCCGCACTTTTTCCCAAATTTACTTTCAGTGCCTCATACTCGCCCGCCGGAAAAATCATATCGCCATATGTTTTCACCGGAAAGTAGCAGGACGAGAGCGTGGCATCCGCATCATAAGAATAGCCCTTTTGCTGCATTTTCTCCTTCGCAACCGCTTCAATCTCCGGAAGCCTTTTCTGAATTTGTATACGCGCCTCATCCACACTTTCTGCATCCTGCATCACACCGCGCAGATATGTAACAACCGCCTCTTTTACTTCCATTTTCAATGCCTGGTCTTTTTTGCTGTCGCTGTTGGCAACCACGTGAAGCCGCAGAATTTCCTTCGCAATATCTTTCTGCATTCGGTTTTGTCTCATCTGTCTTGCATAAAAAAACATGAGAACAAACGTCACCACAAACAATCCCGCAATCGCAATCCACTTTTTCTTTCCTGTCATTTTTATTTCCTCCTGATTTCATATTGTCTAATCATAGCATTGACGAATCTTTTCTATTTATACACTTTGCAGGAAAATGAATTTATGGTACACTCTTTACAAAAGCAGAAGGGAGAAATGAAATGGATTCGATTTGGATTAATGCACCGGCAAAAATTAATATTGGGCTGGATGTCATTAGACGCCGCGAAGATGGCTACCACGAAGTAAAAATGATTATGCAGAGCATTCGTCTGTTTGACCGGCTGACACTCACAAAGACGAAAGAGCCGGGGATTAAATTGACAACAAACCTTTCCTATCTTCCGGTAAATGAAGATAATCTTGTCTATCAAAGCGCCAAACGTCTGATGGACGAATTCCATTTGGAAGGCGGACTTGATATCAAACTTGACAAGCGGATTCCGGTTGCCGCCGGTATGGCAGGGGGAAGTACCGATGCCGCATCGTGTATGCTTGCCATCAATGACTTATATGGACTGGGACTTAGCAAACGACACCTGATGAAGCGTGGTGTGAAATTGGGCGCAGATATTCCTTACTGCATTTTAAAAGGAACCGCTCTTTCCGAAGGAATCGGTGAAAAACTATCAACCATTCCGGCGATGCCTTCCTGCTATATTCTAATTGCCAAACCAAACATCCACGTTTCCACAAAATGGGTGTATACCAATCTTGTACTCGATGAACACACAAATCATCCGGATATTGATGGCATGTTAGCTTCGATGAAAAAACGCGACCTTCTTTCACTGAGTAACCAGATTGGAAATGTTTTGGAGTCCGTAACGATTCCCGCCTATCCACAGATTGCCGCCATCAAAGAATGTATGCTGCAAAATGGTGCACTGGGTTCTTTAATGAGCGGAAGCGGACCAACGGTATTCGGTATTTTTGATGATAAAGACAAAGCAATGGCTGCCAAGGAGAAATGCCGTGAACTCCCTTACCGGTGTTTTGTCTTTGTGACGGATTTGTACCGATAATTTTTAGAATACACTAAACTATTCTCTGTAATCTGCCGATATGTAAAGTAGAGAACATAGAATGCAGCGTGCCACAGGCACAGAAAGGATGGAACCTTATGAGTGTAAATGGAATTACAAGTGCAAACAGTTCTTATACGACGCCACAGACAACAGCAAAAACAAAAGTTTCCCAGACAACAAACACTGCGGATGCAAAAGACATTGGTGTTGTATATGAAACTTCAAGCAAAACAGATGACAAATCAAACAAGATAAAAGATTATTCTTCTGTTGTTGCCACCATGAAAAAAGAATTGTCAACGAAAAATGAACAACTTCAGAATCTGGTAACAAAACTTCTTGGCAAACAGGCAGGAAAGTATACCAAACTTGCTGATTTGTTCAAAGACATTCAGGCAGACCCTGCTACCATTGAACAGGCACAGAAAGACATTGCTGATGATGGTTACTGGGGTGTTGAACAGACGAGTGATCGTCTCGTTTCTATGGCTCAGGCATTGAGCGGTGGAGATACATCCAAGGCAGATACTTTGATTGCCGCCATCAAAAAGGGATTTGATGAAGCAACCGAAGCATGGGGTGATAAACTCCCTGACATTTGTCAGAAGACAATTGATGCTGCCGTTAAAAAAATGGAAGCATGGCGCGATGGCACAACTTCCGAAACAGATGCATAAAAACCCGATATCTTTGATATCTTATGATAAGAAGCACTCACCAATTCGTCCGCCGGATGCAGAGCATACCGGACAATACGAGCTGATGGGTGCTTCTTTCTTTTAAGATACTTCTTTTAGAATTAAAATCATATCGCCTGTTTGTACCTGTTCGGTTTCTTTTTGGTTGACTTCCATAATTGCCTCGACGGTTGTAAAAAATTTTTTCGCAATATCCCAGAGAGTTTCTTTTTCCTGTACCACGTAGCCGACCATACCGGGCGCACTGCGGAAGGCATCCCAGTCCACTTCCTCACTTTCATATCCGGAAATAATTGGTTCTTCCATCCGGTCAAATACAAGTAAATCCAGCGCGGCAACTGCCTTAATTTCAATCTCTTTTTCTCCGGTGAGAGAAGCACTTACCTGCTCTAACATACCATGGAGATTGATATGGCTGTTGTTCGTAAGACCGTTTGCCTCTAACAACTGCTCAAATGGAATCGTACCCTTTGCCGTCGCGAGCGGAACCCTTTCATCCCCGGTCTGGTATAACACACTTACCAAAAGTGCCCCTCTTACCAATAACCCTTCTTCTTTCTGTTCTTTATGGTCAATAAACAGAGAACCGCTTACATTCCAAACTTGCAGCGGCGCAAATTCACTCGCCGTTACCATACCGGTAAATCGGCATTTGCTTTTATTATGAATTTTCAGGTTTTCAAAATAGGATGGCTCATAAACCGGTTTGCACTTTTCTTTTAGCGAATAAAAATCCGTGAGAAGGTCAATTTTTTCCTGACCGTACACTTTCATATCAAATGCAAATACTACTTCGACTTCCAGCACACGGAATTCGCCATCTTCATCTTCTTTTACACCTAAATCTCTGCTGTGAATGGAGGCTGTCACCTGTTCGACCATGTCCGCATTGCAGCCGTGGCAGTCAATATGCCCCTCAATCGGCAATGTGTTTTCAAAATAATTAATGGAAGGATTTTCTCCCTCGCCCAGATAAATAACGAAAACATTTGCCTGCCCTTCGACAAGAAGTTTTTCTTCTTCCATCCTTGTGTTTAGCTCCCCAATGCAAACATCCGAGTACAAAATCCGCTGCATTGCGTCTTTCGTTCCGGGAATTTTCCACTCATCCCGTACCCGCAGCGTATCTTTTTTACTAAAAACCAGATAGGAAACTTCTGCCGTTCTTTTTTTGGTATAAATATCTTCTCCACCTTCAATGTCAATGGCTCCCTCACCATCGCAAACGCTTCCTGCCGTCACATTAAGTACAACAATTGCTTTCATTCCTAATTTTCTGGAATTAATTAACTCACTTTTTAAGTCGCCAATCTCCGCCTGCACCGAAATTTCATCCTCGGCCTTTGCCTGTGGCAGGGAAATAGTTTCCTCAAAAGGAATTGTCCCTGTCATCTCACTCACCGGAATATCCCCATCCGATGCATATAAAATTTGGAAATGCAAAAGTCCTTTTACACTTGCCTTTCCCTCCATCATATGAACTTCCTCTATCTGTACCTCTCCCTGTTCTTTCATTATCTGTAACGCATCCGGTCTGGCATCCGGCACATTGAAATCGCGGTCAAGTGTAAGCTGCTTAACTTCCCTGCCGTTACACCGGTTCATATGAACTCGCTTTGTAATCAGGTTCAATCGTTTGGCCTCCTTGTTTCGTAGTTGTCTCTTACAATATATATTCCTGCGAAACAAAAAAAGAACTAATAAACCGGATTTCTCCATTTATTAGTTCTCCCTCTACTAGCACAGAGTTAATTGTACGTCCTTTGTAATGACATCCGTGTAACTGTATGATACCGTTTGGTAGCTATTCTCTTCCGCGTTTTTCACCTGCACAAGAAAGATGCAGGGATATGTTTCCGTAATCACACCTTCGGTTACATCATATTTGTGTCTTCCCAGATTACTCCGAACCTTTACTTTACTTCCTACATGCTCCGCTACGGCACGCCGGACACTGCCAACACTGGCTCTTACCATAAGATATCCCTCCGTTCTTAAAACACGATATATAGCATACGCATACAAGTATACCACATTTTATTGTGGTTGTCAATTTATGGTATCCTCGTCATCACATACCGTCCTTACTATCTTATGCAGTTTTAAGCCATTTTATTCATAATTTCATTCAAAATCTCGTAAGAAACCTCATCCTTTGTCTGGATTGGAAGCTCTTTTTCCCCCTCTTTCGTAATCAAAGTAACGACATTTGTATCCGTTCCAAATCCGGCACCGGCAACTTTCAGATTGTTCGCCACAATCATATCGGCGTGTTTCTTCTCTAATTTCTTTTTCGAGTTTTCTAACATATTTTCTGTTTCCATGGAAAAGCCACACAAAAACTGCCCTTTTTCTTTATGTTCACCGAGCCATGATAAAATATCCGTTGTCCGCTTCAGCGCAATCGACGCTTCGCCCTCTTTCTTTTTCGTCTTTTCTGTATTTACCGTAATCGGCGTATAATCGGCAACAGCTGCTGCCTTGATGATAATATCCTGCTCTTTGGCACGTGTTTTCACTGCCTCAAACATATCCGCTGCGCTCTCAACCGGCACAACATCCACATGAAGCGGCGCCGGCAGTTCACACGGACCGCTCACCAGTGTAACCTTGGCTCCGCGTCTTGCTGCCGTTTTAGCAAGTGCATATCCCATCTTTCCGGTCGAATGATTCGTCAAATAACGCACCGGGTCAATCGCCTCTCTCGTCGGTCCGGCTGTAATTAAAACCCGTTTTCCTTCCATATCATGTTCATACTGGATTTCCTGTAAAATATGAGAAAGCAGCACTTCCTCTGAAGGCATTTTCCCCTTTCCGACTGCTTTGCACGCAAGAAGTCCGGTTGCCGGTTCAATAACCTCCATTCCGAAATCTCTCAATTTTTGAAGATTTGCCTGCGTAATCGGATTCTCATACATATTGGTGTTCATCGCCGGTGCCACCAATTTTTTACAACGGCACGCAAGAAGCGTTGTACTGAGCATATCATCTGCAATTCCATTTGCCATTTTCGCAATAATATTCGCACTTGCCGGCGCAACTAAAACCAAATCCGCTTTGTTACCAAGCGAAACATGCTCAATATTATAGTTAAAGTTTCTATCAAACGTATCGACTAAGCATTTGTGATTCGTCAGCGTCTCAAACGTAATCGGATTGATAAAATTGGTTGCATTTTGTGTCATCAAAACATGTACGTCGGCGTGAAGTTTTGTCAGCATACTCGTCAGATTTGCGATTTTGTATGCGGCAATACTGCCTGTCACACCAAGCACAATAGTTTTTCCCTGTAACATAAAATCCCCCTTCTTAGTCAGACAACTGACCATGTTTTTCATAAGAAGATACACGTTTAATCTGGTTTTTGTCATCTACGAAAACGACTTTTGGCTTATGGCCGAATGCTTCCTCAGGCGTCAAATCGCAATAACTCATAATAATAATGTGGTCTTCTACCTGAACCATTCTAGCAGCTGCCCCATTTAAGCAAATCATACCACTTCCCGGCTCCCCGGCAATCGTGTAAGTCTCAAAACGGCTTCCATTTTCTACATCGACAATCTGCACTTTTTCATATTCGTAAATGCCGGCCGCCTCCATTAAAACCGGGTCAACCGTAATACTGCCAACATAATTTAATTCTGCCTGAACCACTTTGGCACGGTGTATTTTCCCTTTTAACATCTGAATTGTCATGACGCTTATCCTCCAATCTTATGATTCGTAAATAAAGTTATCAATAAGTCTTGTTTTTCCAATGTAAACGGCTACGGCAGCCAAAATGGAACCGTCAATCGTTTCTATTGTTTCAATATTATCAAAGTTTACAATTTCCACATAATCAATTTTGGCAAGCGGCTCCGACTCAATGATTTCCGTAATTGCCTGTTTCACGGTGGCAGCACTTTTTTCGCCGGCTTTCACTAATTCCTCACCACGAAGTAATCCTTTATGAAGAATAACAGCGGCTTTTCTCTCCTCCTTTGAGAGATAAGTGTTTCTCGAACTTTTTGCAAGACCGTCATCTTCACGGATAATCGGGCAGCCAATGACTTCGAGATTAAAATTCAAATCTCTTACCATACGGCGGATGACTGCTAACTGCTGAGCATCCTTCTGTCCAAAGTAAGCGCGGTCCGGCTCTACAATGTTAAATAATTTTCCAACTACTGTGCAGACACCGCGGAAATGTGTCGGTCTTGTTTTACCGCACAATCCCTTCGTAAGTCCATCCATGTCAATGAAACTGCAAAAATCGCTTTCATACATATTTTCCGGTTCCGGATGGAAAATAAGATTTGCACCGGCATTTTCACAAAGCGCCGCATCTCTTTCCAAATCTCTCGGATAAGTTGCCAAATCCTCATTTGGTCCAAACTGAATCGGATTTACAAAAACACTGACAACGACACGGTCATTCTGCTCAACTGCCTTGTCAATCAAACTTTTATGTCCTTCATGAAGATAACCCATTGTCGGAACAAGACCAACGGAAAGTCCTTCTTCTCTCCATTTCTTTACCTGTTTTCTTACCTCTTCTACGGTTGATACAATCTGCATTTTTTCTTCCTCCTAGTACAACTTCTCAATAATGTCATCATCTATTTTGTATTCATGCTCACTGGATGGGAAAGCGCCGCTCTGGATTTCTTCCATATATTTCTGGAACGCTTCTTTCATCACTTCTCCAATGTTTGCATAACGTTTTACAAATTTTGGTGTAAAATCAGAGAACATACCAAGCATATCCTGATAAACAAGTACCTGGCCGTCACAGCCATTTCCGGCACCGATTCCAATTGTTGGAATATCTAACTTCTCGGTCACAAGATTAGCAAGTTTACTTGGAATTCCCTCAAGTACAACTGCAAATGCACCGGCTTCTTCGACAGCAATTGCATCCGCAATTAATTTCTTTGCTGCCTTTTCCGTTTTACCCTGAACTTTAAATCCGCCAAAAGCGTTAATCGACTGTGGTGTCAGTCCAAGATGTGCACAGACCGGAATTCCGGCACCCACAATTGCCTGAATCTGCGGACAGACTTCTTTTCCGCCTTCCAGTTTCACGGCTCCGGCGCGTCCCTCTTTCATCAACCGTCCGGCATTGACAACCGCATCATAAACGGATGTCTGATACGACATAAACGGCATGTCCACAACAACAAGTGCGTTTTTTGCACCTCTTGCTACAGCTGCTCCATGGTGAATCATATCTTCCATCGTCACTGAAATCGTATCCTCATAACCAAGAATTACATTTCCTAAGGAATCACCAACCAAAATTGTATTTACTCCGGCTTCGTCTTCCAGTTTTGCTGTCGAATAATCATATGCGGTCAGCATTGAAATTTTTTCCCCTTTTTCCTTCATCTGCTGAATCGTTACTACTGTGTTTTTCATTTATTGTGTCCTCCTATTCCTGCACATATCATTTAATAACTGAATCATCGTTTGATAATCTCTCTCGGGATTTTTCCGTCCGGCAATCTCTAACACCATTTCACCAAGTCTTAGATAAACTTCTTTTTCTGCCTCAGTCAACACGGATAAATGCTTTTTCACCGTTTCGGTATCGCCTCTCTCAATCGGCCCGGTTAAGGCTTCTTCCGGCGATGAATGAAGCAGTGCTTTGATGTTATTTTGCACAAGCGGCGTTGTCAATTCCACCGCATCTTCCCTCGAAAATCCACAGTCCATAAGCATCTGAATGGACATCTCATACAAACCAATCATCAAATTGCTTATCATCGATGCCGATGCATGGTACCTTGTTTTCTTCGCCGATTCCATGACGCATACTTTATTTCCCGCTTTTCGGAAAATGTCTCCGACAACGGATAGGGCATGAGAATCCCCTTCGGCGGTAAATATTACATGATTCAATTGTTCATACGATGTGAATTTGCTGCTGAACGCATACATAGGATGAAAGGATGCGGCAGATACTCCGTATTCCTCTCGATTAGAAAATAAATCGGATGATAATGAGCCACTAAAATGGCATACTATTTTATTTTGTATTGATTCTTTTTTCAGTTCGTTCCACACACTTTCCAACGCACCATCCGGCGTGGTAAGAAAAAGAATCGTGCTCTCTGCCACTAGTTCGGCCAGAGAATCATATGCTTTTGTATTTGTAAAAGTCGCGGCCTCTTCCACGCTTTTTTTTGATTTACTACAGTACCCGGCAACCGAAAAACCATGCTCTGTCAGATATTTTCCAATCGAACAGCCAACCTTTCCGGCACCTATAATTCCTATCTTCATGTCATCACCTCCGTAGTCCGTGACAACACATTATCACCTGATGCAGTTTCCTATGAATACCGCTCATACGAGACAGAATAGCACAAATTGAGGGTTTTGTAAAGTGAGTATTTGTGAAGGGTCACCACTACTGATAACATTGACAGTAAAGAGTCGTTCCGGTTTGTTGCGGGTTTTTAGCGGAACATTTGTGGTGAGGAGTTCGTTGATACCTGACTTGGTTAAATTATTATGTGTATCAGGTGACTCCTTTTTGTTTGATATAACTTTACTGTCATGATTAAAATTTACGATTGGCTCTTTCCCAGCTTTCACTTCTGATGCAATCATTTCCATATGTGCTGAGTTATCTGTACCGATATCTGCTATAGTACCGGCCCTGTTACCATTCGTTTCTTCAGCAACACTTAGCAATTGTTCTCTACCCTCTACCTGCTGATAGTAGAAAGTAGTTACAACGCCGACTTTTAAGAGATTATCAATATCTGCCTTCAGCTTCACATGAATTCTGTCCTCAAAAACGATTATCTTATCAATAATCAGCTCTAAATCTTTCTTATCCAGATTCTTCTTATTCAGAATATCATTGAAAATATCAATGGCCGTCTTAGCCAGTCTGTTGATTCGAATAATATCATTTCGCTTATCCACACTCAGGTTCATCTGGTTCTGAAGTCCCCTAATTCGGTGAATCAGTTCTTCCTCAATCTCTGCATAGGTCTCTTCAATAATCTCCACCGTATCCTCATCCGCCTTGGCAATTTCTTTGATCTTTCGTTTCTTCACTGCCTTCAACTCATCCTTGGCATCCGAAAGTTGATTTTCCAAAAGTGAAAATGTATTCTCGCTTTCCTTAACCTCTGTGGATTCTTTCTTAATGGATGTTTCCAATTCCTTAATCATATCCTGAGAGTTATCTCTTACCTTCTTCACATACTCCTTCAAGATACTATCGAGGAAATCCACTCTGATATGATGGGAACTGCATCCCTTCAAACCTCTTTTATGGTAAGTCCCACAGGTATATGCCGGTGCAATGTCACTTCTGCTCATAGAAAACATCGGTGAACCACAATCCCCACAAAACAGAAAACCAGAATATACATTATCGTATTTCTTAACGCCACGGTAATGCGTTGTGGTTCTCTTTTTAAGCTGCTCCTGCGTATATGCCCATGTTTTATAATCAATAATGGCTTCATGATGATTTTCAAACACAAAATGTTCTGATTCACCCACCTTCGTATCTGCTCCGTGAATCTTCTTGCGAGTATATTTATGCTGACGAAGGGTTCCAATATAGAAATCATTCGACAGGATTCCCTGAATCGTCACAATACTCCATTCCGGTTTTGCCTTTAATTTACACTCATCCCCTCGTTCTTCCGCTCGCTGAATTTCCTTCATACGAGGCGTCGGTATCTTTTTATCGGTAAGGTAGTTTGCGATTTTTTTGTAACCCCAGCCATCGTTGTATAGTTCAAAAACCTTACGAACCACTTCTGCCTCATCGGTTACCACAGATATTTCCTGCTTTTTCATATTGGAGATAATGTAACCGTATGGCACCGAACATATCCATTCACCATCTGCCTGTCTTCGGCTGATTACACTTCGTACCTTTTTGCTGATATCCGTTACCGGCATTTCATTTATCAAAAAGCGAAACTGTATCGCTGTCCAGTCATCATAAGTCGGATAATCAATGGCATCACCAATAGAAATGATACGCACGCCTGCATCACGCAGGTCTTCCAGCTCCACAAGTCCCTTGCTGTTTCGACGGGAAAATCGGCTGAAGTCCTTTACAATAAGTACACTGATATCACCATTCATCAGTTTCTTCCGAAGCTGCTGGTATCCTTCACGCTGCTCAAAGGTATATCCGGAACGGTCACGGTCTTCATATATAGAGAGCTTACACGTGGGAAACTTAGCTTTTACAAACTCTTCGATAATCTTCTTCTGGTTCTCGATGGAGGTATTGTCTCTGTCTAACTCTTCATCAACTGAGATACGACAATAACCGGCAATTTCTTGATTAATCGTAAGGTCATTGGTATGTTTTTCCATGTTGTTTTTCTCCTTTCTTTATTTTGTAACAACATTGTAAATCATAGGTGTAAAAAAGGCAAGCAGAAAATGCTTGCCTTTTTACACTTTTTCAAACTACTTCAGTCACCTTCCATAGATTTCGCCTCCTAATTTAGATAACTCTATTATACATCTATTCCAAAAAAATTCAACAACTTGTTCATTCAAGATGGGGTAAATTTACTGTCGGAAAGTATTAGACAGACTACACCTGTGACCTGTTTCAGATTTGATAACTGTCTTTACTATATCCGATTTTTCCTTCTCTTACAATCCCCATATATGATTTTTTAGTGCCGCTATCTTTTTTATCTGTGGATAAGGAATACTGTATACCGGCATATCTGCCAGTTTTCCAAGCCTGTTTCTGTTGCGTCTTTCCGCTGACAGCATCTGCGTTGATGAATATATCACCTCTTCTGTACCTGCAGCCAGTGGCAGTTCTTTTTTCTGGTATCGAACCAGTTCCAGTATATCCCTCTTATTCTGGCGGTATATACGCAGTCTTGCCATCTTATCAGCACCGGTTCTGCTCCATTGTGAAAATACGTCCTGCTGTAACAGATTTCTCCCAGGCTGGTCAGAAGCTTCGTTTCATCCCGGCGTTCGATATACCATCCTTTACGCAAATCCTGCCGTTTACGCAACAATTCATCATAGCTTTGCAGTTCTTCTTCAATCAGGGAAACCCCTAACTTCGTTACCTCTTTAGTCACTCCATAAACCATTTCTGCAAACTTGGTAAGGTCATCTGTATAGTGACTAAAAATTTCTGTTAAATTTTTTACCCCTTGTTCCTGAAAATGTTGTATACTGTTAATCATGAAAGCACCCTCCTTGGATTTATGTCTAGTCAACTTCAATCCTAACACAGGAATCCGGTGCTTTCTATTTTTTTATTTTCCTACAAAAACTTTACCCTAGCTTCATTCAAAATTCCATTCAATTGCGTATGTATAATTTACATTTGCATCACTAATTTCGTAAACAAATTCTACATAGTTATCCATTAGATTTCCCTGAATATTTGACTCCTTGATTTTAGTTTTCATTTCCAAGTCAGCGTACATAGTAGTTTTCACATCTCGCAATAGATTTTCTGGCGCCTTAACTATGATTTTTAATTTCTTAGTCAGATTTTTTACCATGTGTGCAAAATAAGGTTCCATTACTTGTTTTTCATCCTTTACTCTAGTAATAACTTGGTAATTTATACTATCACCCTTATTTCTCTTGTTCCCCATACAAATATCGTAAGTAAATGGGGATTTTTTACTTGTTTCAAGTAACTGCAAATCCTCATCACTTTCTCCCGCAATAAGTTGTGTTTTTTCATATGAACTGCCAGTCCAAATTATACGTTTTGTAATTTTTTCCATACTATTCTTTTGAATTGTAGCACTAATCTTCCTAGTACTTTCAACAATATTTCTACTTCCTTTAAATTCCAGTTTTATCTCTATATTTTCATATTCAATATCCTGAAACTCAACATCAGATTTGTTTTCCATAGATTTTACAACAGATTTGACATTCACACCTGTTACCATTTCTAATTCATCTTTTATAGATATTCTAGGTTGATAAAAATCAAGATATGATTGCCCAATTGCTCCATAAAACAATTTCATTTCAGGATTACCTGTACTGCCAAAAGTAAGTATATGACTTTGAGAAATACCAGGGTATGGATCAATATAATATATTTTTTCTATTCCTAATTGGTAAGCTTTTTTGGCACATAACTCACAAGGACTTGCGGTTGTAAATAAGCATCCCCCTTTAACTTCTGTACCTCCATACTTTGAAATCTGCAAAAACGCATTTTCCTCAGCATGTAATGCCCTTGTATAAACTTGATTTTTTTCTCCTTTCAAACCATTATATACATCTTTAAAACAATATGACATACATCTTCCACTAGTCTTGTTTTTGGATGCATTCGATATTTTAAGCATCGAATTAGAAAACTCTTTATTTTCTATCTCATACTCACTAAATGACTCTTTATCCTTATTTTTACAATACCCATTTGCATCTCGAAGGTTACAAGATATTTGTCCCTTGGGAACATCATTCCATCCAACTGATTGTATTGAATAATCTGCTCTCGTTACTACTGCGCCTACTTGCCTTGACAAACATCCCGAATTAAATTTTGCATTGTATGCCAATTGCATACATCGTTCTATATGTGTAGGCGTAACCAATCCCGGATGTAACATGAGTGAAACATATTTCAAAATCTGCGTTGTTAATTCATAGTATTTATCATTGTAAATATCTGGATTATAAATATGTATATCCGCTATTTCAAGACAACCTTGAATGTTTTGATGATAAAAAACTTCTTGAGGTTCCTTCATTTTTTGTGCATATTCAATTTCATCCAAGTTTTCTAATTCTTCCGTATTTAGATTTACTAGTCTTCCTTTTCTATCTCTATCATCAGTATTTATAGCCACTAAGCGAAATGCCTTATATTTATCTTTAAAATACATAGCTTCATACGGATTTCGGATCGCATCTATACATATTCTTGTATTCTCATTCTTTATATTCTCATCTCGCCTAATAATAAGCTTTATTAACTTATCAATTTTTTTAACAAACATTCTATAATTTTCATCCGTAAAGTTATCATTAAAGGGATTGCCTGAACACCTTATGTTATTACCCATTTGTTGCATCAAAAATGTATATAAGTGATATTGCTTTTGCTGCTTTCCTTTTAATTTGTCACTTTGAATTTCATAACATGAAAATCCGGACATTAAATTACTTATACTCTTTTTATATTCTTTTATTGTACTTAGATAGAACTCGCAATATTCATTTATCCTTTCCGATTCCATTTTTTTAGTATCTGCTTCAAGCAAGGAATATTTCTTGCATTCATCAAACATATACTGTATTTGGCTTAACAGTTCCTTGAATTTTATTTTGTCCCCTATACTTAAAATAGTCCCTTTATTTTCTGAAGTGACTTTATCTATATACTTTTCAAATTCTGTTTTCCCTTGTTCTAATGCACTCGACAAAATCAAGCTACTTACTTCTATCGTTGAAAAACATTGCCACCTATCTTTTTCCTTCATATACTCATATATGACCTTATTTTTACGTTCCTCTACATTTTTATAATCATAATCCTTACATTGCTGAATATCTAATTCTGTTATATCTTCTTTTTCAAGTATCTTTGCAACCGTAGTACAACCAGCCCCTGTCCTACCGGTTAAACCCAAAATAATTAACCGCTCCCGTCCTTTATATACATTATCGACTGCCTTATTTAAATCCATACCTTTTCCTCCTCGTATAATATCTTTTAGATACATAATAAATGTATCCAAATTAATAAGTTACTAATTGTTCAATAGGCTTAGTTAAACCCATGATATAATTGTCCTAGTGTCAATCAGGTAATAGTTCTTTTTTCTCCTGTCGAACCAGTAATGGTTGCTTCATATAGAGTCTGTTCGCCTGACATGGAAGTTAGCTTCAAACCGACTGGCTGTTTGCTTAAGTACATGGACGACCATCTAGCAGTGTGGTTTCGCATCAGTCCATCTTAAGCTGGATTCTTATATGCGAGGGTGTCGATGCTCCATGATCATGAGTTTTACCAAGCCGATTGAACACGCAAATCTTATTACGAAAGAAGGTAATCTTATGAACCCACTTTACGTTGGAATTGATGTAAGTATCGTTCACTTTATGCTTCCAAATGGTGATAAGCACAGTAACTTTTCTGTTGCTAATTCACATGATGGTTCTACACAGTTAGTAAAAAGAATCTGTTCTGCTTTAACTTCTGAATCCCTTGATACAGTTTCCATAGGTCTTGAAGCAACATCCGTCTATGGTGACAACCTTGTATATTTTCTCAGGGAAGATGCCTCTCTTGCATCCTTTAACAGAAAGATTCATGTCCTCAATCCTAAGCAGGTCAATAAGTTCAAAGAATCTTATAACGACCTTCCAAAGAATGATTGGATTGACTCCTTTGTCATTGCTGACTGCCTGCGCTTTGGAAGAATCAACAAAGAGGTATACATAGGGGACTATCACTCCAAAGCCCTCCAGAACCTCACACGAGCACGTTACTTTGCCGTCTGCAACCTCACCAAGGAAGAACAACGGTTTATGAATGTGCTGTTCAAGAAGTATTCAACCATGACACAGGAGAAGGTATTTTCCGATACCTTCAGTACCACCGCCCTTGCTGTCTACGATGAATTTGAATCCACAGAAGCACTGGCATATATGGACTTACAAGAACTGACCGCTTTTATCATCAAAAAAGGAAAGAACCGCTTTCCTGATCCAGATGCGGTAGCCAAAGCCATTCAGAAAGCTGCCCGAAGTTCTTACCGCTTACCTAAGACGGTAAATGACTCTGTGAATCAGGTGCTCTCTATATCCATAACCTCGATGAAGGCATTGGAATCGCAAATCAAAGAGTTCGATAAGGCAATCGCTACCCAGATGGAACTCCTGCCAAACGTATTGATATCCATTCCGGGTATTGGTCCCGTTTATTCAGCCGGAATCATGGCAGAAATCGGAGATATCAACCGTTTTAACAATCAGGCTGCACTTGCAAAATATGCAGGTCTTGCCTGGACTCAGCACCAGTCTGGTGGTTTTGAAGCTCAAAACACAAGGCTCATCCATTCTGGTAACCGATTTTAAAGTATTATTTGTGTGAAGCTGCATTCTCTCTTGTAAGATGCGACAAGGAGTACTCTGACTTCTACCACCTCAAATACAAAGAGGTGAACAAATATCAACACAAACGTGCACTCGCATTAACTGCCCGTAAATTTGTGCGGTTAGTCTTTACACGGCTTAAAGACAATCGCCTATATCGTCCAGCAGAATAGAGAAATATGTCTGCTGTTAAGTCGCCCTGCTCATTTTTCAAAAACTTGGTCGACAGGGCTTAGGCAGGTGTTTTGCGTTTTTTGAGAAACAGGTCAAATATATATGATTTTTATCTCATTTCTCACTTGACATCACACCGCTGGACTCTATTTTAGTCTTCTTACATCCACATACATCGTACTCTTGCCTGCTCCAACTTTCACAATCTTCCCGTCATCCGTCAACTTCTTCAGTGCTCTCTCAATCGTTTTTTGACTCAGTTCCGGACACAGTGTCATAATATCCGACTTTCCTAATTTCACTAATGAACGTTCAATAATGCTGTATACTCGCTCCGGCGAAGTCATTTTTTTCTTTTCCAACAAGATGAATCGGTCTTCAAAATCTTTATAGGCATTTATGATAGTTCCCAATGTGTATCTGATAAATGGCATATAATCATTGGTATTCTCGTGCCAGTTTATTGAACTATCCTGCAATACTTCATAATATGTTTCCTTCGATTTTTCTACCACCATTTCAATACTGATATATTTACCAACCAAATATCCCGCTTTATACAATAGCAGCAAGGTCAGCAACCTGGACATTCGTCCATTTCCATCTCCAAACGGATGGATACATAAGAAATCAAGTATTACACATGGTATTACTAATAGTGGATCAATGTGCGTATGGTTGATTGCATCTTCATATTGCTTACACAAGCTTTCTATATATTCCGCTGTCAGAATTGCCGGAACCGGTTGAAATCTTACGCTTTTATTGCCAAATTCATCCTCTTCCTCTATATAATTATCTACCATCTTATAATGACCGCCATTACTGGATTCCGAATAACTGTAAAGATATTTATGAAGTGTTAAAATATCATTTGGCTTTAGTTGTATGTAGGAATAACTATCATGAATCATTCCCAATACTTCTCTATATCCTGCGATTTCTTTTTCATTCCTGTTTCTCGGTTCGCTCTTTTTCTGCACAATTTCTTTCAATCTGGAATCTGATGTATATATACCTTCGATTTTGTTAGAAGCCTCTGTACTCTGTATTCTTGCAACTTCCATCAATCTTTCCAAAATTTCCGGTTGCGTTTCTATATATAATTCCTGGCGTCCCTTATACTCATGAAGTGCTGAAATCATATTCATTACTTCAATTGTTATAGGCATTTCTTCTATTTTTCTGTAATTAATCTCTTTCATAGTCACTCCATTTCCTTTCTACCCCATTTTATCAAAAATGACATAGAATATCAACATTAATCTACCCCATTTATGTATTTTCTACCCCATTTTTGCTAATTTGGGGTAGAAAGAAACGATGTGGGGTAGTATCAAGCGAATTGCCGCACACTACCTTGCTCCTGCTGCCTGTTTTGGCAAAGCAGTTGTTTTCCCATCATCGGTCTTTTCCAGTCCTCGATTGTGAATCAGCAAATCTGTTGTCTTTTCCAACAAATCCTGCTCGCCGGATTCAAAAATAGCCACTCTGTACTTCTTCTCCTTACATTGCTCAATCAAAGGCTGTAAGCTGTCCATAACCTTTGGATCAGCTTTTTCCGCATTCGTAAGCCATACTAAGGCATACTTGCCCGCTTTGTTTACTGTCAACTCCATGCGAACCCTCCTTTACCTAAATGATTACCAAGTTTTGTCATCTTTATGCCGGCAATGATGAACAAACCTGATAGATTCATTTTAGTAAAACAGGCCGCATTCTTCATTGAGTCACAATTGAGTCCAAATTGAAAATGCTCAAATAGAATTTAAGTAATGAAATCCGAAAAATCTTTCAAAAAATAGCGCTCGCGTCATTCGAACACTTGTTCTGTATATGATTTTATGATATACTTCCCATATCGAAACGATTTACTACCATGAAACAAGTAACATAGAAGTTCACAAGACAGATTACAGGAGATGATTTCATTGAATAGAATTGATTTTCATAGTATAGCTACCATCCTTTTGAGCGGTTTAATTGCTGCAGACTACTCGCAAATGGATTTTATCTATATGTTGTTTGGCAGCTTTGCCAACGATAATGTAGATTTTGCATTTGATAATGGATTGGTCTGTAAATAGATTAAAGGACAATCCCGCATCAGCCCCAAAATAATCAGTTATTACAACAGTGAAAAGAACAGAGACAAGTTCTGTAAAGATATTGAATCAGAATTATTGCCATATATCAGTGATGTTTCTTATACCATTTCAGCTATTCGAGACTTGGTGTTATGTGACATCACCACTTCTGATGAGAAAAAAGATGCCTTACTGACGCATTTTGATAACGCTCCGGCACATTTCATATGCGATGTATTGATATACGGAGTTTCCAGAAATTTTGTTAAAGTGGGAAATAAAGATTCCGGCTCTGCCTCTCCTCGTGTGGATGATGCAATGTACCTGCCTCTGCTTCCTAAACCAACAAAATATTTTACAGGACGCTCTAATGCCCTCCTTGAACTCCATCAGTTGTTGTACATATCCTGTACCTGCCTTTCTGCCCTGTGGGCGATTTGTTTTGTAAGTATAGGATATAAAAAATCCACCCAACTCTCATTGACTGAAAATTGAGCAGAAATTGAATCAATAATTTACATTATGAGAAGTTCCAGGATGGAACCGTGAAATGTATTGAGGATGAGATACCGTTTGAAGTGCCGGAAGGTTGGGCATGGTGTAGATTAACGGAGATTACTTTTGAAATCTTTGCTGGTGGAGATAAACCTGAAAATTACTCCAAGACACAAACAGATGAGTTTTCCGTTCCTATATTTGCTAATGGCGCCGAAAATGATGGTCTGTATGGTTTTACCAATAAAGCAAGAGTAAATAAATCTGCAATTACCGTATCTGCAAGAGGAACTATTGGCTTTTGCTGTATTAGGCACATGCCCTTTGTACCAATAGTGAGGTTAATTACTATTGTTCCTGCTGAGGGGATAAATATTGAATATTTGAGAATTGTATTCCAAGCACTAATTGAAACAGGGGAAGGCTCAAGTATTCCACAGCTTACTGTACCTGGAATAAAGCCTAAATTAATTCCGATACCACCATATTCAGAACAGACAAGAATATCCAACAAATTGATAGAAACAGAAAAAATTGTTTCAGCTGTTGAACTTAACCAAGAATCAGTAGTCAACTATATTAAGTTGGCAAAATCAAAAATCCTTGATCTTGCCATCCGAGGACAGCTTGTCCCACAAGACCCTAATGATGAACCTGCTTCGGTTCTGCTTGAACGCATTCGGGCAGAGAAAGAAGAACTCAAAAAAGCGGGTAAAATCAAGCGCGATAAGAAAGAATCTGTCATCTTCAAAGGTGAGGATAACTCTTATTATCAACAAAACGGAACATTAATAGAAAATATTAATGATTGGAATTTGGATGACATTCCTATTAATTGGGAATTGTGCTGTTTAGGTGAGATATGTGATTATGGAAACTGTGTTAATGTAGATACTAAAGATATTGACGAGGAAGCGTGGGTTTTAGATCTCGAAGATATTGAAAAAGATTCCGGCAAAGTTATACATAAAATTAGGAAATATGAACGTAATTCGTCTAGTACAAAGCATCTGTTCAAAAAGGGACAGGTCCTTTATAGCAAGTTGCGTCCTTATCTAAATAAAGTGGTTCTTGCAGATGAGGAAGGATTTTGCACCTCTGAAATTCTTCCGTTGAATTTCTCAAATGTTGTTGAACCACAATATGCATTATACTATCTAATGTCACCTACTTTTTTGAAATATGCCAATCGTTGCTCATATGGAGTAAAAATGCCACGACTGGGTACTGCAGATGGGAGAAAAGCAGTATTTCCTTTGCCTCCGTTTGAGGAACAACGACGAATTTCTCAGCATATTTCAAAAATATTTATTGAGATAGACAATATCTCAAATATGTTACTATAGTGAACAGCCGCTTTCAAAAAGCGGCTGCACTTCTTACCAAGTTACTATTTTATCTACAAGTGCTTGTTGTTCACTTGCGGTACGTCGTAAATAGATACGAGTAGTTTCAATGCTTTCATGCCCCATAAGATCAGCCAGTAATGCAATATCATTATACTTTTCAAGAAAGTTTTTGGCATATCTATGACGGAAAGAGTGTGGATAGACCACTTTGCTGTCCAATCCATATTTGTCTGCATAATTCTTGAGCTGTTGAGAAATACCTCTAGTCGTTATACGATTACCATACCTGTTTAGAAATAGATAGCCTGACGTGCGTTGGGTTTCACCCAACCACTTTAGTGTTTCTTCACGTAATATTTTCGGAATGAATAATCTACGTAATTTACCTCCCTTGCTATACAAATCAAAATATCCAAGTTGCACATGCTCAATCTTAATACGAATTAATTCGCTTACACGAGCACCAGTCGCAGCAAGATACCAGACAACAAAATACCACTCCAAATTGCCATCTTTTTTAAGCTGATTCTTCAGGAATTTATAATCGGCATTGCTGATTACATTTTCCAAAAAGCTTTTCTGCTGGATCTTTACTGCTTTGAGTCGCAATTGTGACTTTTCTAAATATTCTAGATATTTATTAATTGCTTGTATTCTCAGATTTACAGTTTTGGGTTTAAAATGTTCCATCAGATAGCCCTTGTAGGCAAGCAAGTTTTCCTTAGAAACCTTCTCATAATTTGTAGTGAAGTAATTCACTGTCCACAGGTAAGATTCAATGGTGTTTTCGGATAGATTACCTTTTTTTAGGTAATCTTCAAAAGTTATTTCTGTCTTCATATAAAGACACCTCCATAAATATATTTGCGGATATCCGCTGAATCAATTATAGAGGTAAAAGTGTCGAATTCTCTTATTATGAGAAGGTGGGTGATAAGGTTCATTGTATTGATGCTGAAATCCCCTTTGACCTGCCTGAGTTGTGGACATTTGCAAGACTCAAGCACATTGGTGGCATCGTCGGTGGTGGAACGCCTAAAACCAATATTAGTGAATATTGGGATGGGAATATTCCTTGGTTGACCCCTGCTGATTTCAGTGGTTATGATAGTATGTATATTTCTAACGGTTCCAGAACCATCACTGAATTCGGCTTGAAATCATCATCTGCTCAAATGCTTCCTACAAATTCGATTTTATTTTCAAGCCGAGCACCGATAGGTTATACTGCAATCGCAACAAATCCTGTTTGCACCAATCAAGGATTTAAGTCTGTTGTTCCTTACGACTTTTCTATGAGTCCATATTTATATTACTCTCTTAAGGCCAGAACAGACAATATAATTCAACGTGCAACCGGAACAACTTTCAAAGAAATTTCTGGTTCTGAAATGGCTGAAACAATAATTCCTATACCACCATTAAATGAACAGTCCAAGATTGTTGAGAAGGTAACACAGCTGCAAGAAGTTATTTCATTTATAGAAAAGAGCCTCAGCTGAGGCTTTTCTCTATTAAGTACAATGTATGATTGCTCTTTCTGATTTGAGATATAACTAACCTTTGATAATTCTCCGGTGGAATTGGAAGTATAAGGTTAAGAATATCTTCCCTTGAAATGCCAGGTATTATGCCTTTGGCAACTGCTTTAATCTCTTCAATATAAAAGCTTATACAAAAAGAAAGATATTCTACATTCAGACCATAGGTGTTGCGTATTGCCATTATTTGACGGGCAATATGGGCGTTTCCGAAATCATTGAAAGCCATTTCACCTACTGTACCTTTACATGTGAGTAACAAGTCTCCCTGCTTTGTAATTACTTGTGGAGAGGGTGTCCATCTTACTAATTCGATTTTACCATTTCTAAAATTGCTTGCCCCAGTAATATATGGAATACCATCTTGATTATCGTTATATTCTGATGGAGATAAATCTCTTCCAGATATTAATTCCCACAATTCTTTAAGTCGTATGAAACGCCAATTTTCAGGAATTTCAAAAGGAATATCTTCATCAATGCTATGAACTTCATTACCTATCTTCTCATAATAAGAGTTATCCTCACCACGGAAGATGATAGATTCCTTCTTATCACGCTTGATTTTACCTGCTTTGATAAGTTCTTCTTTCTCTGCCCGAATACGCTCCAAGAGAACAGAAGCTGGCTCATCATCAGGGGACTGTGGCACAAGCTGTCCTCGAATGGCGAGGTCAAGGATTTTCGATTTGGTTTTGGAAATTAGTATTTGTAAATTATCTTTATTGTTTTGAATCTCTTCAGCATAAATACATGCGTTTTTAACTGCTTGCACAATATTTTCCTGTTCCTTTAAAGGAGGGAGGAGACAAAGATAATTCATTGCAGCAGATATTGTAATTGTATCAACAGTTGTTCCTTTCGAATTATCTTTCATTTGTGCTTGGAGAAAGCTGGATTCGAGTAATATACGTGCGAATTCAGAATTTACAATTCCGGTTCTGTTTTCAAAACACAGAACACTCGCATCTTTATAATAGAAACAATCAGTTTCATTAACAATATATATTTTTCCAATGGTACCTACACCAGAGACCATTAAATCTCCTGATTGAGGAACCCCACATTCTTCTTTGACACGGATATAGTGCTCTTCGGAAATAAAAAGTTCATTTTCAACAAATCCATTATCTGAAAGCTTAACAATTTCACGAGCACGATAAAATGGAACACCTTCTTCTCTCCAATCTGATTGGCGAACACGTTTGGCAGAACATACATGAAATAACTTATTTAATCTACACCATGCCCAACCTTCCGGCACTTCAAACGGTATCTCATCCTCAATACATTTCACGGTTCCATCCTGGAACTTCTCATAATGTAAATTATCCTCACCAACAAAGATAATGGTATCATTTTTAATATCCTTAGGTTTTAACTTACCCTCCTTGACCATCTGCTGTTTTTCAACTCGGATTCGTTCCAGCAAAACAGAAGCAGGTTCATCGTTTGGATCCTGTGGAACTAATTTACCGCGAGTAGCAAGGTCAAGTATTTTTTGTCGTAATGCTTTTGTATCCATTATTCTTCCACCTCTCCTATAAGTGCTTCCAATTCCGCAACTGCCTTAGATATGTTGGATGATTTTTCCTTTATTTGTTCTAACAATTCTGCAAGAGTGTAATCATCTGTCCCCGAATCACTCTTCATCCATGTAATATCAAGACTTGTTTTATCCCTTGCTAAAATTTCATCATATGTGAATTTTCTCCATCTTCCATTCGGATTTTCTTCACTATATGTTTCTTTACGTGCTGACAAATCACCATCCGCATAGCAAGCAACAAAGTCATCAAAATCTTCTTTCTTCAAACGATTTGTCTTTCCAAATGATGGCATGTCATTTCTGAGGTCATATATCCAAACTTCTTTAGTATTAGCCTTATCCGTTTTACCTCTCGTAAAGAATAATACATTGGTCTTTACTCCCTGAGCATAGAAAATACCGGTAGGCAATCTAAGGATTGTATGCAGATTACATTTTTCCATAAGGTCTTTACGAATTTTTTCGCCATCTCCATCTGCAAATAAAACATTATCCGGCAATACAACTGCTGCTCTTGCTTTGCCATCTGTATTCAAGCTTCTGTAAATATGCTGCAGGAAATTGAGCTGCTTATTGCTGGTTGGGAATGTAAAGTCGTCTCTTGTAGCACGTTCTCCACCCTTCTTGGTTCCAAAAGGCGGATTCGTTAATACTACATCATATCCTTTCATTTCTTTTCCAGCATTAGACAAAGTATCTGCCAGCTTTATTTCACCTTCAATATCATGTAGCATTGCATTCATCAATGCAAGCCTATGTGTATCATGCACAAGCTCACAGCCGGTAAACGCCTCTTCTCTTTCGAATTTTGCAGTATCCGCATCTAATTGGAATAAATCATCTGTATTCTCTCTCACATACTGGCTTGCAGAAATCATAAATCCAAACGTTCCACAGGCTGGGTCATTACAGCGTTCTCCCGGCTGTGGTTTCATCAATCTTGTCATCACATCAATAAGGACTCTAGGTGTAAAATACTGACCTGCTCCGGATTTCTTTTCGTTCGCATTTTTCTCCAATAATCCCTCATAAAGATTGCCCAACCCCTCTTCACGAGCTGAAAACCAATCAAGTCCATCAATCGTCGTAATAATTTTCTCGAGGTTCTTCGGCTCCTCAATATTAGTTGCGGAACCCTGATAAATTTCTCTTACGCGTCCTGTACAGTTTTCTCCCAGATGATTCAGCAATTCTTTGTAAAATTTCTTTAATTCAACACCACTTTTTGATTTTAATACATCCCAACGATAACCTTCCGGTATCTGCTTCTCTGCACCGGTTTCCTTTGCCATTTTAAGAAACAGAATATATGTAAGCTCAGTTACATACTGATGATAGGTAATTCCATCATCTCTTAATACATTACAGAGATTCCAAAGTTTTGATACGATTTCTTGTGTTGTCATGCAGTTCTTCCTCCATCATCATATAGATACTCATTGAGTTCTAAAACGACACTTTCTAATTTGTCACTAAATATTTTATTTATCTTCGCAAATCCACCCTGCGATTTGAAACGACTGTCCTCATCAAATACTGTAATATTCAGTACTGATTCATTCAGCAAATAATCTTCCATTCTCTTAATCCAATTTTGTTCCTGCATAGTAAAAGAATGTGCTTTTCGCAATCGATCCACAGCCTTTCTAATTCTTGCCTCATGGCCGATAAGCACTGAACCTATAGCATATCTGCGAATCAAGCTTATAATATCTGCTGCCATTTCCTCATTTGTCAATTGTGATATTGCCGTATTTAATTGCTGTGTTGTATATCCCTCTCTATCCAACGTAAGCATCAGGGACTTCAAGCTATCCCTGGTAAGTTCACGCGGATTTGTACAGATAATTTTTAATGCTGCAATCTCATTGATATTATTTTGAATATAGCTTGAGAATGCATCTATGTAATCTTCTGGGCGGACATCTTTATTTCCGTAACCCCTTCTCTCTTCAATAAAAGTATCTTGTTTATCAGAAATAACAACAGGTCTGCCACCATTTGGCTTACTTTCCTGAAGCATACGAAATAAATCGTAATATGCCAACAATCTCTTTTTAGCATCTTCCGGACTGCGTTTTTGAATATCAACTACAAACTGTGTCGGGTCCATTCCTCCTGACATATCAATGAAATGCTCCATCGTTTTTGCATCAATATTTTTCTTTTTACGCTGTAGCTTTGCGATTACCTGATTAATCTGATTCTTTACGTGTGCTTCATCATTCAATTCCTCTAAACCATCTAATAACTGTGTAAATGATGTGCTTGGATTTGCTACTACTGGTTTCATTGTATTGACATCCTCTAAAGCATCGTAAACACCAACAGGGTCATAAATATCAAAATGTGTCTTGTGAATCTCTTTGCACAAACGTGTAGCACGTCCCAACATCTGCTCAAACAAAATACGGGATTTAACACGGCGCATAAACACTAACGTTGAAATCGAAGGTACATCAATACCTGTTGTCAACAAATCAACCGTGACAACAATGGATGGATAATCTTCATTTTTGAAACGCTTTATTGCCTCTTGTATTTTCTTTTTATTTCCGTTGGCTACACTGCCAGTAATCTTCATAATTGCATCATTATCAACACCATATTCTGTGTAAATATCCTTGAGTATTGATACAATCATATCTGCATGGTCATCATTAACAGCATAAATCAATGTTTTCCCCTGTTCCCTCGGGGATTCTGGATCTATATTTTTTGCTATTTCTTCCAAAACCGTTCTATTAAAGGATTCTACTATAACCTGCTTATTAAATGAATCTACATCAAAATCCAGTTCATCCTCTATCAACTCACTATTTTCGATTTCTCCGGTGATTGGGTCATATATTGTAACCGCATCACCCTTTTTATAATGAATACCTTCTGTATTTAATTTAGTCTTTAACTCATGAGGTGCATCATGATCTACCAAATATCCCTCAATAACAGCCTCACGATAGGTATATTTAAAAACCGGTTCTCCAAAGATTTCTGTAGTCTGTAATGCCGGTGTTGCTGTAAGTGCAATTTTCACAGCATTAAAATATTCTATAACTGACCTATACTTACTCTGATATTCTCTTTGGTCTCTATAAAGAGCCTCATCTTCTCCCATTTCTTTGTCTAGGATGTATCCGCGGTGTGCTTCATCTATTATGAGCAAATCATAATCTGAAACAGCAGGCATGGTTTCACCATCATTGTACATAATTCGCTTAACCATTCCCTGAACAGTCGAAATGTGGATACGAGTCTCCTTATCAATTGTTTTGTCTTCTAAACCTTTAATATTATAAATATCATCAAGCGTGAGGAGATCTTCCATTTTTACTTCTTCGAAAACATCCTGAGCCTGTTCTCCTAATGCTGTACGGTCTACCAAAAATAAGATGCGACGAAATCTCTCTGTCTTAAGGAATCGGTAAATCATACCTAATACAGTTCTTGTTTTACCTGTACCGGTAGCCATTGCTAATAATGCGGTTTGCTTTCCGCTAATAACAGCCTCTTCTGCCGCCCTAATTGCATTCAGCTGATAAGGTCTCAAATTCAGTCCGTCTTTATCTGTCAAAAGGTCATATGACATTTCCTTCAGATTCTTATTCTTACCTTCTATATCCGCAGCAAGCAATTCTTCCATTCCATCGGGACTCATCCAGCCCCGTAATGCCATCGGCGAATTATCCGGTTTCCTTAAATCCAAAAACCAGATACCGGATTTTGTCTTATACTGCTCAAGGTAAGGTCTTCCATTTGTTGCAAAGGTAAATGGAACTTTAAATTCTCCCCATGTATCTATAACGTATTTCTCATCTTCTTTTCGAATACATCTTGGATAGTCTTTTCCTTGATAATCAATAACAGAAGGGATATCCTTATGAATAGCTTTTGCTTCGATAATACCAACTAATTTCTCTCCTACAAAAAGTGCATAATCTGCATATCCTCTATTTCCCACTTTAGAATTCGTAGGATATTCAGCGATTGCGAGATTTCTACCTTTTGTAGGACGAGTTCCCTTGGAGTAGCGCAGATTTTCGGTATCTGCATCCCATCCTACCATTCGTAATTGTTCATCAATCAAGAAACGAGTTTCCGCTTCTGTTTTTGGTCTTTGATTGGCTGCTTTATAAGCTTGCTTCTTACGCTCTGTCTGTTCAATAATCGGAGCCGCTGCTGCCATTTGTTCTGCTAACTTTGTGAGTTCTGATTCCTTTTTCTCTTCAGCCTCTTTATCAACTGTACCTAATACTGTATTTTCTTCCGGCATGACAAAATCTTTATGAGAATAATTCCAATCTCCATAGGTCTGCATAAACCATTCACAGAGACTGTGTGCCATCGGCAAAAATGTTTTGTCATCTGCTATCGAAGCATAATTTTCATGTACTGCTTTATTTCTTACCTTTCTAAGACCATGCAAAATAGCAACTAAATCACTTGTAAGTAACCCTTCTCTACTTAATTTGTCTATACGTGCAACTGCTGTGTTATCATGTGGAAATGCAATTCTATCATATGTAAACATTAAATTTACAATAGTTTCTCCAATCATACCCAACTTCATTAAACATGAATTTGAATCAGAGTAACAATATTTCTCAGCCATTTCTCCAAAATTTGAAAGAACCGGAAAATCTTTCTTCAAAAAATCAAAATTTGAAACCATCGCTACCTCCTTCACACATCTTTAAACTTCTCATAATTTTGTATTATCGGAAGTTCAAGTAAACAAAAATTCCACTACCCCATATAAAATCTTCTCACAAACCCTGTCCCATTATCAGGACTCTATCTCTACAATATCATCCAGCTTACACCCTAGCGCCACACAAATCTTTGCCAATACTCCCACTCGGACATCTTCATTCTTGCCCAATTTTGCCATAGCATTTGTGCTTATCTTTGCCTCTTTTATAAGCTCCGTTTTCATCATTCCACGTTCATTTAATATGTTCCACAACTTATCGTAATTAACTGTCATCGTTATCCTCCAGGAATACCTAACACGAAATGTCTAACTATATCTCAGTATACCACCATTTCTATTCTTTCACAATTAGAAATTGAACATTTCAATTTGCAATCTTCAATTTATCAGGATGAAAAAACACCGGTCAGATTTCTCTGACCGGTGTCATTTCACTTCGTGTTTAATTAAACTCCGCCATAGCTTCCACATATCCCTGCAATCCGCCTGGCTTCAATGCAAAGCTCATATAACTTGCTGGCTCTCCTCCGCCAGCGCCTTATTCTTCTTTCCCTGCATCTCTGATTTCTCACAAACGCCCTGTTTATTAGCATTTTCAGATACTGTCAATGATGTCAGAAGTGGGTTTGTGTCAAATATTCAGGATTTGGGGAGCCAGTAACTTATCAAAAAAAGATTTGCGTTTCGTGAGTACAAACACGTGGGTATCAGGCATTGCGTATTTTGCATACCGATACCCCTACGCATTTGTTTAGCGAGAGCGCTCACAAAACGCAAATCTTTTTTTGATAAACCCCAAAACCTACCAGCTCCGCTTCTTCTTCTGCTGCCGTGCGGTCATGCGGATAACCAAGCTCTGCGGCAGAACTCTACTGATAAATGCGAGCACTTTCATTTTATTTTTGGGAACAATTACGATTTTTCGTTTTTCCATTTTACGAATTGCATAAGCAGCGCAGTATGTCGGTGTGATAGACGGTATTGCAAATTCTACATTTGCCACTTTATTAAATTCGGTGTCAACCGGTCCCGGACAGAGTACACCCACATACACATTACTTTTCTTTTCCTTTAATTCAAGTGCCACGGCACGCGTCAGACTTGTGACATACGATTTTGTCGCATAATAAGTCGCCATATAGGGGCCGGCCGGGAAGAGTCCTGCAGAAGATGCAACATTTAGAATCGAGCCCTCTCCCTGTTTTTCCATCTGGCAGAGCATCTGCTTCATAAGAAAATGCATGGCACGGATATTGACGTGAATCATTTCCACTTCTTTGCTTAAATCAGTCTCAAGAAAACTGCCGCAGTCACCAAATCCTGCATTATTAATAAATACCTTTACCGGTAATTTTTCTACATCTTCCATTAACTTGCGGCATTCTTTTTTCTTTGCAAGGTCAGCCGTCAGAACAAGACATTTGCGTCCTTTTTTCGTCCATTCCTCCGCAAGTTCCTGCAACCGTTCTTTCCGTCTCGCCACCAGAATCAAATCATAACCTTTTTTTGCGAACTGCGCAGCAAACGCTTTTCCTATCCCGGAACTTGCTCCCGTTATCAAAACAAACCCTTTGCTCATAATGCTTTCCTTTCTGACTTTATGCTGATAAATTGGCAAAAATAATTGTTCCCTTCTTTTTCAACCATATACAAAGTACCACACTTGCCACCGCAAATGCAACCAAAATCACCGCAAAATACAAAGAAACCCCCATTGGATATGCCATCGTATAATAAAGCACCGACAGCACTACGGAAACAACCCATCCACCAAACATCGAAATCACAACACTAAGACTCTGCTTAATCGGTGCCAGCTCATTTGTCCAGGATAGATTTGGCATCTGCAATCCGAGAAACAATCCAAACAATGTAAGGAAGATTGCAAACACAATCGGCACTATCAAACCAAGAATAGTTTCTATCCCATGACTTGGCATCACAAATGCAAAACAGATTTCACACACAATAAGCGGCACAATGGTAAGCAAGAGCTGCACGCTGAGTTTGGCACGGAGCACCTGCCACAAATCCACCGGCAAAGACTGTGCAATCCAAATATTTTTTCCTTCCAGCGATACCGATGGAACAACCATGTCATTCATCGACGCTAATAAACTAAGTGCAGTCACAACAAGGACAATCAGCATGCCCTCTCTTTCGCTTCCGAAAATCATATTCATGAAATCCAAAATGTCATTTCCCTTAAAAAGCATGACAACACCAACAATTGGAAATGCAATCACACCAAGCCCGCAATTGAGCATATAATTCGGACTCGATAAAAACCGCCCAAACTCCTTCTGCAAAATTGCCATAAAAGGCGTTTTTCTCTTTTCTTTTTTCTCTTTGTAAACAACCTTTTTCACACTGCCGCTCGAAGTCGCAATCTTAATAAAACTCCGCGACAAAACAACAAATGTCAGTGCACATAACACGGCAATGACAGCCGTGTAGAGAAGCATTGCTAAAAGGTCACCTTCTCCAATTTTCCCAAACAGGTAAACGGGATACGCACTTCCCTTTACCTTTTCCCCGTAAACAGCCGCATTCATAAGAAGATTTTGAATCAAATCCTGCGCCTTAAAATAAACAAAATAATACAGGGCAAAAAAACATAGTGACAGAATCACGGTAATAAAACTTTTATTCTTTAACTTCAAGCTTATCTTTGCCACACACCAGCCAAGCACACAGGATAATATTAATACCAAAAGAGAAATTAATAAAATCAGTAACACCGGACCAACAACAGTCAAAGGTGTTGCCTCAACTTCAATCCAGTAAACAATAACTGCCGGCAGCATCACAATTGCCGAATACATGAGCCCCATTAAATACACACTGGCAAGCCTTATCGTCAAGATACTCCGGATAGGAATTGGCATGGACAAAAGTAAATCATTATCCTTTGATAAATACAAACCGGAATAGGTATTAAACACACTTCCGAATGTGCCAAGTGCAATTGCAATCATTCCCATAATAAGAAAATACAGCCATTTCATATTTACCATGGCAAATGGCTTACATAAAGAATCTGCCAAATAAAAAAACATTCCCCCCACAATACCAACCATAAGAATAATGAAAAACCCAAAGAACAAAACGGTAGAAAAAACCGATCGTTTTTTGTTCTTTTTGGCATCATAAAAATAGGCACGGAAAATTTCTGTCATCTGTTTTTTCAAAAGTATACGAAACATCATTCTCCCTCCAATTCCAAAAATACCTCTTCTAAGCTATCGTCACCCTTTACTTCCTGCATGGTACCGGATTGAATCAATTGTCCATTTCGGATAATCGCCACTTTGTCACACAATTTTTCTGCCACTTCCAGTACGTGTGTGGAGAAAAAGATAGCACCTCCCTCATCACATATCTCACGCATCATCTGTTTTAAAATGTGTGCTGCTTTCGGGTCAAGTCCGACAAACGGCTCATCCATTATAATTAACTTTGGCTCATGAATCCATGCAGATATAATCGCAAGTTTTTGCTTCATACCATGTGAGTAGGAAGCAATCGGCTGCGCAAGATTTTCTGTCATCTCAAATAAATCAGCATATTTGCGGATTCTCTCCTGCCGTTTTTCTTCCGGCACGCCAAAAATATCCGCAATAAAATTTAAGAATTTGATTCCTGTCATAAATTCATACAAATCCGGATTATCCGGAATATAAGCAATTTTTTGTTTGCAGGCAAGCGGATTTTTGCGGATGGATTCTCCTTTAATGAAAACTTCGCCTTTATCAAATTGAAGAATCCCGACAACCGCTTTCAGTGTTGTCGTTTTTCCCGCTCCATTGTGACCGATAAAACCATAAATTTCACCCGGCGCAATATGAAGGGAAAGATTATCTACTGCCCTTTTTTCACCATACGTTTTTGTCAAATTCTCTATTCTTAACATTTTCTTTCACTCCTTATAATTATTGGGAAAGGAAGTCACGCCGATACTGCGATGGTGTAATTCCCTCTGATTTCTTAAATACTTTCGTAAACACGCGGTAATCACCATAACCGGACTGCTCTGAAACTTCCGCGATCGAAAGCGAGGATGAAAGCAGCAGTTTTTTTGCGTGCTCCATCCGAATGTTTGTAAGGTATGTCAGAAAATTTACTCCTATTTCGTTTCTAAATAACTGACTGATGTACTGCGAATTTAAGTGAAATTCTTCCGAAAGAATATGCAAACTAACGTCTTCCGAAAGATGTTCCTGCATATATTTTGTAATTCCGGTTATGACACGTTCTTTTTTCACAACCGGTTTTTCCTTTACTTCGTTATTGTAAAGACTAATTTTCAACCGGTCAATACAAGAGCCAAATTCCTCGTAATTGACCGGCTTCAAAATATAGTCCGTAATCTGCAGCCGCAGAGCCTCCCTGCAATATGAAAAATCATCGTAGCCGGAAACAATCACAAAAGCCATGGACGGATATTTCACACGGCTTAACTGAATCACTTTCAGGCCGTTGATAATCGGAATATTAATATCCATAATCACAATATCAGGCTGCTCCTTGTCAATTTTTGTAATTGCTTCCATTCCATCCGCTGCCTCGCCGACAATGACACACTCATGGGCTTCCCAGTCAAACAACTTTTTGAACCCTTCCCGAATCATTATCTCGTCATCGACCAACAGCACTCGCAGTTTTTTCATTTTGCGTCCTCCTCATGCGGCAGCAGTAATCGTGCCGTCACTCCGCCGGTTTCATTTTCCATATAACTGAGTCCATACTTTGGACCACACAGCAATTTGATTCTTTTTTGCACATTTAAAATACCAATGCTGTTTCCCTCTAGTTTTGCCTGCTTCTTGTCGTAGTGAAGAAGCATCTCATCAATGATATCTTTTCTGCCATCCGTAAATCCACTTCCGCTGTCGCGAATCAGGATTTCGATTGCATTCCCCTCTTTTTTTGCCGTAATGACAATCTCCCCCCGGTACCCTTTGTTTTTCAAGCCGTGCAGCAAACTATTTTCAACAAGTGGCTGTAAAATAAAATTCGGAACAAGACTTCCTCCCAAATCCGGATCTATATCATATTCACAATGAAGATTTGGATATCGGTAACACATCAAATCCATATAAGCTTCTAACAACTCCAGCTCATCATCCAGTGCTACCATCTGTCTGTCCACTTTTACGCTGATGCGGAAAAAATCGACCAGCCGCATCAACAAATCCGCCACTTTTTTATCCCCGTTAAGCTGCGCCTGAATTCGTATTGTGTCGAGTGTGTTATAAAGAAAATGTGGATTTACCTGACTTTTCAAATACAGCATCGACATTTTTTGCTCCGTCAGTTCAGCCCTAAGAATATCCGGATTTTCCAAAGTCAGATAAAAGGACAACGTCATCAATGTAATTCCCATTCCACTGATTAGCCACGTTGGGTATGCCCCCTGCAAGCCGCACACCAAAAATTCAACCAAAAGTGCTACTCCAATCGCAAACTTTTTCTTCACATGAATCTGTTTCCAGTTCCAGATTAAAATTCCTGCGCACAGTGCCAGATAAATCGCGACTCCGCCATAACTGGCAATCACATAAGCACCTGCCGAATAATTTCCATTTGGTGTCTGTATGTATACAATCGGAAAAACAAGTGCAATGATTTCCAACACAATCAAAAAGATTTTCGCCGGCCAGTCAAAAATCATTTTTTTCTTGGTCTCTTCCTCCACAACAGCAGCAATGTACCGGTAAAACAAGTACAAAACACCTGCCATCGTTCCGACAAACACCCGGTGAACCGCATCGTTTACCACAAGCGGTACCTGCTCCAAATGATTTACCGTATAAATCGTTACTGCATCGAAAACAAGATGAACGATTACAACCAGCAGCAAAATAGAAAATGTCCGGTGCAGTTTCGTATGTTTTCTCTCTGCCGAATAATACATATACGCAATAAATCCTAAAATGATAATTAGCGCAATTTCCATTCGAAGCATTCTTTCACCTCCCGACACAATGATTATAATCTGCCACGGAAAAAAGTAATAGGCGGATATTTTATGTAAATGTGTCTATTTTATAGATTTGGTTGTTTTTATCATTTACATCCTCCTTACCACCTGCTATCATACATCTTTTTTGTATCTATTTTGTATCGGAACCCTTTCCATATAAAACTTCCAGTTTCGCAATAAAATCTTCCAGAATAAACCGCGAATCCACCGATGTATACACCCGAATTTTCGGTCTTCCTTTTTCAAATTTATTGGTCGTGTCATCAAGTATAATCGGCGCCTCAGTTTCATGATAAAATCCACAATCCGGATCAAGCACCACACCAACCGCCGGCGAATCACCTAATGTCCAGCTCTCCCCTGCTGTCCATCCCGCATGTTCCGAATGATTATACGTTTCCATATTTTCAAATAAATGTCTTCCAATTTCTCCGCATGGCGCAATCCGCCTCTCAATCTCTGCAAGACTAATTCTCATTTTCCCATACACATCATTTGGAATCTGCCAAAAATTCACACCACTGTTTAACACGTAGTTAATCGCCTCAACATCATTTCCCGCATTGAACTCACGCACTTCAGGCGTGCTATACGCATGCCCCTGTCCACCAATCCACACAATCGTCATGTGTTTTGCAATTTCCTTCTTTTTCATCATCGCACTCGCCACATTGGTAATCGCCCCAATGCACAGCACAAACAATGGTTTTTCATCCACCCTCATTGCTTCTTCAATCAAAAAGTCAGCCGCAGGTGAAACTTCCCCGCCCTGTTTTTTCTCAGAAATTTTTGTTTCCTCTCCCATAAAAACGGGAACTTCTTTTTTCATTGCACGCAAAACCGTCAAAATTTCTTCGTAACTCTGTCGCGTACTCCCCTCTCGATTAAACTGCTCAGCAAAAATTGCCCTCACGTCAAACTTCTGGCACATCAACGCGTGGGCAATTGCAAATGGGTCGTCTGCCTCACAGGCAGCATCCGTGTCAATAATGACACGGACTTTTTTATCTTCTGATACCTTGTACTGAAATGGCATGGTAAATCTCCTTACTTAAAATACTACAACTAACAACATCTTAAACTGTTCTTTTCCAAATACTGCATGAGGGTGTTTTGCCGGCATAACAATAGACTCCCCTTCATGAAGTTCATAATCAACACCATCAATTGTGATTTTGCCAACGCCATCAAGACAAGTAACAAAGGCATCACCGCCTGATTCATGTGTACTGATTTCCTCGCTCTTATCAAATGCAAATAAAGTTACACTCAAATGCTCATTCTGCGCTAATGTCTTTGATACTACTTGTCCTGGCTGGTAAGCCACCTCATCTTTTAAAACCAAAACCTTCGCCATATCCATATTTTTTATTCCTGCCACTTTTATTTCCTCCTGTATATTTGTGATATTAGTATACCACTTAATATAGTATAATTATAGGAAAATATACGTTGTTATGACAACGAAAGGGGGAGTTTATTTATCAAGTGACTTCTTTGTTAGGAATAGTATTTTACATTAATTACAATAACTTACTTAATGCTGCTAACTTTACTTTAATACTAAATCCTTTTTTCGCAGCTAAGTCTAAAATCCACTCTTTGTCTTCATTTCTATATGGATCTTTGAGAAATCTTTTAATGAACTTACTCACTTGACTCTTAAAAGACCAGTTCAAACTTGATGAATTATTAATCATGTTAAAGTCATTCACTGTTTGATTTTCATCAGCATCGCCAACCAAATAGCGTAATATCAAAACATCAGCAAAAGTAAATGACATTACATTATCTTCAAATTGTAATAATGACATATATGGTCCACCCTGCTTTGTATCATCAGTTACCAATGAGTATGCACCAAGGGTTTGCGCTAATGATATCGCATATACTTCACCCAAATCACCAGTACCATACAGATTTCTATTTTCCGAAAAATTATATTCAAAAATCTTATATATCTGTAAATCCTTCAACTTCTGATCTGTATATAATTCAATTTTTCCGGATGCAATATCAGAATCAACCTTATTTAGCACTTCCTGACCATGATTTTCTAATTCAATATTGCGAATCTGCTCGTAGATAAATACCCCTTCATCAAAGAAATTAAACAAAATATTCTCAAGACCAACCTTATAGAAATGAATAATAACATTTGTATCTAAAGAGGCTCTCAATCGTCTATTCCTCCTATCAAATCATCCAAATCATCATCGTCATCAGAGAACTCAACAATTTTGTCACTTACATCATCTATGACAAGTTTATAATAAGCGAGTACGCGTTCCAATGTTTCTTTTGGAATTGCATTATGATTATAATTATAGATAACATAATCAATATACTCATGCGGTATATCAATTACTTCGCTAGGCTCATTCAGCTTGCTATTACCACCAACCGCGCGAAGTAAATTTCCAACTTTCATCTCTGTCTTAATATTATCAAGCCGCATCTTTTGGTCTGTATTAATCACACCTAGACTTTCCAATCGATTTAATGCCATATCAAAACTAACGTTAAACTCAGACATAATTCTGGCAATATCCATTGCCGATAATCCACATTCCTGAAAATTTTGAATCTCCAAATCAATAAATCTATGAACATCATCAAATGGCATTAACAAACAAGCGGCAAAATAGTTTGCCTCCTGTTCTTTTTCATCTGTACTTCTCCCATTTATTGTTACACTATCATCAATAAATGTGTTTTCATCATTCAAATGTAAAATCACATGTCCAACTTCATGGGCAAGTGTAAATATTTCTCTAGAAAGTCTGCTACAGCTATTTGTAAAGATAACGATATCGTTATCTTTTTTCATCATAAATCCAAGATCTGCATTTTCTCCCAGCGGATACCTAACTAATTTATATCCCATTCTTTCACATTCTTTGAACAGATTAATGATACCATATCTGCCAATTTTACAATTTGTCCTAAAATAATCAGCTTTTATACGAATTTCGCGCTTTCGTGAATCCAGCATTAAACTTACCCCCTAAAACTTATCTTGTGCTGAATCTTTTCACACATATGCTTATTCGCATAAAATAAATCCAGCATATCAAATATTTTTTTAGAAGATTCGTTTTCCTCTCCGGCTCTATACTGTACAACAGGAGTTTCGTCCAGAACTTTTGTAATATCTCCAACCGTCACACCTAAAATTTTTGCCACTTTAGAAAGGATATCCAATGTAATACTATTAACCCCACTCTCGATTCTTGCGTATTTCTGTCTACTGATTCCAATCTGATCAGCAACCTCCTCTTGAGTGAGATTATTTGCACTTCTTAATGCCTTAATACGGCTTCCTAACAATTTATTCATAATTATCCCTCCATTTCTATACACTTATATTTTATCACGTATTTGAGAAAAGTCAATTATGATGTTATGTTTTTGTAACATTCTGCGCAAATTCCCGTTCGTTTTACTCTACATTCACAACCTTAAGCATATTTGTCGTTCCGGATATTCCCATTGGAACACCCGATGTAATCACCGCCAAATCACCTGATTTCAAAAGTCCGGAACATTTTCCTTTATCTACCGCATGGTCAAACAAAGCAAATACATCTGTTTTCTCATCCAGTAATATCGGACATACACCCCACGACATTGCCATCTGACGCCAGACTCTTTTCGACGTCGTTCCACCGAGAACCGGACATGCCGGGCGGTACCTGGAAATCATTCGTGCGGTTCTTCCGGATTTTGTCACAGCAACGATGGCTGAAGCATTCAAATCGTATGCCGTTGTACAGGTTGCATGACAAACAGCCTCTGTAACATCCGGTTTTTCATGGCGGCCACGATGATAAAAACGTTTTTCATAATCAATATCCGCTTCCGTGCGATTCGCAATCCGCACCATCGTCTGAACCGATTCCACCGGATATTTTCCGGCAGCAGTTTCACCTGAAAGCATAATGGCACTTGTGCCATCGTAAATTGCATTTGCCACATCGGCAACTTCTGCTCTTGTCGGTCTTGGGTTTTTCATCATCGAATCGAGCATCTGCGTTGCCGTAATTACCTGCTTGCCTGCTTCATATACTTTACCGATAATCATTTTCTGCAAAATAGGAACTTCTTCTTCCGGCAGTTCCACACCCATATCACCACGTGCAACCATAATGCCATCCGACGCTGCAATAATTCCATCAATATTTTCAACGCCCTCACGGTTTTCGATTTTGGCAATGATATGAATTCCATCGCCCCCATTTTCATGCAGAAAAGCGCGGATATCTTCAATATCTTTCACAGTGCGCACAAAAGAAGCCGCAATAAAATCTACGTGGTTATTGATTCCAAAGATAATATCACTTTTATCTTTTTCGCTCATGTACGGCATATTCAAATGAAGTCCCGGCACATTAACACCTTTGTGGTTTTTCAATTCACAGTCACCGACAACCACGCAGTCAATCTGTGTTTCGTTAACCGCCTCAACAATCATTTCCACCAGCCCGTCATCCATCAAAATGCGAGTTCCCGGCTCAACATCTTCCGGAAGTTGTTTGTATGTGACATATGCCTTCGTCTCATCTCCTAATACTTCATTTGTTACAAGAGAAAACTTCTGTCCCTGCTTCAAATTTACTTTGCCATCTTTAAAATCACCAAGTCTGATTTCCGGACCTTTGGTATCTAACAAAGCAGCAATTGGCTTTTGATATTTCTTTCTTAATTCATACAGCTTGTCAATTCTTTTTTGCTGTTCTTCATGGCTGCCATGCGAAAAATTCAAGCGTGCCACATTCATACCACTTTCGATACATTGTTCCAAAATACCATCCCGGTCAGTTGCCGGACCAAGTGTGCAAATGATTTTTGTCTTTCTCATGATGCCTCCATAATATTATTTTGCTATCTATTTTTTGTGATAATAGTATCCTCTTTCATTGATATTTCGATTTTTCTTTTCTCTCTTGTATCGATTCCGGCGTGTGCGCTGTTCTTTATGGGTTCTCATCCACCACAGAATCAAAATAGTAATTGCAAGAGCGGCAACTACAAGAATACCGATTGTTAAAACCTTTTTCCATGGGAAAGGTGCCTCATTCGCTTTTTCTACCGCATCCACAAACCATTCGGACATATCAATACTGTCATTTAATGTCGGATTTTTCGCATTTTCATAGTAAATCTCAGCACCACCCGCTTCTTTTCCATTATAAGTATATGTAATTTTTCCAATTACTTTCTTTGTCGCACTAACCTGCTGTGGTGTGTCATAATAAATTACTTTTTTCTGTGCCTTGTCCAAAGTAACACCCTTTGGCAGCATAACCCCGGCTCCCTGTTCCACAGATAAAGGACCCGACTGCTGGTTATAATAGGAACTGTATTTGGTAAACAAATCACTTGTATTTACCGTATTATCTGTCGTTGTTCCAATTTCATAGCGTTTGTAATTTTCAAAACAATAATTCAAAATTCTTGTCGTATCGGTATACTCATTAGCATCCGGCGCCGTCCAAGGGGAATTTGGTGCACGCATGATAACAGAAACCAATGTTGTTCCGTTTTTCTTTGCATAAGTTACAAGCGTATAACGACACTTTGATGTATATCCCGTTTTGCCGCCCACGCAGTATTCATACAAATATTGGGTAAATGTGCTTGGATAAAGCATACCATGATGATTATGAAGATAACGTTTTGCGTGTTTTTTCGTTTTATTAATGATATAGCGTTTCGTTCCGGTAATTTTTGCAAATGTAGGATTTTTATAGGCTTCCTGTGAAATCAATGCCATATCGTGTGCCGTCGTATAATGATTTGACATCCACAAACCGTTTGCATTTGCAAAATTAGTTCCTGTACATCCGAGTTCTTTTGCCTTTTGATTCATCATCGCAACAAAATTATCAATGCTTCCTGCGACATGCTCCGCCACACCATTACAAGCTTCATTCGCTGACATAAGAAGAATGGCATATAAACTGTCTTCCATTGACAATTTTTCACCCGGCTGAATTTCAATATTAGAAGCACCCGACTCCAAATTTGTCACGGCATTTCTTGAATAAGTAACCGTCTCCGACAACGACGAATTTTCAATAGCAACAAGAGCCGTCATTACTTTCGTAATACTCGCCGGATACTCACGCTTGTCTATATTCTTTTCATATAAAATCGCACCCGACTGAACATCCATTACAATTGCAGATTCTGCAGTAACCGATGGTTTCTTTTTTGCTTCTGAAGTAACGCTTCCTAATAAGAGTCCAATTGCACAAAAAATAAGTGCCGCATATTTTTTTTTCATCTCATGCCTCCAAAAATCATACTATTACTTCTATCATACACGATTTTACCAATTTTTCCAACATCTTATTTGACATAATTTCGATTTATGGTACTATGATGCTATAATTTAAATGTTTACTATATGGAGGATTACTATGCGTTTACGAAATATCAAAGGTTCAAAAGAAGTGATTGCGGCAAGTCCCTATGTCGTTCAGAATCCGGAAGATTACAAAGGAAAATGGTCAGAATTGTTTCACAATAATCATCCTTTGCACATTGAAATCGGCATGGGAAAAGGTCAATTTATTCATACATTAGCTTCCGAAAATCCGAATATCAATTATATTGGCATTGAAATGTATTCGAGTGTTTTGTACCGTGCTTTAGAAAAACAAACCGCAGAGGAAAAACCAAATTTGTATTTTCTGCGATTTGATGCAAAATATCTGGCTGATATTTTTGCCGAACACGAAGTAGACCGGATTTATTTGAATTTTTCCGACCCATGGCCAAAAGATCGCCATGCAAAACGCCGACTGACAAGCGAGGGCTTTTTAAATCTTTATCATACGATTTTAAATCCGGATGGTTACATTCAGTTTAAGACCGATAATAGGGATTTGTTTGATTTTTCAGTTGAAACAGCCGAAAATTCGCCAATTTGGAATATTAAAGAACTTACTTATGATTTACACCACAGTGAATTTTTGCAAGGCAATATTATGACTGAGTACGAGAGCAAATTTGTCGCAGAAGGAAAACCAATCTGTCGGTTTGTTCTTTCCCGCTAATTAGTTGGTAACATAATAGAACCTTTTTCATAGAATAAAGAAAAAGGTTCTATTTTTATGTCTTGTTTTAAGCGTATATTATGTCAAAAATTAAATCATGGAAAATGCTCAAAAAAGATACACTGTATCCTCTGCTCCATTGAAGAAATCAAACGATTACTTGGAATCAAAGGTTGAAATATTTTTCTTTTTCAGTTTTTTATCTAAAAACAGTTGCAAAAGATACATAATAACAGCTACTACCGGTACACCAAGGAACATTCCCATCACGCCAAAATAGGCACCGCCAACTGTAATTCCAAAGATAACCCAAAGAGGCTTAATTCCCGTCTGGTCACCCAAAATTTTTGGCCCAAGATACAGACCGTCAAACTGCTGCAAAATCAAAATCATAAGAGCAAAGATAAAGGCATAACGAATATCAATAAACAGATAAATCATAACACCAGGAATTGCACCAATTATCGGTCCGAAATAAGGTATCATATTAGTAATACATACAATCAGACTGAGAAGCAGCGCATACGGCAGTTTCAAAATGGACATTGCAATCAGACAGAGAATTCCGATAATCAGGGAATCAATCATTTTTCCAATCAAAAATCCATTAAAAATGTGGCTGCACTGTTTCATTGTCTCCCAAACTTCCTGCTCTTTCTTTTTCGGAGACAGGGCATATACAACTTTTCTTGCACTTCTTTTTAATTTTTTCATATCCAAAATAATGTAAATGGAAATCACAAGCCCCATCAATACATTATACGACATCGTCAATAAAGAAGATGAAACATGATAAACATAAGGAATAATCTCAGAGCCATTGCTCATAATTTTCTTATATGCAAATTCCTTGATGTATTCAATTCCTCCACCAAGCCCGATAAACGGAATTTTTTCATTTAATTCCTTCTGGTGTGTAATCATATACTGATATCCATCTTGAATTGTATTCCCGAGTTCACCAATACTTGCCTTTATCTGAGGAATAATATAAATGAGTAAAACGGTGATTACGCCAATTACTACGACATAACTGATGATTACACTAAATGCTTTCTTAATTTTCGCCCCTTTACCAGGTTTCATTCGATTTAGCAGCGAATGGACTCTTTTTACAAGCGGATTAATAAAGCAGGCAAAAAAGAATCCCAATATAAACGGCATCAAAATAGTCAGAAATTTTCCAATAACTGCTAATACAACTCCCCAGTTAGCAATCATTAAAAAGATAATGGCAATAATAGCAACCAAAGCTACAATATACCACATATTCGATACTAATGTTTTCAGAATTTCCAGGCATTTATTTTTTTTCTCCATATATTCCTCCAAGTTTATACAATTTTTTTAAATTATTGCTTGCATTTTGAAATAGAATATTATATAATATTCCTTGCGTGATTGATGAAGCGCCATTAGCTCAGTTGGTAGAGCACCTGACTCTTAATCAGGGTGTCTGGGGTTCGAGCCCCCAATGGCGTACTCCCGAGTCCTTGTTTGGCAGACCTGCAACTGCTGGGTGAGGGCTTTTTTTTGCCCTCATTTTTCTTTATTCAGCAGTCATTGCCTGTTCCAAAGACTGACGTTCTTCTTCCGACAATGTTACAAACACTTCTCCGGATTTTACTTCCTTAATATAAATGTAACATCCCTCTTTGTTACTGTGCATCGAATTCATAATGAATCCATCGTTTTCTTTTGTCAAAAGAGTAAGTACAAAACTCAAAGTTCCGCCAACTTCTTTAAACGCATCATATTTTACCACGCCTACCTTCTGATAAGTCTTCAAAAGGTTTTCGTCAATTATAGCCAAATGCTCATCGACTTCTTTGATTTTGCCATTGATATAATCCATATTGGCAAATTTCTTCTGAAATGCTTCTTCCAGACTTTTTCCATCGGAATCACGCATAAACTCATCATATCGTTTTCTCAGTGAGCTGTTCTTACCTATTAAAATAAGGCAAAGAATCAATAAAATCAGGATTGCTGCAATCGCACCCAGTAAAACAACATCAACACTTAATCCATAATCACTAAACTGAAACATTTTTTTCCTCCTTGTGAACATATGTTCTTTTATTTGAAGTATCCCAAAATCTTTTCTAAGTCGTCCTGTGAATAATACTCAATTTCTATTTTTCCTTTATTCTCGGACTTTCGATTGATTCTTACCTTTGTTCCTGTCTTCAACTTCACTTTTTCTTCCATATCATGGTACAAAAAGTCATTAGAAAGTTCTTTTTTCTTTGTTTTCTTCGCCGGCTGATTGATATTTTTCACTAATTTCTCAACTTCTCTTACACTGAGGTGATCTTTTGCAATCTTTTCGGCAATTTCAAGCTGTTTTTCACTATCTTCCAGACCAAGCAGTGCTCTTGCATGTCCGCTTGAAATTTCTTCTTCCATTAAAAGTGTCAACACATCATCACTTAATTTTAACAGACGAAGTGAATTGGTAATAGCAGAACGACTCTTAGAAACTCTCTCTGCCACTTCTTCCTGCTTCAAATTATATTCCTTAATCAAATTTTGATATGCTTTTGCTTCTTCCACTGGATTCAAGTCCTCACGCTGAATATTTTCAATCAGCGCGACTTCCATAATTTCCTGCGGTGAATAATCTTTAATAACAACCGGAACTTCCTTTAATCCCGCTAATTTTGCCGCACGCCATCTTCTCTCGCCGGCAATAATTTCAAAATAATCATCTTTCTTTGCTACTACCAATGGCTGAACAATTCCGTGCTGCTTAATGGAATCACTTAATTCCTGTAACGCTTCTTCATTAAAGAATTTACGCGGCTGCTTTTTGTTTGGCTCCACTTCATTAATTTTTAAAATTGTTTCTCCGGTTTTTGAAACCGTATTCTTGTCCTCTTTTACAGCTCTTTGCGTTGCTTTCGGAGGAATCATGGAATCCAGTCCTTTACCCAAACCTGTTCTCTTGACTGCCATAATTATTTTGCACTCCTTTCAATTACTTCCTTTGCAAGTGCCATATATGCCTTTGCTCCGGTTGAGCGGTTATCATACTGTGTAATCGGAAGTCCGTGACTTGGTGCTTCTGCCAGACGAACACCTCTCGGAATAATTGTATCGTAAATTGTCTGGTTCAAATTATTTCTTACATTTTCAATTACCTGCATGGACAAATTTGTTCTTCCATCATACATCGTAAATACAACACCATTAATCGTAAGTTTTGGATTCAATCGATCTTTTACAAGATTGATTGTATAAATAAGCTGGCTCAATCCCTCCAATGCATAGTATTCACACTGAATCGGAACCAGTACCGAATCTGCCGTTGTCATAGAGTTAATTGTCAATGTATTCAAAGATGGCGGGCAGTCAATAATGATAAAATCATATTTATCTTCCACTTCTGAAATAATATCACGAAGAATATAGTTTCTGTCCTCCATATCCATTGTCTCAATTTCAATACCAGCCAAATTTACGTTAGCCGCTAAAACATCCAAATTTTCAAAAACATCTTTCTGAACACATTCATCAAATGAATTATCTCCAATCATCAACTGATACACTGTTGTCTCTAATTCATCCTTATCAATACCAAGTCCACTAGATGTATTTCCCTGTGGATCCATATCTATAATAAGAACCTTTTTTCCTTGTTCAGCAAGGGCAGCGGATAAATTTATCGTTGTCGTTGTTTTTCCAACTCCACCCTTCTGATTTGCAATTGCCATAATTTCGCTCATACTTATCTTTCTCCAATCATAAAACTTATATCTTTATTATCGCTCACGCAATCCTACAGAACATTATATCATTTCGTATAATGTTTGGCTATATATTTTTTCATGTTTCACGTGAAACATCTGTGAATCCTATCCGTGAAATGTTTCACGTGAAACATTTTTATAGAGGTTTTTTCTTTGGTTTACCTTCTTTTCTAGGATACTTACTATTCGTCTCCTCTACTTTTCTGATAAATAATAAGTATCTTTCCTCTTTTTCTCTTAAAGAAAACTTGTCCAAATGATCAAACTTAGCCGATAATTCATGAAAAGCATTTTCTGCAAGTTTCACTTCTTCTTCCTGCTTCTTTCCTTTGTAAGAAACAAAATATCCATTAACCTTAGCAAATGGAACACAGTATTCCATAAGGATTGGAAGTTCTGCTACTGCGCGTGAAACAACAAAATCAAATTGATTACGATACATTTCATTTTGTCCGTAAGTTTCCGCTCTTCCATGAATTGCCGTTACATTGTTGATTTTCAGTTTATCACAAACCTGTTTTAAAAAATCTACTCTTTTATTTAAAGAATCAAGCAAAACAAATTTGCTTTCCGGATTAAGAATAGCTAACACTATTCCCGGAAAACCAGCACCGGTTCCAACATCAAATACTTTATTTTTTCCATTCCATAAAGAATCTTTCATAATTAAAGCGGAATCTAAAAAGTGTTTCCAAACGACATCTTCATATTCTGTAATTGATGTCAAATTCATTTTTTTATTTTCTTCCACTAATATTTTGTAATATTCTTTTAACTTATTTTCCTGCTGATCACTCAATTCAATATCAAATTGTTTAAAAATATCTCTCATTTAATCCACCCTCTTTCGATGATACTGTTCTAAGTATACCGTAAGCACGGAAATATCGGATGGAGAAACACCACTGATTCTCGCTGCCTGTCCAACTGATTTCGGGCGAATATCGGATAACTTTTGAATTGCTTCCAATCGAAGACTTTTAATATCTTCATAATCAATATCCGAAGGAATCTTCTTACTCTCCAGCTTATGGAATTGCTCAACTTGTTTTTGCTGTCGCTTGATATATCCTTCATATTTCAAATTAATATTTACTTCTTCTCTCACTTCTTCCGAAAGTTCCGGACGATCCTTATCAATCGGAGCTAACTTATCATAAGATAATTCCGGTCTTCGAATTAATTCTGCAAGACTGATTCCACTAACTAGACGGGTACTCTCATACTCATCTAATAATTTCTGCACTTCCTCGGTATTTCCGACATGCGTATGAAGAACACGGTTAATTTCCTTTTTAATTTGTTCTTCTTTTTCTACAAAATGCTGATATCTCTCCTCTGAAATCAAACCAATCTCATAACCGAGTTTTGTAAGACGTTCATCTGCATTATCTTGACGAAGCAAAAGGCGGTACTCTGCACGGGAAGTCATCATACGATATGGCTCATTTGTTCCTTTGGTAACTAAGTCATCAATCAAAACACCAACATATCCCTGCGAACGATCAATGATAATTGGTTCTTTGTCAAAACATTTTCTTGCAGCATTAATACCAGCAACAAGTCCCTGTGCAGCAGCTTCTTCATAACCGGAACTTCCATTTGCCTGTCCGGCACTAAAAAGACCTTTTACTTTTTTTAACTCTAAAGTTGGTAAAAGTTCCAAAGAATCTAAACAATCATATTCAATTGCATACGCATTTCTTACAATCTTTGCATGTTCAAGCCCCGGTACCGAGCGGTACATTTTCTCCTGAACATCTTCCGGCAGAGAACTTGACATACCGCCAACATACATTTCATTTGTATAATTTCCTTCCGGCTCGATAAATACTTGGTGCCTGTTCTTATCTGCAAACCGAACAACCTTATCCTCAATTGACGGACAATATCTTGGACCGGTTCCTTTGATATAACCGGAATACAAAGGTGAGCGGTCAAGATTTTCTCTTATTACTTTATGTGTTTCTTCATTTGTATAAGTAAGCCAGCATTTCACCTGCTCTCTTTCCAAATCTTCCGGTTTATTTTCAAAGGAAAAAGGAACGATTTTTTCATCACCGTATTGAGGTTCCATTTTACTGTAATCAATCGTTCTTCCATCCATACGGGCAGGTGTTCCTGTCTTAAACCGACGCATAGAAATACCAAGTTTTTTTAATGAATCGGTAAGATGCGTTGCTGACTGAAGTCCATTTGGTCCGGTGTAAACAGAAGTTTCTCCTGTAATACATCTTGCATTCAAATAAGTACCGGTACATAATACAACAACTTTGCATGGATAAATCGCTCCGGTATAAGATTTGACGCCATATACTTTTCCATCTTCTACTATAATATCTGTGATTTCACCCTGCTTGATGGATACACCATCTGTCTCCTCAATCACTTTTCGCATTGCATAACTGTACTCTTTTTTATCTGCCTGTGCGCGCAAAGAATGTACGGCAGGTCCTTTCGATTGATTAAGCATTTTTGACTGGATAAATGTGCGGTCAATATTTTTTCCCATCTCACCACCCAATGCATCAATTTCTCTGACTAAATGTCCCTTCGACGTTCCTCCAACATTTGGATTGCAGGGCATCATTGCAATGCTGTCAACACTGACAGTAAACAATGCTGTCTTGCAGGAAAGACGAGCTAATGCAAGAGCAGCCTCGCATCCGGCATGACCTGCTCCAATTACGATGGCATCAAATTGTTCTGTCATAATTTTCTCTCCTTTATTTTCCCATACAAAAATCTTTAAAGATTTTATTAATGATATCTTCTTCGAGTGTCTCTCCTATAATTTTACCAAGTGACTCATACGCATTTGTTAAATCAATCGCATACAAATCCTCCGGCATACCAAATTCAATACTTTCTAACACTTTTTCCAGACTGTCTTTTGTCTGAACCAAAGCTTCTTTTTGTCTGGCATTGGTAATATATAAATCATCTTTTTCTTCTATTTTCGATTCAATAAATTGTCTCTTAATATAGGATTCCAGTTCATCCAATCCATCTCCCTTTGCAGCGGAAAACGAAATGACGTCTTTTCCTGACAAATTACAGATTTCTTGCATACTCAATGTCTGTTGCAAATCCGATTTATTTACTAAAACAACGCCTGTACTGTTTTTGCATAAATCAAGAATTTCATAATCCTCCTTGGATAATTCTTTGCTGCTATCCAGGACTATTATTACAAAATCCGCTTTCTCAAGAGACTCTTTTGTCTTTTTGATACCAATACTCTCAATTTCATTTTCTGTCTCTCGGATTCCGGCTGTATCAATTAAATGTAATAATATATTTCCTATCACAATATCTTCTTCTAAGGTATCTCTTGTTGTGCCCGGAATATTTGTTACAATTGCACGGTTTTCCCGAAGCAGACAATTTAATAAAGAGGATTTTCCTACATTTGGTTTTCCTACAATTACCGTCTGGATTCCTTCTTTCATAATTCTTCCATTGTTACAATTTTCAAGCAAATGATTAGTATCCTTTAACAAAGTCCGCACATGGCCTTCAATTGTTTCATCGAAAGAATCCAAAGAAATATGTTCCGGATCATCAAGTGCAGCTTCCAAATAAGCAACATCTTCTAATATTACTTCACGAAGTTTCTGGATTCGATTCTTAATACTTCCTCTCAACTGACTCATCGAATTAGAAAGTGCCAACTCACTTTTCGACTGAATTACATCCATTACAGCTTCTGCCTGTGACAAATCAAGCCGTCCATTTAAAAAGGCACGTTTTGTAAACTCACCCGGCTCTGCAACTCTTACACCATGACGAACTAACAAATCCAAAATCACCTGACAAATATAGTGACCGCCATGACACTGGATTTCTACTACATCTTCCGCCGTATAACTTTTTGGAGCTTTCATAAGAAGTACAAGAACTTCATCTATTTTTTTCGAACCATCAAAAATAAAACCATACTGAACCGTGTGGCTTTTCTTTTCATTTAAATCAATCAAAGTTCCTTTTTCATTACAAAAAATACGGCTTACAATGGAAAAAGAATTTTCTCCGCTCACTCGAATTACACTAATACTTCCATTTTTCGATGATGTAGCAATTGCGGCAATTGTTTCCTGCTCAAACATAAAAACTCCTTTTCTTTGTCAAAAAAGGCTGAATCCTAAGAATCAGCCTTTCACACTTTTCTCTCAATCTTTCTTTTCCTGATATGGTCTCTTGCGGTCACGGGAATAATTATTGTTTCTTCTCCGATAATTATTTCTTCTTGGAAGTTCCGAAGCAAATTCCCGATTCAAAGTAATAACCACTTTACGATGTGGCTCTTCACCTTCGCTATGTGTATCCACATATTTATCAGCCTGTAATTCCGCATGAATAATTCTTCTCTCATATGGATTCATCGGCTCTAAGAAAGCAGGACGTCCTGTCTTCTTAACTTTGCTTGCCACATTTCTCGCCAGATTTTCAATTGTTTCTTTTCTTCTCTGACGATAATTTTCCGTATCAATCTTAATCTTCGTATAAGTATCTTTGTTTTTATTTGCAACAAGAGAAGTCAAATACTGAAGGGAATCCAAAGTCTGTCCGCGTTTTCCGATTAACATACCCATCTCAGTACCCTTCAACTCGATGCGGATTTCATTTTCCACTTCATCAAACTCTGTTTCAATCTCTACATCTAATTTCATAGCCTGGAATGTTTTTGCTAAAAAGTTCTTAACCGTATCAACTACATTTTCTTTTTTGCGAACGCGGATAACTGCCGGTTTACTAAACAAACCTAAAATTCCACTTTTTTCTTCTTCAACTACTTCATATTCAATTTGGTCACTTGTTGTTTCCATCTGGATTAAAGCATTTGTCAAAGCTTCATCTGCTGTTTTTGCAGAAAACTCTTTCCACTCTTCCATCTTAAATTCCTCCTATTTTTTATCTTTCTTTCCAGAAAGCATGTGTGCATATCCCGCAATACTGCCGGATTCAAAATCTTTATTTACATGAGTCTGAACCTCTTCCTCTTTGGAAGATGAAGCAGCGGTATTCTGATAAGCGGATGCAGATTTAATTCCTGCTGTTTTCTTTTTCGCATACTCTTCCATCTGACGATTCATAGCTTCACGTTTTGCACTTTTCTTCGTTGCTTTACCCTTATTCTTTTCAATCAATTCATCCAAAGAAATGCTGTCAACTTTGCGGTTAATCAAAATAGCTTGTACAATTCTAAACAAACTACCGATAATCCAGTAAATACCAATACTTACGTCAAAGGAAAGACAGAAAAATCCTGACATAACAGGCATCATGTAGTTCATCATCTTCATAGAACTCTGCATCTGATCCTGTTCACCGGCATCTGTTTTTACCTGAAGAAGTTTCGTATTAATAAACTGAAGAACCATAGCCAAAATCGGAATCAAAAAAACCAAAATTCCGGCATATGGATAATTTGCTCTATCTTTAAATAGAGACATCGGAGATTCATTAACCAAAAGTCCCAAAAATTTATAAGCTTCCGGATTTTCTTTCATCGAACCAATTCCATTTACATAATATGGAATGTTACGAATGACATTATACAAAGCAAAAAGAATCGGCATTGTTATCAAAAGAGGAAGACATCCACCAAACGGACTAATTCCATATTTTGCATAAATATCCTGCGTCTCCTGATTCATCTTCATCTGGGATGCCTGATCTTTTTTATTCTTGTATTTCTTCTGAATTGCTTTAATCTCCGGGTTAATCTTATTCATCAACCGAGATGATTTCTGCTGTTTTGCGTTGAGAGGATACATAAGAATATATACAAATAATGTAAATATTACAATACACCAACCAACATTATGCACTCCTAATAAATGGTACATACACCAGTCGATGCCATTCATAGCCAACCCCAATAACTGATTCAACCAACCTAATGGGAACATATTTTCCTCCTAATACTGTTTACGGCACAGGATCATAACCACCTTTGTGAAAAGGGTGGCATCTTAAAATTCTTTTTATAGCCAAAAAACCACCTTTTCCTGCACCATACTTTTTGATTGCCTGAGCAGCATACTCAGAACAACACGGTGTATAGATACAGGAAGGTGTTCTTTTCAATGGTGATATATATTTTTGATAGATGTGTATCACAGCTAATAAAATTTTCTTCACACAATCACTTCATTTCAATATTCCATGTATTTTCAATAAATGAAAAACTGCGCCGTCTACTTCTTTAAAATTCTTATTTTTTACATCTTTTCGGGCAACAATAATAATTCGGTTACCCTCTTTCACCAATGCGTCATTCTTACGAACGGATTCTCTTAACAATCTGGTGATGTGATGACGCACAACACTGTTACCAACTTTCTTACTTACAGAAAAGCCGTAACGACTGGGACCACTCTCCCCTGTTTTAACATACATAACCAGATACTTATTTGCTTTCGATCTACCTTGCTTGTAGACCTTTTGAAATTCAGGATTCTTTCCTAATTTTTCAAACATTTTCTTTTCCTCACCAGGGAGAAGAAAAGGTCAGTAAAAATCTGACCTTATGCAGACAATTTCTTTCTTCCCTTAGCTCTTCTTTTGGCAAGCACTTTTCTACCATTTGAAGTGCTCATTCTTTTACGAAAACCGTGAACTTTCGAACGCTGTCTCTTTTTTGGCTGATATGTCATCTTCATTTTGCATACACCTCCTTTATAAAATAATAACGAAATCCGTATCAAGCCTAATTATATTATCATATATTCCAATAGTCAAGCAGTTCTTTGCGTTTATCAACAATTTTTTCTAAAATCATGTCAATAAAATTTGCTTTTGCCTCTTATTTGTAGTACAATAAAAACGTATGATTTTACCCAAATTCAATTTTTATTAGGACAGGCAGGAAATTTAATGGAAAATGAAATTAAAGACAAATGGAACGAAATAATTACATATATGAGGGATACTTATAATATCAACGGCGTTCTTTTTCGTACATGGATTAATCCACTTACAATTGTTTCTTGTGATAATGACACAATTATCCTTGCAATTGATGAAAAAGAACAGGGCGATATCCTTGGCTTAATCGAAAAAAAATACAAAGTTGCTTTTCAGGTATCCATCGAAGTTATTACAAATCATCAACTGGATGTCCGTTTTATTTATCAAAATGAGATGGATGCGAAAGGAGTTTCTTCCTATAATAAAGAGGAAATGCTGGAAGAAAAATATCCATTCTTAAAACAAGGTCATTCCTTTGATACATTTGTCGTAAGTAACAGTAACAACATTGCTTATAATGCTGCTGTAGCAGTTGCCGAGAATCCAAACGGCCAGTTATATAATCCATTATTCTTATATAGTGGTCCGGGACTTGGAAAAACTCACCTGATGCATTCGATTGCCAGATACATTTTGGAGAACCATCCGGAATACAGCGTTATGTATACAACCAGTGAGAATTTTATGAACAATGTTGTCGATGCCATTCGTACGAATCGAAAGACACAGGATACTGCTGCTACTTCAAACCTGCGAAAGAATTACCGAAACGTTGATGTACTTCTCATCGATGATATTCAGTTCATCATTGGTAAAGACAGTACGCAGATTGAGTTCTTTAATACCTTTGAAGCTTTGTACCAGTCCGGAAAGCAGCTAGTCATTTCCAGTGATAAGCCGCCAAGTCAGATGGAGCACTTGGACATGCGTTACCGCTCCCGATTTACTTCCGGTATGACAATTGATATTCAGCCACCTGATTATGAAATGAGTATGGCGATTTTAAGAAACAAACAAGAAAATTCTGATATTCAATTGAATGAGGAAATTCTTGATTATATCGCTACAAACATAAAATCCAATATTCGTATCTTAGAGGGTGCTTATAATAAAATTCTTCTTTTTGCAAGATTTACAAAGCCAAAAGATAACAAGATTGACTTAAATATGGCAAAAGAAGCATTAAAGGATTTTATCTCGCCAAATGAAAATATGGTAATTACGGCAGATTACATTATTGATATTGTAGCCGACCACTTTAACTTAGATAAGGAAGCGATTCTTTCTGAGAAGCGGACCAAGACTGTTTCGATTCCGAGACAGATATGTATGTATTTGTGCAATGAATTAACAAATCTTACACTTACGGAAATTGCTGTAAAGCTCAAAAGATCGAACCATTCAACAGTTATCCACGGTGTTCACAAAATTGAACAGGATATTCTCGTTGATAAAGAGTTAGAAGAAACCATTAATGTGTTAAAGAAAAAGCTCAATTCTTAATAACTTGTTGATAACTGTATTTTTTACGTCAATAACTATTTAATAACCTGTTGATTGTGAAAATTGTCATTTTTTTTCATAGACATTCATTCACAGTAACAAACAAGTTATAAAAACTTACACATAAAGGTTAAACCACTTAAATTAAGGGCTTGTAAGACTTGTCCACAAATAAACAGCCCCTAATACTATATACTACTAGCTAATACTTTAATTTATTATGTTTACGGAAGGAAAGGAGTTATTCACAATATGAAGTTTACCTGTACCAAAACGAATTTTAACAATGGAATTAACATTGCCCTGAAAGCAGTACCGGGAAAAACAACGATGCCAATTTTGGAATGTGTTGTAATTGAAGCAAAAGGAGATATGGTAAAGCTGACTACGAACGATATGCAGCTTGGCATTGAGACAAAAATACCTGCAGAGATTGAACAGGATGGTATCATTCTTGTTAATGCAAAAATGATTTCTGAAATTGTTCGCCGTCTTCCGGATGATGATGTGAATTTTGAAGTTGATGAGAATAATAACATTCTCCTGTTTTGTGGAAAATCCAAGTTTAATATTCCGGGTATTCCTCATGATGAATTTCCGATGCTTCCAAAAATTGAAGCGGATAAGACAATTCACATTTCGCAGTTTACCTTAAAGGAAATGATAAGACAGACCATTTTCTCAATTTCCGATAATGAAAGTAATAAGATTTTGACCGGTGAATTGTTTGAGATTAATGGGGATGAATTTAAGATTGCTTCTCTTGATTTAGTAAGAGTTTCAATTCGTAAGATTCACCTGAAAGAAAGTTATGACCCGATTAAGGTTGTTATTCCGGGTAAAACATTGAGTGAAGTGAGTAAAGTTTTAAATGGTGGAATGGATGATGAGGTTTCAATTTCATTTTCCAAAAACCACGTACTTTTCGAGTTTGATGAGACGGTTGTTGTATCCCGCCTGATTGAAGGAAACTTCTACAACATCGACCAGATGTTAAAGACAAATTATGAGACAAAAGTTAAAATCAATAAAAATGAATTATACGGATGTATCGACCGTGCTACTCTCCTTCTTCGTGAAGCAGAGAAAAAACCGGTGATTCTTCACATCAAAGAAGATGAAATTCAGATGGAGATGAATACCAAAATCGGTTCGATGGATGAAGAAGTGACGGCTGAAAAAGAAGGAAAAGATTTAGTCATTGCTTTCAATCCAAAATATATTAATGATGTATTAAAAGTAATTGATGATGAGGAAGTGACTTTGTATTTGTTTAATGCAAATGCTCCTTGCTTTATCAAGAATGAAGAAGAATCCTATATTTACTTGATTTTGCCGGTAAATATGAATTAGAAATGAGGATGTTATGCAGGAAATAACGATTAAGGATGAGTTTATCAAACTGGGTCAGGCTTTGAAACTGGCGGGGCTTGTCGGTTCCGGGGTGGAAGCAAAAGTAGTGATTCAGGATGGTGAAGTAAAAGTAAATGGTGAAGTGGATGTAAGAAGAGGAAGAAAATTACATCCCGGCGACTGTTTTGAATTTGAAGGAAATGAAGTAAAGGTAACATCTGTATGATATTAAAGTCCATTGAAATGAGTAATTTTCGTAATTATGAAAGAGAAGAATTTCATTTTCATGAAGGAACGAATGTGTTGTACGGTGATAATGCACAGGGAAAAACGAATGTGCTGGAAGCCATTTACCTTGGGGGCACGACAAAGTCGCACAAGGGAAGCAAAGATTCGGACATGATTATGAAAGGAAAAGACGAAGCTCATATTCGATATTATGTAGAAAAGAAGCAGTGTACTTATAAAATCGAAATTCACATGCGTCGGGGAAAGACAAAGGGAATTGCGATTGACGGGCTGCCGATTGGAAGCAGTAAAGAGTTGATGGGATTATCCCACATTATCTTCTTTTCACCGGAAGATTTAGGAATTATTAAGGATGGACCGGAGCAGAGACGAAGATTTATGGATATGGAATTGTGTCAGTTAGATAAGGCATATCTTTATTTTCTGACACAGTATAAAAAAATATTAAAACAGAGAAATGCGCTGCTTAAGCAAATTCAGAAAAACAGTGAATTGAAAGATACGCTGGAAATCTGGGATAAACAACTGGTAGAAAATGGAATCCGGATTATACAAATCAGGGAACAATTTGTAGAAGAAGTAGCAGCCATTATGAAACAAAAACATTTCAACCTGACAGGTGGTCTGGAAGAAATGGAAGTAATTTATAAGCCAAACTGCAAGGCAGATGATTTTGCCACACGCTTATTTATAGAGAGTGAAAGAGATATTTTACTTGGTACTACTACCGTGGGACCTCATCGTGATGACATGCAGTTTTATATTAACGGACAGGAAGTAAAGGTTTATGGTTCGCAGGGACAAAAAAGAACTTCGGCTTTGTCGCTGAAGATGGCGGAAATCGAAATTGTAGAAAAAACAATCGGAGAAAAGCCAATTCTTTTATTGGATGATGTTTTGTCTGAACTGGACCGAAATCGTCAAAACTATTTATTGGAAAATATAAAAGGAATTCAGACGATTATTACTTGTACCGGATTAGAAGAGTTTGTAAAAAATGGAATAAACATTAATCAGACATTTGAAATTGTTCAAGGAAAAATTAATGGCAATTGAGAAGATGGAGGTTTTTCATGAGTGAAGAAAAAGAAGTAGTATATGGAGCTGACCAAATACAGATTTTGGAAGGGCTTGAGGCAGTAAGAAAAAGACCGGGTATGTACATCGGAAGTACATCGGAGAGAGGTCTTCATCATTTGGTATATGAGATTGTCGATAATGCAATTGATGAGGCATTGGCCGGTTACTGTGACGAAGTCCAGGTATTTATTAACAAAGATAATTCGATTACAGTTATTGACAATGGACGAGGAATCCCTGTTGGAATTAACCATAAAGCGGGAAAACCGGCGGTCGAAGTTGTATTTACCGTGCTGCATGCCGGTGGTAAATTCGGCGGTGGCGGATACAAAGTATCCGGTGGACTTCACGGTGTAGGTGCGTCGGTTGTAAATGCATTGTCTGACTGGCTGGAAGTTGAGATTTATCAGGATGGAAAAAAATACATCCAGCGATATGAAAAAGGAAAAACAATGTATCCGTTAAAAGAAATTGGTACGACGGATCAGAGAGGAACAAAAGTTACGTTCTTACCGGATGAAACAATTTTTACGGAAACAACAGAATACAGTTTTAACATTTTGAAGCAGAGACTTCGTGAAATGGCATTTTTGACTAAGGGAATCAAAATTATTTTGACAGATTTAAGAGAAGAAGAACCTTATTCAGAAACATATCATTATGAGGGCGGAATTAAAGAGTACGTTCAGTACTTAAACAAAAATAAAGAACCTTTGTATGAAGATATCATTTACTGCGAAGGACAAAAGGGCGATGTTGTGGTAGAAGTAGCATTCCAGCACAATTCGGCTTTTAATGAAGGATGTTATAGTTTTGTAAATAATATCACAACGCCGGAAGGTGGAACGCATCTGGCAGGATTTAAAAATGCACTTACAAAAACGTTTAATGACTATGCGAGAAGCCAGAAGATTTTAAAAGATGCGGATCCAAACTTAAGTGGTGAAGATATCCGCGAAGGTTTGACGGCAATTATCAGTATTAAGATTCCGGAACCGCAGTTTGAGGGACAGACCAAACAAAAGTTAGGAAACTCTGAGGCAAGAGGAGCTGTTGACAATGTTGTGAGTGAACAGCTGACATATTTCTTAGAGCAGAACCCGACAATTGCCAGATTGATTTGCGATAAAGCATTACTTGCTCAGCGTGCCCGCGACGCGGCGCGCAAAGCGCGCGATTTAACACGCCGTAAAACGGCGTTAGAGGGAACCAGTCTTCCGGGTAAGTTAGCAGATTGTAGTGACAAAAATCCGGAAAACTGCGAGATTTACATCGTAGAGGGAGATTCCGCCGGTGGCAGCGCAAAAACGGCGCGTGACCGCGCAACACAAGCGATTCTTCCACTTCGTGGAAAAATCTTAAATGTAGAAAAGGCACGCCTTGATAAAATTTTGGTGAATGCAGAAATTAAAGCAATGATTACAGCATTTGGTACCGGAATTTCAGAAGATTTTGATATCAGCAAACTGCGTTATCATAAAATCATTATCATGACCGATGCCGATGTCGATGGTGCACATATTGCTACGCTGCTTTTAACATTTTTGTATCGCTTTATGCCGGAGCTGATTCGTCAGGGTTATGTATATCTGGCTCAGCCGCCTTTGTATAAAATTGACAAAAATAAAAAGTCCTATTATGCATACAGCGATGAAGAGTTAAATGCAACACTTGAAGAAATCGGACGTGATGGAAACAACAGCATTCAGCGTTACAAAGGTCTTGGTGAGATGGATGCTGAACAGTTGTGGGATACAACAATGGATCCGGAGAAACGTATTTTACTTCAGGTTACAATGGATGAGGAACAGTCTTCAGAAATTGATTTAACATTCAATGTATTAATGGGAGACAAAGTAGAACCAAGAAGAGAATTTATTGAGAAAAATGCGAAGTATGTTAGAAATCTCGATATTTAGGAAGGAGTAATGAAATGGACGAAAATATTTTCGACAAAGACAGTTTTGATGCAATCAAACCGGTGGATTTGAAAGAAACAATGGAAACTTCCTATATCGATTATGCGATGTCGGTTATTGCTTCCCGTGCACTGCCGGATGTCAGAGACGGATTGAAACCGGTACAAAGACGTATTTTGTATGCAATGATTGAATTAAATAACGGACCGGACAAGCCACATCGTAAGTGTGCCCGTATCGTCGGTGATGCCATGGGTAAATATCATCCACATGGTGACAGTTCAATTTATGGTGCTTTGGTTAATATGGCGCAGGAGTGGTCGACTCGCTATCCGCTCGTCGACGGTCATGGAAACTTTGGTTCCGTCGATGGTGACGGCGCTGCCGCCATGCGTTACACCGAGGCAAGATTAAGTAAAATTTCGATGGAGATGCTTTCCGATATCAACAAAGATACCGTTGATTTCATGCCGAACTTTGACGAGACCGAAAAAGAGCCGGTTGTATTACCATCCCGTTTTCCAAACTTATTAGTAAACGGTACCTCCGGTATTGCAGTAGGTATGGCGACAAACATCCCTCCTCACAATTTGACGGAGGTTATTAATGGTGTCGTAAAAATCATTGATAATCAGGTAGATGAAGGAAGAGAAACTGATTTAGATGAAATTATGGAAATCATCAAAGGACCGGATTTTCCAACAGGTGCCACAATTCTTGGACGCCGTGGAATCGAAGAAGCGTACCGTACCGGTCATGGAAAAATCCGCGTGCGTGCGGTTACTGACATTGAGCCTATGGCAAATGGCAAGAACCGGATTATCGTAACGGAACTTCCTTACATGGTAAATAAAGCAAGACTGATTGAGAAAATTGCAGAACTTCATAAAGATAAACGAATTGATGGAATTACAGAACTCCGCGACGAATCGAGCCGTGAGGGAATGCGTATTTGTATTGAGTTACGAAAAGATGTGAATGCAAATGTAATTTTGAATCAGCTTTATAAACATACACAAATGCAGGATACCTTTGGTGTCAATATGTTAGCACTTGTAAATAACGAGCCGGTTGTCATGAATCTTTTGCAGATGCTTCAGTATTATTTGAAACATCAGGAAAAAGTCGTAACAAGAAGAACAAAATATGATTTGAACAAGGCAGAAGAAAGAGCCCATATTTTAAAAGGATTATTGATTGCTCTTGATAACATTGATGAAGTAATCAAAATTATCCGCGGTTCGGAAAGTGCTGCTTTAGCGAAAGAACGCTTAATTGAGAGATTTGGACTGGATGATGTGCAGGCGCAAGCAATTATTGATATGCGTCTTCGTGCACTGACCGGTTTGGAGCGCGAAAAATTAGAGACTGAGTATGCCGAACTTCAGAAAAAAATTGCTGAATATAAGGCTATTCTTGCGGACAAAAACCTGTTACTTGGTGTAATCAAAAAAGAGATTCTTTTGATACGTGATAAGTACGGTGATGAGAGAAGAACTTCGATTGGATTCGATGAATTCGATATTTCCATGGAAGATTTAATTCCGGTTGAAAATACGGTAATTGCCATGTCACACCTTGGTTATATTAAGAGAATGACGATTGACAATTTCAAAAATCAGCACCGTGGCGGCAAAGGTATCAAGGGAATGCAGACCATAGAAGAAGATTATATTGAAAATCTGTTTATGGCGACAACACATCATTATCTGATGTTCTTTACCAATTTAGGTAAAGTGTACCGTATGAAGGCCTATGAAATTCCGGAGGCGAGCCGGACATCGAGAGGTACTGCAATTATTAATCTTTTGCAGTTACTTCCGGATGAAAAAATTTCGGCTGTAATTTCCATCAAAGAATTTGAAGAGGATAAATATCTCTTCATGGCAACAAAAGATGGTACAGTCAAAAAAACACCGATTTTAGAGTATGCAAATATCCGTAAAACCGGTTTACAGGCAATTACTCTGCGCGATGGAAATGAATTGATTGAAGTAAAAGTAACGGATAACAACCGTGACATTTTCCTTGTAACAAAGAGAGGACAATGTATCCGTTTCAATGAAAAAGATGTGCGTACAACAGGCCGTACATCAATCGGTGTGCGAGGCATGAAGATTGATGAAGGCGACGAAGTAGTTGCTATGCAGATGGATATACAGGGACCAAACCTTTTAATGGTTTCTGAGTTTGGTATGGGTAAACGTACAAGTATTGATGAATTTGCTCCGCAGTTTAGAGGCGGTAAAGGTGTAAAATGTTATAAAATTACAGAAAAAACCGGAAATGTAATTGGCTGTAAAGCAGTTGAACCGGGAACGGAAATTATGTTAATTACAACGGAAGGAATTATTATCCGAATTGGCGTGGATGATATTTCACAGCTTGGACGAGTTACTTCCGGCGTTAAACTGATGAATTTAGACAGTTCCAAAGATATCCGTATCGCCAGCATTGCCAGAGTGCATGAGGAAGAGGCGGATGAGGACGAAACAGAAGAAGAGTCATCAGAGAGTGAGGAATAAAAATGAGGACGATTCATACAGATGAAATAACAAAGTGCATAAAAGAAATGTGCATGCAGGTAAATGTAGATTTATCACCGGATGTAAAAGATGCTTTGTTAGCCGGAAAAGAGAAAGAAGAATCGACAATCGGAAAACAGATTTTGGAGCAGTTGGAGAAAAACTTGGAAATTGCGAAAGAAAGCCAGATTCCGATTTGTCAGGATACCGGTATGACCGTTGTATTTTTACGCATCGGACAGGAAGTTCATATTGATGGAGATTTTTTGGAAGATGCAGTGAATGAAGGAATCCGCCAGGGCTATGCAGAGGGGTATCTGCGTAAATCGGTTGTATCCGACCCAATCCTCAGGGAAAATACAAAGGATAATACACCGGGTGTTATTCATTATGAAATTGTTCCGGGAGACAGATTGGAAATTACAGTTGCTCCAAAAGGATTTGGCAGCGAGAATATGAGTCGTGTCTTTATGTTAAAACCGGCAGATGGAATCGAAGGTGTCAAACAGGCAGTTATCCGGGCAGTAAAAGACGCCGGTCCAAATGCCTGTCCTCCTATGGTAATTGGTGTAGGAATTGGCGGCACTTTTGAAAAATGCGCTCTTTTGGCAAAGAAAGCCCTGACACGTGAATTAGGAAGTCATTCAGAAATTCCGTACGTGAAAGATTTTGAAATTGAGGTTTTAGAAGCCATCAATAATCTTGGAATTGGTCCGGGTGGATTAGGAGGCCGTGTTACAGCAATCGGATTAAATGTCGAAACCTATCCGACACATATTGCCGGACTTCCGGTTGCCGTAAACATTTGCTGTCATGTAAATCGCCACATTACAAGAGTGTTATAAAAAGGAGAAGGTTTTCATGGATAAATATATTGAGACACCACTGACAAAGGAGAAGGTAAAAGAACTTCATGCAGGAGATTACGTGTATATAACGGGGACAGTATATACAGCGCGTGATGCTGCCCATAAACGAATGGTGGAACAAAAAGAGCAGGGAATGGAACTTCCTTTTATAATGAAAGACCAGATTATCTATTATTTAGGACCTACTCCAAATAGAGAAGGCCAGGTGATTGGTTCTGCCGGTCCGACAACCAGCAGCCGTATGGATAAATATGCGCCGACTCTTCTTGACGAAGGATTAACCGGAATGATTGGAAAAGGAAAAAGAAGTGAAGCGGTTATTGATTCCATGAAAAAAAATACAGCTGTATATTTTGCAGCTGTAGGAGGTGCCGGAGCACTTCTGTCAAAGTGCATCAAAAAAAGCGAAGTAATTGCCTATGATGATTTAGGAACAGAGGCAATCCGCAAATTGTATGTAGAAAATTTACCGGTTATCACCGTAATTGACTGCAACGGAAATAACCTATATGAAACAGCACCTGAAAAATATAAAAGAAGTCATTGACAAACATTATATTTTTTGATAAAATATTGCTTGCACTGAAAAAGTGCGGCGAATTGAATATTGCATTGATATTCAGCTGGAGAAGTACTCAAGTGGCTGAAGAGGCGCCCCTGCTAAGGGTGTAGGTCGTTTGCGCGGCGCGAGGGTTCAAATCCCTCCTTCTCCGTTCAGACAATCCTGTTATTTACAGGATTGTCTTTGTGTCTGAGAGAACATTTAAGAATTGGTTTTCTTGTGTCTCATTAGACAAAAAATATCAAGATATTGTGCTAAAAAAACATTTTGTAATTTTTAAAAAAAAATTGAAAAAAAGTGTTGACAAGTACAAACATATTTGATAAGATAGTATTCGCTGACGCAGTAAAGCGCACAGCAAACGGAATCAAAAAAGATTCCAAGAACCTTGATAATTGAACAGTGAAACAACCTTGAAAAATTATAAAATAATTTTTCGGACAAGGACATTCGATAAGAATGAAACCAAAACCCGATTCAATTCGTTTCGAACGAAACAACAGTAATCGAACAGGATAATTAGCCAAGCTAATTTCTGAGCGATGCAAACTTTAACATGAGAGTTTGATCCTGGCTCAGGATGAACGCTGGCGGCGTGCTTAACA
>OLVW01000023.1_pt1 | contig 133758 bp, 137 predicted proteins | sample 1673301 | NCBI WGS metagenome assembly OLVW01 (sample SAMEA3178941, study PRJEB25190) | human gut metagenome
CCCGCACGTTAAGGGCATGAACGTAAACGACCTCATCACCGACACCAAATCAGCCTCCCGGAAGATAAAGGACATCACCGACACTGAACCGACACTCTACCGCGCGCCCTACGGCGAATACGACGACACCGTGATAACCACGGTCGAGGGCATGGGGCTTACAGTTATCCAGTGGGACGTTGACAGCCTCGACTGGAAGAAACCGGATCCGTCAGCGATCACAAAAAAGGTTGTGAACTCAGTGAAATCCGGGTCTATCGTGCTGTTTCACAACGACCTTGAGAACACCACGGAGGCGCTCCCGCAGATACTCGAGCAGCTCTCGCAGAAGGGGTACGAATTTGTTCCGGTCAGCGAGCTTATCTACACCGAAAATTACACCATCGATCCTAACGGAATGCAGATCCCGATAGTCCAGAGCAACACGGAGATAACCCCCGAGAATGTCGACGAGGTTATGGCGCAGTACTCCGAGCAGCTCCACAGTGCAGGTGTGTCAGACGAGCAGATGGCGCTTGCAGCTCAGGCTGTGAAGAGTGGCGCCGAGATACCCGACGAGGTTTACGAAGCGCTCGCGGATTATGCAATGTCAAACGGGATAACCCCCGCAAGCCTGATTTCGGATACCGCGGAGGCTCCGGATACCATGGATTCTGAAAGCTCCGGGGCTGAAACGGAAAGTGGAATAGTAAAGTAAATTTGTAATTCTGAAGCCGTGTCCGGCGGAAATTATAATGACTGACTTTTATTGAGAGAATGCTATATATTTTGCCCCCTGCCTTGGCTGACAGGGGGCTTTAATTATTGGTCGCCGTCAGTATTCAGTGCCGCAGTCCGGCATTGAACTGAATGCCGTCAGAGCTCGGCAACGTAGGCGTAACCGCCTTCCACTGCGGTGATTTCAGATGGCGTAGCTCTCATGCTGGGACGTAAATCCAGCGGATCGATGTCATTCGTGGTTCTGATCTGGTAGAATCTCTGGCACTTGGCAAGCTCCGCCGCGCGGTCGGGCGCAACAAACATCGTAGCCAGTGAGCCGTTCTCCAGCTTTATCCATGCGAGTTTCAGGGAGTTTCCCGCTTCGGTGCCCTTGTTGAACCCGATGGAGACTGCGGAGATGTATTCGCCCTCGGGCAGGTTGACCGACATTTTGTTTACTCCTGTGTGAAGGTAGGAGGTGTAGTAACTGTCGACGTAATCTCCAGAAGCGTTCACAGTGCGGATTCTCGCCGACCAGACTCCGGAGACTTCCGGAACGTTCAGTGAAAGCGTGTATTCGCCTCCCGCAGGCGGGAATTCGAGATTCTGCCAGAATGCGTGGGTGTTGGAAGCCAGCGCCACCGAAGCGGTCAGGCGGATTCCATCGGATTCCGGAGCGGCTTTGCACTTATCGGTGGAGATGTACCACCTGTCTACTGTATAGCCGGTTGAGTATTCGCTCTTTCCGCGCTGGTTTATCCTGAAATCCGGGTTCATCAGCAGGTTGGAACCGCCTGCGGCTCTGGATATCTCGTCCGTGACCGAGCCGAGCGTCACGGCTGACTTAAAAGGGCACTCTGCGTAGTCGTTGGAAACTATCACCACAGAGCCGATCCCGAGCAGATGAAGCTCACCGGAGATTCCGGTCAGCGCCGCAGAAGTCCCCGCCGGAACGGACAGCACTCCGTCCGCACCTTCCGTTATTCCTGCCTTTAACGACGCCAGTACTACGCCTGCGCCGTCGTTTCTGATGTGGGCGATGGAGCCGTCAAGTCCGGTGACTGCGGCTTCTGCTCCGGTTAACTTTGCTGTTTTTACTGCCATTTTGTTGTCCTCCTATGTAAAATATATATTAAACAAGGCGTTCGCCTTGTGATTGTATTATGAACTGTATTTTACTGCAAATCTCTGCAAAAAAGGCAAAAATAAAGGAAAACCTTCCCTGATTTTGAAATTAGATTGAATCTATTGACAAATGCCTGCCGATGGGGTATAATTGTAAGATAGATTACTATGTGAGATTATGCCCACAGGTGATTTTATTACACAAATTGTGATAAATCGAGACGTAATGGAGATACTGAAATGCTTCCAGAGGACACAATATCTGTTATAATGGGAATAAAGTATTGCAGACCCGAGCTTGATACGCTCAGGAGAAGTCTCGATTCTATACTTGCGCAGACCTATGCTGAGTTTGAACTGCTGATATGCGAGCGCGGTTCGTCTCACCTGGCGAAGGAGCTGCTTGCGGATTACGCCTCCCGGGATCCCCGGGTGAGGGTCATCGACGGTTCGGGAGCGGGCTCGTTTTCAGAGCAGCTCAACATCTGTCTTGGGCAGTCACGGGGAGCCTGGATCGCCAGAATGGACGACGACGACTACTCCGAGCCGGAGCGGTTCGAAAAGCAGCTCGCATATCTCCGCACGCACGGAGGAACGGCGTTTGTCGGGTGTAACGTCCGGCTGATACAGGACGGGGGCGATGTTGGCGCACAGTGCTTCCCGGAGAATCCGCAGGTGCGGGACTTCCTGTTCAGCATGCCGTTTATCCACCCGGCGCTTATTTTCCGCAGGGAAGCGCTGGAAGCCGCGGGAGGGTACTCCACGCTGCCGCGCTGCGACCGCTGCGAGGACTACGACCTTCTGCTGCGGCTGTACGAAATGGGGTACTCCGGTGCGAACATGCAGGAGTTCCTGTTCAGGTACTCGCTGCCGCACAACGGGATATCCACGCGCACCCTGCGCGACAGGACGAACGAGGTGCGTACGCGCTGGGCGAGATTCTCCGCACTGGGACTTCTGCCGAAGGCGCTGCCATACGCGCTGAAGCCGTGGGCGGTGTGGCTGGTTCCGCGGAACACGCTCAGGCGGCTCAAGGAGAAGCGTGCGGCGAAGAGCGGAGATAAGCTGTGAGGTGAGAAATGGCAATTCCGAAGAAGATCCACTACTGCTGGTTCGGCGGGAATCCGCTGAATAAGAGAACGCTCCGGTACATTGAACGCTGGAAGGAGCTCTGCCCGGATTTCGAATTTATCCGCTGGGACGAGACCAACTGCGACATGAACGCCAACGAGTACGTCCGCGGTGCTTACCAGAGCGGAAAATGGGCGTTCGTGTCGGATTATTTCCGGCTGAAGGCGCTGTATGAGCAGGGCGGGGTGTACCTTGACACCGACGTGGAGCTGCTCAGACCTTTCGGTGATCTGCTGGAACTGAGCGGTTTTGCAGGATTCGAGGACGCGGAGCATGTCGCCACCTGCGTGCTGGGCGCTGAGAAGGAACACGGGTTCTTCCGGCAGGCTATGGAGCTTTATGAAGGCAGGACGTTCCTGCGCGAGGGAGGGGAGCCTGATCTCACCACTAACGTGGAGATACTCACCAGTCTGCTCGGGCGGAACGGTCTGGAGCCTGATGGAGCGCGTCAGAGCGTAATGGGCATGGAGATATTCCCGGCGGAGTATTTTTCCCCCAGGAGCCTTGAGACCGGAAAGCTCACGAAAACCGGGAACACATATGCGATACACTGGTTCGAAGCGTCCTGGCAGACAGGCTCGCAGAGGTTCCACAGGAAGGTGGCGCAGGTCATCGGTAAGAAGAACACCGAGCGCCTCAAAAAGCTGCTGGGAAGGTCCGGCGGGCCGGAGAGTTCCGGCAGGAGCGGCTGACAGTACGCACAAACGAAGGGAAGTGACCGCTGGTGACGGAGGAGCAGTCGCAGATGTTCCGGCTTCTGCGCACATTCAGTGAGATTTGCGAAGAAAACGGGCTGCGGTATTTCGTCGTGGGCGGGACGCTCATAGGCGCGGTAAGGCATCGGGGGTTCATTCCCTGGGACGACGATATTGATGTTTCCATGCCGCTGGACGATTTCCGGAAATTCACGGAGCTTGCACGGGAGCTTCCCGGGAGCTTCGCACTCCAGTCGGAGGAGACCGACCCGCGCTATCCGTTTGTGTTCGCGAAGCTCTGCGATACGCAGTACGCCTACGACACGGGCTACGATAACCACCCCATGGGGGTCTATATCGACATCTTCCCGCTTATCCCCGCAAGGGCGCTGAGCCGGCGTACAAAGCTGATCTTCAACATGATAAGCGTTTCGGACTATGTTTTGCAGGTCAAGCTTGGCTGGACGGAGTTCGTACCCTACAAGAAGCCGCTTGCGCGGGCGGGGTTCCGCATGATGAACTGTCTTTCTGCGACGCGTCTGCGGAGGCTCCGGCGGAGGCTCATCGCCGGGATATACGACGAAAAGAGCCGGAGTACGCTGTGTTCCCCGGGAGGGGCGTACTCTGCGGAGAAGGAGTTTTTCCCCGCCGAGTGGTTTGCCGGGGCGGCAAAGGTGGGGTTCGAGGGCGTACAGTTCGATGCCCCGCAGGGCTGGGACGAGTATCTCAGAAGAAATTACGGTAATTATATGGAGCTTCCACCTGTCGCGGAACGCAGAAGCTCGCATAAAAAATAACAAATATATAAAGGGAGAAATCACATGAATCTAGCGCTGATATTTGCCGGAGGAACCGGCACGAGAATGAATTCCAAGACCAAGCCCAAGCAGTTCCTTGAGCTGAACGGAAAGCCCATCATTATACATACCATCGAACTTTTCGAGAGCCACCCTGAGATAGACGCGATAGCAGTGGTATGCCTTGAGAGCTGGATAGGCTATCTCAATGAGCTGCTGGAGCGGTTCCGCATTAAGAAGGTAAAGTACGTCGTACCCGGCGGCGAGACCGGTCAGCAGTCGATAAGGAACGGCCTGACTGCATTCTGGGACGATCAGGATATCCCGAGGGATTCGCTGGTGCTGATACACGACGGCGTGCGTCCGCTCATCAATGAGGATATCATCACACGCAGCATAGAGTGCGCGAAGCAGTACGGCAATGCGATAACCGTTACCCCGGCCATCGAGACGATAATCACCGTTTCCGAGGACGACAGCGTTGACCAGATAATGGACAGAAGCAAGTGCAGAATGGCGCGTGCGCCGCAGACGTTCCGGCTGTGCGATATCGTTGAGGCTCACAATAAGGCGATAGCGGACGGCGCGCTGAATATGATAGATTCGGCGATGCTGATGTCGCATTACGGCGCGACGCTCCATGTAGTGGAGGGTCCGGTGGAGAACATCAAGATAACCACTCCTTCGGATTTCTATGTGTTCAGGGCTATTTCCGAGGCAAGGGAAAATTCGCAGATCTGGGGGATATAAGGCGCTATGTGGACAGAAAATCCGATATTCAGGGAGGACCTCGACAGGCTCGCTTCCTATGACTATATTCCGTGGGACGACCTGCGGGACAGCACGGTGTTCATCACCGGCGCGACCGGACTGATCGGCTATACCGCCGTGTGCGCCCTGCTGCGCTATGATCAGCTCCATGACGCGGGGATAAAGGTGGTCGCCCTTGTCCGTGATGTAGGCAGGGCAGAGGCTAAGTTCAGCCGCCAGATCGCCGACGGCTGCGATATCACGTTCATACGCGGCAGCGTGGAGTACCTCCCGGAGATAGTCGGGAAGATAGACTACATCATACACGGCGCCTGCCCGACTTCCAGCCAGTATTTCGTTGACCACGCGGTGGAGACGATAGACACCATTGTAAACGGCACGAAAAACGTCCTGGATCTTGCACGTAAGAAGAATGTCTCAGGCGTTGTGTTCCTCTCCAGCATGGAGGTTTTCGGAACCACCACCGAGCGCAGACCGCTCTCAGAAAACGACCTGGGTTATATCGACCTGTCCTCCCCGCGCAGCAGCTACCCCGAGGGAAAGCGCTTCGCGGAGAACATGTGCTGCTCCTACGCAAGCGAGTATAGCGTACCTGTGACCGCTGCAAGACTGGTTCAGACCTTCGGTCCCGGCGTGAAGTACGACGACGGCCGCGTGTTCGCCTATGCGGCGAGGTGCGCCCTTAGCGGCGAGGATATCCGGCTGAACACAGACGGCTCAAAGGAGAACATGTACCTCTACACCGCCGACGCGGTGGGAGCTATACTGTTCCTGCTCGTAAACGGCGAACGCGGCGGCGTGTACAATGTCGGCAACGAGGAGAGCTACTGCTCCGTAAAGGAGATGGCGCAGACAGTAGCCGAGGTTCTCGGAAAGGGCGCGGTTTCCGTGCTGACGAACTGCGGCGCACAGGATAACTCCGGAAAGAAGAACATCTACCGCCCGGACGGCTTCCTGATGATGGATATTTCAAAGCTGAGATCCGCCGGCTGGACGGCGCATGTTCCGCTTGGCGAGATGTTCCGGCGCATGGCGGAGTGTTTCGAGGACGAGGAGCCGGAGAGCGCTCCCGCGGCAAAGCCCGAGGTCTACGCCCAGACAGATTCAGGCTACGAAGCGCTGATGGATCAGATAAACATCCTGAGCAAACGACTGGACGCGAATAAGAAGGCTCTCGACAAGCGGCTCGACAAGACGGACGCCGCCGTTAAGAGCATAAACCTCAAAACTGACCCGTTCAAGGTGAAATTCAAGCGCAAATTCAAGGCGGCGGCTAAGAAGAATAACCCGGTGGGATTCCTGTTCAGAAAGGCGCTGAACCAGTACCGTAAGATGAAGCGCGCGCACTTCCGCAGGAAGTTCAGCAAGCTGCCGCTTCAGGAGAACAAGGTATTCGCGATAACGTTCGACAAGCGGTATAACTGCAACCTGAAGTACATCGTTGAGGAAATGCTCCGGGAGGAGCTTCCGCTGGACATCGTGTGGGTAATTCCCGCGAACGGCAAGATAAACCGCAGGGACTATCCCGCCGGAGTGCGCCTTATAAAGTACCAGAGCAAAGAGATGTACTACGAGATGAGCACCGCGAAGGTGTGGCTGGACAATGCGCTCAACTGCGTCTGGGACAACGGCATGAAGAAGAAGCCGGGTCAGGTGTACATCAACACCTGGCACGGAAGCATGGGCATAAAGCGGCTGAATGGCGACAAGCACTGGCTCAGCCGTGCGAAGCTCTGCAACAAGGCTACCGACTACTGTATCTCCAACTGCAAGTTCGAGGAGGATGTCTACAGCGACACGTTCTGGAAGGACGTTCCGTATCTGAGATACGGCCATGCGCGCAACGACATTCTGTTCCGTACTGACCTTCGCGGCCTGAGAAAGCAGATCTGCGCCCGCTATAATGTCTCCCCTGGGAAGAAGATAATGATATATGCGCCTACGTTCCGCGACGATGGGAGCCTCGACTGGTGCGACCTCGATTTTGAGCGTCTGCGCACCGACCTTGAGCAGAAGTTCGGCGGAAGCTGGGTAATATTTATCCGCAAGCACTTCAAGAACCGCGCCAAGAGCGTCACGGAGGACGTTTTCGACGGCTCGATAATCGATGTCACCGACTATCTGGACATGCAGGAGCTTCTTGCGGTTGCGGACGCGGGAATCACCGATTATTCAAGCTGGGCGTACGACTACGTGCTGACGCGCAGACCGCTGTTCATCTACGCCACCGACCTCGATCAGTACGACCAGGGCCGCGGGTTCTATTATCCGCTGACGGAAACGCCGTTCTCCATTTCGCAGAACACGGACGAACTGTCTGAAAATATCCTGGCGTTCGACGACGGCGCATACCAGGCGCGTATAGACGATTTCCTCGCGAAGAAGGAGTGCGTAGACGACGGTCACGCGAGCGAACGTATAGTTGGTCTTATCAAGCAAGTGACTGATACGAAGTCTCCGGCGGACGTGGAGGCAGAAAATACACAGACTGAAACAAAACAATGAGGTGTTGACGAATGCAGACAGGCGCTATCGAAGCAGTTAAGCAGGAAAAGGCCGTCCCAGAAAAGGGCGGCAGAAACTACGAGTTGGATTTTTTCCGGCTGGTGTTTGCACTGCTGGTATTTATATACCATACAAACCCGTTTATTGGCAAAAATACAAGAGTAGTTCTGCCACCCGATCTTGGAGCGGGAGCGGTACATTTCTTTTTCATTCTTTCAGGAATGTTTATGGCAAACAGCATAGTAAAGCGCGGTGTGACAGGAAATTGCGCCAAGTTGTCAATCGGATTTGTACTTAATAAATTCAAGTCGTTTGCTCCTGAGTATTTTGCGGCGCTGTTTATTGGCGTCACGGCGAAGGTAGTGTTTTCCGACGGTGGCATTATGGTCAGACTGGCAAGAATGTTTCCCGAAATATTCTGTGTGTATGCTTCCGGTGTATGGTACAATAACAATGCAGCAACATGGTACTTATCTGCAATGCTGATATGCATGCTTCCGCTTGCATATCTGCTATATGCCAAAAGAGATCTCACATTGTATGTCATAGCTCCATTGGTGTCCATTCTGACATTTGGTTATATGTGTCAGACAAACAATTTCCAGTTCATCTATCATGTAGATATGTACGGCATTTTGATGGGCAGCATAATTCGCGGAATGTGTGGTCTGTGTTCTGGAATATGCGCTTATACAATATATGTCAGAATTAAAAATGCAAGTTTAAACAAGCATATGCGATTTTTCTTGACGGTTGCTGAAGTGATTATGTATCTGATATTCTTTTCAGCATGGTTCGGGCTTCAGAATAACGCTGTCGTTATGTCCATTATGATAATGCTCCCAGTGCCGCTTGCAGTCACATTCAGCGGTAAAAGCTATGTTGGGGAGCTGTTTAGATTTAAATGGATGAGTCATTTTGCACCGCTTTCCCTGATAATCTACCTAAATCATGGAATTGCTCAGGGTATAGTTAGTACAGTGCTTCCCGGCAGAAGTTATAAAATGTGCCTAAAGTGGATGATAATTCTCACTGTGGCATTCTGCATAATCAACACTCTGTTGGTAAAGGGCGGCAGGGCGCTATGGAACAGAAAGCTGAAAGAGTATTTCACAAAGCCGGACGTCGAATGACCCGCCGGCACTATCTGGGAAGCGAGGAAGTCAGACATATATGCTGGAACGAATAAAGCAGAAGATAAAGCAGAATCGCTTCCTGTTTGAGGAGCTGGTGAAGCGTGACTTTACAAAAAAATACAAACGCACGGTGCTGGGTATGCTCTGGAGCATACTCGGCCCGCTGATGACGCTGGGGGTAATGGCTCTGGTGTTCACGCAGTTCTTCGGGCGGAACATGGAGCACTACGTTATCTACATGTTCTGCGGAAACCTGCTGTTCAGCTATTTCAAGGAATCCACCAACGGCGGCATGACCGCCCTCCAGGCAAACGCGAAGATCTTTTCCAAGATAAACGTGCCGAAATATATGTTCGTGCTGTCGAAGAACGTTTCATCGCTCATCAATTTCGGGATAAACCTGTGCGTGCTTTTCGTGTTCTGTCTGTTCGATGGGGTGGCATTTACCTGGAAGTTCCTTCTGCTGATTTACCCGGTGTGCTGTCTGGTGACGTTCAACCTTGGAATGGGGCTTATCCTCTCGGCGCTGTACATCATGTTCAAGGACCTCAAGTACCTCTACGATATCTTCACGCTCCTGCTGATGTACGTTTCGGCGATATTCTACTCGATAGACGCCTACTCGCTTGAGAAGCAGTACCTGTTCTATCTCAATCCGGTGTACGTCTACATCAGGTATTTCCGCAAGATAATCCTTGAGGGCGAGATACCGCAGTGGACGTTTCACCTGCTGGCGGCGGGATACGCGCTCGCCGCGCTGGCACTGGGCGCCGTTATCTATAAGAAGAAGAACTACAAGTTCCTGTACTACATCTGACAGGGGGCGTTTATGGGCAAAATAATCGAAGTTAAGAACGTGTCCGTGAAATACATCACGGGCGACCTGCGCAACATCGGGCTGAAAGAATTCGTCATGAAGAAGCTGACCCATCAATACCGCGCGGAGGAATTCCTCGCGGTGAACGATGTTTCGTTCTCGCTGGAAAACGGCGACATGCTCGGTATAATCGGCACCAACGGAGCGGGGAAATCCACCCTGCTGAAGGTCATCACGCAGATAATGCGGCCGTCCTCCGGAAGCGTCAGGGTGCGCGGAAAGGTTTCTGCGCTGCTGGAGCTTGCAAGCGGGTTCGACGGCGACCTCAACTTAAAGGAGAACGCCTACCTGCGTGGCGCAATGCTGGGCTACACCCGGGAGTTCATGAACGAGCGCTACCCGGAGATATTGAAATTCTCGGAGCTTGAGGAGTTCGAGCAGAGACCGTTCAAGCAGCTCTCAAGCGGCATGAAGTCGCGCATAGCATTCTCCATCGCCAGCATGGTCGACCCGGAGATACTTATACTCGACGAGGTGCTGTCGGTCGGCGACGGTGCCTTCCGGGAAAAGAGCGAAGCAAAGATGAAGGAGATAATCCGCAACGGAAAGGCGACTATACTTGTGTCGCACTCTCTCGACCAGATACGGCGCATGTGCAACAAAGTGCTGTGGCTCGACCATGGCAGGCAGATAGCGTTCGGCGAGACTGAGAAGATATGCGACGACTATGCGGCATTTCTGAAAACTAAGGAGCTTCCGAAGATACAGTAAAGGAGACAGCTTTAATGAAACTAAGCGTATTGGAGCGGCTTGAGAAAACCGCGGCGCAGTTCCGGGATAAGACGGCGTATTCCGACGCCGTGACCAGCATAACGTTCGGCGAGATAGAGGAAAAGGCAAAGCGCCTGGGAAGCGCGCTTGCTGAGCGCGTCAGACCAGGCAGCCCGGTGGCGGTGATGGGGAAGCGCGGAGTGCTTACCCCGGTGATGTTCCTGGGAGCGGTGTACGCAGGGTGCTATTACATTCCGCTGGACGCTTCACAGCCGGAATCCCGGCTGAGGGATATACTGTCCGTGCTGAAGCCGGCGATACTTATCTCCGACGCGGACACCATCTCCGCCGCCGGGAAACTGGGGTTTGAAGGCGGGATAGTTCCTGCGGACGAACTGTTCGCGCATGAGATATCGCAGGAGCGCCTCGACGAGATATCCGGCGCCGCATGCCTTGACGACCCGCTGTACGTGATATTTACGTCCGGCTCCACCGGCAGACCCAAGGGCGTTATAACATCCATGCTCTCGCTGATGAACTATATAGACGCGTACATCGAAGTAATGGGGATAACCGAAGCGGACGTCCTGGGAAACCAGTCGCCGCTGGATTACATTGCGGCTATCCGTGATATCTACATACCGCTGTTCACCGGAGCCTCGATGTTCATAATCCCCAAAGAGTGCTTCGTAATGCCGTCGGAGCTGTTCAAGGCGCTCAACGAGCATAAGGTGACGTCGGTGGGCTGGAGCGTTTCCGTGTTCACCATCGCCGCGAAAATGGGCGTGTTCGACGAAGCGAAGCCGCAGTATCTCAAGAAGATATGCTTCTCCGGCTCGGTCATGCCGTGCAGTATCCTGAGGATATGGCAGGAGAATCTCCCTGACGCGAAGTTCGTCAACCAGTACGGCCCCACCGAGTGCACGGCGTCCTGCACCTATTACGAGGTGAAAGGCATGGTAGAGGACGGCGACGTGCTCCCGATAGGAGTACCCTACAGGAATTACAGGGTGTTCCTGCTGAAGGAGGACAACACTCCCGCCAAAGCAGGTGAGATGGGCGAGATATGCGTAGCGGGGCAGTCGCTGGCGCTGGGTTATTACAACGACCCGGAGCTTACGGCGAAGTCCTTCATACAGAATCCGCTGAACAGCTCTTACCGCGAGCTGATATACAAGACCGGCGACTACGGCGTGCTTCTCCCTGACGGAAACCTTGGCTACAAGGGCAGGAAGGACCGGCAGATAAAGCACCTCGGACACCGGGTTGAACTGTCGGAGATAGAAGCGGCTGCGCTGCGCCTTGAGAGCGTCAGCGAGGCGTGCTCTATGTACCTAAAGGAAAAGGAGCTTATATATTTATTCTACACAGGCGCGGCGACGGTAAAGGAAGCCGCGGTGCATCTCAGAGGGCTGCTTCCTGGCTTCATGGTGCCAAGGAAGCTCATAAAGCTGGACGATATGCCGAAGCTGGCAAACGGCAAGATAAATATGCAGGCGCTTAAAGAACTAATGAAATGATTCAGGAGGAAAACAACATGAAAGAGCAGTTACTTGGAGTACTTGAAGAAATCAGACCCGACCTCGACTGGGAGGCGGAAAAGCAGCTCATCGACGGGGGCGTGCTTGATTCGTTCGATATCGTGTCCATAGTAGGCGCGCTGAACGATGAATTCGATATCGACATACACGTAGGCAACCTGGTTCCTGAGAACTTCAACAGTATCGAGGGTATGATGAAGCTCATCGAGAAGCTCCAGCAAGAGGACTGATATGAACAAGACTATACTTGAAGAAGCGGCGCGCCGCTTCGGAACTCCCTGCTACGTTATCAGCGGCGACGACTTCGCACGCCGCGCGAACGCAGTAAAGGAGGCGTTCGGGGAAAATACCGGGCTTTGCTATTCGATAAAGGCGAATCCGTTCCTGCTGAAATACCTGCCGGACGCGTTCTCATATATCGAGGTATGCTCCCCGGGCGAACTGAGCATATGCGAGGAGCTTTCCGTTCCGATGAGCAAGGTGATATTCTCCGGCGTGAACAAAACCGAGCGCGACGTTGAGCGCGCCTGGAACGACGGGGTAGGTCTGTTCACTGCGGAGAGCCTGCTCCATGTGCGGCTCATCAACGCCCGCGCGGTAAAGAGCGGCGGAAAGGCGCGGCTGATACTCCGGCTTTCCCACGGCAGCCAGTTTGGCATGGACGCTTCCGTGATAAAGGAAGTTATCCGGAACCGGGATTCCTACAAGGGTCTTGAGATAGTCGGGCTGCACTACTTCACCGGCACTCAGAAAACGAAGGTCCAGACCATACGCCGGGAGCTTTCACTGCTGGACGAATTCTGCCAGGAGCTGGAATCGGAGCTGGGTTTCCGTGCAGAGCACATTGAGTATGGTACGGGGCTTGCGGTGGAGTACTTCAAGGATTTCACCGAGGAAACCGATATGGCTCTGCTGGCAGAGGCGGCGGAAGCCGTCCGGGAGTTCGCCGGGAAATACCCGCTGACCGTTGAGATGGGAAGATTTTTCGCAGCGGAAAGCGGCAGCTACCTCACCAGCGTAATGGACGTAAAAACGAACGGCGACGCGACCTACGTGATATGCGACGGAGGAATAAATCAGCTCAATTATTATGGGCAGAACATGGCGATGAAGGTTCCGCCGATATCTGTGCTCAATAAGCCGGAGGGATCGGAGCGCGCGGATTACTGCCTGTGCGGCAGCCTCTGCACCACTGCTGATATACTGGTGCGCAAAGCGGAGCTTCCGAAGCTCGATATCGGCGATGTTATCTGTTTTTCGCGCTGCGGAGCATACTCCATCTCGGAGGGCATAGCGATATTCCTGTCGCGGAGCCTGCCGAATGTCGCGCTGTACAGCGAAAAGGACGGGTTAACTCTGTCGCGGCAGATAACGGAGACCTATCCGCTCAACAAGCCGTAACCGGAGGTAATTAATGTCATACACATCGCTTGGCTACATGCTGTTTGTGGCGTGCTGCCTGATATTTTACTATATTTTCCCGAAGAAGCACCGCTGGTGGGTGCTTCTTGCAGCAAGCATAGGCTTCTATGCAATAGTATGCCTGAAGTACATCAGCTTCGTTTTCGTGACCGCAGCCAGCACCTACGCAGGCGGCCGGATACTCGAGGCATATGCGAACAAGCATAAGGCGTACATAAAGAGCCAGAAGGGCATCTGGCCGAAGGAAGAGCGCGACCTCTACAAGGCGAAGGTCTCCCGGCGAAAGAAGTGGATAACAGCGGCGATCCTGCTGCTGAACTTTGGCATACTCGGGTTCCTCAAGTACTACAATTTCTTTGCGGACGCGCTGAACGTTCTGCTGAACCCGCTTGGCGGCGGGCTTCCGGAACTGGGGCTGTTCCTGCCGCTAGGCATTTCGTTCTACACGTTCCAGTCAATGGGGTACATCATCGACATTTATCGTGAGAAGTTCCCCGCGGAGCGTAATTTCGGCAAAATGCTGCTGTTCACGTCGTTCTTCCCGCAGATAGTGCAGGGACCTATAAGCTTTTACAGCGACCTGTCCGGGAAGCTCTACGAGGGTCATGACATCAGTTTTTCCAACATCAAGCAGGGCGTCCTGCTGATAACCTGGGGATTCTTCAAGAAGCTGGTCATTGCTGACCGGCTGGTGAACACCGTGCTGACTATCCCGGCGGAATACGAGAAGCATTCCGGCACCGTGATACTGATAACGGCGCTGTTCTACGCAGTCCAGCTTTACGCGGATTTCTCCGGCGGCATTGACATTTCCCGCGGCGTTTCTCAGCTTTTCGGCATAGATCTCGCAGAGAACTTCAGACGTCCGTATTTCTCAAGGAACATCTCCGAGTACTGGCACAGATGGCACATCACCCTTGGAGCGTGGCTCAGGGAATACCTGTTCTATCCCATCGCGATGTCAAAGCTGTTCCAGAAGTTCGGCAGGAGCCTCAAGAAGCATTTCGGCATGAAGATATCCAAGGTGCTGCCGGTGAGCATAGCCTCGCTCATCACATTCATCGTTGTGGGAATATGGCACGGAGCTTACTGGAGATATGTCGGATTCGGTCTGTGGAACGGACTTATAATCATGGTCTCCACGCTACTTGAGGACAAATACGCTGTCTGGAAGAAAACTCTGCACATCAGGGATACCAACAAGCTGTTCATCTTGTTCCAGATGTTCAGAACGTTCCTTATCGTGCTGGTGGGGTATTATTTCGACATAGCTCCGGGATTTACGGCGGCTCTGAAAATGATGTGGCTTTCGATTACGGATTTCCATATCAGCGAACTTGCAGATCCGGCAATATTCGATGCTCTCGGAGTCAGCAGTGCAAGCCTTATTTTAGTCGCGATCGCAGTCCTTGCACTTCTGGTATGCTCCATCGTTCAAGAGTGTTCCGGCAGGACACTGCGTGAGATGATATGCAGCAAAGGCTTCTGGGCTGAGGCTGGAGTATTCCTCCTGCTGTTCTGGGTAGTGGCAATTTTCGGCGTATATGGTCCGGGAACAAATCCGGCAGAGTTCGTGTATATGCAGTTTTAAGATAGGGGGATAAAATGAAGAACGCATATCTTAAACGTGTATTCAAGCTGACAGCCGTGGGGCTTGCGATGATGATTCTTTACATCTTCTTTGCAGACTTGATGAAGTTCAACAACACAAATTCCGAGCTGCATGTCAGGAATTTTTACCGTGAGCCTGAAAATACGATAGATGTCGGGTTGATAGGCGCTAGCGAGATGTATGCGGACTATTCCGCGCCGCTTGCCTACCAGAAATACGGTTTTACAAGCTACAACCTGTGTGTTGCGGGAACTACCGGCGGCGTATACAAATCAATGATACGAGAGATGTTAAGCCGGCAGACTCCTCAGCTGCTGGTGATAGAGGTCAACGGCTTTTTATATAATGTGAATAGTCTTCAAGATGAAGGAACGCTGCGCCAGTGGATCGACAACATGGAAAAGAACGATAACTGGCTTGACACTATCAGCGAACGTATAGAGCCGGACGACAGGAAAAACTATTATGTACGCCTGTTAAAGTACCACTCCAATTGGGAAAATCCTAAAGACCTGGTAAAAAGGCAGTGCGATATCGACAGGAACAATGAAAGCGATGTATCCCTCTGCAAGAGCATGGGCATACGCACCCAGACCAACCCGGAAGTGAGCACGGCGGAAAACAAGAACAAGCTTACCGACCTTGGAAAGAGCTATCTTGAAGAAACCATCGCCTACTGTCAGGAAAAAGGGCTGAAGAATGTTCTGTTTATCAGGGCTCCGCATAATGAGAAGCTGAACAAGAAAACAAACCAGCAGATTGAAGAAATCATCACCCAAAACGGCTATGCCTATATGAACTTTGAGTATATTTCGGAAGAATTCGGAATAGACGATAAAAATGATTACTTTAACACCGAGCACCTGAATGTATTTGGCTGCGAAAAGTTCACAGATTACCTCAGCAGGTATATTACTGAAAATTATACGATCGAAACGGAGCATTCCGGAGACGTAGACGCAGAATGGAACAAATGCGCGGAACACACAAATGCCGTATTTGATACCCTCAAGGAGCGCACGCTTAAAGAAGAGGGTAAGTATTACACAGAGTTTTCCGACATGAAGTGGTAAGCTTGTAAGTCCACCATTTGAGAATACATACTAAAACCTCCCCCGAACCTTAGGTTTGGGGGAGGTTGCAGCTTGTTGAAAAAGTAGCTTTTGCCTGCGAAGCAGGCATTTGAAATCCGTTTTTTGCCTCAGCTCTGCCGAGGCAAAAAACACTTCTATCCACGCAAGTGTGCGGTTTGTCGGCATTGCCGGCAAACCGTGCGCGCGGCGCGGATGTTCGGCGGAAAAGTCCCGTTGGGACTTTTTCGACGGTCTCAAATCCCTCCCGCCGAAAACGGGAGGGATTTTGCGTTTTGTGCTTATTCCTCGACAAGTGTGTCTGTGGGAGCCACCGTGTTGGTAGGAGCCGCAGGCTTAGCGGGGATCTTGTCCTTGTTCTCCATAACGAGCAGGTTCATTTCAAACGGTGTGAAAACTCTGCCGCAGGGTGAGCCGGGGTTCAGAACCGCGGTTCTGCCCTTGATAGCCTCGAACAGGCGCACAGTGTTGACCTTCATGCAGTTGAATGTCTTGTGCTCCGGTGTTGCAAGCACTGCCATGCGGTTCGGTGATGTGAAGAACGGAATCACCTGCTGACCTTCCTTGTTGGTCATCATCATGACGTTGAGCAGGCGGTTGCCGTTAGCGTCAGTCTGGTTGCCAAGAGCGGCAACTGCGAATACGTCAGCCGCCATCAGGTCGGGAAGCACGGTCTTCCACTTAGTCTTGGTCTTATCCTGGTTAGCTTCGGTGATCCTCTCTTCGAGGACCTTGTTGAAAGCTTTCATCTGGTCAGGGGACATCTGCTGATTAGCCATAATACACTACCTTTCTGTGGTGATCATCTGGTCTTTTCTGCGTTTTCCTTGAGGATCTTTGCGATAACGTCCTCAACGGGGGAAGCGCCGAGGTCGCCGTCCTTGCGTGAACGGAGGGCTACGGTGTTGTCCTCGACTTCCTTATCGCCGAGAATGAAGAAGTACGGGATCTTCTCAAGCTGAGCCTGACGTATCTTGTAGCCTATCTTCTCGTTGCGGTTGTCGACGGTAACGCGGATATTCATATCGTCGAAGCGCTTTGCAATGCTCTCTGCGTATTCCTTTGCACGGTCCGTGATCGGGAGGATACGAACCTGTTCAGGAGACAGCCACAGCGGGAGCGCGCCTGCGTACTTTTCAAGCAGGTAAGCAAGGGTACGCTCGTAGCAGCCGAGGCTTGTACGGTGGATAATATACGGGTTCTTCTTGGTGCCGTCTACGTCAACGTACTCCATGCCGAAGCGCTGTGCGAGGAGCATATCTATCTGGATAGTTACCAGGGTGTCTTCCTTGCCGAATACGTTCTTGTACTGGATATCGAGTTTCGGACCATAGAATGCAGCCTCGTCGATACCGATGGTGTACTGAACGCCCAGGTCGTCGAGAATTGTCTTCATTGTAGCCTGAGCGATCTCCCACTGCTCGGGAGTACCCTCGTACTTGTTCTTGGGGTTAGCGGGATCCCACTGTGAGAAGCGGAATGTGCAGTCCTCAAGCAGACCTACAGTATCGAGGCAGTACTTGGCAAGCTCCAGGCAGTTTCTGAATTCGTCCTCGAGCTGCTCAGGACGGAGGATATAGTGACCCTCGGAGATAGTGAACTGACGAACTCTGATAAGGCCGTGCATCTCGCCGCTGTCCTCGTTGCGGAACAGTGTGGAGGTCTCGGTAAGTCTCATCGGGAGGTCGCGGTAGCTGCGCTGTCTGTTCAGGAATACCTGATACTGGAACGGGCAGGTCATCGGGCGGAGCGCGAAGCATTCCTTGGTCTCGTCGTTGGGGTCGCCGAGTACGAACATGCCATCGAGGTAGTGATCCCAGTGGCCGGAGATTTTATAAAGCTCGCGCTTTGCCATATATGGAGTCTTTGTGAGCTGACAGCCGTGCTTTGCTTCAACGTCCTCTACCCAGCGCTGCATGATCTGAACGACCTTAGCGCCCTTGGGCAGGAGAATCGGAAGACCCTGACCGATGTAGTCGACAGTGGTGAAGTACTCAAGCTCTCTGCCTATCTTGTTGTGGTCGCGGCGCTTTGCGTCCTCGAGAGCCTCGAGATGAGCGTTGAGCGCGTCCTTGGACGGGAATGCAGTACCGTAGATACGGGTGAGCATCTTGTTCTTCTCGCTTCCGCGCCAGTAAGCGCCGGTCACGGACGTGAGCTTGAACGCCTTGACCGGAGAAGTGGACATCAGGTGCGGACCTGCGCACAGGTCCGTGAAGTCGCCCTGCTTGTAGAAGGAGATGGGTTCGCCCTTGCCTGCGTGTTCCTGGCAGAGTTCAACCTTGTAGGGTTCGCCCTGTTCTTCGAGGTACTTTATAGCTTCGTCGGGAGCCATTGTGAAGTGTTCGAGGCGTATGGACTCCTTAACGATCTTCTTCATTTCTGCTTCGATTTTTGCCAGGGTGTCGGTGGTGAAGGGCTCCTCGGTGTCGAAATCATAGTAGAAGCCGTTCTCGATAGCCGGGCCGATGGCGAGCTTTGTCGCCGGGAAAAGGCGCTTTACTGCCTGAGCCAGAACGTGGGAGGCGGTGTGGTTGAATGCTCTCTGTCCCTGCTCGTCCTCAAATGTGAGGAACTTAACGGTGCAGCCGTCGGTGAGGGTGGTGCGGAGGTCGCATACCTTGCCGTCGATTTCCGCTGCACATGCAGTCTTAGCCTCTCCGAGTTCTCTTGCCGCGTCGAATGCGGACAGCGGAGCGTCAAACTCCTTGATCTCGCCGTTTCCTAGTGTTACCTTGATCATACTGAACTTCCTTTCCTTGCAGAGCTAAACAAAAGCCCTGCCGTTCAATGTAAATATTCGCAGCTTTACGCTGTGTATCTCTTATTTTACTACTATTCCGCATAAAAGTCAAGTTATTTGTAGGTTTATGCCGCCAGGCTCCGACAATAATTGACACGATGTACAAAGTGTAGTATAAGGGAACCTCTAAAAACCGGTTTGAAAAGGGAAAATGGGTAGAGTGCGCCGAATGCGATGAAAGCCGACGAAGTAAGGCTGTAGCCTTATGAGGAGGTTTGAAGAAGCAGGCGGTGTACTATACACATTTTCCCTCAAACAAGGTTTTTAGAGGTGACCAATAATAAATGCGGCTGAGAGCCTGAAAAAGGTGTCAGCCGCAAAATGATATTATCTTGAAAATCAACGGTTACTCTTAGATTTGCGATTAGTTGCCAAAATTGTTATCAGCATAACAGCGCCAAATTGTAAAGTGATGAATATGGATGCCACTAAGATTATTTGCAGGCATAAAACCAATTATCGGTAATCTTTTCAACATAGACACGGTTTTTATCCGTAATTTCAGCCAAATTTACAAAATCGGGCTTTTGGTTGGATTTTGAATAGATAAACGAGGCTCTGCCGTTTGCAATTCCAAACGTCGCAAAATTCTCATTTACATATAAACACTCAAATCCAAGGTGGTCTAATCTGAAAACGGATTTAACCGTCACAAACGCTTTTTTCTGCTCCTCGGTCAACGGATAGAGCAAATGTTCATAGCCATTATAGCAAGCAAGATTATTCGCATCTGTATCGACCGTAAACAGCCAGACGCCGTCCTCGTTGCCGTCCTCATAAAGCGCCATGGCAGTTTTTTCCGCCGTTTCAAAACTGCTGATGTTATCTGTGAGCATAGATTTTTTGTAGGATACCGTTTGTTTTGGCGTATTTATGAAATAAACCGCAAGAATTATCACCGCAAGCAAGACAAATCCCGCCGCGATCAAAAGGGTTTTCCTTTTCATGGAATTTCACTCTCGAAAGTTCTATCAAATTCTATATATCATTTAAATTCTGCTTTGTCAATAGTCATATAAGCTGATCCTGAATGATATCGGCAATCTTGTAAAGCGGAGCCTGAACCTGCACAGCGCCGATATTGTACGCTTCCATCGGCATGCCGTAAACTACGCAGGTCGCCTTGTCCTGCCCTATCGTGAACGCTCCTGACTGCCGCATTTTAAGAAGACCGTCCGCGCCGTCCCGGCCCATTCCGGTGAGGATAACGCCGATGGCGTTTGCTTTGGCGGTATCAGCGACGCTTGAGAAAAGAACGTCTACAGACGGGCAGTGCCCTGAAACCTTCTCGCCCGGCTTCGAAGATACGTAGTATCCCCTGGAGTCCCGGCAAAGCCTCAGATGATGTTCGCCTGCCCCGATAATTACGAGACCGCGCCGCAGCCGGTCGCCGTCCTCGGCTTCCTTGACCTCCATCGGGCAGTTCTTGTTGAGCCGCTCGGAATACAGCTTCGTGAATCCCGCAGGCATGTGCTGAACAACAACGGTTGCCGGAGAATCCGCAGGCAGATTTTTGATCACCTGTTCCAGCGCCTCGGTGCCTCCGGTGGAAGCGCCAAGTGCAAGCACGACGTCATTTTTGCGAAACCGCTTCGCGGTCGTGGAGAAGCTGGTATGTACCACTTCCGGCTCCTCTGCCTTTGAGTGGTCGCCGTGGAGATCGTATGCGCTCTTTACCGCACGGCAGATGGTCTGTGCGAAGCTCTGCATTTCGGCGGTGGTGCGGGCAAGCGGTTTCTGGATAAACTCTATGCACCCTGCGTCCAGAGCCGCCTGTTTCATGTTATTGGAAGACGACACCGTTATCACCGGCAGATAATACTGCGGAAGCAGCTTTTTTAGGAATGCAACGCCGTCCATGCGCGGCATTTCAATGTCAAGCGTCATGACATCCGGTTCGTATTTCAGTATCATATCCCGTGCAGAGTATGGATCTCCCGCCGTGCCTACCACATCTATTTGGGAATCCTCCCTGATATAGCGGGTCAGCACTTCTCTGAACAGGATAGAATCATCGACCACAAGCAGCTTGATCTTTTTCATAATTCTCCCCCGTCAGTCAGGTGTCAAGCCCTCTGCGGTAGATTGCCGGCTTGACATATTCGAATTTTGTCTCGCCACGCGGAATGCTCTCCGCGTGACCTATGTAGAAATATCCGCCCGGCTTCAGCACATCGTAGAAGCGGTTGACCAGCGCGTTTTTGGTGGGCTGATCGAAGTATATCATGACATTCCGGCAGAATATCAGATCGAACGGACGGCGCTTATATTTTTCGGGCATTTCTTCCATCAGGTTGAAAGGCTTGAAGATTATCTGATCCTTTATCTCCTGACAGATCTCATAGTGCTCGTTGTCTACCTGTCTGAAATAGCGGCGCTTCCATTCGGGGCTGAGCCCCTTCATGCCCTCAACGTTGTAGACGCCGGCCTTCGCCTTGTCCATGACGCTGTTGGAGATATCCGTTGCAAGGATACGCGTATCCCACAGGCTTTTTTCCTTGCCGAAGTATTCGTCAAGAAGCATTGCCGTGGTGTAGCACTCCTCGCCGGAGGAGCAGCCCGCGCTCCAGATACGCAGCTCGTGGTTTTTGGCGTTAGCTACAGCCCAGGGGAGTATTACCTCTTTAAGGTAGGTGTAATGCTCCGGCTCGCGCATAAAGAAGGTGTGGTTTGTTGTGAGTTTGTTGAGTATCGTTGTGACTTCCGCGCCGGAGGTATCTGCCATAACAGCGTCGAGATACTGGTCGTAGCTGGTGAAGCCGCGCTCGCGTAGCATGTTGCCGAGCCGTCCCTGTATCAGCACGCGTTTGGAAGAAAGGTTGATGCCGAAGTTGTCGTGCATATAGTCAACAAGACGGTGGAATTCGCGGTCAGAGATCTCCATAGGAGTCACCCCTCATCATCAAGCAGCTTGGCAACGTCGAGAATGAGCTTAACGTCGTCGCCGGAGCGTATCATGTACTGAATAAAGGAATTGGTGTTCACGGAGCGGTTCTCCGGAGTTTCGGAGATATCGTGGGAGTGGATATCCTCAACGTCTGCAACGCTGTCGACGATAATTCCAACGGACAGCTCGTTGAAGCTGAGAATAATAATGCAGGTGCGGCTGGTGTAGGGGATCTCCTCCTTGCCGAAGCGGCTGCGGATATCAACGATCGGAACTACTTTGCTTCGAACGTTGATGATACCCTTGATGTAGCCAGGAACATGCGGCACCTTTGTGATGTGCTGCATTTCTATGATCTCGGTGACATACTGAATCTCAATACCGTAGATCTGGTCGCTGATATGGAAGGTCATAACCTTGCCCAGCACGGAATTATCCGTAGAAAGTTTTCTGTCGGTTGACTGCTGCTTAGCAACAGCCTCCTTTATAACATCATTAGTCATGCTGATTCCTCCCTTAACCGATAAGCGTATTGGTGTCGATGATCAGCGAAATGCTGCCGTCGCCCATTATCGTGCAGCCCGAAAGACCCTCGCCCTTGATTTTGTACTTGTTGAGGTATGCGGGGAACGGCTTTACGACTACCTGCTGCTCGCCGATAAGCTTGTCGGCGAAAATGCAGACGCTCTTGTTGTCGGTCTCCACAAGAAGCAGGATACCGTCCTCAAGGTTGGTGATCTCGGTGTCTATCGCGAACTTTTCATGCATGCGGAGGATAGGATAGCAAACGCCGCGTATCATGATCATTTCGTTGTTCTTTGTGTCGCGGAGTATCTGGCTGGGTTCAGCCTTGAAGCTTTCGCGGATAGTGGAGATCGGCACGGTGAATACCAGATCGCCGACTGTGATCTCCATACCGTCGATAATTGCAAGGGTGAGCGGGATCTTGATGATAAATGTAGTTCCTTCGCCCTTCTTGCTGTCAACGATGATGGAGCCGCCGCACTTCTCAACGTTCGCTTTTACAACGTCCATGCCGACGCCGCGTCCGCTGAATTCAGTAACGGTCTCGTTTGTGGAGAATCCGGGGAGAAGTATGAGATTCTGGATCTCCTTCTCGGTATATTCGCTCTCGGGCTTTGTGAGAATGCCCTGCTTTCTTGCCTTGTTCATGATCTTTTCGGGATCAATGCCGGCGCCGTCGTCGGATACGGTGATGATTACCTCGCCGGAAGCGTTCTGTGCAGTGAGCTTCAGGGTTCCCTTTGCAGGCTTGCCCTCTGCGGTACGTTCCTCAACATGTTCCTCGATACCGTGATCCATGCAGTTTCTGACGAGGTGCATGAGCGGATCCTGGAGGCTGTCCACGATGGACTTGTCTACCTCTGTATCCTCGCCTTCCATAACGAACTCTACGTCCTTGTTGAGCTTCTTTTTCATGTCGCGGACGATACGGTTCATCTTCTGGAATACTCCGGCAAGCGGAACCATTCTGATGGACATTACGGTGTCCTGAAGCTCGCTTGTGAGCTTTCTGAGCTGGCGGGCAGCCTTGTTGAAGCTTTCAAGCTCAAGGCCGTCGAGATCAGGGTTGGAAATAACCATGGACTCGGTGGTGATGATCTCGCCTACTATGTCGTGCAGAGCGTCGAGCTTTGCAAGATTGACGCTGATGAGGGACTGCTTCTGAGCGCCGCCGGCAGCAGCCTGAGCCTTTTCAACAGCAGCCTGTGCCTTCTCAACGGAGGTCTGTGCAGGCGCATGCTGAGCAGGAGCGGACGCTGGAGCAGCTGCAGGAGCAGGCGCTGCCGCTGGAGCAGGCGCTGCCGCTGCGGGAGCCGCAGCCTTAGGCTCCGGAGGAAGCTCGGTCTTTGCAGGTTCGGTGGGAGCAGCTGCGGGAGTGCTTACCACTTCGTAGCTCTGAACGTTGAGCGCGCTCTCGATCGCCTTGAGCACCTCGTCAACGCTGTCATGCGGAACGAATGTGATAAGGAAGCCCTTGTCGACGATCTCCTTGGCAGTTTCAGGGTTGTTCTCCACATCGGCAGGCTCGAATTCAAGTTCCTTGCAGGCGTCCTTGATGGTGTTTATCAGCAGGAATGCACGGAGGTTCTCCATCTGGCAGCCGTCCTCAAAGAAAACGCGGACAGTGGTCTTGTTGTTTGCTGCGGGCGCAGGAGCGGGCGCAGCGGCGGCAGGAGCCGCACCGTTTGCAGCGACCTCCGGGTCGGGAGCGGCTCCGGAAGCGATAGCCTCAGCCTGAGCCGGGGTATCGCCCTTGGTTTCGCCGACCAGAGCGTCGCGCGCCTTTAACAGCTTGTCGATGAGCTCGCTGAAGTCCATCTGCTCATATTCGCCGTTTATGTTGTTCTGGATAAGTTCAATCTGTGCCTTGTAGGAGTCGGAAACCTGGAATACAAGGTCGTAAACGAAGCTTACGTCGGTGATGACATCAGGGTTCTCGCGGATAACGAAGAACATATCCTCCGCCTTATGCGCCAGCACAGAAAGGTTCTCAAAGCCCATCATAGCTGAGGAACCTTTGATGGTATGCATGATACGGAAAATCTCCTTGATGTCCTCGCTGTCAAAGGAGTTTGCCTGCTCTGTCCTGAGAAGGATCTCGTCAAGCTGTTCCAGCAGTGAGTTGGTTTCGTAGAAGTACATGTCCAGCATTGATTCCATGCCGGGTTCGATTTTTGCCATAATAACATTCCTTTCCATATATACGCTTGAGCGCATATGATATTTTATTAGATATGTGAATGACCAGAGGCAGAAACTGCCCGGTCATGAATTTTCGGGGGTTTTGCCGTGTTTTTTCAAAAAGCCCTTTATTATTCATCAATTTTATGATACAATATACTCATTGAAGAATCATGCGAGGAGGGAAAAAACATGGCGCAGATACCACAGATAAACAATCCTATTACTGCGAAGAACTACAACTACAGCTCCCGGCCGATGGATCCAAACACGGAGCCGTTCGATATCGTTAAGCTTGCCGGCGTCCAGGGTTCGGGGAACTCCTCATCATCGGGGGCGCGCAGCCGCCTTGAGATGGGCAATCGTGAGCTTATCCCGTTACAGGTGCAGGTCGCGAAGGATCCCACCCTTGCGGTGGAGACTCTGAAGGATCTGCTGAATATCGAGGTGCTGAATCAGGCGCTCATCAACGGCCACACCGAGCTTTACGGAAAGCTGGAGGACCTTGCGGCGTCGCTGTATGTCAAGCCCGAGGAGCTTGTGCAGGAGATCCAGAACCAGGAGCAGCAGAACACTATGTTCAGCGGTCACGAGTTCTACGACGTTCTCCGCGAGGTGGCAAAGACCACAACGGATCCGTCCACAAAGGAACTTATAGGAAACCTTCTGAAGTCCATCAACTTTGCCCAGAACAAGAACGAGATACTCGGCGCGCTGCGTGCGAATATGAAGTTCCTGTCGGAGTACTTCTCGCCGAACGAGAAGCTCTCTGCAAAGCTGCTGAATCTTTCCCAGGAGTGGGGCGCGGCTGACGCGGATAAGTACTTCGACTACCTCAAGGGCGAGACCCTCGCGGTGATGAAGGACGTCAGCGGAAGCCTTCTGAACGACGAGCGCACGCAGATGCTGATACCGCTTATCACGCACAATCTGTCGCGCTATAACAACAGCCCGTACATGTGCAAGGAGTATTTCAACCTGCTGCTTTCGCAGATATCCTCGGGAACGCTCCGGGAATCGCTGAAGAATTCCTTCAACCGTCTGTATTCTGCGATATTCAACAAGCAGAAGATGACTGACCCGGGCGACGCCTCACAGGCCGCTGCCCAGCCGGAAAATTCAGCGGCTGACCAGGCGCAGGAAGTCCCTTTAGATAATTATACAACAAATTCACAACAAAATCAACCACTAACAGGAAATTCGACAGATAAAAATGAAAATTTAAATGCCGAAGGCGACGAAATTCAGCATATCGACGAAAAATCCGGCGATGATATTGGCGAAAATGCCGAGGAACTTCCCGAACTGACCGGTTATGAGAAGCATCTCAACGAGAGCATGAGCGAAAAGGGATACATGGCTGCGCTTAAAGACAGCGGTTATAACATCGAACAGCAGTTAGCAGCGTACAGCCGCGGACGTCAGACCGGATTGCAGACGCTCCACAATATGGTGAAGGGGCTGTTTATCGACGACAAGACCGGAGAGATGTCGGCGCAGTTCACCCAGGATTTTTCCAAGCTGCATACTATCCAGGAGGTCATAGACAAGCTGAACGAGGTGCTGCGCGCCATGCCCGACCTGCCGATAAGAGAGCGGCTGTACGGCGCGTTCGTTGACGTCATCGACAAGATGGCGCTGAAGAACGAGCTTCCTCAGCACGGAGTGCGCCCGCCGGTAAAATCCACTCTTGACAGTCTTACGGACTTCATTCAGGAAAACATCAACCACCCGGCGCTGAAATCGCTGGACAGTTTCAATGCGACGAATCTTCTTCAGAGCCTGTTGAATGCTCCGGGAGTATTCACGCCGCTTGCTCACTACATACTTCCGCTTGACGTGGACGGAACAAAGGCGTTTGGCGAGCTGTGGGTCGATAACGACGAGAACAACCCGAACAACACTCCGGGGACGCAGCGTAACTACCATCTGTTCCTGACGTTCGACGTGGAGAGCATAGGCAGATTCGAGGTAGACCTCTACGCCCTCGGCGATGAAGTAAACCTGACGCTGCTCTATCCGCAGCGCTTTGAAAAGCAGATAGAGCCGATGAAAGACAGAATAAACAAGGTGGTAAGGAATGTGGGGTACAACACCCGGACGTTCGAGACGGCGCCGCTGAAAACTCCGCACAACCTTACCGAGATATTCCCGAAGATAGTTGACAAGCGGACAACGCTGAACACCCGCGTTTAAGGAGGTCATAACATGGAAAAGCACCCGAAGGCTCCTGCGAACAACAAGCGGCTGTACGGGCAGAACGCCGCAGTTGCATTGAAATACAATCCCGACATGAATTATGCGCCGGTGGTGGTGGCTTCCGGACTTGGCGAGCTGGCTCAGAGGATAGTCAACATTGCGGACGAGGCGGGCGTACCGGTCTACCGGGACGACAGCGTAGCGGCTCTGCTGGTAATGCTGAACGCCGGCGAGACCATTCCGAAGGAGTTGTATCAGATAGTCGCGGCGATATACGCAGAGGTCGTCTACACTGCCAACGACATGAGAAAGAAATAAACTGAAATGGGGCTGCAGGAACAGCCCCATTTCGATTGCTTATATCAGTAAGCTTGTAAATCTTACGCGTCCGAACCTGAATTGATCAGAGGTCGTCTGCGTCCTGGACAGGTTCGTCGTCAGGGTCGGCAGGTATGCCGGTGTACATTCCCTGGGGGTCGGTCTTGGGCGACGAAAGCTCAACGTCGGCGACTTTATAGGGCTTGGGCTTCTTTTTGCCGCCGGGATTTCCGGTGCGGTGGCAGTTTGTAAGATTGGTAGGATCCTGCATTGTTATCCCTCCATAAAAAATATCAGGCGCACTTCTCGGTGCGCCTTAATATTATCTGCATTTTTATCCGGTTAATGACTGGAATGTTTCGGGCGGGATATCTGCGGTTTCCTCTGTTGTGGTATGCTCCTCGGTTGGTTCAGGCTCCGCAGGTTCGTTATCGTGTTCAGACGTTTCGCTTGTCGGCTTCGCTTCACGGGTCTGCTCGTCTATATTTTCGGGCTTTTCCGGAACGTAGCTGTTTCCGCTTGTCGCGCGTTTGAGCGCATTTATCAGTTCGGGAGTGTGCCAGGTAAAGCTGGTGCGGTCGAATTCGCTGCCGTCGTCCCACAGGAATGTGGATATATAATTGTCCCGGCAGAGCTTTGTCAGCATTTCGCAGAAAAACACCCTGCTTGCCTCATCGCTTCCCTTTGCGCCGTATTCTGTAATTATGACCGGTATACCGTTGTCGATGAAAGTCGTTCGGAGATTGTTTATCTGATGTTCCATCCATTCCTGCTCGGATTTGTTTCCCCAGTAATTCTGAATGGAAGCGCGGCAGAACGTCTTGGGCGTGTAGTAGTGAACAGACAGAATACAGTGATTATCGATATCCTCCGGCATTTTAAACCGCGGATCGCAGGTCTTTGTGATGTCTGCGGCGTATCCGGCTATCACAAGATGGCGATATCCGTTGTTTCCGCCGTTGGAGCGAACGGTGTCGACAAACGCCTGGTTGAAGCCGTTCAGTATTTCGTACCCGCGGTCGTCGCCGCTGCCGACGAACTCTACTTCGTTCATGCTCTCAAACAGCAGCCGCTCGTTGTATGTGCGGAATTTGTCCGCGATCTGCGACCACAGGTTAGTGTATCTTGACAGGGTGCTGCGGTAATCCTTTACGGCATTGCGTATCCAGGCGTCGTTGTCGTTGGCGCCGTCGTGGTACACGGTTATTATGACGTACATGCCGCAGTTGTAGGCATAATCAACCACCTGCTGCACTCGGTTGAGCCAGTCCTCGTCGATGTTTCCCGATTCGTCGATGTGTTCTCTCCAGGTTATCGGGAGCCTCACAGCGTTTATTCCGCTGTCAGTGAGCCTCCAGAACAGCTTTTCTGAAACTGCGGGATTACCCCAGAATGTTTCGTCGATGGTCTGCCAGTCGTTTGGCGTGACATCTGGGATATAATCTCCGATAACATTTGAGAAGCAGCTTTCCAGAGAATAGCCGAGATTCCATCCAATGCGCATGTTCATCACAATTTGCTGAGCGGACATGCTGAGCATGGACGATGGGCGCTGATAGCCTTCGATGTCAATGTCCGGAGTTCCCCCGGAAAACACTTTGTCTGGAGTCAGCGGCTCCGACGTTTTGGAGCTATCAGCCGAGCATCCGGTGAGCATAAGCACCGCCAACAGCAGAGCGGCTATTTTCTTCATCGGCGGCACTTCCCTTCATGTGTTGGTTAGTCAGGACTTCATTTAGATTATAGCACAGTTAAACTTTATTGTCAACGCAGCGACTTGTGTGGGGTGAAAAGCTCTCCTCAGCATATATCAAAGGAGAGCCTTTTACATATTCATATTGTTGCTATAAAGCGGATATAAAGCGCGGGGTGTTGGCTTCGTTTTTGATCACGATTATCGTTTTTGAAGTATCAGTTCCATCGAGCCGCTGTATCTATTGCTGATGTCGTAGCGTCTGACATCAAAACCTATTTTATCAAGCATGGGTTTCAGACCATTGAACGAAAAATAGGTGAAGTGATTCATCTGATTCCACATCGGATCGTTAAAGCCATTCATGCGGGTAAATGCGCTTTCATAATTTGGCGTTGACAGCCATAGAATTCCATCTGGAGCCAGCATGTCATATGCTTTTTCAAGCGCTCTGACCGGCTCGCTGACATGTTCGAGTACATCGCCCATGACTATAACATCATACTTTTTGCTGGTTTCGTATTCAAGAAAATCCGCGCATTTTATATTAACGCCGAGTATTCTTGACACGTTTTCACAATCTTCACGGCATATTTCTACCGCTTCTGCCTGATATCCCATTTCCAGGGCGCAGGCAAGCATTTCACCGCACCCTACGCCTATTTCAAGATAGCGAGAGCCGCTGTTGTGAAGCTTGATGTTATTGAACATATCAGAATATACCGACGGGTGGTGAAGCATTGGCAATGTATGAGAGCTGTTATTGGTGTAGTGGCCGTTTATCACGGATCTTGCCTGTATCGGGAAGTTATATGCGTAGAGATTGTGGCAAGATATGCATTTCATCCACAGTTTAGCAGGAGCAAAGCTTGGATTTTTGAATTTTGCCTGATCTGCGCAGTAATAAGGTTCTGACTTATTTGAGCCGCATATGGGGCAGATAAGGCTGATCGAATCCCGTGACTGTTCGGGATCATAAGTGTATCCGCAGCCGTTATAGAGAGTATCGAGGAGATTCGGATATTTCCGGAAATCCTCCATGATAAGATCGTAACATTTTCTCGGTTCAAGTGCGCCAAGAAGAGTCGCAGCGAAATAATGTGCGGTAACGTCTGTAAGGCTGTCTCCCTGACAGAAATCCACCAGCATGCTTATGCATTCCTGATCGCATGTTTTGTCGGTATCTGCGTCTGCCATCATAAGAAGAAAACCGACTTTAACAGTGTGGACTGCCGAGTCATACCATTCGGCGTATCTGCTGTCGGTCATGCGCTGGCGGATAGTCAGTTCCTGCACCAACTTTGCGGACATGCTGCTGAAATTCTGCTGGATTTCCGCAGCGCGTATACAATTGTCAGCAATATTTTCAGACGTCAGCATTATCGCACCGGACATATCCATGGCTGAATAACTGCCTGTGTGGTAGTCCGCGTCTATTTGGTTCAGCCCGTTTATGATTTCCCTGAGCTTCATAAGGGCATATGTTTTTCCTGCCATTTTTGTTCCTCCCTGGCGGTTTACTGAGCCATTTTAAGTTTAAGCTCGCTTATTTCCGGGTCGTTCGGCGCTATGCCTGCGTATTCATCCAGAAGCTGTGATGCCTGCTGGAACTCTCCGTTATCTATGAGCTGCTTGATGTTTTCCTTTACCGTTTTTGCGAGAATATCCATTTCGGTGACTTGTCTGGGTTTGTTGGTGTCAGCAAGCTCTTTGTTTATTTCTTTTGTAAGAGCGGCAACGATAGGCTTTGCCGCTGGGTAGGTCTTTAGCAGAAGTTTCATTGCAGCGGCGCACACCTTGTAATTCTTCTGTTTCCTTGCGGCTATTATATTGTTCGCCATCGCTGCGCCGAGTGCCTGCGCGGGAACTGAATCAAGATCCTCAACGGTCTCGCAGAATCTTGAGCCTGCTTTTGCCCAGGCAGCCATAACAGCGGATATATCTTTTCCCGCTTCTATCATTATCTGCATTATTGTTTCAAAAACGCGGAGGGCGGACAGAAGCGCCTGCGGCGAGGTCTGTTTGTCAACGTCGTAAGCTGCGGCTGTGTCATACATGTCATCGAACAGATTACGGCAGAATACTGCGGCGGCGTGGAGATCAAATGTATCTCGAAGCAGCGGGGTGATATCCACGCTTTCCTTCAGCATGAAATACAGCAGCTCATAATAAGCGCCGTAGCCGTCGGCGATCATTTTATGCATAAGAGCGCCGGCGTTTCCTGTTTTGAAATGCTCCTCCAGCATATTGAGAAGCGCTGACAGCATGGGGTCGTTTTTGTACAGCTTCTTGAAATAAGCGATCTCCTCCAGCGGATTTTCGTTGGTTTCAATGCTGGAGCGGACAAACGCCTGCAGCAGCAGTCTTCCTTCGTCGTTGAGCTGTTCGTAGAGCTGACCCGCACGGTTGTACGTGCCGGTATTGGTCATGACCAGGAACTCTTCACGCATAAGCTCCTTTATATTAGGACGGTCATATAGTTCGGGAATTTTTACGATTTTAAGATTCTGGGCAGCGATCTGATATTTCTTTGTTTCTATGCAGCACTCCAAGAGTTCAATAAGCGCATTGGCAAGATTGTGTCTGACTGCAACAGCAAAGCAGTAAACAAGCATATCCGGAGATTGAAGCTTTCCGTTTTCAATGCTCTTATATATTCTGAAGAACTCGAGGTAATCTGTGATAGCCTCATCGTTATGGCGAAGCGCTTTAAATGCCACTGCCCTTAACAGGTGCATTTCGGCGTCTGTTCCGAGTGTGCCAGGTTTGATATCTTCGGGGAGGTTAAAGTACTCCTCGGCGATTTCTATGACTTCGTCCCATTTGTTCTTTCGGAAATATGATGCGGCTTTTTCTCCGTAGAAGGCGATGAGCACAGTGTAATTTTTGAGTTCACGGCATTTTTTCATGCCAATGTCCATGTAATAATCGGCCTTCTCGTCAATATAAAGATTATAGCTCTGATAAAGTTGGAGATAAAGGAGCGCGGACGGATTGGGTTCGGATTTCAGACGTTCTTCGAGCAGTTTTGTGTTTCGTTCACTCTTTCTCTTCTGAAGGTCCCCATCGCTTATGTAGCCGAAGTGATCAGCTATATCATCAAGGATTTTGGTTGGCGCCTGGAAATTCTGAAATGTCTCGTGCACGGTATATTCAAAGCGTGTTCCGTCCATACGTATCATTCTGGGTGAAAGAACATCGGAGTAATGCTTCATGTCGGAATTGTCATAATTCCTTATCGTATAGCGTGCAGACCTGTACTTCTTGTATTCACCGCTCTTGAAGAAATGAATAATATCATTGCAGGACTTGAATATCTCATCTGCGTCAAGGAACATGTACCACTCGCCCTTTGCGCGATCGAGCGTTGAGTTTCTTGCTGCGGCGAAGTCGTTGATCCACTCGAAGTGGAACACGTTGTCGGTGTATTTCTTTGCTATCTCAACGGTGCTGTCCGTAGAGCCGGTATCGGCAATGATTAGCTCGCTGTCTATGCTGTCAAGAATGGGCTTTATCGCCGCCAGGCAGCGGTCGAGGTATTTTTCCTCATTTTTGACTATCATTCCTATTGATAACTGCATTGTGTTTCCTCCGTCAGATTATGTGGTGATTTTCAGCGTATTCCTGTATGCGCATATAATCGCTCATTACGTCCACTTCTCCCCAGAAATGTTCGGATATATCCTTTACAAATATCGGGTAGCGAATACAGTTGTCGTAGATGACGTTTTCCCACCACAGGTCGTAGACCTCGCGCTCGACTGCGTCGTTGAGAAGATTGCAGAAGGTCAGCACGAAGTCCTTTTTTATTCTGCCTATTCCGACATATTCGGTGTGTTTTTTTCCGTCTTCAAGGTTTTTGCCAAAGCTGTTTATAAAGCTGTCCTCTGTCAGTTCAAAGCAATAGTCGCCGACTGACCCGCGCGTTTTATCGCCAAGCATTACTATGCGGTGGTCGTCTTTGAGGACTTCATTTAGGATATCCTCCTGCCAGAACACATCTGCGTTGCAGAGGATTATGTCATCTTTGCTTGAGAGAAATTCCTTTGCAAACCACAGGGACGCCATGCTGTTTGTGACCTTGAAAAAAGGATTGAAGTAGTATGTTACCGGCAGACCCTGAAGCGCGGAATATATGTCGTTTTTCCTGTACCCTACTACAACGGCTGTGCTTATGCCGTTATCGGTGAGCATTTTTACAGTGTGGCGGATTATTGTGGTTTCGCCTACCGGCAGTATGCTTTTCGGCATTTCTATGGAGTTGTTCATTCGCCTGCCCATACCGGCTGCCATTATTACAGCTCTCATTTTAAATTCCTCCATTCAGCACATCTTTCAGTGCTAAGACCAGTTGCTCCTGATCCTCATGCGGGTGATAACCGATGTGACCGACTCGCAGGAGCTTTTTCCCAAGCTCGCCGCCGTTTGGCGTGAGCGTCATTTCATGTTTATATCGCATTGCTTCGTAGACCTCTCCGGCGGTCACTCCGCTGAATACCAGTGGAGTCAGCGCATTTGACAGAGGATATTCCGGTATGGTCACATGAGGCAGAACACGCACCTGGCTGCGGAACCATTCTGCTTCGGCTCTGACTGTGTTCAGCCGGTTTTCTATGCCGCCTTCGTCGTATTCTATGTGGCGCAGCATTTCGTTGAGTTCGTAGAGAACCCTTACCGCAGGGGTGAACGGAGTCTGTCCGCGCTCCTGATTTTTAAGGTGGTCGCTGAAATCAAGATAAAGGGACGGCGGTGAGATCCTTCCGATACGGTCGTGTATAGCGCGTTCGCTGAGGAGCACAAAGGACATTCCCGGTCCTAATGCAAGACCCTTCTGGGAACTTGTTATCAGTGCGTCGATACTGTATTTTTCAGCGTTAATATCATCTGCAAGAAATGATGATATTGCGTCTACTACAAGGAGCATGTCTTTTCTGCGGCAGAAGTCGGACAGCATGTTGATATCATATAGCTGACCGGTAGATGTTTCATGTATATTCACCAGCAGTCCGGTGTAAGCCGTGCCGGAATACTCCTCCAGCCTTTCACTGGTGAGAGATTCGCCGAAGCTCAGCGTAAGCACATCGTGCGGTATGCCGTGGAGCTCGCATATCTGTGCAAATCTGTGGCCGAACGATCCGCCGTCTATTATCAGCAGACGGTCGTCCTTGTTGAACAGATTGAATACGGTCGCTTCCATTGCACCGGTGCCTGATGCGGTAAGGAAAACTAACCGGCTGGTATCAGGTGCATGCATCTGTTTTTTCAGAAGCTCTTCCGATTCCAGCATCATGGCGGAAAATTCCTTGGTGCGGAAATATGGTATCTGACCGGCGGCGGTCTTTAGGGTGAATGGGTACATCTCGACCGGGCCTACCGTGAATAATTTCATGTTGCTCATCTCCGTTTATAAGGATATCAACGTTTAAGTATTGCATACCAGCGGTCGCTGTCGTTGTATCTGGTGCCGTTTATCTCCGGCGGAAAATATGCCTGTTCGGCAAAATGAAAACCCTGCTTTGTGAATATGCTGTATAGCTTGACGTATTCTTCAGCGGTTCTGTATATTGCGCTGTAATCGCTGTCCAGCTGGTCGGAATGTATCTGATCCAGAGTCAGCCGCGTTCCTAAACCGACTGCGTCGCCAACATACAAAACGCACTTGTCGTTCAGAAGGTCGACTAGTCTGGTCAGGCATTTTACAAGCTCGGTATCATTTATATACATGCACACGCCCAGCATGATCACGCAGTCGAATTTTCCGCCGAAAAAGCTGTCAGGCTTACTCATCAGTTCGCTGAATGACGCGCATACATATTTAGCCTGGTCACTATATGCTGCCGTTCTTTTTTCTGCGGCGGCGATCATCTCCGGAGCGAAATCTGCGCCCAGATACCTTCCGCATAACGGAAGCACCATTTCGGCAAATCTTCCCATTCCGCAGCCTATATCCAGTACTGCGCTGTTTTGGGTCAGATCAAGCCTGGGCACTATGTATTCCCGGTCAAAGCGGCTTCTTGTGTCAGCCTGTTCAGGATTCTGCTCGCCGTTTACTACTGCTGACAGTGGATTTTTCATTGACGAGGCGAGCGCGGCTCGCTTGTTGTAAAAATCGCGTACTTCCTGCTCGTTTATGTCTGTTCTGGTTCCATATATTCTGTTGCTCATCTTAGTCTCCGTTTAAACCATTCCTATAAAGCAGACCGTATTATTGGGTATCAATATCACGCCGTTTTGCTGATGCTGTTCGAAGAACTCTTCAAGCGCTGTGCAGTAATTGTCAAATTCAGGGTCTCCGGATTTGGGAGCATAGCTTCTTGATATGCGATTGCCGATAAACTGTTCTTTCGTAAATATGAGGTCATTCAGGTAGATTTCCCTGTGGCTGTTGGTCAGATAATTCTCTGACATCACTTTATATTTCTCGTCGCTTACGCTGAACTGTTCGAAGCACTCTTCAAGCGCTGTGCGGTAATTGTCAAATTCAGGGTCTCCGGATTTGGGAGCATAGCTGCTTGAAATTCGGTTTCCTATGAATTTGGATTTGTTATAAGAGAGGTCGTTTTTAAATATGGCTGACGAATAATTTTTCAGAAACTTTTGAGAAATTTCTACAAAGCGTTCACTTTCAATGGATCTCCCATTTGAGAAAAGCTCACGATATCGTGCGCAATGATCCAAGTTAAGTTTGTGAAGTGTACGCACAAGGCTGGATTTTTTATCTGTTAAATTCCAAACGATCATGACCTTACCGCCAGGACGGAGTATCCGCCTGCATTCTTCGCGGAAATCATCGGGCTGGAACCAGTGGAACGATTCTGCGGCGGTTATCAGAGATACGCTGCCGTCAGGAAGTCCGGTGTGTTCAGCGGGGGCGCTTATTATCTCGGCTCCCGGAGCGGTTTCGGCTATTCTGGAGCGCATATCTCCGTTCGGTTCAACCGCTGCTACGCGGCAGCCAAGCGACATAAGCTGCTCGGTGAATATGCCGGTTCCGGCTCCTATATCCGCTATCAGGCTGTCCGGAGTCAGCGCTGTTTCGCGTCGGATAAAGTCCAACACGCCCTGCGCATACCTTGGCCGGCACTGCATATATACTTCAGCTTTTCCGCTGAAAATGTTCTCGTTCATTTTTGTCCCTTTCGGTGCGCCTGCTTTTTCAGGTATTTTCTTACTACCTGACGATTTGTGCCGTAGATGTATTTTTTGATAAGCAGCTTCAGCGGGGGGCGGCGCATCCACTTCCGTTTTATCCGCTTGAATTCCATTTTGTCTAAATCGCTGAGGAATTCCTCCCGACGTTCATTCATTGCTATCGGGTCTCTCATGCGGTTCGCGTATTTGACCACGGTATCCATATCCAGTTCCCGAGTAGTCATTTGCTGTTTTGCAAGCTCAATGGCGGTTCTGCCCTTTTCTGTGCTTGGTATCATTACTGAGGAGCCATGATTGTCATTATAAAGCTCAGGGCAGAATATATGCACGCCCCACAGATCTCCAAGCGTGATGTCTGAGCAGCGGCGTGAAGTGGTGTACCTGCACTCATAACAGGACGGCCGCGACATTATATGCTGCATCCAGATATCAAAGAACGGGTTTACCCAGCGGTCGATAGTAATGTGCTTCCCATTTTCAAACGTCAGCGACATGACGTTGTAGTCCCATCTTCCGCCGTCCTTGTCGCGGTAATCGAGAGTTTTCACGCTGCTGGCGTGCTTTTCCTCCATATACTTAATAAAGCTGTTCTTATATTTGGGAGAGGGAACGCCCTCGCATATAACGTCTATAGTCAGCAGTTCCGGATATTCCTTGTCGCCCAGAAAGGCTCTGAGGCCTGCTATCTGGCAGGGCGTGCCGGTAAATACGACCTTTCTTCCCTCGGAAAGTAAACTTTTGCAGTCAGCGTATGCCGTACCTATCCGGCTCTGGTCGTACTTAGATTTGCGGAGCATATCGAGGTCGGAGAGGTCGGTTATATACCTATGTTCAGTTGTCAATTTTTCCGTCTGAGCGGCGCCGAATACGGCATAGGAGCTTCCCGTACACCAGGCTTTGACGAGAGCGGTGAATGCACCGCCGGACGTGCTCTTTTCGAGTACCTCTCGGTCGTTGACGTATCCGCCGGTAACGCGTTCGACTTTAGGGTAGAGCAGGTCTTTCGTCATTGGACACGCAGCCCGGCAGAGTCCGCAGTTAACGCATTTTTCGCGGTCGATGACCGGATATGCGAAGCCTTCGGCGTCGTATTCCATGTGCATCGCGCCTTTTCCGCAGACCTGAACACAGGCGGAACAGCCGGTGCAGCTTGCTTTGCGGCTGTTATCAAGGTATGTATCCATCAAAGCTCAAGCGCTCCCTTCAGGTAATCCAGCGATTTTTCGCGTTCGGCGTGGAATCTTTCCCACACCTGGTCATAGTCGATAGAAGGCAGTTCCTGAACATTGCTTCCGCAGACAAGGCGCTCAGGTATTCCCGCTGTGCCAAGAACATTTTCGATTTTATTCGAGCACGCCGGGCGTGTAAATACATACAGATCACGGCGGAACTGCATGGCGAATATTGCTCCGTGGAAGGAGTTGGTCACAACGCATTCGGCGTGCTTAGTCAGACCGAGGAACTCTTCAACGCCTGTATCGTATGCCATTTTGTGCTTATAAAAATTCTGTATCCGCAGACTGATCTCGACTACTTTTGCGCCGCGTTTTCTGGCAATGCGGTCGGCAAAATCCAGAAGATCCTTGTCGTAGCGGCGGGAATATACCAGAATATACGGTTTGTTTATCCTGGGTTCAGCGAGTATTTTTTCGTAATCTTCGCTGTCAAGGAGCAGAGTTGGGTCAAGGGTCTGGGTTATCGGCTTTTCGGTGCAGTCCTGGATTATTCCTGCGCCTTCCTTCTCGCGCAGCGCAATGCTGCGGAAGTTACCGAGGAGCCGTGTAAGTTCGCTGCGGTCGCTTTCCTTGAATGCATATCCTCCGGTGCTTGGCGAGTAGGAAAAATTGTGCTTCCCATGCATGCAGTCGTAATCAGCAAAGAAGCCCTTATCAAAGCCCTTGGTTTCTTCTATGTCCCAGACCGTGTCGCTTCCGCAGATATACCCGTCGAAATCAAGTTCATTGAAATTTTGTGAGGTATAGACCTTAGGAGTTTTGCGATAGTTTTTCTCCCAGAACGCGTCAAATTTCCGGTTAGCACGGTGTATTGCAGGGTAGCTGAGGCGGCAGCCCAAACGCGACAGGAAACGGCTGTCTTGCATGCTCTTCAGCGGGTCGTCGATATCGGTGAGCAGCAGCGGGTCGGTGCGGTAGTCAACAACAGTGTTGTCAACACCGAGCTTGTTCAGCGCCTGCTGGAGCGCATAGCATTGCAGCATCGCGCCGAAATTCACGAAATTGTAGTATTTCGTTTGCGTTACTATGCCGTATCTGCGTTTTGTTTCCATAAGCTCCTCCGTCAGCCGCCGATCACCTGCGACTTTATCATTCGGTGTATCTTTGCGCCGTTGGATATGTAGTCTGCGCCCGGACGCTCTGTGTGCTTCTTGGGGCTTGCTTCTATCCATTCTTCAAGGGCAGAGCGGTCGTTTCCGGAGATATCCTGATACAGTACCGGCAGACCAAGCTGCTCAAACTGAGTGCATACCGAGCTTATGTCGCCGTATATCATATCGCTGAGATAGATTGCCTTGAGCGTATCCGGCGTGTCGTCAAATATTCCGCTTTGGTCTGCGATGAAACGGTTCTTGATGTTCATATAGCCGTTCATCAGGGCGGGCGTCATGCTGTGTATCGTGCTTTCCATCAGGGGGTGAGGGCGCCAGAGAAGAACGCAGTCGCTGCGCTCCTTAAAGAAGTTAATCACCATCTGGAGCTTGTTAAGATACTGCTCCGGGGAATTCAGCAGGCCGGTAAGGCTGGTGTTATAAAACACCACTTTCTTGTTCTCCGTTAGTTTCAGCCATTCTTCAGGAACGCCGGTGTTTTCAGCGGTGAGAGACAGCATTTTGTCGATTTTCGGAGAGCCGGCTACAATGAACTTTTTTTCCGCTTCCTTTCTGGTGAGCAGGTCGCCCCCGAAGCGCGAAATAAACGCTTTGACATGCAGGTCGCGCATGTAATCCGTCTGTGTAACGACGCGGTCCAGATTTCTTACAGATGGCGGTGTGCAGAAAGGAATACGTGTTTTGACTTCTTCTGCGTTCTGCGGGTCGAATGGCTTCCAGACGAAATACGGAACATACACCAGCATATCGGTGTGTTTTTTCAGTTCTCCGGAATAAAAACGCGGGTCTACGCTTGTGACGAGATTTTCACCGTCGTAGGGGTTGTGTATGTATATGATATCGGGGCGTCTTTCCTCAAGGTCGTAGTTCTCGTAATGTATAACAGGCACGTCTTTCGGTAATTCTCTGCCCTCATAATGGAAATCGCCGAAGCTGTGGTCGGGATTCCGGTCGTAATATGGTATGGGTACGACATATGCGTCGCAGTCCGGGTCGGCTGAAGCTTCACGCCAGATAGATTCGAGGGAATCCCACATGCTGGACTTATACGGCATGAATAGTATCTCTAATTTGACTTTTATATCGTTTTTCAAGCTTTTCTCAGCATTGTTTAATTTTTCTTCTAAAAAAGAAAACGCCTTGTTTCCGGTCATATCGGCAATAATGCCCTCATGAACCTGATACAAAGCCTCGCAGTATTTTTCCAGATATTTCACCGCCGATGTACCGTCGCCCTCGAGGTCGTCAATAGTTGTGCCGATATCAACCGCTGCGTCCTGGCACTGAGCCATGAGAGCAAGCGCTTCCTCATGTGAGCCGCGGGTCATGAGCTTCTTTATTTCGCGGTGCGCCTCGTGGAGAGAGTCAAATATTTCAAGTAGCAGTTTTTTATGTGCTTTTCTCATTTTTATCACCTGTATAATAACACAAAACAGCCCCCCGGAGAGACCCCCGAGGGGCTGAAATGCTATTTCGCTGTCAAAACAGCGCCGTTAAGCTGCGTTCAGGCAGCCATCGTCAATCCGGAAGGGATTAGCCGAGGAGCTGGAGAACGGACTGCGGCTGCTGATTTGCCTGAGCCAGCATGGACTGAGCTGCCTGCTGAAGGATGTTGTACTTGGTGTAGTTGAGCATCTCAGAAGCCATATCAGTATCACGGATAGTGGACTCTGCGTCAGTCAGGTTCTCGTTAGTTGTGGTCAGGTTCTCGATCTTGTGCTCCATTCTGTTCTGGATAGAACCGAAGGTTGCACGAACCATGGAAGTCTTGTTGATAGCGTTGTCGATCTTATCGATTGCAGCGTTAGCGTCTTCCTGGGTTGCGAGAGAGAGCTGGTCAGTACCCAGACCTCTTGCAGAGATATCGAGGTCAGCCTTGAGCTCGCCGATACCGCTGGTTACATAGGAGAAGTTGAAGTCAACTGCGTCCTTGGAACGAGCGCCTACCTGCAGTGTGATGCTGTCAGCGTAGGTCAGGTTAGCGGAGCCGTGCTGATAAGAGTTAGGAGTGGAAACACCGTTGGATACATCGATCTGACCAACGGTGTTATTAGCGAGATTACCAACTACGCCAGCAGTTACTGTGTAGACCTGCTTCAGGTTGATGGATGTAGCGGTAACAGTTACCTTAGCACCATCAATTGCTGTTACCTGCGCGCCATTTGCATCGTACAGAGTAGCAGCCTGACCATTGTGAGCAACGGTGTAGTTCTTACCGTTAATGGTAACAGTTGTGGTATCCTTATTGATAGCGTATGTGGTATCAGCGGTGATCTTACCGTCAACCTTTCCAGCTGTAACCTTCAGAGAAGCAGTGTAGGAAGTGTTGCCGATAGTGGTCTTGCCATCAAGTGCGCCAGCCTTAACCTTCAGGTTAACGCCGTCTACGTTGATGGTACCGTTTGCGCTGGAGTCAACAGAACCTGCAACTCTGCCGCTGTAGGTAAGTGTGCCAGCAGGATCAGCATTCTGGGTGTAGGTGATGGAGGGGTGAGTAGCTACCTGACCGTTGTTGTTAACAATAGTACCGTCAGCCATTGTACCGCCGTTCAGGGCAACTCTGCCGTTGAAGTCGGTATCAGCGATCTGGTTCAGTTCGTCGTTCAGCTGATCGAACTCGAGCTGGATAGCGTCACGGTCGGTGGTGTTGTCGTATGTACCGTTAGCAGACTCGGAAGCCAGCTCCTTCATTCTCTGAAGGATGGAGTGTGTTTCCTGAGCAGCGCCCTCATAGGTCTGGATCATGGAGATACCATCCTGAGCGTTTCTCTTAGCCTGGCCAAGACCGCGGATCTGAGATCTCATCTTCTCAGAAATAGCAAGACCTGCAGCGTCGTCGCCAGCGCGGTTGATTCTGTAACCGGAAGAAAGCTTCTCAGAAGACTTCTTCAGACCAGATACGTTTGTGTTCAGCTTGTTGTACGCGTTGAGAGCGTTTAAGTTGTGCTGTACTACCATTCCCATAGTAATATCCTCCTTGAATTTACGCGCCTCTGTAATCGGAATCATTCCTGTGAGGCGGTTGGTTAAAGTAATTTAGTTTCCGTCCGTCCTTATGTACACTTGGACCTTCGGAATTTTTAGCTTTTCAGCTATCACGTTTATTATATCGGCTGATTCTTTCGGAACTTTAGCGTTTTTTTAAAATTTTTTATAATTTTTTCTGAAATTTTGTTTATTTTGTATTTGCGTTTTGCTATTGTAATAATGTAAACGGATATTGTCTGTACCTTTTTTGAAATTTAGGTCATAACATATTGCAATTTGGTCTGAAATGTGGTATGATAAAATATATATGTGTATTTAAAAGCACAATTTTATATAAAATCACATAAGAAAGGGTCAACACTATGAGCAAGGTTGTAAAGTTCGGCGGGAGCTCGCTCGCCGACGCAAAGCAGTTCCGCAAGGTAGCGGATATCATTCACGCAGATCCCGAGAGAAAGTACGTCGTACCTTCTGCGCCGGGCAAGCGCTTCAAGGAGGACACCAAGGTAACAGACATGCTGTACCGCTGCTATGACGAAGTAGCCGTACAGGGCAAGGATTTCACCGAAGCCTTCGCACCCATCAGGGAGCGCTACAACGGCATTATTTCTGACCTGGGTCTTACGCTGAACCTCGACGAGGAATTCGCAAAGATCGGCGAGAACTTCAAGGCTGCTGTCGGCAGCGATTACGCGGCAAGCCGCGGCGAGTACCTCAACGGTATCGTCCTCGCGAACTACCTCGGTTTCGAGTTCATCGACGCCGCACGCGCTATCTTCTTCGACAACAAGGGCAATTTCGACGCTGACATCACCGACGCATGCCTCGGCGCGCTCCTTGACAAGACCCCGAAGGCGGTAATTCCGGGCTTCTACGGCGCAATGCCCGACGGCACCATCAAGACGTTCTCCCGCGGCGGTTCTGACTTCACAGGTTCTGTAGTTGCAAAGGCTGCAAAGGTAGACCTCTACGAGAACTGGACAGACGTAAGCGGCTTCCTGGTAGCTGACCCCCGTATCGTCGAGAACCCCGAGGGAATCAGCGTTATCACATATTCCGAGCTGCGCGAGCTTTCCTACATGGGCGCAGGCGTGCTCCACGAGGACGCTATTTTCCCGGTAAGAAGCGCGAACATTCCGATCAATATCAAGAACACCAACGCTCCGCAGGACGCAGGCACCCTCATCGTGCCGACTTCCCACGCGCCCGCAAGCGAGCATGTCATCACCGGTATCGCCGGCAAGAAGAACTTCTCGGTAATCTCCATTGAGAAGGACAGAATGAACAGCAACAAGGGCTTCCTGCGCAAGCTGCTCCAGGTTCTCGAGAACCACGATATTTTCCCGGAGCATATGCCTACCGGTATTGATACGGTCAGCGTTGTTGTCAACTCCTCCGAGCTTGACGGTCAGCGCGAGAAGCTCACAGAGCGCCTTGTTGAGGTTGTAAAGCCCGATCACTTTGAGATAATCGACGGTCTGGCTCTTATCGCAGTCGTCGGACGCGGCATGAGATCCGTAAAGGGTACTGCTACCCGCGTATTCGCGGCTCTGTCTCATGCAAACATCAATATCAGAATGATCGACCAGGGCTCCAGCGAGCTTAACATCATCATCGGCATCAACGCCGGAGATTTTGATAAGGCTATCAAGGTCATCTATGATATGTTCATTCTGAGCGAGTAATTTTGAATGCAATATTGCCAACTGTCCGCTGCGCGTTCTGCGGCGGACGGCGGCGGTATATCTGGTGTGATCATATGAAACTTTGTGTGAGACTTGCGGCGGTATGCCTGGCGGCTTTCGGCGTTTTCGGACTGTGCGGCTGCGGGAAAGTCCGGAGCATAGTGTCTGTGGCGATACAGGAGGACGCGTTCGACGAAGCCGATAAAAAACGGCTGAAAAAGATGGAGTCCGAATGCGCGGAACTTCTGGCGCAGTACCCCGATGACGACGGCTGGTGCGAGAAGACAGGTCCCGGCGATATCCCGTTTCTTGCCGACCCGGAGTATATCTCCGGGTGCGAAAAGCTGGACGAGATATTCTTCAAGGTGTCAACGCCGGAGGAACTTGCAAGCGCGTGCTGGTATGTGAATACTCAGGGCGAGGCGGATATAAGCCTCTGCTGCGATATCGACCTTTCCGGGTATCAGTGGGCGCCGATGGGCTGGAAGGAGCGGGCATTCACAGGTAAGTTCTACGGCAACGGCCATACGATAAGCAATATGAAGATACTCCGTCCGAATAAGCGCTGCGATGTCGGATTTATCGGATACGAGATAAGGTGCACGCTTTCGGACGTCACGTTTGACGGCGCGGAGATATCCGTCAAGGATTACGGTGAACTGGGAGTCGCCATTGCAAATTGTATCGGCGGCACCATTGAAAACGTAGTTGTCAGGAACAGCAGCATCTCCGGCAAAAATGCGGGGGCGGTGATAGGTTGGGACGCAAGCGATTCCATAACGGATTGCAGCTTTGAGAACGTGACGGTCAACGGGCAGCCGTGTGAGAATATGGCGTGTCCGAAGTAAAGGGACGGTATTTGAGCAGTACAGGCGGTTTTACTTAATTTTGAGGGGGATACGAGGAATGGATTATTCAGTTTATATGTCCGACGATGGAATGAAGAAGTGCAAACTCGGCGCTTACAAGACCCATATCATCAAGAATATCGAGAAGATAGGTCAGAAGAAGCTTGTCGTTATCGGCGGCGGCGAGGACTATGACGTGCTCATGCAGGCTCTCCAGCAGCTTCGCATGAAGAATGTCAAGGTTCCGGATATTGCATTCCGCGCGGCTAACTCGCAGGCTGAGGTCTCCGAGGAAAAGGATATCCGGTTCATCGAGGAACTGAAGGGAAAGTCCGCTTCGTTCTATGCGCTGATAATCGCGCCGTATACTCCTCTTGAGGTCCAGCTTGCCGCGATGGCGGGAGTTCAGGGGACTTCCGCGGAGATAGCGGCTATACTCAAGTTCCAGTGCGGCTTTACCGAGAACGGCTACTGCGAACTCAACGAACCTTCCGGGCTTGGCATGACACTTGCGAATATGAAGCTCAGCAAGGCGCTCGGCTCCGACGGAAAGCGCGCAGGCGGTCAGGAGAACCTCACAGCGCAGCAGCTTGCCGCGTACAAGGATAAGATGAAGGGTCAGCGCTGCTTTATCCTGGGTCATTACAGCGCGAAGCTCGACGAGCTCAACGGGCTGATGAACGAGCATGCGTTCGCCTGCAACGAGTTCTGTGATTACTTCCAGAAGACCCCGCAGCGTCCGGAATTCTTCGTGCTGACCAAGGAATCATCCTATCTGGGCAACGGAAAGTACATCGAGGGTATGGAGTGCTTCATTGACGGAAGAATAAAGGTGTTCGAGGATAAGTTCAAGAAAAAGCCGACCTACTTCAACGGCCTCGGCGCGGGACTTATCAACGGGCTGCCGTCCTTCCAGAGCGCGGAGACGGTGTTTGCGACCGCGAATATGTTCCCGATGTACGCCATGATCCAGCTTGCGCTTTACATGGGATTCAGCGAGATATATCTTTACGGCTGGGACGGGCTGTTCCCGCTGAATATCGACGATAACGGCGCCGCAAGAACTCCTGCGGAGGGCGAAGCCGCCGATTATCCCGCAGGCGCAAAGGCGCTGATGGAGCAGGTCAGGAAATTCGCAGAAAGCAGCGGCTCCAGGCTGTTCAGCATGTGCGAGACCAACGGACTTTCCTGCTTTGAGAAGGTGCCGTTCGAAAGCGTCGACCTTTCCACTTCCGCGATATTCGGAAGAATATGAGCTTTACCAACTAAGGAGAACCACGAATGAGCCTTGCCGACGAACTGTTTATAGAGAACTGCCGGGACATCATAGCTAACGGCGTTTCAGATGAGGAATGCCATGTCCGCCCGCACTGGGAGGACGGCACTCCCGCCCATACGATAAAGAAATTCTGTATCGTGAACCGTTATGATCTCCAGAAGGAGTTCCCGATAATGACGCTCCGCCGGGTTTACTATCGCTCCGCCATTGATGAGATACTCTGGATATACCAGAAGAAATCCAACCGTGTGGCTGACCTTTCGTCCCATATCTGGGACGCCTGGGCGGACGAAAACGGCACCATCGGCAAGGCGTACGGCTATCAGCTCGGCGTGAAGCACCACTACCCCGAGGGAGATTTCGATCAGGTGGACAAGGTGCTGTACGACCTGAAGCACGACCCGAACAGCCGCCGTATAATGACCAACACCTACAATCACGCAGATCTCAGCAAAATGCGGCTGGCTCCCTGCGCCTATTCCATGACGTTCAACGTCACCGGGAACAGGCTCAACGCGATACTCAACCAGCGCAGCCAGGACATGCTCACCGCGAACAACTGGAACGTCTGCCAGTATGCGGCGCTGCTCATAATGTTCGCGAAATCCACAGGATTCGAGCCGGGAGAGCTTGTCCACGTCATTGCGGACGCGCACATTTACGACCGCCACATCGACGCTGTAAAGCGGCTCATTGAAAAGAAGCCCTACCCCGCTCCGGAAATGCAGGTTGAGGACATCACGGATTTTTACAAGTTCACGAAGAACAGCTTTACCGCAGTCGATTATAAGTACCACGAATTTACCGACAAGATTCCAGTCGCAATATAGCTTATATAACGGAGGTCTCGCATGGAACTCTGGGACGTTTACGATATAAACCGCAACAAGACCGGAAAAACCGCCGTGCGCGGCGAGGGACTTCCCGAGGGCGGCTATCACCTGGTGGTGCATGTCTGCATTATTGGAAGCGACGGCAGAATGCTCATTCAGCAGCGCCAGCCGTTCAAGCACGGTTTTTCGAATCTGTGGGACGTAAGCGCCGGTGGCTCCGCCGTTGCCGGAGAGACCAGCGCGGCGGCAGCCATGCGTGAGGTTCGAGAGGAGATAGGCGTAACGCTGGATTTAAACGGGGTTCGTCCGCATTATTCCGTGACCTACGGCGAGGGCTTTGACGACTGGTATGTCGTAAAGGCTGACCCGGATATTGAAAGTCTGGAATTGCAGTACGAGGAAGTTCAGGCGGTAGGTTGGGCGTCTGAGGAGGAAGTTCTCGCCATGATAGACAGCGGCGTGTTCATTCCGTATTTCAAGGGCTATATCTCAACTATATTCAACACAGCGGACCAGTATGGTTCTATTCGCGGAAAATAATACTATAATATAACAACAACGCCCTGTCCGTTCCCGGGGCAATTCACAGAACAGAGGTAACAATGTCAGAAGAAAAGAAGCTCGCGGTGCTTATCGACAGCGATAACGTATCCGCGAAATATGCACAGTTCGTCATGAACGAGGTGCAGAAGTACGGCGTGCCGACCTACAAGAGAGTTTACGGCGACTGGGAAAAAGGCGGCAACGGCTGGCATGCTCCCGCAGTCAACTACTCGATAATGCCGGTTCAGCAGACAAGCTATGTTGCAGGCAAGAACGCTACGGATTTCTCCATGATAATCGACGCGATGGACATTCTGTACACCGGCAATGTTGACGGATTTGTGCTCGTCACCAGTGACAGCGACTTCACGCGGCTTGCGATACGCCTTCGCGAGGCAGGAAAGCTTGTGGTAGGAATAGGCGAACTCAAAACCCCGAGACCGTTCACGGTAAGCTGCCATCATTTCTGCTATCTCAACCAGATCGGCGAAATGGAAGCGAGCTGCGACGAGCCGGCTATCAGAAAGGCGGTGCTGACCTTCGTCACCGATAACAAGGACGAGCGGCTAGACCTTGCGAGGATAAGCGCGGTGCTGACCTCCAAATTCGGCAACATCAACTTTGACGAGCTGGGCTACAAGAGGTTTTCGAACTTTATCGACAGCTTCCCGGAGCTTCGCCGGAACAACACTTTTGTTTCCCTGAGAAAGAAGCGCCAGGAGCAGCCCGCTCCCGCCAGGGCGGTCGAGGCGGCAACGGAGCAGTCTATTTCCGCGGCAATGCAGGAGTACCTGAGCGAGCATGAGCCGGAAAACGACAACATGCTAAAGCTTGAGAGTTATCTCAACAGCCGTTTCGGAAAGATAGACTTCGCGAAGTTCGGCAGCACAAGGTTTGCGAGATTCATTGACAAGCTGCCGCAGTTCACGCGTACCGGCACGCTCGTAAAGCCAGCGGAGGCCGCTCCGGAAGTCACGCTTGACGCCGGGAGCTACCGCAGGGAGGTCATGACCTACGCGGGAGACAACATGCCGGACGGCGGAAATATAGGTCAGCTCAATAATCGCCTGATGAGCGCCTTCGGCAAGGATTATTTCCGTGCGCTGGGATTCGGCGATTTCAAGTCGGCGCTGAGCTCGGTGGGCGAGGTCAGGGTCGATGGAAACAAGGTGTTCCTTGCGGAAGCTGTTAAGCCGGAGCCTGCCGTAAAACCCGGACCGGACGAGAAAGCGGTATTTGCGAGGATCCAGAAGTACGCAGCGGAGAACATGCCGGACGGCGGAAACCTGGGTCAGCTCAATAACGAGCTTATGGCGGCGTACGGAAAGAGCTACATTGACGATATGGGCTATGGGGATTTCAGGGCGCTGTTATCTTCCGTTCCGGATATAAAGATCAGCAAGAATCGCGCGTTTTCTCTGGTTCAGCCGGTGATAAACGCGGTTGCCCCCGCTGAATCGGCGAAGTCCGCAAAGCCTGAAAAGCCCGAGAAACTTGAGAAACCGGAAACTCTGCCCCGGGATACTAAGTCCACAGCGGAAAAGGTGGCTGAGGTCATCGCGGAGGTCAATGCACCGTCAGCAGCCGAAGGCTCCGAAAACTCAGTGATGGTTGAGGGCGCAGAGAAAGCGGAGAACACGGAGAGCGCAGAAAATGCAGCTGCTGCGGAGAATTCCGGAAACATTTCAAACAACGACAACCCCGGGTGTTCTAAGAAGGACAAGACGGCAAAGTCCGCTAAGTCGGACGATGAGGAAAGCGCTGAAGATTCCGCGAGCGCCGATAACGCTTCCGAATCCGCAGAGCCTGCCGGAACTGAGGATCAGACGGAAAAGCCCGAGATAAACGCAGTCAAGCGCGAGGTGCTTCAGTTCGTTGCGGGTTCGGAAAAGGGCGGTTCGCTCTCCGGGCTTGGAAGAGACCTTTCCGGCAAGTACGGCAAGGATTTCCTCAAGGAGCTTGGCTTTACCTCAATGAGAAAGCTTGCGGCTGAGATAAGCGGAATAGTAATCAGGAACAACAAGCTGTATATCAGCGATGAATTCGCGAAGCAGACCGAGGAGATCGAGCAGTTCGTCAACGAGTTCGCACGCGCCGAGGGAAGCCACAGCATAAGAGCGCTGGGCATACAGCTCAAGGAGAGATTCGAGGGCTTCGATTTCAGAAATTACGGTTTCGCGAGGTTCACGGATTTCATCAATGCGATAGACGGCGTGAAAGCAGACAGATATCACGTCCGCGCGGTGGAGCAGGGATAAATAAATTACCGTGAGGTTTTTGGAATGAAAAAGGACATCATTTTCAGTCTGTCGTCGCCGTACCGCGATGATTTCAGAGTGACGGGCTACCGCTTCGGCAAGGGGGAAAAGTCCTGCTGTATTATAGGTTCTCTTCGCGGAAACGAGATACAGCAGCTCTATATGTGCAGTCAGCTTGTCAAAACGCTGGAGGCTCTTGAGCGTAAGGGGGATATCGCCTACGACCGGGAGATACTGATAATACCGTCGATAAACAGTTACGGCACGAATATCGGAAAGCGGTTCTGGTGCCTCGACAACACGGATATCAACAGAATGTTCCCCGGCGACCCTGACGGAGAGACCACGGAACGCATCGCGGCAGGTATCTTTAAGGAGATATGCAAGTATCAGTACGGCGTGCAGTTTGCGAGCTTTTATATTTCGGGAATGTTCATTCCGCACGTCCGCATGATGAAAACCTGCAAGGAAAACACCAGCCTTGCAAATCTGTTCGGACTTCCTTACGTGGTGCTCAGGACCCCGATAGCGATGGATCAGTCCACGCTGAATTTCAACTGGCAGGTCGGCGGGACGGCGGCGTTTTCGGTCTACACCAACGCCACCGAGAGTATAGACGAGGCTTCCGCTGAACTGGGAGTTTCCGCGGTGCTGAGATTCCTGTCCAGAATGGGAATAATCAAGTACAAGTGCCACGGCGGCTACATGGGAACCATCATCGACGAGGACGACATGATGAACGTCACCTGCGGAGCGGCGGGAATTTACCGCAGTCTCCACAAAAGCGGCGACGAGGTGGAGAAGGGCGATATCCTTGCCCAGATAATTCATCCGTACGAGGGAAATGTAATCAGCGAGGTGAAAGCTCCCGCCGATGGCATACTGTTCTTTGCGCATGAAAGCCCTCTGGTAATGGAGAATACCATTGTATTCAAGATGATAAAGCGGCTTCACAAATAATGTTTAAAGGACTGCGTTCGCAGTCCTTTTTGTTTCGGGTCAAGAATCCTGAGCGCGAAAGAGTATAATTATATTATATAGTATAAAATCGGGTTTGATTTGTATACTAAAAGTTGATTGCACCGCCATTTATGCGCTGAGTTCAACAATTGAACATGCTTTTGTGCAAAATATATAACAAATAGCTGCAAAAGGCTGCAAAAATTCTACACTGAATTTTTCTCAAAATCCTTGCAATTGGCGTTGTTATGTGGTAAAATAACTGTTGGCGGCTGTACTGATGATGTAATTCGATCGGGAACAGCCTATTACAAGAAGGCATAGCGATGATGCCGGAGGTTGCGCGGCTCTGACCGCGGTAATTTCGGCGGAGTATGTCGGACATGCTAGTCCGGCGGAAGAAGATTTACAGAAAACGTGAGTTTCTTCCCGGTGTCGCTGTTAAAGTGTCCAGGATATCCTGGATAACTAACAAGTGGTTGTCGGTCAAAAGAAACACACGGCACAGTGGATTTTTCAAAACAGCTTTTGCCAGCACACTACTAACAGAAGGGGTTGAAAAATCATGGCAGCAAATGAGAAGGTAAGGATCAAGATCAAGGGCTACGAGCACAGCGTAGTTGACGCAGCAGCCAAGAAGATCGTAGAGGCAGCTACACACAACGGCGCGAGAGTTGCAGGTCCGATCCCGCTTCCTACAAGCAAGGAAGTAGTTACTATCCTGAGAGCGGTTCACAAGTACAAGGATTCTCGTGAGCAGTTCGAGCTGAGAACTCATAAGCGTCTTATCGACGTTATCCGTCCCTCAGCAAAGGCGATCGAAGCTCTCCAGACACTGGAGCTTCCCGCAGGCGTAGAGATTTCAATGGATATCTGATCATAGAGAGCATTGGAGTTATGTTGGGCGGTAAAACGCTCAACCACTAACCACGCACCATTCCGGTGCATGGTCATGTCGGGAGTTATCCCGACCAATAACCAAAGGAGGATTAGCCGCAATGACAAAGGCAATCATCGGCAAGAAGATCGGCATGACACAGATCTTCGACGAGGCAGGCAAGGTCGTTCCCGTAACAGTTATCGAAGCGGGTCCCTGCGTAGTAGTTCAGAAGAAAACTACTGAGAACGACGGCTACGAGGCAGTTCAGCTCGGCTTCGGAGATGTTACTCCCAAGCACCTCAACAAGCCTGAACAGGGCCACTTCAAGAAGAACGACGTAGCGTTCAAGAAGACACTTAAGGAGTTCCGTCTGGACGACATCAGCGCGGTAAACGTTGGCGATGTTCTGAAGGCTGACGTTTTCGCTGAGGGCGACGTTATCGACGTTGCGGGCGTAAGCAAGGGCAAGGGCTTCACAGGTGCCATCAAGCGTCACAACCAGCACAGACTCAAGGAGACCCACGGTTCTGGTCCTGTTGCTAGACAGGCAGGCTCCATGGGCGCATGCTCCAGCCCGTCCAGAATCTTCAAGGGCAAGGGCATGGCAGGTCACATGGGTGCTGAGAACGTTACTGTTCAGAACCTGGTAGTTGTAAAGGTTGACGTTGAGAACAACCTCATCGCTGTTAGAGGCGCGGTTCCCGGCCCTAAGGGCGGCGTTGTTACTATCGTCAACGCAGTTAAAGCATAAGGGAGGAGGACGATAATTATGCCTAAGATCAATGTTGTAGATATGGCGGGTAAGGTCGTTTCCGAGCTTGAGCTTAACGAAAACGTATTCGGTATCGAGCCGAACAAGACCGCAATGCACTCCGTTGTAGTCAATTACCTCGCAAATCAGCGTCAGGGTACTCAGTCCACACTTACCAGAACAGAGGTAAGCGGCGGCGGCAGAAAGCCCTGGAGACAGAAGGGTACCGGTCACGCAAGACAGGGTTCCACAAGATCTCCTCAGTGGAGACACGGTGGTATCGCCCTCGGCCCGAAGCCCCGTTCCTACAGATTCACTCTGAACAAGAAGGTAAGAAAGCTTGCAATGCTCTCCGCTCTTTCCGCTAAGGTAAGCGCAAACGAGATGGTAGTTGTAGACGCTATCAAGACCGACGAGTTCAAGACCAAGACTATGGTTGCTATGCTCAAGGCTCTCGAGGCTGAGAAGAAGACTCTCATCGTTCTCGACGCTGTTGACGCTAAGGTTATCAAGTCCGCTGCAAACATCGAGGGTGTTAAGACCACTCAGTACAACACTCTCAACGTATATGACATTCTCAACTGCGACAAGTTCGTAATCGTTGAGGGCGCTGTCAAGAAGCTCGAGGAGGTGTACGCATAATGAAGGCTGCTCAGGATATCATTATCAAGCCCATCATCACAGAACACAGCATGGAGGCTCTTGCTTCCGGCAAGTACACTTTCAAGGTTGCCAAGGACGCTAACAAGATCGAGATCGCTAAGGCTGTCGAGACACTCTTCAAGGGTGTTAAGGTAGCAAAGGTGAACACCATCTCCGTTCGCGGCAGACTCAAGAGAATGGGCAGAACTGCTGGTTATACTTCCGATTGGAAGAAGGCAGTCGTTACCCTCGCAGAAGGCTCCAAGACCATTGAGTTCTTCGACGGAATGATTTAAGTAAGGAGTGAAACGAAATGGCTATTAAGAATTACAAGCCCGTCAATAACAGCCGTCGTGGCATGACTGTTACTGATTACAGCGGCTTATCAAAGGTAGCTCCTGAAAAGTCACTTCTGGAGCCCGTTAAGAAGACCGCAGGCCGCAACAGCTACGGCAGAATCACCGTTAGACATATCGGCGGCGGCAACAGAAAGAAGTATCGTGTTATCGACTTCAAGAGAGATAAGCAGGGCATGAACGCTACTGTTACCACTCTTGAGTACGATCCTAACAGATCTGCTTTCATCGCTCTCGTTACCTATGAGGACGGCGAGAAGAGATATATCATCGCTCCTGACGGCCTGAAGGTCGGCGACACCGTTCGCGCAGGTAGCGACGCTGATATCAAGCCCGGCAACGCTCTTGCACTGGCTGATATCCCTGTTGGTACCGTTATCCACAACATCGAGATGCACCCCGGTAAGGGCGCTCAGATGGTTCGTTCTGCTGGTAACATGGCTCAGCTCATGGCTAAGGAGAACGGCATGGCTCTTATCCGTCTTCCCAGCGGCGAGCTGAGAAACGTTGCAGTCAACTGCATGGCTTCCATCGGTACCGTTTCTAACCTCGACCACGAGAACGTTAACCTCGGTAAGGCTGGTAGAACTCGTCACCTCGGCGTTCGTCCGACTGTTCGCGGTTCCGTAATGAACCCGAACGACCACCCGCACGGTGGTGGTGAGGGTAAGTCCCCTGTTGGACGTCCCGGCCCTGTAACTCCTTGGGGCAAGCCTGCTCTTGGCTACAAGACCAGAAGCACCAAGAAGTCCTCTAACAAGTTCATCGTTAAGAGAAGAAACTCCAAGTAATCCCGGTTCGCTTTGCTCCCCTGCCCCGCGCAGGGTGAGAAAGCACCATGATACCATAACCCAAAAGTTGCTGTTAATAAGAACAGCGTTGCACATCATTAATAAGGTTGTGCGTAAAACGTCATCGGCGAGTGCCGCTGCTCATTAACTTGCAGCTAAACTTGAAAGGAATTATTTAGACATGGGAAGAAGTATTAAAAAGGGACCTTACGTCCAGGAAGCTCTCTACAAGAGAGTTCTGGCAATGAACGAAGCAGGAGAGAAGAAGGTTCTCAAGACATGGAGCCGTTCCTCTACAATATTCCCTGACTTCGTAGGTCACACATTCGCAGTTCACGATGGCAGAAAGCATGTTCCGGTATATGTTACCGAGGATATGGTCGGCCACAAGCTCGGTGAGTTCGCTCCCACCAGAACCTTCAAGGGTCACGTTGGAAGCAAGACCACAGGCAAGAAGTAAGGAGGAGAAATAATGGAAGCTAGAGCTGAACTCAGACAGGTCCGCATTTCTCCGAGAAAGGTCGGCATCGTTCTCGACCTCATCAGAAACAAGCCTGTTGAAATCGCATTCGCAACTCTCAAGAACACCCCCAAGTCCGCTTGTGAGCCTCTCGAGAAGCTCCTGAAGTCCGCTGTTGCTAACGCAGAGAACAATCACAACATGGACACCAGCCGCCTTTACGTTTCCGAAGCATTCGTAGGCGCAGGCGTAACACTCAAGCGTATCAGACCGAAGGATCACGGACGCGCTCACAGAATTCTCAAGAGAACGTCTAACATCGTGCTGGTTGTTAAAGAAGCGGAATAAGGAGGAGAATAACAATGGGACAGAAGGTTAATCCACATGGTCTCAGAGTGGGTGTAATCAAGGATTGGGATTCTCGCTGGTTCGCGAGCAAGGCAACCTTCGGTGACACACTCGTTGAAGACTATAAGATCCGTGAGCTTCTGAAGAAGAAGCTTTACAAGGCTGGTGTTCCCTCGATCGAGATCGAGAGATCCGGCGATAAGGTAACTATCTGCATCTCCTGCGCAAAGCCCGGTATGGTTATCGGCGCTAAGGGCGCAGAGGTTGACAAGCTCAAGGCTGAGATGGAGAAGTTCACCGGCAAGAAGGTAGACATCAAGATCATCGAGGTGAAGAACCCCGATATGAACGCTCAGCTCGTTGCAGAGAACATCGCGCAGCAGCTCGAGGGTCGTGTTTCCTTCAGACGTGCTATGAAGTCCGTTATCGGCAGAACCATGAAGTCCGGCGCTAAGGGTATCAAGACCATGGTAGCTGGTCGTCTGGGCGGTGCCGAGATCGCTCGTACTGAGAGCTATCACGAGGGTACAATCCCGCTTCAGACTCTCCGTGCCGACATCGACTACGGCGTAGCAAGAGCAAACACAACTTACGGCGTTATCGGCGTTAAGGTTTGGATCTACAAGGGCGAAGTCCTCAAGGGCGAGCTTCCTGTTCAGAGAGCAGAGAGACCCGACAGACGCAGACGCGACGACAGAAACAATGGCAGAGGCCGCGACGACAGACGTCCTCGCAGAGAAAGAGCACCTAGAAGAGAAGGGGGTAACGACTAATGCTGCTTCCTAAGAGAGTAAAGTACAGAAGAGTACAGAGAGGCCGCCGTACCGGTATCGCCACAAGAGGCAACAAGGTATCTAACGGTGAGTATGGCCTGCAGGCACTTGAGGCCGCATGGATCAAGTCCAATCAGATCGAGGCTGCCCGTATCGCAATGACTCGTTACATCAAGCGTGGCGGTCAGGTATGGATCAAGATATTCCCCGACAAGCCCGTAACTGATAAGCCCCTCGGAGTTCGAATGGGTTCCGGTAAGGGCGCTCCCGAGTACTGGGTAGCTGTAGTAAAGCCCGGCAGAGTAATGTTTGAGATCGCCGGCGTTCCTGAGGAGACCGCACGCGAGGCTATGCGTCTTGCAATGCACAAGCTCCCGATTAAGTGCAAGTTTGTTAAGAAGGAAGACGGAGGTGAGCTTTAATGAAGGCTTCAGAACTGGTATATCTCTCGGAGACAGAGCTCGACACTAAGCTCGCTGAACTCAAGCAGGAGCTTTTCAACCTGCGCTTCCAGCTTGCCGTTAACCAGCTCGACAACCCCACAAGAATCAAGGCTGTCAAGAAGGATATCGCACGCATCAAGACCATTCAGCGTCAGCGTGAGATCGCGGCAAACAATTAAGGAAGGAGGATAAGAACTAAACATGGAAAGAGCTTTAAGAAAGACCAGAGTTGGTAGAGTAGTAAGCAACAAGATGGACAAGACTATCGTCGTAGCCATCGAGGACAATGTTCGTCATCCTCTTTACAAGAAGATCGTGAAGCGTACAATCAAGCTGAAGGCTCATGATGAACAGAACACATGCGGAATAGGCGACAGAGTTGAGATCATGGAGACTCGCCCCCTTTCCAAGGATAAGAGATGGCGCCTTGTTAACGTCATCGAGCGCGCTAAGTAATTCTACGAAAGGAGTAGCATAACATGATCCAGATGCAGACACTGCTCAAGGTCGCTGACAACACCGGCGCCAAGGAGCTTATGTGTATCAGAGTGCTCGGCGGTACCCGCAGAAAGTATGCGAATATCGGCGACGTTATCATTGCTTCCGTCAGAAAAGCTACACCCGGCGGCGTTGTAAAGAAGGGCGACGTAGTTAAGTGCGTTGTCGTTCGTTCCGCAAAGGGTCTCAGACGTGACGACGGAACATATATCCGCTTCGATGAAAACGCAGCGGTTATCATCAAGGAGGACAAAAATCCGAAGGGAACTCGTATTTTTGGGCCGGTAGCAAGAGAGCTGCGCGACAAGGACTTCACAAAGATCCTGTCCCTCGCTCCCGAAGTACTTTAAGGAGGACCTGCCGATTATGAATAGCTTAAATATTAAAACCGGTGATAAGGTTCAGGTTATCAGCGGCGCTGATAAGGGCAAGCAGGGTAAGATCGTTACCGTTTCCGCTAAGGAGAACAAGGTTATCGTCGAAGGCGTTAACATGGTAACAAAGCACGTTAAGCCCAAGCAGGCCGGTCAGCTCGGCGGCAGAGTTCAGGCTGAGGGTGCGCTCTACGCGTCCAAGGTTCAGCTCGTTTGCCCCAAGTGCGACAAGCTTACAAGAGTCGCTCACAAGATTGAGGATGGCAAGAAGATCAGAGTTTGCAAGCACTGCGGCGCAGAGCTCAAGTACTGATATTGCCTGAGATCGGTCGGATACAAGGAATGCTCCCTCGCTGGAGCGGAGCATTAAAATCCGGCTGTCAGATAGGAGTATTGATATGGCAAGAATGAAGGATTTCTACAAGGAAACCGTTGCCCCCGCGCTCTTCAAGAAGTTCGGCTACAAGTCTGTTATGCAGATCCCGAAGCTTGACAAGATCGTTGTAAACGTTGCTTGCGGCGAGGCAAAGGAAAATCACAAGATCATTGAGAACGTTATGTCTGAGCTCGCTCAGATCACTGGTCAGAAGCCGGTTGAGTGCCGTTCCAAGAAGGCAGTCGCTAACTTCAAGCTCAGAGAGGGTCAGGTCATCGGTGTTAAGGTAACACTGAGAGGCGAGATCATGTACGAGTTCCTCGACAGACTGTTTAACGTTGCTCTCCCCCGTGTACGCGACTTCAGAGGTATCAACGCTAATTCCTTCGACGGCAGAGGTAACTACTCTTTCGGTCTGAAGGAGCAGATCATCTTCCCGGAGATCGACTTCGACAAGATCGAGGCTACACGCGGCATGGACATCAACTTTGTAACTACTGCAAAGACTGATGAGGAAGCAAGAGAGCTGCTCACCCTGATGGGCGCTCCTTTTGAGAAGTAAGAAAGGACGAAGGAAAACTTATGGCTAAGAAGTCAATGATAGCTAAGCAGCAGAGAGCGCCGAAATTTTCCACTCGCGCCTACAACAGATGCAAGATCTGCGGCAGACCCCATTCTTATATGCGCAAGTTCGGCATCTGCAGAATCTGCTTCAGAGAGCTTGCTTATAAGGGTCAGATCCCTGGCGTGAAGAAGGCAAGCTGGTAATAACCACAGGAACGTCGATCTAATCAGTTCCATCACAATTTGTTCCCTCGCCGGGCGGGTTTTGTTTCAATAAAAGCCCGGCTTAAATATCAGCTCCGATAAGGAGCAATCATGTAAGTACGACGGACAATTCGGTTCCGTAACGGCTTTCGTATAGGAGGTAAACGAATGCAGATCACTGATACCATCGCAGATATGCTTACGAGAATCCGTAACGCAAACTCCGCGAAGCACGCCTCTGTTGATATCCCCGCGTCCAACCTCAAGAAGCAGATAGCTCAGATCCTTCAGGACGAGGGCTACATCAAGAGCTTCAAGGTTATTGACGACAAGAAGCAGGGCATCATCAGAGTCAATCTCAAGTACACAGACACTAGAGCTCAGGTAATCACCGGCCTCCGCCGTGTTTCCAAGCCCGGTCTGAGAATCTACTCTAACTGCAAGGATATGCCTAAGGTAATGAAGGGCCTCGGTATTGCTATCGTGTCCACTTCCAAGGGCATCATGACTGACAAGAAGGCTCGCGAGCTCAATGTCGGCGGCGAAGTCCTTGCGTTCATCTGGTAAGGAGGAATAGTAATATGTCAAGAATTGGTAAGAAGCCCGTTGCTATTCCCGCAGGTGTGGAAGTTAATATCGACGGCTCCGTAGTTACAGTAAAGGGCCCCAAGGGCACCCTCACTAAGGAATTCAATCACCTTATGAAGATCTCCAAGCAGGGCGACGAGGTTATCGTTGAGCGTCCTGACGAGGAGAACCTCAGCAAGTCCCTCCACGGTCTGACAAGAACCCTGATCCACAACATGGTTGAGGGTGTTACAAACGGCTTCTCCAAGGAGCTGAAGATCAACGGTGTAGGTTACAGATGCCAGAAGAGCGGTAAGAACGTTACTCTGACCCTCGGTTACTCTCACCCCGTTATCGTATCCGACTCCGACGATATCACTCTCGATGTTCCGGATCCCAACACCATCATCGTAAAGGGTATCGACAAGCAGAAGGTTGGTCAGATCGCTTCTGAGATCAGAGGCAAGCGTCCTCCCGAGCCTTACAAGGGCAAGGGCATCAAGTATGCAAACGAAGTTATCCGCCGCAAGGAAGGTAAAGCAGGTAAGGGTAAGAAGTAATTCCCACAACGAAAGGACTGAAAATAAATGGTTAAAATTATCGACAAGAACAAGAGCAGAATCCGCCGTCACAAGCGTGTTCGTTCTAAGATCACCGGTACCGCAGAGTGCCCGCGTCTTAACGTTTTCCGTTCTTCTCAGCACATTTACGCTCAGGTCATTGACGACGTAAAGGGCGTTACACTTGCAGCTGCTTCTTCCACTGAGAAGGGCTTCGAGGGCTTCGGCGGCAATGTTGAGGCTGCTAAGAAGGTCGGCCAGATGATCGCCGAGAAGGCTAAGGCTGCTGGTATCACCGATGTTGTTTTCGACAGAGGCGGTTATGTATACCACGGCAGAGTCGCTGCTCTCGCTGAAGGCGCAAGAGAAGGCGGACTTAATTTCTAATAAGGAGGGACACAGACTTGGCACTTTTAGACGCAAACAATTACGAGCTCAACGAGAAAGTTGTTGCTATAAACCGCGTTTCCAAGACCGTTAAGGGCGGACGTATCATGAAGTTCTCCGCTCTGGTAGTTGTCGGCGACGGCAACGGCGTTGTAGGCTTCGGCATGGGCAAATCCAACGAAGTTCCGGACGCTATCCGCAAGGGTCTCGAGGACGCTAAGAAGAATCTTCACAAGATCGCCCTCAAGGGAACCACAATTCCCCACGAGGTTACTGGTAAGTTCGGTGCAGGCGCAGTTCTGATGCGTCCGGCTCCCGAGGGTACCGGCGTTATCGCAGGCGGCCCTGTTCGTGCAGTCATCGAGATGGCAGGCATCAAGAACATCCGTACAAAGTCCCTGCGTTCCAACAACCCCTGCAACGTTGTTCGCGCAACAATGGAGGGTCTGACTTCGCTCAGAACCGCAGAGGAAGTTGCTGCTCTCAGAGGCAAGACCGTTAAGGAAATTGTAGGCTAAGCAGTACGAAAGGAAGAATAACATGGCTCTTAAAATCACACTTGTACGCTCTTTAAACAGCTGCAAGAAGAATCAGATCGCCACTGCGTATTCCCTTGGACTGCGCAAGATCAATTCTGAGACTACCCAGCCTGACAACGAGGCTACTAAGGGTAAAATCAAGACTATCGCTCACCTTGTAAAGGTTGAAGAGGTTTGATTTCAACGGGACGCCCGGTTCGCGCCGGGAGGTTCCCACAAATTCTAATTACACTTAATCCACATTTACTAGGGGGTGCAAAGTTATGAAGCTTTACGAATTACAGCCCGCTGAAGGCTCTGTAAAGGACGTTAAGCGTATCGGCCGTGGTCATGGTTCCGGCAACGGCAAGACAGCCGGCAAGGGACACAAGGGTCAGAAGGCTCGTTCCGGCGGTTCTATCAGACCTGGCTTTGAAGGCGGTCAGATGCCTCTCCAGAGAAGAATTCCTAAGAGAGGTTTCCACAACATCTTTGCGGTTGAGTATGCAACTGTAAACGTATCCGACCTGGAGGCACGTTTTGAGAACGGTGCCGTTGTTGACGCTGCTGCTCTTGTTGAGAGCGGTGCGATTAAGAACGCTAAGGACGGTATCAAGATCCTGGGCAACGGCGAACTCACAAAGAGCCTTACTGTTAAGGCAGCTAAGTTCACCGCTGGCGCACAGGAAAAAATTGAAAAGGCAGGCGGAAAGGCTGAGGTGATCTAATGTTTCAGGTCTTTCGTAATGCGTGGATGGACACGCAGCTGCGTAAAAAGATTTTGTACACACTGTTCATCATCGTCCTGTTCCGTTTAGGCTCCAACATTTTCGTTCCCTTCCTTGACAACTCCGCTATCAGCACAATGATGGGCGGTGCGTCGCTGCTGAATTACCTCGATGTAATGACAGGCGGTTCGCTCGGTAAGGGTACTCTGCTGGCAATGTCGATCACGCCTTATATCAATGCGTCGATCATTATCCAGCTTCTTGCTGTCGCTATCCCTCCTCTGGAAAAGCTCCAGAAAGAGGGAGAGGAAGGCAGAAAGAAACTCAATACGATCACCAAGTTTACGTCGCTTGCGCTGGCTATACTTCAGGCTATTGCGTTCTACTTCACGCTGAGAAACGGTTACAACGATTCCAACGGAGTTCACACCGCGATCCTCAAGTACGGCGATGTCCGTGAAGCGAACCCCGACATGTTCGCAGTCGTTCTTTCCGCGATCGTTATCGTTGCCTGCTTCGTTGCGGGTGCGTCAATGATCATCTGGCTGGGCGACCGAATCAATGAAAAGGGTATCGGCAACGGTATCTCTATGATACTTTTCGCAGGTATCGTCTCTGGTCTCCCCAATGCAGTAACATACTTCGTATCGCTCTGCAAGGAGAACCTCGCAAACATCGGCTTCGTTCTGCTCGCTATTGTGATCTTCATTGCAATGGTATGGTTCGTTATTATGATGACCAACGCAGAGCGTAGAATCCCGGTTCAGTACGCTAAGCGCGTAGTCGGCAGAAAGATGTACGGCGGTCAGTCGACACACATTCCGATCAAGGTTGCGATGTCCGGCGTTATGCCTATCATCTTTGCAATGTCGCTGATGAGCCTTCCCCAGACTATCCTGTTCTTCTTCGGAATCAACGGAACAGGCGACACCTTCTGGGATGGCTTCGTAAGACTGTTCAGCCAGAGCAGTCCGCTGTATGCAGTGATCTACTTCCTGCTCATCATCGCATTTAACTATTTCTATGTTTCCATTCAGTACAATCCTGTTGAGATCGCAAACAACCTGAAGAAGAATAACGGTGCGATCCCTGGCTACAGACCGGGCAAGCCCACTTCTGACTTCATCTATAACTCTCTCAACAAGATCACATTGATCGGCGCGATATTCCTCGGAATCGTCGCTATATTCCCGATCATTCTGGCGCTCTGCGTACCCTCGCTTCAGGGTATCAGCATCGGCGGCACAACGATCCTGATCGTTGTCGGCGTCGCACTTGAGACCGTAAGATCTCTCGAGAGCCAGATCATGATGCGTCATCACCCCGGCTTCCTTGATTAAAAAAGTCCCCATGCCTGCCGGACTTCCGGCGGGCTGAGGGGTTTCTTCCAGACGACACGTTGCGAATAGGAGAACACCATGAATCTGATTTTTTTAGGCGCTCCGGGCGCAGGTAAGGGTACCCAGGCTGAGGTAGTCTGCAAAGAGCTGAATATCCCGGCTATCTCCACTGGCAATATGCTCCGCGAGGCGGTCAAGAACAGCACACCCGCTGGTCTTGCTGCTAAGGCGTATATGGACAGAGGCGACCTCGTTCCTGACGAAGTTGTAATCGGTATCCTCAAGGACAGGATCGCAGAGGACGACGCAAAGAACGGCTTCATTCTCGACGGCTTCCCCAGAACTGTTGCACAGGCTGAGGCGCTTGAGAAGATGGGCGTGAACATCGACAAGGTTGTTGAGATCCACGTTCCTGACGAGGCTATCACAGCAAGAATGTCCGGCAGACGCGTTTGCGAGGGCTGCGGAAATTCTTATCACATTCAGTATAAGCCCACTAAGGTGGAGGGCATCTGCGACGCATGCGGCGCAAAGGTCGTTCAGAGAGTTGACGACAAGCCCGAGACCGTTATCAGCCGTCTCAAGACATATCACGAGAAGACAGCTCCCCTCAAGGATTTCTATGCTGCGAAGGGCAAGCTCGTGACCGTCGAGGGTCAGGACGAGATCTCCGAGACCTCCAAGCTGACGCTGGCTGCTATAAAGGGCTGATCTAAAAAGAAAAGCGTGACTATAAATGATTACAATTAAAAATCCAACAGAGCTTAAAGCTATGCTCAAAGCCGGTGAGCTCGCCGCCCAGGCGCTCGAACTCGCAGGCAGGAACGCTGTTCCAGGCATCTCAACATGGGAACTGGACAGGATCGTCAACGATTACGTTGTATCTCATGGCGGCTCATCGCCGTGCAAGGGCTATTGCGGATTTCCGGGGCATAACTGCTTCTCTATAAACGAGCAGCTGATCCACGGTATCCCCTCCAAGAAGGTTATCCTTCACGAGGGCGATATAATTTCCTGTGATATCGTTGCTGAACTCAACGGTTTCATGGGCGACAACACCAAGACCTTCAGGGTAGGAAAGGTTTCGGAGGAAGCTGACAGACTGCTGAAAGTCACCGAAGAAGCAATGTTCAAGGGCATTGAACAGGCGGTGGCAGGAAACAGGATCGGCGATATCTCGAATGCTATCCAGACCCACGTTGAAGCCAACGGGTATGCGGTTTGCCGTAAGTATATAGGTCACGGGATCGGGCGTGAGATGCACGAGGATCCGGAGGTTCCGAATTTCGGACGTGCCGGAAGAGGTCCGAGGCTGTGCCAGGGAATGACGATCGCCATTGAACCGATGGTGAATACAAACTCCCCTGACAACATCACCCTCAAGGACGGCTGGACGGTAGTCACTACCGACGGCAGCCTCTCAGCTCACTTCGAAAATACTGTTGCCATCACAGACGGTGCGCCGATAATTCTCACGCAGCCGGAACACTGATCATATGGATATAACAACAGGCATGGTAATAATCAGCGCCGCGGGGCACGACAAGGGACAGTGGTTCCTGGTCACCGGCGTTGACGGCAGGTACGCCTACCTGGCCGATGGCAAGGAGCGAAAGCTCGCCGCCCCGAAAAAGAAGAACCTGAAACATGTCCGTGCGACCGGTCAAGCACTTTCCGCTGACGGTATGACGGATAAAAGGCTGAGGACCGCACTCCGCGGACTGAGCCGGAGCATCGCCGAGGAGAGTGAATAGCTTGTCTAAAGAAGATGTATTAGAAGTTGAGGGCGTTATTCTGGAAGCACTGCCCAACGCACAGTTCAAAGTAGAGCTTTCAAACGGTCATAAGATCTTAGCACACATCAGCGGCAAGCTGAGAATGAACTTCATTCGAATCCTGCCCGGTGACAAAGTGACCGTTGAAATGTCGCCTTACGACCTGACCAAAGGCAGGATCACATGGCGTGCCAAGTGATCCAGGCAGAGTAAACTATCCTAAAGGAGGGTATTTCAATGAAAGTTAGACCTTCAGTAAAGCCTATTTGCGATAAGTGCAAGGTTATCAAGCGCAAGGGTAAAGTTATGGTTATCTGTGTTGAACCTAAGCACAAGCAGAGACAGGGCTGATAAGTTCTGAATTCCATTCAAGAGGAGGAAAAAGTATGGCAAGAATTGCTGGCGTAGACCTGCCCAAGGAAAAGCGCGTAGAGATCGGTCTTACCTATGTTTACGGCATCGGCAGAAAGTCTGCAAATGATATCCTGGCTAAGGCCGGCGTAAATCCTGACACCCGCGTCAAGGATCTTACCGACGAGGAAGAAGCCAAGATCCGTGAAGTTATCGACCACGGATATCTCGTAGAGGGTGACCTCAGAAGAACTGTTGCACTCAACATCAAGCGCCTCGTTGAGATCAACTGCTTCCGCGGAACCCGTCATCGCAAGGGTCTTCCCTGCCGCGGTCAGAGAACCAAGACCAACGCTAGAACTCGCAAGGGTCCGAAGAAGACTATTGCTAACAAGAAGAAGTAATCACAGAAAGGTGGTATAATAATGGCAGCAACCAAGGGCAAGCAGCAGGTTGTACGCAGACGTCGTGAGCGTAAGAACATCGAGAACGGTGCGGCTCATATCCAGTCTACATTCAACAACACAATCGTTACTATTACCGACCTTCAGGGCAACGCTCTTTCATGGGCAAGCGCCGGCGGACTGGGCTTCAGAGGCTCCAGAAAGTCCACACCGTTCGCAGCTCAGACAGCAGCAGATGTTGCAGCTAAGGCAGCTATGGAGCACGGTCTCAAGACTGTTGAGGTTTTCGTTAAGGGCCCCGGCGCAGGTCGTGAGGCAGCTATCAGAGCTCTTCAGGCAGCAGGTCTTGAGGTTAAGCTCATCAAGGACGTAACTCCGATCCCCCACAACGGATGCCGTCCCCCCAAGAGAAGACGTGTTTGATCACTGAACAGAACCGAGCTGTTCGTTTACTCGGCGTCGGCATAGCAGGCTACCTGCAAAGCCGATATTACTATTGAATAACGGAGGAAAATTACAATGGCAGTTAATCGCGATCCGATTTTAAAGAGATGCAGAGCACTTGATCTCAGCCCCGCAGTTCTGGGCTATGACAAGAAGTCCAACAGAAACCCCAACGGCAACAAGAGAAAGAAGGAATCTGAGTACGCTTCCCAGCTCAAGGAGAAGCAGAAGCTCAAGTTCATCTACGGCGTTCTCGAGAAGCAGTTCTACCACTACTATGAGCTGGCTACCAAGGAAGAGGGCATCGCCGGTGAGAACCTTCTGAAGCTCCTCGAGTCCAGACTCGACAACGTTGTTTTCAGAATGGGCATGGCTTGCACAAGACGCGAAGCTCGTCAGCTCGTTTCTCACGGTCATTTCTGTGTGAACGGCAAGAGAGTTGATATCCCTTCCTACAGAGTTAAGGTAGGCGACGTTATCTCCCTGCACGAGAACAGCAAGAAGAGCAAGAAGTTCGAGCAGATCGCCGAAGTTGCTGGCGGCAGAGTTACTCCCCTCTGGCTCGAAGTTAACAAGGAGGCAGGCACAGCTAAGGTACTCCGTGCTTTCCAGCGTGAGGAGCTTGACTACGATATCGCTGAACACTTAATTATCGAGCTGTATTCTAAATAATAGCATAGAAGCATACAGATATTTAGTGCAGTTATTTTTAATTCATAGTCTGCATCGGTTGATTAAGACCGTAAACTGTGCCAATGCTAGGGATATGCTGATCAAACCAGGTTTTCCCGTTATAGCTGCGGCACGGGCAGAATGTGATTTAAAATTAACAGCGAATATGGCAATAAGCACAGGATAATTAACAGACGAGAACTTGTGGAGGGTACCAAATGCTTGAAAAAATCGAAAAGCTCAATATCGAAACCTCAAAATTACGCTCAGACGGAACTTATGGAATGTTTGTTCTCGAACCCCTTCAGAGCGGCTATGGCAATACGCTCGGTAACAGCCTGAGAAGAGTTCTGCTCTCCTCCCTGCCCGGCGTCGCTGCTACTTCCGTGAAGATCGACGGCGTTCAGCACGAGTTTTCCACCGTTCCCGGCGTTAAAGAGGACGTTACTGAGCTGATCCTCAACATCAAGGGACTCAGAGCTAAAATGTACGGCGAAGCGCCCAAGACCATCTACATCGAAGCAGAGGGCGAGGGCGAGGTTACAGCCGGCGATATCAAGACCGACTCCGAGGTTGAGATCCTCGACCCCGGTATGCACATCGCTACACTTAGTGCTGGCGCCAAGCTGTTCATGGATATCACGCTGGACAGAGGCAGAGGCTACGTTTCTGCTGAACTCAACAAAGAGCAGCTCCAGCCTGTTATTGGAGTAATCCCGATTGACAGTATCTATACTCCTGTCCTGAAGTGCAACTATACTGTTGAAAATACCCGTGTGGGTCAGAGGACCGATTTCGAGAAGCTCATCATCGAGATCTGGACCGATGGCACTATCTCCGCAAAGGAAGCCGTTTCTTATGCGGCTAAGATACTCATAGAGCGCCTCAAGCTGTTCGCTGATCTCTCTGACGATTCCGAGCAGCCTGAGCTGATGGTTGAGAAGGAAGAGAACCGCAAGGATAAGCTCCTCGAAATGACTATTGAGGAACTCGAGCTGTCCGTTCGTTCCTTCAACTGCCTCAAGCGCGCTGGTATTAACACAGTAGACGACCTGATAAACAAGTCCCCGGAGGACATGATGAAGGTCAGAAACCTGGGTAAGAAGTCATTCGATGAGGTCAAGGCTAAGCTTCAGTCTCTCGGATTCGACCTCGCACCCTCTGAAGAAAACAACTGATAACGGCGGTCAATCCGCTGATAACTACATTCCTACTGAAAGGAGAATGGAAATATGCCGGGAACAAGAAAGCTGGGCAGACCCAGCGACCACAGAAAGGCAATGCTCAGAGGCATGGTTACATTCCTGCTGGAGAACGGTAAGATCGAGACCACCGTTACTCGTGCGAAGGAAGTTCGCGCAGAGGCAGAAAAGATGATCACACTTGGCAAGGTGAACACACTTCACACCAAGCGCCAGGTTCTTGCATACGTTACTAAGGAAGATGTCGCTAAGAAGGTATTCGACGAGATTGCTCCCAAGTACGCTGACAAGAATGGTGGTTACACAAGAATCTACAAGATCGGTCCGCGCCGCGGCGACGCAGCAGAGATGGCTATCATCGAGCTGGTTTAATTTTCGATCACACACTTCCCTCTCCGATTTCGGGGAGGGATTTTTGTATTTAAGGAAATATACCTCGGGTTGACACCGGGGATTCCCTATTTGAATCCTGTTTTGCCAGTGGCTATATAAGCTCCAGATTGCACTCTGAGGAGCATATATTAAAGGTCACCTCTAAAAACCTTGTTTGAGTGAAAATGTGTATAGCACACCGTCTGCTTCTTTCAACGAGCGAAATTTCTGATGCGACGGCGTCCATGCCGTCGCATCAGAAATTTCGCTCTGCAACATCGTGTTGCACCTCCTCATAAGGCATACAGCCTTACTTCGTCGGCTTTCATCGCATTCGGCGCACTCTACTCATTTTCCCTCTTCAAACTGGTTTTTAGAGGTTCCCTAAATATAATATGAGAATACTACCACACACAAACTGTGGATTATGGGCTAATCTGAGCGCATTTCGAAGAAAAGATATAAAGAAACCCCCTGGGAAACTCCCAGGGGGTAATTCTGATATACTATCAAGCGGTTTTCTTAGAACGCTTTTCCTGTACCCAGATCCAAATCGGGCCAGCCAGGCATACGGAGCTGTAGAAGCCTACGAGCATACCGATAGCAAGCGGAATGGAGAAGGTGAGTATCGAGGTGGTACCCATGAGGGCGCACACGATAGAAACGGAAACCATAGCGCATACGGTTGTTGCCGTGGTGATGATGGAACGCGGCATAGTCTGATTGATCGAGAGGTTAACGAGCTGTGTGTCGGTAAGCTTTGTGCCGTACTTAGCGCGGTTTTCACGCAGACGGTCGTAGATGATGATCGTGTTGTTGATGGAATAACCGAGTAGAGTCAGGATAACCGCCATGAAGTTGGAATCCAGGGTCATTCCGCCAAACACATAAACCGCGTAGGTGATCGCTACGTCGTGCAGCAGGCAGATGATCGCGATGATACCAGCGGAGAGACCTCCGATCTTCTGGAATCTGAAAGCGATGTAAACCGCGAGCAGAATAAACGCAGCAATTACCGCAACAAGGCAGGATACGAAGAACGAAGAACCGGAGGACGCACTTACGTTTGTAGTGTCTATGTTCTCGACTGCGTTGTCGGGGAGTGCGCCTTCAACTGCCGCATTAATGGAGTTGAGCATTTCATCGTCCATCTTTTCGTCAGCCGCGAAGGAAACTACCATTGTGTTCAGACCGCCGGTGAAACTTGTACCAGTTGTAACGTTAACTTCCGGAACATTGCCGATCTCAGCGATAGCAGACTTAACAGTGTTCATTTCAGCGTCGCCGATCTCGCCGGAATAGCTGTAGGTCAGCATGGAGCCGCCCTTGAATCGGATATCGACCTTAACGCCGAGAACAAATGTGAAGATGATAGTCAGCACGATGATCGAAGAGGAGATGATAACAAAAATCTTTCTCTTTGATACGAAGTCCTTGCCTACATTTGTGGGAACAGCAGGAGCGGGAGCTGCGGCTGCCTCAGCGGCTGTAGGAGTTATGGCCTTCTTCTCGCCGCCGTAGAGCCAGGGCTTCTTGAAGCACTTGAAGCGGGAGAGCGAAGTGGTCATCATTCTGGTTGCCCAGCAAGCCATGATGAAGTTCATGATAACGCCGACAAGCAGAGTGAAGCCGAATGAGAATATGGTACCATCAGTGGAAGCACCGAATGCAGTACCGAATACGAGCATAAGGATAACCGCCACGATGATTACGGTCAGGTTGGAGTCCAGGATAGCCGTAAAGCCGCGCTGGAAGCCGTTCTTGATCGCGCCGTCTATGGTTCTGCCGGCCTTGAGCTCCTCGCGGATACGCTCTGCGGAAAGCACGTTGCCGTCAACGCCCATGCCGACGGAGAGGATAATACCTGCAATACCCGGGATAGTGAGGGTGCTGCTCGCGTTGAATCCGAAGAATCCGGTAACAGCGGCGAACATACCAGCGATCTGACCAGCAAGCGCGATAACAGCGACAACGCCGGGCAGACGGTAGTAAGCTATCATGAATATCGAGATAACGATGAATGCGATAACGCCTGCAATACCCATTGCGTCACGCGCGCCGGTACCCAGTATCGGAGAAATCGTGGACAGGTTCTTGATCTCAAGCTTGAATGGGAGAGAACCGCCGTTGATCATGTTAGCGAGCTTCTTTGCGTCCTCAAGGCCTTCGTCGCCGTTGTAGCTGCCGGAGATCTGCGCGCTGCCGTCGGAGATTACCGCGCTTACTGTAGGAGCGCTGATCTCATTATCGTCCATCCAGATGGAGATTCTTCCGCCGGTTTCCTTGGCGGTGGCTGTAGCGTTCTTGAACGCCTCCTTGCCGCTGTCGTTGAGCTGGAGGTGTACAAAGTAGCTGTCAGAAACGCTGTCGGTGTCTCTGCCGACCTGAGCCTTGTCAACGTCCTTACCAGTCAGGACGAGTTCCAGGTCCTCGTAGGTCTGACCCTCCTGGAGGTCGCCGCTGTAGCCCATGCGGAAGCTCAGCATTGCGGTCGCACCGATCTCCTTGACTGCTTCCTCGGGGTCGAAGCTGGTGTCGTCAGCCTGCCACGGGAAACGAACGATAATGTTGTTCGCCGCAAGGTCTGTGAATACCTCATAGTCGTTGATGTTCTGGCTGACCAGTCGGGTCTCGATGATCGACTTCGCCGCGTTCAGATCGTCCTGTGTGATGGTGGACGTGTCGTAGTCGTCCGGGGCGCCGAAGGTTACGTTTACGCCGCCGCGGATATCAATACCCCATCTGATATCGTCGATGCCAGCGATGATCGTGGTTTCGTTATCTCCGTAGCGGGTGCTTATGCCCAGCGTGGAGAGAAGTGCAAACGCGATGATCAGTATGGCAACAACGAAGAAAACGGGTTTTCCTATTCTTTTCTTCAAATGTAGCTCACTCCATTTCACTTGTCGGCAGGTAAGAGTATACTGCCGCAATTTAAAATCATACTATTCTATTATAATATAAAACCGGAGATTAGTCAATAGCTAAAAGCAGGGAGCGGGAAGATTTCTGCAAAAAAAGCCTATTTATACATGATATTTTCCTTGTTGAATTTATCATTGAACCCAACGTACCACCCGAACTGCGTAACTGCCGGGATAACAGCGTAGTACACGAGCATCAGCGCCGGAAACAGCGCGGGCATGCTGTCTATCTGGCGGTAGTCGGTGTGCTCCCACGCCATCGTTGAGATATCGGGCTGCGGTATGAAGGTCTGTATGAACGGGTAGGCGCTTCCGCTGATGAATCGGTACGCGAAAAGAGTATCCTGTTCCGGGAAGAACAGCTTGTTCAGCAGCAGGACGAGCGTCGGCAGTGCGGCGATCACATACATGATAACGCCGAGGTATATCCAGCGGTATTTTAACGGAGCGTCGACACGGCGATTCTTGACAAGGCTGCGTTCTCTTGCGCCGTCCTTCCAAGCGACTGTAAAGATGAGCATGTAGAAAATGAGAGTTCCGCAGATTATGGACAGAATGTTGAATACGATGTTCCCGCCGAACATGGAGAGCGCCATCGTCATGAACATGCAGAGGATATTTCCGAGGATAATATAGCCTATCCCCTTCAATAAAAGAATATAAAATGGCTGTCGTTTCATGTGGATTCCTTTCAGAAGTTTCCAGGGGTAATTCTCTGCCATGGGGGGATACTAATATCCGACAATGGCATCACAGAATCGGAGGTTAACCATGAGTAATTTCAGAAACAGGCAGAGCGCCGAGATACTCGGCAGCGTATACAAGAACGCAGAAATGGCATACGAGGCGTCCGGGGAGGTGCTGAAGCACTGCGCCAACCGCAAGCTTGCCGGAGAGATATCGGCTCAGCGCGACCGCTACCGTGACGTTGCAGCGCAGGCGCGCACTGAGATAGTCCGCCGCGGAGGCGTTCCGAGGGAGTACTCCGGCTACGCTAAGATGATGTCCCGCATGGGTATCGCGATGAAAACGGCGAACAACCGCAGCAGCAAGAACATCGCAAGCCTGATGATACGCGGAACCACGATGGGCATAATCGATATGCAGCATGCGGTCAACTGTTCCCAGGGAGCGGAGAACCGCATACGCAGCGACGCGCAGGATCTTCTCCGCCGCGAGCAGGATTTCTGCGACCACCTCAAGAGCTACCTGTGAGCGCCCGGCAGACATATCCGGAGCAGATCCCCTGCGATGTGGAGGCGGCGCGTTCCCGCGGGGGGCGGCGCACTCCGGTCAGCGGAGGTCAGCCGGTCAGCTCCCCTGCCAGTCGGGGTTGACCACATTTCCGTTGATGATGTTTTCGTAGACTATGCGGGCACGCTCGCGCTGCTCGGCGGTTTTTTCGTTGTTGCCCATCATGTTTTCGAAGGTATCACGGAGGTACAGACCCACGGTATCCGGGCAGCTCTTCCAGCGTGCTTCGTCAACGAATCCGGTGGTGTTGAGCTGCAAACCGCAGCCGTCGTACAGCACGGCTTCCGGGTATTCCCCGCTGAAATCGGTGAAGAACTGGATAATCTGACCGTCTGCTTCTTCGGCGGCGGCTTCTTCGGTCTCACCGGAAGCCGCTATGCGGTTGATGAGCGTGATTATTCCCTCGTCCGTGAGGTAGAGCTGGCTGTCGCCGGAGAAAAGCTCAGCGGAAAACTTCTCGTTCTGCGCGTCGGTGTATTCAGAGTAGCCGCCCTCGGTGGAGAGGTCGATGAAGTTCACGCCGACATGCACCTTGCCGTTGCCGTCGAAATCGGGGCAGTAGCGCTCGAGGGCTACCTCGATGTCGTGGGTCTTGGCGTAGATGCCGCTGGAGCCAGTCGTTGATATCGCAAGGACATAGAGGTCTTTTTTCTCGCGGGTGACGGTCTGTATGGTCATAAATGTGAGCAGGGCTACGGTGAATATTATACCGATGAGCCGCCACTTGTAGTGATAGAAGAAATTCTCGACGGCTTTCGCGCCGGTTGGCTTTTCGAACTTCGGCGGCTCGTCCTCTGGGATTTCGTCGCTTTCGTCGATGAGTCCCTGACGTAGTTTCAGCAGCTCCGCCTTTTCGCGCTGCTGGCGCTGCTGCTCCTCAATCTCGCGGCGGACTTCCGCCATCGGGTCGCGCTGCTTTTTGCGTATCGGGCGTGGAGCGGTGCCGTCATCATCTGACAGAATGCTTTTGTACTGGGGTTCTTTTTCGTTGTTTTCTGGCATTTTATTCTCCTGTTGGTACTTTTGGGGGTAAATGTTCGTCAGCTTTCGGAGCGTCCGTATTTCCTTACAAGGTGAGTTACCGGGGTGACTGTCAGGCATATTGCGAGGTATATCACGAAATAAAACATGAAGCCTCCTGCCTCAGAGCCGAAAACCGCGCCTGTCGAAATCAGGAACGCGAGCGGCGGGAACAGCGCGGTGAACCACCTGCGGCGTAAATCCCACCCGGCAAAAATCGCGGCGGCAAGGCAGAATGCAGGGTCGACCGCGAAGAACAGCGCGATACAAGCCAGCATGCCCGCAGTCGATGGAGCGTTCCCAACTATCAGAGCCGGAATGAGAAGCATTACCACAAGGCTCGCCGCAAGCGCGGAGGCTGTGATGATTATATCGCGCCTGTGGGTTTTGATGAACGCTAGTATTTCAGACATTGTGGTTCTCCTTCTTATCGGCTTTATTTTTGCAGCGTTTCATTATTATCAGCGTGATAATCAAGGATAAAAGCTCTACCGCGATGTAAATAAGCCAGCCAGACGGAAATTTGAATTCTGATATTATACAGAATAGCACCTGCAAAATGGCAATATGCCATCTCCGTTTGAGGTCGCGTCCGGTATAGATTCCGGCAGCAAGGAATATTGCGGGATAGATCACAAAAGCCAGCGGAACTACGATAAAAAAGCGGGTATTGAAGTCCTCGATATTTGCTATGAGCGGGTGGACAACCAGTAACATAACGGCGTCAAAGGCAAGAACAGCCGTGGTTGTTATGATACCGCGCCGGTGCCTTTTGAAAAACGCTGTGAACTTATTCATATCGTTACCCTCCACGGCGCATTATACCGCTAATTATGGCAGCGAATCACGCTTTATAAACCATAAAGCCGCAGAATAGCTTTGCGGCTTTATGTTCGTATTCTGATGAATTACTTCTCAGGCTTCATCGTCGGGAAGAGCAGAACGTCGCGAATGCTTGCGGAGTCAGTCAGCAGCATAACGAGACGGTCGAAGCCGAATCCCAGACCGCCTGTCGGGGGCAGACCGTATTCCAGAGCAGTGATGAAGTCCTCGTCGACCTGGGCGTCGTTGCCGCCCTGAGCGCGCTTTGCAGCTACCTGCTTTATGAAACGCTCCTTCTGGTCGATCGGGTCGTTAAGCTCGGAGAACGCGTTGCCGAACTCGGTGCCGTTCATAAAGTACTCGAAACGCTCAGTGAATGCCGGGAATTTGGGCTTTCTCTTTGCGAGCGGCGAGTTCTCAACGGGATAATCGTAGATGATGGTCGGCTGAATGAGGTTTTCCTCAACGAACGCTTCAAAGAAAGCGATGAGCACGTGTCCCTTTGTGGAGTTCTCGTCAAGCTCGTCGTCAACGTGGTGCTCCTTTGCGCAGGCTCTTGCGGCTGCGTCATCAGCCCAGCTATAGTAGTCAACGCCGGCGTACTTCTTAACTGCGTCTATCATGGTGAGGCGCTCCCAGGGCTTGCCTACAGCGATCTCCTTGCCCTGATAGGTAACGGTATCTGTGCCGCATACGTTCAGAGTTACTGTGCGGTAAAGCTCCTCGATGAGGTCCATCATGCCGAAGTAATCGGTATATGCCTGGTACATCTCAATGGAAGTGAACTCAGGGTTGTGGGTAGCGTCCATGCCCTCGTTGCGGAATATCCTGCCGACCTCGTATACCTTGTCGAAGCCGCCTACGATAAGGCGTTTTAAGTAAAGCTCGGTCTCGATTCGCATATACATGTCGATATCAAGCGCGTTGTGGTGGGTCTTGAACGGACGTGCGGCAGCGCCTATCTCCAGAGGAAGGAGCGTAGGCGTGTCAACCTCGAGGTATCCGCGGCTGTCGAGGAAGCTGCGGATCTCGCGGAGGATCCTGGAGCGCTTTACGAACGTATCCTTGTTCTCGGGGTTTGCGATGAGGTCGAGGTAACGCTTTCTGTAGCGCTCCTCCTTGTCCTTCAGACCGTGCCACTTCTCGGGAAGGGGCAGCAGGGACTTTGAGAGCAGTGTGATCTCCTTTGCGTGAACGGAGATCTCGCCCATCTTGGTGCGGAAAACCGTGCCCTTGATACCAACGATATCGCCGAGGTCCCACTTCTTGAATTCAGCGTAGGTGTCCTCGCCAACGTCGTCCTTTCTTACATATATCTGCATTCTGTCGGAGCCGTCGCGCAGGTCGATGAAGCTTGCCTTGCCCATGATACGGCGTGTCATCATTCTGCCTGCTACTGCTACGTCGGAGTTTTCAAGCTCCTCAAAGCGGTCGCGGATCTCCTTGTTGGTGATAGTCACCGGGAACTTTGTGATGGTGTAGGGATCCTTGCCTGCCGCCTTGAGCGCTGCGAGCTTCTCAAGTCGTACACGGTGCTGCTCGTCGAGCTGCTCCGCTGTCATTTCCTCGTTTTCGGTCTGGGGGTTCTGTACGTTTTCGTCTGCCATTATTTTATTCTTCCTCCTTCTTGGTGATGTTGAGTATCTTGAACTGTATCTCGCCTGAGGGAGCCTCGGCAGTAACAGTCTCGCCTACGGAATGACCGATGAGCGCCTTGCCTATCGGGGATTCGTCGGACATGTGACCCTTGTCGATGTTGGCTTCGCTGGTGCCTACGATCTGGAATGTCATTTCCTCTTCCATCTCAATGTCAAGGATAGTAACGATATTGCCGATTCCGACCTTCTCGGTGGAGATCTCGTCGTCGTCAAGGATTATCGCATGTGCGAGAGTCTGCTCGATCTCTGCGATACGGGACTCGATAAGACCCTGCTCGTTCTTTGCCTCATCGTACTCACTGTTCTCGGAAAGGTCGCCGAAGGAACGTGCCAGCTTTATCTTCTCGGCAATTTCGGGGCGGACTACGGTTTTGAGATTTTCAAGCTCTGCCTCGAGCTTCTTAACGCCTGATTTTGTTAATTTTGTTAACGGCTTATTCATGATAGTTGTCCTCCAAATATTATTTACAGCATAGGCTGTGTATTTACTGCAATTCAGCGGCGATCTTCGGGGTGAGCACCTCTATCGCCTTCTGGAGCTGGGAATCCGCGTCGTCGGAGATGTTTCCGGGGACTGCGCCCCCTGCAAGCTCTACGGAATAGTCCGGCTTGAGTCCGGTCTCGTTCCAGGTGCCGGATTTCGTGTATATCTTTCCGACGGAGAGCGTCAGGGCGCTGCCGTCCGAAAATTCGTAGGTGTTCTGCATAACTCCCTTGCCGAAGGTCTGGGAGCCGACAATGAGCGCGCCCGCTTCATCGCGGAGCACCGCTGCGAAAAGCTCCGCCGCGGAAACAGTCCCGCCGTCCACCAGCACTGCTATCGGGATTTCCACGGAATTTGTGGAATCGGTCTCAATGAGGGTCTTGCGGCTGCCGTCGGAGTATTCCACCGTAGCGGCTATCGCGGACGGAACGAACTGGTTTAGTATGGGTTTCAGGGCGCTGACTACTCCGCCGGGATTCTGGCGGACGTCTACGATAAGAGCCTTGGCGCCGACAGAGTTCATCGTTGTCATCGCGTTTGCGAACTGCTCGGCGGTCTTGGCGTTGAAGCTGGTTATCTGAATGTACCCGATATTGTCGATCATTCGCGTGGAAACCGACTCTATTTCAAGCTGCTGGCGAACGAGGTTCACTGAAATGCTTTCTCCGTCGCGCAGGAGCTGGAGCGCGAGCCGCGTTCCAACTTCGCCCGAGAGACGCTCCATCGCCTGACCCTGCTGCATGGAGAGCAGGCTCTTTCCGTCGATGGCGGTGATGATATCGCCGGCAAGCACGCCGTTTAGTTCAGCGGAGCTTCCCTTGTAGACAGTGGTTATCTTCAGGTAGCCGCTGGTGTCCTCCTCCGCTTCGAAGCCCGCGCCGAGTATAACGCCCGACTGGGTCTGCTGAAGCTCGTAGTACGCCGAGGGGGCGATGTAGGAGGCGTATTTGTCGCCGATACCGGAGATGTAGCCGTTTATGGTGGCGTTTTCAAGGGAATCGTCGCTGACCGAGCCGATGTAGTTCTGCCGCACGGTGGTGTCGATCTCCCGGAGCTTTGCGTAAACGCCCTCGTATTTCTCGGAGGTGCCGAGCTTTGAGTTGTAGATGTTCAGCGACACCGTCCATGTCAGTACGAACGTGATGGCACAGCCGATTGCGACAAGGCTTATCGCTATGCCGAGGGATATCTTTTTATTCAAGGTGCTGTTCCTTTCTCAGACCTCAGACTTTAAGATACTTTCCGGTGCTGAATACTGTTCCGACAGCGCCGAGGAGCGCTCCGGCGGCACAGTTCACCGCGAGGACATACCACATGATATCTCCGAACGGCGTGAGCCCGTAGAATCCGAACATCTGCCATACGGTGAGATCAGCGGAAAACAGCGCGAACACGGAGTCGTAGATAAGCCACGTGAGCCCCCACGCCGCGGCACCGGCGAGGATACCGATGAACATACCCTCAACGAAGAACGGAGCCTTGATGAACCCCGAAGTAGCGCCGACATACCGCATTATCGAGATTTCGTTGCGGCGCGCGAACACGCTGGTGCGTATCGAATTCGACACGATAACGATGCTGACAACGACCAGTGCGATGAGCACAGCTCCTCCGATGAGCGTGAAGGTGTTGCGTATCTGAACGAGTACGCTTGCGAAGTCATAGGGGGCCTTGGTCTGTTCTACGCCCTCTATGTCGTTGACGGTGTTTACAACATGTCGGATTTTCGAAAGATCCTTTACGCGCACGAGGAATGTCTCGGGCATGGGGTTCTTGTCGAGGTAGTCGAGAAGTTCGCTGTATTCCGCCATATTATCGCGGAAATCATCGAGCGCCTGTTCCTTTGAGTAGTACTTGACGTCGGTGATGTCCTGGTTTTTCTCAAGGACGGATTTTATGTGCTCAACCTGCTTGTCGGAGATGTCTTCCTTGAGGTAGATGGTTATTTCGTTGGTGTCCTCGATGTTGCTCATGATCTTGTTGACGTTCATCATAAGCAGCACTGCGCAGCTTACCAGCAGCAGGCTCACCATCAGGATACAGAAGCTTGCGAATGACATCAGGAAGTTCTTCCAGATGGAGGAAATGCCCTTTTTCACAAGGTATGTTACATTACTCGTCCTCATCTGATGCACCTCCGATATTCTCATCGAACGTGATGGAGCCGTTTTCGATGTTGATTATTCTGCCGCCGAAGTATTTAACGAGATCGTGCTCGTGCGTAACCATGATGATGGTCGTGCCGTTCTGGCGGTTTATCTTGCGCAGAAGCTCGACTATCTCGTAGGAAAGCTGCGGGTCGATGTTTCCGGTAGGCTCGTCCGCGATGATGAGCCCCGGGTCGTTTGCGAGCGCCCTTGCGATTGCCACGCGCTGCTGCTCGCCGCCGGAAAGCTCTCTCGGCTTGCTGCGCGCCTTGTTTCCAAGCCCTACAAGGTTCAGCACGTTCGGAACGCGCTGCTTGATGAACCGGGTGCTCTGATCCGCGATACGCAGCACGAACGCAACGTTTTCGTAGACGTTCAGCTCCTGTATCAGGCGGAAATCCTGGAACACCATGCCGATAGAGCGGCGGAACTTTGCGATTTTGTTGCCCTTTGTCTTGCTGAGGTTGTAGCCGTTGACGAACACTCTGCCCTCCGTGGGCACTATCTCGCGCGTCATGAGCTTTACCAGCGTGGATTTACCCGCTCCGCTGCCTCCGACGATAAATACGAATTCGCCGTCGTTTATCCGGAGGTTGATATTCTGAAGTGCGTCTACTCCGCTGGAGTAATGCACGTTGACATTCTTTAATTCTACCATATTTTCTCCCTCGGAACTATCTGTGTTTTCCCCAAAAGTTAATGAAATTTCCCTGATATTTTTGTGCGCCGGGGGTCTTTTCCTGTCTTTTCTGCGGAATTTCTGGCTCCCCCTTTACACTTCAAAGGCTGTCCCGAATGATTCGGGGCAGCCAATTTTAGCAGTAATTATGCAAGCCCCATCAGAACTTTGTGGGGTTTGCAGCGAGGTATTTCTTTACCATCAGCGCGATCTTGAAGATTATCGCGTGGTCGAATTCGCGCAGGTCGAGCCCGGTCAGCTTCTTGATCTTGTCCAGGCGATAAACCAGCGTGTTGCGGTGTACGAACAGCTTTCTGGAGGTCTCGGACACGTTCAGGCTGTTCTCGAAGAACTTCTGGATAGTGAACAGGGTCTCGTGATCGAGGGACTCAATGGAGTTCTTCTTGAAAACTTCCTTGAGGAAGGTCTCGCACAGGGTGGTCGGGAGGTGGTAAATAAGTCTTGCGATACCGAGGTTGTCGTAGCTTACGATGTTCTTGTCGGTGTCGAATACCTTTCCTACCTCGAGGGCTGTCTGAGCCTCCTTGAAGGAGCGTGCGAGGTCCTTAACGCCGACTACCGGAGTGCCGATGCCGACGTTCACCTTTGTGAAGAACTCGCTGGACAGCGTGTCGGAGATGGAGCGCGCCAGCTTTTCAAGGTCGCGCACGTCGATGTTGTTCTTTACTTCCTTGACGAGAACGATGTCGTTTTCCGTTATGTTGAATACGAAATCCTTGTTCTTGTCCGGGAAGAGGTTCTGTATAACGTCGTAAGCGGAGACGTCGTTGGAGGAGATAACGCTGATGAGGAACACGACTCTGCTGATATCGGAGTTGAAGTGCAGCTCGCGCGCCTTGAGGCTGATATCGCCGGGCAGGACATTGTCAAGGATTATATTCTTTACGAAGTTGTTGCGGTCGTACTTTTCGTCGTAGTACTGCTTGATGCCGGACAGGGAGATCGCGATAACGCTCGCGTACTTGCCTGCGGGTTCGTCGGTGCCTTCCACGAATACGGCGTAGTCAGGCTTTACGTGTATGCCGAAGGGCTTGTAAGTATATCCGTCGCGTATGAATACTTCGTGGGAATCGCCAAGCTCTATGGGGAAGAAGTCGTTGCCGCCCCCTACCCTTGTGAGATCGCTGCACGCGATTATAGTACCGTTCTCGTCGATAACGCCGATAACGCGGTTAACTGCGTCCTTCATCTGATGGACAATGCCCTGAAAAAGTCTGTTTGACATTTTTGTACCTCTTTCCTGAAGCGCGGCTGTCCAGCCCGCTCCGTCCCTGTCACAGACCCCTCTGGGTCAGACGGCGCGCAGCGGATAAGCCGTTTATGTTTCCTGCCGCCTAATTCGCCTAATTATAGACGGACATAAATCTCTAATCTATATTGTACTAAAAAAATCAGAAAAAATCAAGGGTTTTTTATCTATTATGTAAAAATTCCTTTATTTTTTTCGGTATGCTTGCAAATTGCAGTGAAAAGTAATATAATAAAATAGCACAATAATAATCTTCAATGAACATAGTTTCCTGTTGATTATCACTACAAGTAGAAAAAGAGGTAATAATAACAATGTGTAATTGCAGTAAGGGAAAATATTACATCACCACCCCGATCTACTATCCGTCGGGAAATCCGCATATCGGTCACTGCTATACGACCGTAGCGTGTGATACCATCGCAAGATTCAAGCGAATGCAGGGCTATGACGTAATGTTCCTGACAGGAACCGACGAGCACGGCCAGAAGATAGAGCTGAAGGCAGAGGAAAAGGGCGTAACCCCGAAGGAGTACGTTGACGAGATCGTTGCGAACTTCAAGCGCCTCTGGGAAACCATGGGGATAAGCTACGACAGATTTATCCGCACCACTGACGACTATCATGTTTCCGCGGTGCAGAAGATATTCAAGACCCTCTACGACAAGGGCTATATCTACAAGGGCGAGTACACCGGCAAGTACTGCACCCCCTGCGAGAGCTTCTGGACCGAGAGCCAGCTTGTGAACGGCAAGTGTCCCGACTGCGGCAGAGACGTCATCGACGCCCACGAGGAGGCTTACTTCCTGCGCCTGTCCGATTATGCAGACAAGGTGGAGAAGTTCCTCACCGAGACCGACTACCTCCAGCCGAAGAGCCGCGTTAACGAGATGGTAAACAACTTCATCAAGCCAGGACTTGAGGATCTGTGCGTTTCCAGAACCAGCTTCAAATGGGGAGTCCCTGTGGATTTCGACCCCGGACACGTTGTTTACGTGTGGGTAGACGCGCTCTCCAACTATATCACTGCGCTGGGCTACGACAACGACAAGTACGACGATTTCAGCAAGTACTGGCCGGCTGACCTGCACATGACCGCAAAGGAGATAGTACGCTTCCACTCCATAGTATGGCCGATCATTCTGATGATGCTCGACCTGCCGCTTCCGAAGCACCTGTACGGCCACGGCTGGATAAACTTCAACGGACAGAAGATGTCCAAGTCCCTGGGCAACGTTATCGACCCGTTCGTGCTCGCAGAGCGCTATGGCTCCGACGCGGTGCGCTACCAGATACTCCGCGACATGCCCTACGGCTCCGACTGCAACTTCTCCAACGAGATAATGATAGGCCGTATCAACACCGACCTCGCAAACGACCTGGGCAATCTGGTTTCCAGAACCGTTGCGATGGCTGACAAGTACTTCGGCGGAACTCTCCCCGAGGAAAAGAAGGCAGAGCCCATCGACGACGAGCTACGCACGATGGCTGCGGCGCTGGTCGAGCCGGTTTCAAAGCTCATCGAGGAAGCGCAGCTTTCCAAGGCGCTGGAGGAGATATTCAAGGTAGTTTCCCGTGCAAATAAGTATATCGATGAAACGGCTCCGTGGGTTCTCGCAAAGAGCGAGGAGAATATGCCGAGACTTGCGGCGGTGCTTTACAACCTGCTTGAAAGCATTCGTATATGCTCCGGTCTGCTGTTCCCGTTCATGCCCAAGACCATGCCGAAGGTATGGGAGCAGATAGGCGCGGACGAGAGCATGACCGCATACGATACACTGGGCACATTCGGCGTTCTTCCGCAGAACGTGACTGTTCACAAGGGCGAGGTGCTGTTCCCGAGAATCGACATGGAGAAGGAGATCGACGAGCTGAACAGCCTGCTGACTCCTGCAAAGACTATCCGTGAGGACGAGGATCTCGACAAGGCGAACGTCATCACCATCGACCAGTTCGCGGAGGTGAAGCTCCGCAGCGGCGAGATCACTGCCTGCGAGAAGATAAAGAAGGCAAAGAAGCTGCTGAAGCTCACCGTTGACGACGGCAGAAACGGCAGACAGATAGTTTCCGGCATTGCAAACTGGTACCAGCCGGAGGATCTGATCGGCAGGAAGATAGTATTCGTGGCTAACCTTGCTCCCGCGAAGCTCTGCGGCGAACTCAGCGAAGGCATGATACTCGCATGCGACGCAGGCGACAACGATGTAAGAGTACTGTTCCTAGACAAGGACGTACCGAACGGAAGCACGATAAGATAAATTCGGAATTATGAATGCGGAATTCGGAATTTCGGAGCCGCTGTCGCGGCTGTATTCCGATTGTATCAAATTTGAATCCGTCCGCGAAGCGGACACAATAATTCCGAATTCCGAATTATGAATTCTGAATTAATTTGTTTGGGGGTGGTTTTTTGGATATTTCGAGAATGGCGGATATTTCGTCGATAAGCCGTACTACGCTGACGCATTCCGCGGAACACCGCACGCAGGAGAAATCCTCGACGCTGGCGGCGGATCATACCGACGCGTTCATAAAATCCGAAGCGGCGTTCACGCCGGCGTATACCAAGAGATCAGCCCAGAAGCAGCCGAGCGACAATAATCTCACCCAGCGCGAAAACAGCGAGGACAAAGTCGGCGCGGTAAAGCAGAACGATGGAGCAGGCCGCGCGGAGCTCCTGACCCAGGGCGTTCAGCATATAATCCGCGCAATGCTGGTAAAGCAGGGCGAGGTGCTCACCGGGAACGTCCCGAGCGTAGGCGCCAAGCTCTACGCCGAGGAGCTTCTCGGGCAGATACGGCAGCTCTACGGCAACTCTGCCGCAGACGAGAATTCCCCGGACTACTGGACGGCGGAAAACACGGCAGACCGTATGGTGCTGTTTTTCAACTGCGTCTCCATCGAGGGCGACAAGCAGGAGCTTCTCGACAGAAGCTTCCGCGGAGCGTTCAACGAAACGGAGCAGCTTTTCGGAGGGCGCGGAAGGCTCCCGCTTGAGAGCTATGAAACGCGCCAGCTCGTTATGGATAACTATTTCAACGTTCAGCATACAGGTGGATAATGGCAATATTTGATACTCACGCGCACTATGTAAAAAACGATTTCGGCGAGGCTCTGCACCCGCTGCTTTCCAGTATGTCAGAGGCTGGCGTGGAAAAGATAATGGCGGTAGGCTACGACCTTGATTCCTCAAGGGAGGAAATGCAGCTTGCGGAGCAGTATCCGTTCGTATGGGCGGCTGTCGGAGTACACCCGGAGAACTGCGAGGGACTTCCCGCCGACTGGCTCGGTCAGTTGGCAGGAATGCTGAGCTCTCCGCGCGTTAAGGCGCTCGGGGAGATAGGCCTCGACCGCCATTACGAGGGCTGCGACAAGGTTTTGCAGGCGGAGGTATTCGAGCGGCAGCTGCAGCTCGCGAAGACGTTAGATGTGCCTGTGATAATTCACAGCCGCGACGCCTGCGAGGATACGATGGAGCTCCTCCGGAAGTACAAGCCTGCCGGAGTAATGCACTGCTTCTCCTACAGCCCGGAAATCGCCGAGGAGGTCGTAAGGCTCGGCATGTATGTCGGATTCACCGGAGTGCTCACGTTCAAGAATTCAAAGAAGGCGTGGGCGGCGTGCGAAGCAGTGCCTATCGACAGGCTCCTGCTGGAGACCGACTGCCCATATATGGCTCCGGCACCGCACCGGGGGGAGAAATCCCACAGCGGCATGATAAAATACACCGCCGCAAAAATGGCGGAGTTAAAGGGAGTTTCCACGGAGAAAATGATCGAGATATGCCGTGAGAACGGAGAGAGGCTGTTCAGAATATGAGCGGTATCACAGTAATAAAGGCCGACCCCGGCGATATGCCGGAGCTTCTTGAGATACGCCGGGAAATGCTCGCGATAGTAAACGGAGTTACGGAGAGCGGAATTTCTGATGAAATAATGCGGCTTTCCGAGGAGTATTTCAGAAACGGCAGCCAGACAACGGTGCTTGCGTACTGCGGGGAAAAACTCGCAGGTTGCGCTACGATATGCTGGCTTAATGTAATGCCGACATACTCACACCCATCGGGGAAAAGGGCGCACATCATGAACGTATATACCCGCAGGGAGTTCCGCAGAATGGGAGCGGCGCGTGAAATGGTGGGTTTCCTTCTTGAGGAAGCGGCGAAACGCGGCGCGACCAGCATAACCCTGGACGCGACGGACAGCGGCAGACCCCTTTATGAGACACTGGGCTTCCGTGGTTCTGAGGAACACATGGAGCTTGTTTTAAACTGATTCTATCGGAGGACACATGGACGCAGACGGCAATCGAAGTAACACGCAGAACGACGGCGAAAAGCAGGACGGACACAAAGCGGCGAGGTTTTTCCTCGGGTGGCTGGTGGCGCTCAACAAGGGTATCACAAAGCTGCTGAAGAAGGCGCTCGGCCCGGATTACATCGCGGTGACGGAGGACGAAGTCCTCGACATGGTGAACGCGCTGGCGCAGACCCCTGACGACGACGGCGACGGAGAGAACGTCATAGAGGAAAGCTCCGCGCAGATGATAAACAACATCTTTGAGTTCAAGGATCTCACCGCCGGGGACGTCATGACGCACCGCACGAATATAGTCGGTGTGGACATGTCGGTCAGCCTTGACGACATCATCTACCTTGCGCTTGACATGGGATTTTCAAGAATACCGGTCTACGAGGGGAGTATCGACAGGATAGTCGGCATAATCATCGTGAAGGATCTGCTGTGCCTGGTCGGGAAAAGTCAGGCTGACCTTGACGGGTTTGATATCCACGATTTTGTGCGCAGCGTGAATTTCGTGCCGGAGTCATGTCCCTGCTCCGAGGTGTTCAAGTCGCTGACGAGCCTTAAATCCGGCATGGCGGTCGTTGCGGACGAGTACGGAGGCACTGCGGGCATCGTGACGCTTGAGGACATCATTGAAGCGGTCATGGGCAATATTCAGGACGAGTACGACGACGAGCGCTCCGAGATAGTCAAGGTCGGCGAGGATGAATATGATATTGACGGTGAAGCAGACCCGGACGAGGTGTTCCGGCTGTTCGGCGTGGAGCTTCCCGAGGAGCACGACTACGAAACCATAGCGGGCTTCATCACTGACAAGCTGGGGTATATTCCAGAGGGCGACGAGCTGAATCCACCGAGCGTGGAGTACGAGGGCGTGAAGCTTGTGGTAATTCAGGTCGAGGACAGGTGCATATTAAAGGTTCATGCTTCCAGGGTCCCGCAGACCGCCGAGCCAGAGCTTACACCGGCAGAGGACAAAGACTGATGGCACGAGTATCACAGGCGAAGAAAAAACGCGCGGCAGAGGTGATAGAGCTTCTCCGGGGCGAATATCCGGACGTAAAGTGCGCGCTGATATATGAAAAACCGCATGAGCTGCTGATAGCAACGCGGCTTTCCGCGCAGTGTACGGATAAGCGGGTGAATATGGTGACGCCGGCGCTGTTTGAGCGGTTCCCGAGCGTCGACGCGTTTGCTGAGGCGGAGGTCGGCGAGGTGGAGGAGTATATACGCACCTGCGGGCTTTACAAGACGAAAGCGCAGGATATCGTAAATATGTGCGTAATGCTCCGGGATATCTACGGCGGGAAGGTTCCCGACAGCATAGAGGAGCTGACGAAGCTCCCGGGAGTAGGGCGAAAGACCGCCAACCTTATCGTTGGCGACCTTTACGGAAAGCCCGCAATGGTGTGCGACACACATGTAATAAGGCTGTCCAACAGGCTGGGTCTGGCGGACTCCACCGACGCCGGAGTAGTCGAGAAACAGCTCCGTGAGATAGTTCCCCCGGAGGAAGGTCTGATGTTATGCCATCGACTGGTGCATCACGGGCGGGACGTCTGCGACGCAAGGTCGCCGAAATGCGAGGCGTGCGTTCTGCGGAACGTCTGTCCGAGCAAGGATAAGCCGGTAAGATCGTTCCGCGCGGGGAGCAAAAAGTAAAGCGCCAAAGCGCCGCACGGATTTCAGAATAATTATCGGGGCTGAGAAGATCAGCCCCGATTTTGTTTTTGGGCAAAAAAATTCCGCAGACAAGGGGGTGTCTGCGGCAAACTCAAATAAAATAGCCGAACGCTTGGGGAAAAGCGCTTTTAACTCGGCTGAAATAATTGGGGAAAATATATTAAGAAGTATGGTAGCCAAATTAGCTTACAATACTGTCTTGCGTAATTTATTTACGATATAATTATATCATTTTTGAGCGTCCTTTGCAATCCTAATTCAGCACAAATTTTAATATGGAATTATGGCTATTTTGTACAAGAATAAATTTACAAACTCAAATGAAAGTCATAAAAAGATTTGCCTCGAATTTTCAAAAATTTGTGAATTACCCCTTGATTTTTTCTGAAAAAGGTGTATAATAGATTTAGCACTCAGAGCAGTAGAGTGCTAAATTGTAAAAAACGGCATAACACCGAGAAATATAAGGAGATGTTTACAATGGCAGAAACAAAAGAATTTAAGGCTGAATCCAAGCGCCTGCTTGAAATGATGATCAACTCCATTTACACTCACAAGGAGATATTCCTGCGTGAGCTGATATCCAACGCGAGCGACGCCATGGACAAGCTCTACTTCAAGTCCATGAGCGAGAACACAGGTATCACACGTTCCGACATGGCTATAACCATCGAGGCAAACAAGGACGACAGGAAGCTGATAATCACCGATAACGGTATCGGCATGACCAAGGACGAGCTGGAAAACAACCTCGGCACTATCGCGAAGTCCGGTTCGCTGGCGTTCAAGAACGAGAACGAAAAGACCGAGGACGTCAACATAATCGGTCAGTTCGGCGTTGGATTCTATTCCGCATTCATGGTTGCAAAGAAAGTTACCGTTATTTCAAAGGCATACGGCGCGGACAGCGCCTACATGTGGGAGAGCGAAGGCGTTGACGGCTACACGATTTCCGAAGCCCAGAAGGACGGCCACGGCACGCAGATAATTCTCGACATCAAGGACAACGCCGAGGAGGAGAATTACGACGAGTTCCTCACTCCGTACAAGATAAAGCAGCTTGTGCGTAAGTATTCCGACTATATCCGCTACCCCATCAAGATGGACGTTGAGCATGAGAAGCTCAAGGAAGGCAGCAAGGACGAGTACGAAAAGGAGATCGTCACCGAGACCCTCAACAGCATGACGCCTATCTGGAAGAAGTCCAAGAGCGAGCTGAAGGACGAGGACTACGACCAGTTCTATAAGGATAAGTTCTATGATTACGACGCGCCTCTTGCGCATATCCACACCAGCACCGAGGGCACCGCAACATATACCGCTCTGCTGTATATTCCGTCAAAGGCTCCGTTTGATTACTATTCCAAGAACTTTGAGAAGGGGCTTCAGCTCTATTCCAACGGCGTTATGATAATGGAGAAGTGCGCAGACCTCCTGCCTGACTATTTCAGCTTCGTAAGAGGTCTGGTAGACAGCGAGGATCTGTCGCTGAACATTTCCCGTGAAATGCTCCAGCATGACCGCCAGTTAAAGCTCATCGCCAAGAGTCTTGAGAAGTCCATCAGAAACGAGCTGAAAAAGCTCCAGAAGAACGACCGCGAGAAGTACGGCAAATTTTTCGACGCATTTGGAACACAGCTCAAATACGGCATTTACGAGAGTTTCGGCGCGAACAAGGAGAACCTTCAGGACCTGCTGATGTTCAAGAGCAGCTTCAGCAAGGAGTACACTACTCTGGAGGAGTATGTCTCCAGAATGAAGGAAGATCAGAAGTACATCTACTTTGCAAGCGGCAGCAGCATTGCACGTATCGAGGCGCTCCCGCAGACCGAGATGGTCCGCGACAAGGGTTACGAGATACTCTACTTCACCGATCATGTAGACGAATTCACCATGCAGATGATGCACGACTACAACGGCAAGGAGTTCAAGTCCGTATCAGCCGACGACCTGGGTCTTGAGACCGAGGCTGAGAAGGAAGAAATCAAGAAGGCGGAGGAGGATAATAAGGCTCTGTTCGACTTCATGACCGAGAAGCTCGGCGGCAAGGTAAAGGCGGTAAAGCTGTCCCAGCGCTTAAAGACCCACCCGGTATGCGTTACCAGCGAGGGCGCTCTGTCGGTTGAGATGGAGAAGGTGCTCTCCGCAATGCCGGACGAGCAGGCTCACACCGCAAAGGCTGCGAAGATACTGGAGATCAACGCTTCCCACCCGATATTCGAGAAGCTCAAGAAGCTCTACGCCGAGGACAAGAAGGATACCGTTGCCGAGTACGCGGATATCCTGTATTCTCAGGCGCTGCTCATCGAGGGTATGCCGATCGAGGATCCGGTAGAGTTCACGAACAAGCTCTGCACCATCATGGCTGATTGACCGCATAACTGAATAAAATTACAGGGCGGAGAGTATCCGCCCTGTTTGTTTTATTACGGGGAACCTCTAAAAACCGGTTTGAAAAGGGAAAATGGGTAGAGTGCGCCGAATGCGATGAAAGCCGACGAAGTAAGGCTGTATGCCTTACGAGGAGGTTTGAAGAAGCAGGCGGTGTGCTATACACATTTTCACTCAAACAAGGTTTTTAGAGGTGACCTACGGTATTTGAAGCTCTTTGGCGGCGCGTTCCCACAGGGACTCGTCGGTTACCGGAAGCCCGGTCTCCTGCGAGTACTTTTCCACCAGCCGCACGGCGAGCACGGTGTAGTTTATTCCGGTTCGAATGGTTCCGAGAAGCCCCCTGCCCCATACTGCGCTTTTTTCCAGCAGCCCGGAGGAGCTGAATTCCTCGGCGGTGCGCTCGATGTCGTAATCCACCGAAATAATTTCCGGATTCCATTCGCCGTTGTAGGTCAGGAACGCATACTGTGCTTTGGTCTGTTCGTTTACCGGCATTCCCAGCGCGCCGGGATTGACCAGCATTCTCCCTTCCCGCTTAAAAATAAACGGAATATGCGAATGGCCGCACAGCATCAGACGGCAGCCGTACTCCCCGAGCCTGGAGATCATGATCTCCGCTTCCTGGGTATTGGTATGGAACAGGTAGTTTATGCTGTCCGGGGAACCGTGGCACATTATGAACGGCTCGCAGCCGGGAAGCTCCGGGCGCAGCGTGAACGGCTGCGAAGCCAGCCAGTCGAGGTCTCCGCCGGTGAGATCCTCGTAGCAGTAACGGAGCGCTCCGCATTTTGAGCCGTATTCCCACGCCTGCGGGGCTTTCCGCTGATTTATCATGTAATCCTCGCGGTTGCCGCGTATCATAAGGCAGGGGTGAGTTTGCGAGAAATCCCGCAGGAACTCCACCGTGCGGTGCGGGTAGGGGCAGTCGGTGACGTAATCCCCGAGAAACAGCCAGTAATCCGGCTGTCTGGACTCAGCGTCGGCTATGACCGCCCTCAGAGCGGCGTAATTCGAGTGGATATCGGATAAAACTGCGAAACGCACCTGTTCAGCTCCTTTATTTGAGTATTTCATGCAGCTTTTCCGCAGGAACGAACCCGCGCAGCCCGTCGGTTGTCATTCTCCGTGCAATGTCGGTTATAACATCCAGCGAACCGGTGCAGCCGCTGTCAAACCACCCCGAATACAGCGACAGAACGCCGCTTACCGTGAATTCCGACAGCGCGTGCAGGGTCTGCTCGTCGTTCACGACGCATACGTCGCGCAGGGCTATTTCGATAGCGCGCCGGAGCATAGCCTTGACGCGCCCGGTGCTGAAAAGCTCCGGGTTGAGCTTCAGCAGCTTCACGAAATATTCCTGATTGCTGCTTATCAGCGCGCTTATCTCTCCAAGCACCGAGCCGATGTTGAATATGCTCGTGTTGCTGGTTTTCAGTATATCTGAGAAATCCGACAGCAGCTCGTTTTCGAATTCGGTTACAACGTCGGAAATCGAGCGGTAGTGCCGGTAGAACGTCTTGCGGTTGACCTGCGCCCGGGCGGATAGCTCCGATATCGTGATGTCGGAAAGCTCCTTTTCGGATAACAGGGATATCAGCGCGATGCGTATGGCTTGGCGGGTCTTTATGACCCTCAGATCGGTGGGATTTGACATTTATCCTCCTGTCAGTCGGCGGTGTGGAGAACGTCCTCAGCCTGATTTACAAGATTGTCTACGGTGGAGGCTATTTCGGATACGCCGGACATCTCCGTGCTTATGGTGCTGCCCTTTTCAAGGGTAGCGGCGATGTTGCTCTGCATGCTGTTCATCATCGTCAGGATATCGGACATTCTGTCGTTAATGGTGGTTACTATGCCGTTTACGTCGCTGATATTGCTGAACACCAGTTTGTTGGAGGTTTCCGCTTCGGTAACTGCGGTCTGGGAATGCTCCGCGAGGGAACGCACTTCCTCCGCGACGACCGAGAATCCCTTTCCGTACTCGCCGGCGCGTGCGGCTTCAATGCTTGCGTTGATGGCGAGTATATTTATCTGGCGGGCGATATCGCTGATATTGCGGGTCATTTTTGAGAAGCCGGTAACGCTTTCGTCGATTGCCGCCATTGATTCAGCGATGTTGTCGGTGAGTGTGTGGAGTTCCTTGACAACATCGCCGAGGGCAGCCGCCTGCTGGCTGTTCTGACCGTTCAGTTCGGTAATGCCGGACGTAGCCGAGGTAACTCCGGAAATGCTGTCTGTCAGCCTTGAAACGACCTCGCTGAGCTGCGTGGTTATAGCGCTTATGCTGTCGTTTGTCTGGGCGATCTGCTCTCGGCGGCGGTCCGCTTCATGAAGCGTGAACTGCGAACAGGAGCTTGGCAGGCTGGTGCCGTCCAGGATAGCCTTCGCCAGTTCGCGGCAGGTTCGGAATCCGCATGCATGGCAGTTGTAGTTCATCTCGGTGTCGGTGTGCTTGCCGAGGCTGTGCAGGACTTCGTCTATCTGCTCGTCGGTGTAGGAGCGCTGCTCTATGCTGTGCGCGGTGTAGCTCCGCAGGAAGTCAGCAGGGTCGAGCTTCTTGTCAAAGGCGAGAAACTGCTTGTCGCGGCCTTTTCTGTCCATTTTAACGCGGTTATTGCGGTTGTACTTTTCGATGCCGTTCAGGATACCGCTCATTCGGTAGACGGAAAGCGGAGTTCCGATGGCAGGGCCGCTTCCGCAGCCCCGCCCGCAGGAGAGCACGTCGAATACGTCCGGAAGGTCGCGGGCGCCCACGGCGGGGTACTGTGCGAGTTCCTGGTAGATATGTCCGGTGCCCTCGGAGGAGATGACGTTCAGAGATGGAGCCTCAAGCTCCAGGCACGCCTTGAGTCCGCCCGGTCTGGGGTAGATAGCGCCCATGATACCCTGCGGGCCGCTGAATTCGAACGCGGAGCGCTTTCCCTTCTGGTCGGCGAGGTGGAAGCCCTTTTCCTCGAGAAGCTGCCCGAGGTGCTGGAATGTGACATTATAGTCAACGACGCCGGTCATGCGGAATTCGTCCTGCTTTGCGATACAGGGGGTCAGGGCAGCGAGCTTTGCGTTGACGCCGAGGTACTTTCTGAGGTATATTGCCGCGCAGAGTATCGGAGACTGCACCGGCGAGAGGTTAGGAAGAGCCTCCTTGCAGTATTTGAGCATATAATTAACGATAGCCGGGCAGGGCTGCGAGATGAGCTTCTTTCCGGGATTCTTCTGGAGATACCTGATATGCGCCCATGTGCAGATATCCGCGCCGAAGGAGACATCGTAGATGTCCTTTACGCCGTTGCTGCGCAGGAATTCCAGCACGTTGCGCCAGCAGCCGTCGAACGCCACCTTGATTGACGGCGCGACCAGCAGTACGACCTGCTTTCCGCCTTTGACGTCGTTCCAGAAGCCGGCGGTGTCGTCTTCGTATGTACGCGCGCCGTGGGAGCAGTCCTTGACGCAGGCGCCGCAGCGGATACATTTGTCGGGATCGATATTGTAGACGGTTCTTCCGTCCTCGGTCTGCACCGCCTTGTTAGCCTCGGGCGTCGGACAGGCGCGTATGCAGGAGTTGCAGGAAACGCATTTATTCGCGTCAAATAGTATCATAAGTATATACTCCTCTGATTATAGGATAAAAAAAGCGCTCCCGCAGGTATGCCGCAGGGAGCGCCGGTTTTTATTTCGCGTAATCTACTGCGCGGCTTTCCCGGATAAGATTGATCTTTATCTGACCAGGGTATTCCATTTCATTTTCTATGCGCTTGGCGATGTCGCGGGCAAGAACCTTCATGCCGTCGTCGGTGATAGTCTCCGGCTTGATCATGATACGAACCTCGCGGCCTGCCTGAATAGCGTAGGATTTCTCGACCCCGTTGTAGGAGCAGCAGATCTCCTCGAGCTTTTCGAGACGCTTTATGTAGTTCTCGTAGTTCTCGCTTCTTGCTGCGGGGCGGGCTGCGCTGATCGCGTCGGCTGCCTGTACGAGCGCTGCGATTACCGTGCGGCACTCAACGTCGCCGTGGTGAGCCTCGATAGCGTGAATGACCTCGGGGTTTTCTTTGTACTTGCGGCATACGTCAACGCCGATCTGTACGTGCGAACCTTCGATCTCGTGGTCAAGAGCCTTACCGATATCATGGAGCAGACCTGCGCGTCTTGCAAGGGCTGCGTCAACGCCAAGCTCGCTTGCCATGATTCCGGCGAGGTGGGCTACCTCGATGGAGTGGCTGAGTACGTTCTGGCGGTAGGAAGTTCTGTACTTCAGTCTGCCTATCAGGCGGACAAGCTCGTGGTTGAGGCCGTTGACGTTGGTCTCCATAACTGCGCGCTCGCCTTCCTGGCGGATACGCTGCTCGACTTCCTTGCGTGCCTTTTCGACGGTCTCCTCAATGCGGGCGGGGTGGATGCGGCCGTCCTGAATGAGCCTTTCAAGGGAGATACGCGCGATCTCGCGGCGAACCTGGTCGAAGCTCGACAGGGTGATCGCCTCGGGGGTGTCGTCGATGATAAGGTCAACGCCGGTGAGCGTTTCAAGGGCGCGGATATTGCGTCCCTCGCGGCCGATGATACGGCCCTTCATTTCGTCGTTCGGAATAGCAACGACGGATACTGCGGATTCAGACACGGTGTCTGCTGCAAGTCTGGAGATGGCAAGGGAGATGTGCTTTCTCGCGATCTCGTCCTCCTCGTCCTTGAGCTTCTGCTCGTAGGCGGTGATCTTTACAGCCTTTTCGTGAGTCAGCTCGCTGTCTAACAGTGACAGCAGGTGTTCCTTTGCCTGATCGGTGGTAAAGCCGGAAATGCGCTCGAGGGTTTCGACCTGCTCGGTCTTGAGCTGCTCGGCTTCTGCGATCTTCTCGTCCGCTTTCTTGTGCTTCTGGTGGAGCTGTTCTTCATAGCGCTCCATTTTGTCGGTTTTCTTGTCGAGGTTTTCCTCTTTCTGCTGGAGACGGCGCTCTGAACGGGAGAGCTCCCCGCGGCGTTCCTTCAGCTCGCGGTCGGTTTCGCCCTTTAAGCGGCTGATCTCCTTTTCGGCGTCTGAGCGCATCTTGTAGATCTCGTCCTTTGCTTCAACGAGAGCTGCTTTCTTGCGGTCTTCGGCCTTTACGTTTGCTTCTTCGATAATGCGCGCCGATTCCTTCTCTGCGGATTCAAACTGAGCTTCCGCAGTCTTAATGCGGTGCTTCACGCCCATTTTGAAGCAGATAAATCCTGCTGCGGCTGCGCCGACGATGAATGCCGCAACTGCGATTATTACCGCTATTATTGGATCCATCTTTTTCGTTTCCCTCCTTCTTAATGATCGGCGGGAATAATATACAATTGTTGGAATGAATCTGCCGCCCATACGGAACGGTTTTTTCATCGCAGTGCTATGCTGCGTTAATCTTTTGAAACAGTGCTGGCACTGAAAAATCATGGCAGACTGACCGCCGCAGTTCCCCCCGGAGCCGCGGAAGCCGCATAGGTAACGGGTTCCTTTTATTATATATTAGACCGCCACTACGTCTATCATACATCTATACAATAGATATTAAAAAACGTAAGCTGCTCCTGCCGGGTAGCCCCGTGCAGAAAAGCCCATAGTTATTTTACTACAAAATAACGAAAATGTCAAGGGAAAAACCACTTGATTTTTACCAAAATGCACATGTTGAAAACGTAAAACCTGTTACACGATGTCGCTTTGCAGGGATAAAACGGCGCTTTTATGTATGCCGTATGTCGTAATTGCACAATAAACCCGCAGTTTTTTTGGAGTTTTTTCTACGCGTGACGATAACCCGTGCTGTGCAGGAAAAAAATTGCTCAGACCCTTGCAATTATACTATTACTGTGATATAATATAAACAATGAAATATTATGCCCGCGGGCATTGGAGGAAAAACAGATGACATATAAAGAGAGCTTTATCAAGTTCATGGTAGACAGCGGCGTGCTGAAATTCGGCGAGTTCACTCTCAAGAGCGGCAGACTTGCCCCCTACTTCATCAACGCCGGCAACTACAAGACCGGTGCACAGCTCGCAAAGCTCGGCGAGTTCTACGCTGAGTGCATTATGGAGAACGGTCTGAAGCCGCAGACCCTTTTCGGTCCGGCTTACAAGGGAATCCCGCTTTCCGTTTCCGCGTGCACAGCGCTCTACAACAAGCACGGCGTTGACGTGAACTACTGCTTTGACCGCAAGGAAGTCAAGGATCACGGCGAGGGCGGAATGTTCGTAGGCAAGACCCTTGAGGACGGCGAGAAGGTCGTTATCATCGAGGACGTTATGACCTCCGGCAAGGCTCTGCGCGAGGTTCTGCCGAAGCTCCAGAGCGCCGCAAAGATCGATATTGAGGGTATGATCATCACCGTTGACCGCATGGAGAAGGGTCTTACCTCTGACAAGTCCGCTGTGCAGGAAGTTTACGACGAGTTCGGCGTTAAGGTTTACTCCATCGTCACCATCAACGATATCATTGACGCTCTGGAGAACGACGTTATCCCGGGCAAGGAGTACGTTGAGAAGATGAAAGAATACAGAAAGGTATACGGAGTGGGCTGATAACCGCCTGTAATATCCGGGGAAATAGGGGAAAACGAAATGGAAATGCCTTTTCAGCCCAACGAGGGCAAGAATCTTGAGATAGATACGGATTACGGCAGGTATGCAAGATATCCTGTAAAAACCCACGTTATCACAAAGGACGACGTGCTGGAGGACGTCCTCGACAAGTATGTCAGGGAGTATATCCAGCCCGGCGATACAATAATCATGTCGGAGAAGATCGTTGCGATCTCCCAGGGACGTGCGTTCCCGATCGAGGAGATCAAGGTTTCCAGGCTGGCAAAGATCCTGTCGCACTTCGTTGTTAAGACGAACTACGGCATTGGTCTTGGAATGCCCGAGACGATGGAGCTGTGTATCCGCGAGGTCGGCAGAGTCAAGGTGCTGTGGGCGGCGTTCTGCGCTGCTATCGGCAAGCTGTTCGGCAAGCACGGCGTATTCTACAACATCTGCGGAATGAAGGCGCGCGCTATCGACGGTCCGTGCGAATATACGCTGCCGCCTTACAACCACTATGCGAAGATGGCTCCGGATAAGCCCGACGAGGTTGCCGAAAGGCTCACAAAGTACCTCGGGGTGGACGTTGTTATCATCGACGCGAACGATATCGGCGCGAACGTACTCGGCAAACCCCGCAAGGACATGTCCGATGAGTTCCCGATACAGGCGTTCAAGGATAATCCCCTTGACCAGTGCTCTCAGCAGACGCCTATCGCGATCGTGAGAAAAGTTTCCTGATAAGGTTACTACACTTTAATAATCAAATTCTTTAGGGGGTGTTTTTATGGCAACAGTAGGCAGTATGGCAATGGTTCAGCTTAAGATGGCACAGGCTTCCGCGAAAACAGGCGTAAGCACAGGCAGTCTGTTTTCAAAGAGCACTTTCTCATCAGGAAAGTCCACGGTGTCGTCCAGCGACGCGATGGAAAATATCCTGAAAGGCAAGAACGACTACTTTAAGGCACAGTATAAGAAGCTGTACAATTCCATATTCCCCGACAGCGAGGATACGGAAAAGGCTGACAAGACCGTTACCGTAAAGTCTGCGGCGAACAGCGCGGCGGCTTCGGCTGACGCACTCGCGGACTACGCCAACGGTTTAGGTTTTGACGACAAGGTCGATACCGAGACAGCTTCCAAGAAGATCCAGAGCTTTGTTGACGACTACAACGACATGATCGGCGCGCTCAGCGAGTCCGAGAATCAGTCGGTGCTCCAGAAGGGTGTTATCATGGTGAACACCGCTAAGGTGTACAGCAGTGCGCTCAAGCGCGCGGGCGTCACGGTAGGCGGCGACAACAAGCTCAGTTTCGACAAGGATAAGCTGACCGACATCAAGGCTTACGAGTTCAAGTCTACGTTCGGGCGAGGCGGATTTGCTTCTAAGGTAACTCAGAAAGCGGAGCAGATCAAGCGTTTGCAGGGAAGCTCCGGCGGGCTGTTCTCATATTCGAACGCTGTCACACCGAGCTATACCTACAACATCGGCGCGATGTTCAGCACTTATGCATAATACAAAGCGGAGCTGAAAAGCTCCGCTTTTGTTTGCCTGAAGGTCTGATTTGGAAACTATAATTTAGCGCCCTATCCGCTTTCAGCAAATCAAAATCCCGCGCGCAGCGCGCACCATAATTCCGAATTCCGCATTCAGAATTCCGAATTAAACAAAAGTCCCCTCGGTAATCTCCGGGGGGAAAATTGTGTTACTGAAAAAAGTTGAAATCTTGTCAGCCGGATACCGGCTTAACCGCGAAATTATTCAGCGGTGTAGGGAATGAGAGCGATCTGTCTAGCTCTCTTGATAGCTGTTGTGAGCTCTCTCTGGTGATAAGCGCAGCAGCCTGTTACGCGTCTGGGAAGGATCTTAGCACGCTCGGTCATGTACTTTCTGAGCTTAGCAACGTCCTTGTAATCAATGAATTCAGAACGATCAACGCAGAACTGGCAAACCTTTTTTCTGGGGCGCTTAACTGCGTGAGCCGGTCTATCAAACTTTTCAGCCATGATACTGAACCTCCTTTATTGTTCAAGTAAACGGATTTTTAGAACGGATAGGGATCGCCGGAGGCACCGCTGAAATCAGCCGCTGGCGCCTGTGCGGGCGCGGACTGCTGCGGAGCGTTTGCCGGCGCTGCGGGTGCAGCGTTCGGAACGGAAGCGGCATAATCGCCGTAGGAGCCGTTCTGAGCCTTTTCACCGGTGAAGCAAAGCCTGTCTGCGATTACTTCGGTGACTCTAACGTTCATTCCATTCTTATCGGTATAGGAACGAGTCTGAAGCTCGCCTTCGACGAGTATCATTCTGCCTTTTCCGAAATAACGGGTAACGAAATCAGCCTGCTGACGCCATGCGACGATATTAAAGAAATCAGATTTCTTTTCTTCGCCTTTCTGCTGAAACCTTCTGTCTACAGCAATGCTGAACGAGCAGACATTTGCACCTGAGGGAGTGGTCTTCAACTCTAAGTCATGGGTTATTCTGCCCATAAGAATTACCTTATTGTACATAACGACACCTCCTGAAAATAATCGCGGCTTTACCTGCGGAAATTACTGCTGCTGACCCTGTGCGAGTACAACGATGGAACGGAGAACGCCGTCAGTGATGTTGATGACACGCTCAAGCTCCATGGGGAAGTCAGGCTTGGACTCGAAGTTGTAGAGTACATAGTAGCCTTCGCCCTCGTAGTTGATCTCGTAAGCGAGCTTTCTCTTGCCCCACTCGTCGATGTTGGTAAGGGTACCGTTTGCCTTGATGAGGTCAGCGAACTTTGCGGTGAGCGCCTTGATCTCGTCCTCAGTCTTCTTCAGGGAGAAAACGATGATAGCCTCATACTTCTCAGATAACTTTGCCATTTATATAGCACCTCCTTATGGATATATATCCCGTGCGGAATTGCACGAGAAAGGGGTAAGACTTTTCAGTCTTAACTACACTATTATATCAGAAAAGTTCCCCCTTGTCAAGTGCCATAGGGGAACTTTTTCTGAATTTTTCAGGAAAACGCCTTACTTATCGGGAGTTATCCTCCAGATCTCCTTAGCGTAGTCGGCGATAGTGCGGTCGGAGCTGAACTTCCCTGCATTGGACATGTTTATCCAGCACTTGCGGAGGAATCCCGCGCGGTCGTCGCGGTAATCGGCGTTTGCCTTCAGCTTCGCTTCAACGTAGCTGTGCAGGTCGCCGAGCAGGTAGTAGTGATCCGGAACATGCCAGCTTGCACCGTCCAGAAGCGCATAGTACAGCTCACGAAAGGCTCCGCTTCCGCCGTCGGAGAACGTGCCGTCTATGAGGGTGTCCAGGACCCGGGCGATCTGCGGGTCGGAAGCGTAAATTTTGCGCGGGTCGTAGGAAGGCATGATCTTTTCAAGCTCCTCTACCCTTGCGCCGAAGATGTAGTTGTTTTCTATTCCGGCTTCCTCGGCTATTTCAACGTTTGCGCCGTCGTAGGTTCCGAGCGTTACGGTGCCGTTGAGCATGAACTTCATGTTTCCGGTGCCGGACGCCTCGGTGCCCGCGGTGGATATCTGTTCGGAAATATCTGCGGCTGTAACCAGCTTTTCAGCGTAGGAAACGTTGTAGTTCTGAACGAATACAACGTTGATAAGACCCTTCACGGCCGGGTCGGAATTTACGAGCGCGGCAATTTCATTGATGTACTTGATGATGGCCTTGGCGCGGGCGTATCCGGGTGCGGACTTCGCGCCGAAGATGAATGTCGTCGGGTAGAAATCCTTGATGCTGCCGTCCTTTATCCCGAAGTAGATGTACATTATAGAGAACGCGTTCAGAAGCTGGCGCTTGTATTCGTGCAGGCGCTTTATCTGGATATCGAAAATGCTGTCGGCGTCGACGGCTGTGCGCTCGTGCTCTGCGATGTACTCGGCGAGTGTGGCTTTCTTCGCGGACTTTATGCGGCTGAACCGGTCAAGCTGAGCGGGGTCGCCGGCGTATTTCTCAAGTTCTTTCAGGCGGGAGAGGTCGGTTATCCAGCCTTCGCCGCCGAGAAGGTCGGTGATCTGTGCGGAAAGCTCCGGGTTGCAGAGCGCTATCCAGCGGCGCGGCGTGATACCGTTCGTCTTGTTCTGGAAGCGTTCCGGATACAGCTCATACCACTCGGGAAGCGCATTGTGCTTGAGTATCTCGGTGTGGATACGCGCAACTCCGTTGGTGCAGCTTGAGCAGTAGATGGCCATTTTAGCCATGTGTACAACTCCGCCGGAAACCATCTTCATCTGGTCGATCTGTTCGCGGGGCATATTACGGCGGTACATATCCGCGATGAACGCCTCGTTTATCCGGAGTATCACGGAATAAACCTGCGGCAGCAGTTCCTCCATGAGGTCTGTGCCCCACTTTTCAAGAGCCTCCGGCATGATGGTGTGGTTGGTGTAGTTGAAAGTCTTCTGCGCGATCTCAAGGGATTTCTCGAAGCTTACGCCGTATTCTGTCATAAGCAGGCGGATAAGCTCCGGTATGGAGATAGTCGGGTGAGTGTCGTTGAGCTGAATTGAGTTGTACTCCGCGAAATCCTCAATTTTTCTGCCTGCCTTGAGGTGCTTCTTGAGCAGGTCGTGGAGGGAGGCGGCGCAGAAGAAGTACTGCTGTTTCAGTCGCAGCAGCTTGCCGGGACGTGCGTCGTCGTTCGGATAGAGGGTGCGGGAGATGTTCTCTGCTTCTATCTGGGCGCGGCATGCTTCCATATAATCCTGGCGGTTGAAAGCGTCGAAGTCGAACTCTTTGACCGGCTCAGCCTGCCACAGGCGCAGTGTGCCAGCAAAGCCGTTCTTGTAGCCGAATATCGGCATATCGTAGGGGACTGCCATGACGTCTCCGGTGGAGAAGTGCACCTTTACGGCGTCTTTCTCAACTCGTTTGCTCCACGGGTCGCCGAACTTTGTCCAGTCGTCCGCGTCCTCCTTCTGGAAGCCGTCGACGATGGACTGCTTGAACAGTCCGTACTTGTAGCGTATTCCGTAGCCGGTCAGCGGGAGCTTCATGGAAGCCGCGCTGTCCAGGAAACACGCTGCGAGCCTTCCGAGACCGCCGTTGCCGAGCGCTGCGTCCTCGATCTCCTCGAGGCTGCACAGGGACGCTCCGGCGGAGTTCAGCAGCGCCTCTGCGTCGTCGAGAAGCCCTAGGCACATCAGGTTGTTGTAGACCGCGCGTCCAACGAGGAACTCAGCGGAGAAGTAGCTTGCGGAGCGTCCCTTCGGGGCTGACTTCGCCATCACCGGAGCCGCCTGCTTCATTATGGAGCGCGCTAGCGCGTCGTGGAGCTGCGGCGCGGTGGGCTTTTCGCCGTCTGTCAGCTCAGCGAGGTATTCGTCAAAATCCTTTTTCAGTAAATCCTTGTCGATCATAGGTGTCTCCTTTTTCAGCCGCCTGCGCGGATATTATGGACATTCTGATTATAGCATAATTTCATGGAAATTTCAACCTCAATATCCGGGACATAGCTGCATACTATATAATTGACTACGTCGCTGCTCCCGCGGCTGGCAGCCATGACTGTTGACAGGCGGTATTTTTTCACTTGGATTTCACATAGTGTTGTGAATTTGGTGAAAAAATGGTACGAGGTGAATTAGAATTGGTCAAAATGCACATAATGCGGAATTCATTTTCTACATTGTGAATCCTCGTTTTTGGCGCGAAATCAGCCCAAAACGGCCTGTGAATGCTTGAAAATAGCGCAAAAATATGGTATAATCTAATATACTATAGTGGAGTATGGGGTGGAGTATGCCCTGTTTCCATGATCATATGCGGCACACAGTAAAGCCGCAGGGGGAATGGAGGTAATCCGGTGAAAAAATTCTCATATCAGGCCACCGACATCAACGGAAAAATTATCCGTGGACAGGAGATGGCGGAGGATTATCAGGATCTTCAGCAAAAGCTGAAGGAACGGAATCTGTATATCACGCGCTACCGCGATCTCGGCGCAAACGACGCGGTGGACGTGAAGTACAAGTTCAAAACCAAGGAAGTATCGTTCATCAGCCGTCAGCTGGCGTCGATGACTTCCGCAGGTCTTTCGCTTGTCAGGGCGCTCTACATACTTCAGGAGCAGCAGACAAACAAGAAGGCGAAGCGAGTGCTTCTGGATATCTATGAGGAGGTACAGAAAGGTAAATCCTTCTCGGAGGTCCTTGAGCAGAAGCCGGGCGTTTTCCCGGATCTGTTCGTCAGCATGGTCGCAGCCGGTGAATCCTCCGGTACGCTCGACCAGATCCTCGTAAGAGTATCTGACCACTTCGCGAACGCCAACAAGACAAACAACAAGATCAAGAGCGCGATGGTTTATCCTATCATTCTGCTTGTCCTGGCTCTGGCGGTCATCGTACTGATGTTCACGATGATCCTGCCGACCTTCACCAGCATGATGGATCCGGAGGATATGACTCCGCTTTCAAAGGGCATGATCGCGTTCTCTGATTCGCTTATCAACTACTGGTACGTTTATCTTATCGTCATCGCGGCTATCGTGGTTCTGTTCTGGATATGCAGAAGAACTCCCGCAATAAAGCTCAGAATGGACGAACTTGTCCTCAGGATACCTAAGGTCGGAAAGCTTATTTCCACTATCTATACCGGACGTTTCGCGCGCAACATGTCCAACCTTTACGCAGCGGGTCTGCAAATGGTAGACTGTATTGAGAAGTCCGTATCCGTACTTGGTAATACCTATGTAACAAAACGCTTCGAGGAAGTTGTCGACAACATCAAGCTCGGTGAAAGCATGTCGAAGGCGGTCGAAAAGACTGAGATATTCGAGGGCATGTTCACCTCGATAATCTACGTCGGCGAGGAGTCCGGTACGCTGGATACCATCCTTTCAAAAGCGGCTGACTACTACGAGGAAGAGGGCGACACCGCAGTCACCAAGCTGGTCGGAATGCTCGAGCCTGTCATGATCATTATCATGGGCGTGGCTATCGGTCTGGTTCTGGCGGCTATATTCCCGATGCTCTACGGCGGTATGACCAGTGCGTCATAATCAACAACTACAGATTATTTTGAGGTGAAAATATGCTTTCAATTGATATTACTGACAGACAAATAAAGCTCGTCAGAGGCGTACACAGCGGTAACAAGATCAGAGTTCAGGACGCTGATATGCGTGAGCTGACCCTCGGTATGGTCTCCAACGGTTACATCACCGATGTCCCGATGGTAGCAGCCGAGCTTAACGATATCATCAAGACAAAGGGCATCACGGAGAAGGACGCTATCGTGTCCATTACTTCCAGCTCCATCGTTTACAAGGAAATGCTGCTCCCCAAGCCCAAGAGCCTTAAGAACACCGCTGCTATCGAGGCGATGATACAGGCGAACATGGGCGTTTCCAAGGAGTTCAACATCTCCTTCACCATCGCCGGCGAGACCGAGGACGAAGAGAAGAACAAGCTCATCAAGATCATTGCGACTGCCTGCCCGCAGCGCCTGGTTGACGGCTACGTAAGACTGTTCTCACACATAGGTCTGTCTCTCAAGGGCGTAAACATCGCGAACAACTCCGTAACGCGTCTTATCATCAACACTCCTAAGATGGCAGACAGAATGCCTATGCTGCTTATCCAGATAGATAAGGGATTCCTTAACATGAACCTTTACGAGGATAACCAGATCGTATTCTCCCGTTACTTCAACATCGATCCTTCAGATTACGACAACGCGCCTGACTATGTTATCCGTGCGCTTTCTGATAACCTGTTCAGAATGATCCAGTTCATCAAGAGCCGCAAGGGCGCAAAGCCCCTGAAGGAGATCATGTTCTACGGCGATACCGGAAACTTCATCGAGCTTTCCAACGCTATCTCCTCGTTCAACGTTCCGGTTCACGTTCTGGCGGCGCCTTCCACAGTCATCTCCATGGCTGAGATCGACTTCACAAAGTATGCTAACGCGATCGGCGCTATCTACCGCAGAAACAAGGATCTCGAGCACATAAACCTGCTGGAAGCTACCTCCGCGAAGGAATCCAAGGGCATGAACGGCTACCTGATGGCTCTTGCCGGAGCGTGTGTTGGCACGGTTGCCCTGGTCGGCGCTATCGTTATCGGTCTGAGCGCTATTGACAGCTCAATTCAGGGACAGATCTCCGAAATTCAGACTCAGATAGATAATCCTACCTTGCAAAACGATCTTTCCATAGTTACCAACCGTGAGAACATGCTCGCAGGCTTCCAGAGCTATAACGACAATGTAGGCTCAACTTCCCAGCTCTTCAACTACATGCCGAAGGTGCAGACCTACATCATCAATAAGGTTTCCGAGCCTATCGAGTCTATCGTGAACAACGACGTTGAGCTTGATATCCTCAACATCAACATCAGCGACTACAGCGTTACCGTAACGTTCATGGGACGCAGCAACGGCGATCCTACGCCGATCCCTTCACAGTACGTTGACAAGCTCACCAATGAAGTAAAGACCAAGTACGGCGATCCGTATTTCCAGAATGTCAACTATTCCGGCTTCTCAAAGTCCAATTCTTCCATCGAGAATACATACCTTGACCTTTCTACCGGTGAGTCCAAGTATGATACTGTATTCACGTTCACTGTGAACATGAATGTCAGACCCGGCTCCGATGAGGATCATGCAACTTCTATCGACCTTAATCCTCAGCCTGAAGAAAATGTGGAGGTAACTGAATAATGAAACTCAGTAAGCAGGAAAGAATTGCGGTTTTAGTGATCGCTGTAGTTATTTTACTCGGACTTGGCATATTCTTTTTCATCGTTCCTAAGTTTGAGGCAATCGGCACATCGTCTGTTTCGCTCCTCAATAAGCAGGTAGAGCTTCAGACTGACATCGACCGCGCCGCAACAAAGGAAAAGCTCGGCGAGGACGTAATCAACGCATACAACGACGGCCGCAATATCGCGGATATGTTCTTTGAAGAAATGAAGCCTTACGAGGCAGACAATGAGATCAGAGAGTTCATTCAGTACTGCAAGGACAACGGCGTGAACATCGCTGTTGATTCCCTGTCCATCGGCGCGCCTACCGTTTCAACTCTGGGCGTAAGCTTCTCCACCGAGCCGGTTGTAGAGTATGACCTCAAGACATATGCTACACAGGGTCAGGAGCCTTCCGCAGAGGAACTCGAGGCTCTGAACAGAGAGGCGATCATGAAGGCTGCGCTTGCAAGCACACAGGCTGTGGGCTCCATTGACGTAAGCTTCACAGTTACCACTCTCAATTCCGATGATATGCTGAAGTTCATTGATATCATCAATGATTACTACAAGCAGGAGGACGGCGGCATGATGAGAAAGGCGATCCGCCTTTCAAATGGTCTGTCCATTACCGACACCGACGTTGAGAAGAAGTACGCAGACTATGTTGACGACCTGACTGCAAAGGCAGAGAAGGACGGTAAGAGCCGCCTTGAAAAGGACACCGGCAAGACAGTAGGCAAGCAGGATCAGAACGCCAACAATAACAATGCTGCTGACGACGGCGACGGGGAGACCGCGAACACCAATAACAAGAACGAAGACAAGACCACCACGTTTGAGGAGAACGTATGCCAGGTCGACGTTACTCTGACCATGTACAGCATTGAGCGCATGCAGGATCCTACCGAGCAGCTCTCTTCACAGAACAATCAGTAATCGCCCTTAGGAAGTAACACTTTTTGGAGCAAGGGACTATAATGAATCGTTCTCCTGCGCCGCTCAGCATGGGAATACCGGCGTCGCAGGAAGGCACTGCGTGAGATGCATTGGAGGTAATCAAAAATGAAACACGCATTGAGAAAGTATCTGTCACCGTGCGGAAGCGCATTGTTCATGGTAGTAAGCACCATGGCTGCGCTAACCGTTCTTGTGACTGCGATGTACATGTCTGTGCTATCGTCCAGACAGGTGCAGTATGCAACGTTTGATCAGGAGCAGGCGTATGTTACTTCTACGTCAGTGGCTGATATTTTTACTGCATATATATCTGACAGCAAAAATGCAAGCACTACGATAATGAAGAAGATCAGCACAATGAAAGCGGGTCAGACTATAACCACAAACGGCAACGACTTTGCCGCTTTCGGCGGAACGAAGGAAGACTCTGCCATTGGCGCATACACGGTTGATATCAAGCGTCTGAACAATGAGACAATATCCGGCGTGGACTGGAATGTTTACGACATCGCAGTAACGGTTCAGAAGAACGGTATTGCTGAGACCACGCATTCTCTGGTTCGTTCTAAGAATGGCGAACCCACGCAGATGGAGCCTATCGACAGATTCTTTACCAGTACCGGATACCTCCCTAACGATGTGTGGATCTCCTCGATCACGTCAGATTCTACGGTTTACTGCGACAATGAGTATACCGTATTTGCCAAGGATAAGAACGCTGCCGGCGATGGCGACGTAATGCTTAATATGGATATCATCTGCGCTGGCGGTGCATTATTTAATGATCAATCGACATTTAAGCCGTTTGATGAGCCGCTGACATGGGTATTCGGCAACAATCTTACGATAGGCAAGGATTGCACTGCGTCTACGTTTGAGCTTGGAAAATCCTCTTCAGAAAGAGGCAAGATCATCGTTGGCGGCGATATGATCGCGTCAGCGTACGGCAGCCGTGATTTCGGCGAATATACAGATGTATATGTTTTCGGCGACTTATATATAGAGGGCAATCCTATCAGCTTCAAGGGCAATCTGTATGTAAAGGGCGATATCATCGTTAAGGACAGTAACTGGCACAAATTCAGCAGTCTGTATCTGAACGGCACGATGAAGAGCGCGGTTCCCGGCGGCACAGTCAATACCGGAGAACTTGTACTTCACGATATGACCACGAATAAAGAGGTTTTCAATGATGCGATCACCGAATCGACCAAGATACTCGATAATAGAATCGGCGCCTCTGTATTCCCCAAGTGGCAGGCAAAGACATCGGGACTGACAGAAAACCCCATCACATTTAGAAAATGCGGTACCGCAGACGCTAAGTATATTCATTATATAAAAGATGACTGCACTATTGGAACTGTCAGAGACGTGGGCGATGGAAGCGACTCTCCGACAAACTTCACCATTATCCTTGATACGGGAGATGACCCTAATAATGTTCTCACCATTGGATTAAGCGGAAACGTTGATAACGATGGCGACGGAAAATATGAAACATTTATGTGGTTCCCTGACACAGATTCGTCCAGACGTATTTCTGTGGTTATTGTCGGTCGCGGCTCCGTTGTTATCGACGTGCCTGACGGCGTTACTTACCAGGCGACCGACCGTGAATTCTTCGGACACATTGCGTGGTTCATGATGGGCGGAGGATCGATAAAATACACGGATAGCGGCGTGCCCTATTTTGAAAAGCCTGATGACCTTTATATAAAACTGAATGAGAGTATTCAGAGTGGTGATTTCATTCTGAAAACCCCTGACGGTACCTGCAGCTACACCAAGGTGGGTACAGGAGATGACGCTGTTTATACCTGTTCTTCGCATGGCGGCTCATATGAAGCACATAATGTAGAAAAGGTAAATGAAGGCAAGAAGGACTCCCTTTGCAGAGGAAGAATCCTCAGAAGTAAAGTCGACGCATTCTATGCGTCACATTCCAGCATAAAGAGTAATATTGTAGAATACTACACGAGCTGCTTTGGCGAATCGCTGAACGGCAGCAGCGGTTACTCATCAGATTGCTATTATCCGAATGTTAATGCGTTTGTTATATCAGTTCTTGAAAATGCCGATATCCAGCTCGGTGTTGATAAGATGACAAAAGACGCGATCATGCAGAACGTATTCTGCGGTTATGTTTATGCACCGTACATGACCTATGTCTGCGTAGGTTCCGGTGGCGGCGGCGTCAAGAACGTAGGCGGTATGATAGTATCCGATATCGCACTGAGTGGTCCGTATAATTACGTTTTTGCTCAGCCAGAGCGTACCATCTCTCAGATAAGCGGAGAGGATATGGATAGTCTCCAGCCTAGCGGAAGCAGAGTATGGCGTGTTCATGGATATTGATCCTTGGGGGAGTGACTTATGTTTAAAAAAATCTTATCCCGTCGGGGATTCACCATCGTTGAGGTACTGGTGGCTTTCGTCATTTTCTCAATTATGGCGGCGATGATCGCAATGATCCTTAATACTACCATGAGAACGAGACAAGGCAATATCGACCTTGAAAATGAGATCGCCGAGCAGAAGGAAAAGTATTATCTGAACACTCAGAAAACTGACTACACTGCTAAGGACGGTACGATCCAGCTTAATTTTACAGATGGCGCTGGTAATGTCTCCGTTGACTATTCAGTAGGAAATCCCAACGCTGATACTGACGATAACAATATCGAGCTTGACTATTATATCGGCAACGTCAATTACAATGCTGTCGATGATAATGGCAAAAAGGGCGATAAAACCTCTGGCAGCGTTATGGAACGTCTGGATTCACGCATCTATGGTGCAAACGGAATTTCGGAGATCGATATAAAGGCTACGGATCTTGGCCCGGTCGAAAGCGGCGGATACAGGTACGAGTTTGATATTCTGACCTACTCCAGCACACTGGTGGGAACACAGAACGAGTATCTCGCTCAGTTTAAGATGCTGTTTCCATGCAAGATACTTGACTACGGATATATCCAGCATAATGGAACAAATCCTATTCCCAAGAGCGAAGGTTCAAATCTGGATTATTACAAATTTGACATCTGTACGCCTAATTCCAGGGTGCTGTGCGTTGGCAGCAGAATGAAGTGCAGTTACTCGCTGTTTTCTGATAATACGCAAAAGAAAATGTGGGTAACGCTTGAATCTGAAATCGACGTAAACGATCTGAACAAGATCTTCGGCACCAGCAAAACCGATCAGACCAGCACCAAGGACGGCAACTATTTCGTTTTCACACCGTATATTGAGACGGTAGAGATCGGTAAAGAAGGACCGCATGACGATCCAGGCACGATCAAGCACGTAAATATTTTCGGTGCATTCCCGAAGGAGGAGAAAGCACCGGAAACACCTTCTGGCGATACATCAACTTCGGAAGCATGAGGAGGATTGACATGAAATCTATGATCCGGCTTCTGAAGAAGCGAAACAAAGGCGGATTTACTCTCGTTGAGGTCGTTGTATCGGTGGCGCTTCTGGCTATACTTATGGGCGGCATGATGATGTTCATTGCGCCCATAGTAAGGAACTTCAATGATAACCAGAAGGATCAGTCGGCACAGAGTGTTTCGGCTTGCATCAACGATTATATTGTTCGCAGTATTCGCTATGCGACCCAGGTCGCTGTGTTTTCCAACACGGACTATGCTACGCTGATGAGCAACTCGGCAAGTCTTGACAGAATCAAGTCTATGAACGATTACTGCAACTCTGCAAACAGCACTAATCAGGCGTACCAGCTAAAGTGTCTCAGCCTCAAGTATGACGCTGCAACCAGCATGTATTATCTGTATGAGGAAAAGGTCGACAGCACGTCAAACGGCAAGATTTACGAGGATAAACCAGGCGCAGACGCTTCCAAGAAACCCAGAAAGGTGTTCAGCGACTGCTTCTACAACGATCTGTACATGACGTTCGAGATAGTTCAGCCTGAAAACGGCGACTATGGCAAGATCGAGAACGCGCCCCTGTTAAGAAATGACGCACTCAAGTTTACCATCAATGCGTACAGGGACTCTGCGCGTCAGACCATGATCTATTACGGAGAGGGCATTTCGGAGATGAGGAACATCAAGGGAATGCTCAAGCATGGAGGAAAGGCTGAGGATTACAATATCACAGTTTCCCCGGCAAGCCCGGTATCCTTTGGCGCAATGGCAGACGGAGATCCGCGCGATATATACATCTACTATATCAAGCGTACCCTCGCCGTTACACCCACAACGCCATAATAAAAAATTCCGCACCGCCTTAAATGTGCGGTGCGGAATATATTATGATTACATTATCAGCCCGGGAACATCAGGCTGACGTACCAGTTGATGACCTGGCTTCCGAACAGGAACGCGTATGCGATTCCTATTGCCAGGAATGGTCCGAATACCATTCGGCGGGAGTACTTCACCTTTTCGATAAGATCCTCCTTGATACGAATGCGGAACGTGCCTTCCCTTTCGGTGGTTATCTGCTCGCGTACTGCGCGGCTGAGCGCAGATTTATCCGGCAGACCCTTCCATGCGTCTTCGTCCAGGAACTCCCACTCAATGTCGGTGGTTCCGCCTGAGATGCTGCCGACGATAACGTCGCTGCAACCTTCCTTGACGTATCCTACGTCGCTGTCGAGCTGCTGCTGATACCAGTCGGTCACGATCTGGCGGATCTTCTCTGTTACTTCCTGCTCCGCCTTTTTATCACGGAACTTCTTGACGATACCGTAGATCGCGCCGAGCACGATCCCTGCGAACAGCGCCGGGAATACGCGGTAGCCGAGCAGCAGCGAAGCTCCGAGCATGAGCTGAAGATCGCCGCCGCCCATTCCTCCGACAAGCACGAGAATGAAGAACATCACGGCGACAACTCCGAGGGAGATAAGGCGCTCATACCAGGGGGCGAGCATTTCAGGTCCCCACGGAATGAAGAACGATGCGATGCCGAGCACGCCGACAGTTATGCTGCACCAGTAGGGTATTTCGAAGTGGTCGATGTCTATGCCGCTGAGTACTATAAGTACGGCGAACAGGACGCACGCTACGGCGAATTCCCATGAGAAGCCGTATACCAGGTAGGCTCCGAGGTAGGAGACTGCACAGACTGCTTCCATGATCATGTAGCGGGGAGAGATCTTTGAACCGCAGAACCGGCACTTTCCGCGCAGAATGATCCAACTGAAGATCGGGAACATATCGTACCACTTCAGGCGGTTTCCGCAGGAAAAGCAGTGCGACGGCTCGGTGATTATCGACTGCTTCAGCGGCGTGCGGTATATCACCACGTTGAGGAAGCTTCCGATAACAGAGCCAAACACGAATACGAAAACACAGGTCACGATGTAAATAGCTGTTGTCATTATCATGACTCCTTTCTGAAAACTGATTTCATTGTACCATAAACAAATGGTTTTTGCAAGGAGTTTTGAAAAATAACGGCAGGCAGAACTTAGCTTAATTCAGCAATACTCTATAAAGAAATATCCGCAGGGGCGGTTTTACGGCGGGGCTCCCGCTAATACCAGAAAGGAAGATCATTCATAATGGCTGGACCTATCAGAAACCTTCCCATCGGTCAGATACTGGTGGAGAACGGATTCATCAATGAAAAGCAGCTTCAGGAGGCTCTCGACAAGCAGAAGCAGAGCGGCGGCAAAATGCTCGGCGACGTTATGCTTGAGATGGGGCTGGTGTCTGAAACTCAGCTTGCGCAGGCGCTGTCTATCAGACTGAAGGTGCCGTTCGTCGACCTTGCGTCAGTGCAGATAAACAAGGACGCGGTAATGAAAATCCCGGAGGCTACAGCCCGGGAAAAGACGGTCATAGCGTTCGATATGCACAACAACCGCCTTATGGTGGCTTCCAACGACCCTATCAACTTCTACATATTCGAGGAGCTGAAGGTTCAGACCGGCATGGAGATAATCCCGCAGATATCCACCAAGACCCAGATCGAGGAGGCTATCGGCAGGTTCTACTCGCAGCAGACCGTTAACAAGGTTATGAACGAGCTGGACGACGAGGCGGCGGCCGCAGCCCAGCAGAACCAGGTGGATACACAGTCCGGCGAGCGTATCGACAACGCGCCTATCGTTCGGCTGGTAAACACGATGGTAGAGACCGCGTTCAGAATAAACGCGTCGGATATTCACATCGAGCCTTTCAAGACCCGCACGCGTATCCGTTTCAGAATAGACGGCGAGCTTGTCGAGCAGGAGGCTATGAAGGTTTCCATCGCGCTGCATAACTCCCTTATCACGCGTATCAAGATCCTCGGCGGTATGAACATCGCTGAGAAGCGTATCCCGCTGGACGGCCGATTCGGTATGAAGATCGACGGTATCAACCTGGACGTCCGTGTATCTACTATCCCCTGCGTTTACGGCGAGAAGTGCGTTATCCGACTGCTCTCCACCGCAGATGAAAAGACCAGAAAGATCACCGACCTCGGTATGACGGATTATAACTACGAGATGTTCAAGCAGATAATCCGCTGCCCGAACGGAGTTATGCTGGTTACAGGCCCTACAGGTTCCGGTAAATCTACCACACTGTACGCTACCCTCGGCGAGCTTTCAAAGCCTAACGTAAACATTGTAACAGTTGAGGACCCTGTCGAGAAAAAGATCGACGGTGTAAACCAGTGCCAGATCAACGCCAAGGCAGGTATGACCTTCGCGGCTGCGCTGAGATCTATCCTCCGTCAGGACCCCGACATCATAATGGTCGGTGAGATACGTGACGGCGAGACCGCAGATATCGCGATCAGAGCCGCTATCACCGGTCACTTCGTGCTTTCAACACTTCATACCAACGACGCGGCTTCCACTATCGTCCGCCTTGTGGACATGGGCGTTGCGCCGTACATGGTAGCTTCCTCGCTGGTTGGTATCATCGCACAGCGACTTGTAAAGCTCCTGTGCAATGAGTGCAAGGAAACTATCACGCTCTCTGACCCCGCAGACCTCCGCCTTGTAAGCAGGGATAAGCCGGTGCAGATATGCCAGGCTCATAAGGGCGGCTGCAAGAAGTGCAGAGGAACAGGTTATTCCGGACGTACCGCTATCCATGAGATAATCGTTACGTCAAACGATATAAAGGAGCTTATCTCGAAGGGCGCTACCGCCGAGGAGATAGGCGCAAAGGCTACAGAAAACGGCACGCTGCTGCTGCGCGACAACGTAACGCAGATGGTTCTTGCCGGAAGAACGACAATGGACGAACTGGTAAAGGCAACTTATACCGTTTGATATGGGCGCGGGGATACCCCGGTGGAAAAGACCTCCCACACGGCATGCGGACAGCGGAAAGCCGCGCGTGAGGGAGCAGACAGCTCCGCAGGGAATATTCCAGACCCAGCCGGAATACTAATTACAAAGGAGCGTAATAAACGTGGAAGGTATGAACACCAATATAATGGATATCAACAGAATTCTGGACGAGGCGCGCAACCTCGGCTGCTCGGACTTGCACTTCACAGCAGGTCTGCCGCCGGTGGTACGTCTGCACGGCTCCATCAGAAAGCTCTCCGGATATCCTGACTGCACCGAGCCTATCATCGTAAACATCATCAACCAGATAACCTCTATCAAGCATAAATCCCAGATATCCAAGGGTCTGGACACCGACTTCTCGTATGTGTCCACCGCGGGATTCCGTCACAGAGTCAACGTATACCGCCAGAGAGGCTACCACGCCGTGGCTATCCGACTTCTGCGAAACGATATCCCTACCCTTGCCGACCTTTCCCTGCCGGCTACCCTCGGCGAGTTCGCCATGGCGCCGCGCGGTCTGGTGCTGGTAACCGGCCCTACAGGTTCCGGTAAGTCTACCACGCTTGCGGCGATGATAGACCACATCAACCGTTCCAAGAACTGCCACATCATCACAGTCGAGGACCCTATCGAGTATCTGCACACCCACAAGCAGTCCATGGTAAACCAGCGTGAGATCGGGCAGGACGTAGACAGCTTCGCAGGCTCCCTGAGAGCGGCTCTCCGTGAGGACCCGGACGTTATCCTGGTCGGAGAAATGCGTGACTTCGAGACCATCAATGCAGCCGTAACCGCCGCAGAAACCGGTCACCTGGTATTCTCGACCCTGCATACCACCGGCGCCGCAGAGACCATCGACCGTATCATCGACGTATATCCCCCGCACTCCCAGGGTCAGATACGCTCGCAGCTTGCGAACTCCGTTGTAGGCATCATCTCGCAGACCCTCGTGCCAACCGCCGACGGGAAGGGTCGCTGCGCGGCTCTGGAGATACTCGCGGCTACCGACGCTATCCGCTCCATGATCCGCGAGGGCAAGATATTCCAGATACCGACGGCTATCGCTACCGGCAAGAAGAACGGCATGTTCACCCTCGACCAGGATCTCGCAAGACTTGTCAACATGGGCAAGATCACCAACGAGGTTGCACTCACCAAGTGCCAGGATCCGAACGAGTACAGAAGATATCTTTCAGTTGTTTGATGGTGATGATATGAAAAGAACGGCAAAGGCGGCGTCAAAAAAGGGGTTCACCCTTATTGAGCTTGTTGTGGTCGTGGCGATAATCGGCGTGCTGGCGGGGCTCCTTGTGCCAACCATGTTCGACGCCGTGACGAATTCCCGCATAGCCTCCGCGCAGCAGACCGCCAAGGTCATACGCGACAGGAGCGCGGAGTTCTTCACGAAGATGGATACGCAGATGCACACCTATGTCGGCGAGGTTCAGAAGGTCGTGATAACTGTCGATAACGGCACGTGGAGCATGACCGGAGGCTCCGCCGCAGACTGGGTGGACGGCGTGAATCACTGGAATACCCTGCCGGGCGTGTCGGATCCCGGCAATGATCCCCGGCAGAATACGGAGCTTCTCTCGAGCCTTGCGGTTTCCGCGCAGAGTATCGGCACGGCGTATATTGAGATGTACGTTGAGTACGCCCATGTTGTCGGGGTTACGGTGATAGAAGGAGCTTCCGCGCCTGCGGGTACTATGCCCGCCGCGCAGGATTTCGCTGACCGCACCTTCGGCTACGGAGGCGGCGACCGCGCCGGAAGAATGCAGGACGGCACAATAATAGGCACTTCGCCGATACTTGCATTAGTTGCTGATGACAACTGATGAGTGAATTGTGTAAACGATACGCAGAATTTACACAAAGATTTCACATAAATTGCACAAAAAGCGGCATTCGAAATAGAATATTTTAAACGAATTTACCCTTGCAATGCAATTGTTTTGAAAAAACTCTTGCAATTTTCATGCCGATAGGCTATAATGGGATTACAGCGAAGGAACGAACCTAAATTAAGTTCCGGCGCTCATAAAAATGGATATAACTCCGCTGGGGTTATACATAAATAATTTTTTTCTTTACAGGAGGTCTTTACAATGATAAAGAAGCTTCAGGCTCTCAAGGCCAAGAAGGGCTTTACACTCGTAGAGCTCGTAGTAGTAATCGCTATCATCGGCGTACTTGCTGCTATTCTCGTTCCTACCATGATCGGTGTAGTTCAGGATTCCAGAGTAACATCTTCCAACACAACCGCATCTCAGATTAAGACCCAGGCTACTACCTGGCTGACTAAGATGGATGCTGCTAAGAAGACTCTTAAGGGTCCGGCAGATGGTTCTGCATTTACGGTTAGTGTTACTGTTGGTGCATCTGGAGCTACTGATGGCAACGGCAATCCTGACTGGGTTCCTACCGCTTCTGCTGGTACATTCCTTACCGGTGCTGGCACTGCTGCTGCATGGGATGGCGATGATGTAAATTATAACTTTGCTGCTTTCATGGCTGACGCACTCAGAGATTTTAAGGCTGGCTCTGTACAGCTCACTATTCAGAACGGTGGCGTTATCGGCGTAGCTGTTGTTGAAGGTGATACTGCATTCGCTGGTTCTTGGCCTGGAGCGACTAACTGGACTTCTGGTGAATTTGACTTTGGCGGTTCCAAGGCTGGTGTTCTTGCAGATTCAACCATTATGGGTACATCCCCTGCGCTTGCTATGGGAACAACCTAATAGCTGGGTAGCAGTTAGCTGAAATCGCAATATTTAAGCACTTCTTTCCTCGGCGGCGCAAGCCGTCGGGGAATTAGTGTTATTATTCAAGCGTTTATCCAACATCAGAAGAACGTTTGAATAATGGCGCTCCCGAAATCAACGAAAGGCGGAATATCACATGATACAATACCTTCAGAGACTAAAGCACAAAAAGGGCTTCACGCTTGTCGAGCTTGCGGTCGTTGTCGGAATCATAGCTGTGCTGACTGCGATAATTATGGTGAACATGATCGGCGGAGATACTGAGAAGATACTCAGGGCGAACTCAAACGCGCAGACGTTCTTCACGGCAAGCCAGATAACGCTCACCCGCGCGCACCTCACCGAGCGCCAGATCGTTGACTATCCGTCGGGAGAGCCCAAGTTCATCGAATACAAGGACGGATTCAACGAGCTGAATGGCACGTATCTGTTCATTGAGGCGCATTTCAAGGAGAGCGGCATTGACTGGCTCCACGTTGATAACTACCTTAACAAGCTGATGGCGCGCGGCGAATCCGAAACTATGACCCCACTTGAGCAGAACCTTTCCACAAATCTCAGCGAGTATATCGCTGAGAGCGCCGAAGGCTACTTCTACGCAATGTGCGACAAGAATTTCACCGTGACCTACGCGCATTACTGCCAGGACAGACTGCCCGAATTCAAGGGCGAGGAGCTGTCGGCGTTCCGCGATAAGTATATGTTCGGCGTAGGAATGAAGCTTCCTAACATGCGCAGCGTTATCGGCGTATGCACGGATATCGACCCCAATACAGACGGTATCCAGACTCCCGCAACCGGAGAATACGCATTTGGAATTCCGGCTTCGTGCACTGGCTATCTGTCCGCTTGACATTAAATTTGAACCGCTCCGGTCAGACCGGGGCGGTTTTTGCCCTTTCTGGGGGATTTTTTTGAGAAAAATGCAAAAAATAATGCAGAAAAGCTAAAGTTGTGAAGGTAACTGCCGATAATATAAGTAGCCAAAAGAATGCGGGCGTACTATGCAAATATGAAAACGCCCGGGATCATAACGAAAATTGCAAAGGAGGCAGATGTATATGGAAATAAAAAGAATAAACGGGGTGCTTTCCGCATACCAGACCGTAAAGAAAAGCGCGGCGCCCAAAACTGAAACTGCTTCCTCGGTGAGAAATACAGACAGGGTCGAATTCGGGTTCGAGACCGCACTGCAGGCCGCGAAGAACGGCATTGCGGCGGCGGTAAAGGCAGACGCGGCTCCGCATGAGCTGGCACAGGCACAGCAGGCTCTCGACAGCGGCGTTGAGGCGAACGACCTCGCGTCTTATATTCTCTTCGGGTGATAAAATGGACGAAAGAACCGCGCAGGCAGTAATAAAATGTCTTGAAATAGACTGCGATTTCTACAGGGAGCTTCACGTGTTCCTGATGAAAAAGCACACAAAGATACTTGACGACGATCTCGAGTGGCTCACGAACTCGCTTAATACCGAGCAGGCTTACGTGATGAAGAGCCAGTCGCTGGAGACCAAGCGCCAAGCGCTTTTCGACGGGCTGGGTATCTCAGGCAGGAAGCTGTCCGAGATGATCGGGGAGGCTCCGAAGGAGTATCAGGCGAAGCTGAAACAGCTTTCCAACCAGATCGCAGACCTTGTCGACGGCATAAGGGAAATAAACGAACAGACCAACGAGATAGTAAAGCGCAAGCTCGATAATCAGACGGAATTCGTAAAGCGCGCCGGGATATTCAACAAGCCCGAAACTTACACAAAGAATGCTTCAAAGGTCACCGGAGGAAGCTCCGCGAAGGCTTTCAGAGAGATTTAGGAGGAAAATATATGCGTCCTACTTTTTTAGGATTTGAGACACAGAAGCGTACCCTTCAGGTCGCTCAGAAGAACCTTGATATCGCGGGCAACAACATTTCGAATATCAACACCGTAGGCTATACCCGCCAGAGGGTAGACCTCTACGCAATGTACGTCAGCGGAAACAGGAGCCTCAGATGGTGCAGCAATACGAATAATCTTTCGCTTACAGGTCAGGGCGTCAACGCTTACGGCGTGAGCCAGACGAGAGATCAGTACATCGACAAGCGCTACCGCGAAAACACCGCAGTTGAAGCTGAGACTGAGAAAAAGGTGAATATCCTCTCGGACGTTGAGGACGTGCTTGATAATATCGACACCGACGGACTTCAGTATTATACCGAGCAGTACTTCAAGGCGTTACAGGATTACTCGGTAGAGCGCCCGGACGCCGCCGAAGTCGCTACCATAGCGGTGAATTCGGCAACGAATCTCTGCCGTATCCTCAACGATTACAGCACGAAGCTCAGCGAAGTCGAGGACACATACGTCAGCGAAACCAAGAACACCGTGACATATGTAAACAACCTGCTCAGCGAGATGAATCAGCTCAACAAGCGCATTGCGAAGGAGAAGATGTGCTACCCCGACGAGTACGGCCCCAACGAGCTGTACGACCAGCTCAATATGTACATCGACGAGCTTGCGAATTACGGCGATATTTCGGTCACAAAGCACTCCAACGGAACTATTTCGGTGGACATGGCTGGCGTGAACGTCCTGAATGCTGAGAAATTCAAGACGAACAGTCTTGTAATGCAGGATTACTACACTAATGGTCAGGTAGTCCTCAATTTTGAGAGCGGCGAGGAGGTCAACCTCCACTCCGGCGTGCTCAAGGCTTACATAGATTCGCTCAACGGCAACGGCGTTTACGCTACCGGCCGCCAGAACGGCGAACACGGAATCGCTTATTATAAGTCGGCAATAGATGTCTTTGCGAGAACCCTTGCGGATACGTTCAACGCCGCTAACGGCGCGGACGACGACCCCGCGCGCCAGATGTTCGTAGGATATCCCTCCGGCGGCAAGGACCCGACAGCCGACGAGAACAAGGACGGCGTGCTTGACGGCGGCTATTCCGAGGTGCTCATCACCGCGGGCAATATCCACGTTTCCACCGTGTGGAGAGAGAACCCCACGATGATCGGTATGGTAAAGTCCATCGACCCCGCTACCGGCGAACAGCGCTACGGCTATGATGAAAAGGTAGATTCTAATGGAAACGTAACGCTTCAGAACACGAACGTGCTGTTCCTGCTTTCTAAGTTCGAGAAAGGAGTAAAGTTCGGCAACGAGAACGACTTCAAGGGCGACATTTACCAGTACATTTCATTCATAAGCGATAGACTCGCTGAAAAGATAAGCTACGAGACCAGCCGCAACGAAACCGCAAAGTCCACTGTGGATACGCTGCTTGACGCCCGCGACGAGGTTTCCGGCGTACAGATGGACGAGGAAGGCATCAACATGCTGAATTACCAGAAGTGGTACAGCGCTTCCTCGCGTATGCTGACCACCCTTGACGACGCCCTTGACAAGCTGATAAACGGCACCGGGCGTGTAGGTCTGTAAGGAGGACATAGATGAGAATAACTAATTCCACGCTCCTGAGAAATTACGACAGGAACCTCAAGCGTATTTCCACTGCGAAGTACTCTTCTGAAAACAAGATATACTCCGGCAGACAGTACACCCGCGCGAGCCAGTCCCCGCTGAAGGCGGCGAAGGCGCTCACCGTAAGGAAGCAGCTCTGGCACACCGAGCAGTACAAGGAAAACCTCAATGTCGCTGATAAGTTCTACACCGAGGCTGAGACTTCCCTGCTCCAGATATCTGACTCGCTTGCGAATGTCCGCGAAACGATAATCTACGCCTGCAACTCTACAAAAGATGAAAGCGTTGATTTAAACATTCTTGCCGAGCAGCTTGAAACAAAGGCTAAGGAAATGGTGTCCATATTCAACACCGACAGTGCAGAGCGCGCTATATTCGGCGGCGAGAGCAACAGCGCCGAGCCGTTTACCCTTCAGTATGACGAGAACGGACGCGCTATAACGGTGCTGTATCACGGAGTTCCGGTCAATGCGATGTCCGACGCTTCAGGCTATCCGTATTCCAAAGATGTCTATATAGATATTGGTATCGGTATGGTAATAAACGAAAATCAGGAGATAGACCCGCAGTCGGCGCTGAAAATATCCTTTAATGGTGCGGCGGTTTCCGGCTGCGGATTTGAAGGCTCTGACAAGGATCTCTCAACGCTGAATCTCAAGAGCCTAAACCCGGGCGCCGATGATGATAATACCATTCGTATCACTGCCGGCGGAAAGACTGTAACAGTAAATTTCAAGGGCAGAAATACGGCCGACATACAGAAGGCAATCGACGACGCATTCAACAATGCGGGCGCTGCCGGACCCAAGATAAGCGAAAAGGGCGAGCTTACCATGGCTGACGGCTCTAAGGCTGAGATATCTGAAACCCCGTACATCGACCTTGAAAAGCTGACCGATGGCAAGAAATATTCGTTTGATATCTACGCGAACGGCAAAAAGAAAACCATCAACTTCACAGCGGGTGCTACAGCCGCCGACAGCATGAAGAATATCCAGGATAAACTTAACGAGGAGTTCAAGAAGGAAAAGAACACCCCGGTTATCGCGGCGGACGGCTCCATTACAGTGAAGAACAACGCCGGTGAGGCTTCACAGGTGTATCTCGCCAAGAGCGACGGCGACGCGCCCACGTTCAAGAACGGCGACACATACTCCAACAATTACATACAGGTAACGCTTGACGCGGCAGCGGCGCTTCGCAGGGGCGACCTGGACTACGCTAACGCATGTATCGACAGAATAGTAAATTCCTCTGAGAATCTGCTGGTCGAGATAGCAGACCTCGGTAACGCCGAGGAATACATCGAGTTCAACACAAGCCGTTTCGACACAAGAGAGCTGAACCTCAAGGATCGCCAGAAAACTCTTGAAGCCACAGATCTGGCGTCTGAGATCACGCTGATGAAAACCTACGAGGCTATCTACAATGCGGCTCTCCAGATGTCAAGTTCCATAATCCCGAACAGCATATTCAATTATATTTCGTAAAAAACAATTTGGTTGATTGATTGGTCATAATGCGCAGCGGCGCCTGTTATGGACGCGGCGAAGGCACGGAAGCCGATGCATTAGTTTATATGTTAAGCACAGGACAACTCAGGAGGTGTTGGAAGTGAACAGCAATTTGTTACAGATCACGACGATCCCGATATCCATTGAGATCAAGGTGACTAACGCTAAGTATCAGTACCCCGAGGGGAAAGACAGACAGCCCAAGGTCAACATTACGAATACCCAGGGCGGATATGTCATGAAGGCTGACCCGATAAAGGTGAAAATCGACACCTATGAGGCAAGAAAGAGCCTTGGCTACGGTCATATGACGGACGGGGACATGATGAGCAAAAAAGCGCAGGATGGATTTTCACTTGCGTTCCAGGGCACGGCAAGAGTCGCGTCTGAGGGTAATATGCTCGCAAGAGGAATGACCGCGTCGGAGATAGCGATACAGAACGCGAGAGCCGGTGCAACTGTGGAAACGATCATGGAGTTCCTGCCGAAGGAGGGTGCAGATATCACCTTTGACGGCGGCACGCTCAGCATAGACTACGATATGGGAGAGCAGGAGATCGACTGGGATACAGTAAACGAACTGCCTATGGAATTCGTTCCCGGCAGTGTGGAACTCATCGTACGGGACAGACCCCGCGTTGAGATAGAGTATCTTGGCGAGCCTATCTATTTCCCGGCAAGCGCTAACCCTAACTACAAGCCTCCGGTGCTTGATATAAAGGGCTGAGTTTTCGAAAGGAGCGGCGGAATACGCCGGATTTGCCTATGAAGATAATCACAAGAGATTTCGGCGAGCAGGAGATCGAGGAAGATAAGATCATCACATTCCCCGAAGGTATCATCGGTTTTGAGAACGTCAAGAGATACGCGCTGCTCAGCCCGCTGGGTGACGGAGTGTTTCCGATGTGGCTGCAGGCTGTTGATTCAAAGGAGCCCTGCTTCGTGGTCTACGACCCGATGGTGATATACAGCGACTATCGCTTCGTAATATCCGATGAGGAGCAGAAACTGCTCAACATCAACGAGGACTCGCCGTACCGCTGTCTTGCAGTGGCTATAGTACCCGAGGATTATAAAAAGACTACCATCAATCTGCGCTGTCCCATCATTATCAACACTAATGAGCGCAGGGCTGCACAGGTCATTCTGACGGAGCATTATGAGTTCAAGGCTCCGGTCTACGAGGAGGTCTGACCATGCTCGTAGTTACAAGAAAGCTTGATGAGAGCCTGATAATCTCCGACAATATCGAGATAACCGTGTTGGAGATAGGCAAGGATAAGGTCAAGATAGGCATAAACGCTCCAAAAGAGGTAAAGGTCATCAGAAGCGAGCTGAAAGACGCGCGTCAGACGAATGAGCAGTCGGCGCATATTTCCGGCGGCGCAATAGCCGGGCTTCTGAATCAGCATAAACAGGAGGAAAAGTAACATGGCAGTAAGTAATTTACGTCTGGGAGGTATTACGTCCGGCTTCGATACTGAAGCTATGGTAACGCAGCTTCTTTCCTCATACCAGACAAGAATAGACAAGCAGAGCCAGAAAATCACAAAGTTATCATGGCAGCAGTCCGCTTATCAGGATATCACAAAGAAGATCACTGAATTCAAGAATACATATTTTGATGTTCTCAAGCGTGATACATATCTGATGAGCCCATCCACCTTCAACAAGTTCAAGGCGGACGTCACTGCGACATCCAACGCCGACGCGGCGGGTCTGACCGTCAGCACGACTTCAAACTCTTCTTCAGGAAGCTACAAGATAAAGCTGAACCAGGCTGCAAAGGCTTCGACTGCCCAGGGCAATTCAATAACTTCCGGCAACTTTAAACTCGACCTTGACAAGGCGCTGAGTTCCGCCAGCGGAGAAGTAAAGACCAACGACGACGGCAGCAAGACATGGACAATGAATTTTGCGCTTGACGTACAGGTAGGCGGCATAAGAAAGACGATATCCTTTTCAGCCGACGCCCTGCTCGGCGCAGACGGAAATGTTGCCGATAAGGACGCTGCTAAGTCCAGCATTATTGATTCGCTGAACCAGAAGCTCCAGGAGAGTTTCGGATATTCCGGAAAGACTTCCGGAGCCACCGGTGCTACTGATGCAAACGGCAAGGAGTGGTTCCTTCAGGTAAAACTCGGTTCTGATGGGAAGGCTGAATTCCAGGTAGGCGGAAACGCTTCCGTTTCCGTCGCTGAGAACAAGGGCAATTTTGGTTTAGCTCAGCCTAAGGAGAAGGTTGCTATTTCTACCGGCAGCGTTGTCACTGGTGTGAACGCTTTACAGGTAGAAATCGGCGGAAAGAATGTATCTGTCGCATTTAACGGCGTTTCCAGCACATATTATGACAGCAAGGGCCAGACTGGTAACGAGGCTATTCTTGCTGAATATAAGGGACTGAAAACAGCGGCTTACCGCAAGTCTTATAATCTTGCAGATAACGAAATAGTATCCGATGAGCAGCTTGAAAAGTTCAACTATTCCAACGAGCAGGCCGCAAAGGATAAGAATGCTGCGTCTATCAAGGAAGCTCTCAAGGGCGTTGCCGGGTACACATTTAATTTCGATGGCACATATGTTACCGCTGCGGATAGCAATGGCAACTCGGTAGATTTTTCTATGACTTCCGTTGAGGGCGGTACACTCGGCCTTACAAAGGCGTCTGCCTCCAATAAGATCAACTCCGGCTCCACGCTTTCGGATCTCGGTTTCAAACCCGAGGCCGACGGAACCTATAAGCTCAATATAAACGGCACGGAAATCAGCCTTGATAAAAAATCTACCATATCTTCAATGATGAGTGCGGTCAATAAGTCTGCCGCAGGCGTTACCATGACATATTCCTCCCTGACTAACAGCTTCACGCTGGAATCTAAGGAGTTCGGCGGCGCTGGTAAGGTTGAGGTAGGCGATACTTCCCTTGGCAGAAGCCTGGGTCTGGTTGACGACAACGGCACTGTTGGTGCGTCCGAGGGTCAGAACGCGATCTTTGAGATCAACGGTCAGGAGGTTTACCTTAACGATAACACCTACACCCTGGACGGCAACACCTTCACATTCAACGACAACATGACTATCGGCGAGACCTATACCGTAAACATTGCAAAGGATTCCACCACGGTCAAGGACGCGCTAAAGAAGTTCGTTGAATCCTATAATAAGCTCATCGACGATGTGTATGGATATATCGGCAAGTCTCCTGCGAAGGACGACGACGGCAACACGTACGAGCCGCTGACCAACGCCGAGAAGGACGAAATGAGCGAGGATGAGATAACCAAGTGGGAGGAGAAGGCAAAGCAGGGCGTACTGTACAATGACTCTACCGTTTCCACTGTAATGAGCCAGATGAGATCTGCGCTTTACACCAGTGTCACGCTCGACGACGGTTCTAAGTTCGGTATCTACAACCTGGGCATAAAGACCTCCAGCGAGTGGAGCGAACATGGAAAGCTCCAGATAGACGAGAACGCATTTGACAAAGCGTTTGAGAATAACGAGGACGCTATCATAAAGCTGTTCACCGACAGCGATACCGGCATGATGAAGAAACTGAATTCTGTTATCGACGGCGCGGTAAAGAGCAGCGGCGCTGCTAATACCAGAGGTACTCTGGTAAGAAAGGCCGGTAAGGCAGACAGCTCCGTCACCACTGACAGCACCATCTACAAGGAGATGGTGAAGATGCAGGATCGTTTGAAGGAGCTCCAGGATCGTTACGACACAAAGGAAGAATATTGGTGGAAGGTGTTCACAAACATGGAGACCGCAATGGCTGACCTCAACAGTCAGACCAGCTACATCTCCTCTTATCTTGGAACCGGCACATCAAGCTACCAGTAAAATAAACAGAACAGAGGACATTCATCATGTCAAATCCCTATTCCGCATATAAAAAGCAGTCTGTATCCACCATGACTCCGGTGGAAGTCGTTATCAAACTTTACAGCGAGACTGAGCGTCAGCTTGCTATTGGCATCAGCGCTATCGAATCAAAGGATATCAAGAAGGCGCACGAGGCGCTGATGAAGGCTCAGGAGCTTATCGGGGCGCTCCGTGGTTCGCTGGATAAGGATGTTCCGATATCGAAGAATCTGGATCAGCTCTACGACTTCTTCCAGAGGTCGGCGGCAAATGCGAACCTCAATAAGGACGCTGAGCATGCCGAGGAGCTGAAGAAGATAATTCCGATGATAGCGGATCTCCGTGACGCGTTCACGCAGATAAGCCAGATGACTAAGGAAGAGATCGAAGCGCAGGCAAAGGGACATAAGAAGTGATCCAGAGGAGGTGTTGTTATGGCAGAGTTAACGGGGTGTGAGGGCGTACTCGCGCTGCTTAAGCAGATTTACGAGGTGCTTCAGGAATATGACCAGCAGACTGATGCCATGATCAATGCCGAGCTTGAGGTGCTTCAGCAGTCGCTGCTGGCAAGAAATGCGCTTATTGAGAAGCTGGAAGAACTCAAGCAGCAGCTTGAAAGCGTCATAGAGGTAGAGCAGCCGGAGGAAAGGGTGCTTCTGCAAACGCTGGTTCACGGAAGCTACGTGAACGCTCCGCTGGACGACCAGCATAAGGAGATACAGCTCATGCAGCGGAATATCACTGTTATGAAGCAGCGTATCGTCGATAAGGATAAGGTCATCTCCGGGCAGTTCAAGAATCAGCATGTTGATTCCCGCCGGGAGCTTGAGCAGCTCAAGCAGACTCGCCAGAAGATCGGCTATTACAATAGCGCGGTCGTTAATCGTGCGACGGGTCAGTCGCTCAATAAAAATCTGTAATATCAGGGGCTGTCGTTTTTCGGCAGCCCTGTTTTTTTGACGCCGCCTGAGACAGATGCCGTCTGCTTCCAAATATAACTATCCAGCATTGTGCAAAATTGCTAAATTACTTATTTCTTTTTTTCGGTGCTTGCAAAATTCACAAAAATACTGTATAATTGTACTAGGTATATTGCGATTTCACACAGAAGGGTGATCACAGATGAACGTTTACATGGCGCGTCAGCCGATATTTGATACCGAGAATCACGTCTATGGATATGAGCTGCTCTATCGCAGCAACGGCGTCCAGAACCAATATAACGGCGTAGATGGCGACGCTTCCACTGCGGATGTAATTACCAATGCTTTTTTCGGTCTGGATATAAGGGACATCATCGGAAACAGCAAGGCATTCATCAATTTCACTGGAAATCTGCTGAAACGCGGGGTCCCGAAGATGATATCTCCGGAGCTTGTGGTGGTCGAGGTCCTTGAAAACCTGATGATGGACGAAAAACTCCTCGCCGCCTGTCAGGAGCTCAAGGAGCGCGGCTATACCCTTGCGCTCGACGATTTCGAGTACGACAGCAGCTACAGTCAGCTTTTCGAGCTTGGCGACATCGTTAAGATAGACTTCCGCACGCCGCAGAAATCCATCAAGGAGACGGCGTACATCTGCCGCTATTCCAACAAAGTTATGCTGGCAGAGAAGATAGAGACCCGCGAGGAATTCGAATGGGCGAAGAGACTCGGGTGCAGCTTCATGCAGGGATACTTCTTTGCGAAGCCTATGATAATGTCCAAAAACAGCCTGACGCCGCTTCCTGTGAATTTTATGCGCGTTATGCAGCTCATTTCACAGCCGGAGCCGGAGTTCAGCGATATCGTGGACGTTATTTCCTGCGATACCGCGATGTGCCAGCGGCTGCTGCGGCTTATCAACTCCGTCTATTTTGGGGTAAGGAACCGCGTAAGCTCCATCGGACAGGCACTGGTGATACTTGGGCTTGACTACCTGCGCGAGTGGATATACCTCATGGGAATGCAGCGCATAACCCGCAGCGATAACGTTGAAATAATGCGTATCTCGTGCCTGCTGGCAAAGTTCTGCAAGCAGCTTGCGCTGATGATACCGGAGGCAAGGAATGATTCCGATGCGTTCTACCTGATGGGTCTGCTGTCGATGGTGACATACGGCGGCGAGAGGGCGCTGGCTCAGGCTTTGGCAGAGTTCCCGCTGACCCAGGAGATAAAGGACGGACTTATGGGCAGGGGCGGCGTCTACAGCGACGTGTTCGACCTTGCGTACAGTTACGAAAAGGGCGACTGGGCGACAGTCGATAAATATGTTGAAAAATATCATCTGGACAGCTCCGCTGTTTCGGAAGCGTTCGTTAAGTGCGTGAAGGAATCGGAGCGTATCCGTACGATGTGACCCGGGGGATTATAATGGCATTTTTCCTTGATGAGATAGATAGCTGCCTGTGGGATTACCTGCGGCAGACGGAAAAGAAGATAGTGCTTTACGGCATGGGCGACGGCGCGGAGAAGATAAAGTCCGTGCTGGACGAGGCAGGCGTGCCGGTGGCGGATATCATGGCGAGCGACGAGTTCGTGCGGGGACACAGCTTCCTCGGATACCGCGTAAAGAAGCTCTCTGAGATAGAGGAGCTTTACGGCGATGATTTCCTGATACTGGTCTGCTTTGGCAGCCAGATACCTGAGGTCATGGAGCACATCTACAGCATAGCGGAGAAGCACGAGCTTTACGCTCCGAACGTTCCCGTGACCGGCGGAGGTCTTTTCACGCTGGATTACGCCAGAGAGCACAGCGCGGAGCTTGAGAAGGTCTACGGCATGCTCGCGGACGAACAGTCGAGGCGCGTGTTTGAGAACGTGATACGCTACAAGCTGAGCGGCAGGATAAACCTCCTGAAGGAGTGCGAGTCCCCCGAGGAGGAGATGTACGACCTGCTCCGTATAGGCGCGCAGGAGACATATGTAGACCTCGGCGCATACAACGGCGACACTATCGTGAAGTTCCTGAACGAGACCGGAATGCAGTTCCGCAAGATATACGCCATGGAGCCGGATCACCGCAATTACATCAAGCTCAAGCGCCGGCTGTATATGATAGGCTTCGGATTGCTTGAGGCGTACAACTGCGGTGCTTGGGATACTGAGACCACGATGATGTTCAGCTTGAGGGCGGGGAGAAGCTCCCATGTTGACGCGGCTGACCCGAAAAAGCTGGCGAATCCCGCGAGATTCCGCGAGGTCAGCATGATGAGCGTGGATCACATGCTCCAGGGCGACGCGGCGACGTTCATAAAGTACGACGTAGAGGGCAGCGAGAAGCAGGCGATAGACGGTGCGAAAAAGACGATCACAGCACATCGTCCGAAGCTCTCGGTCGCGCTGTACCACCGCAACGAGGACATGTTCGCGATACCGCTCCAGATAGCGGAGCTGAACCGGAAATACAAGTTCTACATGAGACATCACCCGTATATTCCGGATTGGGACACAAATTTATATTGCATTTGAGGTAAACAATGAAAGTAGTAATTGGAATAGTTCTGATATCGCTGGTGATACTGGGACTCATCGCGTATATGATACTAATGCTGAACGCCCGGGAGATGATATTCTGCGGCGACCTCAAGAATGAGAACGGCACCAACGCGCAGATAACCCGCGTTTACACCACCGACCTCAACGCAAACGAGACTCTCTCCGAGATAATTGTGAAGATGAACGAATCCGACACGGAGTCGGTGCAGAAATCCGACATAACCGAGGTGCTGGCGCAGTATCAGAATATAATCTACGCCCCGGTGTTCACCATAAGCGTGACCCAGGCGGACTCCTCCACTTACATTATCGACGGTCAGGTGCTTAATGGCCTTGACGAGAACGGCGACCCGGCGTCTCCGGATTACCGCCACTCCAAAATGCAGCTCAATACGGTTGTCACCAACGGCAGGATAATCGCCGCGCAGAACGTCTACGACGCTGGCACTGCCGAGGCGCAGGATATCCAGGACGTTGTATTCACAGAGCGTCAGCGCGTTATAGACCCGATAGTCACCGGTGCGGATTCCGAGGCGGCGTTTGCTTTCCAGGACTGCGACAGCTTCCGCGTTATCGTTAACAGCAGTGATTTCACACAAATGCCGTCGATAACCTTCGTTTACGTCTACAATGTGGACGCGGTAAATCCGCTTGATTTCACGCAGATATCGAACGATTCACTCGCGGTGAAGATGGATCTTTCCCATGATAATAACGGCAAGCTTGCGGCTTCCTACGAGCTTATTAAAACCGTTACGGCAGACGCGCAGCAGTAAATCCGCATTAATTAAAGATTATGTCCGGAGAGTTCTGCTCTCCGGATTTTTCAGAGGTGATATAATGATTTGCAGACTCTGCCCAAGGGAATGCGGCGTTGACCGCAGCGCTTTCCGGGGTTTCTGCGGCATGGGGGAGGCTCCCCGGCTTGCAAGGGCTGCGCTCCACCAGTGGGAGGAGCCGTGCATAAGCGGCGACCCGGACGATTCCGGGCAGACCGGCAGCGGAACTGTGTTTTTTTCCGGCTGCGTGATGAGGTGCGTGTTCTGTCAGAACCACGATGTCAGCGCGGGCGGATTCGGGAAGGACGTAACTGTAGAGCGGCTCACTGAAATATTCCTTGAGCTCCAGCAGCGCGGCGCGTATAACATCAACCTTGTAAGTCCCACGCCGTTCGTTCCGCAGATAATACGCGCACTGGACATCGCAAAGCCACGGCTGACTATCCCGGTGGTGTACAACACCGGCGGCTACGAGCGTGTGGAAACGCTCCGGGCGCTGGAGGGATATGTCGATATCTACCTGCCGGACGTCAAGTACTATTCCGATGAGCTTGCCGTGGAGCTTTCGCAGGCTCCGCATTACTTTGAAACGGCGATGAACGCCGTTGCAGAAATGGTAAGGCAGATCGGCAGCCCCGCTTTTTCCGGGGATATGCTGAAAAAGGGCGTTATTGTGCGGCATCTGGTGCTTCCGTATCACTACCGGGATTCGGTGGAGGTCATAAAGCGTGTCGGGGAGCGGTTCGGAAAGCACGTGCTGTTCAGCCTGATGAGCCAGTATACGCCGTTCTGGAAGGCGAAGGATATCCCGCAGCTCAACCGCAGGATAACTACGTTTGAGTACCGAAAGGCTCTGGACGCTGTTTACGAAGCCGGGCTGGAGGGATTCATGCAGGAGCGCAGCTCCGCCAGGGAGGAATACACTCCGGATTTTGACCTTTCCGGCATTTAATTTTCGCATTTTGTGAAATTTTACTTTACAAAATCGTTTTTTTGTGGTAAAGTATTAGTATGAAAAAAATACAAATAGGAGAACAGAGAAAATGACTGATTTTTCTGAGCTGAATTTAGGAATAGACGGCGATAGCATCACCGCCGGCGAACAGTGGAGCTTCCACGTTTATAAGAACCTGGGCATGAAGTCCCACAGCAATGTTGCTGTGGGAAGCTCGGTGTGGTACAAGCGCACATTCGAAGCTGCGGGAAAGACTGTTACCACGCAGGACTACGGCGCGGCTGACTTCGCAGGAATAAGCGACGGCTGGGAGCCTACGGACGACCCGTTAGAAATGCAGAAGCGCGCGAACAACTGCGCGGTGGTGCATATCCAGCGCTTCCTTGCGGAGGTAAAGAGCGGCAACTTCCCGAAGCCTGACATATTCGCATTTGCGATGGGCACCAACGACCTTACAGAGTTCATCGGCGACGCCGACAAGGCGCTGCTCGGCAAGGAGCTTTCCGGCAATGACAGCATTGACCTGTTCACCGAGGCGGGTGCGGCAAGATGGTGCATTCAGACCATTCAGGAGAATTTCCCGGAGGCACGGGTGTTCGTTATGACCCCTATCCAGACCGCAACGCCTGCTCATAACAAGAAGATCGAAAAGACGATAGACTGCCTTACCACGATATGCAGAGGGCTTTCAGTGCAGCTTATCGACGCATACAGCAACTGCGGTATCTGCGAGAAGTTCGAGGTCATCGGCGGCAGGGGCAAGTATCTCAAGGACGGACTTCACCCGGACGTTGAGGGTCAGACCCTCGAGGGCGCGTTTGCTTCCAAGGAGATACGCAATAACTATTTTTAAAGAGGACACATATGGAGTTTCCGGCAGAGCTGCGCGGCGAGGTCGAGCGGCTGCTATCTGAAGAAAATACTGACAAGCTCGCAAAGGCGGCGGAGGGAATATCCGCGCGCTACCGCGGGAACGACGGCAGCGGAAAGCGGCTGGTCAGCTCCCGGCGGGACATACTGGCGTATTCCGCAGTGAGAATGCCCGCGACGTTCGGGGCTGTGAGCCGTTCGCTGGAGCTGGCTCTGGAGTGTCTCCCACGGGGCGGTGAGTTCCGGACAGTGCTGGATATCGGCGCGGGTACGGGCTCTGCCACGCACGCGGCGTATCTCGCGGCTGACTGCGGGGAGTTCACCTGCATAGAACGCGAGCCTGAGATGATATCCGTGGGCAGGCAGCTTACGGAGTTCTGCGGAGTTCCCGCCGTGTGGAAGCAGGGCGACATCACTTCCGGCATTGACGACAGCGCAGAGCTTGTAATGTGCTCCTACTGCCTTAACGAGCTTACCGAAACCGTCCGCAGAAAAGCGGTGGAGCAGCTCTGGAGCAGCACTCAGCGGCTGCTTCTCATAGTGGAGCCGGGTACTCCGGACGGCTATTCACGGATACTTTCCGCGCGGCAGCAGCTTATCGGTCTTGGAGCGCATATCGCGGCTCCCTGTCCGCACGAGAACGACTGTCCGCTTACCGTCGGCGCTGACCCCGGCGACTGGTGCCACTTCACAGTGAGGGTCGCACGCAGCAGGCTCCACAAGCAGCTCAAGGGCGGCGATGTTCCGTATGAGGACGAGAAATTCTGCTTCCTGGCGGCTTCCCGGGAGGAGGTCTCGCCATGTGCGGCGAGGGTTCTCCGCCACCCGAGGATAGACAGCGGCCGCATCACGCTGAAGCTGTGCACTCCCGGCGGCGCTGAGGAGCGCATGGTCACAAAGAAAAGTCCGCAGTTCAAGGCGGCGAGAAAATCCGACGCAGGCGACAGCTTCGGATCATAGGGATAATGGGATATTAAGGCGCACAGCCTGAATATAATGTCAACAAACATACTGTATGGAGGTAATGAACATGTTTAAGAAAACAACCGCAGCGATCATTCTGAGCGCAGTTATCATGGCTGGTTCTTCTGTTTCAGCGTTTGCAGAGGCTCCGGTTCAGACCGTAGTTGTAGAGCAGGAGTATGCGGCTTCCGCAGCCAAGACCTGGGACGGCAAGGCAGCGCTCAAGGCGGGTCAGAAGTACGTTATCAAGAAGAACGTCACTGTTTCCGGCAAGGTAACGCTCCCTAAGGGAACTACCCTGACCGTAAAAAAGGGCGCAAAGCTCACCATCGGCTCAAAGGGCGCGCTGACCGTAAAGGGCACGCTGTCTGTTAAGTCCGGCGCTACGCTGGCTGTAAGCGGCACCCTGACGACTGCAAAGGGCAGCAAGCTCACCGACGCCGGAACTATCAAGTTTGCAAAGACCGCGAAGGTAACTCTCGGCGGCAAGCTGACCGTTTCCAAGACTGGTAAGGTCACCGGCGCTCCCAAGAGCATAAAGCTCGCAAAGACCGGCTCCGCAGCGATTACCGGAACCAACTCCTGCAAGAAGCTGGCTGCGCTCCTCAGCACTGCCGCTGATTCCACAAAGGACGCTCTTGCGCAGGATAAGAAGGAAGTTGAGACCTTCCTCAACAATGTTGCAAACTCCGTTGTCAAGGATGGCAGCGTATACAGTGCAATAAAGATGGCTGTTCCGGCTGATTATTTCAAGCAGACAGAAGATGAGTTCAGTGCATACACCAAGACTCTTGACCCCTCTGACGAAGCTTATGGCATGACATTTGAGCAGTTTATTGACGCTCTGTTATCTGCGCAGATCAAAAGCATCACCAACTCCGTTCAGTCCATAAAGATAAGCGTAGCTGACCTGTCCGACTGCAAGAGCAAGCTCACAGCGGATCAGAAGCAGATGTATGCAAACTGCGGCGATATCGCAAAGGCATATATCGCTAAGATCAAGAGCGATGTGACCTTCAAGCCGGGCGCTGATACAAGCGGATACAATACCGACGATCTCGGCAAGATCACAGTAGTTAACGCCGGTGGAAACTGGTACATCGCAGGCTGATGGAAGTCATAACGGTGCTGACCGGCGGAGCCGGCTTCGAGGACGCGGCGGAGTATCTGCCGTATGTTTCGGCGCTCCGGCGGGACCGCATCGCCAGGAAGCGCAGCGGCTCAGACAAGCTGCTGTCGCTGACTGCCGGGCTGCTGATATCCCTTGAAGTTCCCCGCCGCACCGGAATTCCGCGCGGAAGTATCCGGTACGTTCACGGGGCATTCGGGAAGCCGTATCTTGATGGAAGCACGCTGCAATTTTCGCTTTCGCATACGAAGGGAGCGGTCTGCGCGGTGTTCTCCGACGGGGAATCCGGCGAGGTCGGCGTGGATATTGAGCGGCGCGACAGGCGCGTAAGCGAGCGTATACGCGAACGCATACTAAGCGAGAACGAAAAGCTGCTGGTAAGCTCCACGGAGGATCTGCTGCGGCTGTGGGTTCAGAAGGAAGCGTTCCTGAAGCGGTTGGGCACTGGAATTGCGGACGACCTGCGCGGTGCGGATACCACGCTAATGCAGGATACCGAAGCGCTGTGCTGCGGGGAGTACATCGTTGGTGTTTCCGGCAGGGGAGCCGGAGCGGCTCAGGTTAAGGTCATTACGCTTGACGAGCTTCTGCGGCAGTTTGATGAAAAACTAGTATAAAAATGCTGGGGCTGTTGAAAAACAGCCCCAGCATTCCAGCTTGTCGAAAAAGTCCAGCGAAAGCTGGGCTTTTTTAGAAAATATGGTATAAGGTCACCTCTAAAAACCTTGTTTGAGTGAAAATGTGTATAGCACACCGACTGCTTCTTCAAACCTCCTCGTAAGGCATACAGCCTTACTTCGTCGGCTTTCATCGCATTCGGCGCACTCTACCCATTTTCCCTTTTCAAACCGGTTTTTAGAGGTTCCCATAATAAAAAAGGTTGATAAAATGTTGAACCGAGAACAAAAAGAAAGAAGCCAGAGTGAAATAATCTGCATAGACGACCTTGTGCCGAAAAACCATCTGCTGCGAAAAATAGACGAAACTGTGGACTTCACGAAGATATACGACATAGTAGGAAAGCTGTACAGCGCAAATCAAGGCAGACCGAGCGCCGAACCGGTGGGCTGTTTAAGGCGGCAATAATACAGCATATTTACGGTATCCCATCGCTGCGAAGAACCGCCGAGGAAATTCGCCTGAACATAGTGTACCGCTGGTTCCTTGGGTATTCGCTGACTGAGAAAACACCGCATTTCTCAACATTCAGATATAATTTCAGCCACAGGTTCACAGAAGAAGTGGTACAGCAGATATTCAACTGGATACTCAATGAGATAAACGACGCGGGGTATCTTTCGCCGGAAGCAGTGTTCATTGACGGAACTCACATCAAAGCCAGTGCCAGCATGAAAAAAGTCATTCGCAGAGCCGTGCCGGAGGCTTCCAAAATCTACAGCGAACAGCTTCTGAACGAGATAAATGAGGACCGTGAAGCCCACGGCAAGAAGCCGTTTGACGGCGGAAACCCACCCAAAGAGAAAGTAATAACCGAATCCAAAACCGATCCGGAATGCGGAGTTTTCCACAAAGGCGAGCATAAGAAATGCTTTGCTTACGCCGCTCAGACTGCCTGCGACAAGAATAGATATATTCTCGATGTAACAGTCAATTCGGGTAATGTTCACGACAGCGTTGCGTTCGACGGTTTGTATGAAAGATTGAAAAAGCGCTTTGCAATGCGATTTGTGGTGGCTGACGCAGGCTACAGGACCCCTTGGATATGCAAACGTGTCATAGACGACGGACTGATTCCGGTTCTGCCTTACAAGCGCCCTATGAGCAAAGACGGTTTTTTCAGACCTTATGAGTACATTTACGATGAGTATTTCAATTGCGTTCTCTTCTCCGAAAACCATGTTTTAAGTTACTCCACAACCAATCGTGATGGCTGCCGCGAGTTCAAAAGCAAGCCCCACATATGCGAAAACTGCCCCTCCCGCGGCAAATGCACTGCTAATTCATCCTGCATTAAAACTGTCCTCAAGCACCTCTGGAACGGCTATCTCGAACTTGCCGAGGATTACCGGCATACTCCGGAGATCCATAAGCTTTACGACCACCGTAAAGAAACAATCGAGCGTGTTTTTGCCGACACAAAAGAAAAACACTCAATGAGATTGACATATTTCCGTGGCTTGGCTCGTGTCACTAACTGGGTCAGGCTTAAGTTTGCTACCATGAATCTTAAAAAGTATGTACTGCATAGGTGGTTATACTGTTTTTTCTTGCGTTTCCTGTCTTTTTTTCGGCTTTCGGTTTACTCGATGCTTATTATTCAAAAAGCCATCTTTCTTTTTCTACGAAAGATGGTTTTTTCGACAGACTGTGCTTGGGCTGTTGAAAAACAGCCCAAGCATTTTTGTATATCGAAAACCCCCGGCAATGCCGGGGGTTCAAAAAAGCTTTAGCGATGAGCAGATCAAATTCCTCCAACTGGTATAATGAAAATGCGGTCTGGCAACTGAAAACAAAAACCAATAGGAGGAATGTCAAATGAATGACAATAATAGTTTAGCACATACGACGTGGAATTGCAAGTACCATATAGTGTTTGCACCGAAGTATAGGAGAAAAATATTACTGCAAGAGTATCGTGTGGAAATGGGAAAGATACTAAGGGAATCGAGGGCAGAAATCTGCCCCGACCATGTGCACATGTTTGTAGAGATACCGCCAAAAATGAGCGTATCAAGCTTCATGGGGTATCTAGAAGGGAAAAGCAGCGTAATATTCCACGAAAGGCATGGAAATCTAAAGTTCAAATACGGAAACAGGTCGTTTTGGTATAGAGGTTACTATGTGGATACAGTTGGAAAGAATGCAAAGCGAATAGCAGAGTACATACAAAACCAGCTGAAAGAAGGCCAAATAATCGACCAAATGACGCTCAGAGAGATGAAGGACCTGTTTAAGGGTAGTAAGTAACAATCTTTCGCAGGTGTCAGACGAGTCTGAATACCGAACCGTGTAAATGCCAATAATACCCACAGAAAGTGAGGTATTGCACATGAAAAAAACACACGGATTAGATGATCGAGAGATGGAACTGGTGAAGCTGCTGATGGCAGACTGTCAGACCAACTTGTTGGTCTGAGCCACCGGGGACATTCAGGCAAAACTGAAAAAGCTGTTTGCCGGGACGATAGAGCAGATGCTCGAGGCAGAAATGGACGAACATCTTGGCTACGAGAAGAACTCCGTAGCCGGGAACAACTCCGGAAACAGTCGGAATGGTTACGGGAAAAAGACGATAATCAGCGATTATGGCGAGTGTGAAATCGCTGTTCCACGCGACAGAAACGGCGATTTTGAGCCTAAAGTCATTGAAAAGCGACAGACAAGAACCGACGAGATCGAACAGAAAATCATGCAGATACTGTACGCCGGCTGAACAAGTTCAGCTTAGGAATGTCTCAGCGTGACATTGAAGATACGTTAAAGCAGATTTACGGAACCGAAATTTCACAAGGTCTGGTTTCGC
>OLVW01000027.1_pt1 | contig 127501 bp, 98 predicted proteins | sample 1673301 | NCBI WGS metagenome assembly OLVW01 (sample SAMEA3178941, study PRJEB25190) | human gut metagenome
AATTTACGGCAAAATACTGCTCTCGCTTCAGCTCCGGGAAGCTGTCGAACCCGCCCGCCAAAGCAAGACATTCCAGATTCTTCTTGTTGCAGGCTGTCAGATTGACACGCTGCACAAAATCAAATATACCCTTGAAAGGACCATTCTTCTCGCGTTCCTCCATGATGCTCTGCACAGCACCCTCGCCTACCCCTTTCACCGCGCCAAGACCAAAACGGATATTGCCTTCCTTGTTCACGGTGAACTTCAGGTTACTTTCATTCACATCCGGCCCCAATGTATTGATGCCCATTGCCTTGCATTCGTCCATCAGCTTCGTGATATCGGTAATGTTGGACAAACTTCGGCTCATGACAGCCGCCATGTATTCCGACGGGTAGTTCGCTTTCAGATAGGCTGTCTGATAAGCTACCCAAGAGTAGCAAGTAGCGTGCGATTTGTTGAACGCATAAGAGGCAAACTTTTCCCAGTCGGTCCAAATCTTTTCAAGTACTTTCGGGTCATGCCCGTTCTTGCGTCCGCCTTCGATAAACTTAGGCTTCATGTGATCCAGCTTATCACGCAGCTTCTTACCCATCGCTTTGCGAAGAGCATCGGACTCACCACGGGTAAAGTCCGCCAGCAGACGTGACAAAAGCATCACCTGTTCCTGATAGACCGTAATGCCATACGTATCTTTCAGATATTTCTCCATCACCGGAATGTCATATTCAATCGGCTTACGGCCATGCTTACGGTCGATGAAGTCCGGAATATAATCCATCGGACCCGGACGATAGAGGGCATTCATAGCGATCAAATCTTCGAAGGTAGAAGGCTGCAATTCGCGCAGGTACTTCTGCATTCCGGCAGATTCAAACTGGAATGTTCCGATGGTACGTCCGTCACTATATAATTTGTAAGTTGCCGGATCGGTAATATCGATCTGGTCTACGTCTATCTCCAGACTACGACTCAGACGGATATTCTCAACCGCCTCCTTAATAATAGACAATGTTTTCAATCCGAGGAAGTCCATCTTGATCAATCCGGTATCCTCGATCACCGAACCTTCATACTGGGTAACGAGCATCTTTTCGCCCGTTTCCTTATCGTCGGCCGTACTTACAGGCACCCAGTCGGTAATGTCGTCACGACAGATAATCGTACCGCAGGCATGCACACCGGTACCACGAACGTTACCTTCAAGCATTTTGGCATACTTAAGAGTGTCTCGCACCAACGGGTCGGACGATGCCTCAGCCGCTTGCAGTTCGGGGACGTATTCGATGGCATTCCGCAGGTTCAACTTCTTGTCCGGGATTTTATCCGGAACCAGCTTTGCCAGACGGTCGGACTCCGAGAGAGGAAGTTTCTGTACACGGGCAACGTCTTTGATAGCCAGTTTGGTAGCCATCGTACCATACGTGATGATATGCGCTACTTTTTCCTGACCATATTTATTGGTTACCCAGCGAAGCACTTCACCACGACCGTCGTCATCGAAGTCCACATCGATATCGGGCAACGAAATACGGTCCGGATTCAAGAAACGCTCGAACAGCAAGTCGTATTGGATAGGGTCGATCTTGGTGATACCCAGACAGTAAGCCACTGCCGAACCGGCAGCCGAACCACGTCCGGGCCCTACCGATACGCCCAGTTCCGAGCGTGCGGCATTGATAAAGTCCTGCACTATCAAGAAGTATCCAGGGAAACCCATCGTTTTCATGATGTACAACTCGAAGTTGAGCCGTTCTTTCACTTCTTCCGACAAAGGGTCGCCATATATTCTTTTCGCACCGTCAAATGCTAACTTTGCCAGATAGTCGCCTTCAAGTTTGATACGATACAGTTTCTCATATCCCCCCAGACGTTTGATCTTGGCCTGTCCTTCCTCTTCGCTCAGCACCACATTACCATTTTCGTCCTGTGTAAACTCATCGAACAGGTCTTTCTCCGTATATTTGGCACGATATCCTTCTTCTGTCCCGAAGTCTTCGGGAATAGCGAAGGTAGGCATGATAGGTGCATGGTCAATCGAATAATATTCGACTTTATCTAGAATTTCCAGCGTATTGCTTAGTGCCTCGGGAATATCTGCAAAGAGTTCATTCATCTCTTCACGGGTCTTCATCCATTCCTGTTTGGTATACAGCATACGAGTCGGGTCATCCAGGTCTTTGCCTGTACTCAGACAGATCAGACGGTCGTGCGCCTCGGCATTTTCTTCATCCACAAAGTGCACATCGTTCGTGCAGACCAGCTTGATGTTGTATTTTTTCGAATACTCCATCAGCTTCTTGTTGACCACTTCCTGCAATTTATAAGTTTCGTGGTTTGCCCGCGGCACGGTAGCCTTGTGGCGCTGAAGTTCCAGATAGAAATCGTCGCCAAACAAATTCTTGTACCACTGAATGGCCTCTTCCGCCTCGGCAAACTGTCCTGCTGTAATGCGGCGCGGAATCTCTCCACCCAGACAAGCCGAGCAGACAATCAGCCCTTCGTGATATTTTTCCAGTTCCACGCGGTCGGTACGCGGACGCATATAAAATCCTTCGGTCCATGCCTTCGATACCAGCTTGATCAGGTTATGATACCCCTTCAGGTTCTTGGCAAGCACCACCAGGTGATAACCGCTCTGGTCTGCCTTTCCCTCTTTATTCGAGAGGCGACGGCGTGCCACATACATTTCACAACCGATAATCGGCTTGAACAGTTTCTTCTTGGCAGCTTCCAGTTGCTCGCGGCATTCCGCCAGCTCCGCTTCCGGATTTTCCGATTCGGCTTTTCCGCTTTCCAGTGCGGCAATTTTTTTCTTTAAATCCTTTATCTCGCCATTTGTTCCCCCGTTCTTCTTGTTCACATAGTTGAAGAACTCCTTTATGCCGAACATGTCGCCATGATCGGTTACGGCAATGCCTCGCATCCCGTTGGCAATCGCCTTGTCTACCAAACGGGGAATGGAAGCCTGACCATCCAGAATAGAATATTGGGTGTGGACGTGCAAATGAACAAAATCGTGCATATTTACATTATTAAAAACAGAGTTCAAAGATACCGAGGTTTCGGGGAAGAAACAACTCCAAACGAATAAAGTTATTATTCCTTTATACTTTTTGATAAAAAAAGATAGAAAGGAGTAATTCTAACAGTCGTTTATTTGGCAGGTTTTTAAATTAAATATATTTTTGCACGATAAAATGTAACTTTGTTATGACCGGATTAAACAAAATAAAAAAAATAAAGAAAATAAGACTACACCGGGAAGGTACTCACATTCTTATAACCAGCGCTATTTTATTACTCATTATTAATGCTGCTTTATATTGGGGAATAGAGTGTAAAATACCTTTCTATATAATAGCTTTAGCAAGCGTTATCCTTTATATACTGATGGTAAATTTCTTCCGTTGTCCTATCCGCCTGTTCGGTGGTGACACGGAAAAAATAGTCGTAGCACCGGCCGACGGACGGATCGTGGTGATTGAAGAAGTAGACGAGCATGAATACTTTCACGACCGCCGACTGATGATTTCCATCTTTATGGACATCACCAACGTACATGCCAACTGGTATCCGGTAGATGGCGTAATCCGTCACGTGGCTCATCACAACGGACGTTTCATGAAAGCGTGGCTGCCTAAGGCAAGCACCGAAAACGAACGTTCGATGGTGGTCATCGATACCCCTGAAGGACATACTGTGATGGCACGTCAGATTGCGGGTGCTGTTGCACGTCGTATTGTAACCTATGCCGAAAAAGGTGAAGATTGTTACATTGACGAACACATGGGATTCATCAAATTTGGTTCGCGTGTGGATGTATACTTGCCCTTAGGTACGGAAGTTTGTGTAAAAATGGGACAGAAAACGACGGGTAACCAAACTGTCATCGCAAAATTAATGTAAGGAGGAACAGAGATATGGCTAATGCAATCGTCCGTAATATTCCAAATACACTGACCAGCTGTAACCTGTTTTCGGGATGTATTGCAGCTTATATGGCTTTTCAGGGAAAGTATGAATGGGCTTTGACGTTCATCGTTATCGGTGCCGTATTCGACTTTTTCGATGGCATGACGGCTCGTTTGCTTCGTGTTTCCTCTCCTATCGGCAAAGAACTTGACTCACTGGCGGATGATATTACCTTCGGACTGGCTCCGGCTGCCGTGGCTTTTTCGTTGTTCAAGGAGGTGCATTATCCGGATTTCCTGATGCCACTGAGTGGTATCATGCCTTATACAGCCTTTCTGATAGCTGTATTCTCGGGACTACGACTGGCTAAATTTAACATCGACGAACGACAGACTAGTTCTTTCATCGGAATGCCTACTCCTGCCAATGCCCTTTTCTGGGGATCACTGGCTGTAGGAGGACATGCTTTTCTGGTATCTGACAGCTTTAATGCTATTTATTTGTTTATCTTGGTGATTGTCATGTCATTGTTGCTGGTAGCCGAACTTCCGATGTTTTCTTTAAAGTTTAAGGATTTATCGTGGGAACATAACAAAGTAAGCTACATCTTCCTGATTGTCAGCATTCCGCTGCTGATAATCTTCCAGTTGAGCGGCATTGCGGCAGTCATCGTGTGGTACATCCTTCTCTCGCTGGTGACTCGTAAAAAATCATAAAACAATAATCGTGGCACGGTTGTTGTTCTTTAACTCTTAAAAACAATAACTATGTTTCATATTCTAGGATTTATATTTTTCTTCATTCTGATTATTCTTGTCATCGGATTAGCGATACTGTCAAAAATTATTCGAAGTGTATTCGGCTTGGGACGCCGCATGACAGGAAGTTCTTCTACGCAAAGTCATTCGCAAAATCCGCGCAGTTCTTCTTCCAGTTATCACTCTTCCGGCAACGACGAATCCCAACAGTCTGCCCGGAATGCTTCAGGCCGGAAAAAGATTTTCGACAGCGACGAAGGGGAATATGTCGACTTTGAGGAAGTAAAAGAATCTTAATACAAATATCACCAGTCGGCTTACTTATAAAAACAATGATGATCATCATTTCTTGTATCTATCGGATAAAACAAAAAGATTCCTCGCTCAAAAGTTTATCTTTCTGTGAGATAAGCTCTTTTTGAGCGGGGAATCCTTTTATACGAAAACTGAACGAAACGCTTATTCCTCGTCTACCAGATCCTGTATCGGCATCTGACGCTTGATAGCCTCACGGAAGGAAATGATAGTTTCCGAACGCGACAATCCTAATGGTTGCAACTTATCGTGAATAACGTTCAGCAAGTGATGATTATTCTTTGCGTAAATCTTGATAAACATGTCATACTGTCCGGTTGTATAATGACATTCCACTACTTCAGGAATACTTTTCAAGGCCTCTGTCACCGAATCAAACTGTTCGGGATCTCTCAAATACAACCCTATATAAGCACATGTTTCATAACCGATTTTTTCCGGATCTATGATAAACTCAGAACCTTTCAATATACCCAGATTGGTCAATTTCTGAATACGTTGATGAATCGCAGCACCTGATACATTGCAGGCACGTGCCACCTCCAAGAAGGGAATACGGGCATTGTCGGCAATCAAGCGCAAAATCTGTTCGTCTAAACTGTCTAATTGATGATGTCCCATTGATGATTTTTTTATTTGTACAAATATAGTATATTTATTCCATACACGAAGTAGTAATTATAACTTTTATCATTGTTTTAGCATTAAATTGGCAGATACTCCTATCTTTGTAAAAAATAAATCTTTCGGTTTTATGAAAAAAAATATATTGGCAGCATTGTTCCTATCAGCTTTTATACAGACTGGAGGACATGCACAGAACTTCAACGATTTCTTCGTCGATAAGACACTGAGAATCGACTACCTATTCAACGGTAATGCACAGAAACAGGAAATCAGCCTCGACGAACTGGTTTCGCTCCCCGGATGGGCTGGAAGAAGGTATTCTTTAAGCAAACTGCCACTGGAAGGAAACGGTGAAATTACCATGCGAGATAAAGCTACAGGAAAAGTAATCTACCGTACCTCGTTCTCCAGCTTGTTTCAGGAGTGGATCGGTGAGGAAGAGGCAAAACACGTAACAAGAGGCTTTGAAAATACGTTCCTGTTGCCTTATCCCAAGCACACGGCTACAGTAACCATCGAACTGAAAAACGCGTATCGTAAGCCTTGTGCTTCGCTTACGCATGAAATCAATCCAGAGGACATCCTGATCCACCAACGTGGTATGACACAGATTACTCCTCATCGTTACCTGATAAAGAATGGTAGTTCCGACAAATGTATCGACCTGGCCATCATGGCAGAAGGATATACGGAAGAGGAGATGGATCTGTTCTACAAGGATGCACAAACGGCATGCGATGCGATCTTCTCACACGAACCGTTCAAAAGTCTGAAAGACCGTTTCAATGTAGTGGCTGTAGCAACTCCATCGCACGACAGCGGAGTAAGTATCCCCCGAAAAGGAGAATGGAAAAATACGGCTGTCAGCTCACATTTCGACACGTTCTATTCTGATCGTTACCTGACTACCCGCAGTGTGAAAGCCATGCACAACTGGCTGGCAGGTATACCTTATGAGCAGATAATTATCTTAGCCAATACCGAGACGTATGGAGGTGGAGGTATTTACAACTCTTACCTGCTTACAACGGCCCACCACCCGATGTTCAAACCTGTAGTTGTACACGAATTCGGACATAGTTTCGGTGGTCTGGCCGACGAATATGCATACGATACGGCTCCCAGTCCGCTATATCCGTATACAATAGAACCGTGGGAACCGAATATCACGACTCTGGTCCATTTCGAAAACAAATGGAAGGATATGGTACCGGCCGATACACCTGTACCGACACCGGCAGAAACTGATTCGACTGCTATTTATACAAAAATAGGTGTTTATGAAGGTGGAGGGTATACGCTAAAAGGTATTTATCGGCCGACAACCGAATGCAGAATGAAAATAAATGAGGCTCCCCGCTTCTGCCCGGTATGTGAACGTTCGCTTGAGAAAACAATTCATTTCTATACTGACCAAACAGATTAGCCCATGTTGACATTTACCAAAATTCAGACCAGTCATCCCCTCTACAGTTTCGCAGAGGGACTCCTGCATCAGGCGTTTCCCGTAGACGAACGCAGAGATGACGATGCACAGCGATACAACACTGATAATAATCCTGCCTTCAACTATTATCTGGTTACAGACGAGGAAGAAGAAAACAGAACAGCTATCGGCTTAATCACCGTATGGGAACTGAGTGGATTCCGTTATGTAGAACACTTAGCAACTTCCCCTACCATACGCAATAAGGGGTATGGTAAACGCATCATGGAAGCACTACTAAAAGAGTTTCCGGGAATCATCATTCTGGAAGTGGAAAGACCGGAAGATGAAATGAGTACCCGACGGATCGCATTTTATCAACGTTGTGGCTTTACCCTATGTAATCAGGACTACTTACAGCCTCCTTATCGAAAAGGTGGGAAAAGCCTTCCTCTCTACCTGATGTACGCGGGTACAGATAGCATTGACGAACAATATCCGGAAATAAGGGATGAAATTTATCAGAAGGTTTATGACGTAGATATAACAGCAAGAAAATCTGATAATACATGACACTTATTTAAAACAGTCATTTACCCGAGAAAGGAAATTCTGAAGGATGATAAATTACGACACTACCCCATCGAAAGAATCAGGCTTTTACAAAAAACTTAGAAAAAAAGAAAGGCTACTCCAAACGGAGTAGCCTTTTTAAGCTTTATGGTTGAACTATTACTTACGCTGTGTAGCAGAATAGTTAATCTTCAAAGCATAAGCCTGACGAAGAGCCTGTTTTACTTCTGTAACGATACCCATCTTAGTCTTTGCATCGACTTTCAATGATACAGTCATAAACGGCTTATCAGATTCTTTCATGTTTTCACGTTCCTGATAAATGTAATCCTGAACTTCTGAAGCTTCAGCAAATTTATCATTCAACTGAATACGGTCGGTAGTACCCATCTTCTTCTGATATTCAGGTAACGGTTTACCAATATAGATGAAAGAAACCAATGATTTCTTTTCAAGCTTTTCCAATTCTGTTGCAGCAGGAACCTTAAACTGTACTTTCAGCGTAACTTCACGCATGGTTGTTACAATCATGAAGAAGAACAACAAGGTAAAAATAAGGTCAGGCAAAGAAGAGGTGTTCAATTCCGGCATCTCGCGCTTACCACTCTTATTAAATTTTCCCATGATTAGTTTCCTCCATATTTTTTAGGTTCTGCTTCTGAAATCTTCTGCGGATAGTAATCCATGATAGCATCCTTCTGTTCTTCAGAACACTCAGCAAACTCTTTACCGAACTGAGCTTTAGCCAGTTCATTACGTAATTCGTTGTAAGCAGCTACCAATTCATTCTGAACCTGAAGATAAGCATCATAGCTCGTACCAACGTCGTTCTGTACAGAAATTACATGCTTTTCAGTAATCATCACATCCCCAAAGAAAGGAAGTGTTTTCGGATGTTTTTCCGGCAAATTCGGATCATCCTTCGGGTTTGCAATGAATTCTTTAGCCTTTTCTCTTAATTGCTTAATATCAGACCATTCTCCACCAACCATCAACTGGTCGTCTTTGTTCAAACGAACCTGGAGAACGTTTCTTTCCTTTACAATTATATCATCTTTCTGATCTTTGTTTTCGGGTGGAGGCGGCAAACGTCTCGCCAAACCACGGTCAGTATCCATTGATGTTGTAATAAGGAAGAAGATAAGCAACATGAAGGCGATATCTGCCGTTGAACTTGCATTAATTCCCGGCACTTTTCTATTCCTTTTTGCCATTTTTACTTACTTCGTTTTTAATTATTAAACTTCAATGTAGATATTATCTCTTAAAGATACCAGATAAGTTAACCAATGCACCGATTGCTGCAATAGCAAACAATACATAAGTTGAGTAAAGGAACATATCAGTTACTTTCAACATAGTAGTATCTGAATATTCAGTTCCGCCACCCAAAACAACAGTTTCAGAAGAACCGAGATTATAAGTAACAATCAACAGAACTACCAACAGAATCAATCCCAAGAGAGATTTGATAGCACCTTTCGGATTATCTTTCAAAGCGCCACCAAACTGAGCGATAGCACCAATAAGTGTAGCTATTACAGTCACCGCAAACATTCCGTACATCAAGTACATCAAGGCCGGTGTATTGGCAGGTTCAACCAAACCTGCTGCATTTGTTTCGTTGTATCCTACTCCATAGAACAAAGCCAGCACAACTATGATAAGAGCGATGCAGACATAGAATATGTAGTAAGAAACTTTGTATGATAATTTAGTCATTGTTCAATAATTATTTTTTGTATTTCAAGTTGTATTTCATGATCATATCAAGCAAAGTGATAGAAGAATCTTCCATCTGGCTTGTGATAGCTTCAATCTTAGAAAGAATGTAGTTATAGAAAATCTGAAGAATCAATGCTACGATCAAACCGAAGATAGTAGTGATCAACGCAACTTTCATACCACCGGCAACAACTGTCGGAGAAATATCACCAGCACGCTGGATATTATCGAACGCCATAACCATACCAATTACAGTACCCAAGAATCCCAAAGACGGAGCCATTGCGATGAACAGTGTGATCCAAGAGCATCCTTTTTCAAGGTAACCAGCCTGAACACCACCGTAAGAAACTACAGAACGTTCAACAACATCCAAACCTTCGTCGATTCTCAACAAACCCTGATAGCAGATAGAAGCAACAGGACCACGAGTGTTACGGCAAACTGTCTTAGCACCTTCTACATCACCCTTTTCCAAAGCTGCTTCAACTTTAGCCATCAATTTCTTAACGTCAACTTCAGCCAAGCTCAAGTAAATGATACGTTCGATACAGAAAGCCAAACCAAGTACCAATGCGATAGCAACCAATGACATGAAGCCAGCGTCACCTTCGATAAACTTAGTTTTCAACTCTTTGTGTATACCTCCTTCTTCAACTGTAGCAGGAGCAGCTGCTTCATCAGCTGCAGCAGGTGCAACCTGTTCTGTTTGTTCTGGAGCTGCTGTAGCTGTAGAATCCTGAGCCATAGCTGTCTGAGTCATTCCAAATGAGAGGACTCCCATCACTGCAAGAATTGCAAATAACTTTTTCATTGTGTGTCTAATTTTTAAGATTAAATAATTAATAGTTATTATAAATTGTTTTTATTATTTCTTTATCTCCTTGCGGAGAGAACGGGATTCGAACCCGTGATACGCTTTTGGCGTATACACGCTTTCCAGGCGTGCCTCTTCAACCACTCGAGCACCTCTCCTTCAGAACCTCGCTTGGAAGCCTTTTTCTTAAATCGAACGCAAATTACAAATAAAAATGCGAACGACAAGCGATTTCTGCTACAAATGTATTCTTTTTTTTCGTCTTACATAACATTCGTTCCCCAAAAGTTTATTTATAGCCCTAAAATTAATAAACTTTAAAAACTATTTCTGGCATTTTCAAAAACTTTCAACGCATTTTCAGAGGTTACACGGCCTATTTCAGCCATCGAAGCTCCATATACTTCGGATAGTTTCTCGGCTATTTTTACCAGATAGGCACTTTCATTACGTTTGCCTCTATAAGGTACCGGAGCCAGGTAAGGGGAATCTGTTTCCAATACGATACGGCTCAAAGGTACAGATTTCAAAACTTCCGGCAAAATACTTTTCTTAAAAGTTACAACCCCGTTTATTCCTAACATAAACTCCGGATATTCCATCAGTCTGCCGGCATCTTCTTCGGTACCGGTAAAACTATGAAATATACCCGAGAGAGAGGTATTCCGGTAGGGTTCCAGTACCTCGAGTAATTCGGGATAAGCTTCTCGGCAATGGATAATCAACGGCAAGTTGAACTCCAGTGCCCATTTTACTTGAATATCCAACACTTCCATTTGTTCTTTTCGGAATGTCTTATCCCAATACAAATCCATTCCTACTTCCCCGATGCCATAAAAGATCTGTTCCGAACGGAGCCATTTTTCGACAACAGCCAGACGTTCTTTCCAATTTTCGTCGACAGAAGTAGGATGAAACCCAATCATCGGATAACATCCGTCGTGCGAATTGCACAAGGCCAGCATAGCCTCCACCGAAGTATCATCGATGTTCGGCATAAACATTCGTGTCACTCCTGCCTCCTTGGCACGGATAATAGCCAGTTCGCGATCAGCATCAAACTCTTCTGTAAATAAATGTGTATGTGTATCGATTAAAGCTAACATATTTTTCTCTCTTTTTGATTATAAATTACGGTTCATCAAACCCAACACAAAATCCGACAGGTTCTTTTTATACGAAGTTTCCACTCCTACCTTGTCCAGCAAATTCATGCTTTCCTGATAGCAAGCATTTATCTTATCACGACAGATATCGCGAACTCCTACCTTATTATATATATAAGTAACAGCCTCAATCTTCTGTGCAGGTTCATAGTGTTTGGCTGCCAGCCATTCCTGTAACTCGGCACGCGTTGTTTCATCGGCCTGTTCCAAAGCGGTAATCAACATAAACGTCTTTTTATTACATAGAATATCGCCTCCGATTTTTTTTCCAAAGACTGCAGGATCACCATACACATCCAGATAATCATCCTGCAACTGGAACGCAAGTCCGGCTTTTATACCGAAATCATAAAGCAACTGTGCATCCTTTTCAGAGGCTCCTCCCAGTATGGCACCAATCTTCAGGGCACCGGCAAGTAATACGGATGTCTTCAGTCGAATCATTTCCATATATTCGTCTACCGTTACATCCTCCCGACATTCAAACTCCATATCCCACTGCTGCCCGTCGCATACTTCCAGAGCCGTACGCGAAAAAACCTCCATCACCTGCTTCATGTACAATTCAGGACATCCCCGCATCATGAACTGATAGGAAAGAATCAGCATGGCGTCACCCGAAAGAATAGCCGTATTCTCATTCCATTTCTTATGAACGGTAGGTTTTCCTCGACGCATGTCTGCCTTATCCATCAAATCATCGTGCAAAAGCGTGAAATTATGATAGGTTTCAATTGCCGCTGCCTGTGAAAAGATAGTTTCCACATCCTCTTTAAACAAATTGTATGCAAGCAACATAAGTACGGGACGAAGACGCTTTCCTCCCAACCCCAGTACATATTCTATTGGGTCATAAAGTCCTTTCGGATCGTGAGAATAAGGCAACGATTCTATATATGCATGAATCTGACTCAGTAATTCCTTTGAAGTTTGTTGCTTCATGATTCTTTTTTTTAAGATTATACAAAAATTTTTAGGCACGGATACACAGTATTCAACACCTGTGCAATCCGTGCCTAAACAATATTATCTAGGAAAAGCTTACTGCAACTTAAATGTTACAGGTACTGTATATTTTACACGTACAGCTTTACCACGCTGCTTACCTGGTTTCCACTTCGGCATCATCTTGATCACACGAAGTGCTTCCTTATCCAGATACGGGTCTACACTACGAACAACAACCGGGTCGACGATAGAACCATCCTGATTTACGACGAACTGAACGATTACACGTCCTTGTACACCGTTTTCCTGTGCGATAGTCGGATACTTGATGTTCTTAGCCAAGAACTTCAAACATTCAGCCATACCACCCGGGAATTCCGGCATTTCCTCTACAACCTGGAAGATCTGCTGTTCTTCAACTTCTTCCTCTTCTACAACTTCAGGAACATACTTGATTTCAACAGCCTGACCTTTATCCTCGTTTGACTGAATAGTAGTTTCTTCTACGTTTGCATCGTTATCAGCAATCTGCAAAACTTCTTCCACTTTCGGAGCTTCGGGGGGAGGGGGAGCTTGTTTAGGTTCTTCCTGTTCGGTGATAGGCACCATTTCCTCTTCAAAAGGCACATCTACGATACCACTATCGGCAGTGATCACGACATCACGTTTGGTCCATTCAAACGCAACGAACATTGCTGCCAATATCAGCACGAGTCCGACCAGAAACCATGTGGTTTTCTTGCCTTCAAGATCGGCTTTCGGCGATTTTTTAATTTCCATAAAAATAATTTTATAGGTTTATAAATTCTCTGTCCCGCAAATGTAGCGTAAATCTTCGAATTTGCAACAAGATAAGGATAAAAAATTGCAAAATAAATTCACCACACACTATCTATCACGAAAATAAACTATCTTTGAAAACTGATTTTCATTAACGCTATATATATAAAAGGTATGAACAAAATCATTATCGCAATCGACGGGTTTTCTTCCTGTGGCAAAAGTACCATGGCGAAAGACCTTGCCAAAGAAATCGGTTATATATACATCGACAGCGGAGCCATGTACCGGGCTGTCACTCTTTACTGCATCAATCACGGACTATTTCATTCAGACGGAAGCATCGACGAGGAGAAGTTGAAGCTGCAAATGAGCGATATCCACATTTCCTTCCGGTTGGATGCCGAAACAGGACGTCCCCGTACCTTCCTGAACGGCTCGGATGTGGAAGACCAGATACGTACCCTGGAGGTATCTTCCCATGTCAGCCCTGTTGCCGCACTGGGATTCGTCCGCGAGGCACTGGTACGCCAGCAGCAAGAACTGGGAAAAGATAAAGGAATCGTAATGGACGGACGTGATATAGGAACCGCAGTATTCCCCGATGCGGAACTGAAGATATTCGTCACGGCATCGGCCGAAATCCGTGCGCAACGCCGTTACGACGAACTGAAAGCCAAAGGTCAGGAAGCATCGTTCGAAGACATCCTGCACAACGTAGAAGAGCGCGACCGTATCGACCAGACACGCGAAGTCAGTCCCCTGCGCAAGGCAGACGATGCGATATTACTGGATAACAGCCACATGAGTATCGCAGAACAGAAAGAATGGCTGATGAATCAATTCCTGCGGGCAACTCATGCGTAAAGTAGAGATAGACGAAAGTTCAGGCTTTTGCTTTGGAGTGACTACTGCTATCCGGAAAGCTGAAGAAGAACTGGCAAAGAGTGAAACGCTCTACTGCCTGGGAGATATCGTACACAACGGGCGTGAATGTGAACGGTTGAAGCATCTGGGACTGAATACCATCGACCACGATGAGTTTGCACAGTTGCAAAATACCAAAGTATTGCTCCGTGCACACGGAGAACCTCCCCTGACCTACCAGCTCGCCCGACAGAACAACATCGAAATCATCGATGCCACTTGCCCTGTAGTGCTTCGCCTGCAAAAACGCATCAAGCAGGAATTTGATACGCCCAGCCCCGAAGGACGGGAAAAGCAGATTGTCATTTTCGGGAAAAACGGACATGCCGAAGTACTGGGACTGGTAGGACAGACCAACGGACAGGCTATCGTTATAGAAAATCTGGCTGAAGCCGAGAAATTGGACTTCAACAAAGATATCCGGTTGTATTCACAGACTACCAAGTCGCTGGATGAGTTCCGGCAGATTGTGGCATACATTCAGGAACACATTTCTCCGCAAGCTACTTTCCTGTATTTCGATACAATATGCCGGCAGGTAGCCAACCGTATGCCCGATATCCGCAAGTTCGCAGCCGAACACGACCTGGTGTTCTTTGTCTGTGGACACAAAAGTTCGAACGGTAAAATTCTTTTTCAGGAATGTCTGAAGGTAAACCCCAACTCCTACCAGATAGACCGACCGGAAGAAATAGACCGTGCACTTCTGAAAGATGCTCAGTCTATTGGAATATGTGGAGCAACCTCTACCCCCAAATGGCTGATGGAAGCATGCCGTGAAACAATTTTATCATACGCATGACATCCAAAAATAAATACTTTCATTTGCTTGTAAATTAGTTTTTTAATACTTTTGCGGCATCAAGTTTAAAACAAATAACTTCATTATGGGAAATATAAAATGTATTGGCATCTTGACTTCAGGTGGTGATGCTCCTGGAATGAATGCTGCCATCCGCGCCGTCACCCGTTCGGCCATATACAACGGACTGGCTGTAAAAGGTATCTATCGTGGATACAAAGGTCTTATCACCGGAGAAATCCAGGAGTTCAAGACCCAAAACGTCAGCAATATCATCCAACAAGGAGGTACTATTCTGAAAACGGCACGTTGTCAGGAGTTCAAAACTCCGGAAGGACGTAAAATTGCTTACGAAACCATGCAACGTGAAGGTATCGACGCTCTGATTGTTATCGGTGGAGATGGTTCTCTGACCGGAGCACGTCTGCTGGCACAGGAATTTGATGTACCGTGTATCGGATTGCCTGGTACAATCGACAACGACCTGTATGGTACCGATACTACAATCGGTTATGATACAGCCTTGAATACAATTCTTGACGCCGTCGACAAAATCCGTGACACCGCAACTTCACACGAACGCTTGTTCTTCGTGGAAGTAATGGGACGCGATGCCGGCTTCTTGGCATTGAACGGAGCCATCGCAGCAGGAGCTGAAGCTGCCATCATTCCCGAATTCAATACAGAAGTCGACCAGCTGGAAGAGTTCATCAAAAACGGATTCCGCAAGTCGAAGAGCAGTTCCATCGTACTGGTTGCCGAAAGTGAAATCACCGGTGGAGCCATGCATTACGCAGAACGTGTTAAAAACGAATATCCGCAGTACGATGTACGTGTAACTATTTTGGGACACTTGCAGCGTGGCGGTAAACCGACAGCACACGACCGTATCATTGCCAGCCGAATGGGTGTAGCCAGCATACAGGCTCTGATGGAAGGACAGCGTAACGTGATGATCGGTATAGAAAACGATGAAATCGTTTATGTTCCGTTTACTAAAGCCATCAAGAATGATAAGCCTATCGACCGTGAACTGGTAAATGTTCTACATGAATTGTCTATCTAATAGCAAACAATATAAAAGAAATCACCCTGCCGCATCGGATGTAGCAGGGTGATTTTTTATGTCAACAAACAAGGTTCTATCTTATTTCACCAGTCGGATGCCATTGTCTTCCAGCACGACCAGACGCTTCTTATATAGTTCACCTACAGCCTTCTTAAAGGTCTTCTTGCTCACGCCGAATGTATTGTATATTACTTCAGCCTCCGTCTTATCGTTCATCGGAGTATAGCCGTCGTTATCCTTTATATACTGCAACAACACTTCGGAAAAGTCGTCGACCTTCTTCACGCCCTTTTTCTGAAGCTCCAGGTCAATCTTTCCGTCTTCACGTACACGCTTTACGTAAGCATGCAGACGCATCCCCTGCTCCAAAGGCTGGAATATTTCGTTGTGGAAAAGCATTCCTGCAAATTGATTATCCACTATCACCTTAAATCCCAGGTCCGTTTTCTGCCATACCAGTACCTCAACTTCCTCTCCCGGAGCATATTCCGGACGCTCCTTCGACAAGTAGTGCTCCACTTTGGCCGAAGCAACAATACGGTAGCTCTCATCGTCCAGATGCACGTGTACCACATATCGACCACCTTTCTGCATCTTGGCCTTCTGTTCACGGAAAGGAACGAACAAGTCCTTCATCAATCCCCAGTTCAGAAACGCCCCATACTGGTTTACCCATGCCACTTCCAGACAGGCAAACTCTCCTACCTGTACGTAAGGTTCCAGCGTCGTAGCTACCAGACGTTCATCCATGTCGAGGTAAATAAACACATTCAGCACATCCCCCGGCTTACAACCTTCGGGAACATAACGCTTCGGAAGCAGAATCTCTCCGTCTTCATCACCGTTAAGGTACATGCCGAAGTCTACCTCCTTCACGACTTCCAGCTGATTATATCTTCCTAATTGTATATGACTCATAACTATTCTTTATTTCTGCCAAAGATAACATAAAAAAGTAACATACCAGCTTCCAGCAAATAAAAACAAAAAAAAGCGCAGAAAAAACATCCAAGCCGTCCGGCAATTTATTTTTATCGAAAAAAAGAAACCCATTCTGGGTAAAAAAACAACAAAATTGCTTTACTTAGCAGAACATTTAAACTTTTATTCTATGAAACACTCTCTTTTGACATTAGGCATCGTGGCTGCTTCTCTAGCCATGGTCACTCCTTCGTGTACCACCCAGCAACAGCCTACCGAGGTAACCTGGGGCACCTTCAACATCCGCTACGATAATCCTGCCGACAGCCTCAACAACTGGCAGTACCGGAAAGATCATGTAGCTGAATTCATCAAGACACAAGACATCGATATCGTAGGCATGCAGGAAGTCCTCCATAACCAGCTGGAAGATCTGAAGGTACGTCTGCCCGAATATGCCGAAGTAGGTGTAGGCCGTGAGGACGGTAAGACCAAAGGCGAATATGCTCCGCTGTTCTATAAAAAAGGCCGTTTCGAAGTTCTCGACAGTAACACCTTCTGGTTGTCACAATACCCCGACAGCGTAGGATTCATCGGATGGGACGGTGCCTGCACCCGTATCGCAACCTGGGCCAAGCTGAAAGACAAGAAGAGCGGGAAGATCTTCATGGCAGTCAACACGCACTTCGACCATGTAGGTACGGAAGCACGAAGAAAAGGAGCCTTGCTGATTATCGAGAAAATCAAGGAGATTGTAGGCGACCAGCCTGCCGTACTGACTGGCGACTTTAACGTAACCGAGCAGTCGGAAGCCTACGAAACCATCACAACCAATGAATTTGTACTGAAAGATGCCTACAAGGAAGCGGCCCAACGGGAAGGAGTAAGTTATACCTTCCACGATTTCGGACGCATCCCTGCCGACTCCTGCCAGAAAATAGACTTCATCTTCGTCACTCCGCAAATCAAAGTACAAGACAGTTATATTCCGCAGGAAGCCAAACAGGCAGGCGATTTCCTCTCCGATCATAATCCGGAAGTGGTTCACTTGTCGTTCTGATACTCCTTATTTTATCATACCGTCTATCATGTGGATGGTACGGTCAGTCTGCGCCGCCAGTTCTTCATCGTGGGTAACAATGACAAAAGTCTGTCCCAGCTTATCCCGCAAATCGAAGAACAGGCGGTGCAGTTCTATTTTGTTCTGCGTATCCAGACTGCCCGACGGCTCATCCGCAAGCACTACCGCAGGATGGTTTATCAATGCCCGCGCTACCGCCACACGCTGTTTCTCGCCACCCGACAGTTCCGCCGGCTTATGCGAAGCCCGTTCCGAAAGTCCGAGAAAGTCCAGCATTTCACGTGCCTTTTTCTTCGCCTCAGAAGCCGATACGCCCTGAATCAGTGCAGGTATCATCACATTCTCCAGTGCCGTAAACTCCGGCAGTAGCTGATGAAACTGAAAGACAAAGCCTATTTCCTTGTTGCGGAAAGCAGAGAGCTCTTTTTCCTTCAGACGGTTTACCTCCGTACCGTTCAATACAATCCGCCCGCTGTCGGGCTTGTCGAGCGTCCCCATAATCTGAAGCAAGGTTGTTTTCCCTGCCCCGCTGGGTCCTACGATACTTACCACTTCTCCTTTATTTATAGTCAGGTCGATTCCCTTCAGCACATGCAGCGAACCGAAACTCTTGGTTATTCCTTCCAACTGAATCATAGTTCTACAATTTACGTATCACATACTCTGCCAGATAGCAGCCAAATACCGCAGGCATGTAGCTCACCGTACCGGCTGTAGATTTCTTGTTCTGTTCGTTGTCTACCAGAATCACGGCGTTCGGATCGGTCTGTTCGGTACTGAACACTACAGGCAACTTGCGCTTCATGCCCATCTTCTGCAAGCGTTTGCGTACCGCCTTGCTCAGTCCGCAGTGATAAGTTTCCCATAAATCGGCAAAGCGCACCTGCGTAATATCCCGCTTGGCACCCGCTCCCATGCTGCTCACAATCTTCATACCACGCTGCAACGCATGATAAATCAGGTAGCACTTGGGAGCTACCGTATCAATGGCATCGACAATGAAATCGAACTTCGCACTGTCCAGCAGCTCCGGTATTGCCTCATCCTTCAGGTAAACCGGAAGCACCGTCAGCTGAAGTTCCGGATTAATATCGAGAAAACGCTGTGCCAACACCTCCGCCTTTTTCTTTCCCAACACCGAATGCGTAGCCGGAAGTTGACGGTTGATGTTGCTGGGCTGAACCGTATCGGCATCTACAATCGTCATGCGACCCACTCCAGCACGGCAAATCATTTCGGCAGCGTAGGCACCTACACCTCCCAGTCCTACCACCAGCACATGCGCACCCCGCAAGCGCTCCATTTTATCGGTTCCCAGCAATAGTTCCGTACGCTGCTGCCAGGCCTTACTGTCTTCACTCATGAATTTTTCTTAAACCATTTATAAAACCAGTTGCCCACCTTGTCGTAATACTGCGTTTCAGCCCATCCGCGCGGATCGGAAAACGACAGTGTTTCCGTCGGGTCACCCTTCTGTTCCGGATAAAGCAACATGATACTGTTATTATTAAAATACTTCGATATCTGCATCGGCAAGCGTTCGAATGCCGAGTCATAAGAAATGGAACCGCGCCGTGCACTGATGATGACCAGCAAATGGTCGTAGTTCACCTGTCCGGTCAGGATGAGCAGGTCGTCCCAGTCCTCCAGTTCCGAATAAGCAGCCCGAGTATCCTTATGTTTCTTCTGTATATAGCCCCGAATGTACCCCAGCGTTTGAGGATGCGCGTAGAAATGCACCCTACATCCCAACTGACTGCTCATACGGCACATGTGAGTAATCCATTTTATGAACCCATGTTCGAACTCCGCCTTGGGAGGAACCGCCACGATGATTCGCCTCAACGTATTGACCGGCATCAGGAAGCGGGCCACCATCACCTGCAAATAGGTATTTTTCAGCAAGTTTTCCGTCAGCTTTCCAAAGAAAGAATCGACGATGCTCATCTTGCAGTGCAGACCGATAATGATATTCGTCGCATTATATTCCTTGGCCGTATGCAGAATACCCGTCGTAATATTCAAGTCGAACCGCGATACGGTCTTCAGCCGTACATTGGTAGCAGCCGTTATCTGTGCCGCCCGCTCCAGATTACGCTTGCCACGCATCTCCTGTTTCACCGAATCGTTATTGTCATTCACCACACTCAGGGCAACCAGATTGTCCAGCTGTTTTTCATCGCGGGCTATCATTGCCAGACTCATCAGACTCTCCAGCGTTTCCGGATTCGAAACCGGAATAAGGAATGTTTCCTTCTCCTGCGTCTTCTCGTCGTCCACCTCCACATCGTCCATAGCGATACGTTTGGCAGCATGTTCAGTTATAAAAGAACTGACCACACAAGTCACCAGAATCAGCAGAATCGTTCCGTTCAGCACATCCTCGTTCAGCAGCCGTTCACCGTCTGGTAAAATAATGTTATAACCTACCAGCACGGCAGCCAGCGTAGCAGCCGCCTGTGCGTTACTCAGTCCGAACATCAGCTCCCGCTCCAGCGAACGCATCTTATAAATCTTCTGCGTGAGCCACGACGCAATCCATTTTCCCAGCAAAGCCACGATAATCATCACCACCGCCACCTTAAGGGAGTCGATATGTCCGAACAGTACATTCACATCAATCAGCATTCCCACTCCGATCAGGAAATACGGAATAAACAACGCGTTGCCTACAAACTCCAGATGACTCATGAGCGGCGAGACATGCGGAATCAGCCGGTTCAGCACCAGTCCGGCAAGGAAAGCTCCCAAAATACCTTCCATACCCACAAACTCCATCAGTCCCGCACCGAGGAACACCATTGCCATGACGAAGATATACTGCACCACATTGTCACTATAGCGACGGAAGAACCATCTTCCGATACGCGGGAAAGCATACATGATGACTACACTCAGCACCACTACCTTCAGTACCAGCCAGATCCAGAACATATCCGACGTTTCTCCCTTGTACATGCCCCCTATCACAGCCAGCACCAGCAGTGTCAGCGTATCGGTTACGGCAGTACCTCCTACTGCAATGCTTACAGCCCGCTGACGGTTGATACCGTAACGGATCACGATAGGATAAGCAATCAGCGTATGCGAGGCATACATACTGGCAAGCAGCACCGAAGTGGTCAGACTATAATCCAGCAGATGCAGATTGGTCCATATACCTATACCCAAAGGAAAAATAAACGCGAGCAGTCCCAGCACGGTAGCCTTCACACGGATACTCTTAAAGTCCTCCATGTTCATTTCAAGCCCGGCAAGGAACATGATGTAATAAAGCCCCACCTTACCAAACAGCTCGAAGCTGCTGTCGCGTGCCAGTATGTTAAATCCATGTTCGCCAATGACGACTCCCGCCAGTATCATACCGATAATGTGGGGAATACGCAGCCGCTCCAGTACGATGGGGGCAAACAAGATAATAACCAACACCAAAAAGAAAATCCACGTGGGGTCGGTGACAGGAAGATGAAAATCAAAGTTTACAAAATCGAGCACTTCTTTCATAAATAGGTATTACTATTTCATTTTAGAAACAAAAATACAAAAAATCTTCCTATTTTCCGTATTAATAATTCAGAATGTTTTATTTTTGCAATCGGAAATCCAAGCAGACAAAACACAGCGTTTTTAAATCAATTACTTTTTTGACAAAGCGAAGAGAAAAGCGTCTGCACATTAAGAAAAATGTAATTATTAACAGTTTAAGAATTAAGAGATGAAAGTAGCTATTGTTGGTGCAAGCGGAGCAGTAGGACAAGAGTTCCTGCGTGTGCTTGATGAGAGAAATTTTCCGATAGATGAATTGTTGTTATTTGGTTCTACACGTAGTGCAGGACGAAAATACACGTTCCGCGGAAAAGAAATCGAAGTGAAACTGCTGCAACACAATGACGATTTCAAAGGTGTCGACATTGCCTTTACTTCTGCAGGAGCAGGCACATCTAAAGAATTTGCCGAAACTATCACCAAATACGGTGCTGTCATGATAGACAATTCAAGTGCGTTCCGTATGGATGCAGACATTCCTTTGGTCGTACCCGAAGTAAACCCCGATGACGCATTGAACCGTCCGCGTGGTATCATCGCCAACCCGAACTGTACAACTATACAGATGGTAGTGGCATTAAAAGCTATCGAAAAACTGTCGCACATCAAGCGCGTACATGTTTCTACTTATCAAGCTGCCAGCGGAGCAGGTGCTGCCGCTATGGACGAACTGTACGAACAGTATCGTCAGGTACTTGCCGGAGAGCCTGTAACCGTTGAAAAGTTTGCTTACCAGCTGGCATTCAACCTGATTCCTCAGATTGACGTGTTTACCGACAACGGTTATACCAAAGAGGAAATGAAGATGTACAACGAAACACGTAAGATCATGCACTCCGACGTGAAGGTCAGCGCAACCTGCGTACGTGTTCCTGCATTGCGTTCTCACTCAGAAAGCATCTGGATTGAAACAGAACGTCCGGTTTCTGTAGAAGAAGCTCGCAAGGCGTTTGCCGAAGGTGAAGGACTTGTGCTGATGGATAACCCTGAAAAGAAGGAATACCCGATGCCGTTGTTCCTTGCCGGAAAAGATCCTGTATACGTAGGACGTATCCGTAAAGACCTGACTAACGAAAACGGTCTGACATTCTGGATTGTAGGCGACCAAATTAAGAAGGGAGCTGCTCTGAACGCCGTACAGATTGCCGAATATTTGCTTAAAGTGAAGAATATCGGATAAGTAATTTTTCACTAACAAATACGAAAGAGATAAGGCAGCCTGCCTGTCCGGACAAAAATATGCCGGACAACGCGGTTGCCTTATCTCTTTTTAGTTTTATTCTCCTTTTTCTTTCAATATGCAATACACCTATCCTTACCTTTCTCCCCTCGGAAAAATCATTCTTGCCAGCAACGGCACATGCCTCACTGGTCTGTGGTTCGAAGGCCAAAAGTATTTTGCCCGCACGCTGGGTGCGGAACACGAAGAAAGAGATTTTCCCGTGTTGCGTCAGACAACCGAATGGCTGGACACTTACTTTGCCGGAAAAAGGCCCGACTTCATGCCCGAACTGGAACTGCATGACACACCGTTCCGCTTAGCTGTATGGCATATCCTGCAGCAAATTCCCTATGGCGAAGTTATCACCTACAAAGAAATAGCTCAGGAAATAGCCCAGCAGCGAAACTGCGGATACATGTCGGCACAGGCCATTGGTGGAGCCGTCGGCCATAACCCCATCAGCATCCTCATACCTTGTCACCGCGTAGTAGGCAGTAACGGAAGTCTGACAGGCTATGCCGGAGGACTTTCCCGAAAAATAAGCTTGCTGAAGCTGGAAGGAATCGACAAATCGATACTCGATAAATGCTGAAGTTCTTTTATCAGCCAAGACCCTCCAAATATCAAAAAACTATATCAGTAAAGTTGATGATGCATCATTCTCCACTGATATAGTTTTATCATAACATTTCAATCAAGCCTAATTAATCCACCAACGTGAATCACCAGCTACACCTTCACCCTCAAATTTCAATTCTGGCTTGAAGTGGAAATCTCCATTAGTCGGATCAACAAACAAATCATCACTTGTATATTCCAAGCTAATAGCATCTGTAAATTCCTTACTATCAACTACCATATCCGATGTAACATAACAACCTGCATAACTTAGCCAACCAGAATAATCGCTATTGCCAGAATTTACTTTACTACCTCCATTGGCTCCAGAGAATATACAATTAGTTACAATAATTACTTTAGGCTGCTTGTCCAAACGGAACATTTTAGGAATACTTGTCACGTTATTATAGAAAGTGCAATTAGAGAACTCAAACTCAGATAGAGCGACACGTAAATCAATAATCTGATCACCAATTTCCCATAATGTACAATCCGTTATAGAAATAGAATTTAATGTTCCAGCTTTTCCGATATTCAGTAAACCATATCCACTCAAACCTATATTTTTCAGTATGCAATTATTAATATTTATACTTTCAGCCATTGCATCATTAGAGTTCATCCGAATAACGCTTCGAGGCACATCAGAGACAGTACATCCTTCAAAAGTAATATTTGTAAAACAATTACCATTACCTATTTCTACAAGGAATTGAGATCCTCCGTTACTCAAAATATCCATATATTGCACATAGAAATTCTTCATTGGAACAGAGAAAGTAAATTTACTCATCTTCAGAAGAGGATTTTTCCCATTTACAATATTACCAGAGAAATAGAGATTGCCAATACCTTCTGGAATAACAATTTCGTCTATTTCATAACTCAATCCCCCTTCAAATGCTAAAGTTACATCCATTGGAGCCTCAGTTGTACCAGCAGCATTTGTCAAAACAGCATTAATATCTGTTCCAGGCATCACCTTAATTAAGGTAGAAGTTGCAGAACCTAACGTACGGAAATTATAGGTACCTCGTAAAATGCCATCATTCAAGATTTGAGCAACATAATTGGTTCCAATCTGCAAATCAGAGATGATAAGTTGTCCGGCTTGCAACTCAACGTCCGTCAGCGAATGATCACCTATCCAAATTGTATCAGGATCGAGAGTCGCATCAGCATTCGACATGAGTTGTCCATACCGAATGTTTGTAGCTTCTTTTTCAACATTCCATTGCAAAGTAGCACTAGTAATGCCAGGAATAACTTGTGTAAAAATCTGTTCGGCAGGTGTATCAAAACAAAGAGGCGTCCATCCCGACTCTTTGCCAGTAAGGTCATCTACTCCTTTTATTCGGATTGAATACCGACTTGTTCCATGAAGATCTTCAAACAATACGCGATATTCAGTAGCCGTTATTGTACTTTCCTGCCTGTAAGCAGTCAACGTATCAACCAGTGCCGTATCTGTACGCACAATATTATTAAAAAGAAGACTATCTCCTTCGCTAAATTCAAAAACATATTTGGTAGCTCCTATGACACCTGTAAAACTGACAATTACAGATGTTGGCATTTCTTCCACCGTATCAAAATGAATCGGACGATACATTCTGTCATAATTTACATCATATCCCCAGTTATTAGGGTCCTCGCAAGAAACGACCAAAAGACTGAGTAATCCAAATAAAATCAATAGCCTATTTAATTTCATAACTTTCAACTTTAATAAAATTAAGAATCAATATCCATACGAATTGGACAAATATCCATTCGACTTATAAACATCCTCATAATAAATTGGATAGAGGTGACGATAATTGCATTTACCATTTCCCATCTGAGTTATATTCTTCAAGATATAATCTTGAATCTGAGTTCCCCATTGCAATCCTTGCAACAATTCAGTATAATCGTAAGAAGCACGTAATCCAGAAGCACACGCACAAACTTTAGCCGAATTCTGAATTAGCGTCTTTGCAGCATTCTCATCTTCACGTTCCCAATAATTTCCCGGGAACCATCGTATCTCTCGATAAACCTTAGGATTCGGATTGGCATTTCTGTTGGTATAGAAATTCACAGATGCCCAATCTATAAATTCACCATTCAAATCACTTCCTTCGTATGTATAATATAATACATGAGGAAAATCGCCTGGATTATACGTCTTATCAAAAATCTGTACAGTCTTCGTACCATCCATCATATACAGCATGGCTTTCTTCATTTCTTCAATCTTGGTATCCAACAATCCCCAACGTATCAAATCCAATTTACGGATACCTTCACCCCCAAACTCCCATGCGCGTTCATTTACTATGGCTTCAAAGAAATCTGTATCATAAGAAGAAACCTGTGGAGAGCTGGCTCCAAATGCACGTTCACGTACCATTTCCAGTGCTTGTCGCGGAGTAATCCCAGCTACCGTATTTATTTTATCTGCACTACCGCTCAGTGCGTAACTGGCTTCGGCAAACATCAGCAACACATCAGAGTAACGCATGATAATCCAGTTGATGCCGGTCGGAGTACGGCTGGTAGCTGTAGCAGCAATGCTACGATACGTATCAGACGTCCACCAGAAGCACCATTTACCTAAACGGACATTCATGATATCATTATTCATCACTTCACGGTTTCCACCGTCCACATCTGAATCTTTCTTATAAGTAGGCCAATAACAAGCATAATCACGGCGTTTATCTGCACGATCGAATGAATAGAAATAGTAAGCATTTGTACTTACATAAGTACCTCCGAATCCTCTCTGTCCGTAACCAAGATTTCCATCCATGGCACGTCCCATCAATGTACCTATGTCGCCACTATATCCTACGCCATTGGCAACTTCGAACAAGTTCTCATTGTATGCATTATAACCTAATCCACATACTGTTTTCCAAATATCTCCATAATCCGGATCCAAGGCATGAGGATTCTCTGGATCCGCAATCAATTCCGCACATTGCTGCTCAGCTATTTCATAATAGTCACGCCAGTTTTCAGGACGTCCTACATAAAATCCATTTAGTTCTGCCATACCCGGATTACCTTCAACATTGGGATAGTGTTCTACATTGGTATCATCAAAAACATTTCCGTCGCGTACAGACCAGCCACCGGCAAATAAAGCAATACGAGCCAATAAACCTTTTGCAAAGCCCTTTGTCACACGTTCACTATTGTAGTCCGAAGTTCCCATCCAAGGTAAATAATCAATGGCCTCCTTCATATCCTTTACAATGCAAGAATAGATACTATCACGATCTGTCTTTCCAGCGTAGACATTCGAAAGATCCGAATTAGACATACCTTCTTTATAAGGAACATCTCCATAACGGCGTACCAACTCAAAATAGGCCAATGAACGCAAGACCAATGCCTCCCCTAAATACCCCTGCAAGGTTTTCGATTCAGACAATTTAGTAGATTTCCGCAATCCGTCGACAGCTGTACTGGCTAATTCAGCCATTTTAAAAATACCTTCCCACTTTGTATTCTCCAAGTACCAGTTACACCAATAATTGGCAATACCATTATCAGCACCCGAAACGGAAGGGTCATTTTGATATCCACTAGCCAATTCTATATCGGAAACTCCCTGCCAGTTAACAGACATCTTTTGTCCGTATACATACGTATCACATAATTGAGAATAAATACCCATTATTGCAGATCGCGTCATACCTTCATTTTCATAAATTACTTCTCCCGTTTGTTCTGAAAGAGATTCTGTATCCAGAAAATCACTACATGAAGTCATAAACAGACATCCAAACAATAATATGATTGATTTATATTTTTTCATTACACTATGTTATTTAAAATGTTACATTTACACCTACTATATAAGAACGTGATTTAGGATAAGCCGAATAATCAAATCCCATTATCATCTTATTGGAACTTGTATTTACTTCCGGATCTTGTCCGCTATATCCGGTAATACACAGCAAATTACTACCGGTAGCATACAAACGTAAATTACGAACTCCAAACTTACGCGTAAAATTCTGAGGAAGCGTATAGCCCAATGTCAGCGTTCCTAAGCGTAAGAAAGAACCATCTTCTATAGCCCAATCCGTCATAATAGAATTATTCATCAACGGATGCCAGATAGTAGCATTTGCATTGAGTTCTTGCAAACGGACCGGATCAGCATGCACACCATAATAGATATTATATCCTGTAGCCGGGTCAATGGTTGTAAAACGGTGATCCAGACTCATTTCTGAACTCATATTCTGATAACGCTTCGAACCTACATATGAGGTATAATCTATTTTATTGGCATTGAATACATCGTTCCCATACGACCAGTTGAATAAAGCTGTAAGGTCAAGCCCTTTCCACCCGGCCGAAATACCAAATCCTCCTGTATGCTTAGGTAATGCATGTCCTATTACCCGTCGGTCGTTATCTGCATCAAGATGTCCATCTCCATTTAAATCCTTCAGTTTTAAATGTCCCGGACCAAAATATTGACCACTATTAGTCAACAGCTCTTCGGTTACATCAGGAATTCCTTCTTTTAAAACCCAGCGTTGAGTAGCCGGATCATAATTAAAATCATCAAACGTATACATTCCGTCACAAACATAACCATACATCAAGCCAACTTCCTGTCCTACGAATACACGATAGTTATCGCTACCTACTTCTACCTTGTCACCATTTACAATCATCTCAGTATCATCAGAACCATAAAGTGCATCTACCCTATTTTTATTGAAAGCTATATTGAAATTAAAATCTAAAAAGAAATCTTTCTTATTGATTAAATTAGCATTCAATGAAAGTTCAAGACCCCGGTTGGTAGTCTGTCCCAAATTTTGGTATTGAGTCCGATAACCAGAATTTGAGGGTAACTGAATCTCCATAATCAAATCTTTTGTTACATCATTATAGAGATCTAAAGTAAGGTTTACTCTGTTCCAGAAAGTCATATCCAATCCGATATTCGTAGAATACTTTGACTCCCATGTTAAATTCTCATTACGCAGACGAGTTGCAGGCTGTAAGCTGCTTTGCCCTATTTCATTCTGATAATAAAGATTTTTCGTATTAGTAACAGGACTATAGGTCTGTCTCCAATAAGATCCTACACGAGCATTTCCAGATTTTCCATAGCTGGCACGTAATTTCAAATTACTGAACCAACTCCGCACTGAATCCATAAACTTTTCATCGCTAATTCGCCATGCCAGTGAACCTGCAGGAAAGATACCCCATTTATTACCTGGAGCAAACACATTTGTACCATCCGAACGTAAGGTAAAAGTCAAATAGTAGCGGTCATTAAATATATAATTTAGGCGCCCGAAATAAGACATGCTACGACTCGGCTCCTCGATAGTAGTATAAGTAGGCTCGGAAGTTCCATTATTCCACATAGCCAAAATGTTATCTACCGTATAATCTACCGGATAATAATCTGCATTTATTTCCATTTCATCCCGCTGAGAATGCTTAGCTTCCCAACCGGCCATAATATCAAACCGATGTTTTTTCTGAATGTCGAATTTATAATTTAAAACCGTACGCAATGTCCAATTATTTCCATTCCAGTATTGACGCCGAGCAACAGGCTGTCCAGCCTTACCATTGGCTTCTCCCGTATTCGCCAGCCAAATATTGTCGGTACGGTCATAAGAATAACCATATGTACCTTCCGCACGCCATTCCAAGCCTTTAATGACATTCCATACCAAAGCTACATTATAATTATTATTGAATTTAGTCTGCTTTTTATACTCATTGGTAATATTAAACATCGGGTCATTCAAGTTGCTAATATTCTCAATCAAGATTTCATCATCACCCGCCAGATCTTCATCCGAAAGATCGACCAATGTCCCGACATTCGGGTACTTAACTGCATCACGCAACTTTGAACCACTTGATACACTTGGTCCGTCAATAACTCTATTAGTCATTTTGGCATTAAAGTCCAAACGCAATTTATCTCCAAACTTCTTGGTTAATTTCAAGTTCAAATTATCACGTCTAAAATTAGATACAGACATTATGTAGCTTTCATCGTCGTGAGTATAACTCAAGCTGTAAATCAAATCCTTACTTCCCCCACTTATATTTAAATTATAATTTTGCTTAATACCGGTATTTCCAAATAACATATCCTGCCAGTTGGTACCTTCACGTCCCTTATAGTTCTCGATATCTTCCCAACGTCCAAATCGGTCGAAAAATCCTGCACTATCCGAAGAATCCAGTTCACGTTGCAAATAAACATATTCATAAGGAGACAATACCTCCGTTTCATTATACATCCTGCTAAAGCCCACAGAAGCATTAAACGAAACTTCCGTACGTCCTGTACGTCCACTTTTAGTCGTAACCAAAATTACACCATTGGCTCCTTTCGCACCATAGATTGCTGTAGAAGAAGCATCTTTCAGCACATCAATACTTTCAATATCCGTAGGTGGAATGTCATCAATACCACTCACTTCAAAACCATCTACGATAAAAAGCGGTTCATTGCTCTGAGTAATCGAACCACCTCCACGTACTCGAATACTTACAGAAGCATCAGGAGATCCTTCAGAAGTAATGACGCTCACACCAGCCAAACGACCTGTCAGAGCACTCGAAGCTGAAGTCACCGGAATATTTTTCAAGGTATTTTCTCCCACAGAAGAAATGGCTCCTGTCAAATCGCGCTTACGTGCATTGCCATAACCTACCGAAACAACTACGACTTCATCAAGCAGCTGGGCTTCATCTTCCATCTTAATGTTCAGGTACTTGCCCGGCTGTGCCGTTACCTCCTGGGGTTTCATTCCGATATAGGTAATGACAAGTACTTTTTTCTTGTTAGACACCGTAATGGAAAACTGTCCATCCATATCAGTAATCACCCCATTGGTCTTATTACCTTTTTCAATGACGGTGGCTCCAATAATAGGTTCCTCGTTAGAGTCTACAACTACTCCTTTAACCACAAATCCCTGAGCAAAAGCTCTTATTGGGACTACCAGGCAAAGAATCCATACCAAAAATAACCAACTTCGTGTTTTTCTTAATTTCCTTTTCATATTAGTATTAATTTGGGTTATACAAAACATTAACCTGACATACAACGTCAGCAATATACATTTACTTAGACAGTATTTTACTGCCATCACGAAGCCAAATTTAAAACTTTACAAACATCGCATCGTGAAGTATTTATGCAATTTGGTGAACATTTTATTCATCCTAAAAATATTACAAAACCAAGTAAAATATCAATCTGCCTTGTAAAAGTCACCTTGAATAAATTTTGACATTAGAGTCTATAACACAGATAGTTTACCCAAAGTTCCATCGCTGTTTACAGCACAAACCTTCAAAGAACATTTTACGTTCTGTACGGCATAAGAAGTAGCAACAGTAGTCCCGATAATCTGTTCTCCATCAAAGACAACATATCCTATAGCTCCTTTCACCGGATCCCAGGTAAACGTTCCAGTTTGATATGACAATTTACGTGGAGCACTCAATTCTTTCATCATTTCACGGGGATTCCAGTTATCCGTCCCTGGAATCATATGCTCATAAGTGTATTGATCTGCCTCATCACCAGTGATACAGACACGGGAACTTCCCACATGTGTCTTACCGGTCTTACGGTCTTTGTATGTATATTGTGTTTTCCGCCGACTCAGGTCAATCAAATTTCCATATTGATCCCGACTGTTATATTCCGCAAAAAGTCCGGGTATTGTTCCCATGTCTGTCCATCCTTCCGGTGCTACGGGAATACGCATCCATGTATCGATATACACAGCTTTTGGAGCATTGTGCCATGGACGTCCCAGCTTCAATTTCCCGTCAGCAGCCATTGAATTGCCATCGACAATACAATTACGAAAAGCATATCCATATTTTGAATTCTTATGACAAGGAGCTACTATGACCGAACCACTGCGTACATTGTACAGTGTACAGTTTTCCAAAAGCACATCTCCGCTTCCATAAAAATAGTCCACAGCTCCTTCTATTCTGCAATTTTTTACATAGTGACGATCCGAATCGTTTGTAGAAGTCATCCATGTATCCTGAAAAGAACGAAAACAACAATTGTAAAAGGCAGCACAATCGGCCTGACTACTCATTGCCAATGCCTGCGGCCCGCTGAAAGCCTCCACTCCCCAATCGTTTACATACGAAATATTCTGAGTATAGAAATGATGACCACGGACCATCACAACAGCCGGTTCATATTTATAAACCGGCGACACAGGGTTGTGTACGGAATGCAGCCAGTAAACAGTCTTTCCCTCTGGTTCCTTACCCGTAGGCTTGCTACCGACATTCAGATTTAAGTGAATAATTGTCTTACTCCTGTCTTGCCCGATCAGATGTACATACGGTTTATTTTCGGGGATAATCACTTGTTCGGCATACAAACCGTTTTTGACCAATATTGTCCACGGTTTGTCGCGCCCCTCAGGCACAGCATCTACAGCCGCCTGCACTGTAAGATAATCTCCACTTCCATCGGCAGCTACTATGGCTTGAAAAGGATACTTTTCTTGCTGTGCGTACCCTATAGTACATACTCCAGCAAACAACCATGAAAGTATCCAACATTGCATATTATTCTTCATTTTATTTTCATTTACAAACGTTTAACCCTTCATTCAGATACACTTCCAGATTGGTATATCCCTCACTACTTAATGTTACCTCTACACCATCTGCCGAATCATACGGATTCAGTCCGTGCTCTTTCTCCCAGACATCAGGCATACCATCTCCATCGGTATCCAGACGTTCTTCCGGCTTCACTCCTCCGTCCGAAAGTTTCACCCATGGAGAGTCTTCCCCTTGCAGCATGACATCTTTCGGCGTGTCTATAATGCCCGGCATGCGATCGGCATTCTTACCTATACTACCAGAATAAGCAGCCGTTCCATTACGCGTTTCACTTACAATCCGCTCGTCTATCTTGTCTCTCCACTTGGAACAACCGGCAGAAGCCAGCACTTTATCATAAGCTTCGAGAGCCGTATGGGTAGTAATGACTCCCGTTTCCAGCGGCATGTGCAGCCTAATCGTATCACGCGTAACAACAGAAAAACATCCTTCGGCACTTGCCGTATCAAGTTGTTCGTATACCCCTTTCGTCCAGTTGTCTGCCGTAACTTCAGAACACCCTTCCACCACATTGCCATCTACATAAAACTTTCCCCATACATGCAGCATCGGATGCCACCTGTTGGGCTTACCTTTACTGTTATGGCAATATTTCTCCGAACGTACTCCTGCCGCAACAATCCGGTATCGAACTTTATTATGAGGAGTAGCAGGACCGGGCTTATAATAATTGTTCACAATATTCACCTTCATGCCTTCAGCCCCGTAACATCCATTCCCCGCCCAGTTATAATATACATTATTACGTACATCCACATACTCTCGGGTCTGAGTTCCCGGACGAGGTCCCAGACGAGGAACACGACTGACATGATGTGCCATCAGATTATGATGAAACGAAGCATGGTCGCCTCCCACTATCCCTCCATATCCATGTGCACCTTTTACATGCCCTCCATGATTCAAGCTCTCGGATATGATACACCACTGAACGGTTGTATTCTCATTGCCATATATAGAGCAGGTTTCATCTACCGACCAGCTGATGGAGCAATGGTCTATGATAATATTTTTCTGGTCCGTACCTCCAAGTCCGTCCGGCTCTCCTCTGACCTCATTTCCTACTCTCAAACGCAAATAACGCATAATCACATGATCAGCCTTTACGGTTATCGGATAACGTGCAATGCAGATTCCTTGCCCCGGAGCTGTCTGTCCGGCAATAGTCAGACTATCTTGTTTGATTCTCAGCGGGCTGTTCAGAAAAATAGTACCCGCCACATCGAATACCACAGTACGTGCCCCTTTCTGATTGACGGCATAACGCAAAGTTCCTTCCTGCTCTCCATCCTGAAGAGTCGTTACATGATAAACCTTTCCCCCTCTTCCTCCTACAGTATATCTGCCAAATCCTTCAGCTCCCGGAAAAGCCGGCAGTTTTTCTTCCGTAGCAGTCCAGTCAGCGGCCTGCCCTGTTGAAAAAGCAAGCAGCAAGCCTAATGAAGCAAACGTAAATTTCATAGTCATACGATTTATTATTGTGTTTTCACACGACAAAAGTAAGAGAAGCAAACAAGAATGACGTGCACTATTTTAGTAAACAACGTGCACTATTTAGTGCAATAGGTCAATTAGAACAAATAGTACACTCAAACGCCATCGGCAATAAAGTGATACATCACCCTACAGCCAATGGCGTAACGCACAATCTTCAGGCAAGTTATTATTTTCGCTGTTTCTTTACGATATCCTGCACCAGACTATGCAGATACATTTCAAGATTGGTATATTTCCCTGCCGGATCCAATGTCTTTGCATTTCCGTCTTCAGCACAATCAGCATCCAGCCCATACTTCTTTTCAAAAGCATCAGGCATACCGTCACCATCCGTATCTGTCACCTCTCGCGAAGCATCTTTTGCCAATGCAGGATACGGGCTGTCACCCAGCTCCGGCAATGCCTTCAGCACATCTTCCGGCTCGTTGATATATCCCGGCTTGTTTCCCGATGCAGTACAAGTCGCCTTTCCCTCTTTCACATCGGCAATGACCAGCTTATCCACCTCATCACGATAATTGCATGCTCCTGCATAATCAAGTACAGCCTGATAAGCCTCTTTTGCCGAGTGTTCGGTAGTCATAACCGGATCTACCACCGGCGACTCCTTACGAATAGCCTCCATGGTTTCGGCTGTCCATAAGTTGTCCACCTTGCTACCGTTTTCCTGCTGTGCATAGATTCCCTTGGTCCAGTTATCCGAGGTAACATCCTCATGACCTTCCACCACATTGCCCGCCACATAAAAAGTTCCCCATTTATGCAGCGACGGATACCAGTCGTTGTACGAGCCGTCATCATCGGTTACATAATCCAGTGTACGAACCCCAATCTTGGCTATACGGTAACGGATGCGGTCGGTTTCCTTGCCCGAGTTTGTAGCAGGTCCCGGCTTATAATAATTATCTGCTATATTCACATGCTGGTTCTCGCCTCCGTAGCATCCTTCTCCGGCCCAATTATAGAAAACATTGTTCCGGATATCGACATACTCATTGAGCTGTGTCGAGGTACGCGGCCCCAGACGAGGTACCCGACTTTCACAATGTGCTATCAGGTTATGATGATAAGAAGCCTTGTTGCCACCCCAGTTGCCACCATAGCAATGCGTACCTTTGCCGTGAACCGACACCCGTAGTGCCTGAGCAGCGATACACCATTGCACGGTGGAGTTCTCCATACCGTACACCGACAAGCATTCATCCACGCTCCAGCTCACCGAACAATGGTCTATGATAATATTTTTCTTGTCCATACCTCCCAGTCCATCAGGCTCTTTACCACTGTCATCTCCCGGGCGAAAACGCAGAAAGCGGATAATCACTTCATTCGAATTGATGACAAAAGCATAATCTGCCAGACAGATACCACCGGGAGAAGTCTGCCCCGCAAGGGTAAGATAATCATTATTGGTCTTTAAGTCTGCCTTCAGGTGAATCGTTCCTGCCACGTCGAATACGACTGTCTTTGCTCCCTTCTGACTCAGTGCCCAACGCAAGGTACCTTTAGCCGGATTACTGGCATCGTCGTCCAGACTGGTTATGTGATAAACTTTTCCGCCCCTTCCGCCAACGGTATTCTTTCCATATCCCTCAGCTCCCGGAAAAGCTGCAAACTCTACCGGTTCCATCTGTGAAGGTGTATCCGGATGGTCTTCTCCTTCGGTTTCTTCACTTTCCGTTTTTCCACCGACAGGTTGTTCGGGAGTTTCATCCGAGCATGCTCCCCCTCCCAACGCAGCAAGCAGACACGCACTAAAAAGAATTCTTTCAATTGTTTTGTTCATTGTATAAAATATCAAGTAAATAAATTATATGTGAAAACAAATTTAGAGAAAGACAATCACAGGAAATTGTACAAATTGGTTTATGATGTACAAACATTAGTCAATTACAAGTGAATATACCCATCAGACAAATTGTGCAATAAATTGCATAAATACTATACAAGGCTTTTAGTCATATACGTTACTTTTGGGAGCAAGACTAAAATTGTATTTTATGCGTATTCCAAAAACTTTACTTTTAGTAAGCGGGCTGTTGTTGCCCGTTGTATTTATGTCCTGCCAGTCCGAGTCGGATGCATGGAAAGAAATGAAAAAGGTATGCAACCAAATTTCTGTTCCAACCTTTCCCAACAGGACGTATGTGATAACCGACTTCTATAACGGAAAAGACTCGCTATACACCGATGCCATCAATCAGGCTATTGAAGTTTGTACCTCGCAAGGAGGTGGAACCGTACTTATCCCCAACGGTGAGTTCCGTACAGCTCCTATCCGCCTGAAGTCGAACGTCAATCTCCATTTATCGGATAGTACAATACTGATATTCACCTCCGACTGCAGCTTGTTCAATACGGTACTGACACGTATAGAAGGTATTGACTGCTATAATATTTCTCCACTGATTTATGCGTATGGAGAAAGTAACATTGCCATTACTGGGAAAGGGAAACTGGACGGGCAAGCAAGCACAGCCAACTGGTTTGCGGAATGGCGCATCCGTGGCATTAAAGGAGCCAATGGAGAAAAAGTCAACGAAAAGACCTTGCTCTATCAGATGAAAGATGACTCCATTCCCGTAAAACAACGCATCTTCGAAAAAGGGAACGGTATCCGTCCACAATTCATCAATCTGTATAAATGCAAAAACATTCTTCTGGAAGGCTTTACCATCAACCGTTCTCCGTTCTGGCTCATCCATCCCCTGTTATCAGAAAACATAACCATCAGAAAAGTAAAAATGCAAAGCCACGGTCCGAACAATGACGGCTGCGATCCAGAATCATGCAAAAACGTACTGATAGAAGATTGCGATTTCGATACGGGCGATGACTGCATTGCCATAAAATCAGGACGCGATGAAGACGGACGTTACTGGAATATTCCCAGCGAAAACATCATCGTACGCGAATGCCGCATGAAAGACGGACATGCAGGAGTCGCAATAGGCAGTGAAATAACCGGAGGATGCCACAATGTATGGGTAGAAAACTGCCGGATGGACAGCCCAGAATTGGACCGAATCATCCGCATCAAGTCGAATCCCATGCGGGGTGGAGTTGTATCGAATGTATTCGTACGGAATATTACCGTAGGCGAATGCAAAGAATCAATTCTAGGTATAGAACAAAAATACTGGCATGTAGCCGAAGGACCGTACTTGCCTCTTTTCGAAAATATCCACCTGGAGCAAATCACCAGCAAGAAAAGTCAGTATGTACTTCACCTTGACGGATTCGACGACAAAGCTCAGATACGCAACATCTACCTGAAAGACTGTTCATTCGATGGAGTAGAAAAGACTGAAATCAATAAAATAACGGGGGCCAAAGATATCCATTTCGAGAATGTCACTGTAAACGGAACACCCTGTGTCAAAACCCACTTCTAAGAGGAGTCAGGTTCCAACAAAAAGCCTGCTTCCTTCAGATACCAAAAGATATTGTACTTTTAGACTGACTCCTAGGGTTTTGACGCATGATTTTCTTTATATTCCGTAGGCGTACATTCCATGGCTGCCTTGAATACGCGACTGAAATACTGTGGAGAAGAAAAGCCGCACATATAGGCAACTTCCGACACTGTATATTCGCCCGAATTAAGTAACTGCACAGAACGCTTTACCCGCATGTCTTTTACAAAATCAATCGGAGAAACACCTAAAATAGATTTAATCTTCCGATAGAACATGGAACGTCCCATTTTCATAGAATCGGCAAGATCTTCAATCTTAAAGTCGGGATTATTCAGATTGTCTTCTACACTCTGTATGATGTGTTTAATAAATTCCTCATCGAAATGAGTGATTTGCGGAAGCGAAGGTGACAAGTCTTCTAATTTGTGCTTCTGCTTTTTCTCTTCAGTTGCCATTCCTACAGCCTCATCCAGACTGAGTCCGGACAACAGAAAATCTTTCAGGCGGGTACGCTGCAACAAAACCGATTTCAGTCGAGCGCGCAGATAAGCCGAACTGAACGGTTTCGTAATATATCCGTCGGCACCATATTCCAATCCTTTCACACGGTCGTCCAGCGAAGCTTTTGCCGACAGAATGATTACCGGAATGTGGCAGATATCATGGTTTGTCTTGACAGCATTCAATAGTTCGATGCCATCCATTTCAGGCATCATCACGTCACTTACTACTACGTCGGGCATCTCCGCCATAATTTTTTCCAAACCGAGACGTCCGTTTGAGGCTTCCAGCACACGATATTCTTTCTGAAGAATATGAACAATGAAATGACGCAGCTCTTCATTATCCTCTACAACCAATATAGTTATGTCCTTCGATTCCTGCACGTCTTCCTGTTCTTGCTGTTCGGAAGAAGCATTCGGGGTGCCGTCATTCAAGATAAACTCCACATTTGCATCATTGCGATAAGCTTCAATTCCCAAAGGCAATGAAATACTAAACGTACTTCCTTGCCCCAAAGCCGTGTCAACCTCAACCTTGCCATGCATCATCTCTACCAGATTATGCACAAGCGAAAGCCCTATCCCTGTAGAAACCGTAGAACGTTCACTTCCGAACGTTTCAAAACGATCGAATAGTTTGCTCAGGTTTCCAATATCGATACCCTTCCCTTCATCTTTCACCCGTATCCATACCCTGTCGGCCTGCAATTCGACAATCAGCCAAATAGACTTTTCCTTGGGAGTATACTTAAAAGCGTTCGAAAGCAGATTGAACACAACTTTCTCAAACTTATCCTTGTCTGTATAAATCTTTATTTCCTCCTGAGATGAGATAAAGCGGAAATCTATTTCTTCCTGATGTGCCATACCAACAAAATCGGCATACGCTTTGTGTGCCAGCGCTACAACATCCACCTGCTCTATGTAAAGCTTCATTTTATTGTTCTGTATCTTACGGAAATCAAGCAGTTGATTGATGAGTTGAAGCATACGTTCGGCGTTACGCTTCGCCACCTGCATATTCACCAAGCCTTCGGGAGAAAGTTTTTCCTGTTCGATCACTTCTTCTATAGGACCTTCAATGAGCGTAAGCGGAGTACGCAACTCGTGCGATATATCGGTAAAGAAACGAAGTTTCATATTGGTGAGCTGCTTCTCGAAACCTATTTTTTTACGCAGTCCCCATATATAGACCACGATTCCTGAAGCCAAGGCTAGAGTCAGCAGGAAGAAGATCACATACAATACCCATGCCCAACCGGTTTCCCAAAAGGTAGGTTTCACGTAAATATGCAACACCTTGACGTTATCTGTCCATACGCCATCGCTGTTGTTCGATTTCACCTCCAGATCAAAATCTCCTGCCGACAGGTTGACCAGACTGACCGAACGGTTTTTACCAATATATGTCCATTCGTCACTCAAATTTTTTATCCGATAGGCGTATTCCAAATAGGCAGGCTTGGTAAAATCGAGCGCTGCAAACGAAACTGTAATATTACGCTCGTCGGGGTCCAGTGTCAACGTATCGTTTACCAGTGAATTTCTTACCGATACTCCTCCCTTTTGCTGTATACTCAGACTTGTAAAGGCTATATTCGGTGTAAATGCCGTCTTTTTCAATTGCCCCAGATCGATACGCAAGGCCCCCTCATTGCAGCCTACATACATATTCCCTGAGCGGTCTATCACGGGAGGAACCTCCGACAGGATCAAATTTGAATTAACATTGAAATGATCATACACCTCGAACTCCGATGATTTCTCGGGAGAAAATTTGCAAACGAAATTTTCGAACGTAATCCACAGCCTGCGCTTGTTATCTTCTACCATGGCGAAGGCAATATCCGAGGGCAGGCCATTTTTCTTATTGTAGTGGAAGAAGTCTATTTTGCCGGACAACAGCCCACCTAGCTCTACCTGACTGATTCCTCCACTGAAAGTCGTGATATACACTTGTCCGCCGGAAGTTTCCAGAATATGCATCACATCGTTATCACTCAAGCTGTTCTCACGATTCGATTCACAGTCATTCAAATAAAAGTGAATATTCTCAGGACGATCGAACTGTGAAGAGAAAGAAATCAATCCATCGGTCGTTCCCACAAGTATTACATCGTTCGATAGTGGACAGACGCTGCGCACACGCATACATTTTCCCTGAGGATAGTTTTTCCCTAATCGATTGTTCACATTTATAAACCGCAGGTTGTCCGGTTCCCCCACGGCAAGATTCAATCCGCCTTCATAGGTTCCTACCCAAATATGTCCGAAACGATCTTGTGCAATAGAATACACAGAATTACAATTTATTCCATCTGCATGATTCTCTTCTGCCCCATAGTGTTTCAAGATATATCCTTCTCCACGAGGCTTCCCCACAAACAGTCCGTTTCCACGGCTTCCTATCCAGATATTTCCACGACGGTCTTCAAAGAAAGAATACACATTTGCTCCAAATACTGCCGAAGGATTCTTTACGATGCTGCCGTCCGACTGTAAGTTTCCACAATATCTAAAGTCCTTATTATATACCTTCACAATGCCATCCTTTGTCGCAACCCAGATTCTTTCGCGGGAATCGATATACAAACCTCTGACCAATGCACTGGATCGGCTGAGATACTCAAAATTGGTATTCGGAAAAGCAATGCGGTCTATTCCACCTTCCTGAGCCATCCAGACATTCTTATGGTTGTCTATGCAGAAAACCCGGTTAATGCCTTCATACATCTTCTTGCCGGCATCGCTCAAGGTATAGCTTTGCTCAAACACCTGCTTTTTCGGATTGTAATAAGAGAAAAAACCATTCGTAAAATAAGCCCATATATGTCCATATTCGTCTTCGTGAATAAAATAAGGATTGTCTTTGGCTGTTCCTCGGCGAGGATAGTCCAGAAAATCAGCCCGCCGGCACTCCGAATCTAACTTGACTATGTGTTTCAGCCTATTTTGTATCCATATATTCTTTTTCGAATCCTGAAAAATATAATCAGGCTGAAAATCTTCCTGTGACTCGTCCAGAAACAGTGAAACCGACTTTCCGTCTGCCGGATGATAGACTGTAAAGTTTCTCTTCATCACGATACCCAGCGATCCGCCGGAAAGGGAAACAAGCTGCCGGATATCTTTTGCCGGACAAGACAAACGTACGGGACAAAGCCCTTTTTCGGGAGAATATTCCACCAGTTTCCTGCCAATATCTGCCACAAAGAACCGATTGCCAACACTGACGGCATAACGATAAGCCTCATTTCCTTTCAAGGTGTCTTTTCCATACACCCAATACCCCTTACTTGTCAGCACCCATTCATTTCCCCAGACATCGAGCGACACCGTAAACACATATCGCTTGCGTTCTGCATCCGAGTGAGCAGGCAGATATGTCACTCCTCCCTTATCTTTATATCTGTAACAATCTATACGCCATAAATCGCCATTCGCATCCACGATCCAGACTATCCCATTCGGCAGAGAAACTATTTTCGAAGCAGCATCACAAGGCTTTACTTCCGGATGATAGGCAAATACATCCTCAAAGCATTCCCGGCGCATGTCGAACAGATAGACCTTCCTGTCATAGCTCTGACATACCAGCATCTGGTTTCCTCCCAACTGCAGATTGACCAGACGGTTGTATTGAAGCTTAACTTTGTCTGTGGGATAGGTCTTATAATTCTTAAAGGAATAGCCATCGAATTTCTCCAGTCCGTTCCAGGTTGCCATCCATAAGTAACCTTCATTGTCTTGCAATACTCCCTGAACCGTATTTTGCGATAACCCGTCCTTTACAGAATAGTGTTTTACATTAACAAGTCCCTGTGCAGCCGCTGGAAAAAAGCCAAGCAGTATATACGATATAATCAAATATAAAGTGTTTCTCATACAAACTCCTGTCGTTTTTACGCAGGGACAAAGTTATAAGAAATTTATAAATAGCCATAAACGAAGAGAGTTTCCTTTTATGAGAAATGAAATCCAAAACAATCTCATAAAAACAACAAGAGGATGTACCACGACAATACTCCCCTGTTGTTTCTATCCTTTCTATTATTCCAAACTGTTACGAAATACACGAATACGTAAAGATTCCGTACGTCTTGCATAGCCTCCATTAGGATAATTATTACCAGGTGAACTTTCAGCATACGAACCATCTTTATTCACTTTGGTAGCACGGGCATAATCCGTATCATCATTTTCGGCTGTAGAGGATGACCAGTAATAATTTCCCTGAAATTCTGGGAAACTGTTATAATAAGTTGTCAAAGCATCTTCCATCTGACGAATACCCGGCAGGAAATATTTTTCCGTACCATCTCTTACCAGACCATAGTCACTGCCTTCACTTACTCCAGCTCTTTTATTGCGGTTCCAGCAATATTCGGCAGCCGACCGAGGCGTTTCATTTAACGTCATTTTAGAATGTCCATATCCTTCAACAATCTGGCGGGTGTAATAAATTCCCAATACATAATTCTGCCAAGAGGAAACATTATCAGTGGTAGGTGTCCATCCCCCCCCAAAAATACTCCAACGCCAATCATACTGCCAATGACGACCTAAACTCAAGTCTTGTGCTGTTCCCCACGGCAATCCATCATATATCTGCTCTGTGTTATATTTATCAAGCGGATCATAATGCTCCAGATATTCTTCAATCTGTTCCATATAGATTACCCCGTCACCGGTTCCATTTATATCATCATTATCAGGATATTTCAAATCAGGATTTCTTTTGTTTCCATCTCTACCATATACCTGTACCTCCAGAAAGGGATACTGAGCCAATAGCAACGTCTTTGTTCCTTTTACTTCAAACAATCCGGTTGTTTCCGATTTTTCCTTGTAAGTCATGACAACCATTGCCTGACGAGGGTTAGTAAGCGGTTCGACGCTACTTTTCAAATATTCGTCAAGATAAAAATAAACACGGTCGCGATGCTGAGTTAATGTCAGTGAGCTCTTCAACTGGGTCATTAGATCTGTGGTAAAAAATGCACGTTTACCATTTCCTGCTGCCCAAGGAGTCCCCTTAGCAAGATGTGTACCAGTTGAATTACTTTCGCTGTAAGCCGTAAATCCAGAATTGGAAACCGTACCGGCTGCCATATCCTCCGCACTGACTCGTTCCATCCGAATCCATTCTGGCACATTATCAGTCGGATTTCCCTCACTATCAACTTCTCTTAATTCGATGTCCATCTTTACCTCTTCCCCCTCATTCTGCCTAAACATATATACATCCATCGGAGTTATACAGAAATGAGCATCATGATTACGTTCGCGAAGAATAGATACGTAAAAATCATTATCCTCTTCTTCTACATTGACACGTGCATCAAACGTATATTCACCATCACCACCCGATGAAGTTGTATCCAACAAACCTTTAATAGTTATATTATTCTTATACTGATGATTACGTTTCAATTGGAAATTATCAGTATAATTTCCTCCTAAATAAAGTATATAACTTACATTGTATACAGAGCTTGTACTACTACCCTGATCATTATAAGTATGATAAATACCTTTCAGTTCCACCGCTGTAGCATTGACATTTGCAAGATAAGGTTTATAACGCTGTTTCTGTACATCGGTAATGCCCTGCGGATATAAATCGTCATCAGTACCTTCAGCACCTATGCCCAAAGTTTCATCAGCCCAGTTCTCACCTTCATTTTTTATCCATTCTGCATCCTGTATATTTTCGAATACATAAAAAGTACAAACATTTTTCAGTCCTTCACCATTGGTAAATGTCATCGTTTCTGTCTGAGCAGTCGAATTCTTTACCCAACCTTTTTCCCATCCTGAACCAGTTTCTGTCCCGTCGGCCGCAGGAGCAATAGTTACCCGATCGGGAACATTCTTTACACTCCACTCTGTCAACAGAAACGAAGGATATTTAGCAGTACCATGTGTTGATGAAATCTGCAAATTGATATCAACTCTTGCCATAAGCGCCTTCAGCTCGATGATACGTTCCTCCTCGGGAGTAACGTTATTACCCGTAAAAGTGATGACTTTACTTCCCGCCATCGGCATACCTGTTTCTGGCAATCCCAGCGAAACACGATCTCCCCATTTAGGACGATAAATAATACTTTCCAAAGCCTGCTTTGCCGTCAACGAAGGGTTATCCACCATCATTTGTTCTATAACAAGAGGACGATTATTGGCAGCAAGAGTAGAAAATAAAGTATCCACATTCGCAAGCGCATAAACTGTAACCTCTCCCTGATCTGATGCAATATAATCGGGGGCAATTTTCAGTAAGGCTACACCTTCTCCTGTCTTATAATATCCTCCTTCATCCGGAGCACCAGGATTACCAGTAAGATAGCTACCTTCCAGATAATTTCCTGAGTTATCAAAGAAAAAGATATTGATACTGTAAATTCGTTTTTCGGCATCTTCCTTGGCATCACTACTACGAGTAGTCACATTGTATTTCTGCATCGGATCACTAATAAAACGAAGTTCCGTCACCTCACCCGATATCTGCGAATATCTTCCACCTAAGGAATCATCCTGCCGGCAAGAAACAACAGTCAGCAGCACAACAACAATTGCCAAGTCCAGCAAATATTTGTAATAAGTATATGTTTTCATCAGTCTGCTATATAAAATTATTCAAATGTAATATCACCTTCATTGTCGCTTCCACCGTCTTCCCAACTCTCAGAATTATCAATCACAAACTGCAAGACAAAAGCATTTCCTACAAAATTCAGTTGTGAAGTATACTGTGTACCCGACTGAGGAAGGAATGTAGCCGGGCGACTAAAGCTGGCCGTTTTGCGCTCTGCGCCGAAAGTATAATCGATAACCAGCTTAATCACATCGTTTTCATCAGCAGGAATAGGTCCCAGATAATTTTCCTCTCCATCGAAACCTCCCGGAAGTAAACGTAAGTATTCACCTCCCACTGGACTTTCAGCAGTAGTTACCGATTGACCTTCACCGGGAGCATCAAGCACCAAAGTATTTCCTCCCGCCTCATCAAAGATTACATAAGTCCCCGTATAAGTATTACTTGAGTTATAAGTATAATGACCGTTACTGAAATCTACAGTTAGCGATTTCCAGAAAGTACCGGTCATCTTTATTGAATGAATCTCCAAGCGACGTTCACTAAAATTATTTACTTCAAATCCCAGCGCTGTAAAAACATGATTGAACGAGAATGACAACTTAGAGTTTATCTTCCGTTGATAGTTATGAATAACCGATAGCATAGCATCTGGATTATCCGAAAGTTTCATATTGTCACCTCCTGTCTGCGGAATACTTACCTCTACCTTTGGAGCACCTTTCTCTGTCGACCATACAAAGACATTTGTATCATATGGATAATAAGCGAAAAAATCATAACGATAATTCTGTGCATTCGTTATTTCACTCACTGAATTACCTTCAGTATCTTTACCATTTGCATACCAATATTTGGGATTATATGAACCCGAATTCATATCTTTCCAATTATAGAACCAGATACCATCAGCATTAAGAGTAACCTTTTGATTATTAAAAACATCTGGTACAGCATTCGACATTTTTGAAGTCCATACAGAACTGCCAGCTGCATAATCTGGCGTATTTTCTCCCACCTGATGAGGTACACAATAACCGAACACACCAAACGAATCGCCTTCTTTAAACTCATTGCGCATACCTTCGTCTGTATCAGACAAACGAGTCTGCACTTTCAATGTCTGTGTACCAAACTCGATATAAGGTGAAACAGCCTCCTGTACCTCATCCAATCGATTACTACATGATGACAACATCCATAAAGCAACAGCCCCAACAGGCAACAAATAATGTATATATCGTTTTTGATTCATACTATATATATTTTATCCGAGTTCAGTCCACAATAATAATACCGCCTAACGCCTCATCCCATTTATCGATGACAGGAGTTTCAAAATGAATTCGCCCGTCAGATTCGATAGTTAAAGTATAGGTATAACTTTTCCCAGCTTCCCATGTGATAGTCGGCAAAGTAGCCGTTTTAGTATGTTCTTCATTTAAAGCAAAATAATGATAGCTGACCGACAAGGAAACTTGACTGTCTACAATATTCTGAGGTGGTAACAGCATTTCGTCCAGCAAAGTAGTACCTTTCAGATTCACCTCAATGTCCTCAGATGTGCGCTCGAAAATACCTTCAGAAGCCTGTTCTAAAGATGTCCAGGATACACTTGTACCTGTACGCTCCAAACTTCCTTTATAACCAACTCCTGTAAGACTCGCCTTAGTTACATAAGCAGTTCCCTCTTCCGTCTGTATCTTAAAGTTTACTCGCGCCAACTCATGACTAAAATTCATTTTTACAGGTTGTGGTATTTCGCCGTTTTCATACATAATCCCCGTCTGCGACGCCGTCATTAAGTCGACAGCCTGTTCACCTGTTGCAGAACAATTGAAACCCTCAACCGCTACCTTCCCATTTGTGTCAACATTCATACGGGCACCCTCCGGAAGTACAGCTGGATAAACGGCATAGAAATTATATGTATAACCAGACGACCAATATTGTGTATCCTGATAAGTCCAGTTACCATCTGAATAGCTGACTTCTACATTATTGAATACATTATTGCCATAGTTTTCCTCTTTGCCATACCACCCCCAAACATGAAAGGCAGTCATTTTTTGAGCATCCTCTACAGCCGCGCGAGTTTCAGCTTGAGGCGACTGAAAAGTTATAGCACGCATTTTGTTTTCCAGATTACCTTCCAACTCATTGTTACAAGCAGTAGTAAGCAGTGAAGCAAACAAGCCAAATGTTAGTTTTATTGAAATACACCTCATAGTTTATCCGGTTATTCATTGATTAATATTCATACAATGACACACCTATCAAAAAGGTACGATAGTTCTATGCCCAAAGATATTTTTATTCCATCACCTAAGGTGAATATAGTGGTTATGGAGGCGATCAAACCTCCATAACCTATTAATTAAAGAACATTAATGCTAATCTATTAGTATGCTGTCACTTTTAGTCAAAACTTACAGAGCCACCTTCAGCATCCTCCCAAGGAGTTACAGTAGGATCACCAAATACGATAGGCTTTAACTCTTGCTCCGGATCAATATTTTCATAAGTCAACTCAGCCTTATAATTATAACATTTTCCTTCTTCCCATGCTGTAGTAGGCAGTGTCACAGTATGATTAGCAGTCAAAGACAGACCTCCAGTCACTGTAACCGTAAATGAAACCTTCAAACCTGAAGTAGAAAATGTTTGAGGCATAACAATAGCTTCGGTACTCGATTTAGAGACACTATTGGTTACTCCTTCCGCAACCGTCAGGTCGTAATCTTTCGTACCGCTCGGAGAGCCCCACGATCCGGTAGAACCGCTGTTGGTATAACTACCCGTATTGGGTACCTGCAGGACTTTCAAATCAGAAATGGCAATATTCACATTATTCAGCGTAGTAGAAAATGTAAACTTAATTTTAGACAATACATGACGGAATTCTAACTGAACATTCTCCACTCCTGCTGTTGTATTGACATCTGCTACCGTTTTCACAGCAGATACCAAAAGGTCAGTTGCTCCATCAGCTGTAAATCCTGTAAAATTTACACCTGTAGCACTTGCCGAAGCCGTAGCTCCTTCCGGTGCATACGCTTGGAAAGTATAAGTCTTTCCATCGGTCCAATACTGAGTATTATCGTAAGTCCAGGAACCTTTGCTGCCGCTCACCTTAACATTATTGAATACGTTAGTAAAATTTCCATCATATCCACCAAACACCATAAAATGATTGATGTTGTCTGTTGTGATATCAGCTCTTGTACTATTGTTTACAAAAGCATCAAAACTGATAGCATTATTGTCTGCTACCTCAACCACTTCATTTTGTGTACAGCTAGACAATACAGCCAAGCCAACACCCACTAAAAAGAAACTCTTCTTCATCATTAAAAATTTTAACGGTTTAACTTAAATAAAAACTACTATTATTTTCCTCTATAATCACTTCATTCTAATGGCAAAGGAATATCTACATAATCCCCCCAACCATCAACAGTTACATCAAAGCCTCCAGAACCTTCCATTCCATCTTCATCACTTACTTCAATGCCTTCAACAGTTATCACACCGCCACGTGGTTGTGCATTTACCTGATCTGTTACATCAAACTCGTAACTTAATAGTTTACCATTATTTAAAAGAACTTCAAGATTGAGTGTATAATAAGCTGGAGTACCATCTGCACGTGTATAATGATCACCCGGATAATTGGGAACTCCAAAACAATACATACATACGTCTGCTCCAAAATCAGTCAACTCACAGTCAAAAAGAATTGTAGCAGCCTCACCTCCTGTATGACCATCGTTCAGGTATACTTTTTCTGCCATACCAGCTAAAGCGCCACGAGCCAATGCTACGTATTTTAATCCTTTAGAAAATTTATAGCGAACCAAATAAGTATAAGTCAACGGACGCATTGTTACAGGTTGTTCTATTTTTTCGAGAGTCTTTTCACCTATACATTCATCAATATAACATCCGTAAAGTTGATCGGGCTGGTTCATTGTACGTTCATTACTATGCAGTTCTTTCAATGTGGAACGTGTTACTGTACGTGTTGTCGCAGTAGCTGAAATGGAAGCCGAAAGTCCGTCAAATACAATATACTCTGTATCATTATTATATAAAAGAACAGAATATTTTCCTTCACTTATCGGAAGTTTGCCACCTTCTGCCGGAAGATTCAACTCACTATAATAATCATTACTTCCATACGCTATTGCCTTTATGCCATCAGCTTTATCGGGACGAAGTTCATCATATTCATAACGAAATTCATCAAGCCATGATTCTTTCCAATTATAATCGTATGTGCGTTCCCACTCCTGTTCCCAATCAGCTACAGCATACAATTTCACAGTCAAAGCATGTTCATCGTGATTATAACATAACTCCTTTCGACAACCTGTACATGCAAAAAGCAATAATGTAGCAAAAACACAGCGTATCATTGTTGTAGTATTCATTTGTTACCTCCTTTCGTTTCGAACCATTGTCCGATGTGCCATACCCATGCAAACTTCAGTTTTAACGGTCCCAGATAATCCAACCGCTTAGTCTGCTGATATACATAATGATCATCTATCGGTTGATACTCTTCATATTTGGTGTTCAAGTAACCAACACCTAAACCAGCTTCGAACGAGAAATATCGACCAACCGGAAACATGTAGCCGTAACTTATTCCTACAAACTCGCCTTCTCCCTTGTATCCACGGCCTCCATTTTCCAAATCATACCAGCCTCCACCAACAAATAAGCCAACGTAATGCCCCTTTCGAGCCCCCTGAGATTTAAACCAATAACGCGCTTCGGGACTTATAGTAGCAAGTTGATAATATTTACGACGTCCGTCGTTGTGCCACCATGCCATAGTACCTTCCAAATTTACCGACCAATGCTTGTTGATGCGATACTCTATTTCAAGAGAAGGCATTAATACAGCATCATACAGAAGATTTGTTTTGATAGACCAAGGAGTAAAACAGTATTCATACTCTACAGAAGGAGTAGAAGAACTCTCTTGTACAGTTTGTTGTAATTTTGCAAGAGAATCGCGAATGGCAGCCTCTTTTCGGGCACTGATAATCGAATCAAGTCGTGCTTGCTCTCGCATCTCAGCTACTTCGCAGGCCCTACGTTCCGCATCCCGCTGTTCCTGTATATAAGGAGGAATATACGTATCAGCATATACCAAACGAATGTAAGCTACCACATCGTGATTGTTATCGTAATCCTCCGCATGATTTTGGGTACGATAATATTCTTCTTTCATCCATCCGTTGGTTATAAAATAAGATTTCACCTGATTGGTACGATTTTTGGCTGCCAAGAGATTTTCTTTTTCCGTAGGAAAAGAGCCACAAAAGCCTTGAATACTAATAAAAGCATTTCCCTCAACTATTTCTTTTTTGTGCCGGTTCATCAATTGCGTTAAAGCTTCTATAGAATTCTCATTTCCTTCGAAAGGAGTATAAAACATCAGCTTTTTGGGCATAAAACGAAAAATAATGCTGGTCTCCTGCGAGATATTTGTAGAATCTGAAACAGCTTTCGCCTGCAACGAAAAAATCATAAGGGTAACCCACACCCCAAACAATCTAAATGGTCTTATCATAATATTATCGTATTACTCTATGAGTGTGCCAACAAAAAATCAAAAACTCTCTACATCTTGGGATTTTATATTTTTTATTTGCGTATTTTTTAATTTACTCGCAAAAAAATAAAATATAAAAGATATCTACAAATTTTTATTGTTAAAACAGTACGGGAGCAATAGTTATTAACTTATTTTTAAAATTAAAGAAATAAAATCCATCTTATGAGTATATTAAGAGGAGCTTTTTGCATAATTTACCAAATTAAAACATTTGATAGATATAATACCATCAACAAACCATTTTCTCAGATCTTTCAATGGAAATAGAATAAGAGCACTTTATATTTTTCAAAAATCTGTACGAAAAATATTTTTTTGTACAAAAAAATACGGTAAACAGCCAACGGATATGGAATAAGGTACCGAGAAATGTTTTCTAGTTTCAGCAACACCTTATTAAAAAGTGTAAAGAGAACACGAAAACTGCTGCAATCGGCATTTTTCAACGCACGGCAAGAAAGGGAGATTACATTTTTTTATACCTTTGCTCTGGTAAGCATGACTGATCATAAAAACAAGCATATCTACACAATGAAAAAACTGATTGCATTATTCTGCCTGCTGGCTTTCGTCATCGGAGTGCAGGCACAGCGTAAGGTCAGCCTCCAGGATGTGGCACAAGGTACCTATCGTGCACAGAACATCTACGGCATCAAGCCGATGCTGGACGGCGAGTTTTATACGCAAATGAGTGCTGACAAGAAACGTATCGTGAAATACTCGTTCAAAACGGGCAAGGAGGTAGGAACGATATTCGACGTGACTACGGCAAGAGATTGTCCGGTCAAGACGTTCGACGACTACATCATGTCGCCCGACGAGAAACTGATTCTGATCCAGACGGAAACGAAACCTATCTATCGTCATTCGTTTACGGCCGAATATTACATCTTCAACGTGAGAAACAACAAGATGGAACCACTTTCGAAAAACGGACCGCAGCAGGTGCCGCTGTTCTCGCCCGACGGTTTTCAGGTAGCTTTCGTCCGCAACAACAACATTTTTCTGGTCAAACTGCTGTTTGGCAACAGTGAATCGCAGGTCACTAAAGACGGTGAATACAATAAGGTGCTGAACGGTATCCCCGACTGGGTGTACGAGGAAGAGTTTTCTTTCAACCGTGCGTTCGACTTCAGTGCCGACAGCAAGATGATTGCTTATATCCGTTTCGACGAGAGTCAGGTACCGATGTACAGCTTCCCGTGGTACAAGGGTATGGTGCCCGAAAAGAGCCAGTATGCTACTTATCCGGGTGCGTACGAATATAAGTACCCCAAGGCAGGCGAAGTCAACTCAAAGGTTACCGTGCATACGTACGACATCAAGAGTCATGTTACCCGCCAGATGGATCTGCCGCTGGATTCCGACGGATATATCCCGCGCATCAAATTTACGTCCGATCCGGAAAAGCTGGCCATCATGACGCTGAACCGCCATCAGAGCCGGTTCGATATTTACATGGCTAACCCGAGAAGCGCGCTGTGCAAGCTTGCCATCCGCGACGAGGCTGAACAGTATATCAAGGAACAGGCTTACTCCGATATCGTATTCTATCCGGAACATATCGTGATGATGAGCGAACGTGACGGATATAACCACTTGTATCTGTATACCATAGCCGGCAATCTGGTAAAACAGGTTACCAAGGGTAAATTCGAAGTGAAGGATTTCTTAGGTTGGGACAAGCAGACCAATACGTTCTATTATACCAGCAATCAGGAAAGCCCGCTGCGTACAGCTGTCTACAAAACCGATGCGAAGGGCAAGACAACTAAGCTGTCTACTCGTACGGGAACCAATTCGGCTATCTTCAGCAGCGACTTGTCGTACTATATCAACAAGTTCTCCAACATCGATACGCCGACGCTGATTACCGTCAACAACAACAAGGGTAAGGAACTGGCTACGCTAATGGACAACGCGAAGCTGAAGTCGCAACTGGCTACGCTGAACATGCCGAAGAAGGAATTCTTCACCTTCCGCACGACTGAGGGAGTGGAACTGAACGGCTGGATGATGAAGCCTGCCAACTTCGATGCGAGCAAGAAGCATCCGGTCATCATGCACCAGTACAGTGGTCCGGGCTCACAGCAGGTTCTCGATGCGTGGAACATCGGAAGTTTCAGCGACGGAGGTATGTTTGAGGCCTACATGTGCGACAAAGGATATGTCATGGTCTGCGTGGACGGGCGTGGCACGGGCGGACGTGGCGCCGAATTTGAGAAATGTACGTACTGCTTCCTGGGTGTGAAGGAATCGCACGATCAGGTGGAAACAGCCAAATATCTAGCTTCACTGCCGTACATCGACGGCAACCGCATCGGTATCTGGGGATGGAGCTACGGAGGTTACAACACGCTGATGTCAATGAGTGAGGGTACGCCTGTCTTCAAGGCGGGTGTAGCTATTGCCGCTCCGAGCGACTGGCGTTTCTACGATACGGTCTATACCGAACGCTTCATGCGTACCCCGAAGGAAAACGGTGAAGGCTACAACGCCGGTTCTGCCATTCTCCGCGCTCCGAAGCTGCACGGCGACCTGTTGCTGATACATGGTACGGCCGACGACAACGTTCACTACCAGAACTGCGCCGAGTACAGTGAAGCACTGGTTCAGGCTGGTATCCAGTTCGACATGCAGGTGTATACCAACCGCAACCACGGTATCTCGGGCGGAAATACCCGTAATCACCTGATGAACCGCGTTGCCAATTTCTTCATCGAAAAACTGAAATAAACTATTTGTATCATACAGAGTTATGAGGAATTAAAAGGTTTCGCCCAGACATTGCGGCGGATTTTAATTCCTCATTTCTCGTTTTTATACCTTAACGCTATGGAACACGTAAAGAAGCCCGAATGGCTGAAAATATCCATCGGTACCAATGCCCGCTATACCGATACCAAACGCATCGTCGATACGCATAAACTGCATACGATATGCAGCAGTGGACGCTGTCCGAACCTGGGAGAATGTTGGGGAAAGGGAACGGCCACCTTTATGATAGGGGGTGCCATCTGTACCCGCTCGTGCAAGTTCTGCAATACGCTCAGCGGAAAACCGCTCCCGCTCGATGCGCAGGAACCTGCCCGCGTGGCCGAATCGGTGCGGCTGATGAAGCTGGATCATGCCGTCGTCACCTCGGTGGACCGTGACGACCTGCCCGATTTAGGAGCTGCTCACTGGGCGGCTACCATTCGTGCCATCAAGGAGCTCAATCCGAATACGACGCTGGAAACGCTGATTCCCGACTTTCAGGGACGGGAGGAACTGATCCGCATGGTGACCGATGCCCGCCCGGACATCATCTCTCATAACATGGAAACCGTACGCCGCATCACTCCGCTGGTAAGAAGCGTGGCAACGTACGACCGGAGTCTGGAGGTGATCCGCCGGATAGCCGAAAGCGGCATCACTGCCAAGTCGGGTATCATGGTGGGACTGGGAGAAACACCCGACGAGGTGGAGCAGACCATGGACGACCTGCTGGCCAACGGCTGCCGCATCCTGACCATCGGACAATATCTCCAGCCCAGCCGGAAACATTACCCTGTACACGAGTACGTCACCCCCGAACAATTTGCCCGTTACAAGGAAACCGGCGAAAAGAAAGGATTTGCCACTGTAGAAAGCGGTCCGCTGGTACGTTCTTCGTATCATGCCGAAAAACACATCCGCTACAAGTGAACAATTCGGAAAAGAACCTTGTTACACCTATAAAAAAAATCAAGGCAGATGATGAAACTTATATTGAAATACAGAAACAAGATTGTATCGCTCGGACTATTACCTATCATAGCAACATTGATTTGTTTGCATTTTTTCCAGAACACCATCGTACTGGGAATAGGCTTCGCAGTCTGTGTCGGTCTGCTGTTGTATGGCATCATCCGCCTGAAGGATCTGAATTTTTTCCTGCTGCTGGGTAGTGTGGGCATAGGAGCCTGCTTCGCATTGCGCCTGTTCACCGGCTACGAGTTTGTACCGCTGGGAAGCATCACTCCTATTCTGGAACTGCTGCTGCTCATCGTGGCATTCATCCACATCACGGCACCCGAAGTATACAAGGAATTACAGGAGCGACTTCACCTGAGGAACTGCTTCTCGTTCGTGCTGGAGGCAAAGACCATTGTCATTCTCTCGGCATTGCATCTCACGATTCTGCTTTTCGTCGACCACATCGATCATCTGTTTTCGGAAGACGGTTCCTTCTTCCTGATGTACGGCATACCAGTTATTATCTATATTCTCTGTCTGGTTATCAACGTGGTAGGAATTCACCTAGCACTTCAGGAGAATTTCCGTTACAGTCTGGTACGCATCGCAGTGGTTCACGACGGAAAGATTTACCTGAAGCAGCGCAATGACTGTACCGATAATGATACCGAGGGAACTCCCGTATGGGACATCGCCGTGGAAAGTCCGTTCGAAGGACCGCTCGACAAGAGCAATGAATATGCCGCACGCATTGCCAAAAAGATATGCACCTCGAAGCACATCAGTCCGCGCCTCATCCTGAGATACACCACTACTCCCAGCGATGCCGATACCCGGCAGCGCGTATCGCTGTACATTCTTCCGCTTCAGGACAAGAACGAACTCCGCAAGGCGACCGAAGGCAGATTCTTTTCCTTCGACGAGATAAATGAAACCGCCGTACGGAAATACAATCCAGCCCTGCTTTCGGAACTGGATGCCCTGCAGATGGCGGCTGAAATGTGGCAGACATTCGGCAGTGCCGACTAACTGCTTCTTACTTATAAATCAAAAAGATGCACGGAATCTTTGTCAGGTCGGGCAATTGCTTCTTCCACTCCTGAACCGTTTTGGTCTTGATATATTCTCCCTCGCAGGTGATGTTGGCAGCCACGCAGACCTTGGTTTGCGGACGGCAGGCTTTCAGAATGTCTTCCAGCATCTTGTTGTTGCGATAGGGAGTTTCGATGAAAAGTTGTGTCTGGTGCTCGCTGTACACACGCTGCTCCAGTTCTTTCAGCCGTTTCTGGCGCTCGCCCGGCTCAATGGGAAGATAGCCGTGGAAAGCAAAGCTCTGTCCGTTGAATCCCGAACCCATGACCGACAGGATGATAGACGACGGTCCCACCAGCGGAACCACCTTGAGGTTCTTGCGCTGCGCGATGGCTACTACGTCGGCTCCCGGATCGGCTACGGCAGGACAGCCGGCTTCCGAAATTACCCCCATGGAATTTCCTTCCTGCAAAGGCTTCAGGTAACCCGAAATGGCTTCGGGCGAGGTATGCTTGTTCAGCGGATAAAACGTCAGTTCGTCGATGTTGATGTCACGGTCCACCTTTTTCAGGAAACGGCGTGCCGAGCGCACATCTTCTACAATAAAATGACGGATCTGAAGAATAATCTCTTTGTTGTACGAAGGGAGGACTTTTTCTACCGGAGTATCGCCAAGGGTAACCGGCAGCAAATATAATGCTGTATCCATGTAATCTATATTCTAATTTGTTCTAGCTCAGTCTAACGTCACGCTGCCGAGATCGGTACGTTCCAGCAATGTGGCAATGCTTACGTCAGGATGCTGCTTCATGTACCTTTCAATCAGCCGCATGCCCAGCCACAGCCCGACAACAGGAGGCAGTTTCTCACCGTTGAGAATCATGTTCGGATCGGAATGAGTGTAGGCACGGATCAGCATCGGGTCGGTACTGCTCAGATGACCTCGCTCAGTCATCCACTTCAACAATTCCTTTCCATGCTCCTTGCACCAGTTCTCCTCCTTTTCGGTATATCCCAGCACTTCGCCGTTCGTCTTGTAGCCAAGTGCCTGACGCACTACCCAGTGTATCTTCCCCTGATGCAAGATGACATCGTACAGCGAACGGTGCCCCGGACGCCACTCGAAAGGATACAAGCTAAGCAGATAAAAAGTAAAACAGTCGGGAAGGATGCGCTCGGGTGTCATCGACCGGCGCTGATAATCATAATAATACCGTCGGTAAAGCGGATAGTTCTCCCCCATATATTTATCGAGGCTGAACCCCAGCAGACTGTCGCCTACCACTACCGACTGGTTCAAGGCCGAGATTTGCGAATAGACCGTCGGCACGGGAAAAGCGGGAATCTCTTCTTTCAGGAAGCGGAACCCATCGGTAAATCCCTTCTCGAGGGAAGTCATATCCTTGAATTTCTCGGTAGCATCCTGCATAATACGGAGCAGAATAGTATCCGAGTAATAAGCACACAGCCTTTCGTTGATGTTAGGTTCGTCCACACGCCCCAGCATGAGTACATCCTCTATCAGGATTTTGGTGGCACGAGGACAGTCGAGGCTCATTTTCTGCAAGGCAGCCAGGCTGTTCATGGCTGTAGCCTCGTACTGAAGACGGTCGTAACGGAAAACTTTTATACCCTTATCAAGCAAAACATCGTCGCCTTGCTCTCCTGTATGGCAGGAAACAAGTACGACGATGCTTAGTAATATGAATATAAATTTTCTCATGTAAACAGTTTGTCCGTCAACTTTTATCCGTAGATAATGTGTCCGTTTTCGTCTTTGTATTCATCCAGACCCTTTTCGTAAGTAGCCATGGCACGAAGACTCATACCTACGCTGGAGAAACCTCCGTCGTGGAACAAGTTCTGCATAGTCACCTTGCGTGTCAGGTCGGAGAACATTACGATACAGTAATCGGCACATTCGTCAGCCGAAGCGTTGCCCAGCGGCGACATACGATTGGCAAAGTCGAACAGCTTGTCCATACCCTTTACACCCGATCCGGCAGTAGTCATGGTAGGCGACTGTGAAATGGTATTGATACGTACATTGTGCTCACGTCCGTAGATGTAACCGAAGCTACGTGCGATAGATTCCAGCAATGCCTTGGCATCTGCCATGTCGTTGTAGCCGTAGAATGTACGCTGTGCAGCCACGTAGCTCAATGCCAGGATAGAACCGTATTCGTTGATGGCATCCAGTTTCTTGGCCGACTGAATCATTTTATGGAATGAAATAGCTGAAATATCCAGCGTCTTGTTCAACATATCATAGTCGAGGTCATCGTAAGTACGTTTCTTGCGTACGTTAGGCGACATACCGATAGAATGCAGTACAAAGTCGATCTTACCACCCAATACTTCCATCGAACGCTTGAAAACGTTTTCCAGGTCTTCTACGCTTGTAGCATCAGCAGGAATCACTTCACAGTTCAGCTTCTCGGCCAGTGAAGAAATTTCACCCATACGTACGGCTACCGGAGTATTCGACAGTGTAATCATGGCTCCTTCCTCCACAGCCTTTTCTGCTACTTTCCATGCGATAGACTGCTCATTCAGAGCTCCAAAGATAATACCTCTTTTTCCTTTCAGTAAATTATAACTCATACTTTTTTTATTATAAATTTGGGGGCAAAGATACAAACAATTCTGGTAACTCTGCCATATTCAGACATTAATCTGCAAAAATAGGACAATATTCCCCTCTATCAGACGAAATAATACATATTTTGTCAATTTTTTATAGGGCAAAAAGATAAAAATGCACATTTTTTTCACCTATTCAGTCAAAATGTTCACATCATTTTCGAGGAAAGCCCGTAATTTTGTGAAAACGCCAAGAGGTTTTTCATAATATTTATTAAGGTTAGAAATTAGGTTAAAAAGAGTCTTTATTATCCTGCCTGTCAATCTTCTGTGAAAGAACGTTGACAGGCAATGAGGATAATCAAGTACGATCCGGAAAGCTTGGCTTGCAAAACTGGAAGAACAAACCAAATAATAATAGTACATACTCATGATTACACTAAACAACTTCAAACAATGGGCATTCTCCATAGGTATCGCGGCTCTCGCACTGAGTTATCCGGCGACTACCATGGCAGGCAACACGAACGAGGCGGACAATATCTACAGCGAACTCCCGTTCCAGATGGATAAGGTACAACTGCCGGTATTTCCCGATTACGCTCGTTCCATCACTGAATTTGGTGCCGTTGCCGACGGCATTACCCTTAATACAGAAGCTTTCGACAAAGCCATCAAGGCGGTAGCCGAGAAAGGTGGCGGAAAGGTTATCGTTCCTGCCGGACTTTGGCTCACCGGACCGATCGTACTGCAAAGCAACATTCATTTATATCTGGAAGAAAACGCGCTGATCTTGTTTACTGCCGACCATACGCAGTATCCCATCATCAAGACGTCGTTCGAGGGACTGGAAACACGCCGTTGCCAGTCGCCGGTATCGGCTGTCAATGCCGAGAACGTGGCTATCACCGGAAAAGGGGTAATGGACGGAAACGGAGATACCTGGCGTCCGGTGAAAAAGGGAAAGATGACCGGCAGCCAGTGGAAGAAACTGGTCGCTTCGGGAGGCGTACTCGATAAAGCCGGAGAAGTATGGTACCCCAGTGAAGGCTCGATGAAGGGTGCCATGGCATGCAAGAATTTCAACGTGCCCGAAGGAATCAATACCGACGAGGAATGGAACAGCATACGCGACTGGCTGCGTCCGGTGCTGCTGAGCTTTGTCAAATGTAAAAAGGTATTGCTGGAAGGCGTTACCTTCAAGAACTCACCAAGCTGGTGCCTGCACCCGCTGTCGTGCGAAGACATTACCATCGACGGGGTAACGGTTTCCAATCCGTGGTACTCGCAGAACGGCGATGCACTCGACCTGGAGTCGTGCAACCGTGCGCTGATCGAGAACTGTAGTTTCGATGCGGGCGACGACGGTATTTGCCTCAAGTCGGGTAAGGACGAAAACGGACGCCGCCGCGGTGAGCCTTGCCAGAACGTGATTATCCGTAACAACGTGGTGCTGCACGGTCACGGCGGTTTCGTAGTCGGCAGCGAAATGTCGGGTGGCGTAAAGAATATCTATGTAGACAACTGTACGTTCCTGGGTACGGATGTCGGACTCCGCTTCAAGAGTACCCGTGGACGTGGTGGTGTGGTAGAGAATATCCATATCAACAACATCAACATGATCAACATACCGAACGAGGGACTGATCTTCGACTTGTTCTACGGCGGCAATGCTCCGGGCGAAGGTGCTGGCTACAACAATCCGACGAACGAAAAGGTACCTGCCGTTACAGAAGAAACACCGGTGTTCCGCGACATCTTTATCAAGAATGTAACAGCCAAGAACGTAGGACGCGCCATTCTGTTCAATGGTCTGCCGGAAATGCCGATCAAGAACATACACATCGAAAACGTCACGATGTCGGATGCCAAGAACGGAGTAATACTGAACCGTACCGACGGAGCAACATTGAAGAATGTCAAAATCGTGACTTTAAAGGGTGGCAACAACCTGAAACTACAGAATGTAAAAAACGTGACTGTGGGTAATAAACAATATAAGGAGGTAGGAAATCAGGCTGAATCGTATACATTCTGATCCGGGTTTCCTCCGAAAAAGGACGGTAAGGGATTTGTAAACATCCGGTTCAAGTATTCCGACTTGTTGCTTATGTTTGCAGATCCTTTCTTCCTTTTGCAGTCCTTTCTTATGATAATCTTATGATCAAAATAACAGCATTTTTATTCTTCCGATAAACCTTCCGGTCCGATTTTCCGGACACGATAAGTTTTATCGGACAACAACTAAAATCGATAACGTCCTATGAAAATGATCTCTATAGCCTGCCTGGCGCTGCTGGCAGGGGGACTGAGTGCTTCGGCACAGGGTCTGGAAAAGAAGATTCAGGTCGTGGTGGAGAATCCGTGGAACGCCGAAAAGGTGGACGAGCCGGTGGTAATCGACCTCGGCAGTCTGGGTACCGGATTCACGGTCAAGTCGGCTGTGGTACTCGACGGCAGCGTGGAGATTCCTTCCCAGCTCGACGACATGGATTGTGATACGCGTGCCGACGAACTGGCTTTCGTCATCAACCTGCCGGCTTCGAGCAAGAAGACACTCGACATTACACTTTCCAACCTCAAGAGCGACAAGCAATATCCGGCGCGTGTGTATGCCGAGATGTTGTTCCGCACGTCGAAGAAAAACAAGTATGCCAAAGGATATGCCATTTATGCCGACGGAGCTTCGGACACGTACAACGTGCAGCATCATCACGGGGCTGCCTTCGAAAGTGAACTGGTGGCGTATCGTATTTATTTCAACGAGAAGCAGACAACCGACCTGTACGGGAAGTTCCATAAGGGACTGGAACTGGAGGAGAGTCAGTTCTATCCTACCGACGAACAGCTGAAGCGTGGCTTCGGCGACGATGTTATCAAGGTGAACAGCAGTTGCGGAGCAGGAACGCTGAGGGGCTGGGACGGAAAGCAGTCTACGCTCATCAAGCCGGTAGCCGTACGCGGACAGCGCATCTTGGCCTCGGGACCGGTACGCACCGTAGTCGATGCCGAGGTGAAGGGCTGGCAGTATGCCGGAAAGGAGCTGAACATGATAAACCGCTATACGCTGTATGCCGGACACCGCGACGCACAGGTGGATGTGCTGTTCGATGAGCCGCTGGACAAGGAAGTATTCTGTACCGGCGTGCAGAACATTACCGGACATGCTGATATGTTTTCCGACCACAAGGGACTGGTGGCAAGCTGGGGTACCGACTGGCCCGTGAACGATACGGTAAAGTATAAGAAGGAAACCGTGGGACTGGCTACCTGCATTCCGCAGAAATATGTGGTGAAGGAAACAGCCGACAAGGAGAATTTCCTCTATACCGTCAGTGCCCCCGGACAACGTTCGTTCCGCTACTATACTTCGTTCACTTCGTGCAAGGAAACCTTCGGATATCCCGACAAGGAGAAATGGTTTGCCTACGTGCAGGAGTGGAAGAAGGCACTGGAACAGCCTGTCCGCATCACCATCGTAAAGAAATAAAACAGTCACGACACAAACACAAATCTGCCGGCACAGAAAAACGTTATTAAATAAATAAAAAAGCCGGTAAGTCAGCTTCACTATCCGTATGATTGAACAGTGAAGCTGATTGTATGAAAAACAATTCATTAACGCAACATCGATTATCTATGAAAGCTATCGTATTTTCTATCTTGCTGGGAGGCTGCCTTGCTCCTGCCGTACAGGCACAGAACTATGTGTCGAAGGTATGGGTGGCCGACCAAGGCAACGGCACGTACAAGAATCCCGTACTGTATGCCGATTATTCCGACCCCGACGTATGTCGTGTGGGCGATGATTTCTACCTGACATCGTCTAGCTTTGGCTGTCTGCCGGGATTGCAGATTCTACATTCCAAAGACCTGGTGAACTGGACCATCGTGGGGGCTGCCGTACCGCGGTCGCTGGCTCCGCATACCGATACGGCTCCTCAGCACGGCAATCGTGTATGGGCTCCGTGCATCCGTCACCACAACGACGAGTTCTATATTTTCTGGGGTGATCCCGATCAGGGTATCTTTATGACCAAGGCAACAGACGTCAGAGGTCCGTGGTGCGAACCGGTGCTGGTCAAGGCTGCCAAGGGCATCATCGACACGACTCCGCTGTGGGACGACGACGGACGGGTGTATCTGGCTCATGCCTATGCGGGAAGCCGTGCGGGACTGAAGAGCGTGATTGCCGTATGCGAGCTGAGTGCCGACGCGACCCGTACCATCGGACCGTCACGCATCGTATTCGACGGACACGAAGCGCATCAAACCTGCGAGGGACCGAAGTTCTACAAACGCAACGGTTATTATTATATTTTCCATCCGGCAGGCGGTGTTCCTACGGGCTGGCAGGTAGTACTGCGGTCTAAAAATGTATACGGCCCCTACGAATGGCGAACGGTGCTGGCACAGGGAAACAGTCCGGTCAACGGGCCTCATCAGGGTGGATGGGTAGATACACCCAGCGGAGAAGACTGGTTCCTGCATTTTCAGGATGTGGGGGCTGCCGGACGACTGGTACACCTGCAACCGATGAAGTGGGTAGACGACTGGCCTGTCATCGGTGAGGACAAGGATGGCGACGGTTGCGGAGAGCCGGTACTGACTTACCGGAAACCGAACGTAGGCAAGACGTACCCTATTTGTACACCGCAGGAAAGCGATGAGTTCGATACCAACGAGCTGGGCTTGCAGTGGCAGTGGAATGCCAACATCGACGACAAGTGGTATTTTGCCGATCAGGAACACGGGGTACTGCGTCTGTATTCGTATCCGGTTCCCGAGACCTACAAGAGCCTGTGGGATGTGCCGAACATGCTGTTGCAGAAATTCCCCGCCCCCAGTTTCAGTGCTACCCTGAAGCTGAAGTTCTCCCCCATCGCCAAGTACAAAGGTGAACGTACCGGACTGGTGGTGATGGGTATGGACTATGCAGGCATCGTACTGGAGAATACCGAAAACGGACTGGTTCTCTCGCAGGTAGAATGTAAGAAAGCCGACCGTGGAGGTCAGGAAACCGTCAACGAAACACTTCAGCTGAAGGAGAATGAAATCTACCTGCGTGCCGAAATCACCACTACGGGCGAGAAGATCAGCAAGAGCGAAGGCGGACACGACCTGGTAGTGATGTGCCAGCTGAGCTACAGCACCAACGGGAAGAAGTTCCACAAGTTCGGAAAAGAATTTCAGGTGAAGGAAGGCAAGTGGATCGGTGCCAAGGTAGGTACGTTCTGCACGCGTCCAGCCATCACGACCAACGACGGCGGATGGGCAGATATCGACTGGTTCAGAATAGACAAATAATATCTCCCGATTTTTTGTACAAAACATGCCCGTGTTTTCCGGAAAACTTGCCGACGTTTTCGGGAAAATATGGGCATGTTTTTTTCGTACATCGGAAAATTCTTTCAATCATCCGCACATTTTTCCGTTCATCCGCACAACACACTTTCTCTGCTAATCGACAAGACATATATTTCCCGCTCGCTAGCATAGCATACATTTTCCATTCACTAGCACAGCAGCGCACTTTCCCCGCTTTCAGACAAGACACAAAAAAAGGGCCCGGAAATCTCACGACCTCCGAACCCCGATATGCAAAAATACAAAATATTATTCTTATGCTTCTTTTACTTCCCAACCCAGTGCGCTGGCTCCCAGAACGGCAGCATCTGCATCCTTCAATTGAGAAAGCAGTAATTTTGTTTTACCCTTGTAGATGTTCAGTACATTGTCTTCGAGGGCTTGTTTGATAGGCTTCATGATATAGTCGCCCGATTTAGCCAGACCACCGAAGAGAATGATAGCTTCCGGACTAGAGAAAGCAACAAAGTTAGCCAAAGCAGTACCCAGAATAGTTCCGGTATATTCGAAAATATCCAAAGCCAGCTTGTCACCCTTCACAGCTGCATCGTATACATCTTTCGACTGGATTTCTTCCGACGGGATGTTTCTCAGCAAGCTCGGTTCCGAACGTGCAACGAGGAATTCACGTGCTGTACGAGCCACACCTGTAGCCGAGCAGTAAGTTTCCAGACAGCCTTTACGACCGCATCCGCACTGACGACCTGTAGGATCTACGATAACGTGTCCCAGCTCTCCGGCAAAACCATCGTGACCGTAAACCAGCTGACCGTTGATAACGATACCGCTACCAACACCTGTACCCAATGTGATCATGATGAAATCCTTCATACCACGAGCTGCACCGTATGTCATTTCACCGATGGCTGCTGCATTGGCATCGTTGGTCAGTGCCGTAGGGATACCCAGACGTTCTTCGAACATGGCAGCCAGAGGAATAACCCCCTTCCATGGCAAGTTCGGAGCGAATTCGATAGTTCCACTATAATAGTTACCGTTAGGAGCACCAACTCCCATACCTTTAATTTTTTCTGCACCGCCGAATTGCTGGAGCAACGGAAGAAGTTTCTTGCATACAGCGTCTACATATTCGTTTACATCACTGTACTGCTGTGTTTTTACTGAATCGGAAGCCAGTACATTACCACGAGAATCTACCACACCGAAAACAGTATTAGTACCACCGATGTCCATTCCCACTACATAGGGTTTTTCCATATTTATTGTCATGACATTAAATTGTTAAAGGTTAGTTATATGTGGCAAATGTACGCAATCGGAGAAAACCGAACAAATTTTTTGATAAGTTTATTTAACCCTGATGTAACTTTTTATATCTTAGCCGCGTCTAACGATACGTAGTTCAAGACACTAAATACATTCCAATATGATACGATTACAGGGCATCAACAAAACATATTATAACGGAGCACCGCTTCATGTACTGAAAGGCATCGACTTACAGATTGATAAAGGAGAATTTGTTTCCATCATGGGAGCTTCGGGATCGGGTAAATCTACTTTACTAAATATATTAGGGATTCTCGACAATTACGATTCGGGGGAATATTACCTGAACGACGTGCTGATAAAGGATCTGAGCGAAACGCGCGCGGCAGAATACCGCAACCGCATGATCGGGTTCATCTTCCAGTCGTTCAACCTGATTTCGTTCAAGAATGCCATGGAGAACGTGGCACTGCCGCTGTTCTATCAGGGGGTGGGACGAAAGAAACGCAACGAACTGGCGATGGAATATCTCGACAAGCTGGGACTGAAGGAATGGGCGCATCACATGCCCAACGAGCTCTCGGGCGGACAGAAGCAGCGTGTGGCCATCGCACGGGCACTGATTTCGAAGCCGCAGATTATTCTTGCCGACGAGCCGACCGGCGCGCTGGACAGCAAAACCTCGGTGGAGGTGATGAACATCCTGAAGGAGCTGCACGACCGGGAGGGACTGACCATCGTAGTGGTGACGCACGAGAGCGGGGTGGCGAACCAGACCAACAAGATCATTCACATCAAGGACGGGGTGATAGAGCGGATTGAAGACAACATCGACCACAACGCCTCTCCTTTCGGCAAAAACGGTTTCATGAAATAAACATACAGCCATGACAGATTTGATACAAGAAATATATGGTACCATCATGCGCAACAAGCTGCGTACCATTCTGACGGGCTTCTCGGTGGCATGGGGCATCTTCATGCTGATTGTGCTGCTGGGTGCCGGAAACGGACTGATACATGCCTTCGAAGGGCAGTCGAGCAGAATGAAGATGAATTCCATCAAGATTTATCCGGGATACACGTCGAAACCTTTCAAGGGACTTCAGGAGGGCAGACGCCTCTCGCTCGACGAAAGCGACCGGCAGCTCACCGCAGAGGCTTTCCCCAACAATGTGACGTCGACGGGAGCCAGCGTAAGCAAGGAGGGTGCTATCCTGACCTTCGGCAAGGAGCATGTGTCCATCTCCCTGCAAGGAGTGTTTCCCAACTATACGGAGCTGGAGGCGGCAAAGCTGAAAGAAGGACGTTTCATCAACGACCGCGATATGAAAGAACGGCGCAAGGTGCTGGTGCTGCACGAGAAGACGGTCCGCATGCTGTTTCCCAAGACGGAAGCGCTGGGACAGTACGTCGACGTGCAGGGAGTGGCTTACCGGGTAGTGGGTATCTACGCCGACCAGAACAGTTTCTCGCCCTCGGCACTCGTACCTTTTACGACCGTCCAGCTGGTATACGGCAAGGGCGACAGCATCGACAACCTGACGTTTGCCACCGAAGGGCTGACCGACGAGGTGACCAACCAGAAGTTTGAAACGGATTACCGCAAGACGATGGGCGTGCACAAGAACTTCGACCCCACCGACCAGAGTGCCATCTGGATGTGGAACCGCTTTACACAGTACCTCCAGCAGCAGTCAGCTACCCACATCCTGCATATCGCCATCTGGGTAATCGGCATATTCACCCTGCTGAGCGGCATCGTGGGCGTGAGCAACATCATGCTCATCACCGTGCGCGAACGTACGCACGAGTTCGGCATTCGCAAGGCACTGGGAGCCAAGCCTGCCTCTATCCTGTGGCTGATTATCTCGGAGAGCGTGGCCATCACCACTTTCTTCGGCTACATCGGCATGGTGGCAGGCATCGCCGTCACGGAGTACATGAACCAGGTGGCAGGCAAGCAGACCGTCGACGCGGGCGTGTTCAGCGTAACGGTCTTCGAGAATCCTACGGTAGACCTGAGCATCGCCGTCCAGGCTACCCTGACACTGATTATCGCCGGTACGCTTGCCGGACTCTTCCCCGCCCGGAAGGCAGCCCGCATCCGTCCGATAGAAGCATTAAGAGCAGACTGACATGAGAAGAATTGATTTTGATACATGGGAGGAGATCTTCCTTACCATTACACGCAACAAGACACGAAGCGTGCTGACGGCTTTCGGCATCTTCTGGGGAATCTTCATGCTGGTGGCACTCATGGGAGGCGCACGGGGCATGCAGGACATGCTTTCGCGGCAGTTTCAGGGATTTGCCACCAACTCGGGATTCATGGCTACCAACAATACGTCGAAGGCTTACAAGGGATTCCAGCAGGGAAGATGGTGGAACATGGAAAACCAGGATGTGGAACGTCTGCGCAACAGCGTACCGGGACTGGACATCGTGACGGCTACCATCGCCCAGTGGGGAGTGAACATCGTATACGAGCAATACAGCATATCGGGTACGCTGAAAGGACTTTATCCGGAATACGACCGGATAGAGGAACCGCTCATCCGCATCGGACGCTCGCTGAACGAAACCGACATACGCGACCGCCGGAAGGTGTGCGTCATCGGGAAACGTATCTACGAAACGCTCTTCCCCAAGAAAGACGACCCTTGCGGCAAGTTCATCGAGATAAACGGCATCTACTACCGGGTAGTGGGAGTGAACGAGGCGACGGGCAACATGTCGGTCAACGGACAGTCGGAAACGTCGGTCGTCATTCCGTTCAGTACCATGCAGCAGAACTATAACCGGGGCAACCGCATCGACATGCTGGGCTATACGGCGAAAAAAGGATATTCCATCAGTCAGGTGGAAAAAGATGTGGAACGCATCGTGAAACAGGCACACGCCATTCATCCCGACGATGAACAGGCGGTTATCCGGGTAAACGCGGAAGCCATGTTCAGCATGATGGACAACCTGTTTACGGGTATCCGCGTTCTGGGATGGCTCGTGGGACTGGGTACACTGCTTGCCGGTGCCATCGGAGTGAGCAACATCATGATGATTACCGTGAAGGAACGTACCACCGAAATCGGCATCCGCCGTGCCATCGGAGCACGCCCCAGCGACATCCTGCAACAGATTCTGCTGGAAAGCATGGTGCTTACCACCCTGGCGGGCATGGCGGGTATCTCGTTTGCCGTCTTCCTGCTCGATGCCGTAGAAAAGGGAACGTCGGAACCAGGACTGCCGGCACACTTCCTCATCAGCTTCTGGCAAGCCATCGGAGCCTGCATCCTGCTCATCGTGCTGGGACTGCTGGCGGGACTGATTCCTGCCTACCGTGCCATGGCGATAAAGCCGATAGAAGCCATACGCGACGAATAATCAACCTGACAATCGAATTATTGAAATAAAAACATAAAACCATTTATATGAAGAAATTTATCAAAGTTGGCATATTGGTGCTCATCGCACTGATATTCATAGGAACCTTCGTTTTCCTGTACCGGAAATCACAGCCGAAAGAGGCCCAGTACAACATCCAGAAAGTAGAAACGACCGACCTGGTACAGACTACTGTTGCCACGGGAAAAATTGAACCGCGCGACGAAGTGGAAATCAAGCCCCAGATTTCGGGTATTATCGCCGAAGTATACAAGGAGGCAGGACAGAAAGTGAAGAAGGGGGAAGTGATAGCCAAAGTAAAGGTTATCCCCGAACTGGGACAGCTGAATTCTGCCGAGAGTCGTGTCCGGCTGGCGGAAATGAACGGACGGCAGGCGGAAACCGACCTGACACGTATGGAGAAGCTCTACAACGACAAGCTGGTGAGCAACGAAGAATACGAAAAGACTTTGCTGGCTGCTCGTCAGGCACGCGAAGAGATTCAGGCGGCAAAGGATAACCTGGAGATTGTAAAGGAAGGTATCACCAAGAACAGTGCCTCGTTCAGCAGCACGCTCATCCGCTCTACCATCGACGGACTGATACTCGATGTGCCCATCAAGGTGGGTAACTCGGTTATCATGAGCAACACGTTCAACGACGGTACCACTATCGCTACCGTAGCCGACATGAGCGACCTGATTTTCCGTGGTAACGTAGACGAAACCGAAGTGGGACACATCCGTGAAGGGATTCCCGTGAAAATCACTCTGGGTGCCTTGCAGAACATGAAGTTCGATGCCGTACTGGAATACATCTCGCCCAAGAGCGTGGAGAACAACGGTGCCAACCAGTTTGAAATCAAGGCAGCCATTACCGTACCCGACAGTGTGACCATCCGTTCGGGCTACAGCGCCAACGCCGAAATGGAACTCCAGCGTGCCAACCACGTGCTTGCCGTTCCCGAAAGTGCCCTGGAATTTGTGGGCGACTCGGCTTTCGTGTATGTGCTGACCGACAGCGTACCTCGCCAGAAATTCGAACGCCGTGCAGTCAAGACAGGCGTCAGCGACGGTATCAAGATAGAAATCAAACAGGGAGTCGGTGCAAACGACTGTGTGCGCGGACAGAAAAAAGACAACTAATCCTCCGGAACCATGAAACTGAAACATATTCTCTTTATCGCTTCTGCCACTGCCCTGCTGCCGGTACAGGCACAGCAGAAATGGGACTTGCGGCAGTGTATCGACCACGCCATCGCCAACAACCTGAACATCAAGTTGCAGGAAGCACAGCGCGACCAGAACAAGGTGGAAGTAAGTACGGCACGAAACAATTTCCTGCCCGACCTGAACGGTAGTGCCTCGCACTCGTTCAACTTCGGTCGAAGCCTCCAGTCGGATAATACGTACAAGAGTCTGAATACCCAGAATACCGGACTGAACCTGACGACCAGCATCCCGCTGTTCAACGGACTGCAACGCATCAACAGCGTGGCGCTCTCGAAGCTGAACCTTCAGGCTGCCATGGAGGACCTGAACAAGGCGAAGGAAGATATCAGCATCCAGGTGGCATCGGCGTACCTGCAAGTACTCTTCAACGAAGAACTGGTGAAGGTGGCCAACGAGCAACTGGCGCTGAGCAAGGAGATGCTGGACCAGAAAACGGCTTTCTACAAGAACGGGAAAGCCTCGCAGGCTGAATGGTACGAAGCCAAGGCACGCGTGGCACAGGACGAGCTTTCTGCCGTACAGGCCGAAAACAACCGCCGTCTTGCCCTGCTCGACCTGAGTCAGCTGCTGGAACTCCCCTCTCCCGACAACTTCGGCATCGTATCGCCGGCAGTCGATTCGCTCACCAGCCTGAGCATACAGACCTCTCCCGCCGAAGTCTATGCCGAAGCGGTACTTACCAAGCCGGCTATCAAGGCAGCCCAGTACCGTCTGGAAGGTGCCGACAAGAACATCCGCATCGCCAAGGGAGCCTATTACCCGCAGCTCAGCTTCGGAGCCGGCATCAGCACCAGTTTCTATAACGTGTCGGGCATGGAGAACGGCAACTTCGGCTCACAGCTGCGCGACAACTTCAGCCAGTACATCGGACTCTCGCTCAGCATTCCCATCTTCGACCGCTTCAGCACCCGCAACCGGGTACGGAGCGCACGCATCCAGCAGCACACCTACTACTGGCAACTGGAGGAAAGCAAGAAAACCCTCTACAAGGAGATACAGCAGGCCTACTACAACGCCGTCAATGCCGAAACACAGTACCACAGCAGCCGTACTGCCGACGAAGCGGCACAGGCTTCCTTCCTGCTGATGAAGGAGAAATACGCCAACGGCAAGGCCAACGCCACCGAGTACAACGAATCGCGTACGGCGTGGATGAAAGCCGTGTCCGACCGCCTTCAGGCCAAGTACGACTACCTGTTCCGCACCAAGATACTCGACTTCTACCGCGGCATTCCGCTCACGCTGTAACATCCCCCGAAGCCGACATACGTCTATATAAAAAGAGAGCCGCAGGCGATACTCAACGTACAGCCTGCGGCATTTTAGTCTGTGTTACGATTTCGGAAACTCGATGTCGTGTCTAAAAAAAACTATTTATCGATGCTTTTTATGATAATCAATGCAATTTCATTGTCCTTCTGCTTTTAATTTGACGATACAAAAATAGGGATGCTATATTACATCCCCATTTCCGTTGTGTGATAATATTATGTAGAATCGGTTACAACCGGACAAATCCGCTGCCGGATTATTTCTGTCCGGCAATCAGTGCGGCAGCCTCCAAAGGTTGGTTGGTAGTGATATAATCCACTCCCAGCGTTATCATCTTCTGCATCTCCTTCACATTGTCTACGGTCCAGACATTCACCTTCATACCCAAGTCGTGCGCTTCCTTCACCCATTCCGGATGTTTCTTAAAAACCTTGTAGTAATAATCGATACCTGTCAGTCCCTTTTCCTTCACCCCCTTGGGAGCGATGTCACCATTCAGGTAAGCGATTTCCGAACCCGGAGCGAGGCGTGCAAGCTGTTCGCACACGTTCATGCTGAACGAGATATATTCCACCTGTTTCTCCATGCCGTATTCCTTCACCATCTTGACAACCGACTCGGCAATCTGATCTTCCTGTGCCTTGGTCTTGTGAGGCTTGATTTCGAGAATCAGCTGCACGTCGGGCAACTTCTTTCCTGCCTCCAGATAGTCGGCCAGTGTAGGCAACGTCTCGCCGTTCTTCAGTTTCAAGTCCTTCAGCTTGCTGTACGCCGTTTCGCCGATCGTCAGTCCCTCAATCACATCATCGTGGTTCACCACCACTACCCCGTCGGCCGTGAGCTGCACATCAAATTCAGAGCCATACACCTTTGCCTCCGCAGCCTTGTTCAGTGCTGTGACAGAGTTTTGTGCCGAACCCTCCGCTTTCCAGAATCCGCGGTGAGCAATCACCTGTGTCTGAGCCTGTGCCGCCAGTGCAAGGAACGCACAGGCACAAGCCATCAGTAAATTTCTTGTTTTCATAATCATCGTTATTTATTTTCAGTTTGTTTATCAGAACGCCTATCTCAAACCCGATCTGAACCATCAGCAATCCTGACAACACCGGCAGGAGCACCCAAAAACAGCGTTCCCAATCTGATGCGACAAAAGTAAAAGCCGGATATTACATTCACATAACTGCGATGTAAAGATAGCGTGTAATTTATATGAAGAAACTATTTCAAATTCAAACAAAACCTATATTCTCCCGTTCCGGAATGTACCATGCGGGGAAAACCAAAGCACAACATTTTAACCTGCCGTATCTGTCTATGTCAGCGGGAAAACAAGTGGTAAAAGCAGACAAAGCGCTGCAAAAAGCTGCAAAGAAATAAATACGGCTGCATCAAAACTCCATTTCAATTAAGACGGACTTTATAGCTGAACCTTGAAAACCTGTAATGATAAAAAGAAAGAGCCGTATCATCACTCACACATAGAGCTTGATACGACTCCTTCCAATCTTATCGTTTCAACTTATAGCCTTCCAAAGCGTTCCTTCCTTTCATGAGGATCCGCTTTCATCGATTCGTTAGTCCGTCCGGACTTTCCGGCTACGATCAACGATCGTACTGAGGCATATCCGGATTGAAGTCGAGAACAGTCTGCGGAACCGGCATGATATAGCGCGGATCGTTGGCAGGCAATGTCCAAGTTTCACCGTTGGCACTGTGAACAATATCCTTGCGGAACCAGTCCTCACGGTTCAGGCGTTTCAAGTCGATCAGACGAGGAGCTCCCTGCAGGGCAAACTCACGACGACGTTCGTCGATCACCAAGCGCAATGCTTCCGTACGATTAGGAGCATCGGTAGCCTCTACATAATGTACATTGTTCTTAATACGAGCATCACGCAACTTGTCGAGCAACTGCAATGCACGGCTGATAGAACCGATACGTGCTTCACATTCGGCAGCAATCAGATAAATTTCCGGAGTCGTAAATCCGGCATTCTGATTGATATAAGGAGCATACGTACTGTATCCTTTAAAGTGTTCCGGTTCCGAAGAAGGATTCATGGTAAAGTTAGCCTCGTCGGTAGCAAAGAACAGACTCAGACGCATATCTTCTCCGTCAGGAGCCAGATGACTCTTGAATGTTTCGAGCAAATCTTTGCTGGCAACGACAGCACGGTAGAAACCAGAACCAGCTCCGCCCAAGTTACGCATAAAGATGTTTTCTACATTGCTTACATCTTCCGGGAAGGTTTCGTCCGGATTGGAAGCCAATACGATACGTCCGAAGGTGCTGTATGTAGTAGTGTAGGGCTTCATGTCCAGCAACTGGTCGTTCAGTTTCAGCGCTTCGTTGGCATTGGTCAGCGCATTCTCATAATCGCCCATGTAGAGGAACATACGTGCCTGAAACGCATAACCGATGGTCCGGTTAGGATGATATACGTTGGTAGCAACTTCCGGCAAGAGCGGAGTGGCAGTCTTCAGGTCAGACATAATCTGATTATACACTTCTGCCACCGTATTGCGCACGTACGAAGCTCCGTCGCCTACCTCTTCACTCAGCAGGATAGGTACTCCGTAATCGGTAGCGGCTGTCGCAGGGTCATAGTGATTACCAAAAATATTGACCAGATTCAGGTACTCGAATGCACGGCCCACCAAAGCTTCGGCATATTTTGCCTCCCGCTGTTCCTTCGTACCGTCGGGCACATTCAGGATGTTGTTGGCTACTGCATTGTATACATAAATATTGGCATAGGCATCATCCCACAAAGGGTCATTGTTTCCCGCAGTGAGCACCTGTCCCGACTTAAACGTATAGAGGTTACGCTCCTGGTCACTGCATCCGGATAAATTGAATTCGGTATATTCAACCAGATTTCCTCCCGAACTAACATTCATGATTTCTCCATCCGAAGTACGGTAAATATCATCGGTCAAGTAACTGAGCACCGTATTCGATGAACTCATCAGGTAACTGCTGTTCAACAGTTTAGAGTAATCCTCGAGCTTCTCGGGGATGGTATATCCTTTCGGCTTGTTTCCTAAAAAATCATCACAACTTTGCAAGGACAAGATACCAAGTCCCAGCAACAGATATTTAGACAGATTCATATTATATCTTAAATTCATGGTTATACATTAAAAATCGAGTGCCACACCAAATGTGTAAGTAGCCGGAATATGCTGTCCTCTGGATGTAGGAGTAGCCACTTCCGGATCGAGGTTCTTCTTATTGGCAGCCCAATAGAAAGCATTCTGGATCTGCAGGCTCAGACGCAATCCCTGAATGTATGCGCTACGCAGCCATTGTCTCGGGAATGTGTAGCCCAGTGTAATATCACGCAACTTGATGTAATCGCCTCGTTCGATATGCTTGTCTGCATACTGCCACAAACCACTACAAGTTTTACCATTTCTGTACTGGAATGCCGGATTCATGTCCGGATCGAGTTCATCACCCGGTTTCTGCCAGAATTTCAGACGGTCGCGATCCATGTTGCTGGCATAGTTCAGTACCGGATACATAGTAAACTGGTAGCTGGATGCTACGTCACGCATTACGTTTCCACCATAGTATACAAACATCATGCTCAAGTCGAAGTTCTTGTAACCGAAACGAGCTGTAAGTGATGAAGAGTAAGGAGCAATGGTTGTTCCTTTGTAAACCAAGTCTTCAGCCTCCAGATCGTTTACCGAATTAATCACGGTACCATCGGCTTTGTAAGCAGTCGGGTTACCTTCGCTGTCGAGTCCGGCATAGCGGATGGCAAAGATAGAGCTCATCGGATAACCTTCACGGTTCTGGTAAGAACCATAGTAGCTATATGCAGAAGTTCCGGAGTCGTCAATCTGTGTCAGCTTGTTCTTGTTGTAGCTGAACATGAAGTCGATGCCGAAGCTGAAGTCACGGGTACGTACAATCTCACTCTGCAAAGAGAGTTCCACACCTCGGTTCACCATAGAACCATAGTTCAGCATCAGTGAAGTCCATCCGAAAGTAGAATCAACCAGTCGGTTACCCAGCAAATCGCTGGTTGCCTTGTTATAAAATTCCAAGCTACCGTTCAAGCGGTTGCCGAACAAGTTGAAATCAACTCCCACGTTCACCAGTTTGGTCTTTTCCCAACGCAGCATCGGGTTAGGAGCACTTACTACGTATGCCTGATATTCATTGGTATAGTAGTTTGTACCGTCATCGGCTACAATCATGTACGGACCTGTATCTTTAGCCACGTTACCGTTGATACCATAAGTCAGACGTCCAGCCAGACGATCCAGCACACCTTTGTTTTCCAAGATGATATGCTGCAAACCGACAGACCACAGAGGCTTGTACTGATATTTAGGATCGGTACCGAACAAGTTAGACTGGTCGATACGGATACTTCCGGTCAAGGTAGTACGGTTGTTGTAGGTGTACGATGCATTTCCATAGAACGACACGTAACGGTTATCATCGTAGGTAAAGCCGTCGGTACCCAGACGGTAAGTACTGAAGTAGAAGCTTCCGCTGGTAGACTGTGTACCACGGATACCCTGTCCCATAGCCAGTTCGTCAATAGCTTTCCAAGAAAGTGAGTTGTCATCGTAACCATATTTATACAACTGAGTAGTCTGATTAACGACCTTACGACGTTCTGCACCGGCTATCACCTGAATGGAGTGCTTTTTCTTGAAATCACGGCTGAAGTTGATCTGCGCACGCAAGGTATACGAATGATCCTTGCCCCAGTACTCGCTCAAGTTACCACCTTCAGGAATGTAATGTGTGGTAGTACCGTCGCTGTTGAGCACCGTAGCGTTGTTGATCATAGACGTTACGCTGTAGTGGTTGATGGAGTTATACTGCTTGGTATAACTGTTGGTCATTTCAGTCTGATAACGGACATCAAAAGTCAACCCTTTGATAATCTTGAACGTTGCTCCCAGGTTGATGTTCCAATACTGCTGTTTATCCTGATAGTGTGCAGTATTTACGCCGTTGACTGGATAGAATGTTTCATCGTACAGTCCCAGTCCGTTCAAACGGTCGATTTCACGCTGCGACTTACCAGTCATGTACCACTGAGCCGGAGAACCATCCTCATTGCGGATCATACGGTACGACGGACCACTATACAGATAACTGTATCCTGAGAAACCGTTATCATAATCTTGCGATACGGTACTGTTCAAGATACCCAAGTCGACATGCAACCATTTAAAGAAATCGAACTGATTCTTGAAGTTGAAACCATAACGATTGGTCTTCTGCTCCTTGGCATGCGGCAAGTTCTGCTGGAAGTTGGCAGAAAGAGCATATTTGTAAATATCCGAACCACCCGAGATAGAAAGGTTATGCTGATGAGTGGTATTGGAACGACGAACAAATTCATCCTTGATCTGGTCGTAACGGTCGCGGTTACGGTATACATCCAACTGACTTTCCAGTTCGCTGTCGCTCAGCTCTCCAGCTTCGTTACGATACAGTAAGTCGTACACCTCGTTGGTAAAGCTCGGGCTGGTAGGATCGTACGTGTTATGATAACAGTTGAACAACACCTTCTGCAAGTCCACCAGTTCCGCACTCGACATCAGGTTCATGTAATCGCGGTCGGGCAGTGGTTCAAACTTGATACTACCATTGTAGCGAACCTTCGGCTTACCCTGTTCTCCGCTGCGGGTAGTGATGACGATGACACCATTGGCAGACTGAGCACCGTAGATAGATGCAGCAGAAGCATCCTTCAACACGGTTACATTGACGATATCGGATGGATTGATGGCATCCAGACTACCTTCGTACGGGATTCCGTCGACTACATAAAGCGGAGTCTTATTGGCATTCAAGGTAGAAATACCACGAATTTCGGGAGTCGATCCGTTGACCTTCATACCGGCCACCATACCTTCCATACGGTCGAGGATGTTGGTCTGGAGCTTATCCTCCATATCTTTCTGATTGACGATGGAGAACGATCCGGCTGCACGTTCTTTTGAGATGGTCTGATAACCGGTTACGATTACCTCGTCTATCAGCTGAGATTCCGGCTCCAGATCAACCGTATATTGTTTTTTTCCACTAACGGTAATTTCCTGACTTACATAACCGATGAACGACACTACAATGGTTTGTCCCTCGCGTACATTGAGCGAGAATTTACCATTCACATCGGTTACAGTACCATTAGACGTTCCTTTTATTATAACATTGGCCCCCACAACCGGTTCATTGTTCTCATCCAACACGGTTCCTTTTATGTACTGAGAAGCCTGCTGTTCTGTCAGGGCAACAGAGCCCATCACCTTTTCGACCTCCGCCTGCATCGGGACAGTTCCCCAACAGGCAGCCAAGGCCAAAAACAATCCGTTTTTCAGTGTTTGTCTTTTGTTTGTTTTCATACTACTATATTATTAGTGCTTCATTTTCGGTTTGGGTTTCAACTCATTGGAGCGCATTGAGTAAGTTTTCTTTCCGTATTTTGGAGCAGAAAGAATGCATGCCGGAACATGCGACTTATCGGTCTGGCGGCGCAACACTTCTTCCAGTACGGCAGCATAACTCTGATGTATCAAGGCATCATCGCGGTCGTATTGATTGTAAGCGATATACTGCAAGTATTCCACACACTTGTTAAACCAGAATTCCGGAATTTTATTTATATTATACGGAGTCAACCGGCAAATAAACTTCAAGCGTTCGATGACCTGCTGCTGATTGACAGTGCTGTCGGCAATCATCGCATCAATCCGTGCGGCAGCCTCTTCGTACTTCTTTTCTCTCAGCTCATCATCTATCAGAATGAACGTGCGGTTGAACGACTTGCCTTCAAAATCGCACAACGAATCAAGAGTAGCCACATCGCCATTCATCGTTTCCTTGCAAAGCTTGGCATCTACCTGATCTTTTCCAAACAACTTGCAATACTGTGCATAGTTATCGGATACTTCCTTGATATACTTGTTGTCCATTCCCGTAATAGTACGGCAATACAGTTTCCAGATATCCGGCTCGGTGAGCTTCGCACCTCCCGCTATCAGTTCGTCGAACGCTTTCTTTACGGCATCCGTCTGATAGATAGTCGCGTTATACTCAATATAATCTTTCAGCAACTGTCTGTCTCTGTTACCTTTCTGATACTCATCGTACAGGTAGAAAGAACGACGGGCAGGCGTCAGGGCACTCTGACCGGTAGCAATAAATTCCTCTGCAGTCTGCCGGCTGCTGCTGAAATGAACAGCCTCGCACGTAGCAGGATCGACAAAAACATACGAAGGATAGAAACGTATCTTGTATTTCTTTGCAAGATCACGTCCTTCGCCATGCTCGGCATCGATTTTCGCATTGACAAAATTCTGATTGTAAAATTCACCGACTTCCGGCTGAGTGAAAACATTCTGTGCCATATTCAGACAGGGGCCACACCACTGTGTGTAAAAATCAATGAAAATCAGTTTATTTTCAGCCTTAGCCTTACTAACAATTTCAGCCCACGAACCGTGGTTAAATTCTATACCAACTGCCCTTGACTTAAGGGGAATACTGCCAATACATATCAGCAGCAAAAATGCAAATGCATGTTTTAAGTTCATAATAGTATCTTAAAAGTTCACTATAAATTTAAATTGATTCATAAATTCATCCCAATCCTGCCCTAATCTATAAAACAGGCTCCGGATGAATAAACAAGCAGTCTAAAGTCTAATCAAGGGAGTAGGATTGAATCCAAAAAGGAAAAGGCTCTATTTGAATGACTTATCGGAGAGCATATCTTTTTTCACGGCGCAAATATATAGTATTATTTTATTTTAATCAATTTTTTATGCAAAAATTCCAAAATAAAAATAACATTTTTCTAATATAATAAGAAAATAAACGACAAATTGAAGTACACAAACCTATATTTTCAACACAAATCAAACCAAAAGCAAGATAAATGCGAAATAAGGTCATAATCACCCAAGAATTAAAAAGACTTTACTTTTGAAAATATTCAAACAACATCTCATAAAATACATTAAAGGAACAAGCCTATTTTCATACCTAATCTACCTACAAAGACCATCAAATGTGCCCTACAAGCCTTTCAATCCAGTATATCAGTCCCGCGACAAGTTTGAAGCAAAAGGAAACATAGAAACGACTTGTCTATACAATTCTTTCTTAGCCGCCAAAAGCATCCCACAAAACCGTATATATTCCATAAATACGAGGGACAAGTGTGAGAGCGATTACTATTTCATAGATCCATTTTCAAATTCAGAAACAAAAACTTTCCCGTCAACTAATTTTGCGTGAAAACGGCAACTCCCTTTGAGACCCATATCGCTGAAAAATACAGTATACCAATCATCCCCTTCTGTCAATATAGATATTACCTTAGATTTATCTTCTGGACCATCCTGCGCACCAGTACGAAAAAGCCAAACTGCGTAGCCGCTACCATCATATTCATATTCATATGCCTTACGCAATTTAGTAAGAATCTCGGGGGAAAAATGTTCTACAACATCTTCAAAATCACCAACCCTATCGCTCCAGAAAACGTATTTGCCATATAGCTCTTGTAAAAAAGCATTCACTTGATTCTGTTCATTAACACTCACGGATTCCGTGGTCTCTTCCATAGACTTTTTGAATGGTGTCTTTTGTAACAAACCGCCACACGATGAAAAGCCTACATAAGCATAAAGAATAAAAACACTAAAAATAATTCTTTTCATAACATCATTTTTCACAGGAACTCTGCAAAGCCGTTCGGCCGCTTCTTCCTCAACCTGACAAACAAAAAGTAGCCGTATTCTCTGCTCCGGTAAAGAATCCGGCTACTTTTTATTACTATCAGAGAGGATAATCCATCCTCCGGCAGTTCCTTACTTTCTTTCTGACAAGGCTTCCGGCTCCACGCAACCGATTCACGCTGTGTACCTGACGTTCGCCCAATTTACTAAAAATCAGAAATAAGAAATGGTACGTGTTTCTATAAATTCAGGTTCTGTCTTGGTAGAGACTCTATCCGCACCATTTTCAGGATAATACATAGTAATCTCCCATGTACGCTTTACCCTACGTTTCGTCCAGTTACCTCGACTGTCCGTTTCAAGATAGGTATAGCGGCATATCTCAACATCGACGCCATCTTCATAGCTGGCCGAAGACTCCATGGTACAAGGATATTTACCGGTTCCTTCATACATATATGTACGTTCCACCGGCATCATCCCATCAAAAAACTTATACCGGACAACCCGTCCGCGACTATCAAATTCATATTCAATGGTACCCTCAATACCCTTTTCATCCACTTCCTTACGCAAGTTACCCTCGCACGTAATCCGGAAAGGACCTATCACATTATCTATCATATAGCGATTCGCTCCTTGATAAATGTACCGGTTTGCTCCATCAGACACCATATTGCCATTTTTGTCGAAGGAAAGAGTCACTTTGCCAGTGGTCACCGTTCGGACATTCCCATACAATCCATGTCCCTGAACGGACGTGAAAGCAGAAGATGCACCAGAAACATTCAATGTAATTTCCGGACAGCTCAAACGTTGCCTTACTCTTTGGTCGGCATTCCTGTTGCCTCTGAAAAATTCCTCCATCGGATCCATGACCTTCGATCCGTCCGTCTGCCTTACATAAGCATCTACACTAAGATTTCCGATACGAAGTTTTCCCTCATGCAGAGGATAAAGCAACAGTTGTCTAAATACAATCGTCTGGTATTCTTTCCCGTTCCGGGTTTCCAATTTCCATTTCTTTTCCCGAAGGCTTACCGGTTTCACCTTGAAATCCTTAAGCAAAATCTGTTGTTGAAGATTTGCCAGACTATCCACCTGTGCGGTAGTATACAGTTTACACTCCAACACCACAGGACTGTTTACGCGAGGAGAACGATTGGATACATTCATCGTTATGAAAGTTTCCGACTTCGGCTCTACACTTACGCCGGAAGAAGAAGGTAGTTTCCCCTCAGGTACCACATGGATAGTAAGTTCCTGCGTACGCAATAACTTTCCCTTTACGACAAGACTGGTAGAAGGAATCACAAACTCTCCGGTTTCGAATGCCTTCAGTACGTAAGTATAAGAGTACTGATAGGTTGGCATAGTTACTTTTCCGGTAGTAGCCGTACTTCGTACCGGACCCATCAAAACCTCAAAGTCTCTCAACGGAGGTTCCCTAAAATACTGTATCTCATCGCTTTGAAGCTTTTCCGATGAAATGACAGCCAGTGTCAACCGGAACTGTGAACCAAACTCCACATACTCTGGTGCAGAGGCTACAAACACGGGATTCTGATAAGCCCATACCTCCTTTGGTAAAAGGAACAACACTAAAAAGAATAGCTTAAAATATAGAAATGTTTTCATTTTATCATCTGATTTTAAATTCGCTGGAATGATTCTCCTGTTTTTTTATACATATGTCCATCATTTCCATCATAAATATCCCCATTGTTGTACGTCAGTCTTGTAGTGATACCTTCCGGATTGATAATCGTATAGTCACCATCCGCAGTCAGACTACCATGCGGATTGGGGTATCCGTCTTTATCGGACAATACGCCTCCAGGTGCCATGTTGATTTTCAATGCAATGGCCAATACGATAGCGATAATCACTAAAATAATGAGTACAAAGACCAGACAAGATGCTAAAATGACAATGGAAACAGAACCCAATATATATAGCAAACTGGCTGCCAATGCTGCCAAGAAACGTTTCTTGGCAATCAGCTGGATCAAGATGATACAAACCTGAATAACCTGACAAACGCCTATAATCAGATAAATATAGGTAGGGTCGTAACCTCCAATTCCACAAATAACCAATGCGATAATCCCCGCCAGCCAGGTATACAATCCAAACTTCAGACTGACAGAAGTGTGCGCTGTATTTGCTATATCCTTCATGGTCATGAGGAAGAATACAAGCAAGTTGATAAGCACATAAATGAAAAAAATAAAATTCAAGATGACAAACCACCACGAGTGTACAATGGAAGGCATAAAGAACCATAAGGAATTACTTCCCATCTGCATGACATAGAAAAGGATTGTACCTGAAGTAATCGCCAGCAAAATCCCGTTTATCCAAGCCCATCGGGTATCTCCACTACCATTTGCAGCCCGAATATTAAGGGTAAGATGACGTATGAATTTACATTCAAACCACATCAGCAAGGTCAGTCCGCAAATCAGATAAACCATCCAACGGTATCCATCTCCTTCCCAGTCCAGAAGCTTGTACCACTGTTTCGCCTGAGCAGCAGGAGCTTTCTTCGACATGGTACTTTCTGCTGCCGTCAGGTATTTGGCTTGCAAGTATCCACTCGTACCATTATAGTCTACACGTACCCAGTCTGATTTTTCAGAAATTGTACTTAAATCAGCCGAACACTCTACTATATCTCCATTATTCAGTTTTAAAAGTATGGCCGATGCTGTTGAAGGTTCACTTCTTAAATTTAAGGTAGAACTCACATTCACTTTATATGGGTATCCCCAGAAAGGCAAGGATACAACTAAAGCTATCAGGATAAAAAATAATCTTTTCATACAATTCAGTCTTCGTAAGAGAAATCAAAAGGAAGGAAAAAAGTAATAACAAAAAGCAAGGCCATAAATCCGATTTTGAGAATCCATTTGATAAGCAAAATGAACAAAATAAGCCAGATGACAGCAAATATCAGCATAATAATAGGATGATCGGACATCCATTCTGATGCCGACAGAGGCAAAACGAAAAGTGTTTCCATAGCAAAAAAAGTGGCCTTACAGTTTCTTTCCAGCCTTTAATAAAAACATGAGGCGTGAAACTGCAATGCTATATTCTCGTTTCAGACCAGTTTTTAAGTCTACATTCTTTACACGACAAGCATATCGCCCCCTAAAAAACATTCAAGAAAAATAATTACAAATATAATGTATTTCATTTATTATTTACAACAATTAGAGGGTTAAAATAAAAATTCCCGTCCGCCAACTCGGATACATTACTATTTGATATTTTTATTTTCCATATGAATATTATATCCAAGGAACTCACTTATAGATTTTATTTTCGCTATATAGGTATATTTGTTCTCATATAGATTTGGAGTTCGTCTCATTTCGATTTGATTTTGATTATCGAATTGTAACACGACATAATATGGTGCATGTGTTGGTTTAAAACCATATTTTTCCAATGCTTCTTTTGTCCAAATCTGAAAACTCCCTTTACTCTTCAACTTAAATAGTTTACAGTTAGCACCTCCATTATGTAAAAGTACATATTGTATACGCTCAAATCCAGGCATTACAAGGAGAGAGCCTTTTGAATCTCCCGCTCTTAAGTAACATATACCTGTTTCTATCATCTTGTTATACAAATCAAGTCTTGCATGATTGACAAGAACTGTCGGTTCATTAGGATTGACTGCCATTTTTGCTAATAAGTCTGTAGCAATATTTGTATCTGAAATTGCCTGTCTACGTCTAATACCCAAATCAAGAAAATCGGAACTTTGGTCTATACCGACAAATGTACGTCCTGTGAGATTAGCTGCAATACCAGTTGTACAGCTACCAGCAAAAGGATCAAGTATTGATTCCCCAGGAAGAGTAGATGCCATGATTGTTCGATATAATAATTGCAACGGCTTTTGTGTAGGATGTTTACCATACATTTTTTCCCACTGCCCTGCAGCTGATATTGTCCATACATCTTGCATTGGCTTTCCGTAATTCATAAGGGACATCAATTCTTTATTAAAATAATGGTTTGCGGTTTTATCCTTGCTCGCCCAAATAATATATTCGGCAGAAAAATCAAAACGCTTATCTGTCAACGAATGAGGTGGATCCGGTTTGTGCCAAACAATAAAATTCAATATATTATAGCCAAGAAAGTCCATACAATTAGCTACTGAAAATATATTATGATATGTACCAGACACCCAAATAGTACCATCATCCTTCAGACATCTTTTACACGCCATTAACCATGAAAGATTAAATTTATCTTTCTCATCTGAAGAACGCACCTTATCCCACTCCCCTTTATCAAACTTTATATACTTGCCATTTATATTAACCTTCCCGTTGCCTGTAGAGAGAAAATACGGTGGATCAGCAAATATCATATCAAACTGATTGTCAAGTTGTGACATTATATTAATAGAATCGCCACAATACAAACTAAAATCAGAGAATGACGTAGTATTATATTCAGTAAGTATCATATAAATAAACGCTGATAACAAGAATAATCACGAACACTATTACGCTGCGATAGATACCATTTAAAATTATCCGTCATAATCAAATTGTCCAGATATTCATTGTGGGTAATAGCACGAATAAATTGACCGTATTCTGTACGAAGATTGCCTGGCATAAGAACATGACCCTCCATATCGAATGCCAGGTAGTAAGCGTCAAATAATTTATGATGATTCTGACAAAGCCATAAACCATTCTCACCACTTATTGCATGGTCGAACTTTCTATCATCGTTAAAATGATTATCACGCGCTATCTCAGCTACGCCCCATATATGGGCCCCTTGGATAATTTCAGGTATTTCACATCCACACAAGACACAACGTTTTCGACCAAGCCTTTGCAACAAGTTACGTTGATATATAGGTGAGCGAAATTCATTATTTTTTGCTAAACTAATAAATTTCCTTTTTTCCAAAGTAATAGATGTATCATAGATAGAAATATTACCTATAGCATTTATCGTATTCAAAGATGACTGAGGTAGACGAGTAAGATCTCGCTCACAAATATTATACAAATCTATAGGTCTATCTGTAATGGCCGCCGCAGCTATAGCTAAAAGAGTAGATTCGTATTTACTTGCTCCATATGTCTTTGCGTAAATTTGGACTTTATCGGATGTCTTTGAAATAAAAGAAGAATTATTAGATCTATTAGTTTCTCGATTATCATTTCTTTCATCTATCAATTCATCAATACTTTCAAACGCATTGATATCAGCCGGATAATACCTGAGAATATTCAGAAAAACAACTCCTGCCGTCTTTAACAAACGGAAATAAAACAAATGATAATCAGTAAAATAATTACCACGATGGGGCATAAAGTAATAATACAGTTTCTTATTGGGATAACAGTCTGCATAATACAAGTTAATCGCAGTAGGAATACTCTGCACACTTTGATTACGCCCTTCAACTAACACCTCTGAAAGAGAAACAAAACTCTTTATGCCTCCATACTCAATAATAACCAATCTTCCCCTATTATAAGCCGATGTATCACGAATCACACTAAATCTCTCTTGCCCGGTAACTCTGACACAAATATCTTTAAGAATTTCATGAGTCAGAATCCTATCATAAAGACCTGGGGTCTTTTGGGCATCGGGGCGATAAGTTATTATTGCTTCCATTTATCAATAGTTTTTAATTAAAACCTCGTGACGATTGTTGTACCTTCCTTGAGTTGTAGCTACATCCACCATATGATATTTATTTTTATTAGTCCACTCAATAATTTCTGTATTTGTGAATTCTCCTACCTCAACAACATATGACAACATAAATTTCGCTTCATGTTCATTTACAGTATCAAGGAATTTACATAATTTCCGTTCATGAGCTAAAGTCCATCCTTCAAACCCTCGTTTCCCATCATTATACACCCCTAAAGTCGAACGATATGGTGGATCTGCATAGATAAAAGTTTGTGGTGTCAATTGTATGTCAAGAAACTCAAAATTTGAGTTCATGAACTCCACATTCTTAGCTTGCAAACTTCTTGTAAATGCTATGAATTTCGAGAGAAGATTCTCATTAAACCAACGAGACCCAGCCGGATTATTGAATCCCCAATTAGTGTTAAATCTTATCTGTTGTTGGAATCCGTAAAGTATAAGGGTATATAGCATACGAGGGTCACGTTTCGCTACAGGAATACTATTATACTTTTCACGCAATTCAAGGAAACCATCTTTATTATCAGGTGAAAGATTATATTTTTTTATTTGCCTTTCTATATACTGTAAGTATGAACAAGGATCGGTATAAAAAGAGCGTATAAGCCCTTCTACAAAAGGATTAATATCATTGTAAATGATTTTTTTTGCATCAATATTTATTCCGACATTAAATCCCCCACCAAATGCATCGACAAAAGTATCAATACCTTTTTGAGGTAACTGGCTCTTTATGAACCCTACCATTTTAGATTTGCTGCCAGTATAATTCAATGGTGATTCTATGACAACTCTGTCTGTCGGCTTTTTTTCTATAAAAAACAAATATTCAAAATGCCCATTTGCCCCTTGACACTTAAAATTATTATATTTTTTATAGTCAATCACTTCACAGACATAGCTATCCTCTATCCCATAACGCTTCATAGTGGTTTCGATAAAGTCCTTCGACATAAAACCATCATTATTATAACTAAAAATTATATATTTAGCCTTTGTTTCAGCAATTATTTTATCAAATAAAACATGGGCATAATAATTTTTTGACCATTGCGAACGCATGGGAGTCGTTGGACGAGAACCAGTAACCTTACTTATTGTAGGATTATCATTCAACACCAATGTCTCCAATAAATGATATTGAGTTCCATACTGGTTTTGAGTATAGGGTGGATCAAGATACAATATGTCACAATCAATCTCTGATATAATATCTTCTATTTTTGAATTTAGAACTTTCACATCTGCAGCAATACCTGGTGAAGCATCTATTTTGTTAAACACAATAGGTTTAAGTGCTCTTTTATCCCAATGTTTTAAAAAAGCCCCATAAACACCAGCCGTATTTGATACATCTGAAACAGATTCTAACAGACATGCCAACAAATAAGAATACTCATTATCAGTAATCTTTTCTGTTTCATACCATTCCTCTATTTTCTCCCTAAAAAAATCTATCCGTCCTGCATTTTCTTTTGAAAAATACATTCGCTCTGAAGCACCAGGAGAATAATTTTGATAAATGAAGCCCTCTTTAAATCCCTTATCTGTGTTCAAAAAATTAAACGGATCAAAACCTAACTTGCTAAAGGTACATCCATTCGCTATCAGTCTTGCATGTGTAAAAACGGAAGCACATTTCAAAGAATCGTTAATAATAATTTGCTTATATATATTTTTTACAGAATCGGCAACAGATCCCATACCACAAAAACCATCGCAAAAAATTAATTCGCTTTGCAATAATCCTTTATTTCTGAGCAAATCCATAATCTGACTTGCAAGGGAATCTTTACTTCCTAAATATCTCATATATTTTATCCTGATTAACCAATTATATTTATGGATTCGTATATAAAAGTAATTTTCTTTATTCTGTCTTTACATCTTTTTAGTCATGTACTTCATTGCTTATTTATCAGTTCTTGCACGTCAACATCTAATAAACTTGCAATTTTTACAAGAGTTATTAAATCGGGCTGTGCAACATTAGAACACCATTTAGAAACCGTAGATGGATTCTTACCCAATTGCCCCGCTAACCACTTGCCTGTCTTCTTCTTTTCAACAAGAACTAATTTAAGTCTATTTATATCCTCCATAAAATCACAATATTGAATATAACGCAAATATATTGCTTTCATTTGATGTGATAAAATATTTTTTGAAAAGATTCAAGTCTTATTAACCGACTTTGGAAGAAGAGATTACAAAGAGACTATAAATATTTTATATCAAACAGATTTTAAATCAACTTTTGGACCCATTAAAAGCTAAAAGATATTAGTATCAAAAGAAGTATTTTAATGCAAGAATTCCCGTCCACGTTCTCCCCAAAATCATCAAAACGTTTTAGGGAAAACGTGGGCAGGAATTCTTGTTTTCTGTACAAAAAATAAAACCTTTTATACTAATATTCATGAAATATCGTAGTATGTGACAGGCGGTTTCAGAGTGAAATACCGCGTTTCAGCTCGTCTTCTACCACCGCCATCATGCCCTCTACCTGAGCCAGCGCCAACATGCGACCGTGGAACGAGTAACCGGGATTATAGCCCTTGTCCTCATCGCCCAGCATCATGCGACCGTGGTCCACACGCATGGGGAGTCCCGGACGCTCCTGCTCGAAGATACGGATCAGGTCGATGAGATGACCGCGTCCCGACAAGTGCGAACTCTCGATGAAGTTGCCTCCCGGCATGGCAGCCGTACTGCGCAGGTGTACGAAATGGGTACGCTTGGCAAACTTCCTTGCCAGCTCGCGCGTATCGTTGTGCTCGCCTGCACTGAGCGAACCCGCACAGAACGTCAGACCGTTATGCGGATTGTCTACCGCACGGAGGAACCAGTCGATATCCTCCTCGTTGGTCACGATACGCGGCAGTCCCAATATCTGGAAAGGAGGGTCGTCGGGATGCACGCACATGTTCACGCCGTACTCCTCGCACACCGGCATCACCGCCGAGAGGAAGTAACGCATGTTCTCGCGCAGCGCATCGCGGTCGATGCTGTCGTACAGCGACAGCAGACGCTTGAAGATAGCCACCGGATTCTTGTCGCCCTCACGGATATTGCCGTTCACGAAGCCCTGCGTCTTCACGATGATAGCGTCCACCAGCTCGTCCTTTTCCGCCTCGGTAATCACCTTGTCCAGCTCTGCCACCTTGCGCAGCTCCTCCTCCGTGTAGTCCTTCTCGGCACCCGCGCGTTGCAGGATGCGCGTATCGAAATAAGCAAAGCGCACCCGGTCGTAGTACAGCGAACTGCTGCCGTCCGCCCACGGATGATGCAAGTCGGTACGCACCCAGTCTATCACCGGCATGAAATTGTAGCACACGGTCTTAACCCCGCACTTGCCCAGATTGGCAAGGCTCACCTTGTAATTCTCAATCAACTGATCGCGTTCCGGTCCCGCATACTTGATAGCCTCGCACACCGGAAGGCTCTCTACCACCGACCATCGCATACCGTACGACTCGATGTACTGCTTCAGGTCGTTTATTGCCTCTACCGTCCAGATTTCTCCGTTCGGCACTTCGTGAAGGGCGGTTACGATGCCCTCCACTCCTATCTGTCGGAGCATGGAAAGTGTGATCTTGTCTTTCTTTCCAAACCATCTCCATGTTTTTTCCATCATAATGTTCTGTATGTTTTATACCCCACTAAAAGCACTGAATCCACCATCCACAGCCAGAACAGCTCCGGTAATGAAACTTGCCGCATCGCTGCACAGGAACTGCACCGCTCCGTTCAGCTCGGAGATGTCGCCGAAACGTTTCATCGGTGTCTTGGCAATCACCTTCCGACTGCGTTCCGTCAGCGAGCCGTCGGGATTGAGAAGGATGGCACGGTTCTGGTTGCCGATGAAGAATCCCGGTGCGATGGCGTTCACACGGATCTTTTCGCTGAACTTGATCGCCATTTCCTGCGCCATCCAGCGGGTGAAGTTCTCTACCGCACTCTTCGCCATGGAGTAGCCCGGCACACGCGTAATCGACTCATAGGCTGCCATCGACGATACGTTGACGATGGCTCCGTACTGCTGGCGTGCCATGATTTCGCCGAATACCAGACAAGGATATACCGTACCGTTCAGGTTCAGGTCGACCACCTTGTCGAGGTCTTCCACCTTCATGTCGAAAATGTTCTGGTCGACGGTAAGTGTACCTCCGGGGATGTTTCCTCCGGCTGCGTTGACCAGAATATCGATGCGTCCCCACTGCGAAAGTACCTGATCCTTCACGGCTTGCAGGCTGCGGATGTCGAGCACGTTGCACACCGTACCCGCTACCTCGCTGCTCACCGCACGAAGGCGTTCCAGTGCCGCATCCACACGCTCCTGATGCGCTCCTATGATAATGACTCTGGCTCCTGCACGCAGGAAACCTTCGGCGATGTTGCTACCCAATACACCGGATCCGCCCGTAACGACGGCTACCTTTCCGGCGATGCTAAACTGTTCGTTCATAAGCTGAATTGTTTTTCGATTGTCTGCTGCAAAAATAGCGTGAATTTACGGACCGAATGATGCGTATTTTTGCAAGAGTTTTGCGTATTTTTGCAGACAACCTTTTCCCCGACGTCATGAAAAAGATTCTGAACGAACGCATTGCCATCTCCAGCTCGAACCCGATACGGGCGCGCTTTTACGATTACCGCGGATTTACGTATCCGTGGCACTTCCACAGCGAGTACGAACTGATGTTCGTGGAACAGGGGTACGGCAAGTGTCTGGTGGGCGACAGCATCATCGACTACCGGGCGGGCGACCTGATTTTCTTCGGGTCGGGACTGCCGCACTGCATGCAGAACTGTCCCGAGGCGGAGGAGAACGAGGCGTATCACGTGTGCGGGGTGAACATCCAGCTGGAGAAGGACTTCATGCAGTATTCGTTTTCGCACTACACGCAGTTTGCCTCCATCCGTTCGCTGCTGGAGAAGGCACACCGCGGCATCCGTTTCCCGCTTGCCGGAAGAAGCGAGATAGCCGAGTGCCTGAAGCGTATTCCCGTAGCGCACGGGGTGGAACAGATGATCGAGATTCTGAGGCTGCTGCAAGCTCTCTCGGCTTTCCCGCGCAAGCTGTTTGCTGCCTCGCCCAACTACCTCCCCGACCCGTCGGTGTTCGGCGACAAGAAGATAGAAAAAATCATCGCCTACCTGAACAAGCGTTACACACAGCCCGTCAGCCTGAGTGAGATTGCATCGTACACCGCCATGAACGAGGCGGCTTTCTGCCGGTATTTCAAGCAGGAAACGGGCAAGACGTTCAAGCAGTACATCCTCGACATGCGCATCGGTTATGCCTGCAAGCTGCTCGCTGCCGGACGGATGAACGTATCGCAGATCAGTCTGGAATGCGGATTCGAGTCGACGGCGCACTTCAACCGTATCTTTAAGCGGCTCACCGGCATGGCTCCTACTTCATACCGCGAGAGTATCTTGTAAACAAACCTTACGTAAGCGTTAAACCCTCTTAAAAAGCGAGGCCTATAAGGTCACAAGTTATTCATCAATTTTCTACCTTTGCCGCCAGAATAACAACAAGGACATCACAAAAATCATGAAAACAATCATTCTTGTCAATACGGTTCGCTACATCAACAAAATCCACGATTTCCATACGTGGGGAGCTGCTGCATTGATTTGATTTTACCCTCCTACATGTCTTTTTCCGTTGTTTATATCCATTCAGTAAAAATCTAATAAACATTTTATTTGTATGAGCAAAACAAGCAGGCTCATAGTGCTGTGTAGTGCAGTACTATGCAGCCAGTATCTGTGTGCCCAGTCGCGTACGATGGGCATAGAAGAGATGTTCCGTCTGGCCGACGAGAACAGCAAGAGTATCCAGACTTACCGCACCGGAAAGGAAGTTGCCGACGAGAACCTGAAAGCTGCCAAAGCACAGCGGTTGCCCGACATCAGTGCGTCGCTTTCGGGCAGCTACTGGGGCAACGGCAAACTGTGGGATCGTGATTTCAGCAATGCCACCAAGATAGACATGCCGCACTGGGGCAATAACTTCGCCCTCGAGGCTCAGCAGGTGGTGTATGCCGGTGGTGCCATCAGCAGTGGTATCGAGCTGGCGGAGCTGGAAAAGCAACTGGCGGAGATGGACTGGCAGAAGAATCGTCAGGATATCCGCTTCCTGCTCGTGGGACATTACCTGAATCTGTATAAGCTGCATAACCAGATCGAGGTGCTGCATAAGAATCTGGAGCTGACCGACCAGTTGATTGCCAACATGCAGGCGCGACTGGAAGAGGGTACGGCGCTGGAGAACGACATCACACGCTACGAACTGCAACGGGAAACGCTCCGTCTGCAACTGGCGAAGGTGGAGGATGCCTGCAAGATAGCCAATCATCAGCTGGTCATCACCCTGCATTTGCCCGAAGGGACGGTGGTTCAGCCCGATACAACACTGAACGACAGTCAGATTCAGACGCTGAGTGAAGCCAACTGGCAGGAGCTGGCAGCGCAGAACAACCTCAACTTGCAGCAGGCGGAAACGGGCATCAAGATCAACCGCCAGCGGGTGAAGATGGAGCGTTCGGAGCGGTTGCCGAAAATCTCGCTCGTGGCAGCCGAACATCTGGACGGACCGATCACCATCGAGGTGCCCGTGCTCGACAATAATTTCAATTACTGGTATGTGGGCGTAGGCGTGAAGTACAATATCTCGTCACTCTTCAAGAACAACCGGAAGCTGAAGGCGGCTCGCCTCAACGTACGGAAGGCTCAGGAAACGTACGAACTGGCACAGGAGCAAACCAATCATGCGGTGCAGGAGAGTTACGTGAATTTCCTCACGTCGTTTACCGACTTACGCACGCAGCAGAAGAGCGTGGAGCTTGCCGACCAGAACTACAGCGTGACGAGCAACCGTTACCAGAACGATCTGGCGCTGCTGACGGATATGCTGGATGCCAGCAACATGAAGCTCAGTGCTGACCTGGGGCTGGTGAACGCTCGCATCAACGTGATTTACAATTATTATAAGATGAAATATATTACTCATACGTTATAACAAACCTACCATTATGGCTACAAGAAAAGTTCAAAAACTCATTTACAATACCGTTATCATCTGCCTGCTGGCAGTGGCACTTATCTATGTGTGTTCACGCTTCTTTCATCCGGGCGTGGAATATACCGACAATGCTCAGGTGAAACAGCATATCACGCCCGTCAATACGCGTGTGCAGGGATTCATCAAGCAGATTTGTTTCGAAGAGTATCAGCCGGTACACAAGGGCGATACGCTGGTCATCATCGAGGACAGCGAGTTCAAGCTGCGACTGGCTCAGGCGGAGGCTGATCTTGCCAACGCGCTGTCGGGTCAGCAGGCTACCAGCATGGGCATCGCTACTACGCAGAACAACCTGCGGGTGAACGATGCGGGTATCGAGGAGGCACGTGTGCAGATGGAGAATGCCAAGCGCGACTACGAGCGTTACCAGAAGCTGTTGCAGCAGAAAGCAGTCACCCGTCAGCAGTTCGATAATGTGAAGACGGCATACGAAGCCAGCAAGGCGCGCTACGATCAGGTATGCCGTGCCAAGCATTCTACCTCGCTGACCAAGAGCGAGCAGACCCACCGACTGGGACAGAACGAGGCTGGGGTACGTCTGGCACAGGCTGCCGTCGAACTGGCTCAGCTGAACTTAGGCTATACGGTCATCGTGGCTACCTGCGACGGCGTGACGGGACGGAAAGACATCCACGAAGGTCAGCTGGTGCAACCGGGACAGACCATGGTGGACATCGTAGACAGCAGCGATCTGTGGGTGATTGCCAACTATCGTGAGACGCAGCTTCCCAACATCAAGGAGGGCTACGAGGTAACGCTTACCGCCGATGCCGTGCCGGGCGTGACCTACACGGGTGTGGTGGAATCGATTTCCGACGCTACCGGAGCGGCTTTCTCCCTCATCCCGCAGGACAATGCTACGGGCAACTTCGTGAAGGTGGAACAGCGTGTGCCGGTGCGCATCAGCCTGAAGGGAAACAGTGCCGACAAGCTGAAACTGCTGCGTGCCGGATTCAATGTGGAATGTAAAGTGAAATACTGATATGGGAGCACCTGTACTGAACGGTCCGTTTACGATGCCGATGTTCCGCAACTTCGTGCCTCGTAAGCTGCAACCGTGGCTTTATATCTTTCTGGCCGTCAGCTTCCAGCTCTCGGGCGGGCTGTACATGGCCAACCTGAGTCACATGGTGAGTGAAACGTCGCTCATGCGCGAGGATCTTCAGATGTGTCTGTACTGCAACCTGGCGGGGATGGCGGTGTACTTCCCCATCCTCTTCCGCATGAAGTTCCGCTTTACCAACAAGACGCTGCTCACGGCGGCTGCCTTAGGGGTTATCGTGTGCAACCTCATCGCGCCGTACACCACCTTTCTGCCGCTGCTCTGGACGCTCTGCTTCATCGAGGGGATCTGCAAGATTCAGGGTACCTTCGAGACGATGTCGACCATCCAGCTGTGGATGACACCCAAGCGTGATTTTACCGTGTTCTTTCCGCTGCTGCACATCATCATCTTAGGCAGCATGCAGGTGTCGAGCATCCTTGCCACTTACTTCGGATATTACCTGCACTGGAGCTACATGCACTGGTTCATGGCGGGCATCATGCTGGTGGACCTGCTCATCGTGCAGGGCTGTACGCGGCATTTCCGCATCGTCAAGAAGTTCCCGCTGTTCGGTGTCGACTGGCTGGGAGCGATTCTCTGGGCACTCCTGCTGCTGGAAATCGCCTACTTCTTCGACTACGGTGAGTTTTACGACTGGTGGAACAGTCCGGTGATGCAGGGACTTGCCGTTGTCATCGTCATAACCTTAGGGTTCTGCGTGGGACGAATGCTGCACATCCATCATCCTTACATCGAACCGGAGATGTGGGGCTACCGTCGCCTGTTGCCCATCCTCATCCTCATTACGCTGGTGGAAGCCTTTCTTGCCACCGAGCATGTGCTGGAGGGCGTGTTCCACAGCAGCGTGATGCACTACGAAGAGATGGTTGCCATGCAGCTCGACTGGCCCATGCTGGTGGGCGTCGTAGCGGGAAGCCTCTTCGCCTACTGGTGGATGCACGTCCGTCAGCTCAGTTACCTGCGCCTCATCACCGTAGGCATTGCCTCGCTGACATGCTACCTGCTCACGTTCTACTTCGTCCTCTCCGCCGACATCCATATCTCACAGCTCTTCCTGCCTACGCTGTGCCGCGGATTCGCCTACGCCATCCTGAGTGCTACCTTCATGGTGTGTCTGGAAGAGATCATGACCTTCCGCCACTTCTTTCAGGCGCTGAGCGTATTCAACATGCTGCACATGGTGGTGGGCGGAGTCATGGGAGGTGCCCTGTACGGTCGCTGGCTGTCGTACTACGTATCCGACAACATGGCGCGCTACGGAGCCGCTGTCGACCGGGTGGCATTCAGCAGTCAGCCGTTCGCCCTCGACCACTTCATCGAGCAATTCGTGTCGCAGATGATGGAAGTGAGCATCCGTCAGATTTACGGCTGGACCCTCTACGCCTGCGTCTTCCTGCTGTTGCTCTTCCTGCTCTACGATGCGCCCGTACGCCGTGAGCTGAAGCTCATGCCGAGCTGGAGAAGCCTGCGCAAGGAGGCTGCACAGATGTTCAGCAAGGGTAAACCGAAAGGAAACGCTGTTCCGCCAAAGGAAGAGGCTTAAACGATTTTAGGTTTGAGAAGTTCAACCAAATCCAAAACAAACGCTGTTTCACCAAAGGAAGAGGCTTAAACGGATTTGAGTTTAGGAAACTCCTCGGTTGAAATCCCTGCATAATCAGCAATAATCAGTAATAATATATTAATGAGTATTGCAGATTGGTAGATCCGCCCGGACAGCAACCGTCCAATGATAAACATGAGGCCGTCTCAAAATAGAATTGTAAAAGTAAAAATCTAATAGATTGCAACTTAGAAGTAAAAAATCTCCTACTTTTAGTCTTGTAATTAAAGAAAGACAAAGACTAAAGTAGGAGATTTTTATGTTGTAACTTATAGATTATAAGTAAGCCTGTCTCAGCTTTTCATTTTGATGCAGCCTCTACCCCATCACATCACTTTCCGGTCGTATTGTTCGGCGTGAAATCCTTACCCGTTTCGTTGTACGCCCCAGGCATCCACTGCAAGCCGTTTTCCACCTCCTTGCGGAAGAACCTCGTGCCGGGAGTCATGTATCTGTACATCTCGTTGTAATACTCACGAGGCTGCTGGGTGAAATGATAATACCAATCGTAGAACTGATACGTTTCCGAAATATTGAAGATAGGCTCGCCCGAGGGCAAGTGGCTCTTCGACGAATGCAGGTACATGTCGTTGTCGCGTTTCGACACCGGATACATCACACTCTCCTTGCGGGCAACAAACAGATGGTCGTCCTTGTAGTTTCCTTCGGGAAGAGCCTTCGACTGCAACAGGTTGACCAGATCCCGCCGGCAGGCAGAAAAGAGCCAGTCCACTGCCTCGTAACCGCCGCCACCGGCTTTCTTCTTCACCAGCACCATGACATGGTTGAAACCGTGCTGCATCACCCCGCTGTTGGCAGCCGTGGCGTAGTCTATCATCGTAATCCCGTTGTCGACCGCCGCCGCATACTGGCAGTACCCCATCTTCACCGCATTGGCAAGGTAAGGCGTGTTGTACATCAGCGAGCCCGTAGGCCAGTTGTGTTGCTCCTTCAGGTACGAGACTGCCAGACGCTCGCGTATCTGTCCTGCCACCAGCACAACCGTCTTTCCCGGCTGGAGCATGTACCGTGCATCCTTGCCGAGGTGCGTTCCGTACATGTCGTAATAACGATTCTTCCCCTGATAGGTCTTCTGCGCCAGCTTGCCGTCGAAACGGTATACCGGCTGACTGAAACTGGTCACGAACAGGTCCTGCACCAGCGCATTCCCCATCGGCTGCGGCAGTGAGCTTGCTTCGCCGATGATGACGGGATTTGTGGCATCCCACTTCAGCACCCTGCACAGGCCGTAGTTCCGGATGTCTATCGCCTTGTTGGTCGGGTTATAAATCTCGATGACCGTATAGTTGTAGCCCAGCGGATTGAAGTGCAGCATCTCCGAAATCATCAGGTCCGACTCCTTCAGGGGGACATCCATGCTGTAGTAGTACCCCGACTGCATCCGCACCGGATTGGGCGACTTGTCGAGCAGCACGCTGTCGACCGACGCTTCCGAATACGAGGTGCTGGTAGAGTACACCAGCTCCACCTGATTGTATTCGTAGACGGCGGCATCTACCGGGATGCACCACAGGTAGAAGTTCTCCGCCTGCTCCACCTTTGCCGAGTTCACGTTCCAGATACTCACTTCATTGGCAAACCACAGTCCCCCGTTCGAATTCGATGCAGTTCCGGAAGCCTGCACGCCGAAGTCGAATTTCAGCATGCCGTTTTCTTCCACGCCCAAGGTGACATTCGCGTTGCCACGCTTGATGCTCTTGTTCTTCACCTTTATCCGGTTCACGTAGATGGGCATGGCCAGCGTGTTCTGCACGTTCAGGCGGATGATGGTACCCAGCGGATCGAAATTCAGGTTGACGATGGTTCTCCGTCCCTGCGTCGACACCGGCGCATACCTGCTGTACAGCGGCGTGGTGAGCTGCGACAAGTTCTTCGCCATGTTTCCGCTTCCAGCCGAGAAGTAGCGGTCGGTATTCACCCGCGAGCTGTAACGGTTCACTCCGAAAAAGCGCTGCGCGTCACTGCGTTCCGCCGTTTCGAGCAAGGCACACGCCTTCCATCCCGTACCCGTGAGCCGTCCTTCCCTCAGCCGGATGTAAGGGTCGGGAATCTCCACCGAATACGCGCCCGAGGCATCCTTCACGATATGCCCTTCCAGCGTGGCATAGGTGCGCGACCGCACGTCGTCGCCGTTTTGCAGACACACGTGGATGAACACGTCGCGCATGTTGTCGTAGTCGAAATGAATCTCCTTCGCCTCGTTCTCCCTCAGGCTTCGGGAAACGGTTTCCGTTCCGGCATCCACCACGCTGGCCTGCTGCGGCAGCGCGATACGGAAGCCCACGTCGAGCACCTCGCCCGTATAGTCCTCGGTCGATACAACATCCGCCGGCACCTCCGACTGTCTTCCGTCATCCGCCGGCACCTCATCACGACAGGCGACACTGCCCAGCATCAGCACGGCACACAGCGGCACGACTTTCCATATTGACAATTTCATATCTCTATATTATCTCTTTTTACATCCTACAAAAAAACACCTGTACGTTACAAGCTGCCCCCGTTCTTCCAGTCGTTCAGGCTCTGCACCACCACCAGAATATCGTTGCTGATACGGAGGCTGTAATTAGCCACCTTTCCCATCTCCCAGTCGGCCGTCCCCTTCAACGAAGTGGAATATTCCGTTTCCACGCCCGTATTGTCCCTTATCCGGAGCGTCAAGACCGCCGAATCCTGCATCGGCTGCGGTATCATGAGCAGATACGCCCCTGGCAGGTTCATCATCCGGTCCGCGACGGGCACACCCGCCGTACGGTAATCCAGCCGTACCGTAAAGTCACGCTTCACGTCCAGCGCGCTCCACACCTCTGCCGGTTGCGCCCCGATGCGCAGATTCGCCTTCGAGAACACTCCCCCGACGGTGATGCTCGTCACCACCCCCTCCGGCAGTTCCCGCTCGAGAAAGCGGACAGCCGTAAGCGCATGCTTGAAACTGAGCGGTACCGGCCGGTTAAAATCTCCCGCATACTCGCCCGATGAAGCTATCAGCAAATCCTTCTGCAATGTCACATCCGCCGGAACCGTATACGTCAGCAGCGGATTTCCCGTCACCTTGGCAGGCACGGACAGCGTGGAAAGTCCGTAAGGAGCATAGGCAAAAAACCTCACCTTCTTGTTCGCTCCCGGCCAGTAGGCATGCGTATTGTACGCCTCCGACTTCTTTATCTCCCGTCTGTACATCAGGTTCATCGGCGAGCGTTCGTTCCACTGCCCGTTGCTGTTGTAAAATCCGGCCCAGCAGCCAAAACTGTCGTACATATCCGTCATCAGCATTCCTCTGGAAGCCCGGTCTGCACCAGCATATCCGCCAAGATCCGTCTGCCGGTCGAGCCAGCCCTCATTATCGACAGCCGAGTAGAAACCGATTGTAGCGGTGCCCTCTGCCGTCGGCAGCTCGTTGCGCTGACATGCTGTCGCACACCATAAAGTAACAGACAAGCATACGATATATAAAAAATAATCCCTTCTCTTCATCATAAACCGTCGTTTGGATAGAGAGTGAAATGTGCTGCGTTTCCACGTCTGTTCTTCACATTTCCTCTCTGTCATCCTGATTATAAGTTAATATCCTGTGCAGGAGCATTCACCCATTCTTCCACGCTTACCGTAAACTTGATAGGATTACCCAATACCGGATCTCCACCGTTGCTTCCCGGTTTTGGATCCGGATCTACATTCGTGTCGTTTCTATCCGGATTCGGGTCTACCTGACCGGCACCACCGCCTTCTCCACAGAAATTCAGCGTATAGGTATACTTCTTTCCAGCTTCCCAGTTGGTATCAATCGGTACGATAATTGAACCGAACTTTGTAGCGTTATCTCCGTTCGAAGTCAATTCCGGATACAACTGCGTTTTTGTATTTCCATCCTTGCTGCTGATGCGGCACAGTACGGCAATGTATGCTCCGTTTGCAGCAGAAGTCTTATCCCATTTGGTCAGCTTTTGTGGAATAAGCATAAAGTTGTTCTTACTTGGGTTGATAGATTTCGGATCAGTACCCAGTGTCACTTCCTGTCCCTGTCCAAACGAAGCCTTGTAATAAGCAGCATCAGAAACTTCGCTACTCGGATTCCAGCAATTAGCCAAAGTATTATTTGTTGAAGTAATATCAGCAGGATAAGTAAAATCCCCCTTTTTCTTTACATTCACAAAACTGATGCTCTTCACCACGATTTCGATGTTCGGATTCGAGCATTTTGCCTGCACGTCAATCTGTGAAAGCGCATGCTTGAAGTTCAGTTCCACCCCCTGAGTTTCATTGTTCCTTCTATTTCCCGTATTGTACGCTACAAGCAAGTCTATCTGCTTGTTCACGTCTTTATCAGGAGCAAAGTCTGCAATCTTCTTACCATCTTTGTCGATACTTACCCCACTAATATTAGTCGGAGCATACGCATAGAAACCCAAATCGTATTTCGGCCAGTAGTAAGTCGCCGCGGTAGTCCAAGCATCTCCTGTCGGAGTTTTGTTCACCATCATATCCGTAAAATAATTCGACTGTCCTGCAATGGTAGCCGTTACCTTGAACTCCTGCAACTTACCCAGATCCGTCACGTTCCCATCGCCCGAACGAGATAACGCCTTGTCTATCGACGGTCTGAAAGCCAATGCATTTCCTTGATTACGTTCCAATACCTCATCTTCCATACAAGAAGACATCGCTACAAGCACTGTAGCCATTCCAATTAAAGTTTTTCTCATTTGTTGTTGTTTAAAAAATAGAACCTACTTACTTTTTATCTATAAAATATATAGTCTGTTATATAATCTTTCCCAAGATATCATTTACCCAATCCCTGCCACTCTCCATCGGACGAGGGCATTACATATCCAGCGGAATGTTCACATCCTGCCAGTCTTCCACCGAAGGCTTGAAGCCGTTGCCGTTATATATCGGCTTGGGGAGTTTCATTCCGTCCAGCTGGATCAAGATGTTGCGCTTGTCCCGCGCATTGTGCACCTGATCGGTCACATCGAACACATAGCACTCCTGCTGCCCGTCGCCCAAGCTGACAAGCACGGCTACCTTATGTTCATCGGAAACGGCATGTCCCAGCGTAAAGAATTCCGTGGTGAGGGTAGAACTTCCGGCAGCATCCATGGAAAAGGGTACGATCGTCATATCCTCATCCAGTTCATTCTTACCTACAAAAAGCCCTTCCGACATGCCCGAAAGCCCTCCCGTGATGCTGCCTTGAACAGCATGCTCCAGATTCGATACATTTACAATCTTTATTCTATACCGGCTGAACGACGGCTTCGGATAAAATACAACCGACTGCTTTCTGCCTGCCGCCTCAATAGTCAATAAATCAATACGATCGGAATAGACATTGTCCGAGGGTGCCTGCACCGGCATGGGAGCCTCCCTGAACTTCGACTGCAAGGAAGCATAGAGTACCTCGTTCATCAGGCTGGCCGGTGTCCGTACCTTGAATCCGTCGTACAGCTGCGTATTCTGAAAAAGCAGCGATTCCGTATCGGAGTTGATGCATATAGCCCTGTAACTCCCTCCGGGAATCCTGACAGTCCCTCCCGTCATATTTCCGAACTCGTACGTCAGCACGTTTCCGCCGCCGTCGGGATAGAGAAACACCCGCATGGAAGACACACGTGCTTCCGGCGCCTCACTCCAGTCGAATACCACCTCCACATCCGATGTATACACATCGTCGTAGCATAAATCTTTATGCCTGCATGAGAGAAGCATGAATGCCATCCCCAACACCAAACATATACTTTTACAATTAACACATTTCGCATTCATGCCTTTATCCCCTTATTTATCTTCGTTGAAAACACCTTTCCCCAGTACCCATACCAATGATACCTCCAGTCTGGTAGGACCTATCCAGGAGATTTTCCGGGTCTTGTCCCATACATAATGCCCGTTTACCGGCACATACTCGTGACAGGTACCGAACAGACCTCCCAGTCCCAGCGAAAAGTCTAGATTGAGCTTTCGCGCCACCGGAAGAGCATATCCGTATTCTATGCCCGCTCCTTTTACGGACTTATCCCAGATATCTCCTCCCGGCCTGCCGCCCATGTAGCCCCTGCCGCCCAGCTCGAAGTCGTAAGTCAGCATCTGGGCATATACCCCCAGGTGATGACCCGAAAACGGCTTCGACGAAGCAACCTTGCCCAGATATTTTCGGGCATAGAGCTCTCCGCCATAAACCCTCCAGTAACGGTGGCGGTCATCGTTTTTCCACCACGCATACATCCAGTTGGCGCCTATGGTCCAGTTATTTTTCAAGTAAAGCTCCACCCCGACGTTGGGAACAAGTGCCACGTCGTACAGCAGATTCGACTTTACAGCCATGATAAACGTACATTTCTTCTTGGGAAGTGCCAGCGAATCGTTTGGCAAACGGATTTCAATAAGGTTAACATCGGCTTCGGGGACATTCAGTGTACAGCCTCCATGAGGCGGGGAAAGTGAAACGGCAGATGGCGGATGCTCGTAGTGCACAACCAGCCTGCCCATTCGCAAGGAAGGAAAGAACCTCCGGTTCATGTCTTTCCAGGCATCTCCGCGGGAAATGCTCATCAGCGATGCACACCGCTCGTCGTACGTAGCATCTCTTCCGGCAAATTCTTTCAGGACTGCGCTCCGGTAGCGGACCTCCGACCGGTCTACCAGGCTGGAAAGCCCGTCCCAGTTCACTCCGATGGACGAGAACTCACACAAGGAGTCCGGTATTTCCACCCTCGAGCCTACGTATTCGTATAACCGTTGCATTCTTCTCCCCGACAATCTCCTGTTCAGCTCAAGTCCCCCTTCGGGAGATGTGCTCGAAAAGAAGTGCAACCTTCTCAACATGCCCTTCTGGTTCAAGTGGGCAATCTCGTTTACGATCTTACTTAATTTACCGGAGTTTCCATGGAAATCAGGTTCTACTGCCGATTTCCCTACTCTGAAGTAAATAGTAAAATCAAGACTGTCTTTTTGCTGTGACGCCAGCAGCGTTTCACAGGAAAACAGACACAGTAGCATTGACAGTACAACCCTCATAAAATTGGTCTGGTTTAGTATTTGCAATAAATAACAACAAAACCGGCAAAAGGTTCTCCGCCCAACAGCCGTTAACATTTATTATCTATAAAAAAAAACAGAGGCTACCCCTATCACTAGGAATAGCCCCCCAAGAATGATTTTTAAGAGAGAAAAAATAACCTTTATTCCAAAGGTTTACTTATTTCCAAATTTTCATAGTACTCCCAATATCCTGCTACCGAAGAACCCGCAAATGCGTATATCATCGGATAGTCTACTGCTGCTCCGTCGGTATAGGCACTGCAATGTCCAAAGTGATAAATCAGTTTTCCACCCTTTACCTTAGGCACAGCTACACACGGCACATCCAGTGAGTAATATCCGCCGCTCAGGGCTGTAGCTGTTTTCAGCGTATAACCGCTAAAACTACCTACTGTTACGTTTGCCGGAACACTCAAGTTTCCGTTTTCGCCAACTTCCAGCGGCAAATAATTTTCCTGCAGCGCATCTATGATAACCAGATTGCCCGAAAGCATACCAACCTGACCGGTTCCAGCGACTTTCTGTCCCTCATACGCTCCACTATTATAAGACATATCCCAGTAGCCTCCAATCATATCAGCCGATACTTCAATCTGAGAAAGGCTGAGTACCAGTTCCTTTGCACCTGCCGAGAGCTTGACTTCCGCACCGCGTGGAGTCTTATCTTCAGATGCAGCTACATTAAACTTCAACACATTGTTTTCTGTATCGTACGTATAAGTCAGCCATCCGGCAGCCTCTTCCGGCACCTCCACACTATAAGAGGTATTGGTCTTGAAGCTGAAATCAAACTCTCCGCCATCGTATCCGCAGCAGTAATACAAGTTATAATCATCCAGAATGGTGACCGCACCCGCCTGTATCACAGGCACATCTACAGAGTTCGTACCCGCCGAAATGGTAACCACGGCAATACGGCTGGTCACCTCCGAAGAGGTGGTTACAGCCACATGTACCACATTGCCTTCCACAGTCGTTGTACACCATTCCTTATTCGAAGCAGCGGTTACAGCCTCCGTAGCACTCACGGTAATAGTCCCTTCTCCACTGGCAGCAGAGAAATCAATGCCGTCGGTCGCAACGACCTGCAATGAGCTTGTTACAGCTTCCTCATCGCTACATGCCACCAACAAGGTGCATAAGCATAACGTTATAATAGAAAATATCTTTTTCATAATCAATCCTTATTTTAATCAGAAACTTTAGTGAATACCGGATTTTCCCAAGCTGTCATCAATGAATATCCACCCGAATTATAGATGAACAACCAGTCGTTCATTCCAGATTGACTAGCTATATTATTTTTGAATGTAATCGTCATCTGACCATCCTGTTCAGTAGTTGTTCCTTCAAAGACAGTTTCCAGTGTAGAATAGAAGCGACCTTCCGCTCTGATTCCCGGATACAAACCTACAGCTGCACCATCCGTATATCCTACCACCTGACCGTTGGCAGAGATATCGTCACGTTCTGCATCGTAGTAGAATTCGATTGTCATCGACCATGTACCGCCACTATTCAAGTTATAAACTTTCGTAGCCTGATAAGACTTACCGTCTTTCTTCACTTCCAGTGTCAGGCTGAAGCTGGAGCTTCCACTCTGTACCCGATACGTACCCAGATACTTTTCATAATTGGCAGGACGTTCGAATACCAGCTTTACATTGCTTCCCTCATCGGTACAGGTAAACGTACTGGTTGCATTATCCCACGTAAAGTTCTGCATCGATATGCCATTACAAACCATTGGTTCCACCGTTCTCACACCAGTCTCCGTGCAGACGAACGGGAAATAAGCATAAGAGGGAGTGCCATTCTCGTCTACACTCTCCAGCAGGAATGCACGATCTTCTCTCATGACCGAAGCCACCTTCTGGTCACCCTGCATCAAACTAAACAGATTGTAGTCTGAATCTTCGCTGATCTGTGCGGCAGCAGCCAGATAAGTAGTCCAGTCCACCGTATCGTCCAGCCGTGTCATCACCATTTCCACGCCATACTTCTTGCCGGCGAGGCGAATCTCGTTCTCACTCATGGAACGTACGATGAATTCATAATCGCCCATCAAGCCCGGATCGTTATAGCCGTTGGGTTCACAGAACGCATGCAGAATCTCGTTGTACGAGTCGAAGCTGATTTCCGTTCCGTTATACGACTGTACGGTATAGAGCGAAGTAGCAGTCTGTCCGGGGCTATACGAAGAAGTCGCATAATCGGAAGCAATCGTCACCTCGTTGGCATCAAACTTAAAGAACAGGTTGGCAGCTCCACCCAGACCTTCACTGCCATAACGATATTCCAGCTTCCACCCGTTTGTAGAACTGGTCAACAAACTCTTCAATTCAAGGACCGAAGCATTTTCCCTGTCGGCAGACGACTGTTCGAACAAATCCTCCTCGCTGAACAAGCACGACTGCATGGAAAACGTCATACATGCCAATAAACTATATAAAATTAATTTCTTCATAATTCCAGTGTTTTATTAGTTGAACAAGGTATTGATTTCTCCCTGCCGACGCTGAACCACGTCACGCAATTCATAAAGGTCTACTCCCCATGAATCTTTCATGTACTTATACACAATGTCGAACTTCTGTTCCAGAATAGCCCGTCCGTCAACACCTTCCTTGTAGTAAGGGCTGTTCGGATCCGGTTCGGCAGCTTTCAGATACGATTCCCATGTGTCTGCCGTGTTGGTCACAAAGATAGACAGCATCTCGGCAAAGTCCTCCGAGCCACGGTCCATGGCATACGGAGAGATAAATCCCATCTGCAGCGCCTGTTCATCGTAAATCTGATACCAGTCGGAACCCACATAGCTCGATTCGGTGATACGGTCGTAGTTCGTATCGTAAGGCTTACGCTGGTTCAGGATGTGCGTAAACTCATGGTGCATGGTCTTGAAGTAATACTCATTCAGGGTAGCGACATCCAGGTTATTCAGGTCCAGGTCGTTTATCTTGAAGAGCGTCACCTTCATACCCTGTTCTGCCTGACCCAGAATCATACCCGATTCGGTGTAGGCCACGTTACCGATCATCTGAATCAGCTTCGGTACATAGGTACGTGTGGTTTCAATGCCCCATACCTCGTCGTAAGCCTCCATCCATACAAACTTCACGATCTTTGCCAGTGCGAAAGCCTTCTCATAATCGGCAGGCACCAGATCGTATTCCACGTCCGTTTCATTATCATCCAGACGATATTTTACCTGAATGTTATACGTATAGATATAGTTTTCAAGCAGCCATTGGTCGAATTCGTTCGGCTCTTCGGCTTCCGTTCCGTCCGATCCGAATATACTGTGCGAGGTATCTATCTCATCTTCGTTGTTACAAGAAACAAATCCCAGCGACAGTAAAAACATTGATGCGTATATAAAGTATTTTTTCATAATTGTTCCTCCTTACCGATTAGTTATTTCTTGGATTAGGCTTCATGCCTGCGCTGATTACATCGCTCGGAATCTGAATGGCACGACGATCGTCATTGGCATCCATCTGGTCGGTTACCTCGATGCTGCCGTCATCCTTCATGTAACGGCGATATACCGTGATACCGAAACGTTTGATATCCAGCCAGCGGAGTCCTTCGTGCAAGGTAGTGATACGGCGAGCCTGCAGGATAGCGTGAATCATGTTTTCCTGTGTACCCTTCTCGATGGTAAATTCCGGATGCAGCTCCTTCTTCACCGTCGGTGAGGTCGGCGTATAGTAAGCCAGTCCGTCGTAGAAAGTATTGATTTCATCTTCCGTCATCGCCTGCGAACGGGTAGTATAGGCAGCCATCCAGCTGTTCAGGTCGGCCAGTGCATGCGTATAATCCTTCTTCATGGCATAAGCCTCGGCACGGCTCAGCAGCAGCTCGTCGGTAGTAAACGCTGCATTCACACAATAACCGTTGATGGTTCCGGCTACCACATCCACATATTCCTTGTACTGTGCCACCTTCATCGAAATAATCTTGGTAGGCAGTGCCGAAGAGTTACTCCATACGCCCACGTGATAAATCGTCGTATTCGGGCTGGAAGTATAATTACCCCACGGACCGTTCGAGCGGTTTGTTTCGTACGAAACCAACGGACCGTGTGCATAGCGTTCTCCCAGTCCGTAAGGGCCGCTCACGTATCCCCAGTAAGAATGGAAGCAAACCAGCATCAGGTTGGCCGATTTTTCCGCATCCACATATTCGTTCGGCTGGATTTCACCGTTCAGCGACAAGCCACCCAGCGTCTGCCAGTCACGCAACATCATCGAAGGATTGTCTCCCAGTACGGCATTGGCATACGTTATCACCTTGTCGTAGTTCGACAGATCCGGCTGCGTATAGTTCAGGTAGAAACGTGCCGCAAAGGCATTCGCCGCATTCTTGGTGAAATGATACTTGGGCACCGAATACTTGCTGTCGCTTATCAGCGGAAGTCCCTCCAGCAAGTCCTTCTCTATTCCCTTGTACAACTCTTCCAGTGTACCGCGGTCGTAATTCGGGCTTACGGTATTTTCCAGCGTAGTCATGTAAGGCACACCCATATCGGTAGACGCTGTCGACGAATAAGCCTTGCAGAATACCGTAGCCAGGATAAAGTGATTGTACGCACGGCACAGCAATGCTTCACCTCTTGTGGCATCCATCGTCGAGGGATTACCCTGCTCGGCAATCATCGTCAATACCTGATTGGCAGTAGCGATCGCCTTGTAGCATCCTTCCCACACGGCAGCCGGAGAATCGTCCGCGTTCTGAGAAGTATCTTCCCACTTGTACAAGTCCTCCTGCAAACGATCCATAGCCGCATAACGGTTGGGGTAAGCATCGGTATTATCACTATACATTTCAAACATTTCCAGAGGCATGCTATTAGGATAAGCCGTCACCAGCAGATAATCTGCATTTCCCGAAGTCACTTCCGTACGCTGGTCTGGCATTTCATCCAAAAAATCACTACAGGAAGACAATCCCACCGAACTTCCTACAATGGCTGCTAATAATATATATTTCTTGTTCATAATGTCCTATTTTTTGTTATAACCCTAATCTCAGTGTAAATGTAAACTGACGTGGAACCGGAGAAGCCACACCACCTGCATTGAAGAATTCAGGATCCTGTCCGTTCAACTTCTTGTCGGCATAAATCAGGAACAGGTTCGTTGCCTGTACCTTCAGCGAGAGGTTCGACAGCTTCAGCGGAGCGATCCATGTTTTCGGGAACTCGTATGCCAGTGAAATTTCCTTCATACGGATGAAGTCACCTTTTGCCACACGTACATCCGAGTAGTTGTAAGCATTGTACGCATATCTGTAGTCGGTATTTTCGTCGTACATTCTGGCAGAAATGATGGCAGGAATGTTGGTCACATTCTCATCACCCGGCAAGGTCCAACGGTTCTTGAACTCACGAGTCATGGCACTCAGGTCGGAGTACTGTGCACTGAATACCGGATTCAGACGAACTACGTTACCAAACGAATAAGTCATAAAGATATTCAGGCGGAAACCTTTGTACGTAAAGATGTTACCCAAACTACCGGTAATGGTCGGATCGGTAGGACCTTCGTAAATCAGGAAGTCCGTGTTGTCACGTTCCTGGAAGTTGATGCTGGTACTGGTTATCTCACCCTTTTCGTTTTCAATCAAAGGAATACCGTATTCATCCAGTCCTTTGAACGGGATAGAGAACAAACCTCTTACCGGATAGCCCTGTTTAGCGAAACCTGTACCCGAAATCAGATCCATGATATTGGAATTCTGCTGCAAGTCGGTTACTTCATTCTGTGCATTCGAGAAGATGAAGTCCGTATTCCAGTTAAAGTCTTTTGTCTTGATGTTGTGAGTAGACAAGGTAAATTCCACACCGTGCGACTTCATCGAAGCTACGTTGGCAAGTTTCAGGATCGTACCACCTACACCCTGCGTATTCACCGCACCAATCAAGTCGTAGTTGTTACGCGTATACCAGTCGAGTGCAAAGTTGATACGGTTGTCGAGGAATCCCATATCTACACCGATGTTCAACTCATGTTTCTTTTCGTAAGTCAGCTCACTGTTTTCCAGATCCACCAGCTGCAAGCCCGATTCCTGAATGTTGGTAAACGGACGGTAAGGAATGTAACTGTTGATGATTGCCTTCGAGTTGGTTACATCCGCCGGACCACGGTCGGCAGTCAGAGAGTAAGAAGCCTTCAGTGTCAAGTGCGACATGGCAGGTTCCAGTGCGTCGAAGAATTTCTCTTCATGCACGTTCCATGCACCCGAGATGTTCCATGTAGGCAACCAGCGTGCGCTACGGCTCTTACCCATACGGTTCGTACCTTCGTAACGGATCGTACCGTTGATTGAATATTTTCCGGCATACGAATAGTTGGCATTGGCAAAGAAAGCCACGCTGCGCACCTTCGTATTGTTCAGGCTGAAGTACTGGTCGCCGTCTTCAATGCCTTTCTTGAAATACTGATAAATGTAATAAGGTGTTTCACCGTTTTCATACTGCATACCCCAGCCCTGGAAGTTCGACTTCGTACGGTCGATGGAGTTTATTTCCATACCACCGAACCAGTTGGTCAGGTGTACCTCGTTGAACGCCTTGTTATAGTTCACCGTACCACGGAAGTCGTAGCTCAGCATCTTGTAGTCGGTACGTCTGTAAATACCACCTTCCGGCAAAACCGAGATAGGCAATGCATACGGATTGTCCGGGTCGGTATACAAGAACGGGTTCTTGTCCATGATGGTCTTGTCATCCAGTCCGGCACGGTAAGCTTCCGCCTGATTCGAATTATCCTTGATCTTGTGTTCCTGCGAAGTGCCCTGATACTTTACAGCACCCAGTGCACTGAATTCCAGTCCCGCAATCGGTTTCCACTTCAGTTCACCCTGAAACTTCACATCCACAATGTTCAAGTCCATATAGTTGTTTTCCAGCTCGTTCAAGATATTAAACGGAGCATAGTTGCTGGTATAATACTCATTCGGGTCGAGCGTACGCGAAGTATTCAGCGCGTAAGAGTACGGGTTGATATCGAAATCACGCTTCACCTCACCGGAAACCACATCCACATCCTGTCCCAGTGTACCCGGAGCCTCCTGATTACGATAAGAGGCGTTGGCAATCATGTTAAAGCTCAACCATTTCGAAATGTTGTAAGAAGAATTCACATTTGCCGTATAACGTTCTACCGAACTGCGCTTGTACCATCCCGGATCGTACATGGCACTCAGAGAAGCATAAAACGACGACTTGTCCGTACCGCTGCTGATACTTACCGAATGGTTCTGGCTCAGGCTCGGCGAGAACAGCTCATCAAACCAGTCGGTATTGCGGAATTCGGCAGCCTGCAAGTAACTGTTGCGAGCGCTTTCCGTATTCTGCAACATCGGCAGCCCCGTATTCGGATCAAACGTATTCATCAGCTGATACATCTTGCCGTATACACCACTTTCGGCAGCACGTACGGTTTCCGAGAAGTTCAGCCATCCCTTCTGCTCCATCTGCTTGTAGATACCCATCTGTTCCTGAGAGTTCATGATGTTGAAATCATTGTAACTCGGCACCAGACGTGTGGTAAACTCACCTGTATAATTTACTCTACTGGAACCAGCCTTACCTTTTTTGGTTGTAACGACGATTACACCTGCCATGGCGCGCGCACCGTAAATAGAAGTCGCAGAACCATCCTTCAAGATCTGGAAGCTCTCGATATCGTCGGCATTCAATCCTGCAATGGCAGAACTGATCAACGTCTCGGCGTCACCCGAAGAAAGCTGGTCGGCACTTACTTCTACCGCATCTTCCATGATCACACCATCCACAACCCACAACGGCTTGGAACTACCGTAGATGGATGTAGCACCACGCACACGGATTTTCGGAGCTGTACCGAAAGTACCGGAAACGTTCTGTACCGATACACCGGCAGCCTTACCTTCCAGACCACGGCTGATATCGGCAAGACCATCCATCTTCACGTCCTCACCGGAAATCTGAGTGGCAGCACCACTGAACAGTCGCTTATCCATACGCTGCATACCGGTTACGACTACTTCATCCAGCACTTCCGTATCCGATTCCAGCACCACCTTCATATTATTTTTGGCCGTCACCGTCTGCGATTTCATACCGATATAACTGATCTCGAGTTTTGCCCCTTTGTCTACTTTCAGCGTAAACTTTCCGTCGATATCCGTAATTGTACCGTTAGAAGTTCCTTTTACTAAAACAGAAGCTCCCACAACAGGCATGTTATCTTCCGAAGAAACTACCAAGCCTGTCACTTGTACAGCCTGAGCTATCGCCAGACTTATGCCAATTAACAAAAAGGCACAAAAAAGTGTAATTCGCTTTTTCATATTCCAATATTTTTTTGATAACGTTGGCAAATATATATAGCATTTTATTAAAAAACAAAAAATAATAGAAAAAGTAATAAATAAGCTTGCATATATCATATCAATATCAAATAGACACTAAAAAGAACGAATTACACCACGAATAAAGCTATTTTCATAACAAAAACTTTATAAATATAGGATTTCACAAATTCGATAGACAAATTTACGCATATACAAACGCTAATAAACATTAAAAATAAAGAGGCTCATTACACGAACCTCTTTACTTAAAATACTAATTTACAAACACTTGTAAAATAGTTAAATTTTGATAAAAATCACACTTCTTTCATCTCTGACACTTTGATAAGATAAAAACGTAAAAATCTTACATAAAGATATTTTACTTCTTACATCTTACAGTTCCGTAGCCACATCAAAGCACGGACACATTTTGGTCCACTCTTCCGGTTCCACAACCCCGTCGCCGTCCAGGTCGGGGCTCAGGTCGCGGTGCCCTACGATCCGACGCGTCTGGAAGTCCATGGCAAGTACCCTGACCAGCACCCTTAGCGCCCGCTTCTGAAGCTCCGTCCGCGTATCGGCAGGCCGTCCCTGTTCGTCCAGCCCTCCTTCGTAGCACACCCCGATGCTGTTGCGGTTGAACCCCTTGGCATGAGCCCCCTCCTGCTGCACCGGACGCATGGTACAAATCTTGCCATCGCGCCTCACGTAGAAATGATACCCGCAGCACTTGAAGCCCCGCTGCCGGTGCATCTGTTCCAGCTGTTCGGGCGAGAGCGGCATATCCGCCCTCGTAGCCGAACAATGAACCACAATCAAGTCAATTTTTCTCACTGCTTCCCCCCTTTCTTCCTGTGAGCAAGCAGTACAGGCACTTCAGAATTCCGAGTAAAATCCATTTCACCTTTCCAGTCATACCTTCCCCTCCTCATTGTTATTTGTTTTACCTGTTTCCGGATCATCGTTTATTCCTCCTTCTTCGGCTTCACCGCTACACGCTCGTAGCTCAGCGAAGTGAGGATATCCGTCAGATCAGCTCCCGGACGGAAATTGATGTGCGCCTTCTTGATGAGACCTGCATGGAAATCCTCTTCCACGTCAGCCCCCTCGCTCTTCAGTCCGATCTGAAACGCCCCCAAGTCGCCCAGACGCACGATTTCACCGCCTGCCAGTCCCTCACGCATCACCGTACCGAGCGAAACCAGTACCGCCATGGTATCGGCACGTGTCACCGTACACATCTGCTGGATACGTTCCGTCATCTCACGGATTCCCATTTCGCCGCGCGCCTGCGCCTGTGCATAAAACTTGGCTTCCCCTTCCATGTCGTTGGGTTTCTTTCTTGCCACTACCGAATAAGTCACTGCTCTTTCCATAATCTTTTTACCTTTTTAAATGATTAATAAAACGAATACCTGTTGAAAGCTTTCAAACTTCTTTTCTGTATCACAAAGATATACAGCCCGGTTTTGGTAATGTCCGTCACCGTCCGTCATGCGGACACATTGTTACAATAAACACAAAAAACGGGGTGTGAACCACGCCGCGATACCGCAAACGTAAGGTTCACACCCCGTGCAAGTCAAATATAATGGTTTCTTTATCTTACAGCGCCCCTCCGTGACGGTGACAATACTCAGCTATATCGTCCACCATCGAAGCAAACGACTGAGTATGCACATAATCATAATGGCGATCGATAAAATCAATCCCTTTGAAACGACTCAGGTAATTGAATGCCTGCTTCATCGAAAGTCCGTATTTACGTCCGAACTCTCTGATGAAAATAATCGTCCACTCCATTTTATCCTTTATATCATAATCCATATCTACAGCTGTTGATGATACATATGCAAATATAATGATTTTACTCATTTTCTCTTCATCCGATTCTGAAAAAGCGTTCAAACCTATAGTGTTAAGTTTGTGATGCAGCATACACACAAAAAACGGGATGTGAACCACGCCGCGATACCGCAAACGTGAGGTTCACACCCCGTTTTATCAATTATCTTCCTGTATTTTTATCCCGGAATCAATGTTATTTCATCAGAGCTTTCCTGAATCTCCCTAATAGACGTAAATGCCCTAAAGACCCTTTCGTCACCCGGAGTCATCGGCGAATACATGATCAGTACACGTTCATCCATATCCAGCTTGTATTCCGTACGAAGTTCTACCGTAAAGGTTCCGGTATTTCCTCCCCCTTGTGCCGATACACTCAGCACACCGATACGCGTACCGTCCTCACGTTCCAGCGACATGAACGGATTAGCCTGGTCGAAGGTACCATTTCCAAGCACTACAGTTCCCTCCAGAGGTTTATTGTGGATAGTCACCGTTTTCGGATAAAATGCCACCACGTTACCCTGTTCGCTCACCGTGATTTCCCCTTCACAAGCCACGTCACGGGTCACGAACTGGAATGTCATATCGCTCTGGGTAGCCGCAAAGATATATCCTCCTTCCACTGCTGTCAGCCGGGTTTCATCAGCAGCAGGCTCCAGCGTATTCGTGGCGATGAATCCCGTAAAACCTTCCGGACGGTATGTCAGCACCTCCGATGGGAAACTTACATTCATTGCTACCGGCTGTCCGGGGCCGTACGGAATTTCCAGATTCGTACTGCCGTTCAGCTGCACATTGAAGTTATACGTTTCGGCATTCGAAATGGTCAGGATAGCCGAACGATACACACGCGATCCACTTGGGAAAGTACCGTCAGCATTCAGCTGTGACGAAACTCTCAGATATGTGTTGCAGTCGGACGACTGCGTTACCATCGGTATCACCACGCCTTCAGTAGCATAATTTTCTCTCAATGATTCAGGAACCGTATACGTATAATAATATCCCTTGTCCGGATCCCAGATAGGCTCTGCACTCAAGTCCTGCCCCGTAATTTTAGGCTTCATCTTGGTAATGTCCATATAAATACGCAGCACTTCGCCGACACTCGGATTGACAGGCGTTGATTGACCATTGTAAAACTTGAAGTGCAAGTTAAACTCCTGCCCGGCAGCCGGAGGTACTACTACCGATGCCGAATTGCTGGCAGCCCATTGAATAGGATTACTGCCTGTACCAAGGGCAATACGATAATTCGTGTCATTATTATTCATGTAAATCAGGCTTCGTACGGTAGTAAACGCTTCCGCCTCGAGGAAGAACTCAATACGTGGATCTTCACCTGCATTGGGTACATAGTTATCAATCAGAGTCTTAAAGTTCACACGATGCAATCCCGGACGATTTACCGTATAGACATACTTGTGCGGCCAGTCACGTTCATAAGTCGTTTCCACTCCATTTTCCATGACCGTAAACTTACATTCTTCCATTATCACATCCAGATAAGTCTGCTTTCCGTCCATGTCCACATTTGTTCCATCATCATCGAACAGGTTGCAGGCAATCTTCACGTCGAGCGGGAAAAGTTCTTCCGGGAAATCGTCCGGAATGGTAAAGGCAATTGCCACCGGTTCACCCGACTGCATCGGCAGACCGGAAGAAGTCCATACCGGCGTAAACGAGAAGTTCGACAGCGAAATCAGCTTCACCGTACGCACAAACTTGCCAGCCTTGATCTGCAGGATGCCGTACTGCGGATTTCCGATGTTTGTCGGTACAATGGTAATGGTTCCCGTACCCGGATTTTCCCGACTGCTTCCCTGCGTAAAGTTATTGGTGATTTGTGCCTCGGCGATACCGCTGTTCTGCACCCACGTCACTTCAGGTACAATGCCGGAATTAGTACCGTCGAACCACTGGTATTCCAACTGATATACTCCACCTGTAGCCAGCGAACTCCGGGTAATGATACGGGTTGTTTCTCCCACCACGGCAAGAATGCTGCTTCCGTCGGTAATGGCAGGTATTGTCTGGTCGATAGATACCCATATATTGTTGGCTGCCGCACCGTCTACAGCCTCTTTAAAGGTGGCATACCCTCCGTTGGCAGGTATTCCCTTAAAGTTGACTACATAATCATAGTTTCTTAAAATAGGCAACTGGTTACCCTTATCGTCCACCAGCGCTATCTTATAGTAACGGTCATCCGTCTGCCAGTTTCCGTCATCCGCACTGCCACCGCTTGTATTGATACGGAAAATCAGATACATCGGATCGTCCGCCTTGTTGGCATGTTCGAACACAAACCGTCCCACACTACCGCCTCCAAACTGCGAAACGTCCGAAGGATCAACAGCCACCAGAACATCTTCGTCGGCACACAAAGTAGGCTCCACGATGGACGACGCGTCGGTAAATGCAAACGGGTCACCCATACCTGCATTCCGGTTGAACGGAGCCACCGTACCCCGCGAATACTGATTCATGATAGCCATCCCCTTGATGCTCAAGTCTGTGCCATTTTCCGATCGCTGATAGCGGATACGTGCCTGGTTGCGGAACATACTTACCGTACTGCCCGCCCCCTCAGCAAAATTCGTCAGGGCATCTTCCGAGTCGAAACTCTTATATCCCCAGTAGCAAAGCAAGCCCGAAGTTGTGGTAAACTGCGGAATCACCTCCGTATCCATACGTCCCAGATTCGGGGCATCCTCAAAATCGTTCACATTCAGGTTGGCAATGAAATGCAGATGGCGTGTAGCTCCCGGTATGGTAGCCGTAAAGCTTCCGCTTATACCCTCCGCCGAAGAGCCTGTTTGAGTAACTTCAGCCTGCACACGACCGATATAGTGGCGATATTGGTCGAAACAGAACAACCACAACGAGTGGATACCATAGCCGTCGGGGTCCACCGCACGCGTCTGAACCTGCGCCATATCGGGTATTTCAGTATTGAAGCAGAGACGCACATTTCCGTCGGCATCTATTCCTCCCGTCGGTCTGTTTACCAGCACATCATCCTGACAGGCCGCAAAGACTACAGCCAACAAACTGAGTAATATATATTTCAATCGTTTCATAACAGACCTCCTTTATTCTTTATCTTCAACAATAGGTTCATTGGCTTGCACGGTACGGATGCAGCGGATGTAGGCATTATCTTTTTCCCCATCCGATCCTTCTTGGGTTTCGTAAGCCTTGCCTGATGCCGCCCAATAATACTTTCCGCCCAGCACTTCATCAATTACCGAACCTGCAGTATTCTGATACTTGTCAATAATCTCTAATTCCGCTTCCGTCGGCAACCGCCAGTCATCATACACTTCTCCTGCAAGAGATTTCTCGGCATACTGCTTGCAATGCTCTTTAGCATCATCAAACGATTGCGGATAAACCGTACCCAGCTGAGAAGCTATCATAAAGGCAGGAGCTACCAGCTGGTTATTTTCCGGTGAACTCTCTGTATATCCATCTTTATCCATCGCAGGAACAGAAAGCACATACTCATTGGAAGTCTTGGTTATACGAACAAAATACATGTTGTTGTTATCGTTACCATCTTGACGAGTACCTAAAGATGGATTAGATCCATATCTAGGCCAAGTATAAGTATAAATACCTTCATCATTCCTCCTATCTCCTTCATAATAGACCTTTGACGAAAAATAATCATTAGATACCTTTCTATTATTTCCCTCATGTTCATAATTAGAATCAAAATCCGTGCGGTACGAATACCATCCCGGCACAGTCACGATATACTCCAGCGGATACTGCTTTACCGTAAACTCCTTGCTCAGTCCCTGTTCGTTGGTCACCGTCACCTTGATGTAGCGGATACCGTTATTAGCAGGTATGTCTGAATTGATCGTCACATTACCAAAGTTACCAGGTGCAGGCTCTACAGAAATGCCATAACGCCCATAACTGTTACGTGAAATAGTCTGCTTAGTTCCATACTTGTCGTAGTAATACACTTCGTCAATGCTGGCTGTCACCGACGAAGAAGAAGTAAAATATTGTTCCTCCGATTTCTCTATATTCTTCATGATGATCTCATCCTTCACTACCTCCAGATAGTTCAGGTTGCCGCCATCCACATCAATTGTCACCGTTGTCCACGGTATCACCTCATACGTCGGTTTCAGCTCAACCGGAACATCCAGTTGCGGCTGACCCATACGGTCAATCGTTACATTCACCCGGTAAATGGTATTTCGGTTCAGCTGATGAGCCGTCGCGTCTCCCAGACGAACCGGTATCTTGTAATAGTTGGAACCTTTATATTCCGATTGCGCTCCCTCCTGCACCGTATAGTTTCCGGGCATGTTCAGCAGCACAAATGTTTCCTGCAGCACATCGCCCCCCCAGTCAGTGGGATAAGTGTAAAGCACCAGCTTTGCGGTACGCTTCTCAAAATCCTTTTCCGGCGCGGCAACCATCGGATCATTCGCTCCGTTCCCGGCAATGCCCCGATCGGTAAAGCTTTCTTCCTTGTCGGCACGCAACAAGCTACGCGTAGCATAATTTCGCAGGCTGCTGTAAAATCCTGTCGGCGTAAACTGAGCCTTAAACTCATCGCTGAAAGTGATGTTCACTTCTACCTTGGCAGCCAGTCTTTCCATCGTCACGGGAATCGTATATTCGTCCTCCTTCGTCTCGGGAACAAAACCACTGCTCACTCCGCTCATGGCAAAACGCTTATTCGTATAATCGACAGTTCCGGTTCCTATGTTCGCTCCTTCCAGCTTCCAGATGTCTGCATCCTCATCCACGGCACTCAGCAAACCGTCCAGCGTCGTAACACTCTGCAGCGATGTGCTACCTCCGTGCGCGTTTGCCACTACATAAATATCGTACGTTGCGTCGGCACCTCTATCAAACAATTGAGTATTGTTTTTCCAGTTGCCGGTAGCAATCACCGCCTCTGTCTTTCCGTCGGTAAACTCAAACGAACGGTAGCCGTCAGGAGTTCTCGTCCCTTCACTATTGAAAATCAGCAGCTGTGCCTGACTGATGGTATTTTCATTCAGGGCATCATTGCCCGCTTCGGTAACTCTCGACAAGACACCGGGAGTTTCCAGACTGATAGTCAGGCCTTCAGCCGGCTTTACTGCCGGAGCCAGATCGTCATCAGCTGTACATGCCGGCAACAACCATGCCAACAAAACAACCATGCTATAAACTAATCCATGCTTTTTCATATCTCAGCCCTCCTTTATTCTTTAATGGACACACTTTCCGTCAGTCCGTCGAACTCAGACTCGCTGACCTGCCGTATCTCAATCTCTGTTTCTGTTCCCGGGAAGCGGTATATGCCGTTTTCCTCCGGATTGATAACCTGAATACCTTCGCTCTCAGTTCCTCCGAACGGCTGTTCCACCGTAATATACAGCTTCACGCTCCTTGTAATTGTGGCATCATAGCCATGCTTCGGTTCCACTCCAAAAGTGACCACCCCGGCATCTGCGCCTCCATAACCCGAAGTTGTTCCTGTCAGGTCAAAGTCGACCGTATTCTCCAGATGAACATTCCATCTTACTCCTTCGGGAGACAACATCTTGAACGAGAAGGTTGCATTCCTGTCCGCTCCTGCCACGGCAACCGCCTGTTTGTCGGCAGTAAGTTTCACGCTACCCTCCGATGCCGGATTCAGCAATCCGTTGAACTCGGTAGAAAAGTCGAGTACCGCGTCGTCCACCGTCCAAGGGCTCACCGTAAGCGCTACCTTCAGGCTGTTGGCTATCAGCGTGACATTCACATTCAGCTGCTGTCCAGCTTCCAGCTCCTTCAACTCCTCATCGCCTATCTTAAACACCACCTCGTGTGTCTTGCTTCCCCAAGTAGCCGTAAGCTTGTAGGCATTCCCACTTGTCCACGGATACAGATAACGTATGTATGGCGACGCATCAGCATCAGCTACCTCGCCGACAGGTACTTGCAGCATACCCTCGTTTCCAAACTTAACCGTACCACTACCTGCCGCACTTTGCGGATAAGAGTCTGCATAAATATCCTTGAATAAATATCCCTGATTGGCAATGCCCGATATCGCAACATTCGTCAGATCGACAGACTCTCCTGTCTGGTTGTCGAAATTCAGTACCACCTTGGCAAGCGGGAACAAAAGATTCATGGTAGCCGATGTATTTTCACTCGGCCCCACCTTGATAGTCTTGAAAGCTGCCTGAGGTATTTTACTCAAAGCAGGGCTATTGAAATCTTTGTCAAGAATACGTGATTTCAGCGCACTTAAACTTACGTTCTTTCCCTCCAGACTTTCCCCGCCAGTCAGGAACGCATCCTCATTGGCAATGGCATAAAAGTCAAAATTTTCACCATCCTTATTGACAGTCAGCTCCGAAAAGTGAATGACCTTCTGCGTTTCGTCAGGCTGAATGTCATAGCTCACATTATAAATGATATCGTTCGTACCACTGCGCGCCACAATTACACGCAGTTTGCGCATTTGTTCATTGTCCAGCAGGTTTCCGGCAGTAACATTATCCGAAACACGCGTAGTGAAAGTCATCGTGACCGAAGCCTTCCCTCCCACAGCCGGATCGTTATCCTTTATGCAAGAAACAGAAAGCAAGGCTACAGCCACTACAGCCACTGCCAGCAGACAATATGTTCTAAAATGTTTTCTCATAGTATGCTCCTCCTTACATTACTGCCAGTCTGGCTCAATATCTTCTACATACCATTCGGGAAGCCTGATACTTACTCCCACCTGATCGAACACTATCGATATAGGCAGCAGCGCCTCCTGTTTGGTTACATCAATATCTTCCCGGTATCTGTTCAGGTAGTTGAGGATATTTCCTCTTACCAGTTCCACACCAGTATTTTTATCTTTCAGCACCAGTTGGTGTGCACACGTCGTCTCGTCCAGACTGGTTTCATGATCCAGCCGGAACAGAGCAAAGTCACTGGTATGATAGCAATTCTTCTCTGCATCGTAAACCAGTTCCGGATAAATGGTACCCTTCACCTCCGTGTTAATTTCATTCTCGAACGAGGTCTGTGCATTCGAATTTTCAAAACTCAATTCATACGGTATGTCGGCACGGCTTTGCGGAGCAGGCAGACCGTAAATCTCTACTTCGGTATCTACGTGCGAGCTGTACAGCGTCACCGTATCCCGATACATGACACCTTCCTGATCAGGCATAACAAACTCTTGCTGACCCATATAGTTGTCATCATGATTAATTACATTTCTCGAATCATCATTCCAGAACGGCGACTGGATATAAATATCCGAAAGACGGTCGGCATATATATTTTCTACAGCCGTATGGTCGTAGGCATTTCCTATTGCCACTACTTTGTAACGTTTTCCATACTGTAACCGGAACGACGGTACAACATCAAAGTTCTTCAGCTCGTCCTGAGTGTAATGGCCGACCCCGATAATGTGTCCGCCCTCATCGAAAACATACAGGTCTACTTTACTCATGTACTTATATAATACGTCCGTATCACCATCTGCCAGATACTGGAAATAAATGGTGACATTATCACAATCATCCAGATCTTCCTTGACGCAACTGCTCGACAGGACGAAAACCGGCAGTGCCATCAACATTATTTTCAGAAACTTTATCATATTCGTTCTTATGAATGTTATAAAACTGTATGTTTTAGGAATAGAGTCTGGCGGATGATTCCGCCAGACTTTGATTATAGAGAAATGAGGTTATTTAGCCCATTCAGCATCGATGGTTTCCACAGTCCATGCGGCTTCTTCAACAGTTACTTCTACACCATACAAGGTATTTCCACCTTCATCACCGATGATGTTTTCATCTGTCAGTTTAGCGCTTGTAATGCGATAGATATGTCCCGGTTCAAATTTGGTAATCTGAGCACCACCATTTTCTGCTGTCTGCTTGTAAGATGTAATCATCGCATAGCGAGGAGCTGGGAGCGGGTGGTCAGCATCTTTTGCTTTAGATTGATTGAAATAAATCTTGAAAATAGGAAGGTTCTCTGCACCGTCAGCACCATAGAAATAGTAAGCATATGCCTTGCCTGCAGTTTCCGGCCATGTCTGGTTAGCAGTCAGGAAATCGGTTTCAGTAGCTGCATCTTGTAAAATAGCTAAATCACCTGTACCTGTAGCGTTAGTACCATCATAACTATAATCTGCAGGAGTACCTGATGCACATGAGAATGCACCGTTAGCATAAGTTACGCCAGTTCCTTCAGCATATACATTGTCCAGATATACACCGGCAATTTTCAATGTTTCATAAGCACAATCACCAGTAGCGTGAGTATCAGTAATATGCTGAATGCCTGACACTTCCAGACGTGCTACCGGAATAGCCAGCTTGACTAAAGCTGTATACAGCTGATAGGTCTTGTTTTCATCACCTGAATTAGCACCTGTTTCATAATCAGCACCACCTTCTTTACCCGGAGAAGATGTAGTACTTGATAAAGTAATATCCGTTTCTCCTACTTCACCATAGGCAGGAACTCCAGCCGGTTCACTTGTAAATATGGTAGGAGCATAATCCGCATAAGAAGCTTTTCCACCATTCATAGAAACCGTAATCTTTTTAGGTCCTTTTACATTCCAGAATGTAACCGATGACTGTTTAGCCAATTCTTCAGTAGACAAATCAATTGATCCTGAACCAGTAGTAGCTTCCAAACTGATTGTAACGTTACCTGTGACAGGCACACTAGTAGCTGTTGTTCCATCTACTATCGCTCTCGACATCGAAGGACTTACAATATTAATCGTCACTGCACCAACACCGTCAGGCAACTGAGTGTTGTCTACCACTTCTTCATTTGAGCAGGCAAACAAACCCAAACCTGCAAACGCCCACAATAAACTCTTAGAAAATTTCATAATACAAAAATTTAAAAGTTAATACTCTCATATCTAATTATTCTCATTTCATCTGTTTTCCTACTCCGCCATCAGGTCCAGATACGCCTGCAGCGCCTTCAGGTTCTCTGCAGCAGGAGCATAGCCCGCCTGGGAAGCCCGTCCGAACGCTTCAACCGCCTTTTCCGGCTGACCGTTCTTCACGTATGCCGTACCCAGCATGTTCAGCAGCGCACCGTCCTGAGGAGCCTTCTCCAGCAGAGCCACTGCCTCGCCGGCACGCTGTGCCTCCAGCAGTGCCAGTGCCGCATTGTTCACCGCCGTCACGTCCTGCGGATAAGTCTTCGCACCCGTCAGCAGGCAGTCGATGTACTGCGGCGTACCCTTGCCGTAGCTGTCCGCTACCTTGTGAATCTCGCTCACGCTCATCAGCTGCGGGCTCTCGGTTATCATCTTGCGTCCTTCCTCTATGGTAAAGTGACGCACGTTATACTCTATGCGGTACTCGTTGCGGCGCACCGGAGCATACACCTCGTTCACCAGCTTGGTATATACCGCTGCCGGCACCAGCTTCTTCAGTTCCGCCTCGCAGGCATCCTTGTCGTCGCCGCAGCCATCTATCAGCTGCAGAATCTCCTGCTGCTGCTCCAGATCCGTACGACGTTCCACCTCCTTGCGCAGTGCGTCCCAGTCCTCGCCCTTCCACGCTACATGGTACAGCGAGCGGTCTATTCCGTCCAGGTCGCGGCGCACATAGTCGGTAAACGCCTGCGCACGCCGTTTCGACAAGTCCATGTTGTATTTCATCGTACCCTCGGGCGACGCATAGCCCGTTACGTAAATGCCTGTAATCGTGAGGTCGTGATTGTCGCGCACCACCTGAAACGACTCCTTCACCTTCGCCAGTTCCGCGCGGTTCTGCTTGTAAGCCGCATCGATGCGGTCGCTGTTCTGGCGGAATTCCAGCCGTGCCACCCTCGTTTCCGAGCGGCGTTTCACCTCTTCTTCCTTCGGCTCGATGAACGGAGCCACGTACACCGGATTCATGGCAGGGAATATAGTGCCTCCGTAAGCCGTTTCGCTACCCTCTTCACACTGTGCACAGCCCGTGACGTATGCCCGCAGCTCCACGCTTCCGTCTATCATCCACCGCTTGAAAGGCACCGATGCCTCGTACGAAACCGTCTGTTCCGAACCGTTGTCGCGGCGCACCACCAGCAGCGCGTCCTCGTTGAATTCTTCACCGTTCAAGACACGTGCACGCTGCTGTACCCTGTCGCGCGTCTTTCCGTTGATGACAAACGGAGGCAACTCCTGCTCCATGCTGCCGTCGGCTGCCACGATGACCGGCACCACCCGAAGCGAATGCTGTCGGTTCATCTTCAGGTTATCCAGCCCGATTTCCATTTTCACGTTCGCCTTGCGGTCCGCCGTTTTCGTCACCTGCGGTCCGTCGATGTTCACCGCCTCCAGATAAGGCACCTGCGCCCCTGCCGAAACAGCGGCAAACAACATTGCTGCAGAAAAGATATATTTCTTCATCGTACGTTCCTCCATCATTTAATTATGTAAATCAACGATACCGCCGCCTTGGTCAGCCCGAAGTAATCCTTTGTGTCCGAGCCTCTCCACTCGCCGCAGTGCGGACAGTCGTACATATCATAGTCGGCACGGATCCATCCCGCCCCGATTTCCAGTCCCAGGTTCCAGCGGTTTCCCAGCACGAACTGATAGCCGTAGCCCAGTCCCACGCCGTACATGTTTCCCTGATAGCGGTAATCCTTGAACGAAGGGAATATTTTCAGATCCATATCGGCTACGTTGAAGCCTCCTCCCAGTGCATGAAGAGCAAGAAAATGTCCGTTGAAGGCTTCACAGAACCAGTACCGCGCTTCCGGCTGTACCAGCCAGTGCTTCATCTTCCGGTCATCACCTAAATTAAAGGGATTATAGTTTCCCGAAACATCAATGCTCCATTTGGGAGCTACCCGAAACTCAGCCCCCACATTCAGCGTTGTGGTTACATCATAAAGAAGGTTTGTCTTGACCGCTATTTTCTGGGCTGAAACGGACATACCTGCTATCAGAAAGGTTATTAATGCAAACAGTTTTCTCATAGTCCTTTGCTCTTAAGTTTTTACGTAGCACAAAGTTATCAAATGCTAAAACACTGTCAACAAAAATTAATATTCAATCTGTCGTATGAAAAGAAAGAGAACAACAGAAAATATTACTAAAAAGTCCTAACAACCTTATTAAGAACAGATTACAAAAAGCCAAGATGGACAATATAAGAAGAAATTCCGACTCTTGTTTTTATATTTTATTACGAAAAAGATTAGGGCTCATGCCATATTTATCCTTAAACAAACGATAAAATGTAGACAAATTAGGAATGGCGCTTTGTTCAGCTATTTTACTGATAGGCCATTCGGGATTCTCGTGAAACAACTCGATGGCATATTCCAGCCTCAGGTTATTCAGGTAAGCAGACAGATTGGTGTTGCCGAACTCTTTCAGCACACCGGCAAAACGGTTCTTGTCCACTCCCATGACACGCGCATACTGGTCGCGCCCCAGACTGTAGTCGAGGTAAAGTTTCTCCTGACGCACCTTCCTGTCGAAAAGGGCAAACAATTCCTCGTTCGGGAGGTGCGAAAGCGTCCCCTTTCTGGGTACTTCCGGTACCGCCTGCTCCACTTCCTCTTCCGCAGCCTTTTCCTCCGGTTTGCCGGTACCGGCTGTTTCCCTTCCGGCAGACTGTCCTTTTCTCAGCAGATACTGCTGCACCTGACGCAGCTTCTCCAGCTCCACAATCCGAATGCGCATCTTTCCACCTTTCCGCATAAAGCTCCCCAGCGTCAGCAGCGACAGCAGCAAGACGGCCGTCAGCACACCGAGCCAGATACTCTGTACGCGCAACTTCTCCTCCGTTTTCTCCAGTTTCTCCCGGGCAGCCATCGCATTAAACAAGTCGGCGTTCTCCAGCAGATAGTTGCGCTCGTTATTCAGCCGCATCGCCTGCTGGACAGACAGTCTGCGCTTTGCCAATGCATAGGCACTCTGGTAGTCTCCTACTGCCTCGTAAGCCGCACACGCCTGCTGCAGAAGCCGCAAATACGAAATGTTGAGCGTATCACGCCGGTCCATCTCCCTGACGTACGCCAGCGCGTTCCCGATAACCAGGTCGTACTTCTTCATGGTAAGCAGGTAGTCGTTTATCTCCAGACGCCCCACAAGGGTTTTCGAGAAATGGGTACCGAGAAACAACTCGTAATACTTCTTATCCTCGGATTCCTTTCCCAGCATATGGGCAAGAAAAGCCATCTTGCTGTACAGATAGCCCGACTGGTTGTCGCGCCTGAGCTCCGGCAGGCGGGGAAGCAGCTTGCTCCGCTTCAGCCCTACCTGCCATGCCTCAGCATACTTCCGGTCGCTGATGTAGGACATCATCAGGAAGCCATACGCATGCGAAAGGTAGTAAACCTCGGCCTCCGATTCCCCTCCTTCCAGCAGCTTCTCCGCCTGAAACATACATTCGTACGCCCTCTTGCTCAGGCTCAGCCTGCGGTACAGATAGCCTTCGGACAACAGCATGCCGGCAAGCATGACATGATCCGAAGTCGAAGTAGCATACTCCTTGCCCTTGCGGATGTAACGGGTCGCCTTGTCCAGCGAAAACGCAAAGACCGACGACTCCGCCAGTATCATAAATACCCGACGGTACAGCACGGTGTCCGATTTTATCTCTACCGAGTGGTAGGCTTTCTCGGCACACTCCAGTGCTTTTCCAAACATCGACAGACGGAAATAAGCGCACGAACGGATATAATCCAACTTATACGACGGGTACTGTGCCTTCTGCTGCAGGCTGTCAATCTGCTCCAAGGACTCCATCGGAAACAGGGAAGCCTGCTCCCGCAATTTTTTCAATCCCGGAGCAGAATATCCCACCACGACAACAAAAGATAATATAATAAGGAGGAAATATCTCATTTTTATAGTATTTTTACAATTTTATTCTAACAATATCGGTGTTGTAAAATTATTAACACTTCAAAACTACAAAATAAATTAGTAAAAAATCCGTCTTCGAAAATAAAATTATCGAAGCGTAAGTAAAATTGTCTTAATACCAAAAATCGAGATTGACCTCTCGTCCTTTACGGCTCTCCCAGCCCCCTTACGATTACCTCCACCTCCGGTTTCAGGAAAAACTTGCGATGCTTGTCGTGTCCCAGCGCCGCCAGTCCCTCGCGGATGGAAGGACAGCGGTACATCCACCGGTACAAGTTGCGCCGTGCCGTTTCCGGCGAACGGTTCGGAAAATACAGGCAAGCCAGCTCTGCCTTGCCGTAGATACGCAGACGGAATGTTCCGTCGGATTCATCTTTTTTCATCGTACACCTCACTTTTTACGTCGTACCACCTTCTTGTGCGGAGCCACCCGCTCGAAGGCCAAATCGTCCATCATCTCCTTCAGTACGGTGCCCGGACGAAAATGCACCCATACCTTGCCCAGCATCGACGGACGGAAGTCGGCCTCGCACTTCACGCCCTCGCTCTTTACCCCCACCTGCAGCGAACCGATGTCGCCCAGACGGATAATCTCCCCGTTGCACAGCCCGTTGCCTATCTCCTCCTCCAGTGCCGTGAGCACCGCCAGCGTGTCTGCCTTGGTCACCGTGCAACGCTCCTGAATGCGCACCGCCATGTCGGCAAGCGACACCACCCCGCGCGCCTGAGCCCGGGCGTAGTACGTCACCCCCGCCGAAAGGTCCCGCGGATCAACGCGCGGCACCACCGAATATGTCACCGATCTTTCCTTCATCTTTTTTCTCCTTATACGATTTTCCCGGTACAGCCACATGCACACCCTCGAACTCGCCGATTTTCGTCATGCTGGGATTGTACCCGTAATACACTTTTCCCGTCGCCCCGTTACGATGCTTGGCGAGGGTGGCGATACCCATTCCCCTGGTCGAGCAGCCCGTGTCGGGGTCCACCCGGATGTGATACCGCTCCGGACGGTGCAGCAGAATCACCAGATCGGCATCCTGCTCTATCGCCCCGCTCTCGCGCAGGTGACGCAGCTCCGGACTCCCCGCCCGGTCCTCCGCCTGACGGTTGAGCTGGCTCGACACGATGACCGGACAGCCCAGCGAACGTGCCAGCCCCTTCAGCTTGCGACTGCACTCCGCCACCTCCTGCTCGCGCGTACGCCCCGGGTTCACCGTGGCAAGCAGCTGCAGATAGTCCACGATGAGCAGCCCCAGCTCCCCTTTCGCCCGCAGCGACTTGGCGATGACACACAACTGATCGACGTTGATGTACGGCGTATCGTCCACATGCACCGGCAGCGCACTCATCCGTTCCGCCGTGCGATGCACATCCTCCACCTCCTCCGCCGTGAGCTTCCCCTGCCGGATGCGCAGCGGGTCGGCACGGCTCTCCGCCAGCACCATACGCTCGCCCAGCTCCGAAGCCGTCATCTCCAGCGTGAAGAACACCACCGGCACCCCCGCCATCGCCGCCTGACGCGCAAAGAACAAGTCGAGTGCCGTCTTTCCGTCCGCCGGACGCGCCGCCGTGAAAATCAGGTTGCCCGGCTGCCATCCCCCCGTCATCTCGTTCAGGCGCTGCAAGCCCGTAGGCACCCCCGTGAGTCCGTTCACCGACAGCTCCTGCCGGCGGTCCACCAGCGCCACCGTGTCCTCCATCACCTCCGGCATGGGGTGCAGGTGATTCTCCAGCGGCGAGTCATCGAGCAGCGCCCCCAGTTCCCGCTGCGTGCCGATCAGCACATCGTACACGTCGCACGTCATGTCGTTTGCCGCCGCCAGCTCCCGCGTCAGCACCTCCACCAGTCGCCTGCGCAGGAAGTACTGGAACAAGATGGTGCAGTGATACTCCAGGTGCGCCGACGTAGCCACCTCGCCCGCCAGCTTCGCCACCGCAAACGGACCGCCCGCCTCGTCCAGTCGTCCCGAAGCACGCAGTTCCTCGCACACCGTAAGCATGTCCACCGCCGCTCCCCGCGCATACAGTGCGCTGATCGCCTCGAACACCGCCCGGTGCGCCGTAATGTAAAACATCTCCGCCCGCAGGCTCTTCAGTGCCGTCGACTGTGCCGTCCGCTCCAGCAGACAGGCTCCTAAAACGGCTCTTTCTATTTCTTCTGCGTAAATCATTCCTCCTGTAATCTTTAAAAATAATTTTACTGTTGTTTTTCTAATTCTTGAAGTAGTATCTGCTGAAAATCAAGTAGATGCTTATTCTCACGCTGCTCATCTTCACGCTGCATCGCCGAATGCTGTTCCACCGCAAGCCGTTCATTTCCACGCAGCTCATCTTCACATTGCATCGCCTCATGCTGCATCTTCTGAAACTCAACCCGATACATTACCGTTTCGCTTTATCCGGAGAAGCACCGCCGACAGCATGAGCATCCCGCTTTTCGGAGAACCTCTTCAAACAGAACTCCCGCAAAGAACATTGCTGCTGATTGCACGCTTCGGCTTTTCTGTGATGCTCATTTCCACGCAGCTCATCTTCACATTGCATCGCCTCATGCTGCATCACCGCAAGCTGTTCCACCGCATGCTGTTCATTCTCAGACCGCTCTGCTTCAAGTAACATCGCCGGTAATTGCTCCGTCCGTTTTCGTCCTACCCTGCGCCGCAACACAGAAACCAGTTTTCCATAGCCTTTCCGAATCCTCGGAAAACAAATCTTTTTCATAGTCAGATCATCCAATTCTTACGTCCGGTACCCCTCAGTTGATCACGAAACTCTTCATCAGCAGATAGTTGAGCGCCGACCTTGCCCGGTCGATGGACGGCAGCAGACAAAGATACATCTCCATGTTGCCGATAGCCTCCTCCCGTTCGGACAGCGTCAGCTTGCCCCACGCCTTGCGCGTCGCCTCGATGTCGACCGCAGGCTGCTGCGTCAGTGCGTGGTACTGCTCCCAGAACACATCGAACGACTCGTCGGTCAGGTTCTTGGGACGCTCGCCCGACTTGCGGCTCACCTTCAGGTGGCACAGTTCCTCGTAATACAGCAGCTTCAGCTTCGAGCCGTGGGTGGTGTGCGCCGTGCTCACCACCCCTGCTCCATCCGAAACGCATGCTCAGTTCGCGCGACGAATATACCATCTCCCCCCTTTTCAACTTCCCCGGTCCTTCCCCCTGATCGCTGAAGCATGCCTTCATAAGCAAATACACATAGGCTTCCGCATCGGTATGCATCCTGCCGTACATTTCGTCGAACATCGTGTTCAACAGACGTCTCGAAAGCGCCATAAACCCTTGTTTGCCAGGGATTTTCAAATCTACACAACCCATATTCTTCACTTTTTTACAGGTTAAAAACTACGTAAATCTAGAAAGCGAACCACCGATGGTACCACCAGCGGTACCACCAGCGGTACCACTTATCACTTTGATTTACAATTACTTATTCACTAAAGCGGACCACCGATGATACCACCAACGGTACCACCCTTTCCTTTTTATATTATAAACAAAGATATAATCAAAGGAAGTTTTCCGTTCCGAAAAACATTCCTCACGCCGAAGCCTGATTTCGCAACCCGATTCAGACCGTCCCGCGTGTCCTGCCGACCCGAAGAGCCGCAACAGAACCACGGAAACGGAACGAACTTGCAGCGAAGCCTGATTTCGCAACCCGATTCAGACCGTCCCGCGTGTTCCGCCGACCCGAAGAGCCGCAACAGAACCACGGAAACGGAACGAACTTGCAGCGAAGCCTGATTTCGCAACCCGATTCAGACCGTCCCGCGTGTTCCGCCGACCCGAAGAGCCGCAACAGAAC